>Ga0302175_10000001_pt1 | contig 494012 bp, 493 predicted proteins | sample I_Fen_N3_3_FD_198791 | JGI IMG/M metagenome (GOLD analysis project Ga0302175, IMG submission 198791) | Peat permafrost microbial communities from Stordalen Mire near Abisko, Sweden - I_Fen_N3_3 | ecosystem: Environmental > Terrestrial > Soil > Wetlands > Permafrost | place: Sweden: Abisko... | reverse complement strand
GCAGGATGAAATTCAGTGAACAATGGCTGCGCGGCTGGGTAAGCCCGCAGGTAAGTCGCGACGAGCTGGTTGCTCGTCTGTCGATGGCCGGTCTTGAGGTCGATAGCGTAACGCCGGCCGCCGGTGATTTCAGTGGCGTGGTAGTGGGCGAAGTGCTGAGCACCGAGCAGCACCCGGATGCTGACAAACTGCGTGTATGCCAGGTCAGCAATGGCGCGGAGACTTTTCAGGTGGTATGCGGTGCGCCCAATGTGCGTCCAGGCCTGAAAATCCCATTCGCCATGATCGGTGCCGAGTTGCCTGGCGACTTCAAAATCAAGAAGGCTAAGCTGCGTGGCGTCGAGTCCAACGGCATGTTGTGCTCTCAGGCGGAACTGCAAGTGGGCGAGGGTAACTCCGGTTTGATGGAGTTGCCGGCAGACGCGCCGGTGGGTGAAGACGTTCGTGTCTACCTCAATCTGGACGATGCCAGCATCGAGGTTGACCTGACCCCGAACCGTGGCGACTGCCTGTCCCTGGCGGGCTTGGCTCGCGAAGTCGGCGCCTTGTACGCCGCGCCGGTTGCGCGTCCAGCTGTGGCTGCCGTTGCAGCAGTACATGATGAAGTGCGTCCGGTTGAAGTGCTGGCGCCCGCTGCGTGCCCGCGCTACCTGGGCCGGGTCATCCGCAATGTCGACCTGTCCAAGCCTACTCCGCTGTGGATGGTTGAGCGCCTGCGTCGTGGCGACGTACGCAGCATCGATGCGGTCGTGGATGTCACCAACTACGTGATGCTGGAGCTCGGCCAGCCACTGCACGCTTTCGATCTCGCCGAAATCAATGGCGGCATCTGTGTGCGCATGGCTGACGAAGGCGAAAAACTGGTCTTGCTCGACGGTCAGGAGATTACCCTGCGTAGCGATACCCTGGTCATCGCTGACCATACTCGTGCCCTGGCGATTGCCGGTGTCATGGGGGGGGAGCACAGCGGCGTTACCGCAGGTACTCGCGATATCTTCCTGGAAAGCGCTTTCTTCGATCAGGTCGCGGTCGCCGGCAAAGCGCGTTCCTACGGCTTGCACACCGATGCCTCGCACCGTTACGAGCGTGGCGTGGATTGGCAATTGGCCCGTGAAGCCATGGAGCGCGCCACTGGCCTGCTGCTGGAAATCACTGGCGGTGAAGCTGGGCCGATCATCGAAACCGTTAGCGAGCAGCATCTGCCTTCGGTCGCGCCTATCACCTTGCGTGCCGAGCGCGTCACCCAAATGCTTGGCCTGGAAATCGACGCTTCCGAAGTCGAGCGCCTGCTCACAGGTTTGGGTCTGAAAGTTTCCGCTGATGGGGCAGGGCAGTGGTGTGTAGAGGTGCCAAGTCATCGTTTCGACATCAGTCTGGAAGTTGATTTGATCGAAGAGTTGGCCCGTTTGTACGGCTACAACCGTCTGCCGGTTCGTTATCCGCAGGCTCGCCTGGCACCACAAGCCAAGGCCGAAGCGCGTAGCGATTTGCCTGAGTTGCGTCGTCTTCTGGTGGCTCGCGGTTATCAGGAAGCGATTACCTATAGCTTTATCGATCCGAAGCAGTTCGAGTTGTTCAGCCCTGGCGTTGAGCCGTTGTTGCTGGCCAACCCGATTTCGAATGACATGGCAGCCATGCGCGCTTCCTTGTGGCCAGGTCTGGTCAAGGCGCTTCAGCACAACCTGAATCGTCAGCAGGATCGTGTCCGTCTGTTCGAAAGCGGCTTGCGCTTTGTCGGTCAGTTGGAAGGTCTGAAGCAAGAACCGATGCTGGCCGGTGTGGTTTGCGGCAGCCGCTTGCCTGAAGGTTGGGCGCAAGGTCGCAACGTTGTGGATTTCTTTGACGTCAAAGCTGATGTCGAGGCGGTATTGGGTTTTGCTGGTGCTCTGGATTCGTTCAGTTTCTTGCCTGGCAACCATCCGGCGTTGCACCCGGGGCAAACTGCCCGCATCGAACGTGAGGGTCGCCTGGTAGGTTATGTTGGTGCCATTCACCCTGAGCTGTCGAAAAACCTCGGTCTGGATCGTCCTGTCTTCGTCTTCGAGCTCGTTCTGGCCGAAGTCGCTCTGGGTAAAATGCCTAAATTCCAGGAGTTGTCGCGTTTTCCTGAAGTGCGTCGTGACCTTGCACTGGTGGCCGACAAAGACGTTGCAGCCAGCGCAGTGTTGGATGTAATCCGTGAAAATGCAGGCGAATGGCTGACAGACCTCAGGCTATTTGACGTGTATCAGGGTAAAGGCATTGATCCGCATAGAAAAAGCCTTGCAGTTGGCTTGACCTGGCAGCATCCATCGCGCACTCTTAATGATGATGAGGTGAACTCTGCGACACAAAATATCCTCACCTCGCTCGAACAAAGGTTGAACGCCACGTTAAGGAAGTGACGTATGGGGGCTCTGACGAAAGCTGAAATGGCCGAACGTCTCTACGAGGAGCTGGGTCTGAATAAACGTGAGGCCAAGGAATTGGTCGAACTGTTTTTTGAAGAAATCAGACACGCTCTCGAAGACAACGAACAGGTCAAATTGTCCGGTTTCGGTAACTTCGACCTTCGGGATAAACGCCAGCGTCCTGGCCGCAACCCGAAAACGGGAGAAGAAATCCCGATCACGGCTCGCCGTGTGGTCACCTTTCGTCCAGGGCAGAAGTTGAAGGCCCGAGTTGAGGCTTATGCTGGAACCAAGTCATAACGACGAGCTACCCGTTATCCCGGGTAAACGATACTTCACCATCGGTGAGGTTAGCGAGCTCTGTGCGGTCAAACCGCATGTGCTGCGTTATTGGGAGCAGGAGTTTCCTCAACTCAACCCCGTCAAACGCCGCGGAAATCGCCGGTATTATCAGCGCCAGGATGTGCTGATGATCCGGCAGATCCGCGCGTTGCTTTATGATCAAGGGTTTACTATCGGAGGTGCGCGCCTGCGTCTTTCCGGTGATGAGGCCAAAGACGACACCACCCAGTACAAGCAATTGATCCGTCAGATGATCTCCGAGTTGGAGGATGTCTTGGTGGTTCTCAAGAAGTGATTTTTTGCTTTTAAAATACTTCCATATTTCAAAAGCTTGCGATATATTCTTGATCGCTTCGTTAGAAGCGAACCCAGTATCACGCCTAGTCGGGGCGTAGCGCAGTCCGGTAGCGCACTAGCATGGGGTGCTAGGGGTCGAGTGTTCGAATCACTCCGTCCCGACCATATTATTCAATGACTTAGCCGCTTTCGAGCGGCTTTGTTGTTTCTGCCATAGTGACTTTTCGAGTGACCCTGGCCATTTCCTTCATGCTTCTCTCCTTTTCAAAATCGTCAGCGCTGGTGCGCGCGAGTCGGTTACTGATACTTTGTTTGCCGCCGCAATAAGCTGATCCAGTTCCGCTGCAGAGTAGTGGCTGGTGATGCTTCCGTTCTTGTGGCCGAGCAGCGCTTTCCGATCTTCCTCTGTCACACCTGCAGCACGCAGCCTTCTCCCAAAGGTGTGCTTCAGATCGTGAATGCGGATCCTGGCAAAGCCGTCATGTGCCGGCCGCAAGAACTTCTCCTGCCATTTCTTCGCCGCTCGAATCCGTGCCTTCTTCCAGGCCGAGTCATTCATGCGGTGGACCGTCGTTTCATTCCCCTCGCCATCTGGCTTGCCAAACGGGAACACATAGAGCGGATGCTTACCGCGCTGCTTCTCGATCACCGACTTGGCAACGTCATTCATCACGACCAGACGCTCGTCTCGGTTCTTCACGCCAGATCTGGCGCTTCTTCCCCCAAACCCTGCTGGTATCAGAAATACGCTTGTCCCCAGTTCGGGCACCGCAATCTCCCAATTCCACTGAAGCTTGCAAACTTCCTGCTCCCGGCACCCCGTATTGACCTTGAACATTGCCATGGTCTGAAGGTGCGCCGGAAGCTCGGCGAACAGGATCGACTGCTCTTCCCATGAAAGCGGGTAGGGCTTCCGGCTGTTTGTCTTCTCATCCAGCAGAGAAATCATCGGCACCACATCAAGCAAAGGGCGCCGCTCCTCGTCCCGCCATTTCCGAGCGCAGAGGTTCAAAACCCTGATGACTCGCTGAAGCGCAATGTTCACCGTCCGATTCGTTACGGGCTTACCTGTCACCGGGTTCAGCTTCGAGCGAACGTATGGGGCAAGTGCATCGTCATCGATATGGGTCAGGGGCATATCCCCTATGAAAGGGTCGAGCTGCTCCATATAGGTCGCCGAAATATGAATGGACGCTTGATCCTTCACTTCCAGCAGAAAGCGAGTCGCCGCCTCTCTCCAGGTCCTTACACGGCGAATGCCGTACACCTTCTGCTGGCGCAACTTCTCCAGTTTGTGGATCAGGTACTGCTCCGCTTCGGCGCGGTCACAAGTGCCAGTACTCTCTTGAATTCGCTCTCCTCTGTATTTTTTGTCGATCTTCCAGATGCCGTTCGGCATTTGCTGGAGGCCGGTGATTGCTTTTTGGGCCACGGCGTTTCTCCTTGCTTCGTGCCCTGGCGCTCGCTGCGGGGGCGATTGTTGTCCTGATTCGCGGCCTTTTCAATTGCCATGGCCTCGATATAGGCGTCCGCCCACTGATCCAGCTCATGGCGGTCGAAGGCAACGCCCTGTTTTCCAATGGGGAATTCGCGGACGTGCGGGCGGACTGTGCCGTCGAAAATAGCTCGACACATGCCCAGGTAGGCGGGCGCGTGCTTCGCCCGGATGAACCGCGGCAGCGCTGCAAGTTCTGCACTCATAACTTTCTCCCTGCTTCACGCTGTGCTTTGTTCCAGCCGGCGGTCCAGCGATAGTTAGATGCGGGGGTTTTATCCCCGTCGAATGGGTTCTCTTTGATTCCCAGGCCCTTGATGAAAGCCAGGAAGCCCTGCTCAAACGGGGTAATGCTCCGGCCGTGCAGCTCAGCAGTGGCCATGGCGTTCCACCTCGATGCGCTTCTGTATGCCTAACGTCTTGCCTCTCGCCTCGGCGCGGCGCAGTATCCCGGCGCATGCCTTCGCGCTCAAAAAGTACCTCGGTGGGATCGAACCCGTCTCGAGCACTTGCGACAACGAACACACGACGGCGTCGTTGGGGCAGGCCGAAATATTGGGCGTCCAGGACCCGCCACGCGATTGCTCTTTTGGGTCCATACACACAACCAGCGTCCTGCCATTTTTTCCCTGGAGGCTGCAGCTCGCAGTCTTCCCCAGCAAGCGCGCCAAGAAAGCATCCGAAGGCGTTCCCTTTGTCGCTGAGGACGCCGGGGACGTTCTCCCAGACGATAACGCTGGCGGGCTTTCGCTGGCCGGCGCGAACATAGTCAACTGCATCTGCAAGCTCCACGTATTTGATGGTGAGGGCGCCGCGCGGGTCGGTGAGGCCTTCGCGCATACCGACAACGCTGAAGGCCTGGCACGGGGTGCCGCCGACCAACACGTCCGGCGCCGGGATCTTGCCGGCCAGCACCAGGGCAGCCAGCTTGGTCATGTAGCCGTGGTTCGGCACGTCGGGGTAGTGGTGAGCCAGGACCGCCGAGGGGAACGGCTCAATCTCGGCGAACCAGGCGGCGCGCATGCCCAGCGGGTGCCAGGCTTGGGTCGCGGCTTCGATGCCGCTGCAAACGCTTCCGTATGTCATGTCCATGCGGCCTCCTATTGTTGGGTTATTTCTTCGGGTAGGTCTTGGTTAGCGCTGCGTTCACCGTGTTGCCGCGCTTGAGCACGACATTGGCCAGGGCGGCACGGTCCTTTTGGCTGTGGCTGGCCTGGCTGAGCAGGCCGAAGTAGCTGTTGGCGGTCTCGCGCAGATCCTCGGCCGGCGCCGTAGCGGTTCGCTTCAGTGCCTGAGCTAGGGATCGCTTGCGGGTAGTGCGGCGCCATGGCTTGATCACGTGCCCGACGAAGTCCACGCCGCGATCCACGGGTTGCAGGATCGTCTTGGCCGGGTTGAGCCTGGCGCCCAAGCTGGGCAGGAACGCTTCGACCTGGGCCAGCCATTGGTTGAGCTGCTGCGGCGACTCATGCAGGAACACGAAGTCATCGACGTAGCGGATGTAGTGCTTGGCCTTGAGTTGGTGTTTGGCGAACTGGTCCAGGGCGTCGAGGTAGACGTTGGCGAAGAACTGCGAGGACAGGTTGCCGATCGGCAGCCCTAAGTGAGCTGGCTGCGCGGTGAGTCGTTTGTGCTGCGGTACCCGGTTGAACAGATGGGCCGGACTGCGCACCTCGTAGTCTTCGCGTGGGTCGTGCATGAGTATCTGCTCGGCCAGGGCCAGCCACCAGGGTTCGGTGATCCGGTCGGCCAGTTGCTTGCGCAGTACCTGCTTGTCTATGGCGACGAAGAAGTTTGCCAGGTCGAGCTTCAGGTAGAAGACCGGATTCGACCAGTTCTCACTGGCACTGCGGATCTTAGACTCAAGGCGCTTTGCTGCGTACAAGGTGCCGCGACCTTTGATACAGGCGCAGCTGTCCGCTATGAAGCTGCTCTCGATCCGTGGACCGATGTGGTTGTAGAGCAGGTGGTGCGCCACTCGATCCCGAAATGCTGCTGCCCATACTTCCCGGGCTTTCGGTCGGGTGACCACGAAGCAGATAGAGCGGCCTGGCCGGTAAGTGCCGGTTACCAGGTCGTCGTGTAGCTGGATCAGGTTCCGTTCGAGGTCCATTTCGAAAGCCAGCGCGCTGTCGCTGTTGCGCTTGGAGCGCCGGCAGTCGTAGTAAGCCTGAACCAAGTCGCTGAACGGGTAGGGCCCCAAGGTTGAATCTGCGGACGGGGCGGACGCGGAGCTCGTTGTTCTTGTCGTTGTTGTTCTGATTGCCATCATCGAAGTTCATGTTGAATGCGTTGTTGGCGGAGCGCTGCGACCTATCGTGCTATCTACGTCGCCGGGCCGAATACTCAGACCGGAAACTGCGCGAGACCTACGCGGACGCTTTAGACCGGCGGTATCTCTTGTGCGCATAGCGGTGGCCCAGGGGCCAGCGGCACGACCAGATTCAATTCGCACAGACCAGAAAGCCTTGGCTCTCAGGTGGCGGGCACGGTTGGGGTGGAGCGTTTCCAGGCGTTCGCCTGCTTGCCAATTGAGGTGGTCACCTCGATAGCCTTGGCATGCTGACTCACACTGATGAAGCGGTTCTCCTTGAAGAGCCGCATCAGGAACTCTATCACCTGGACCTTTTCGACCAGGTCGACCAAGTAGGGGCGCCGTTCCCGGGTCGAGTTGGCCCGGGCAATCAGCATCAAGACATCGATGCACTCATCGATAACGCGCTTCCCGAGCTGCTGCTTCAGGTCGCGGGGGATGTTGCGGGTCAGGTTCGTGGCCATGTGCAGCAGGCCCATCGCCGCGGCGTAGATCTGCAATTCCGTGTGCATTGCCATAAGGCTTGCTCTCCAAGAGCAACCGGCCGCAGGCGGCCGGATTAAAGGAATGAATTAATCAAGAAATTCACTGCGGACGGGGCGGACGCGGAGCTCGTGGCCCTTGGCGTGGTTGAGCTGAGTGCCATCATCGAAGTACATGTAGAACGCGTGGTAGGCGGAGCGCTGCGAACTCGACCAGTACCAGGTGTCGCGGAATGCTTCGGCGCCCCCTTCCTGGAAGTCCGCGTGCACGGTTTGCAGCGGAGCCTTTTCGCTGTAGAGCTGGCCGATCGGGACACTGTTCGGGTTGTCACCATCGCGGCGACCGGCCCAGTTCTCTTCGGTGGTCGGCTTGAAGTGGCGATACTGCAGCTCCTGCACGTCGCGCGCGGGGATCGCCCAGTCGGTGAGGCCGTCAATGTTCAGTGCCAGCACCTTCGCCGCCAGATCACTGCCGGCCGCCGCCATGGCCTGGGTGTTGGCCAGGCTGTCGGTGAAGCTGTCGGCGCCTTCGATCTTCTTGCCGTACTCACCCCACTTGCCGAGCAGTTCATGCTCTGCGCCGGCGGTGATGTGCAGAGAGCGCTTGCCGGTTGCCGGGTCGCGAGTGATGCCGGTGACGAAACCGCCGCCGTAGGCTTGGCCGATGGCCGGGATAGGTTGTGCTGGTGCTGCTTGAGCAGTTGCGGACATGGTCTTTCCTCTTTCAGAAGGCAACAAAAAAGGCGCTGCTGCGCCTCGGGCCGATCAAGAACGAATTATTGAAGGATCAAATAAACAATCTGCGGACGGGGCGGACGCGGAGCTCGTCGTACTTGCCGCCGCCGTACTGAATGCCACCAACGAAGTGCATGTGGAATGCGAAGTGGGCGGAGCGCTGCGTGGATGACCAGTAGTAGCAGTCCTGGGCGAACACCTCGGGGCAATTCAGCCAGCCTTGGTACAGCTCGGCAGCGGCCGGCAGGTAGAAGTCGTGGTGACCATCGGCCTGGTACTCGGCGCACGCGTCGGCAGCGGGATACTTGCGCTCGTCGTCATTTCCGATCAGCACCTGGGTGTTGGTATAGCCGTCGGTTTTGCTCAGGCCTTTCACCTCTACGCCACGACCACCCCACTCGTGGTCGCCAACGTCCTTGGCGGCGAAGATCAGGTAGTGGGCTGGGACATCGCCGCGGGCTTCGATGTAGCCGCCATTGATGCCGCCTTGGCCCGGCCACGGCTTGCCGATCTCAGGAACGGCCGACACCACCACCGGCTGAACATTAGCGGCTGGTGGTAGAGCCTGCACGAACACGCTCGCCGCGAGCAGTTGAATCATGCGTTCAGCAGTACCTTTGATCTTGAGGCCGTCAGCCTCGATGGAGATTGTCTTGGCTTTCATCGGTGTTCCTCAGGTAAGCGCCGCCCTCCGGTTACCGGATGCAGCGAGTAGGGTGGGTTATGCAGCGAATGAATCGACTTTCAGCTGGCGCCAGGCGCCGACGGCTTCGAAGATGCGCGCAGCGTGCGCTTCGTCCAGTGATACGGCGTCGGGGATGGCGATCCAGCCGGAAGCCACTATCTGGCTCTGGTTGGCCTCAGCGCGCAGCTTCATGTAGCAGTGTTCGATCACCTCCTCGAGATGGTCCGACAGGTAGACCCCCTCCGGGGCCAGCTCAATCGATTTGCTATACCGGTCGCCCTGGGCGTCCAAGCACATGGCGCTCATGTAGATTGTCCACCGGTGCGGGATGCCACATACGGCTTGGCCGATCTTCCCTGGTGCGATGTTCTTGAGCGACTTGTAATTGATCATGCCCTGGCGGCCGCTTGGATCGACGTTGACCACTGCGACGTGGTTGGTGGCTAGGAGGGCTCGGCAAGATCGGTCGATGCGGGCCTTGAGGTTATGCGGTTTTCGCTTGCTCATGCGGCCCCCGATGTTTCTCTCACTGGGAAATCAATTTCGTACTCGGCGATCAGGCGCAGCAACACTTTTGGGTTGATATCGAGTTGTCTGGCGCAGGCTGCCCGGGTGCAGCCGATATCCCTGATAGCCTTGATACGCTCAACCAGCGATGCGTCCTTCGCGCGACCGGACTGGGTGCGGAACTTCAAGCCGTTCTGCCCAGCGACCCGCTTCAGCGTTGTGCGGCCGATATCCAGCCTGGCGCACATTTGGTCCTGAGTTAGGCCCTCAATAATCATGGCGCGGATCTTTGGCACCAAAGCCAGATCCTCCTGGCGGGATGCTAGCGATACCCGGCAGGAAAACTTGATGCCGTACTGCGCTGCGATGTGATTGGCGCGCCTGGTGCTGATGTGTAGATCCTTGGCCGCGGCTACCACGCCTTTGTCGTGGTAGGCCCTCATCTTCTCGGCGATCTCTGCCTCTACCGCTTCGGCTTTTTGCGACTTGCGCAGCTTTACCGACAGATCGCGCTTTGCTGCATGGGGCGACGTGGCTGAAGGCGCTATGGTTTCGCTGTTGAAGGTCATGGGGCTGAAGAGGCCGCGACCAGCCGGGATTACTTGGATAACCCCGTCATGGCTTAAGAACTCTTCCATCTGCAGAGCCAGTGCGTGGCGTATTGGGTCTAGCTCCTTGACCATGTTCAGATCGTTGCTGATGTAGGCGTTCATGCTGCACTCCTCATGCGCTCCCGCATTTCCTTCTCAAGGTCGGCCAGTTCTTCCAGGAAGGCCGTGATTTCGGCTTCCATCTCGGTAATGCGCTTTTCGTCGCGCTCGAAGCGGAAGCAGGCGTACTGCAGTTCTTCAGGCATGCGGTCGTCGAAACTCACGAAGTCGACCCAGGCGCGCCCGGTGCAGGCCATCTGCGCGAGCATCTGCCACTCGTACTGGCTGTCGTGGCGCCCGGCCTGGATCACTGAGATGTGGGTGGCCGTATGCGGGCATTTGATCTCGATCAGGCCGTCGGTACCGACAACGCCATCAGGTGATGCTGCGAACCCGGCAATAACCGGATGTGCGATCAAGCCGACTTCCTGAATCATCAACCCTTTGTCGATCTCGTATGCCGAGCGGGCCACTGGCTCACGCTCGATGCCGCGTATTATCGCAGGGTTGCGGGAAAGGTCGGGACCGCTCTGGTTGCCCGTCAGGCGCTCACAGAGCAGGTCCATCATGTAGTTGCGGCGCGTGGCCGATGGCTCCTTGCCGCGACCCTTGGTCATCACGTCCTTGACCTTGCTGGCTGTGACCTTGCCCAGTCGGGCGCGAATCCACTCATCACTCCCCTGTTGCATCTGGCACCTCCTCAAACTCTGCTTCGACCGGCTCGGACAGCTCTTTCTTGCGCTCGTCCTTCGCCTTGGTGAGTGCGGCGCGCTCGGTCGGAAGTTCCTTCCAGGCAGCCGTGAAGGCCGCTTGTAGCTCTTCCATAGACTGGGCGTTACGGATGGTCTCGATGGCAGGGCCTGCGTCTACAGATGGTGCCTGGGCGTCGTTGGTGACAATCCGCTCGGCCTCGTCCTGGTCGTAGATGCCGGCAAAGCCGAACGCCAGTCGGGCGCACTGGATCATTGCCTTGTGGCGCAGCATGCGGCGTGGGTGGGACTGCCAGGGCTGTGTGCCGCGCTTGCACTCAGCCATGTACTCAGTGGTGCTAATCGCGTGCCCACGGTCCTTGCGGTAGATCTTGCAGGTGCACTCGGTGCCGTCCTTGTCCATCGAGAACTCCATGCCGTCGAAGGCTGGGTTCTCGTTGATGATCCGGGCCCATCCATCAACGCCGACAACCGGGACAATTCCGCCTTTGTCCGGGAACGCGTAGATCTCTTTGGTCCACGGGTTCAGGCCGTACTGATCAGCAACGATCATGAGTGCCTGCATCTGTGCGTCGGTGACCTGGCCCTTGAACGCTGTGGCCTTGAGGGTTGCCATCATTTCTTGAGGGTCAACGCCGAAACGCTCGGCCATCCGTGCAGGCAGGCTCTTGGGCTTTATTGTGGCTACGTTGGTTGCGGACATGACTATCTCTCCGCGCCACCGGAGAGGGGCGCTGTGAAGGGGGTTATTGGGTGGCTTTGGCGATGGCGGCGCGGAGTGAAAGTAGCTCGCGAAACTCCATGTCCTCGGCCATATCGCCAATGCCCGGCGTGTAATTGAAGGAATTAATGAATGCAGCCCGCGCATCTACGGTCCTTTGTGCGGCGACCAGAAGATCGGGCGCGGCGGCGATCAGCTTGGCGTTGGCAAATCCTTCAGCGATTCGCTCTGGATCGCTGGAGTGGACGAACCCGATTGACAGGCCGGCTTCATCTTGGCGGCAGATTGGGACGCACTCATGCCGCGGAAGGTTGGTCCACGGCCCTGGGGTGTGCTTGCTCATGTTGTGTTCCTACTGGGTGACGCGATCGGCGAGGGCGCCAAGCAGCATCAATAGAGAGAGGAGGGTTAGCGTGATGGCAGACCCGCGCCAGAAGCAGTAGCGCTTGGCTCTTTGGTAGGAGGTCACGCTTTCACCTCATAAGCGACTGTCCATTCACCGCAGAGGCAGGCCCGGCAGCTCCAGGCGTGGACGTTTTCGATTCCAGCGTCGTAGGCCAGCGACAGAACGCCAAGCCAGGACTTGTGGGTGAATGCTAGGGTCATGGTGCTCATGCTGATCTCCTTGCCATGAATTCTTGGTACTCGTGCTCCATAATCCGGACGCGGCGAGCAACGTAGTGGCGGTGTTCTTTCAGGCTGATGGCACCCAGGGCGTAGGCCATTTCGATAGCCATATCCGTTTCGGCGTGCAGGCAGCAGGTGCTTTTGGCGATCAAAGCCTGAAGCCGCGCTTCGATCATGTCCGTGGCGGTTTGATGGTTCTGGCTCATGCCCATACCACCCGCCCGGCTGCCCGAGCTTTGGCGACCATGTGAAGGGCTTCGGCCTGCAGGACAGGAAGGAAGCGCTTGTCGGCGATTGACCGGGCCAGCTCGTAGTTGCCGGCCAGCACCGCTAGGGCCATCTGAACCTCGAAACACTCATGCCCGGCGGCCTGGGCCATAGCCTCGCTTGCGTTCAGCGCGAAGCCAGGGATATGGCCGTGAGTACGGGTCGCGCGCTTGTCGAAGAAGGGCACCAGGTCAGACTCACCGGCCAACACCTTCACCACCTCGGCGGCGTCCCGCTCTTCGTAGTCAACCGGCTCAGGAGGCAGCATGGCGTCATACCGGGTTTGGCATATCTGCATTGCAGTGTTCATGGGTGCCTCCAGGGTGGCGGGTTACTCGGTGGGTGGTGCGGGGAGTGGCTGCCAGTGTGTAATTTCACCGTCGAGCTGATCGCCGCCCTGGTCGTACCAGAGCTGGTCGTCTCGGCTGTAGAAGGCTTGCAGCATCTGGTGGCCGAAATAGATCTGGTAGGCGAGAACGTTGTCGCTACAGTCAGGATCGTCCGAGGCGAGCTCGGGCAGCCTGTCGCTGCACTTGATCCAGTTGCTCATGTCGGCTTACTCGGTTGGAGGTGCGGGGAGTGGTTGCCAGTGGGTTGGCTCGTCGTCTTCATAAAATCCGCCATCCCATGAGCACCAGTGCGCGCCACAGTCGTATTCCTCTTGGCCGAGATAGTCTCCTCGGCTGTTGAACGTAGATTCTGACTTGCTCCACTCGATCCAGGCCCCCGCTGTCACGCGGTCGCCTTTGCGCAGGATGATTTCGGTGCCATCACGCGGCGCACTCGCAATTTCCTTCCAATCGCTCATGGCGACCTCCAGTGTTTGGGGTTAGGCTTCGATTTCGGTAATTTCAAACTCTGCGTCTGGATCATCGTCCGCGTAGTTCTCGCGGAATGCCTCGGCAAGAGTTGAAACGCCGCCGCCATTTCCCGATGCAAAACCCGTGGCCGCATAATCGGCATCAGCACGATCATCGAAGCCCACGCACTCGCTGCCTGATTCATTCCAAACCAAATAAATCGTCGTCATGACTCTCTCCATTCGCTGGTTCACCTGTATTCGGCAACACTCATGCCTCCCGCTGGTTGCCGATGGGCGCGGGGGAGGAGTGCTGATGTAATAGAGGCTGGGAAGGGTAGGTGCCGGTCTTTCCCGGCTGTCATGGCGCTGGTTGTCAGGCTGCGGCCGGGATCACCACCAATACGGTGTTGACCATCGTTCCGGCTTGCTTGAATGAAGCTTCTGGAAGGGTTTCGATACTCCCGCCGCGCTGCTCTACGATCCCGCGAAAGTCTCGGGTCAGCGCGTCGTCGCGAAAGGTCACGCCAGAAGGCATGATCGCCACCAGTCGGCCGCCGGGCTTGAGGAACTTCAGGGCATGAACGACGTGGTGAATGTCGCTGCGCTTCTTGTCGAAAGGCGGGTTCATCAGCACGCGATCATAGATGGGCTTCGGCTCGACCTGCAGGAAGTCGCCGGGCTCGGAAACTCCCGAAAGTGGCAGCTTCAGTCCGATCAGCGCTTTATGGTTGTCCGGCAGTAGCTCGTGCATGTCGACCATTACGCCTGCTGCTGCGGAATTGGCGGCCACTGCCAGGGCGCCGCGACCCGCGCTTGGCTCCAACACCATCATTCCGTCACCAATCATGGCCAGATCCGCAGCCTGTTTTGCAACGTGCGGCGGGGTTGGGAAGAAGCCAAAGTCCTGCGGAACGGTGACTTCACCGGTCATGAGGATGTTTTCGATTGCGTCGGCAGCGTCACCGTCGAACAGGTGGGCTTTTGCCTTGGTGTTCCACTTGCCGCCCGCGGCCTTCAGCGTCTTGTCGAGGCGCTGGTACAGGCTCTTGTCGAGCTGTCCGCCGGTGATAAACAGCTTGTTATCTTCGGTGCGCGAGGCGCTGAGCAGCGCCATTACTTCGTTATCGACTTTCATGTGTTGCTCTCCGTTGATTTCCAATACCGCCTCATAGAAGCGGCATCAGTAAATCTGTGGTTTTGCTCAGATGCGGTGGTCGCTGGCCTTGGCCGACTTCGCCAGGTTGTGCCACACGGTTGCTTGAAGCTTGTCGCCGGCAGCCAGGCTCTTGCGTGCCTTGGCCAGCAGTTGCTGCACGAGTACTTCATTCATGGCTGTTGCTCCGGTTGTCTTGGCTTTCGAATGCCTCCCGGGGTTTGAGAGGCATTTGTAAAACCAGGAAGAGGGGTGAATCAGCACCCCTCTAGCTGTCTTTTCCACTAGGCTTCGGCACTACTGGTGCGGTACGCCTTGGTTCAAGTTGTTCCTCCAGCCGCGACCCTGTCCGCCGGATAACTGGTTACGGTGCTTTACGCTGCACACCCGGGTCAGTTGCCAACCCTCTGAACCGTTGAGGCCGGTTCATCGCTGCCTTGTTGCTGGCCGGTGTTGTCCGGCGATGGGTTGACTATACGAATCCTCATAATCACCGTCAATACGTTTTTGCATAATTTTTTTAGGGGTCGAAAAAAAACCCGCTCCTGGCGGGTTTTAGTGTCAATTCCTACTGCAAAGCTTACGTCCGTGCCGCTGCCCGAATTGCCCTAGATTGCCCAGGGTATCTCCCAGTGAGCAGCCTACAAAGCCAAAACATGGAAAAAGATAAAAATCCTATGAGGATAGATGAGGCAGGCATCAGCCAAAAATAGACTGCACTTTCAATCCCTTCCTGATAGGTCTCCCATAAGCAGGCGCCCAGAACACAAATCTGAACAAGCAGCCCTGAAAACTTAATCAGCGTGGATATCGACCCAAAAAAATCAGAAAGCCTGTTGCAGAAAAGATCTGAACTGAACCTATCATTCACTGCCTTTTCGACAACTCTAGGGTCTGTGTTTTTTAGCTCTTTAACCTTTACCCCGAGAGTATTAGCGATAATTTGTTCATCTTCGGAAATGATTTTTGTAGATATCCGAGATAAAAGTAAAGCCCCTAAAAACCCTATAAGGAGCCACGCCAGGGAAGACCCTAATATGTGAAATATCCCTATTAAAGTGTTCATCTTATATTCTGTTCTCCAAGATCATATGATTCCACCCCTCCACACCACTCTGCCAAAAATCTCTAAGGTTCTGAGCGCTTCGTCAGATACAGGCATGTCTGGATACCTTGTCTTGTCTTGGCTGTCGGACCTGATTAGCCAGCCGCCCATCAAATCACGAATAAGTCTTTTTATAATAATTTCTCCGTCGGCATTGCTCATTGCATACATTTTTCCATCTTTTGGAGATGTCTGAGCCTTATCGACTAGAAGAACTTCGCCATCTGAAAGTGTAGGCCAATTGCTTTCGCCTGAGTTGTACATGACGCTGAGATTATTTTCTTTAAGACCCATGCGAGCTAGCCAGTCTTTTTTAAAAGCAAGCTCGCCACATACTTCAATGTGGTCATTTAAGTAACCACTGCCTGAACTCCCGCGCGCGGTAACCTGGGGGATCAAAGCATAATCCTCGCTGCTAGGGCTTCCGCTTTCATCATCAGCGCCACCAAACATAAGCCAATCCGGGGGAATTCCTAGGGCTTTTGCGAGAGGGTCAATGGTGGGTCGCCTTGGGCTGGAGCTCTCCCCGGAAAGGATTCTGTTAATGGTCGGCTGAGGAACCTTTGAGCGACGTGACAACTCGCTTTCTGACATACCTCGCTCGTTAAGGGTCAACCTGAGCCGGCTGGCAATACTCATCTCACACCATACGTAAATGCATTCAAAAGAATTCTATTGCTCATAGCTATGTGTTTTCGTATGATCTGCCATACGAATCATCATGGAGTACAGCTATGAGTGTAAGAATCATGCTGGCTCGGCTGCTTGAGCTTGGCCTTTCCCAGACCGCAATCGCGGACACCTGCGGCACTACGCAGCCAACCATAAGCCGCGCAGCCGCAGGTGCATCTGTTGGGTATGAGCTTGGAAAGGCCATCGAGTCCCTTTTGGAAAGACGAGAGAGGGCAGAGCGCCGCAAGAAAGTTTCCAGTTCGGCCAGCCCCACTAGCAAAAAATCAGCCGCTTAACCATTTCTAGTAACCAAGGAGAAGTCCACGCATGAGCGACTTATCACGCCCCAACCACAAACACATCAACCAGACCAAGGTTCTGCTGGATGACGAGTACGACGAATGGCTTCAAAGCGCTGCTCGTATTCACCGGACTCCCAAGGCTGTTTTGGCCCGGGAGATCCTGAAGTCTTGGCTTCACCAATCTGTTGCTGATTTTAAGCGGGACACCAACGCAGCCTGAAGTACTACCGCAAGGACCCAGTAGGGACCGGAGAGCATATGTCGGAACAAGACAGCGGTTTGGTGATTGGTGATTTGTTGGATGAGGAAGAGCTGAAGGCCTTCCAGAAGGAGGCGGAGTTCAGGGGTTTATCCCTGGAGCAGCTGGCCAAGTTTGCGATCCAGCAGGCGATCACAGATCGCACCAGGCCGAAAACAATGAGCGGAACGATCCAAGCGTTTCGCAAGCGGTAGGAACGCCCGGAGGCCGGGCACAAAAAAGCCGACGGACTAGGTCGGCTCTTTCAACAGCAGTTCAGCGAGAAGAATCATGACAAACATCGTTCACATTGACAAGTCCAGGGGGTTCACCCGGATGGACAACCAATTGATGGATGGCCTTATGGCCATCGATCTGCCTGGGAGAGAGCTGAAGGTTGCTCTGTTCATCGCTAAGGCGACGATCAACTACCAGGCAGGCGCAATACGGATTAAGGCAACAGACGTTGCCAAGGCTACCCACATGCATCCTGACGTTGCATCCAAGGCCATCAGTCACTTGCTGAAGCGCCGAGTAATTTGCCGCGAAGGTGGGTCGCGTGGCGACATCAGCATGTGCGACCCAAAAGAGTGGGTTTATTTTGAATGTCCGACTCGGACCATATGGTCTGACTCGGACCATATGAGCCGAGTCGTACAGATGCCGAGTCAGACCAAAACTGACGACTCCCTTCTTTATACTAAGAAAGAAAAACAAATACCCCTTCCTACGGAAGGTAGTGTTGTTGAAGTAAAGCCAGCTCCCAAGGCACGCAAAGCCAAGTCCGCCGATGACTCAACTTTCGGCAAATCACAAATGCTCAACGACAACCCGTTCGGGCTGAACGAGCAATCCATTGATGATTACCTGAAGCTGCGTAAGGCCAAGCGAGCGCCCGTTACAGCCCGAGTATGGGCAAATGTGAACGCAGCCCTTACCAAGTGCGCAGCGGCCGGCATACAGGCCGAGAAGGCCATTGAACTGGCGGTCCTGAACGGCTGGCAGGGTTTCGAAGCTGACTGGATCATTGGCCGTCTGACAGGCAAGCAGGCCGGCTCGCGATCAGCATCTGGCGCACCAGACTTCTTCAGCACCGACTGGCGCACCGACACGAGTAGCGATCTGTGAAGCGCGTTGGCGATATGACTCAACAGGCCAGGGGCATGGTCGTGTCCGGTGGTAGTAACGCTCCAGTGGCTCAAGCGCCACTCGGCAACGTGGACGAATCAACTGGCGCCATCGTGGAGAAGATTTTCCGCCAGTTGCAGGCGATTTTCCCAGCCTGGCGGCAGGCATGGCCGGACGAAGCCGCAAAGAACACGGCAATGCGCAGCTGGACCAAGGGCTTCATCGACGCCGGGCTCAACAACATCGACCAGGTTCGCTACGGCATTGAAGAATGCCGCCGAAGTGGCTCGCCATTTGCCCCAAGCATCGGGCAGTTCATTGGCTGGTGTACGCCCGGGCCTGAACGCTTCGGCATGCCAACCTCCGCCGCAGCCTGGATGGAAGCCCTGATGGCCGTATACAGCCACGAAGGTGTGCGCATCGCCGCCAACGAGACTGGGATCTTCGACCTGCGCGCCGCCAAGCAGGAAGACAAGGGGTTGCGCCAGCGCTTCGATCACAACTACGCAATCGTGATCCGCCGCGCCCAGGAAGGCCAGCCGCTCGACGGCAAGATCCTCACCGGCATCGGCCACGACAGCCAGAAGACCGCCTTCGAATTGGCCAACGAACTGGCCGACCAACAAACCCAAGCACGAATCCTTCAGCAAGGCATCCCGGCCGACGGCAAGTCAGCCCGCGCGCTGCTAATGGCGAAGTTCGGCAAGAAGACCACGGAGCAACGGACATGATCACGGCATACCTTCTCATCGCATCGTTTGCACTTGGAGCAATGGTTGGCTCCATCACAGCCGGCGGCGAAAAGCTTGATCGTACTCAATGGGCTTGGCTGATCGTGCTGTGCATCTTCTGGCCGGTGCTGTGTTACGTGTACTGGCAGGACTGGAGGAAGGGGCTATGAGCATTCCAACTTACTACGGCGCAACCGGGAGTCTCATGGTCAAGCACGCAGATCACCTGGCGATCGTCGATCAGCTCAAGGCCGAACTCGCCGGCCTGCGCACCGGCTACGAAGCCTATGAGTCCGTGAATAAGGGGCTGAAGGCTGAGATGGAGAGGTTGCGATCTGTGCGCGAGACGATGCTTTGTGCAACGCATGAGCTTGGCCTGCCCGTGGACGCTGGCGCTCAGGATGTGGTCGATGCAATCCATTCAATGCAAGTCCGGTGTGCAGAGCTGAGCAAGTCTCTAAAGACCCTTATTCATATCTCAAACGCCACGAACTGGGAGGTGCACACGTGTGGCGAGATTGATAAAGCACGCAACTTGCTCGCCGCCATGGGCAAGGGAGAGCAGGCATGAGCTGCGAATTCTGCACTGATCCAGATGGTCACCCGTGTTTCCCACTCTATGGCCTTGGCCCACATGTCCATCCAGCCGAAGGGGGAACGGTTTTTTCTGAACAGCAAGAAGCTGAAGGATTCACCCCATCCAAGGATGAGCCAGGGATGGGTATCTGGTGGTGCTCAAAATGTGGAGATGGAAAGCCATGACCAACGTCATCCAAAAGCCCCGCCACTTCTGGTCGTCCGGCCCGTCCCGAGTTCGTGAAGTCCTGCGGCTGGCCTACCTGTTCGCCACCGAGCTGTCCGCCGCGGGCGCTGTCGAGATCATCGTCCGCCCGGTCAAATCTCGCCGCACCCTGGAGCAGAACGCCAAGCTGTGGGCAATGCTGGGCGACATCTCCCGCCAGGTTGAATGGCCAGTCAATGGCGTCATGCAGAAGCTCGACAGCGAGGACTGGAAGGCCCTCATGACTGCTGCAGCCCGCCAAGAGATCCGCATGGCCCAGGGCATCAACGGCGGCGTAGTGATGCTAGGGGAGAGCACCAAGCGCATGACCGTGACCGAACTGGGCGACGTCATTGAATGCATGTACGTCTTCGGCGCCGAGAAGGGCGTCATCTGGAGCGAGCCGAAGGGGCAGATGCCCGAGCAATGGGAGGCGGCAGCATGAGCCTCTCAGCCAAACAGCCCCGCCCGAAGAAGTGCAAGAACCCAGCATGCAGGGCCTCATTCGTCCCGCAGCGCCTCGGGCAGGCGGTATGCAGCCCCAAGTGCGGCATGGCCATCAAGGAAGTGAACCAGGCGAAGGCGCGCAAGTCGCTGGATCAGGTCGAGCGATCCGATATCCGTGCGCGCAAGGAGAAGCTGAAGTCCCGCGGCGACCACATGCGCGAAGCACAGCAGGCATTCAACGAATACATCCGCACCCGGGACCAGGCCGCCGGCCACCTCTGCATCTCCAGCGGCAAGCCATTGGACTGGAGCGGCAACGCAGTAGATGCCGGCCATTACCGCAGCGTCGGCTCCGCACCTCACCTGCGTTTCGATGAGCGCAACTGCCACGCACAGAGCAAGCAGGACAACCGGTTCCTCTCTGGCAACGCAGTGGACTACCGGATCGGCCTGATCGCACGCATCGGCCAGGAAGCGGTCGACGCCCTGGAAGCTGACCAGAGCGTGCGCAAGTACACCGCCGATGATCTGAAGGCTATCAAGGCCTCATACCGGGCAAAGACTAGAGAGCTTAAGAGGGCGGCCGCATGAACATCTCCCGAGTCCAGCTCTACATCGTCTTCATGCTGATCATGTGGGGAGCTGTGCTCGGGATAGTGCGTCACCTGTACCGAGCACGGGCTGAGTGGATGACAAATCGGAAGAGATTTAAATAAAATCTATCGAAAACCCATAAATCGATAGTATAAATCTATTTCATGGTATTATTTGGACATCAACACATGCTACGGATCGAGTAAATGGCCGAGCCCGCAAGCACTATCTACCCCGTAGCTTTGATCAGTGGCGTCAGTGCCGCTTCGATCGTTATAGGGCTCGACGCAAATGCCGTAGTGGCAGCCTTTGCAGGTGCGCTGATGTTCGCATTCGTTACGAATGGGACAACCGTCTCTGTACGTATCGGTCTCCTTATCGGAGCCTGGGCCTTCGGGTACTACTTCGGCATCGAGATCGCAAAGCGCAAGATCTGGGAATTCGATTCCCCCCCATTGCCGTCATTCGTGGCGGCTTTTTTCTGCGTGGTCGTCTTCAAAACGTTGTTGGCCGTTTTTGATGAAAACGGCAAGGCATGGATACGCAAGAAGCTCGGCCTAACAACCGAGGGGCCTAAGGATGAATGAAGTCCTGATGCTCATTAAGGCGTCTATCTGTGCAGGGATTTGCTTCCGGCTGTTCTGCTACGACTGGCGTCATGGAGCGCAGTACAGGTTCGGTATTACCGCGGTGGCGTACCTGCTGATGCTGTGCACTGGCGCGGTGGCGATCCTGCTGACAATGGGCAACCAGTCGGCCGCCCAGATCTTCGACGCAGCAATCTACGCCGCAATCCTCGTTTTGATGTTCGTCGCCCGCGGCAACCTGGCCAAGATTCTGGAGATTCGCCATGGATAAAACCACGCGCGGAATTCGCAATAATAACCCCGGCAACATCGACTACAACCCTCGCAATGATTGGGCAGGGCAGATCGGCCTTGAGCTGAAGGTAGGGAATAGCACTCCGCGCTTTGCCCGCTTCGATACTGCCGAGAACGGCATTCGTGCCTTGGGCAAGCTGATCCGCACCTACCAGAACAAACACGGACTAAAAACCGTTGAGCAGATCATCGGCCGCTGGGCGCCGAACAACGAGAACAACACCAAGGCATACGCTGATGCCGTGGCCAAATCACTCTCAGTGACACCCTGCGCGAACATCGATGTCAACCGAATCGCCATGCTTCGGCCGCTGGTTGAGGCAATCATCCGTCACGAGAACGGCTACAACCCGTACAAGAATGGCGAGATCGACGAGGGTGTGCGGAGAGCGCTTGCATGAGCAGCTTTACCCAGTTCTCGGCCGAGATGTCGGTTCGTTACGACAGAGAGGCGAGCATTGCCTTGGGTGTTGATCACTGGCGCCTAACCAACGGGTTCCGCTTCTACCTGGACAATGAGCACAGCGGCGAATGGGTGAATGTCCCCGCCGGCTACCTGACTGATGGCGCAAGCGTCCCGCGGTTGTTCTGGAGTGCGATCCCTCCATGGGGCGCGTACGGGCAAGCAGCAGTAGTCCACGACATTGTGTGTGAGTACCTGAGCATCACCAAAGACGGGCGGCCTCACGCTGTATCTCGCAAGACCTGTGACGGAATCCTGTTGCAGGCCATGGAAGCGCTCAGCGTTCCGTGGATCACCCGCCAGGCGATCTACGGCGCCGTCTCAGCCTACCGGATCCTATCAGGCGTCAAGACACCTTCAGCCACCAACCTCAAACGCAATCTCGAAGCCCAATGGAGGGCGTAATGCGCAACCAGATCAAGGTGAACAAGAACAACCCGGGCAGCAAAGGCCTGTACGTGGCCAACAAGGCCGAAAACAAGCCGAAGCCCAAGCCAAAGGCCAAGAAGTAATGATTTCGATCCTGGTGCACGTCATCGGCTTCTTTGTCGTCAACTCGCTGATCCCTGTATGGGCAGTCGAGGTTGACGGTGAGCTGGCGTCCACCTGGTATCTCTGCTTCATGCTGGTGGACATGATCGCTCTGTCGTTCGTTAGCTCCCAGTGGCTGAAGGTAGTGCTTGCGGTCTCCTGCGCTTGGTCTGCCTGCCTCGCGCTGGAGACACTGCTACTGCACGACATGCTCCAGTCGCATGACTACATCGCTCAGTTCGTGATCGACGCTGCACTGATCGTCTGTGGGGCCAAGATCGCCATCAATCACTACAGGGCGCGCAAGGCGCCGAGGATGGTTGCGTAATGGCCGGCGGAAGACCGAAAGACGAAGTGATTGATCGCCTCAAGGAAGGATGGCAGACACGATTTCTCGAGATGGGGAAGGATGGCTGCTCGGATGTTGAGATCCGCGCTGAATTCGGTATCAGTGATGATTTGTGGTACCGGTGGATCGCCGAAGATCAAGAGTTTTCCCGAACCTACAAAGCTGCCAAGGCCGCCTGCCACGCCAAATGGGAGGCGATGGGCCGCAAAATGGCGTTCGGCGAAGTGGAAGGAAACCCGACGACCTGGATCTTCAACATGAAGAACCGGTTCAACTGGCGCGACAAGCAGGACGTTGATCACAGCGGGCAGATTGATCTGGCGTCGAAGTCAGACGATGAGTTGAAAGCCCGCGCGGCCAAGCTTCTTTCCCATGTGACCGGGGAATAAGGATGCAAGCTGCATCTGCTGGTCTGTCGGAGCGCGATGAGCTCGACATGATCCTGGCTGAGCTAGAGCGACGCCAGGGTAAGGTTACTGTTGTAGGGCTTGTCCATCCCAAAGATGGGCATACCCACTCCCTAGTCAATCGCGGCGGTGAGTGGAAACGTACCAAAGAAGACCCACAGGTATATCTGCCGGCCAAGCTCGAGCAGGTTCTGACATCAACAAAGCGGTTCGTCATCGTCATCGGTGGCCGCGGCTCGGGTAAGTCCGTCGGGGTTGCCGACATCTGCCTGATCGACGCAAAAGACAACGGCGCCAAGACGTACTGCCTCCGCGAGTACCAGTCCAGTATCCGCAACTCTATCCACTCTCTATTGAAGGAAGAGATCGAGCGGCTAGAGTTCGCCGGCTTCGAAGTCCAGGACAACGGAATCAAGCGCAACGGGACTGATGCATTTCAGTTCGCCGGCCTGGCTCGGAACGTGGACAGCATCAAGTCTGCGCATGGCTTCAAGCGGTATCAGGTTGAAGAGGCGCAGTTCATTAGCTCGGGCTCGCTCAAGGCGCTGACTCCTACGGCTCGCAAGAAGCCGATGAAAGGCAAGCCGACTGAGCTGGAGGAAGTGATCGATGATCCTTCCTCGAACGTATCGATGATCTTTATTGCCAACCCCGGGAGCAGCGAGGATCCATTCAGCCGGCGGTTCATCACGCCATTCAAGTCTGCGCTGGATAGGGACGGGTATTACGAGGACGACCTGCACCTGATCGTGGTCGTCAACTACACCGACAACCCTTGGTACCACCTCAGCGGGCTTGAGGATGAGCGCCAGTGGGACTACGAGAACCTCGATCGCGCGCTCTACGACCATATCTGGCTCGGCGCCTTCAATGACTCGGTAGAGAGCGCCCTGATCAAGGCCGAGTGGTTTGATGCCTGCGTTGATGCCCACAAGAAGCTGGGCTTCGCACCGACTGGGGCGCGCATCGCGTCACACGACCCATCTGACCTTGGTCCAGACAGCAAGGGCTTTGCCGTGCGCCATGGCTCAGTACTGGTCGACCTTCAGGAAAAGATGGACGGCAACGTAAACGAGGGCGGCCACTGGGCGGCAGGCGAGGCTATCAAGTCCCAAGTTGATTCATTCTCGTGGGACGGCGACGGTATGGGCATCGCTTTGACCGAGCAGTTCAGCAAGGACTTCGAGGGCAAGCCAACCGTTCTATCTGTGTTCCGTGGTTCTGAGTCGCCCGACTTCCCCGATGCGGTCTATGCGCCGGCCATGGCATCGCCCGTGGCGCAACAGAAGACGAACCGCGATGTGTTCCGCAACAAGCGTGCGCAGTATTACTTCGAACTGCGTGACAGGGCTTACAGAACCTATCGCGCCGTCGAACTTGGCGAATACCACGACCCGGCACGCCTTATCAGCTTCGACTCGTCGATAGATATTTTGCATCGACTTCGTGCTGAGCTATGTAGAATGCCTATCAAGCCAAACGGCAATGGCCTCTTCGAGCTCTACACCAAAGAGGAGATGAAGTCGAAATTCAAGATGGCCAGCCCCAACTTGGCCGACTCCGTGATGATCCTAATGCGGCACGTTGCGATCAGTAGGCCGAAAGCTGTCATTCCGAAACCGATTCGTCCGATGGGCAGAAGATAATGCTGACACTCACACAGCTCAAAGAGCTTCACGACAAGGCTTACTGCCACGGGCAGACCACTCGGCTGCGCGCTGCTGATGACATGATGTTCTACCACATCACACAGTGGGACGATTCGACGCTGGGTGAGTCTTCGCTACAGTACCGCGGGCAGTTCGACGTGCTTCGGAAGGCTGGGCGCCAGATCATGGCCGACCTTCGGGCCAACCCCGTGCAGGTCAACTTCGTGCCCAAGAGTGAGTCACGGGACGATGGCGCTGACATCCTGGACGGCCTGTACCTAACTGATGACCGGGCAAACACGTCGCTTGAAGCCTACGACAACGCCACAGGTGAGGCTGTCGTGTGCGGTGTCGGTGCCTGGGAGCTCTACACGGCATATGCCAGCAACCGCGCTGGCGTAGATCACCAGATCATTTGCCGCCGGCCCATCTACGAAGCCAACAACAACTGTTTCTGGGACCCCAACGCCAAGCGGCTGGACAAGTCGGACGCTAAATATGTGTCGATCCTGAATGCCTATTCACCCGGCGGCTACGCTGACCTGGTTGAAGAACTTGAGGACTGCAGTAAGACAGCTGGCAAGAAAGAAGCCAGAGAAGATGACGATGATGACGATTGCGATGACGAAGAAACGCCATCTTCGTTCGCATCCCCCGAGCAGTCCTACACGTTCCCTTGGATGGGTAGCGGGAACGATATCGTCTATGTGGTCTGCTTCTACCATCGCCGGAAAATCAAGGACAAGGTGATCACGCTCGCCGATCCAATGGGCGAGCCGCGCATCTATCGAGAGTCAGACCTTGAGGAGGTCATGGACGAACTGATCGATGAGGGTTATGTCATCGAGAGCGAGCGCGACATCATGCGCTGGGAGGTCCGCAAGTACATTGCCTCAGGCGAACAGATCCTTAACGGCAAGATGGGGCCAGACGGCGAGCGCGAAGGCGAAGTGATCGCCGGCGAGAACATCCCAGTCATCCCGACCTACGGCGAGCGCGCGTTCATTGAGGGTGAGGAGCACTATGAAGGGATCACCCGCCTGGCTAAAGACCCTCAGCGACTTCGCAACTTCCAGCTCTCATACCTCGCCGATATCGTTAGCCGCAGCCCTCGGCCTAAACCAATCTTCAACCCTGAGCAGGTTCAGGGTTACGAGTTCATGTACGAGGAAAATGGAGCCGACAGCAACTATCCCTACCTTCTGCAGAACAGATTTGATGGAAACAATCAGGCGCTTCCTCTAGGCCCAATAGCTGTAATGCCCGAGCAGACCATTCCTCAGGCGCTCATGGCCAGCATCGAGCTGTCTCGCCAGGCTGTTGAGGATGTAGCCAACCCTGGGCTACCTCAAGACATCGCAGACCCTGATCTGTCCGGGAAGGCCGTTAACGCCCTGACGAACCGTCTCGACCAGCAATCGATCGTCTACCAGCAGAACCTCAAGCACGCCAAGCGCCGGGACGCCGAGATCTACGCATCCATGGCTGTCGAGGTGTACGACGCTCCCCGCGAAGTCACGCTGACATCTGCTGACGGCACGACCAAGAAGGTCAAGATCATGGAGGCCGTGCTGGATCGTCAGACCGGCGAGTTGGTAGCCCTCAATGACCTGACCAACACCGAGTACGACGTTTACGCAGACATCGGCCCGAGCTATGCAAGCAAGAAGGAGCAGACCATTGATCAGCTCAATCAGATGGCCACTGGCATGGCTGCTGTTGATCCTCAGATGGCCCAGTACCTGACCCTCCAGGCACTCACGCTGATGAATGGCGTGAACCTCGAGGGCGTGCGCAAGTACGCGAAGAAACAACTGATCCTGGCCGGTGTACTTGAGCCGGAGACCGAGGAAGAAGAGGCCATGTTGCAGGAGGCGCAGAGCCAGCAGCAGCCGCCAAGCGCGGATATGGTCCTGGCCCAGGCCGAGATGGAGAAGGCCAAGGCATCGCAGATGGATACGCAGCGTAAGGCGATCAGCGACCAGCAGACCGCGCAAAACAACTCGGCGAAAGTTCAGGTGGACCTGTACAGGGCCGAGACAGACCGAGCAGCCGTGCAGGTTGACGCCCAGGTGGCCGGCGCTGATATCCAGTTCAAGCAGGCGAGGACCGCCGGGCAGATGATGGAAAACGTGCAGCGCCTGGTTAGCCCCTACCGGGCGACGGTTCAACCAAGGCAATAGTCACGAAAGGGCGAGGCGTGTGACCGCTGCAGCGTAATGGCAGCGCTGGATACGGTAACCAGTTTTTCGTGGTGATGTATAATCACTGCATGCAGATGAATGCGCAGGCTGATGCACAAAGAGCTAGTAAGACTATCAGCAGGGGCAACGTGGGCGTGCACGGGTAATGCCGGATTCGTACCTCTGCACATGCGACTCAGGTCGTAGAGTTTTACGGCAAAACGTCAATCCGGAGATCAGCGCCGGCCATCTGCATACAAGCCCAGCCCTAAACCGGCTGGGCTTTTTTATTCCATTTTATTCCATTCCCTTCCCGATCTCGGCGGCGGCGCGGACGATAGCGCGACGGGTAGCCGACAGGATATCGCCATTCGCGTACTCAAGAATTTCCCTGCTCCAGGTCAAGGAGACTTTTACGAACTTTTCCGATGCCGACATTACAAAGCCTATCTTCACTGCCAGGCGAAGCGCATCGCCATCGTCGGCGAGCGGATTCCAGCATTCGCGTGGATCAACTATATCGCCGTGGTAAATGTTCCAATTGGCCGCAACCGATTGTTCGTATTGAGGGTTTGTAAGCCCCGCAGCCTTAGCCGCCAGTTCCAGCAATTCGCGGTCAGTCATGGCTTCCGATACCCGTCGACAAGCGCTTCCATAGGGTCAATGTCTCCAAATACGTAGACACACCCCTCGAACCCATTATGGCTCTGCACTGGGACGCGACGGTACTCGACGCTCTCATAGGGCTCAGCAACGTCCAGTGCTGTGCTGCCGATGGACGCAGGAGTATTGGGAAGAATCCCCAAGCGAATACACGGGACGCCCGCAATCACTGACATGCGAACGCCATCCTTCGGACCGCCAATCAGCAAAACGTTTTCGTAGCTCACTTCAAATCCTCCCGCTGAGTTCGATGAATTATATACGCCAGCGCTGTCCGTTAGGCGCGTTCGTCTGTCTATTTCAATAGTAAAAATCTATCGATTCTATTGACATGATTAACAATAGAGTTACTCTATCGATTACTGAGGCGTAACAGGTTAAACGCAACCCTACTGGCGGGGAAAGCACCAGGCCATCGTTACCAAGCGAGTAGAAAATGGAACAAACCCTGGAAGAGTTACGGGCAGAGAACGAGGCAGCACAGGCCAAAGAAGCAGCAGCTCCGCAAGCTGGTGCAACTGAAGTTGAGGCTGATTCGGCAGGCACCCAGAGCGACGTGGATGACCATGCGGATGGTCAAGACGGCGAAGACGGCCAGCAGGCAGAACCCGAAGCATGGATGAAGGGCGACGACCAGGAGTCGCAAGGTGCAGACAAGAAATTCACCGACAGCGATATCGGCGCGGCGAAAGCCAAGCTCCGTTCGAAGTTGGAGAAACAGCACCAATCGGAACTGGAAACGATGCGTGCCCAGCTTGATGAGCTGCGCAACAAGTCCGTATCGCCACAGTTGCCGGCGCGGCCAAAGCGCGAGGATTTCTACGACCAAGACGACCCGGACGAGGCTTACATCGACGCCCTGGCTGACTGGAAAGTCAAAGAGAACCTTGCCCAGCAGCATGCCGGCAACCAGCAATACGAACAGCAGCGCAAGCAACTGGAAGCGCACCAAAAAATCAGCTCCAGCGTGGATCAACATTACGAGCGGGCAGCAGTCCTGGCAGCAGCAAGCGGTATCAGTACCGACCTGTACCAGTCTGCAGACAGGCGAGTGCGTGAGGCTGTTCAGGGCGTGTTCGGCGGCGAAAGTGGCGAGCACATCACGAACGCACTGATCGCCAGCTTGGGCGAAGGCTCAGAGAAGGTGCTCTACAACCTCGGGGTGAGCCCGAAGCGCCTTGCTGAACTGACCTCAAAGCTTGCCCAAGATCCCAGCGGTATTCAGGCCTCTATCTATTTGGGGCGCCTGTCCGCCGAGTTGACCGCTCCTCCACGCAAGAGAAGCAGCGCGCCAGCCCCGGCTTCAATCGTACAAGGCGATGCAAACACCACTGATGCAGGCAAGGCCTTACACCGTAAGTACCTTGAGGCTCATAAACGTGGTGATGCGCAGGGTGCCTTTGATGTGCGACGTGAAGCCGCGGCCGCAAAAATCAACGTGAACTCTTGGTAAGGAATTAAACGATGGCAGCTTTAACCGCAGGCAAGATTGCCGAGGTCATGTTCGCAAATGCGCTCGACACCTACGAGCCCCAGGACATGCTCCTCCCGACGACCGAATTCTTCGAGCCCGATGCCGCGACGATGCAGAACTCCGGCAACACAATCTGGCGCCCAGTTCAGCAGCACCGACCGTCGCTTACTGGCTTCGATCTGACTGGCCAGGAACAAGGAATCATCGAAGAGACCTACCCAGCGTTTCTGGGTACTCCAACAAACGACTTCGTTAGCCAACGCGCTGACGATATGCGCGACATGCGTTTCTGGGAAAAAGCAGGGATGGAAGCTGGTCGCCAACAGGCCACCAACCTGAACAAGGCGATTGCAACTGCTATCGGCACTCAGGGCGCCATGTTCTATCGCACCAACGTTACCAGCGGTTACGACGTTGTTGGCGAAGCGCAGACCCTGATGAACGAGCGGCAAGGCGCTAAGTCTGAGCGATTCTTCCTGTTCAATGACCGCGACAACCTGAAGTACTCCAAAGATCTGGCTGCACGCCAGACTGTTCAGGGTCGCCCTGAAACCACATGGGCAACCGGCCAGATCGGCCAGAACATCGCCGAGTTCGATGTTTATACCGCCTCGTTCCTGCCCAACCTCATCGGCGGTGCTGACCCAGCTACTACTGTCACCGCAAACCAATCGTTCGCGCCGACTGCCGGCACCGTGAACTCCACAAACGGCACCGTTACTAACGTCGACTACCGCTACGCGACGATCCCGGTTGCGGCCTCAGCCCTCTACAACATCGGCGACAAGGTCACGATCGCAAATGGCGGCGTAACCATTAAGGCCCTCGGCCTGGCGGACAAGTCCGATACTGGTGTGGCAATGACGTTCACCGTCACCGGCAAACCCGCCGGCGGTACTTCGCTGGTGATCTCGCCAAAGCCGATCGCGCTCGACGACCCGGCGCTTTCTGCTCTGGAAGCTGCATACGCCAACGTAAATACCCGGATCCTGAACGCCGCCACCGTCAACCGAATGAACATCGACACATCGAAGAAGACCAACCTGTTCTACGACAAAGATGCAGTCGAAGTACTGGGTGGCACCATTCCTGCCGAGCTGTTCAAGTCTTATGACGGCCTGAAGGTCATCAACAAGACCATGAAAAACGGTCTGAAGATGTACATGATCTACGACGCCAACATGGTCAACCTTCAGTTCCGCTACCGCCTGTTCACCTGGTGGGGCGTCACCATCAAAGACCCTTCGCGGTGCGGCGTTGCTGTGACCTTCTAATCACCTTCAATGGCTGGGGCCCGAGTGGCCCCTAGCCTGGAGAGCCAGGATATGGCGTGCGTTCTGTATCGAGAAGGTGTTGGCCATGTTGAGCATGGCATCGAGTGCGAGATGACTACCTGCGAGGTTGAACACCTTGAAGGTCTTCTTGCGTCTGGATGGTTGGTAAATCCACCGGGTTATGAAACTGCACTGGCTACCTCTACTGAAGAGCCGGCGCGCGTTGAGCTCACTGATCAAGAAATCCGTGAGGCTGCAAAAGAAGCGGGTATTGATGGCTGGGAAACCAAGCGCATCAACACTCTGCGTAAGGCCCTGGTGTCCTGATGACTCCGCTCAAGGCCGATCGGATCTCCGCGGCATACTCGAAGCTGCGTATCTCGGGCCTCACGGTCAAGCCTAACCCGTCTGACCTTGAGCTGGCCCTGGGTGAGCTTGAGAACATGATGTCCGAGCTGGCTTCTCGTGGCATTGAGGTTGGTTACAACTTCGAGCAGGAGCCTGATCCGAACAGCGACCTAGGCGTATCCCAAGAGTTCTGGAACATGATCGCCTGCAACTTGGCGGTACGGCTGGTTTCTGACTTCAACAAGGAACCGCCGGCGACTCTGTACGCCCAGGCGTCCCAATCTTTGTCGGTGGCTTCTGGCATCTGCGCCCGGAATCGAATCAGGAACGTTCAATACCCAAGCCGTCAGCCTGTAGGCAGCGGTAACAGGCGTTACGAGCGGTGGCAACGGTTCTACACACAGTTCAACGAGTTGCCTCCTAACAAGCCCGAAACCCTCGAGATCATGCAGGGCGAAACGAACGACTTTACGGAGTCTTTCGAAGCTTACCTGCGCACTGACGAGGCTATCGACACCTTCGTCGTCACTTGTGACAACGGCCTGGTCGTGGTGTCCAGCGCGCTCAATGTGGCAGACGTTGACTATCGACTCTCAGCGCCGATCGATCTCACTCCGTCTATCTGGCAGCAAGTGAAGATCAGGATCGAGACCAGTGAGGGCCGCGTCGAGGTCCGCATCCGAAACTTCCAAGTAACTCCCTGCGTTCGCGTAGGGGATCAGAACATCTGACGGATAGGTGAAGAGAATATGCCAGTCCAGAAGATCCCGATCACTCTGATCAAAGGCGACAAGGTAAGTGTCCAGACGGACTACCTCGATGCCATCCCGGAAAACATGTACGCGGTGCCCAAGCCTGTCATGGGCGCCGCCGGCTTCATGCTCCAGCACTCAGGGTTGACTGAGTACGGTACTGGCTCAGGGCCTGACCGCGGCGGCGTGTGGAATGAGCGTCTGCAGATGCATTTCCGCGTCTCTTACACCCAGTTTCTGGTGATTGAAGAGGACGGTTCGAATCAACGGTTCGGCAATATTCCAGGCATGGAACAGGTGTCGATGCCTTATTCATTCAATACTCAGGCGGTGATCGGTGGTGGTGCATTCTGGCTGTATGACCCGGTAAATGGGTTTCGCCAAATACTTGATCCGGACATCAAGACGCCGATTGATGGCACTTGGGTTGATGGTTACTACTTCCTCACCGACGGCGAGTATCTCTATCACACCACTATCGCGAACGAAGAACTGTTCGATCCCTTGGCCTTCGCTACGGCCGAGTTCTCGCCTGATCCGACCCTTGGCGTCGGCAAGACTGCCGATGACAAAGTGATCGTGTTCGGGCGGTACACCACCGAGTTTTTCGCCAACGTTGCATCGACGAACTTCGCATTTAGTCGCATCCAGGCTCGGGCGCTGAAGATCGGCATCGTGGCCACTCACGCCAAGTGTGAGCTCAAGCAGTCCTGGTACTTCGTGGGCAGTCGTAAAGAGTCTGACCTTGGCGTGCACATGCTTGGTGTCGGCTCGACCCAGCAGATCTCCACGCGGGCAATCGATCGGATACTGAGTCAGTACACAGAGCCTCAGCTCGTCGATGTGTCGATGGAAGCTGTAGAGGTCGATGGGATGGCCTTCATCTACATCCATCTGCCTAACGAAACACTGCTCTTCAACGAGACGGTTGCCAACTCATCCGGCATCGATAACGCCTGGTCAATCTTGAAGCGCGGCACCGGGTCTTTGCCATGGCGCGGGATCAACGGAGTTTTCGACCCGCGGCTAGGTAAGTGGGTATTCGGCGACAAGATTGACCTTCGCCTTGGCGTCCTTGATCCGCTGTCAGTGGATCAATACGGAGAGATGGGAGAATGGGTTCTCTACACCCCGTTCATGTACCTGGAAGGCCTCTCAGTCGACAGCCTGAACATCGACATCATGCCGGGCCATTCGCCCTCTGATGACGCCACTCTGTTCGTTTCGATGACCTATGACGGCGTGACGTATGGGCATGAGGTCACGGCGCTCTACGGAACTCCTGGCGACTACAACCAACGCTACATCGTGAACCGTATGGGGTATGTGCGGAACTGGGTGGGCTTCAAGCTGCGCGGTGCATCCAGGGCAAAAATGGCATTTGGTCGGGGGTATCTCGAAGTTGGCTAACAACAATCTTTCTTTAGATCTTTCGGCATCTGACGTGATGGGTTTCACGGGATGGCCTGACGCGATGGTTAGCGACTACATCTCTCGCGGTGCGGATTACATGCTGGTCGGGTCTGGCAGCCCAGAAGGGGTGCAGCCGGCAAACCGGACGCGCCAATACCTGGATACGTCGACCACGCAGCTTTATGTGAATCCGGTAATTGGCTCGCGCACTGGCTGGGTTGCTGTGTGATGTACCGCCAGGCCTTCCTCTGCGAGGACATGGGCGACCTGTACTGGGAGCCCGACCACCAGGTTTGGCGCTGGCTGGATGCTGAGGTCTATGTGTCCATGACCAGAAGGGAGAACGCGATCTTCTGCCATTTTTCGGCAAAGCCGGAATCACTAAGACGCCTGAAGGAAGCAACTTCTGAGCTTGTCGAACTGATTTTCAGCCTTATGCCGTGGTGCCAGGTGGTGATGGGCAGTATTAAGCGGCGCAGCGTGGCACGGCTCATGGAGAAATGTGGCTTCGAGCACGTTATCGATCATGAATATTTGAAAGTTTACGCGAGGTATAGGCCATGAGCGGTGGTGATAGCGGCGCTGCAGAAGATGCTGCAGAAGTACAAGCACAGGCCCAGCGTGAAGCGCTGGACTACCTCAAGCAAACTGAGCGTTTGCCCCAGGCTTACCGTGAGGGTGCATTGCAAGGTCTTGGTGCCGAATATGGGTTTGACTCCAACGGCGTTTATGGTGGCGATGGCATGTCGATCATCCAACGGGCCGAGGCCAGCCCGTTCTATCAGACCGCAATCAAACGCGGCGAGGAAGGCGTCCTGCGCAATGCCTCCGCTACTGGCGGCCTGCGGTCTGGCACTACCAATGAGAATCTTGCGGCGGTCAACCAGAACGCTCTGATGTCCTCCTATGCCAACCAGCTGTCCGGGCTCCAAGGTATGGCCCAACTCCCATCGAACGCCAACAACATCGCAAGCGCACAAGCAGGTGTCGGGCAGACCTTGGCTCAGGGAATTATCGGCGGTGCTCAATCTTCGGCAGCTGCAGGGCAGAGCAACGTTAATAACGCGCTGGGGGCCGGTGCGCTGGCTCTGGAAGGTTACAACTCATACAGCACTTATTCTGATCAGCGACTGAAGAAGAACATCAAGCTGCGCGGCCAGAAGAACGGGCACAACGTATATAGCTGGGTGTGGAATGAAGCAGCGGCGGTTCTAGGGCTCATTGGTCGTTCAACTGGCGTCATCGCCCAAGAAGTCGAGCTTACGCATCCGCATGCTGTCACCGAGCGTAATGGCTTCAAGTGTGTCGACTACCAAGCAATTGGAGTGACTCCTCATGGCCTTTGAGTACACGCCAGTTACCCAACAGAACCAACAGCGGCAGCGTGATCAATACCAGCCGTTCCAGACGCGCCAGCCAATGAATGCAGGTGGCTCTGCGCAGAACCCGAATGCCATGCAGCTAGCCAAAGCTTTGAAAGGTCTTGGCACTGTCTACAATGGCATGAAGGGCGCCGGAGCAGCCGGTAGTAGCCAGATCGGGGGGACTGGTTATGGGGTTGGCCAGTCCCTACAAGCCGGAGAGCTTGGTAACTCAACATATGCAGGGGGCGCAGGTGCTGGCCAGTCTGCTGTAGCGGGAGGTACTGAGGCTGGTTCGGCAGGTGCGGCAGGCTCGGGACTTGGAAGCACTATTGGCTCGGCGTTCGGCGGCCTGAACATGGCCAAAGATGCATATGGCATTACCCAGGGCATGCAGACCCCTCAGGGCGTCGAAGGGCGTGACCGCGGTAGCTTCATGGGGTCGGCGGCGGCAGCCGGGCAGGGTGCGGCGGGCGGCTTCTCTGTCGGCGGCCCAATCGGCGCGATCATCGGCGCCGGCCTCGGAAACGAGAGCTATCAGTGGCAGCACGGTAACCGTAAGTCGTTGACCTCCGTCGGCGGCCTCATCAAAAGCGAATTGACTGGCGGTCTCGCGGCTCGCGACATCGGCGGCTGGACAGGGCTCTGGGACTAAATTATGGCTACCAATCCGTTCTACGTCGATCCAGGCAACGACTTCAGCTCGGGGCTTTCTGGCCTCAGCGGAACCCTGGCCAACATTCGCCAGGGGCGAGTGGTTGCGGCTGAGCAGGAGCGCCGGCAGAGGGCAGAGGACGAGCAGAAGCAGCGTCAGCAAGAAGCATCTTCCGCCGCCCAGCAGGCTTATCAGAGCGGCGATCCAGACGCGATGGCCAAGGTCTCGCTCCAATATCCAGAGATCGCACAGAACCTGCACCAGGTCGTCGGCCTGAACGATGAGCGAAAGGTGAAGGAGGCTGCCGGGTTCGCTCGGGATCTTCTGATGGCTTCCCCTGATCAGCGTGAAGCCATCTTTCAAAACCGCATCCAAACACTGCAGGACCAGGGGCGCGACCCGGCTCACACGGCCCGGGCCTACCAGGCCTATCAGCAAGACCCTAACCGTGCGTTGCAGGGAATCGAGCTTGATTGGGCTGCAGGCGACCCGAAGGGATATTCGGTTGTGGCCGACAAGCACAGGGCTGAGCAGAAAGCCCAGCTTGAGCAGATGAAAATGGAACGCGAGGACCAGCGCTTTGATCGCGCAGAAGCGGGCCGTAACCAGCGCGCCTATGCCCGCGCCGCCGCTACTGCTGGCTCTAGTGCCAGCGATAAGAGGACAGCACACCAGAAGGACTTCGAGCAGTATCAAGAGCTTGCCAAGACCGATCCCGAGGCCGCCAAGGCCTTTGGGCAGGCATCTGGCTTTGTCAGCAAGGAAGGGCGCGAGTTGGCGCCGGGCGTGCAGACGCGCCTAGCCAAAACGATCGACTCCGCTGTCGCCGCAGAAAACAGCATCGGCAAATACAACAACCTCGCAAATGACATTGAGAAATCGGATCTGCGCGGCGGCTTATTGGGCGGATCTTGGGCTGAAAAGGTCAAGGAAATCACCGGCAACCAAGACTCTGTTACCGAGCTGCGCAAAGAGTTTGCCCAAGCGCGTGCCTCGCAGGCATCGGCCAACCTTCCACCAGGCTCTGCCTCTGATGCTGATGTGGCGCTAGCGCTTGGCCCGATCCCATCCGACAACGCCAATAAGAAGTTGCTGGCAAGCTATCTACGAGGTCAGGCCAAGCTGGCGCAGATCAATGCCGACTTCCATAACTTCAAGGCTGACTATATTTCCGATACCGGCAGCGAGCGCGGCATGCTTCAGGCCTGGAAAGAGCAAGGCAAGGCTGGAACCCAGCAGCCACGCAAGCCAGCAGCTGCACCACAACCAGCAGCGCCCCAAGCCCCAGCAGCCGGTGGCTGGAGGATCGTTCCCTAATGGCCACTCAAACCTACAAAGTTGAAGCGCCAGACGGCCAGATCATCACCCTGGAAGGTCCAGCCGGCGCGAGCCAAGAGCAGGTCATTGAGCAGGCCAAGAAGCTTTATGGTCAGCAGCCAAAATCTCAGGCGCAGGAGGCTCAGTCTCAGCAAGGTGCGGCGTTGCCTCCTGCTGAAGATCCAGACCCTAGAGCCGCCCGGGCCATGGCGGCGATGGACCAATACCCAACTGGCCAGCCAGCGCCGGCTGAGGAACCTGGTGTTCTGGATAAGCTCGGGACCATGATCACCGGCAGTGATAGGCAAACCCGCGCGACCCAAGAACTCCCAGAGCTGCAGAATTCTGGGTTGCTTGCTGGTCTTGATATCCCGCCGGCCAAGCGAGCAGCTATCACTGCCGCCCTGATCACCATGACTGACCCCAAGGAGATTGCGCAGACGCTCACGTCGCTGTCACCAGATATTGGCATCCAGCAGGACGAGAAGGGGAACCTGATCGCAGCGAACAATGCCACCGGTGCCCGGGCGGTTATCAATAAGCCAGGCGTCTCTGGACTTGATGCTCTGCAAGGCGGTGCACTTGGCGCTGCATTTGCGCCGACTGGACGCGCTGCTGCTTTGGTAGGGGGCGGTATTGCCCGCCAGGCTGCAACCCTGGGCGCTACCTCTGCGCTAACTCAGGCCGCGATTGAAGGTGGCCAGCAAGCTGCTGGGGGTGAGTTCAACACAGGTGATATCGCCCTGGCTGGAGCAACTGGCGCAGCTGTTCCGGCGATTGCAGGGGCGGTTGGGGCTGGTGCAGATCTTGCTCGACGTGGTGTCGCGGCTATCCGCGGGGAGGCGGGTGGCGCCGCCCCAATCGTCCAGGCTGCGAACGCCAACAACATCCCGTTGATGACCAGCGATATTGCGCCGCCTAGGACTCCGATCGGGCAACTTGCCCAGCGTACCGGCGAACGGATTCCATTCGCCGGTACCGGGGGTATGCGCGCCACTCAGCAGGAAGCCAGAGCAGCAGCAATTCGGCAACTTGGCGATCGCTATCCGACGCCATCGCCAAATCAGATAATTGACAGCCTTAGATCTAGGACTGGAGAAATTCGTCGTGCGGCAGGTGATCGCCTTCAGGCTTACGAGGCGCAACTGAATTCTATCGGCGATGCCCCTTATGCCCGCACTGAGCAATCTATCCAGAACGCAATCCGTGAGCTTGAGCGGCCGGGCGTCGTAGGTAGCCCCGAGGCTGTTGCTGAGCTTCGTCAGTTCGCCAACACCCTTGCGGAGGCCCCCCAAAACTATGGGTCATTGAGAGAGAACAGGACGGCGCTTAAGGAAATAATTGACGCATTCGACAGCCCACTAAGAAGCCAGATGTCAACGCGAGCCAAGTCTTTGTTGACCAGCGTCCGCTCGTCAATGACGGAGGATATGCGCGAGTTTGCTAGGGCAAACATGTCGCCCAGAGACGCTAATAGGCTGAACCAGGCAAATGCTATTTGGGCGCGTGAATCTGACCTTCTACAAAACACGCGACTTAAAAGCGTTCTCGATAAGGGGGACTTGACCCCTGAGGTGGCTGAGAATTTGCTGTTTAGCAGAAAGGCAAGCGAGGTTAGACAGCTCTATAACAACCTTGATACCAGTGGGCGAGAAGCTGCCAGGGCAACACTCATTCAGAAAGCGATCCGAGAATCTGGCGGCCTCGATGATATTTCGCCGGACCGCTTCGCAAACAATATGCGAAAACTGCAAGCTCAATCAGGGATCGTGTTCAGAGGACAAGAGCGCGCCCAGCTGAGAGGGCTTGAGCAAGTGCTGCGCGCCACTCGCAGAGCTGGCCAGACCGGGCTCACAAACACTGGCCAGGAGTCATCTGTAACAGTTTTGGCCGCAACCCTTGGGTCGGTGATCGGGAGTCTTGGAGGAATGATAGCGGCGGGCGGCGGCATTGGCGGGGCTGCCAGAGCCTATGAAAGCGCAGCGGTACGAAACGCCCTTATCCGAATTGGGAATGCCCCTCGCTCTACTGCAAGTCGAGATCTTGCTCTGCGGCTCGCTCGCGATTTGAACGCCGGCGTTCAATCTGCGCGCGCTCAAGATCCTGAAGAAGGACAAATGCAATAAATACAAGGACGCCGGTTATTAGGGACATTAATTCACCTCAAACCAAATCAAAATGGTGAGCCGCGATGGCAGACGAGAACGAAGTACGGCAACCGTACGACTATTACCCGGACCCTACAAGAGGGAGACCCGTTTTCAATGGGTCGATCTATGTTGGTCGTCCGGATACGGATCCACAAATTGCCTCTAATCGGCTGCAGGTTTTGGCATTCCAAGAGAATGGTTCTTCCGTTCCTATTGCCCAGCCGATCAAAACTGGGGCAGGCGGCGTTCCAATGCTTAATGGATCTCCAGTTCAGCTACAAGTTAGTGGCGAGTACTGCATTAAGGTTTTGGACAACATGGGCGCTCAAGTCTATTACGCGCCATCGCTGATCGCCGGTATCAGGCCAACCACGATCGTTAGGACGCAGCTTGTTCCATTAAGCATCAATCTCACCAACCGGTTCATCAACAGCAATCTATTCGACCCCAACACGACTGGGACAGCCTACTTTGCGCTGCATCCTGTTTCTTCTGACTTTGGGGGCATCTCTGTATCCCCTTTCAATATCGAAAACATCCCGGCTGAGCGCTTCGATCTCGCAGCAGGAAGCGGAACTGTAGACTTAGGAGGTTTGACATAATGGCTACTCAATACCAGCTCCGCAGAGGCACTACCGCTGAGTGTCTGTTGTTCACAGGCGCCCAGGGCGAGATCGTCGTAGACACCGATAAGCACACGGTCGTGGTCCAAGATGGAATTACGCCTGGAGGCTACCCGCAAGCGACTCAAAATCAGGTGAGTAATGGCACCTTTTACTACAACGAGGACGCGGGTTCAGCGGCTGACGCATATGTCCTTGTTCCTAAAACGAACACCAATGTTCCAACGTCCTATATGGACGGAGTTCAATTTGGCTTTGTTACAACCCACCCAAATACTGGCCCTGCTACTGCCAACTTCCAGGGTCTTGGTGTAAAAAACCTGAAATATCCAGGAGGGGTTGACCCACTTTCCGGCGAGATTTCGGGGCGCGTATACCTGATCTACGATGCAGCGAATGGATGGCTGGAGATCCAGAAAAAGGCTTCTGGTGTGGCGCCGCAGATTCGAACAGTGACCGCCTCGGTTGCAGTGAGCGCGCTTACTGCTTCTCTTGCGCCATGCACTATCGACTTCAGAGCTACAACGTTAAGCAGCGGTGCCGTCAACACCCGTAATGTGTCCTCGACCATTTCTGTTGTCGCTCCAAGCGGTGCCACGCTCGGTACCACGAATGCTACGGCGGCCCGTATTGTGATCTTGGCTATTTATGGTCCGGTGAACGTAGAGCTTGCCCTTGTTAACTTGGCCGGCGGCGTAAACCTGGACGAAACCACGTTGATCAGCACCGTGGCAATCAGCGCTGCATCTACCGCGGCGAACGTTGTGTACTCGACAATTTCTCGGTCCAGCGTGCCGTTCCGAGTTGTTGGCTTCCTGGATGCGACTCAAGCCACTGCTGGCGTGTGGTCCACGGCGCCCACTACCGTGCAGGGTTCTGGCGGTCAAGCCTTGGCCGCCATGGCAAGTCTCGGCTATGGGCAGACCTGGCAAAGCGTTACCGGAAGCCGTGTATCCGGGACTACCTATACCAACACCACCGGTAAACCGATCTACATCGCTGTCGTGCAAAGTGGCGCCGGTACAAACGGATCGGTAACTCTCGCAGTTAATGGTGTGACAGTGGCCATTGTCGGCAATGGTAGCTCTCAGCAAACAAACCAAAGCGCCGCAGCAGTTGTTCCGCCTGGCGGGACCTATGTTGCAACTATTTCGGGCGCCCAACCGATCAGTAACTGGTCCGAGCTGCGATAAGGGGATACCAAATGCCACATTATAAAAGTCCAGAACGGGCACTTCACTGGCTTGACTCTGAAGAGTTCGAATATTTGCTTCCGCCAGGCTGTGAAATGATCGGGGAGGAAGAGGCGCAATCTTTATCAAAGGAGATTCAAAACGCAGCAAACGCTATTACTCCCGAAGATGAAAAGCGTCGTGTAGAGGCTCGAAAGGATCAGCTTCTTGCACAGGCAGCTCTTCGGGTAGCGCCTCTACAAGATGCTGTAGACCTTGGCTCATCAACGCAGGAGGATGTCAATCTTCTGAAGCTTTGGAAGGAGTATCGTGTGTCTGTAGATAGGGTCGACCGTCAAGAGGGATACCCATCCTTAATCGAATGGCCGAAAGAACCTGCATGATTAAAAGGCGCGCATAAACGGCCGTGCGCGCTATCATATAAATGCATAGCTGCTCCTATGCAAATCACTAGCGTAGGAGCACTTCCCCATGAAGCGAATAATCTTCTCCCTTATCCTTGTGGCTCCGGCATGTTTTGGGGCGCCCTTTGACTTGCTGATCAGACAGCAAAATATTGCCGGGACTGCAATTTTTGAACGTGTAGTCCCAATCCCTGCGCTTGGAGTCAACAGTGTTGTTGGTGTAAGCGAGTTCACCAACATTCCAGTCACATGGCAGCTGGGCCCGGGCATGGGGATTTTGTATGACCAGCTCGTATGCTTCCCGGATTGGACCTATGTTCAGAATAAGCCGAACTTCTCGGCAGTGGCCACCAGTGGTGACTACAACGATCTGATCAATAAACCATCCATTGGAGCCCAGGTAAATTCAGACTGGCTCGCCGTCTCTGGCCCTGAAGAAATCCTGAATAAGCCAATCTTGTCCTCTGTGGCGACCTCCGGTGCTTACGCGGATCTTTCTGGATTGCCAAGCATCCCTGCAGCTCAGATAAACAGTGACTGGTCGGCAGCAAGCGGAGTCAGCGAGGTGCTGAATAAGCCAACCACGCTAGCCGGCTACGGGATCACTGATGCATATCCACGCACTGGCAACCCTTCTGGGTTTCTGACTGGCATTACAAGTGGTCAGGTCACGTCTGCCTTGGGCTTTACGCCTTACAGCGCCTCGAACCCTTCGTCGTTCATAACCCAGACCGGGGCTCGATCGTCCATCTCGCTGACAACCACTGGAACCAGCGGGGCGGCCACATATAACAGTTCAACAGGAGTTCTGAATGTTCCCAACTACGCGCCTGGCGCTGGAACAGTAACGAGCGTCACAGCCGGCACAGGACTTTCTGGAGGTGTAATTACGACCTCTGGCACTATCAGCATGCCTAGCGTTGGAGCGGCCGGGACTTATTCGGGCGTCTCCACGGATGCGCAAGGGCGTGTGACTGCTGGCACTACTAGGGTCCAGTCATCTGCGACACGAGCTCTAAATACGATATTCCAGGTCAGCTCAACCCGAGACGCCCTGGTGAACTACAGCGTGCAATGCACCATCACCGCAAGCATCGCCGGCGGCCAGAGTTGCGATGTGATCTTGGAGATCGCCACCGACGCCGCATTCACGACAGGGGTGCAGACAGTTGGCGTTATCGGCACTGGTCAGACCTACACCCTGGCCATTGCAATCCAGGGAGTTCAGCCTCAGACGGCTCAGCTTTCTGGATATGTACCCGCTGGCTACTACGCGCGGCTGCGAACCGTTAACGTCAGCGGTTCGCCAACTTATGCTTATCGAGCGGGCCAGGAGGTTCTGCAGTAGAAGCAAAAAGGGCGCCCCTAAAGGCGCCCGATACCCACCACAGAACTGCCCTTCTGTGACAAGCAAAGAAATATTAGCAGTAAATGCATGTATGCATATACAGTAATTTTGGCATTAAAAATGCGATTCGTGCCGACGATCTTTAGAGATTTTGGATTGTGTTCGGTCGGCAGGACGCCGAGAGAAAGCCCAAAAAGGGCTCAGTGACTTTTCGAGTGACTTTGTAAAACGTGGTAGCGCACTGTTAAGCGTCGTTGCAGCGAGCGCCTGGCGCGAAGCCTTGTATATAGCGGGTTGTAGAGGTGTCCGCTTGCATGGGGTGCTAGGGGTCGAGTGTTCGAATCACTCCGTCCCGACCATTATTCCTGAGTAAAATCAGACACTTAAGCCGATCAGCTAGATCGGCTTTTTTGTGTCTGCGCAAAACTGGCGCAAAACTCAGAAGAAAATCTAGTAGGTGAAAGGCGGATTCATGGTCAATCTAGAGTTCAGTCAGAAGAATGATGAGCGGTTCGCCCCCCCGGACTCTCTAGACACCTTGCAAGCTCATTTGGACTGCTCCCGGCATCATAGACATCTCCAACCTATGCTCGAAGCGTTTGGATAAGGTGGGCATCGCAGTATCAGAGCGCCTGCAGCGAGATGGGAGACTGTCGAATGTCAAATTGGCGGAGCAACTTTTCCTCAGCGAAGACTCCTGTTGGCGCCAACAAAAGCGCCTTGAGGAATGCGGGGTGATTGAGGGGGTATCAAGCCATCCTGAATCGTAGAAAGGTGGGCCTGGGTGCGATGGCGTTTGTTCAGGTTTCCTGTATTGATCACAGTGAAGAAACCACGGAAAAGTTTGAAAAAATCATAGCGCCGGCGCCTAGGCACTCAGCTGTCACAATACAACGGGCGAGGCGGATTTTTTACTTCAAGTCGCCGCCAGAGATTTGGACAGCTACGGCAGATTCGTTGAAAAGGTGCTGAGAAAGCTCCCGGGCGTATTGAGTATCCGCTCGAACCTGTCGCTGCGGGAAATGAAGGCCGCGCATCGTTTCCGGTGGCCGAACTCCTGAATATCTAGGGGCCTTGCAACAGGGATGGGCCTGATTACCGGGCTTTATCCAGGCGCATTAAGTACCTGACTCAAGGCAAAGCCTTTATCGCCTGGACGACAGCGTTGACGATGGCCTGGGCAACGACCCGGCGGTAAGCTTTCTCCATCGTGGGGTTCAGCCATGCAGGCAGGCTGTTGAGCATGGGCAATATTGCCAGCAGTGCACCTTCGCGCAGGGGCCACCCGGTTGCTGACATAGCTGCCCGACCAGGCTCAGCATTTCTGACTCATAAGCCTGCCTCAATCACCGTACACTTTCTTCCATCGGCGCGTTCAGACAGCGGGTGTCCATGACTGCCATCTTAAACTGCCCAGCCATGTGTTTATGCAATCGAAGGTGGCCTTCAATCAGTTTTGTCAGACGTTGCGCGGGCGTTAATCTTCGCTTTTTGATCAGTTCAACGTGTGACAACAACGTCTGATACAGCTCCGTCAGCCACTCGAACAGCAGTGCCTCTTTGCTTTCTACATGGTGATAAATCGCCCCCGGAGTTATGCCGACATCCGCCGCCAATTCACGGATGCCGGCCTGGCTGAAACTACGCTCCTGGAGCAACTCCAGGGCTTTGCGCTGGAATTCCGAGCGGCTCAGCACAATACACACCCTGTGCTGCACATACGTAGCCACTCCCGATGGCCCCGGCCTTGGGTCATGTGTCGAGCGCCTGCTGCTTTGCTATTTCCTGGTTGCGCAGAATGAACCGCTGCAGTTTGCCACTCGGTGTCTTGGGCAGTTGTTCGACGAACTCGATTTCCCGTGGGTATGCATGTGCGGCCAGGCGCTGTCGGACATGCAGGCGCAGGACTTCAGCCAACTCGGCGCTTGGCAGGTACTGACTGCTGAGTACGACAAACGCCTTGATCAGCTCGGTGCGTTGGGGGTCGGGTTTGCCGATTACGGCGGTTTCAACCACCGCCGGGTGTTCGATCAGCGCACTTTCCACATCGAAAGGCCCAACGCGATAACCGGACGTGGTGATCACGTCGTCGTTACGGCCGACGAAGCTGATACTGCCGTCGTCATTCAGTTCCACGATATCGCCGCTCAAGTAATAACGGTCGACAAAGGCCTTGGTGGGCATACCGAAGTAGCCGTCGAACCAGCACAGGGGCGAGCGCTCGCGATCCACCGCCAGCACGCCTGGCCGGCCAGTCGGCAATTCCCGATGCGCGTCATCCAGCACGACAATTCGGTACCCGGGGACCGCGTAACCGGCTGAGCCCTCACGTACCGAGTGGCGCAAGCCGTGGTGATTACACAGCACCATGCCGATTTCAGTCTGGCCGTAGTGGTCGTGGATGGTCACGTCGAGTTCTTCGGCAAACCAACGGATGACTTGCGGGTTGAGCGGTTCGCCGGCGCTGCTGACGACACGCAGGTGGCCACGCACGGCGTCGGCGAACACGGCTCCCGCTGCGATCAGCAGGCGGTAGGCCGTGGGCGAGCCGGCCAGGTTGCTGATCGCATACTTGGCAATGATCCGGCAGGTACTGTCCACCGCGAAAGGGCCGTCATAGAACAGCGTGGCACGGCCACACGCCAGCGGGCCGGTGACCGCGTAATACAAACCATAGGCCCAGCCGGGATCGGCGAGATTCCAGAAATGGTCGTCCTCTCGCAGGTCAATCGAATCACGCATATAGCCCTTGAAGGCCAGAATGGCGCTCAACGGTACCTCCAGCGGTTTGGCCGGCCCTGTGGTGCCCGACGTGCACATCAGCAGGAACGGCGCACCGGCGTCCAGCAATTCAGGCGCGCAATCCGCCTGTTGACGATCCAGGGCGGTCCAGAAGTCGTAATCACCCGGGTTCTGTAGATCAGCGCCGGCCACGATGATGGCGGGGCAGCCAGTGACCTCGTCCAGCTTGGGGCGATTATGGGCATCGGTCACGATCCAGCGTGCCTCGGAGCAGCCCAATCGCTGTTCGATCGCCTTGGGGCCGAATGCAGTGAAGAGCGGTTGGTAGACCGCGCCGATGCGCCAGGTACCCAAAATGGTAATCAACAGTTCAACCGTGCGCGGCATCAGGCCCGCTACACGGTCTCCCGGCTTGACCCCTTGCTCCCGCAGAAAGTTGCCAAAGCGCGCAGCGTGGGCCTGCAGTTCGCTGAAGGTGTAGTGTGTGGCGTGGCCATCCCGCGTTTCGCAATACAACGCCACGGCATTACCGTAGGCGTGCCGGTCGCAGCATTCGATGCATGCGTTCAAGGCAGCCAGCTCGCCGTGCAAATCCTGAGCGGCCAGTTGTAGATAATCGAAAGATGTCACTGCTGAGTCGTAATCGCGCATAACGTACCTGATTGTTATTGTTGGAACGTGTTCTGTGTGCACTCGCGCAGTGCACGTATTTTCAGGGTGCTAGCTGTCCATCATTTCGGCCGCTTGCTGTGTGGCCTGGCTGGTTCGAGTGGCCAGCTTGCGCACTTCATCAGCGACCACGGCAAACCCGCGCCCGGCCTCGCCTGCGCGCGCCGCCTCAATGGCGGCGTTCAACGCCAACAGGTTGGTTTGGCTGGCAATGCCCTGGATGGTGGCGACAATCTGCGTCAACTTGCTGAGGGTTTCCTGCATCACCCGATGTTGTTGTGCCTGAGCCTCGCGCATCGTGCTTTCTTCATGGTGGGCATGGATATCGGTGATGGCACCCACCACTCTTTGCGGTGAGCCGTCCTGCGCGCGCCGCGTTTGCCCCCGGCCGCGAAACCAGCGGTAAGCGCCACTTTTATGTTTGAGTCGATAGTCCACATCAAACGGTGTCTTGCCGCTGCGGTCGTCAACGTGGGCGACAAATGCTGCGATCGCCCGCACGCTATCGTCGGGATGCAGGCGCGATGTCCAGCTTTCCAGGGTGTTGGGGAACTCTTCAACCGTGTTGCACCCCAGCAGTCGGCGCATTTGTGAAGACCACCAAATGGTATTTTTCGGGTTCGCAGGGTCACCAGCCACGACCTCGATGTCCCAGAGCCCGTCATGCAGCATTTCCCGGGAAATGTCGAAGCGTGTGGCCGCCAGTTCGAGCGCTTCGGTGTGCAGGTGTTGTTCGTGAATGTCACGCAGGGTCCCACCGATGGCGAGAGGTACGCCTTGCGTATCGCGGCATGAATCACCGCTGATCTTGCACCATCGATAGTCACCGTCTGATGCGGACTTCATCCGCACCTCGAGCGCAAAGGGCGTCCGCCCACTGCGATCGGCAAGATGCCTGGAAAGCGCCTCCAGGTGCGGTTGCCGATCAGCTGGGTGTAACTGTTCGTTCCAACGGCCAAGCTGATCAATAGCGTGGGCCTGGATCGACGCAGACCCCGTCCACTCCATCCTGGATTCCGGCGCGGGTGCGGCGGCTCCCTCCAGGTCCAGCGACCAGAACAGTTCACCTGCGCCTTGGGTGATCAGTGCCCAGCGCGCTTCCAATTGGTGCAAATGCTTGTCGCGGCAGGCCATGCGCTCGTCCAGCTGGCTGACTTGCAATGTCAGTGCGCGCGCTTGCTCTTCCAGGGATCGCCGCTCCTGCAGCAGTTGCTCGACGCCTGCCAGGATGCGGCGCAATAACGGGTTGTTCGACGATAACGGCGTGCTCGCCTGGTCAGGCTGCTCCAGCCTGTCGGCGAGTGGCGCCAGTACCCAGCGGGTGGTTCGGCTGAAAAAAAGCATGGAGCACCTCTACCTCTGTCAAATGGGATCAGCCTGCAAGCGGGGGCGTCGGGCATGCCGACAAGGCTCGGGTGTCAAAGGCTGTCGCCCCCGGCAGGGCTTGCCAAGCCAACGGGCCTGCGGCGATTTCCTGAGCACTCAGCAGGCAGTTGTCGAGCTCGCGCTGCAACGTGTGGGTATCGAGATCCTGGCCGATGAAGACCAACTCTTGCCGGCAATCCCCGACAACGCTGTCCCACTTGGCCATGATGCTCTGCAATCGATAGTCATCCCGTGGCCATTGCGACGGCTCGATGAAGTTCCACCAGTGCCCGACATAGTCCCACTGGAACTGCTTGCCGCTTTGCACCAGCAGGCCGGTTTCCAGGTGTCGGCTGGCGAGCCAGAAGTAACCTTTGCTGCGTAGCAGACGCCCGTTGCACCAGGGCCGCTGGAGAAAGTCGAACAATCGCAGTGGATGAAAAGGGGCGCGCTCGCGGTACACCCAGGACGTCACGCCATAGGTGTCCGACTCGGAGGCCGGTGCGTCGCTGGCCTCCATTTTCTTCATCCAGCCCGGCGACGCCGCAAGACTGGGTAAATCAAACAGATGGGTATCGAGGATGCTGGATAACTCAACGTTACCCTGAGCCATCGGCACGATCCGCGCGTTAGGGTTAAGGCCTGCGAGGATCGCGTGCACGGCCTGGTAGCCAGGCTCATCGAGCAGGTCCAGTTTGTTGACGAGAATGACGTTGGCGTACTCCACCTGCTCGATCAGAAGGTCCGCCAGATGGCGCTTGGGCGCGTCCTCCTGTGCGTCGTCGCGGGCCACGGTGTCCGGCGATTCCAGCAATGCCTGAAAACGACTGCCATCGACCACCGTCACCAGGGTATCGAGCCGCGCCAGTTCGCTGAGGCTGAAGCCTTGCGCGTCAAGGAAAGCGAACGTCTCCGCAACCGGCATCGGCTCGGAGATCCCGGTGGATTCAATGAGCAGGTAATCGAAACGCTGCTGACGTGCCAGGGCACTGATCTGTTCGAGCAGATCGGCGCGCAGCGTACAGCAGATGCAACCATTGCTCATCTCGATCAACTCATCGCGACCACGGTGCAGTGACACGTCGCGCTGCACCTCTTCGGCATCGATGTTGACTTCGCTCATGTCATTGACGATGACTGCCACCCGCAGGCCTTCGCGATTGCGCAGGATATGGTTGAGCAGGGTGGTTTTGCCGGCGCCGAGGAAGCCGGAAAGCACCGTTACCGGCAGTCGGCCCGCCTGGGCGCCGTCCATCATGCGTTCACCGTGCTATCGGCGTGGTCCAGGTAGCTTTCGAACAGGTCGACCACCACGAAACCCTCATCTGCTGCGTCCCCCCACAGGTCCTGTGTGCGAAACTCGACGTGGTAGGTGGGCTGATGCGCCGCACTCAAATCGCCATGGCCAATGGCGTCCGGGAACGGCCACTGCGCTGATGTGCGGTGCAGGACCACGCCTTCCTTGCCACGCACATAGGCGGGCATGCGGGTATGCCCGGCCACATACTCGTCTCGCACGAGCACTCGGTCGCCCACCTCAAAGTGCGCTCGACCGGTGATCGCCGGGCGACCTTCAGCATGAGCGGGATTCGCCAGCTTGAAGTGAGCACCCAGGGCCTGATTGAGTTCCGCCTGGGTGATGACGCCTGTTTCGACCAGCAGGGTGGCGGTTGCGATGACATAGCGTTCGTAGTACTGGGTGCCGACATGTTGGCGGACATCCAGGCGTTCGACGGCGTGGCGTATTTCGTCCACGCTGAACTTCTTCAAGTGATCGGCACCGACAAACATCAGGCTGTAGGCCAGGTGTTCCCAGTCCTGCTTGAACACCTGTTTGTAGCTCAGGCTGTTGATGGTGTGAGGGACCTTGCCAAAGCCTTGAAAACCACCGAGATCGTGAAAACCATCCATCGTGAATACCTCTGAAAAGTGAAAGAGACAAAGCGCCCCGGTTACGCTACGTGCGGTAGCGCCACGCCGATAAGGACATCCTTGGTGATCAATTTTCGAAGCGCTTCTTCATCCATGGACTCGCTCCCTTCCGGCCGCACAGGCAGCACCAGGTAGCGGCTTTCGGCGCTGGTGTCCCACACCTTGATGGTGACCGCGTCTGGCAGGTGCGTGCCCAATTCCCGCAGGACGGTGCGCCCTTCGCGAACCAGCCGCGCACGGAATTCGAAGCCCTTGTACCACTCTGGCGGCAAGCCCAGGACAGGCCAGTTGGTGCAGGAGCACAGGCTGCACACAATCACGTTTTTCAGGCTAGGCGTGTCTTCCAGGGCAACGATGTATTCACCCTGCGGGCCGGTGTAGCCAAACTGGGCGCACGCTGCGGTGCCGTCCCTGAGCAGCAGTTCGCGAAACTTCGGGTCCACCCAGGCCTTAGCCACAACCCGAGCACCGTTCTCCGGGCTCCATTCGTGCGCCATCAGCTGCGTCATGTGCTCGATGTAACCGTCGGGGATCAGGTCCTTCTGCTTGAGCACTTGCAGTAACGCCTGTGCCCGTTCGCCCGGGGTTGATGTGTTTTGTTCAGGTGTGGTCATCGGTTGATTCCTCATCGTTGAGTTCCGGGCAGCGCCTGACGGCTTATTCTTTTTGCGCTGCAGGACCGGCTAGCAGTTTTTCCAGTCAACAGACGCCTCGAACGCGGCGGCAGCCTGGTAAATCGTGCCTTCGGCATAGTGCTTGCCCACCAGCATGAGCCCGACAGGTAAACCGTCTACCAGACCGCAGGGAATCGACATGGCCGGATGGCCGGTGATGTCCTGGGCGGAGGCATTACCGATCATTTCCAGCGCTCGGGCTACATACTCGGTGATCGAGCAACCCGGCTCCGGGTGGGGCTGGGCAATGATCGGGACGGTAGGCATCACTAGCAGGTCATAGCGCGCCAATGCCGCGTCATAAGCGGAGCGTGCCAAGCGCCTGAGGTTTTGCGCCTTGGCGTAGAAACGGCCGTTGTAGCGTTCCACACCGTATTGACCGACGAACATGCACAGTTTGAGAGACGCGGACAGGTCATTGGCCTGATCGCGCCATCCGACTTGCTTGTCCAGCAACCCGAGGTCATACAGCCCTTCCCAGTTAAAGCCCGCCCCATTGCCGTGCATCATCTGCATCGTCAGGCCCTCACAGCCGATGGGGTGCCACAGCGAACCGGCAATTTTGTGCGCAGGCACCGACACCTCCTCGACATGCGCGCCCAGCTGCGAAAACCGTGCGATGGCATTGCGTACAGACGAAGCCACGCGCGGGTCCTGGTTGGTCAGTTCGAAGCCTTCGCGCAAGATGCCGATCCTGAGACCGCTCACTCCGCGTTCCAGGTAATCGCTGTACGTGTCGACCTGCGGGGCAGCTTGTCGCGGATCGAGTCCGTCCGCTCCGGCCATGACCTCCAGCATCAAGGCGTTGTCGCGCACATTGGCGGTGATGGGGCCGGCATGATCGATGGTCGCTTCGATGGCCATGATCCCGGTGTAAGGCACCAGACCGTGGGTCGGTTTCATCCCGTAAGTGCCGCAGAATGCGGAAGGAATTCGGATGGACCCTCCCTGGTCACCGCCGACTGCCAGGTCGACCTCGCTCGCTGCAACCAGCGCCGCGCTGCCGGAAGACGACCCGCCCGAGGCAAACCCATGGCGATAAGGGTTGTGCACGGGTGCGGGATCGGAGGTGTGACTGCCACCGGACAGGCAGTAATGCTCGCACGTTGCCTTGCCGAGGATGGTTGCGCCCGCATCCAGTAATCGGGTGACGACGGTGGCGTCGAACGATGGAACGTGGCCCTCCAGTGGTTTGGCACCGTTCATCATGGGTACGCCAGCCAGTGAAATATTGTCCTTGAGTGCGACCGTTTTACCGGCCAGTTTGCCTTCACAGGCACCGCTGACTTCCGTTCGGAAGTACCAGGCGTTGAGTGGGTTGTGTGCGGCCGATGGGCGATAGCCCGAGCTGCGTTCGTAACGTACAGGAGGGATAAAGTCGGGCAGCTCGTCAATCAGGTCATAGGCGTCGAAGCTTGACTGCATAAGAGGCAAGTATTCACGCGCGTGCTCGGGGCTGAGCTGCATGTGCAGGCTGCTCGCGATATCCAATAGCTGCTCAAGGGTGGGGCGAACGATTGCCATGGTGGGGCTGTCCTTATCGTCAGTGGCCGAAGAGCACTGCATACTCATCAAGATCAGTGGGCCTGGTGCTCAAGATAGTCCGTGCCTCCAGTCGGAGGCTTGGTTGAAAAAGACAGCGACTTGGCTGAGCCGGACAACCCTGCGCCGATGCAGCAGAGGTCGGGGGTCGCTGTCCGATGGATGCTTAAGTCAAAAAACGCGGGCGTAACGCAGGTTCATGCGGAAGTCTTCCTTGGCGCCGTAGTCCACCGAGAGATCCTTGCCCAACTGCAGTTGAATTTGGTCCTGGGGGGTGACGAATTTGGTGGCCGTTAGACGGAAGTTGGTTGTACCCAACTCGTTGTCCTGATTGACGTGCTCGACGTTCGTCTCGCCTCCCCAGGTGCGCCCGAAGCCGATACCAAAGGCGGTGGTGGCGTCTGGCATGTAACGCCCCATGATCTGTGCAGCGTAGGAAACGTCTTGCTTCATTCGGTCGGCATTTGCACCGTAATCCGTGTTGTCGCCATACCAGGTCGCGCCGCCGACCAGGTCGACTGCCCATTTTTCTGTGAAGTGCTTGACGTAGGCACTCTGCAGTTCGAATTTCCAGCGGTTCTCACCGATGTTAAGCGCGTCATCCTTGTCATAAGTGCCAGTGGGTACGTACAGGTAGGGGGCGATACTGAGGGTGTCGCGGGCTTCGTTGAGGCGCCACTTGACCGGCGCGGTCAGGATCAAGTCGCCGACGCCACGAGTACTGCCCAGCGTCGAGGCGTCACCTCCACTGGAGACGTGCCCGAAAGGCAGAAGGAATTGCGGGTCGATGGTGACGGTTTCGCTGAGCGCGTAGACATGGAGCAGACGCAGAATGCCGACGTCTGAGCTCAACCTGTAGTCAGAGCTGACCTTGTGCCCGTTGGTGTAAGCCGAGTCCGTGGTGGAGTGCTGGTAATAAACCGCACCGATGGTCGCGCCGACCGGGTATTGCTCATAGTCGCCAGGGGCTACTTCACCGGCGTTCGCGTGAAGCGCGGGCAACAGTGTGGAGAGTGTCAGCAGGCGAATCTTATTCATCTTTATTCCTCGCACAGGGAGACCGGGCCACCCAGGGAGGGTGGCAAGGAAGTAGAAGTTGGGCTGTAAGCGCCGATGGGGCTCAGGCGGTTGGCGACAGCGCGTCGCGCAACATGCCGGTCTGCGAGTGACAGTTGATGTACTCGAATACTTGGCTCTTGGCGTCTGACACGGACACTTCGTGGTACAGCCGTAACTTTTTCAAACCTGCGGCCACACGGAAGAACGTCACGAAAATACGCAAGTGGGTCGGGTGGGATTCGGCCCAGCGTTCGAGTTTTTCCACCGAGCGCCAATGGCCGATGTTGTAGCTCAGGTCGAGAAAGTTGCCGTCCAGATCGATATTGCGCACGAACCTGTTGCTGTAGCAGCCCAGGGGTTGGCCGTTGTCACGCAGGAAGTCCATGCCGTCCTGCAAGGTCGGCAAAATTTCGTCGAGGTACAGCGAGCGCTCGTCCGCCTCGGCATCCGCCCAATCCTGGCCTGAACGAATCAGTGTGAGATTGTCATGCCCCAGCACCACGACCCGTCCGCCTTTGGCAGGGTCACCCGAGACCACTTTCAGCTCAGTGGTGGGCTTCATCCAGTCCGTCTGGGAGATTGGGAAGCGGTCGCGCATCGAGCCCCAGTAACCATGCTCTTCGATCTCGCCACTGGTGGCATTCATGACCGCGCCGACACCGGGCAAGTTTTCCTGGAAGGCGTACAAGGTCTCGAACTGCTCGGCGCGCGGGGCGGTGATTTCGCGGAAATAGCCCAGGCCGTCGCTGAGCCGATCCGGCGAACTCCACCAGTCATTTACCAGGGGGGAGCGCAACCAGCGACAGTGGGCGGCAGGGTCTTTCCAGTACCCGACCACAATCAAGTTATCAAAACCGCTGCTGTCGGTGTGGTGGGTCAAATCATGGGTCTGCGGGCCATCGGCCAGGCTGAAGCTGCCGACGATGTGGCGCATCGACTGCAACGCCGCCTCGCGCTGGGCATCGCCGCGATATTGCACGCCGAGGTACGCCATCACCACTTGTTCCAGTTGCTCGTCAGCGCGCGCAACCCACATCGGGAACGGCGGTTGATACTCCTCGGGCACACGGCGGGACAGGGTGCGTGGGCATTTGAGATGTGTGTCGATTGCAGATTCCATGTTGAGCTCCTCGTTATTTTCGTTCAGGCCTACGGGTGGGCGTCAGCGCTTGGGTGGCAGGTCGCGCTTGGCTATCTGCCATCGGTGCAGCAGCGTCATGGCCCCCCATTCAATCAACCAATACGCCGACTCTTCAGGCACAAGGTCGCGCCTATGGAAAAGCCAGGAGGCATCAGCCAAACGGTGTGAATAGGGTCGATGCATGGCGTGCCTCATCAGCGGTGGGGTGAGCTGCTGTGAGGTGGAAGTTAGGCTGGGCGGCGAGGGGGCGCTTTGTTCGACGAGACAATCGTTTGGTTGGAAAAGACAACGCTGAACTGGAATTACACCCGTGGTCCGCGTTGGTGCGCGTGAGCCAACCGCGTGACGTGCGGTGCTTCTAAATGGGGATGACGGCGCAGGCAACAGCATCGAAGTGTGGCGAAAGTCACGATGGAAATCACACGGCAGCACCTAAGGAGGCCTGCAACTGTGCTTGGCCTGTTAATTGCTTTTGATGGCTGGAAATTGGCCGCAAATCAAAACTTATCGAGCGCCTATTGCATCGTTGTCGAGGTCGGTGTCATGAACCCAAGCACTCAGTATTCGACGCTTGCCGTAGCGGCACCCCGTCGCTTTGATTATTGGAAGGAAGTGGTTTGCCGCCATTGTCTCTCGGCAGATAGTAAACCCCTCTCCCAGAGCCATTTTGATGGCGCGCTTGCAATCAATACCGTCGGCGATCTGGATATCTGTTCGCTGTCTTCGCCGCTGCATTACTGGGAACGTTCCGAGCGGCATCTGCGCAGCGGCCCGGCTGAAGATTTATGGTTGGGTTTCTCCCGAAATGGCCATGGACAAATTGAGCAAGGCGGAAGAAAAGCGAGCCTGGAAACTGGAAATTTGTTTCTTTATGACGCAACTCAGGCGTTTCGATTCAGCTTCGGTGGTACCGAAAACCACCTGGTCCGTATTCCGCGAGCCTTGCTGACCGAGCGTCTGCCACGAATTGCCGATTACACCGCAATGGTTCTCGACGAGCGGCGTCCCGGCGTCATTCCATTGCGTGAAATGTTGCGTCAGGCCGCGAGCGCGCCGATGTCGTTGCAGGATGAGCGCATATCGAATCGTTATTCAGGCGCATTGATTGACCTGCTGGTGATCAGCCTGGAACTCCAGGACCTGAAGACAACCCACCAGGAGTTGGACCTCTACGGCCGCATCATGAAGTACATCCAACGGCACTTGACGGAGCCCGACCTGTCGATTGACGTCATCGCGCAGGCCCACAATGTGTCCACACGAACCGTCACTCGCGCGTTCGCGCGATACCAGAAGACCCCCGTTGCAGAGATCTGGAAAGAACGTCTGAATGCCAGCCGTGAAGCGATTGAGCGCGGTCAGGTGCGCAGTGTGTCCCAGGCGGCGCTGGACTTCGGGTTTTCTGACTTCTCCCATTTCAGCCACGCATTTCGCAAAGCCTTTGGTGTTGCGCCGAATACGCTCTTGCGTCGAAGTTGAGGCGCTTCATGCTCAAACGGCTGGCGACTAAACTCGGCTTTCACTGGCCGTTTCCCGGAACAAACGGGGTGACATGCCAAAAGTTGATTTGAAGTGCCGGCTGAAGTGCGAACTGCTGCCATAGCCCCAGGTATAGGCGATCTCGGTCAGGGAACGATGGGCTTGTTCGCGGTTGCGCAGGTCTTCGGCGCAACGCGATAGGCGACGCTGCCAGATGTATTCGCTGACACTGCACCCTAACTCTTCCTGAAACGCGCGGTGCAAACTGCGCACCGAGCACTGCTCGGCGTTGGCGATGCGTTCGATGCTCAGGTCTCGGTCGGCCAGGTGGCGCTCGATATAGGCCTTGAGGCGGTTCTGTTTGAAGAAGCGGAAGTCATGCTCGAGTTGCTTTTCGTCCTGCTTGTTCTTCAGCGCGTTGTCCAGCAGTCCGGCGATACTGTCGCCGATCAGTGCGGCCGAGTGGCTGTTAAGCAACGGATAGTGCTGGTAGGCGTCGCTGATCAGGTGCATCAGCATGCGGCCCAGCCCATTGCGGCCGGTCAGGTGCATGTCACCGGGGTGTGTCAGTTGCCCGGCGGCGCCCTGGAACAGCAGGAGAAAGTGCTCGCAGCCCTGGGTGCTCGTAACGCTGAAGGGCTTACCGCAGTCGACCAGCAGCATTTCGTCCGGCGCGACGGTGCTGTGTTGCTGGCCTTGCTCGAAGTGACTGACACCGGCCAGTTGAAGGATCAACATGCGGGGGCTGTCGGGGGCGTCAAGCGCCTTGCTCAGATGGCGTGAGTAGCGATGGGCACTGGCGGTCATTCGGCAGAAGCGCAACTGGCCCAGGTCACCGTATTCCAGTCTGCCCTGAAAGTTTGCGTCCTGCAGCGGATCGATGCTGGTGGATTCCAGGCGCTTTATGTACTCCGGCGTGCGGCCCAGATGATCACTCATGAATTCTTTCCACTTCATCAGCCGATCAGAGCGAACAACCTGATCGGTGGACACACAGGCTAGATTATTCATTGTTTCGCCTCTTTTTTTGTTTTGGCTGAAGGGGCAGGGTTGGACCCTGCCCGATCTTTACAGACGATCAGAACGGGTAGTGATGGCCCCCGGCTTGCCAAGTGACCCAATGGGCTCGGGTAAACTCATCCAATGCATAGTGACCGTTGAAGCGTCCAAGGCCGGAGTTCTTCTCGCCTCCGAACGGCGCGTTGGGCTGATCATCGACGGTGATGTCGTTGATATGGGTCATGCCCGCCACGATGCCCCGGGCAAAGCTCAGGACGCGCGCCATGTCACGGGTAAACACTGCACTGGACAGACCGTACTCGCTGGCGTTGGCCAACTCCAGGGCATGTGCCTGGTTTTGCGCAATCATCAGTGGCAGCAACGGACCGAAGGTTTCATCGCGAGCCAAGGCTTGGTCGGGGCCCACTTCGCCAAAGACATGGGCCGGCAGCACCAGCCCGCGCGCCTGGCCGCCACACAGCTGTTTGAGACCGGCACGCTCGGCGGCGTCGATTTTCTCCAGCAGGCCATCGAGCTGACTCTGGTTGACCACCGGCCCGATTACCGTGTCGGCGTTGGCCGGGTCACCGGTCTTGAGATTGCGTACACGCTCCACCACCAGGGCCGCGAAGTCGGCATACAGCGAGCGGTCGACAATGACCCGGTTGACGCTCATGCAGATCTGGCCCTGATGCAGGAAGCGCCCGACCACTGCGGCATGCGCCGCTATCTCGATGTCCGCATCCTCCAGCACCACCAGCGGCGCGTTGCCGCCCAGCTCCAGGGCCACGCGCTTGATGTGCTTGCCGCCGGTGGCGATGCGCCCGACATTGCGTCCTACGTCGGTTGAGCCGGTGAAGGAGATCAGGCTCGGTATCGGGTGCTCGACGAACGCATCGCCAATCTCCGAACCCGCGCCGACCACCACGTTCAGCGACCCCGCCGGGAACCCGGCCTCTTCGAACAGATGGGCAATCAACAGGCCGCCGGTAACCGCCGTATCACTGGCTGGCTTGAGCACCACGGTATTGCCCAGCGCAAGGGCAGGCACCGCCGAGCGCATGCTCAAATACAGCGGGAAGTTCCATGGGCTGATCACACCGACCACCCCCAGCGGCTCGCGAAACACGAAGCTCTGTTCGCCAGGCTTGTAGCTGGTCAGGATTCTGCCCTCAACCTGCATCGGCAGCGTGGCGCACTCGCGCACCAGGTTGAGGGTGAACTGCCATTCCATGCCCGCTTTGATACGGGTACTGCCGGACTCACGGATCAGCCAGTCGATGATTTCTTCGCGACGGTTTTGGATGACCTGGGCGAGTTTTTCCAACTGTGCACTGTGTTGGGTCGGGTGCAGTGCTGCCCAGTCGATTTGCGCGCGCTGGGCGGCCTGGTAGGCGTCGTCCAGGTCGGCCACCGAGGCCAAGGGCATTTCCAGCAAGCAGTCGCCGTTGAAGGGATTGCGGTCGTCCAGGCGTCGTGCAGAACGACCGGCACGCCAGGTGCCGTTGATGTATTGGTCGCCGTTGATGGCGTAGGCCGCGATGATTGGAGTTGTCATAGTCTTACCTTGGAGGCAGGTAGCCGCGTCGATTGAGGGGGGAGTGAGGGCAGACCCTTTAGGTTGAGCGTATTCAGCTTCGGATCCAGGCGCGTCCCCAGGAGTTGAGGGTGTATTCCTCCTGCGGCCAGACACCAGGCGGGCGAGTGGCCTCGGTGATTTGCAGCTCGGCCGAGAACTCCAGGCGGTTGCGATCAGCATCGACCACCATGAAGAACAAGTTGTTGCCCGGGCCATGTCGGCCCGGGCCGAAGAACAGGGTGATGCGTTCCTTGGCGAAGCGGTCGCCCCAGTCGCGAATGTCGTTCCATTCGTTGGTTTCGTAACAGTGGTGATCCCATTCGTTTTTCGAACCCCGAAAGAACGCCAGCGAATGGTGCTCATCGTCCGAGCGTAGGAAGCAGGTGGTGAGCTGGCCGCTCTGTTCGTCGACGACGTTGTCCGAGACGGTGAACCCCACCGTGTTGACGTAGAAGTCGATCATCGCTTCCAGTTCGGTGGTCTGGAACACCACGTGTTGCAGGCGGCCGGGCATACCTTCGCGGTTGATCGGCGATGTGCCGCGAGCAACGCCAAAGATGGTTTGTCGACCTTGAGGGTCACGGATTTGAAAGGCACCGGCCTCCAGCAATGGCGAGTCGAGCGCTTCGACGTTACAGCCGTTGCCGACCAGGCGCGTGCGCAGTTCGCTCAAACGCGCTTGGCTGCCCAGGTCGTATGCTGCCGCGAGCAGGCCGCTATGGTCGGCGGGCGAAATCAGCATGGCCCGTTGGGGCCCCTGGAGCAGCCAGCTGCCGTCAGCTTGCGCCAGACCGGCCATGTCCAGCAGGCACCGATAGAAATCAACTTGCTGCTGTGGCGTTTTGCTCGCCAGGTGCAGGTAGCACAGGCGTGCGGGGGTGGAAGTCTGCAAGGTTTGCATAAACACCTCTTGGGCTGAAGGTTCAGGGGTAGACGGGCGCCATGCCCGGCTGATCCGCGCAGTGGCTCGTCAGGGTGATGCCGAACAGTGACTGCAATGCGTCGGCGACCTGGTCTTGCGTGGCCATGTCGAAGATGGCGGCGACATAGCGATCCGGGCGTAGCAGCAGAAAGTTTTGGCGGTCACCGAGCAGGTCCTTGAGCACATCCTCACGGTCTTGCAGCACCGTGCAGCCAGGCAGCGATGGCTGCGTCTGGACGTGCGCGGGCAGGATCAGGATGCGCTTGGCCTCCAAGTGCTCCCAAAGGCCGTGGCGCAGTTCATCAAGACGCTGGCGGGCGGGGTCGCCATATTGAATCAAGGCAAAGCCGGCACCGATGCTCGCGTCCAGCAGATGGGCGTGGCCTTGTGCGTCGGTCAGCAGCGGCTGAGGAAACATTTGCCCGCACGCCAGCTTTCCGGCCTTGCCTTCGGTCAATACCAGGCCTTTGGTAAACCGTGGTTTAGGCTTGAAGCGCATTTGCAGGAAATAGTCGCGCAGCGGCGGCACTAGGCCGATCAGCGTGAATGCCATGCTAATGAGGCGGGCCCGCAGCACGGTGGCCGGGGCCATGACCATGCCAAGGTTCAGCGCCAGTTTGATCAAGGCCCAGGCATGGTCACGCCGCTCGCTTTCGTAGGACAGCAGGGCGGTCGTGGCCATTTGGCCCTTGAGTACGCCAATCAACTTCCATCCCAGATTGTGGGCATCGCGAACGCCGCTGTTCATCCCTTGCCCGGCGTAGGGCGGGGTCAAGTGCGCGGCATCGCCGGCGAGAAATACGCGGCCGACCTGCCAACGCTCAGCCACGCGCGCCTGAAAGGTGTAGACCGTCTTGCGCACGATGGACACCGGGGTATCGCCCTTGAACGGACGAAGCAATGTGTGCAGGCGTTCGGGGCTGAGCATCTGGGCATCGGTTTCACCCGGCTTGAGCATGAATTCGAAGCGCCGCGTACGGTGCGGGCCGGGCACTTCCACCACCGGGCGTCTGGCATCGCAGTACACGCGGGTTTGCCAGAACGGATCGTCATCCTGGTCGGTATCGACCACCAGCCAGCGTGAGGAAAAGCTCGACCCGACCATCTCGATCCCCAGTTGCTTGCGCACCGGACTGCGGCCGCCGTCGCAGGCGATCAGGTAACTGGCCTTGACGTCGAGCAGTTGGCCATCGGCGTCCATGATCAAGGCACGCACGCCGTGCTGATCTTGAGTGAACTCCAGCAATTCATGGCTGAAGCGTGTTGTCAGGCTCGCAAAGCGCTCAAGGCCGGTCTTCAGCGTGCTTTCGAACAACGGCTGGCGAAAGGCATTGCGTTTGGGAAAGCCATACACCTTGCCGGTGGGCTCTACCTTGCCGAAGCAAAGACCGCCTGCGCGGGTGAAGTAATGCACGCCGTAGCCGGGCACCACGTCGCGCAGTACGGCGTCATCCAGCCCGATCGCCTGCATGGTGCGCAGGGATTCATCGTCGATCGAGACCGCGCGGGGTTCGGTCACGGTGCCGGCTTTGCGGTCGATGATCAGCGTGTCGACATTGGCCTGGCCGAGCAGGTTGGCTAGGGTCAGCCCGGTGGGACCGGCACCGATGATCAGGACTTGAGTGCTGAAGCTGTTGAGGGTTGTCATTATTATTCCCTTCCAAAGGTTTCAGTCCGGCTGCCGGGGTCCGTGGGTGAGCGCCGCCATGCGTTGCGACAGCGTCTGCGCAAGAGCCAGCATCTGTGCCCCTTGTTGCGCTTCCTGGGCGTTGTCGCGCGCCTGGATCGGACGAACGCAACTGATGCTGCCAACTACCTTGCCGTCGCTGTCGAAGATCGGCGCCGCCAGGCCGTAGACGCCAGGGTCAATTTCAGCCGCACTGGCGACATACCCCTGGCGGCGCAGTTGCTGCAGTGAGCGGCGGAACTGTTCCCAGGTGTGGCCCAGGTGGCTGGCGCGTACTTCGTCGGGGTTTTCCAGGAACAGTTGGTTGTGCTGGCGCGAAGTCATGTTGGCGAGGATCGCTTTCGAGGTGGCGCCGAGGAACAGCGGTCTGGGTGAGCCACGGGAATAGCTGACTTCACTGAACAACTCGCCCTGTTGGTGGATGCACACCACTTGGTCCTTGAACAGCCGGCAGATCAGCCACACCTGCTGCTCGCTCCAGCGTGGCAGGTCCTGTTCCAGGGACTGCGCCGCGCGCACCAAGGGGTCGCTCAGGCGCAATTGGCGGTCCCAGGTGATAATCCGCGCACCCAGTGCGTAACGTCCGGCCTCGACTTGAAACAACAAGCTCGCCTCGGCCAGTTCGCGAACGTAGCGGTAGATGGTCGAGCGGGTGTAACCCAGTTCCGCGCCCATTTCGTCGACCGCCCAGATCGGGCTGGCTTCGGTAAATAAATCCAGGACCCGCAGCATGCGTTCCAGACTCGAGCCTTTGCTCTCGCCGTCCTGCTCAGGCAGGTGTTCTGATTCAGACAATGGCTTCATGGCTTACTGCTCGTCGGCGATGCTGTTGTGCAGGATGCCGATGCCGGATATTTCGACTTCGACGCTATCGCCTGGCTTCATCCAAACCGGTGGCTCGCGGAAAGCGCCGACGCCACCGGTGGTGCCGCTGACAATCACATCGCCGGGTGCCAGTTCGGTGAAGGTGGAGCAGTACTCGATCAGCTGGCGCACATCGAAAATCATGTCGCTGGTGCGAGTGTGTTGCATCACTTCGCCGTTCAGGCGTGTGGTCAATTCCAGGTCCTGGGGGTTGCCGATTTCATCGCCGGTCACCAGCCAGGGACCGAAGCCGCCGGTGTTCGGGAAATTCTTGCCAGGCACGAACTGGATCGTGTGCTTCTGCCAGTCGCGGACGCTGCCATCGTTGTAGCAGGCATAACCGGCCACATAGTCCAGTGCATCCATCGCTTTGACGTGACGTGCGGTTTTGCCGATGACCACCGCGAGCTCGCCTTCGAAATCCAGTTTGTGCGAAGCCTTGGGGCGAATGATCGGTTGCAGGTGGGCCACCTGGCTATCGGCGAAACGCGTGAAGATCATCGGGTAGGTCGGCATTTCACGGCCGGTTTCACGCACATGGGTGGCGTAGTTGATGCCGATGCACAGCACTTTCCCGGGGTTCGCGATAACCGGCAGGAACATCACGTCTGCCACTGCAACGCGTGGCAGTGGCGCCAGCACCGCTTGGGTCAGTTCTCCCAGGCGGTTGGCGGCAATCGCCTGCTTGAGGTCGGCGCCAAAGGTGGACTTGACCGATTCCAGGTCAATTATCTGATCACCGTCAACCACACCGTAGGTCGTGCGGCCTTGAACAATGAAGCTTGCGAATTTCATGAATCGTCCTCTCGGAAAGGGGAGCGGGAGTGGGCGGCAATGGGGTTAATCTAGGCTTGAGCATTAATCCTGTAAAGTGGGATTTATGCGTTAATCTCGTATTGCGAAATAAATGTTAATTTTGTGTTCGGTCATCGAATCGAGACCTCCAACGCCAAGCAGCCCGTGCCATTCCTGGGGGGTGAATGGCGACGGGTGTGGCTATTGGAAGAGAGGGGAACGCCGGGCCGACTTAACGTGGCACCCAGCAGCCGTGCAGTGACATGCGCATGCGAAACGGGATTTTTATGCGTGTAATGGGCCCCGCCGCCATGTCAGCCGAGTCCAGCACCACCAGTTCGTTGCGGCCTTCGGCAATCAGATTGAGCAGGCAGACCACGTAGCCATCACCTTCCGGTGCCTCAGCCGAGCGTGGAATGAAAATGGGTTCCTGAAAGCATCCGCTGTCACCGGGGAACCAGGCATCGGTGACGCCGGTTGTCAGGTTGAGGTGCGCCAGCAGGTTGAAGAACTGAAACGGCATCGGCCCGTTCGACGGGTTATAGGGCCGCGTCGGATCGAAGGCGAGTAGGAACCCGTGTTCATACTTGCGGCTTATGTAACGGTCATCGCAGCGGGGAAACTCACAGGGATAGTCCGTCAGCGCCTGCGGTTGCAGTTCATCCTGTGGGCTGTTGAGGTCGAACACCCAGCGCATCAGGCTGGCTGCCAGGGTTTCCGGCGGTGGTACGAAGCCGTCCGCCTGGGGGAAAAAATAGAAGATATTGCCGCCGGTGACCGGCATGTCCAGATAGATTTTTCCGTCTTCGTCGAAGGCATTCAGGGTATGGCCCTGGAAGCCGTCCTTGGGCCCCTTGAACCAGCGCACGTCCTGCGCGTGCCCATGGCGGGGCACCACGGCAAACAGCTGGGGCAGGTCGGGCTGCCACTGGAAATGCTGGCCGCCGTTTTTCATGCGTTCGATGTCCACCGTCAGGGGGATCAGTGGGAACACCACGTAATGCTCGGTGACCGCGAAGTCGTGGACCATCGCGGCGTAGGGCGCCTTGAACCAGATCTCATGCAGCAGTTTTCCCTGCGGCGAAATTTCGAAATAGGCCATGTCGGGTGTGCCGTCGCCTTTGGCTTCGTAACTGAAGGCCAGCAGGTTTCCGGTGACTGGGTCGAGCTTGGGGTGGGCAGTGAACGTCGTAGCGTCGATTTGCCCGTCGAAATTCCACTCGCCGAGGGTTTCCAGCGTTTGTGGGTCCAGCGCCCAAGGCATGGCATCCTCCTTGAGTGCCAGCAGGACGTTGTTGTGCGGAATCACGGAGGTGTTGGCGGTGGTGTTGTTTTTTGCCGCGAGCGGGTCGTTGGTGTAGGCGTTACGGTACACGCCATTGAGCGAACGTCCTTCATGGCGTTGAGCGACCAATCGGTCAGTCAACACGTAGCGGCGGCGCAGCGAGACCTTGCCATCGGCAAAGTAAAAGCCGCTGACCAGGGCGTCGCCGTTGAAGAAAATATCGGTGCCCAGCATGGGCGGGTACTGAGGGTCCGGTGACACCTGATAAAAGGTGCCACGGATCACCTCCGGGATCGCGCCTTCGACCTCAAGGTCATACACCTCGCCCTCTACGCGGCTGGGTGTGTACAGCGCCCCGGAAAATTCGGGGGTGTTGGGGAAGGGAGTATTCATCGCTTCATCTCATAGATCGGTTTCGTTAATGACATTCAGGCGGATTGCGTCGAGAGCGCCTGCCCGCAAGGCTTCACGCCTCGACGGAAGCGAGCCACCACCAGGCACGAGATGATCAAGGCCAGCACATAAGCGCAGGCGGCCAGCCAGCCCACCGCGCGAAAGTGTCCGTCGCCCACCACCAGCGCTGCGCCAAAGGGGCCAAGCCCTTGGCCGACGAAAATCGCGGCATTGCCCAGGCCCGCCAATCGTCCGGAGGGGTCCAGTTCGGCGGCCATGGAAAGCAGGTACGGCAAGCTGAAAAACCACACCATATGAATCAGGCAAGCCGTGGTGGCGAACGCAACGGTACTGTCGCCGTAGACCATGATCAGCGTCGCCAGTAACGCGGTACCGAAGCTCAACAGTTGCGGGAACAGCAAGCCCAAGCGCCGCCCGATCATCCCGGACAGTCCCGCACCCAGGGCGCCGGCCAGGATGCTGCCACCGAGGATGGCCCCGATCTGCTGGGGCTCCAGGCCCAGGCTCTTGCCGATTCGCTCCTGATACACCCACAGGGCGGAATGCCCGAAAAACAGCAGCGCAAACAGTGCGATCAGCAGCATGGAGGTCAGCCCGAACGGCCGGGCTGCCCCGTGGGCAATGCGGTGGGCGTCTGAGTAGTGCCTGGGTATTCTCCAGCAACCCAGTGCGGCGAGCAGGCTGGTGATGGCCAGCAGGAAAAAGGCACCTTGGACGCCAAACGTCTGCAAGAGCAGGGGCATGGACGTCACCAGCAGCATGCCCCAGAGCAGGTTGCCTATATTGATCACGGCAAATGTCGCGTCTTTTGACCTGCGCAGCGCAGCGGTTGCATACACCACCGCCATGACCGCACCACCGCTGGCACCGCAGATAATCCTGAAAACCACCAGCCACGCCTGGTCGTGAAGCTGGGTGCTGACCAGGTTGCCGGCGGCCAAGATCAACAAGGCAACCAGTGCAAAGCGGCGCCGGTCGACACGTGCCATCAACAGGGCACAGACGCCGCAGGCGACGGCCATCGCGATCAGCTCAGCGGCGAAAATCACGCCGATGGCATTGAGCGGCACCCCCAGTTGATCAATCAACGCGCCACCCAGGATCGGCTGGATCTGCAGCGTGCCCAGGGAAATGACCATCATCAGGCAAATAGCGCCCAGTGATTTCTTGCTGTCGATGGAGTTGAGCGCATTCATCAAACATCACCTCAGTCAGAACGTGTGAACGTAGCGAACCTGCACGGCGTAATCGGTTTTGCTGCGGTTTTCCACGCCGGTCTCTTTATAGGTATTGAGCCAGAAGGCCTCGTCTTCGGTTATTTTCCAGAACAGGCCGGGGCCAATGCCGAGTACCTTCTCCCGAGAATTGCTCAGGCGGTCGCCGTTGAATTGGTCATCCGAAATCTGCCTGAAGTAATAGCCGTTGACCCCGACCGAGACTTTCGGGAACACCTCGTACGAGGCCGTAAAGTTGGCCCAGGCGGACTGCCCGGATTGGGTATCGCGCACCGGTCGCCCTTCAACGAACTGTGCCGAACTGCTGGCTGGGTCGTCGTTCTTGAAGTTGTACAGGTAGTTCAAGCGCCAACTCATTTCCCAACGTGGTGCCGGCATCCAGGTTGCGGCCCAGTAGGGGTTGAGGGAGAAGTAATTGGAGCCGGGGTTCAAGTCCTTGTGTTTGTCGTACTTGCCGGTGGGCAGGATCGTATCGAAGGCCACGCGCTGCACAAACACCGGCCGGCCCTCGGCGTTGACGATCGGGTCGAACTGGATCTGCGGACCGACGGTGACGTCACCCAGACCTACCCCGTTGTCCTTGAGCTTGACACCGTTGTCGCCAAAGTCGCCGTCAAGGGAGACCACGGGGACCAACAGGCTCCAGCCCAGGTGCGCGCCGCCGCCGATGGTGTCGGGTGAGTAATAGCTGAATTGGTTGATCAGGGTAATGACATTGATTTTCGGGTTATCGAAGTTGCGGTTGTCTTTGCCGCCATTGTCACGAATGCTGCTGGACGTACTGAACTTCAGATAGGTTTGATGCGTCAGTCCGGGTGGCCCCGCGAACCCGTCGTAGAAGCTGGTACCGCCCAGGTTGATACCGCTGGGTTGACTGACGGAGGGCGGAGGAGGGCCCTCTGCTGCGAAGACGGTAAGTGATATGAGGCTAAGTGCCAGGCACGCTGGCGAGGATGGGTTCAGTCTCATTGACGTCGCTCTATTATTGGAGTTGTGAGCTGGGGTTACTTCCCCGGGCACTTCAACTTTAATTCTTGAGCTTTCGTGTTGCTTGAACACAACGGTCAGAGTTGACTGAGAGCGACATGCCGAAGGCGGCATGGTTTCTTGAGCCTATATTCCGATCTCGGCGGCCATCGACCGACGCTTCAAGCGTCTGGTCGCGGGAAAATACCGCGTCCCGCGGAGCGTGCAAAGGTGGTGAGCAGTCGCAGCTCGCTGAGGATGTGGCTTGCGTGTTCAGCGGTCAGCGACTCGAGGTCGTTGACGGTGTTTTAGTCATAAAAATAAGTTATCCCAACGTTTACCCCCACAAAAACGTCGGCTCTTGATGGACGTTCCTAGACTCTTGTAGAGCAGAGCTCCGCTGGAGCTCAAGTAAATAGCAACTTAGAAAAATCCAGAGTGAAATTTTTGAATCTTTCAAGAAGTATGAAGAAGGAGATGGGGGGCTAGGGGGCGAGTGTTCGAGTCACGCCGTCCCGACCATATTTTTCAATGAGTTAGGCCAATGTTCACAGCATTGGCCTTTTTCATGTGCGTGACATTTGCGTGGCCTCTATATTTTTCACGCCTGCCTCTTCTTCGGAATTGTCAGGACCGGCCCTCGCGAATTGGTTGCTGATACCATGTTCGCAGCTTCAATCCGATTGCCTGAGTTTCGCTGTTCTCACCTGTGCCCTCTTCCGGGCCGAGTCGTTCATACGTTGCATCGCGGTGCAGTTGTATGGGAGCCCCCATTCCTTGCTGATGCCGCGCGGCTTCTCGATGATCGACCTGGCCACGCTGTTCAACACGATCAGCCTCTTGTCGCCATTCTTCATCCCCGACCGCTCGTGTTTTCCGCCACGGTTTGCCGGTATCAGAAAAACGCAGGTGCTCTGTTCCGGCACTGCGATCTCTCAATCCCGCCTCAGCTTGCAGACTCCCTGCTCCCGCGTGCAGGTGAGCCGGCAACTCACCAAAAAGAATCGACTGCTCCGACCATGATATTGGGTACGGCTTACGGCTCGACTTCTTCTCTTCCAGCATCGGCACGCTATCCACCCACGGCCGACGTCCATCAGATCACACAGCATGATGGGACAGTTATCGAGTGGGCAGGAGCGACTGTTTTACCCGTTCAACTTTGAAGATTACATCCCAGCCAATTGCTGTCTGGCTTACGGCATCAACACCGCGCTATCGAAAAAGACTTCTTCACGGCTGACCAACCCGTCTCTGAAGGTGAAGTGTGCACTGTAGTGCACGGCAATTGGGCGGCCATGAGGGGGGAACACCCGGCCTGGCAGCACCAAAGGGGCGGCGAAGGTGCCGGTCAGCATGGCCGTCAGCGCCAAACGGTCGTCAGTCACGATGAAGGGTGTGAAGGTCACTTGGGCATCAGGGAACGCCTCGAAAAGCGCGGTCTCCCGTTTGCGCATGGATTCGCGGCCGTGTTGTATGCCCATGCCATCGAGGTAGATGAAGTCTTCGCAAACCAGCGCAAGCATCGACTCCAGATCACGGTGATTGAAGGCGTGAGCGGCGCGTTCTGCGTAGTCGTTGGGGCCTGTAGTCATACATTCCATTCCAGTCGTTTCGAGGGCTTGTAGATATACCGTCGAGGCCTCGGTTGAAAAACAGTGACTACTGCACAGTGGTTTTGCATATATGCAGACCATGGAGGATGGGAGGTATGGCGTTACAGGCACATTGTGATGATCTTCGTCTGTTGTTGGCGGTCTCACGGCGCGGCAGTTTTCTTCTAGTTGGCCAACTGCTGGGTCTTGCGGTGTCTAGCGTGTCCTGGCCAGTGCAGGAGAGGGGTTTTGAGGCCGCGAGTCGTTTGACTTCCCTGCATCCGCGCTGCTCCGTGGAGTTACCGGTCACCGCCGACTTTCACAAGTCGTCCACAGTGTGGCGGATATTGCCGCAAGCACAGTGCGTCTGGGCGATGCCATCGCTGATGCAGGGCATCTGAAGCAGTTTCCAGGGATGACCCCGGCTACAGCGGTCAACATCGCCTTGCTTGCTCCGCTGGATATGTTGCCTTACATGTGTGCCGCAAAGGCTGCGGGTCTGGGCTAACTGGAGTGGGTGAGGCAAGGGCTGGGCGTGGCTGCGCTGCCGCGTATTCAGGCGAAGGACCTGACCGAGTTGTTCCAGGCGCTTGAGCTTCCAGATATGGAGGTCTATCTGGTAACTCGGTCTCAGGCGTTGAAACAGGCGCACATCAGATGTTTCTTTGACATCTCGGAGCAGGTCTTGCTCGACATCCTCTGTGTTGAACATGTCGAAGATTAAATTTGGTGCGCACGCCCCTGCAAGGCGCGCGCTCACTTGAACGCTCAACGTCCAAAAAACGAGGAGCGTAGGCTCATCCGGCGATATACAGCCCCCCGTTCACGTGCAGTACTTCGCCGGTCATGAAGCTTGAACCGTTGCTGCACAGAAAGGCGATCACTGAGGCGATCTCGCTCGGTTGACCCAGGCGTCCGAGCGGGGTCTGCTCCACCGAATCGCTGCCGCGGGTCGCGATCAGGTGCTGGGTCATCGGGGTTTCGATGATCCCGGGAGACACCGCGTTCACTCGGGTCTGCGGCCCCAACTCTCGAGCCAGGGCGCGGGTCAGGCTCAGCAGGCCGCCCTTGGAGGCGCCATAGTGCGCGTTAGAGAACGCGCCTCGATGAGCGGCCACCGAGGTCAGGTTGACGATCGCGCTGTTGGCACGCAGTACCGGGATTGCCCGCCGGCACAGGTAGAACACGCCGTCGAGGTTGATGCCCAGTGTTTGGCGCCATTGCTCATCAGTCATTTGGCGAATCGGCTGCGATTGGTACAAGCCAGCCGACGGCACCAGAAAGTCGATGCCACCGAAGCGTTCGACGGCCAGCTGCACAGCCTTGGCCGAATCGGCAGGGTCGGCCGCATTCATCCGCAGGGTCGCGACGCGCTCGCCACTGGCGTCCAGTTCCCGGGCGAAATCCGCCAGGCCGTCGCCGTCCAGGTCAGCGAGCACCATCGAGGCGCCGTATTGATAGAACAGCTTTGCCACTTCACGGCCAATGCCACCGTTGGCACCCGTCAGCAGCAGGACGCGATTGTTGAAATCGTACATGGTCGTTGTCTCCGAAAGAGTGCCTGGGTTCATGGGCCGAGAATGCGCGCCAGATGTTCGTGTTGCAGGTCAACGCCGAGAAAACGGCAGATCTGCACGATCTGGCCATAGATCATGTGTTGTCCATGGTGAACGCGGCAGCCGCGCAGCCGTGCCGCAGCCAACAGGGGGGTGTCGCCGGCGCGTATCACGGCTTCGCAGACCAGGGCATCAGCCCGCAGGGTGTTGGGGTCCAGCGGCAGGGCATCGTCGTCCTTGAGGCCCAGGGAGGTGGCGTTGATGATTACGTCGAAATCCTGCGCATTGCCGTCACAGGTACTCAGGTCGACCTTGGGGAACTGCGCTTGCAGGCGTTCCAGCAGGGCTTCGGCGCGGGCAGGGGAGCGATTGTAGATCGCTAGCCGTGCCGGTTCCTGCCGGGCAATCGCTGCGGCAATCGACTTGCCGGCGCCACCGGCGCCTACCAGGAGCACGCGCTTGCCTTCCAGCCTATGACCTTGCTGATGCAGCCCGGCGAGCATGCCTTCGCCGTCGAAGTTGCCACCGATCAAGCGGCCACTCTCGGGGTCAATCCGCACGGCGTTGACCGAGCCGACTTGACGTGCGGTCTCGGTCAGTTCGTCGCAGTATTCAACGATGCTTTCCTTGTACGGGATGGTCACCACCAGACCGTGCAGATTGGCGATGCCGGATGCGCCGAGCAGCACCTTGTGCAGGTTCGCCCCTTGCACGTGCAGCGGCACGCAGACCAGGTCCAGGCCCTGGTTGGCAGCACTGTGGTTGATCACTTGCGGGGTTTTTACATGGGCGATCGGATCGGCAACGATGCCGATCAGTTGCGTCTGGCCACTGATGTGCATGGGAAACCTCAAAGGTGGGAGCGAAGGCGAGGGGGCGTGCCGAGGTCTTTCTCATAAAGAACAGGCCCGAAAAAGGGATCGAGCGGAAGCTGGAACACGGCGTGGTGGGCGATCGTGCCAAGGGCAGGGTTGGTGTAGGAGGCGCGGATCAATGAAGCCAATGCTTGTAGCAGTGCGCTGATGGAACTCATGAGCTGTAACCTGTCTGACATATTTTATTGTTGTCTGACAGGATGGTAGAAGGCTTCGCTTTTAGGTGTCAAGGGTGCTGCCGGGAATCAGGCCTGCAGGTACATGTTCATGCGCTTGGCGGCATTGCGCAGATGGCGCTCGGCGGCTTCGCCGGCCAGCAACGGATCACGGGCCTGGATGGCCTGGAAGATGGCCTGGTGCTCGTCCTGCACGTCCTGGATCAGCTCGTTGTAGATTTCGGCGGTGTTGCTGCGAGCTTCGCGAATCAGCCGCCGGACGCTGTGGTCGAGGTACTCATTGAGCGATTTGAAATGGGGGTTGTGCGTGGCCGCGACGATCGCCTGGTGGAAGGCATAATCTTCCTCGTCCCCCAGTTGATCATTGACCATGGCGTACTCCATACCAACCAGTGCCTGGCGAATCTTCTTCAGGTCTTCGGGGGTATGGCGCAAGGCTGCCAGGCGTGTGGCGCCTACTTCAATGGTGATCAGGAATTCGAGGATATGCAGCAATGCGTCCTCTTCGCCCAGCGAGACTGCCTTCAAGCGAAACGCATGGCGCTCGCCGCGCTTGGCGACGAAGGCGCCCTTGCCTTGCTGGGTGGTGATCAGTTCCTCGAACTTGAGCTGCGACAAGGCTTCGCGCACCACCGCGCGGCTGACCGAAAACTGTTCGCACAGTTGCCGTTCGCTGGGCAGTTGATCGCCGGTGGCCAGCCGCCCGGATTGGATCTCGCCACTGAGCCAGTGAACGATTTCCATGGGCAGGGGCTGGTTGGTGTGCGCGTTGTCGCTTTTCATTGTTCGGTCCTCTGCCAGCGGGCAGCACGGGTATGGGTATCGAAGTGATGAGCTGTTGATAGTGACGGATTGAGCTGTGGTCTTACAAGTGTTTGAAAAAATAATCCAGGGCGAAGCTGTCTGTTTTAAAGGCCCGCAAGTGGATTTGTGAAAAATAAAATCATAAATCGTGGCGTGAGTGCTTTGACTTCGGGGCATGGTTGACGTAATTTTCGCCAACTGGTCAGACATGTACTTTCTGATGTACTACCAGATTGCAAATAACAATAAAAATCGAGGTTTTCATGCACACCAAGACCACGCTGCGTCTGCTCACCCTCGGCACGACCCTGTTCGCCGGTATCGCCTGCGCTGATCCTTTGAAAGTGGCGTTGGTCGAGACCCTGTCGGGCCCTTCGGCCGCCACCGGGCAAATGTTCCGCGCCGCCACGCGTTTTCAGATCGAACGGCTGAATGCCGAGGGCGGTTGGAACGGCGAACCGATCCAGCTCCTCGAGTTCGACAGTCAGGGGACTCCCGCGGGCGCTTCCGAGAAGCTCAAGGCCGCCATTGGCAGCGGCGCACAAATGATTGTTCAAGGGGCCTCTTCAGTGGCTGCCGGGCAGATCACCGAAGACGTGCGCAAGTACAACCTGCGCAATAAGGGCAAGGAGGTGGTGTTCCTCAACGTCGGCGGCGAAGCGCTGGAACTGACCGGCAGCAAATGCCACTTCTATCACTTCCGCTTCAACGGTAATGCGCCGATCCGAGTCAAGACTCTGGTCGCGGCAATGAAAGAAGCGGGCACCCTGGGCAGCAACGTCTATTCCATGAACCAGAACTACAGCTGGGGCCTGGACATGGAAAAATCCATCACTGAAAACGCGACGGCTGGCGGTTATCAGTTGGTGGGTAAAAGCCTGCACGACACCCAGAAAGTGCAGGACTTTTCGCCCTATATCGCTCGCATCCAGGCCTCCGGCGCGCAAACCGTGCTGACCGGCAACTGGGGCAACGACCTGTTGCTGCTGATGAAGGCCAGCCGCGCCGCCGGCCTGAAACTGCGCTTCGGCACGGCCTTTCTCGATCAGCCGGGCAACCTGGCCAATGCCGGCGATGTCGCGCTGGGGCACTACGTTTCTCACCCGTTCAACATTGAGGCAGCGGGCGAGCAGGGCGAAAAATTTGCCAGCGAGTATCAGGCCAAGACCGGGCACCTGCCCGCTTACATCGAGCCACAGACGGTATTTGCCTTGCAGCTGGTCGGCAATGTGCTGAAGAAGCTGCCGGCCGAAGATGGCCGTCTCAATACCCGCAGTTTCGCCCTGGCCCTGGAAAAGGCCAGCGACCGCAACCCATTGGGTGACGTGCGCATGCGTGCCGAGGATCACCAACTGCTGATGCCGTTCGTGGTGTCGGTGGTGTCGAAGGAGGCGCGCTACAAAGTCGACGGCACCGACATGGGCTTTGTGCCGATCAAGTCGTTCAGTGCCGATGAAGCCGCAGCGCCTGTGCAGGATGCCTGCCGGATGCAACGACCCGAGTGACGCCGCGTGGCGTGCCGAGCGGCACGCCTTCCTGTCCATCGCGAACGCTGGAGTCGCCTATGGAATTTCTCACAGTTTCACTGCTTAACGGCGTGATCTACGGCCTGCTGCTGTTCATGGTCTCCGCCGGCCTGACGCTGATTTTCGGCATGATGGGCGTGCTCAACTTCGCCCATGCCTCCTTCTATATGGTGGGCGCTTACCTGGCCTACACCCTGCAGAAGTTTGTCGGCTTCACGACTGCGGTATTGCTCTCGACCGTGCTGGTGGGCCTGCTCGGGGTGATCGTCGAACGTTTCTTTCTGCGTCGGGTACACAAGCATGGTCATGCTCACGAACTGCTGCTCACCTTCGGCTTGACGTTCATCATTGCCGAACTGATCAAGCTGTTTTACGGCAACTTTTCCGTCGAGTACCGAGTCCCGGAATTCCTCAACTTTGCCGCCTTCCAGGTGTTCAGCACCGACTATCCGTTCTATCGCCTGTTGATGGGCGGGGTCTCGCTGCTGGTGTTTGGCCTGATCTACCTGCTGTTGACCCGGACTCGGGTCGGCATCGTGGTGCGGGCGGCCATTCATCGTCCACAAATGGCCGAGGCCCTGGGGCATAACGTCCCGCTGGTGTTCATGGCGGTGTTCGGTATCGGCGCGGCGCTGGCCGGCCTGGCTGGGGCTTTGGCCGGGGCGTTCTACACCACCAACCCGAACATGGCCCTGGAGTTGGGGGTCATCGTGTTTGTCGTGGTGGTGGTTGGCGGCCTGGGCTCGATGGCCGGGGCCATGATCGCTTCGCTGTTGATCGGGCTGATTTCTTCGTTCGCGGTGGGTGTGGACCTCAGCCTGGCTTCGCTCTTGGGGTTGGTGGGGGCGGGTGACTGGGCGCAGCAGATGGGCGGGTTGATGACCCTCAAGGTATCCAGTGTGGCGGCCACCATTCCGTTCGCGCTGATGCTGTTGATTTTGCTGATCCGACCGTCCGGATTGATGGGCGAGAAGGGGTAAACCATGAAATTGACGAAAATCCTCCTGGCGATGTTGTTGCTGGCACTGCTGGTGCTGCCCGCCATCCTGCCGCCAGCGATGGTCAATGCGGCCATCCAGATGCTTATCGCAGCCTTGTTTGCCTGTGCCTTCAATCTGTTGTGCGGGCAGGGCGGCATGCTTTCGTTCGGCCACGCGGCGTACTTCGGCGTGGGGTCGTTCGCTACGCTACATGCGATGAGTGCGCTCAATGGCCAAGGCCTGTTGCCGACACCGTTGCTGCCGCTGATCGGTGCCATGGGCGGCTTTATCTGCGGCCTCTGCGCCGGCTGGTTCGCCACTAAACGTGCCGGCGTCTACTTCTCCATGATCACCCTGGCGCTGGCCGAGTTGCTGCATTCCTTGGCCCCGCACCTGAATACGCTGTTTGGTGGCGAGGCGGGTATTTCATCCATGCGCGCGCCTGCCTGGGGCCTGGATTTCGGTGACGCCACCCAGGTGTATTACCTGACACTGGGTTGGGTGGTGCTGTCGATTGCCTTGCTCTACGCCTTCACGCTGACCCCCATGGGGCGCCTGACGTTCGCCTTGCGCGAGAACGGCCACCGCCTGCAGTTCCTGGGCTACAACGTTCACCGCTTGCGAGTGCTGGTGTTTGCCTTGTCGGCGATGTTTGCCGGTATTGCCGGTGGCTTGCAAGCACTGAACCTGGAGTCGGCCAACTACGTGCTGTTCGACATGCGTTTTTCCGCCGAAGTGGTACTCAACACCTACATCGGCGGCGTCAACGTGTTCCTCGGACCGGTGCTTGGTGCTGCCCTGATGACGTTCTTTGGCAACGCCGCCTCTGACCTCACGCAATCCTGGTTGCTGTATCAGGGCCTGTTGTTCGTGCTGGTGATGATGTTCATGCCCAGCGGCCTGGCCGGGTTGGTGCTGTGCTGGAGTGCGCAGATCCGTCGTCGCGGCTGGCTGGCGATGGTCCCGGCGGCGTTCTCGGCGCTGCTGAGCGCGGGGTTGTTGAGCCTGGCGGTGGTGTTTTTGATCGAGACGTTGCAACGGGTATTCAGCCAGGACTATCAGGCGCTGTTGATGGCGGACCAAGCCTGGCCGGCGATCAGCCTGTTTGGCCGCGAATGGCTGCCGGGCGCGCTGCTGACCTGGGCCACGCCGTTGCTACTGGGGGTGGCCGGGCTGTTGGTCTTGAAACTGGCCCGCCGTCAATGGTTGCGCCTGCTGGACGATGAACCGCAGGTCAGCGCCGCCGCACTCAGGCCACGGCTCGAAGGAGAACAGCCATGAACGATGCGATCCTGCAGTTACGCGATGTCCATAAGTCGTTTGGCGAGGCTCATATTATTCGGGGGGCGCAGCTTGAGTTGCGCGCCGGTGAACGTCACGCGGTGATCGGCCCCAACGGGGCCGGCAAATCGACTTTATTCCATCTGATCTCCGGGCAGTTGCAGCCCAGCAGCGGGCAGATCCTCCTGGGCGCGGAAGCGATCCAGGGCTACTCGCCACAGCACATCAATCACCTGGGGTTGTCGCGCTCGTTCCAGATCACCAACATTTTTCCCGGGCTCTCGGTGTTCGAAAACCTGCGCATCGCGGTGATGCGCAAGCACCGGATGCAGTACCACTTCTGGCGCTCGATCCAGCGTTATCCCGAGGTGCGCGAACAGACTGAGCAACTGCTCGAACAGGTGCGGCTACAGGACAAGCAAACGGTGTGCGCGGCCGAACTCTCTTACTCCGAACAGCGCGCCCTGGAGATCGGCATGACTCTGGCCTGTGACCCTCGGGTGATATTGCTCGACGAGCCAATGGCGGGCATGTCCCATGAAGAAACCGACTACGCCCTGAACCTGATCCGCGAGGTGACCCACGGGCGCTCGCTACTGATCGTCGAACATGACATGGACGTAGTGTTCTCCCTGTGCGACCGCATCAGTGTGCTGGTCTACGGCGAAGTCATCGCCACCGGTACACCGGACCAGATCCGGGCAGATCGCCGGGTGCAGGAAGCCTATCTGGGTGAGGAGCAATGCGCATGAACCCGACTTCGCAAAACCTGCTGTCGATCAGCAACCTGCATGTGCATTACGGCAAGAGCCATGTATTGCATGGGGTCGATATGCACATCGGTCACCACGAGGTGGTGAGCCTGCTCGGGCGCAACGGCGCCGGACGCTCGACCACCATGAAAGCAGTTATGGGCCTGGTGCCACCCAGTGCCGGCAGTGTGCAGTTGGCCGGGCGCGAACTGACGGGGCTGCGCCCCTATCGCATCAGTCGTGCGGGTATCGGGTTCGTCCCGGAGGAGCGTGAGGTATTCGCCAACCTCAGCGTCGAGGAAAACCTGCGCATGGGCCAGCAAGTGCCTACTGAAGGCGCCACGGCATGGACCGTCGAGCAGATGTTCGAGTTCTTCCCGCGGCTGCGCGAGCGCCGTAATACCGGCGCGGGCAACCTTTCGGGTGGCGAGCAGCAGATGCTCACCCTGTGCCGTTCGCTGCTGGGCTGTCCCAAAGTGCTGCTGATCGATGAGCCCACCGAAGGCCTGGCACCGAAGATTGTGGCCGTGGTCGCCGAGGCCATTCGCGAGATCCACCAGCGTGGGGTTTCGATCCTGCTGGTGGAACAGAAGCTGACCATCGCCCTTAAGGTCTCGTCGCGAGTTTGCGTGATGGGGCACGGGCGGATTGTCTTCGAGGGCACGCCGCAGGCGCTGACCGACGACCCAAATCTGATGAAAGAGTGGCTGGCGGTCTGAGACCGCCACCGCATTCAACCGGCGGGTCCGCCTGCCATTTCCACGCTGATCCTGTGGCGGCCCTGATGCCCGCCAGGGATCGCTGCGTCTGCAAACCTACGGGAATAACAATAACAATGAGCCTGACCAAACATTTCACCGCACGACCGCTGCTATTGCTCAGTACTTTGCCGGGCCTGGCCATGGCCCAGGAGCAGGGTTTCATCGAGGACGCTACGGCCGCCGTGCAGATGCGCAATTTCTATTTCAACCGCGACTTTCGCGACAGCGACGCCGCCAAGGCCAAGAGCGAGGAGTGGGCTCAGGGCTTCTTGCTCAACGCTCAGTCTGGCTACACCCAGGGTCCCGTGGGCATCGGGGTCGATCTGATCGGCCGTCTCGGGGTCAAGCTCGACAGCGGCGGCGGACGCACTGGCAGCCTGCTGCTGCCCGCCGATGGCGATCGCTCGGCCGATGATTTCTCCAGCCTGGGGGCGGCGGTCAAATTGAAAGTGTCCAGGACCGAACTGAAAGTCGGCGAGTTGCTGCCGACTCTGCCGATCCTCCAGTACAACGATGCGCGCCTGCTGCCGCAGACCTTTCAGGGGGCGATGCTGACGTCCAAGGAAATCACTGGGCTGACCCTCAATGCCGGGCAGATGCGTTCGTTCACTCAGCGTAATTCCAGCGACCGTGAGGACCTGTTCATCGATGGTCGCGCCTTCGCCACGTCCGACCGCTACAACTACCTGGGTGGCGAGTACCGCTTCAACCAGGAGCGGACCATGCTCGGCCTCTGGGGCGCAGAACTGGAGGATATTTACCGCCAACGCTTTATCCAGTTCACCCACAAGCAACCGGTCGGTGCCTGGACGCTTGGGACCCATATCGGCTTGCTCGACTCTGAGGAGCAAGGCCAGGCCAAGGCCGGAAAAATCGACAACCGCTCGTTCTACAGCACCTTCAGTGCTGCACATGGCGGGCACACCCTGATGGCCGCCTGGCAACGCATGTATGGCGAAGATGGAACCATCTGGCTAAGCCCGACCACCACCGTGCTGCCCAGTGATATCCAGGTGCGCAATTTCGCCTCCGCCCAAGAGAAGGCCTGGCAACTGCGATACGACTACAACTTCGCCTCCATGGGGGTGCCAGGGCTGACGGCCTTTGTGCGTTACGTGAGTGGCGACAACGTACTGGTGGCGGGCCGCAACGACGGCAAGGAATGGGAGCGCGATTTTGACGTGTCCTACGTGATCCAGAGCGGCGCGCTGAAGAACCTGGGGCTGCGCTGGAGAAACGCCATGGTGCGTTCTGGTTTCGGTCCGTCAGTCGACGATAACCGACTCATCGTCAGCTACAGCCTGGCGCTGTTCTGATCGATATGCCGACTATTGCGGAAGCAATTTCCTTTGACAGACCCCGCCGTGCGGGTTAGTTTTTCCGAGCTGGTCAGACAAGTTGTTATAAATGTATGACCAGCTACAAAAATAAGTGAGAACCTCATGTCCTACTCAGATAACTCAGCGCCTGCGTCCCTACAACCACAGCCTGAAACGGCTGTTTTCCAGCACAGCGCCTATGCCGGCATCCACGACAAGGTGGTGGTGGTCACCGGCGGTGGCAGCGGTATCGGCCTGGCACTCGCCAAAGGTTTTGCTCGCAACGGCGCGCACTTGCTGCTGATCGACATCAACGCCCAAGCCATGGCAGAGGCCAAGGGCGAGTTGCAGGAAGCGTTCCCCCGCAGTCGAGTCGAATGCTTCCAGGCTTCGGTTGCTGACGAAGACGCGGTTGAAGCGGCCTTTGCCCACGCCAAGGCCTGTTTCGGGCGTATCGATGTGCTGCTTAACAACGCAGGCGTATCGATCAACAAACCGTCGCTCGACATCAGCCCAGCCGAATGGCGTCGGGCCGTCGAGATCAACTTCAACAGCGTGTTCTTCTGCGCCCAGGCGGCGGCCCGGCACATGATCGAGCAGCAGGCGGGCGTGATTATCAACACCTCGTCAATGTGGGGCGTGTCCCATTCCGCTGATCGCACCGCGTACTGCGCGACCAAGGCCGCCGTGGTCTCCATGACCAAGTGCCTGGCGGTGGAGTGGGCCCGCCATGGCATTCGCATGAACGCCATCGGCCCTGGCTACACCCGCACACCGTTGGTGGAAGAACTGCAACGGGCCGGACGCCTGGACGTTGAGGCCCTGCGCAAGCGCACGCCGTTGCAACGCCTCGGTGAGCCGGGCGAGATGGCCGAGTTGGCGCTGTTCCTGGCGTCCAGCAGCGCGACTTTCATCACCGGGCAGATCTACGTGTCGGACGGCGGCTGGACCGCCAACGGCTTCTAGTTCGCCTTCGTTGTGGCGGCCCGCCGTGGCCTGTCGATTCGCGTTATTTGTGGAGAAGTGAAATGCCGAAAAGTGTTGCGTTGTCGCCGGCCTCGCCGTGGGTCGAGCTCAGTTCCACCGATGCCGACTGGAAGCAGGCCGACCCTGCGTTGCTGGGCACCCTGCTCAGCCAGTTGCACTTGATCCGCGCCTTCGAGGAGACCGTGCTGGAACTGGCCGGCGAAGGCCTGGTGCATGGCCCGGCGCATTCGAGCATCGGCCAGGAAGGGGGGGCGGTAGGTTCGATCGTTGCGCTGGGGGCGGCGGATGAAGTCAACGGCTCGCACCGTGGTCATCACCAGTTCCTGGCCAAGGCGTTGGTCTACCTGATGCCCGAGGGTATCGACCCGAAAGCGCCGGTCACAGCACCGATTCAGGACCTGCTGCAACGTACCCTGGCGGAAATCCTCGGCCTGGCGCAGGGGTTCTGCAAAGGCCGTGGCGGCTCGATGCACCTGCAGTGGGCCGAGGCCGGCGCCCTGGGGACCAACGCCATCGTCGGCGGTGGTGTGCCGCTGGCGGCCGGTGCCGCCTGGGCCCACCGGCATGCCGGGACCGACACCGTGGCGGTCACCTATTTCGGAGACGGTGCGGTGAACATCGGTTCGGTGCTGGAGACCATGAACCTGGCGGCGGCCTGGAGACTGCCGCTGTGTTTCTTCATCGAAAACAACCTGTACGCGGTGTCCACCACGGTTGAGGAAGCCACTGCCGAACCGCGCCTGTCGGCACGTGGGCTGGGTTTCAATATTCCGAGCTGGAAGGTCGATGGCATGGACCCGCTGGCGGTTTACCTGGCCATGCAGCAAGCGCTGGCGCACATGCGCGCCGGCAACGGTCCGACCGTCATCGAGGCCGACGTGTACCGGTTCTTTCATCAGAATGGTCCGTTCCCCGGCAGCGCATTCGGTTACCGCAGCAAGGAAGAAGAACAGAGCTGGCGCGCCCGTGATCCGCTGGAACGTCTGGCGCGGGAAATGAAAAAGCGCGATCTGATCGACGACGCCGGCCTGGCCGATCTGCGCGAAACCATCAAGCTGGCCATGGTCCAGGCGGCGGCTGCGTTGCTCGAAGCCGACCCGGCCGGCAAGCCGGGCAAGCGACGGATTCGTCCCGAGTTGTGGCCTTCGCCGGACTTTCGCGATGTCGGTATTCGTGGTGATCTCAGCGAACTGGCCGCTGCCCGGACCTGTGAACTGGCGACCTATCGTGGCGGCCTGCAGCAACGCAAGTTCATCGATGCCATCGCCGATGTAATGAACCGACGCATGGAAACCGATGACAGCATCGTCGTCATGGGCGAGGACGTACACCGTCTCAAGGGTGGCACCAACGGCGCCACCCGCGGCCTGAAAGAGCGTTTTCCGGAGCGCATCCTCGGTACCCCGATCAGCGAGAATGCCTTCTGCGGGCTGGGTGGCGGTATGGCGCTGGACGGGCGTTTCAAACCGGTGGTGGAGTTCATGTACCCCGACTTCATGTGGGTCGCCGCCGACCAGGTGTTCAACCAGATCGGCAAGGCCCGGCACATGTTCGGCGGGCAGAGTGACGTGCCGCTGGTGCTGCGCACCAAGATCGCCATGGGCACCGGCTACGGCTCGCAGCACTCCATGGACCCGGCCGGCATCTATGTCACCAACCCGGGCTGGCGCATCGTTGCCGCTTCCACGCCGTTCGACTACATCGGCCTGATGAACACCGCGCTGGCCTGCAAGGACCCGGTACTGGTGATCGAGCACGTCGACCTGTACAGCCACAGCGGTGAAGTGCCGGTGGACGACCTGGACTATCAGATTCCATTCGGGACCGCCGCCGTGCGCCGAGAAGGCCGTGACCTGACCATCCTCACGTACCTGAGCATGGTCGGACACTCCCTGGAGGCGGTGGAGCAGACCGGCATCGATGCCGAAGTTATTGACCTGCGTTTCCTCGACCGCGCCAGCTTCGACTGGGCCACGGTCGAGGCGAGTATTCGCAAGACCAACAATGTGCTGATCGTCGAGCAGGGCGCCCGAGGGACTTCCTATGGCGGTTGGCTCGCCGACGAACTGCAGCGCCGTTGCTTCGACTGGCTCGACCAGCCGATCCAGCGCGTCACCGGTGGCGAAGGCTCACCGAGTATTTCCAAAGTCCTGGAGCGCGCCGCCTGTGCCCGCACCGAGGAAGTGATCGAAGGCCTGCAACAGGTCATCCGTGAAAAAGGGGCACACCAATGAGCGTAAAGATGCTGGTTCCAATGGAAGTGGGGATTTGCTGTACCGATCTCCCGGCCCTCAGTCGTTTCTATCAGGACGTACTGGGTTTTACCTTTGTCGCACAGGTGCAAATGCCGGCCGCGGCCGCGCAGTTGGTGGGCCTGAGCGAAGGCGGCTACAGCGTGGTGCGTCTGCAGACGCCTTACGGTGAACGTATCAAGTTGCTGGCGCCTGAGCGGGCGCCGATCCGGCCTGAACCGGGGTTGATTCTCGACCGGCAGAATGCGAGTTACCTGACGTTTATTGTCGAAGACATCGCCAGCCTGGTGGACGACCTGAAAAATGCCGGTGCGAGCTTCTGCGCCGATGCTGCCCCGATCCAACTGCGCCCCGATGTGAAGGCGCTGTTCTGCCGCGACCCGGAGGGCAACGTGCTGGAGTTGGTGGAGTACGCCGATATCGCCGCCTACCGTCCCGACCTGTTCAGCGACCGGAGTGCCTGATGGCCAAGCTCTTACATATGCCGGAAGTGTCGGCCAACGCCACTCACGCGGCGATCCAGAACTGGACCCTCAAGGAAGGTGACACCATCAGCGCCGGTGATTGCATCGCCGAAATCGAAACCGAAAAAGCGCTGGTCGAACTGGCGGCTGAAGAAGACGCCGTGTTGGGCAAGATCCTGGTGGAACCGGGGCGCGAGGTGGAGGTGGGCGCGCCGATCGGTGTGTTGTTTGCCAGAGGCGAAACCGGTGTCGATATTGCCGCATTGTTGGCCAAGGCCGGTGCGCTGGCGGCGGCCAATGAGCCGGCAGTGGATGACGCACCTGTGCTCCAGCCTCGGGCCGAGGTGACGCCTGCGATTGACGCGCACCACCGCGGGCGGGTCTTCGCCAGTCCTTTGGCCCGCCGTCTGGCAGCGGCCAAAGGGCTTGACCTGGCGAGCCTCAAGGGCAGCGGGCCGAACGGGCGCATCGTCAAACGCGACGTTGAGGCGGCCCCCGTTGCCGGTGCAGTGGTTGCACCGACGCCCGTGTCGACCATCGGCTTTGATGAAGTCCCCCACAGCGGCATGCGCAAGACCATTGCCCGGCGCCTGGTGGAGAGCAAGGCCACGGTCCCGCATTTCTATCTTGATGTGGAATGCCGGATGGAGTCTCTGCTGGCCCTGCGTGAGCAGGTCAACCAGAGCGCCGCGAAGAAGATTTCGATCAACGACTTCATCGTCAAGGCGGTGGCTGTCGCCCTCCAGCAAGTACCGGCGATGAATGTGACCTGGACCGAGACGGCGCTGCGCCGCTACCACCAGGCGGATGTCTGCGTGGCGGTGTCCACCGATAGCGGCCTGATCACCCCCGTGGTGCGCAATGCCGACAGCAAGACCCTCTCGCGGATCAGCGCGGATGTGGCGGAGTTGGCCGGACGCGCCCGCGACGGGCGACTGCGCCCCGAGGAATACCAGGGCGGCAGTTTCACCATCAGCAACCTGGGGATGTTCGGCGTCGAGCAGTTCAGCGCCATCATCAATCCACCTCACGCCGCGATTTTGGCGGTGGGGGCGACGCAGCAGAAGCCGGTGGTTGAAAACGGCGAGCTGAAGGTCGGTTCGGTACTGCGCTGCACGCTGTCTGTGGATCATCGGGCGGTGGATGGCGCATTGGCTGCGCAATGGCTGGCCGTGTTCAAGGGCCTGATGGAAAACCCGCTGGGCATGCTGATTTGAGGGAGTTTCCATGAGCGAAATGCAATTTGATCTGATCGTCGTGGGGGGTGGCCCCGGCGGTTACGTGGCGGCCATCCGCGCCAGCCAGCTGGGGCTGCGCACGGCGTTGGTGGAAAAGGCGCAACTGGGTGGGGTCTGCCTGAACTGGGGCTGCATTCCGACGAAGGCCCTGTTGCGCAGTGCCGACGTGCTGCGCCTGATCGGCAGCGCGGGCAGTTTTGGTATTGAGGTCGGGCCGGCCAAGCCGGATCTGAAGGCCATCGTTAAGCGTTCCCGTGATGTCGCCGCTCAGCTGCATCGGGGGGTCGACGGGTTGATGAAAAAGCACCGCATCCAGGTGTTCAACGGACATGCGCGGCTGGATGGGCCACAGCGCCTGAAAGTCACCGGGGAACAGGGCGATCTGAGCCTGAATGCGCCGCACATTATTCTCGCCACCGGTGCCCGCGCCCGATTGCTGCCGGGCATGGAGCCGGATGGCAAGCATTTCTGGAGCTACCGTCAGGCGCTGGTGCCGGACAGCGTACCCAAGCGGCTGGTGATCATCGGCGGCGGTGTGATCGGTATCGAGTTTGCCAGTTTCTATCACGCGCTGGGCGCCCAGGTCAGCGTGGTGGAAATGGCTGAGCGGATCCTCCCGGTAGAAGATCACGAGGTCAGCGCCCATGTGGCGCAGGCTCTGGTTCGCGACGGTATCCGCCTGTACACCGGCTGTGCGTTGCAAGGTAGCAAGGTGGAGCAGGGCGCAGTGCAGTTGCGCCTTGAAGGCAGCAGCAACGAGACGCTGCAGGCCGACGTGGTGCTGGTGGCCGCGGGCATTGTCGGTAATGTCGAGGACCTGGGGCTGGAAGGCACTGGGGTCAAGGTGCAGCATACCCATGTGTTGGTGGATGAGTTCTGCCGCACGGGTGAGCCGGGTGTCTACGCCATTGGTGATCTGGCCGGGGCTCCGTGGCTGGCGCACAAAGCTAGCCACGAAGCCGTGATCTGTGTCGAGAAGATCGCCGGCCAGAACCCCCATCCACTGGATCCCCGCAGCGTGCCGGCCTGTACCTACAGCCATCCGCAAGTCGCCAGTGTCGGCTACACCGAAGCCCAGGCGCGCAGTGCCGGCAAGACACTCAAGGTCGGCAAGTTCCCCTTCGCGGCCAACGGCAAGGCGATTGCCATGGGCGCCACGCAGGGCTTCGTCAAAGTGGTGTTCGACGCGGACAGCGGCGAGTTGCTGGGCGCGCATATGGTCGGCGAGGAGGTCACCGAAATGATCCAGGGCTACACCATCGCTCGGGGCCTGGAGACCACCGAGGCCGAACTGATCGAGAGCATCCTGCCGCACCCGACCATGTCCGAAGCGATGCACGAAGCCGTGTTGGCCGCGTACGAACGCGCCCTCCATTGCTGAGCATTGATCCAGGACCGATTGCCGAACTGTACGAGCTTGGGTCGTGTCAGTTCGGCAGGCGCCGGGAGCGTTCGGCGGGGCCCTGAACAGCGAGGAAGGACAGGGTGATGCTCAAATGCATTGAACGATCGGCAGACTCGCCTTCGGTAACACGTCATTCCCTGTGTCGCTGGTCTTGGTATCAGGGGGGGTGATGTTTGTATTCTTGGCTCAGGCCGCCATATCCATACGCACTGGCCCTGCAATCGATGACGTGGATATTGGAGTGTGGATGCAGGTTTGAATGCATCTGCTGTACCGATGGGGGCGGAAGTCTGCCGGTCGGCGCAACATCTACCGGTATGGCCGGATGTTGAGTTCAGTCTGCTGCCCCTCGTCCTGGCGAATCTCAATTGGTAAGTGCCGGACGGGAAATGCTTGCGAGCCAGTTCAGTTAATTTTCCAAGCAACCATCAACGCAGCTATGGCGCTCGGCGTGACCCTGAGTTTAGGAGAGTGAGGGGCCGCTGCTAGGGCCTTGAGCGTTTTCCTGCTAGCCTCTAATAGTAAATGTATTTACTATTTAGCTTCGATACATGACCCAAGGAGCGAGCCATGCAGATCAAAGCGTCCATTGAGATTAAAACTGAGCCTGAGCGCGTTTTCCGTGTGTATCAGGACGCTGCCCACTGGGTTGACTGGGATCCGGAGGTGACCGCCGCAAGTTTGCCCGATGGGCTCAAGCTGGGGGCTAAGGGGTGGCTGAAGCCCAGGAGCGGACCGAAGGCCAACATACAGATCGTGGAGGTGACGCAAGGCACGTCATTCTCGGTGCAGACCCGGTTGCCGTTGTGCTGCATGTGGTTCGGTCACAGCCTGTCGGCGAGCAGTGGATCGACCGTTGCAACCCACTGGGTCGAATTCAGAGGCCCGTTGAGCTTTTTGTTTCGATATTTGGTTGGCAGGTCTATTCAGGCTTCGTTACCCAACACGATGCGCGGCCTTAAGCGCGCCAGCGAAGCCCAGGTGAGTGCAACGTGAGTGCGCACACGTTGGCCATTGACGAACAGTGGAGTGGTTCTGTCTACGCGGGACCCAGTGCTAGCCCGGGGTTCCGACTCTGGCGCGAATTCTTGGATTGGCAGCGCCAACTCAATGTGCTCTTGAAACCCTTGGGGCTCACCCAGCCGCAGTTCGCGATTCTGGCGGTATGCGGTTGGTTGACGCGTGACTGTGAGCAGATCACTCAACATAGCATTGCGAACTTCACCGGCATGGACCGTATGCACATCTCGCAGATCGTATCTCGCTTGGAAAGAGATGGGCTTATCGAGAAACGGATAGACCCGCAAGATCAGCGTGCGAATCTGCTATCACTCAGCAAGGAGGGGCTCGCTCAGTTGCGCATCGCCATGCCGGTGGTTGAAGCGTTCGACACAGCGTTTTTTGTTAAAACCGCAAGCCGTGACTGAAGGGCGTTTTTGAGCGTTTAACCGCACTGAACGTCAGTAAGCCCGACAAGTGCTTGTCGCCTCGTTTCACTCAGTCAAACCAAAGGGTGCAACCCATGTTGGAGCATTAAAGGTTTTGATTGTCGAGGCGTCGTTTAAAAGCGCCGAGCGCAGTACCAATCAGTGGGCCCATCACCGGGTCGGTGGCAATGCCCTCGGCGCTCAATCGGCTGGACAGGAGGTTAACCGTCATTGACGCTTCCTCGATGATGCGAGCCGACATCGTATCCAGGACCAGCCGCAATGCAGCTTGCGCGTGACTGGCTCTGGGCGATGAGTTGAAAAGCGCGACAGGCTTGCCCGGAAACTCTTCACTGCTCACGAGCCAGTCGAGCATGTTTTTGAATGCGCCAGGAATGCCTCGAGCGTACTCGGGGCAAGAAAACAGCAGCCCATCCGCCTGCCCGATAATTGCACGTAATGCTATGACTGCCTCGGGGGGATCCTCGAGCAGATCCGGGTTGAAGTGAGGCAATTCAGCTAGGCCTTCGTAATGCGCGACCAATACCCCTTCAGGGCATAGACGCTCAGCTGCTCGTAGCAGAACTGAGTTGGAGGAGGCCTGACGCAGACTTCCAGAAACCGCAAGCAGACGCACCATTTCAACACCGTTCGTGATTCGTAAGTCGGTGAAGTTTCGCACGGGCCGGACCTCATGCACCATTGCTGCATAGCAATGCAGCAATGGGTTTATTCTTCCATCTTGCTGCTACGAACGAATGTGTTTACAGGATAAAAACCTATTCGTTGGAATCAGGGAGATGGTTGGTCGGATGTATGCCGCCCTATCGTCATTCGAGTACTTGAGCGTTTCGAGCCATAGGCCTGCGCATCTGCCAAAGCATCCACGTGATCGCCAGACCGACGACAATAGCCCCGACCCAGCAGGCCCACCCCTTCCAGACTCGCGCCCCCAGCAGTGCACCCAGCGCGATACCGCCATTGAAACCTGCGATATTCAGACTCGCCGCGACTGCCGGCGCCTGCAATGCCGTATAGGTCGGCGCGCCCAAAGCACCGGTCAGTAGAGTCATCAGTGACAGGGACGATTCAGTGTGTCCAAGAATGTCCGGCCAACCACCTTCCTGAGTCTAAACCTCAATGACGCACACACCAGCGCCCCAGCGTTGGGATCAGAACGGGATGCAGGCTGAATGATTACCCGAGGCAGAATCCGTATACGGCAGTTCCGCACGTACGGATCTGTGCGGAAGGGGGCAGGCAACTGCCGTCCCTGCCGCGACTGTGCGTCGACAGGCGCATGAGAGTGCGCTGCACCTAAGCATAAGTTCAGCGCTTTGGTGATGGGCAAGCCTTCTGCTACGAGCTGTCTGCGGACGAGATCTTCAGGGATAGAGCTTACGGGCGCAGTTGTTTTGGGGAGGCGTTCAACAGGCGGCGCATAAGTCGCCTTAGGGCGGTGGCATCCTGGTATCCCACCTGCTCGGCGATGGATTCAACGGAGTACCTGCTGGTTTCCAGCAGCACGCGGGCCCTGTTCAGTTGCACACGTTGGATCAAATTCCGAGTTGAAAGACCGGTTGCTTTTTGAAGGTGCCGGGACAGCGTTCGCTCAGACATGCCGACGTACGCCGCAAGGCTCGGGACACTGGGCGGATGGGGCAGCCGTGATTCTATGTAAGCGGTGAGGTTGGCGACCAGCGTATTGCCCTGGGCCATGATTGCCGGGTTGATGAATGGGGATTGCAACTGCCGGCCATCGAGTAGAAGGGCCTTGCCCACATAGTCGGCGAGCTCCGGCGACAGGCGCCTGCGTAACAGATGCAGCATCAGGTCAGTCTGTGCGAAGGCTGCGCCGGCCGTCGTCAAGGGCGGGTCGCAGAGCACCATGACGTTGGGGTCGACAATGCTGTCAGGCGCAATGCTCGACAGCCAAGGGGCGAGCCACCAGGAAGTCGTCACTCGTCGCCCCGTCAGTAACCCAGCGGCATGCAGGACAAAGACCGCCGAGCACGAGGCTGCAATCTCCTTGCCTTGATTTAGATGTGCCTTCAGCGCTGGCAGTGTCTGAAGGACCCAGTCCTCCTCAAGACGCTGCAGCAGCGCGTCGAAGTCGCTGATGCCAAGGCCCGGAATGACCCAGCAGGAGTTGTCCTCGACGTCTGCGGTCAGCGCGTCAACCTGCAGCAGCATGCCTTGGCCCAGCGTAATCAGCCCTGGCTGCGGCCCACAAACGCGCCAGCGTGGCACGGCAAGGCCGCGCCGCTGCGCCAGTGTGGCGGCGGTGCCGAGGATGTCCAGGGTGGCTGCGACGCTCGAGGCGAAGGCCCCGGGAAAAACGAGGACAGTGAAATCGAACATTGTCCGATTATGCCCGAAACAAGACGAATCGGTCACTTATCGAGTCAAGGGATAACTGGCCCAATGGCACCTCCAGTTAACAGCGAGGTTTCCCCATGCCAAACATCCTGATCAAGGTACCTACCGGAGCTTTCAACCAGACTCAGCGCCAACAACTACTTCGAAGCGTGAGCGATGCGGCAATGATTAATGAACACATGGGTAGCGCACCTCAGCAGCGCGCCTTGTGCTGGGTACTCGTCGAGGAAGTCCAGGCCGCTGAATGGCTGTGCGGCGGCATGGATCCCCATGCTCGGTTCGTGCCCTGCATTGTGACTGTCAAGGTTCCTGCTGGTGTACTCGATGCACTGATGCGACAGCGCTACGTACGTGAATTGCACGCTGCAATACAAGCGAGCCTCATGGCGGATGATCAACGCCAGTTGCTGAGTTCAATACAGATCCAGGATGTTGTTGACGGAACCTGGGGGGCGAACGGTGATATTTGGCATTTGGCCGACTTCACCCGTGCAGCCGGATACGGACATTTATAGGCCCTCCAGAAAGCCTGCATCTGAACCGGGATGTCTATTTTTCCGTGCCCCCCGCCTATCGGCTGAAATCACAACCGATAGACCCTCCGGTTGAACCGTCGGTTGTTTCAGTCCCCCGTCGAGACAAGCGGTTGGCCAGACTGTTGCGATTCGCCGTGAGGCAGCGGGGGCACTCGTCTGCCGCCCAATCGATGCTGAACCTGCGTCACATCCCTGACCGCACCGCGAGCTGCGTTCGATGTCAGCGCCGCATAGGCTTGAAGTGCAGCCGACACTTTTCGAGCCCGTGCGGCTGGCTGCCAGGCGTGCCCCTCCCTGGCATTCATCGAGTGGTAACGCTGGTTCAAAGTTGCCTCCTCGACCATCAGTTCAACGGCGCGGTTGGGAATATCGATCTTGATCACGTCCCCTGTTTCCACCAGGCCTATCAGTCCACCTTCCGCCGCTTCCGGTGATACATGGCCGATGGACAGGCCGGAGCTGCCGCCCGAAAATCGCCCATCGGTCAAAAGAGCGCAGGACTTGGCCAGCGCTTTGGATTTGAGATAGCTGGTGGGGTAGAGCATTTCCTGCATGCCAGGGCCGCCCTTGGGACCTTCGTAGCGGATGACCACGACATCGCCAGGCATAACCTGGTCGCCGAGGATGCCAGCCACGGCCGCCTCCTGGCTTTCGAAGACCACGGCTTTGCCTTTGAATACCCGCATGGCGGGGTCGACGCTGGCTGTTTTGACGATGCAGCCCTCCGGCGCCAGGTTGCCAAACAGCACCGCGAGGCCTCCGTCCTTGCTGAACGCCTGTTCAGCGCATCGGATAGCGCCCGTTGACCGGTCTGTGTCCAGATCATTCCAGCGCGCTGACTGGCTGAACGCTCTCTGGGTGGGGGCATTGCCCGGCGCTGCACGGAAAAATTCCAGCACCTGTTGGGTTGGGCTACGGGCGATGTCCCAGCGCTCCAGCGCGTCTCTCAAGGTGGGGGCGTGGATTGTCGGTAAGCGGGTGTCGATCAAGCCTGCACGGTCCAACTCGCCAAGGATCGCCATGATGCCGCCGGCTCGATGCACGTTCTCGATGTGAACATCGCTACAGGCGGGCGCGACTTTGCACAGCCACGGGACTCGGCGAGACAACAGGTCAATGTCGGCCATGTTGAACTCCACGCCGCCTTCGCGCGCAGCAGCCAACAGGTGAAGGACCGTGTTGGTCGAGCCGCCCATGGCGATATCCAGGCTCATGGCGTTTGAAAACGCCGCTCGGTTGGCAATGTTGCGCGGCAACGTCCGCGCGTCGTCTTGTTCATACCAACGTTTGGCTAGCTCGACGATCAGCCGACCGCTCTGGCGAAACAATCCCTCACGCTCAACATGAGTCGCCAGCACCGTACCGTTGCCCGGCAATGCCAGGCCAAGCGCTTCCGTCAGGCAGTTCATTGAGTTGGCGGTGAACATGCCGGAGCACGAACCGCAGGTTGGGCAGGCGGCGCGTTCGACCGCCGCGACCTCTTCGTCGCTATAGGTGTCATCGGCGGCGATCACCATCGCGTCGATCAGGTCCAGAGACTGTCGCTTGCCTTTGATGACCGCCTTCCCAGCCTCCATCGCACCGCCAGAAACGAACACGGTCGGAATGTTAAGGCGCATGGCAGCCATCAGCATGCCAGGGGTGATTTTGTCGCAGTTGGAGATGCACACCAGCGCATCTGCGCAATGTGCGTTGACCATGTATTCAACGGCATCGGCGATCAGCTCCCGCGAGGGCAGCGAATAGAGCATGCCGTCATGGCCCATGGCGATACCGTCGTCGACGGCGATGGTGTTGAACTCCTTCGCCACACCACCGGCCTCCACCACTTCGCCGGCAACCAGTTGGCCAAGGTCCTTGAGGTGCACGTGGCCTGGGACAAACTGCGTAAAGCTGTTGGCGATGGCGATGATGGGTTTGCCGAAGTCATCATCGGTCATGCCTGTGGCTCGCCACAGGCTGCGGGCACCGGCCATGTTGCGGCCATGGGTAGTGGTTCTCGAACGATAAACGGGCATAGAGTCCTCCTGGGCTGACGGTATGGACTCAGGCTAAAGACTGGCTTTGTGCCTGTGAAATATATTATTTAGTGCTTATTAAGTTGTTGGAGGTATAAGAAATGGATGTTCGCCAGCTCAGGCACTTTGTTGCTGTCGCCCAGACCTTGCATTTCAGCCTGGCAGCGCAGCGCCTGTGCATGACTCAGCCACCGTTGAGCCAGTCGATCATGGCGCTGGAGCGCGAAGTCGGCGCGGCGTTGTTTGTACGGACCAAGCGCAGCGTGGCGCTGACCCCGTTCGCCGAGCAATGGTTACCGCAGGTGCGGACCGCGCTGGACGCTATCGATGCGCTTGGTCACACGGCGCAAGCCATCCTTCGCGGCGATGCCGGCGTGTTGGAGCTGTCTTTTGTCAGTACCGCTGACTACAGCATTCTTCCCGTGCTGGTCCAACGGTTCCGCAGCCTGTACCCGGCGGTGGAACTGTCGTTGATGGAGGCTACCAGTGATCTTCAGATCGCTGCGCTGGTCGAGGGCAAGGGGCACGCAGGCATTGTGATTGCCAACCCGTGGGCCACGATTCCCGATCAATTGGCTTACCGGTCTTTGGTCATTGAGCCACTGATTGCCGCTGTGCCGCAGGCGTGGATGGTGGATGGACGCTTGGTCGATGTGGAGGGACGGTTATCTTCAGGCGCGATGATATCGTGCCCGCTGGTGGTCTTTCCCAGGCGTGCGGCTCCGGCGTTCTATGATCTGGTCACCGGTTACTACGCCGCGTGCGGCGGTAGTCTGCACATTGCCCAGCACGCTATTCAGATGCAGACGATCATTAGCTTGGTATCAGCAGGCATGGGCATCGCGTTGGTGCCGGCGTCATTGCGCCATCTCGCTCGCTCGGGGGTGTGCTATCTCGCTTTGGAGGATAACGCGCCACATCTGGAAACAGGCCTGGTTTACCGCCGTGACGATATAACACCGACCCTCGCCAACTTCCTGCACATGGCCAGTCAATTGCTCGAACTGGACATGAGCTGATCAGAGGTCGGACGATTCCCAGGATGCAGACGCACCCTGCAAGCGTGGCGGCTAAAACCATAGCCACGGATAGAAACGGCCTTTGCCTTATAGGGGAGTTTGCCGGTCGGCTCACGGAAAGATCCTTTGGTATCGTCGCTTGACTGTGCCTGGGGTTTTCTAAATACTAGACTAACTAGTCGATCTAATTAATGGGCGAACATCAGCACCTGCCTCTAGGGAGAAGAAATGAGAAAAGTTGATCCTGAGAAGCACCAGGCCAAGCTGCACCAGATCCTCGAGGCCGCGGTCATGTGCTTTGCCGAAAAAGGCTTTCGCGGTACTTCGACCAACGAAATCTGTGCTGCTGCGGGAATGAGTCCTGGCAATCTGTTTCACTATTTCCCTAATAAGCAGGCAGTGATTGAGGCCATTGCGGAGGAGGACCGCCGGGAAATGAGTGAGCGCTTCGCCCAGCTTGCCGATGAACCCGATGCCATTGTGGCTGTTGAGCGATTGGCGAAGGACCTCTTGAAGCAGTGCGCCGATCCTGTCTACGCCAAAATCGGCGTTGAGGTTGTTGCTGAGTCCATGCGCAACCCTGAAATGGCAGCCTTATTTGCTATCAGCGAGGCTTCGATCAAGGGGGACCTGGTTGCGCTTCTACAGCGCGGAATTACACAAGGTCAGATCGATGCGGCCTTGGATCCGAACATCGCTGCTACCTGGCTCATCGCTCTTATTGACGGTGCAGTCTCCCGCTCTGTTCTGGACCGGGATTTCAAGCTCAAAACCTATACGCCAACGTTGATGCGCATGATTCGACGATTTCTTGAGTAGCGCTTTTCACTCAGTTCATTGCCTGTACGCCGTTCCTTCTCCAGTGAAAACTGGAGCTGCACCGGTGTGAGCAAAGCCTTTGTGCCGACACGTTTTTTCGGACGACCTCAATGAAAACTCCGATGAACTCGAACCTCGCCTTTGCGGGTGCACCACGATCTCACCGCCTGTGGCTTGGGGCGGGAGCATGCCTGCTGCTGGTCAGCTTGGGGGCATTGCTGCTTTGGCCTTCCGACGAGCCCGCAGCCTCCGTTGTGCCCCCGCTGCGCGTCAGCACAGCCACGGCAGGTCCAGCGATGCTCAATCGTTCTGTCCAGGTGAATGGAGCACTGGTTGCCCGCGAGGAAATCGCCATCAGTTCATCCGTGCCGGAACAGCGTGTGGCCAAGGTGAATGTGGAGGAAGGCGACAGTGTCCAGGCGCAACAGTTGCTGGCTCGCCTGGAAACCCAAGGGCTGGACGCGCAGGTTCGCCAGGCGCAAGCGGTATGGGCACGTGCGCGTGCTGCTGTTGGCCATCAGGCAGCTGTCACTGTTGAAGCACAAGCCACTTTCAAGCGCATCGAGTCGCTGGGGGAGAGTGGAGCGGTCAGTGCGCAGCAGGTCGATGAGCGTCGTGCCCAGGCGGATTCAGCAGCGGCCAACCTGCGAGCTGCGCGTGCAGAAGTTGAGCAGGCGCTCGCGCAACTTGCCGACGCTCGCCACCAGCGCAGCAAAGCTGATATCCGGGCACCTTTTGCAGGTGTCATCGTGGAGCGTATGGCACGTACCGGCGCGTTGAGTGGTGGTGAGCCCATGTTCCGGCTGATTCGAGAAGGGGCCATCGAATTTGAAGGGGAGGTGGCGGAAACCGACCTGGTCGATATCACACCCGGGCAAACGCTCAGCGTCCGGATTGCCGGGATCTCTTCTCCCATGACGGGCACGATTCGACGGGTAGTCCCCAAGGTGGATGCGCGATCCCGACTCGGTCGTGTGCGCATTGAGTTGGGCTATTCGCCGCTGCTTCGCGTTGGCACCTATGCCCAGGCGACGTTGGTCCTTGCGCCGCACAAGCTCGACGTGGCGCTGCCGGCTCGGGCGTTTTCTATCATCGATGCCCATCGGGCCTGGGTGATGCGTATCAATGATCAGGGGCTCATCACTCGTCAAACAGTGGCAACCGGTCGGCGCAGTGGTGACTTACTGGAGATTACCTCGGGCTTGCAGGCCGGCGAGCGTGTAGTCGCGAACGCATCTGCGTTTGTGCGCGAAGGCGACGTGGTGATTGCCTCCGCCGCTCCTGCGCCGCTGATCGAGGAGGCGCCATGAGCTTCCAGGTATCATCCTGGGCGATTCGGCGGCCCATTCCCACGCTGGTTCTGTTCTTCCTGTTGGCTGTTGTCGGCATCAGCGCGTTCGTGCGCCTGCCCATCAACGCGAACCCACGTGTGGACTTTCCCGTCGTCACCGTTGCTGTCACCCTGCCGGGAGCCGCGTCGAGCGAGTTGGAAAATGCCGTCACCCGCCGCGTGGAAAACGCCATTGCCGGGCTGGCCGGTATCCGGCACATGAGTTCAACACTGAGCGATGGCACTTCTCTGACCACGGTTGAATTTCAACTCGGCGTCGATCCTGACCGTGCAACCAATGACGTGCGCGAGGCCGTCACCGTGGTGCGCCCCGAGTTCCCGCCCGCCGTGCTGGAACCGCGCATTTCGCGGGTAGATGTCGAAGGGGGCGCGATCCTCTATTACGCAGTCGACTCCGCTGAACGCAGTACCGTGGAGCTTTCGTGGTTTGTGGACGATACCGTCAGCCGAGCCTTGCTCGCGACACCTGGTGTTCAGCGTGTGCAGCGCATGGGGGGCGCGGACCGAGAGATCAGGATTGAACTCAAACCGGAGCGGCTTGCCGCACTCGGCATCAGTGCCGAACAGGTCAACACACAATTGGTACAGGACAATGTGGATGTGCCTGGCGGACGTATCATTCTCTATGGCCGCGAACAAGCCATCCGCACGCTAGGGAGCGCCGCAAGCATGGAGGCGCTAGCGGCCCGTCCGATCTCACTGCCTGGGGCGCGGTGGGCCACTCTGGCCGACCTCGCGACCGTGCACGACGACAGTAGCGAGAATCGGGAACTTGCCCGGTTGAATGATCGAGAAGTTGTTGGTTTTGCCGTTTATCGCGCCAAAGGCTCCAGTGACACCGTGGTTGCTCAGGGCGTTGAAGACACCATCGCCGGCCTCCAACGAAGCTATGGCGATCTCAAGATCCAACAGTTCGCCTCCACGGTGGACTACACCCGCGCCAGCTACAGAATGTCGATGATGACGTTGTTGGAAGGCGCGTGCTTGACCGTTATCGTGGTGTTCTTTTTCTTGCGCAGCTGGCGCGCCACCCTGGTCGCGGCCATCGCGCTCCCGTTGTCGATCCTGCCGACATTCGCCGCCATGGCATTGCTGGGCTACACCCTGAACAGCATCACCTTACTGGCCTTGACCTTGGTTATCGGCATCCTGGTCGATGATGCGATTGTCGAAATCGAAAACATTGAGCGTCATCTGGACATGGGCAAACGCCCGTTCCGTGCCGCGATCGATGCCTCCGGTGCGATCGGCTTCGCAGTCGTTGCCATCACCGCGACCATTGTGGCCGTGTTTCTTCCGGTCAGTTTTATTGGTGGCTACATCGGACGTTACTTCACACAGTTCGGCATCACGGTTTCCGTGGCCGTGCTGGCCTCTATGTTGGTTGCAAGGCTGGCAACACCGCTTCTCGCCGCTTATTTGATGCAACCGAAGGCAGGCGTGGGTTCAGTCAGTCATGGCCCGCACGCCCAGCCAGGCAAGTTGATGGCGCTCTATCTCAGAGTGTTGGACTGGTCACTTCGGCATCGCCGTCTAGCACTAGGGAGTGGGGTGGCGTTCCTTTTCAGCTCGCTTCTTTTGATTCCTTTGCTCCCCACGGGGTTCATGCCCGTGAGCGATCTGAGCCTTACGCAAGTCAACGTCGAGCTGACCCCGGGCACACCACTGGCTCAGACCGACGAGAAGCTCCGAGAGGCCGGCAACCAGATCGCCCGGCGCAAGGAAGTGAATGCGGTATTCACGCTGGCCGGAGGACAGGATGCAGCGGGCGCGAACGATGTCACCAAAGGCATGCTTCTGGTCCGCCTCAAGCCTCCGAGCGAACGGGAGCTGGATCAAAAAGGGTTCGAGCAATTGTTGCAGCAGGATCTGAATCAGCTAGACGACATACGATTCACATTCCAGGGGGGAAGCGATGCGCGTGATGTTTCCATCATCCTGCTCAGCGCGGATCCCGCAAAACTGTCAGAGACAGCGAACGAACTTCAGCGACAAATGCGTGGCGTTGCAGGCATTGCCAACGTTCAGGTCAACGAGCCGCTTGCTCGCCCGGAATTGTTGATTCAGCCGCGTCTGCCCGAAGCAGCACTGGCGGGAGTCTCCACGTCCAGTATCGGCAACGTCGTGCGTATCGCCACACTCGGCGAAGTCGATGCGAGTTCTGCTCGATTCGACCTGACGGATCGACAGGTACCTATTCGCGTCGTGCTGGATGAGCGCTCACGCAGTGACCTGGCGACTCTTCGAAATCTGAGCATTCCAACCGATGATGGCAATAGCGTTCCGCTTCATGCCGTCGCCACTCTCGGCTTCGCAGATGGGCCCGCGCGCATCGAACGCTTCGACCGTCTTCGGCGGGTGTCGGTGGACGCGGACCTGAGTTCTGGCTCCACCCTGGGCGATACCCTCGACAGCATCAATACCTTGCCTGTACTGCAGGCGTTGCCTGACGGCGTGCGTCGCGTTGAATATGGTGACGCCGAGTACATGAACGAGATGTTCGACAAGTTCGGTGTGGCGATGGGGTTTGGCATCCTGATGGTGTATGCCGTCCTCGTGCTGTTGTTCAAAGATTTTCTGCAGCCCATCACGATCCTGGTCGCGCTTCCTTTGTCCATCGGCGGCGCCATTGCAGGTCTGCTGCTCTATGGCGCAGCACTGGACCTTCCCGCGATGATCGGCATTTTGATGTTAATGGGCATCGTCACGAAGAACTCTATTCTTCTGGTCGAGTTCGCCAATGAAAAGCGCCGGGAAGGGGTTTCGCGCCGAGACGCACTTCTGCGGTCGGGAGCAGAGCGTGCCCGCCCGATCATCATGACCACCATCGCCATGGCCGCCGGCATGGTGCCCGCGGTCCTCAGCAGTGGTGCCGACAGTGGCTTTCGGGCGCCCATGGCGATCGCTGTGATCGGGGGATTGATCACGTCGACCGTCCTGAGTCTGGTTTTCGTGCCGGTGGTGTTCACCTATATGGACGACTTGCGAAGGTATCTCGCCCAAAGGTTAATGCGATTGACCTCGGTCACCGAGATGGATCGCAAGGAAAGCGATTCCCTGGTGTGATGTCAGAGCATTTCCACAATGATCGGCACCATGCCGCTGGAGAAAACTCGCTCCGCACAGCTGAAGTACGAAGCAGGTACGACGAGTGCCTCGGTATGGCTCAAGGTACGCAAGGACGCGCTCGCCAATACCAAAGCGACTGATCTGCAGCAAGCTGGAACATCGGAAAGACAGGTGGGCTTCAACGGTTGCGCATTAGCAACGAAATCAGGCCAACGGTTCGGGCTTGCGTTCAAGCGAGGTAGGGAGCCAATTTTAGTTAGCGTTCGCATCAACTCGCAAAGCTCTCATGGAGAGAACAACTTAATGGATAAAGTGTTTCATGATCGCCGTTCATGGCCGCCAACGATGATCAATATCCCGGGCGGGCAAGCAAGTGTTAAAGACGAAGCGGCAGGGATTCGATGGGCAGTGGATCTTCCTCCGTATCGCATCGGGCGTTATCCGATAACGGCGTGGCAATACCAGCAACTCGTCAAGGATTTCGCGGTTCCTGATGGGGAAGGCGACACCCCAAAAGTTGAGGTGTCGTGGCTGGACGCGATCAGTTTTTGCAACCAAATCTCCCTGCAGTAGGGGCTTACGCCGTGCTATCGCACGACGGTCGACGGGGAAATAGAATGCGACTGGGGTGTGAACGGCTACCGGCTTCCCTCGGAAGCAGAATGGGAATTTGCATGCAGAGCCGGTAGCTCGGAGGTGCGATACGGACCGCTCGAAGACGTCGCTTGGTACCGTGAAAATTCAGAAGGGTGCATTCATCCAGTTGGAGGCAAAGCGGCGAATGCATGGGGCCTGCATGACACTCTTGGGAATGCGTGGGAGTGGTGCTGGGATATCTACGACCCGGCAGTCTATGGCTCATATCGGGTGTTTCGCGGCGGAGGCTGGTGCGATCCGGCTCATGGATGCCGAGCTTCTTGCCGTCGCAAGAGCCACCCCACCTACCGCATTGATGACGTTGGTTTTAGGCTGGCTCAGTCCGTTTGTAACGGCTCGGTTATGCGTAGTGGAAAGCCAGAACTTTAGAGGTCGAAATACCTGGCCTGTGCTGTAGGCATGCGCTTTATTGAATAGGGTGACACCGAGTACGTGAACGAGATGTTCGACACGTTCGGTGTTGCGTCAATAGAACCAGCCTATTTGCGAGGCACGGGCGTTCCCTCGCATCCCTCTGAGCTGCACCGGCATCAATGCCTGCTGTTTGCCTATCCCGGCCTGCGGCAGAACCGTTGGACGCTCAAGCACAGCGGCCGTGGCGGTAAAGCCGAGGTGGTGGACGTGGCGGGCGATCTGCGCAGTGATAACGGCGATGCCCTGCGGGCCTGGAGCGTTGCCGGGATGGGGGGGTCGCGGCGCGAGACCTGGGACGTCGCCGACGAACTGCACAGCGGTGTACTGGTGTGCGTCCTGCCCGAATGGGCGGAACCTGCGACGCCCATCCAGGTCGTGCGCGTCCTGCGTGACCCAGTGTCGCGCCGGATCGGTGCCTTTGTGGATTTTCTGATCGAGCAATGGCGGGAGGCGCCATGGGATCGTTGACGCGATTCTCAAGTACTGACGCAGCACGGGTATCGCCTGGCCATTTAGGGTCATGGCCCAGCGTTGGCACACAAGGCCGTCTGCACCGCGGGTCGCGCACCGACCCGCTTCGCCGACTCAGGCCGTTGGCTCGTGCTATGAAAGGCGGCAAGAGCGCGCAAATCGAAACCTCTTTCCGGGGTGGTGCTCTGGCAGCAACACCCAGGAAATAGCACGTCACGAATACCGTATGGAGCCGCCCATTTGCGTTGGGCAGCAACGCATACAGTCGTGAGCTATGCCTGCAGAAAAGTGCTGGAGCATACTCGCAGCGGTCCATCTCGACGACGCTGACGTGATTCCACAGGAACCCCATTTATGAGCTTCGATGTGTTCTCGATCATTATGCTTGGCGCTGCGCTCCACGCCACTTGGAACGCCGTAGTCAAAGGTGGTAGCAACAAGTTGCTGACCACCTGCATGATCACGTCCATCGCCGCCCTGATCGCGTTGGCCGTCATTCCGTTTCTGGAGTTGCCAGCGAAAGAGAGTTGGCCTTTCATTGGCACATCTGTGATTTTGCAGGTGTTTTATTTCGTGCTCGTTGCCTCGACCTACCGAATCGCCGACATGAGCCAGGCTTACCCGGTCATGCGGGGCACCGCGCCATTGCTGGTGGCAATGCTGAGTGTGTGCCTGCTGTCCGAATCGCTGTCGCTGCTTGCCTGGGCCGGCATCGCGGTCATCTCCATCGGTATCCTGAGCATGGCCGCAACGCCTTCGCCGGGGCAGCGAAAAGGGTTGGTCCTTGCGTTGATCAACGCAGGGGTGATCGCCGGTTACACCCTGGTAGACGGCCTGGGCGTACGCAAATCCAACGCTCCGGCAGCCTACACGCTGTGGATATTCCTGCTGACCGGGGTCCCCCTGGTTGCTTGGGCCCTGGCTAATCGGCGCAGCGAGTTCCGAGCTTACGTAATCCGACACTGGCGCGTTGGCGTGGTTGGCGGATTCGGCACGGTGGCGTCTTACGGCTTGGCACTCTGGGCGATGACGGCGGCACCGATCGCTACGGTGTCAGCCCTGAGGGAAACCTCAATCCTGTTCGGCGTGGTGATCTCGGCGCTGGTACTCAAGGAGCACCTGACCCGCGTGCGCATTGTCTCCGCCTGCTTCATTGCTGCCGGGGCGATGCTATTGCGATTGGGCTAGTAGGTCGGGACACAGCGAACACTGCGTGGAGTGCGACCCGATCGTCGCGATGCACTGGAGGCAGCACTCGGCGTGCGGTTGTCCGTGCACTCCACCCGCGGGTAGGCGGCGACTGACGTTTGGCCGCTATCACGTCCTGCCACTGTTGCAGACCTGCGACACGACACCGCCGCGTGGAGCTGCTGCTCAGACCTCTGTTCGACACCGAGCGCTGACGAGCATGACAGAGGCTGGTCAAGCGCTGCCCGTTGATGACAGGGTGATGCGCTAGGCCGGTTTTGGCGGCAATGTCCCTTGCGCTCGAGCGAACAACCGTGTCCTTCCCCGGCTGAGTCCTGATCCAGCGCTGCTGGCGACAGTCAACGTTTCTCCAGGCTGTCTCATTCCCATAGACGAGGGGTTCGGCGGCAACGTATTATAGACTAATCACTTAGTCTATTAATCATGGAGGAGTAACGCAGTGCTATCAACAGCGACCGCAAACACCTGCCCTAAGCCACGGCGACCGTCAGCCTGCTATTTACTTTGGGGAGTTGGCTGGCTGACGTGAAGATGCAGGGAGGTATGAGCTTGGACGCCTCGATTTTTGCTTGATTCATTGATGTATGACGACACAAGCGATTAATGCGTGGGCTGTTACTTTCGGTGCGGATTCGAGGTCAGGATGTCAAAAAAATTTATGATTCTGGGTGTCGCTAGTGTCGTTGCGGTACTTCTAGGATTGGCTGTATTCGTGTTCCAAAACTTATCTGACATAGAACTCAATGATGTTCGGGTCTCTACGTTGAAGTTTCGGGCAGGTGGGGCGGAGTTGGTCGGCACGCTGGCATTGCCCATGAATGTTCAATCGGCGCCCGTGGCTTTGATCATTCATGGTGATGGCCCTGTGGATCGCTTCGCATCCGATGGATACTTCCCGCTCGTTAACAGCCTTCTTGATGCTGGGATAGGTGTCTTTACCTGGGATAAACAGGGTGTAGGGGAAAGCAGTGGGAATTGGCTCAACCAGTCGATGTCGGATCGTGCCACGGAAGCCGTGGCCGCACTGGCACGAGTGCGCCAGGAAAGTGGCGTAGCAACAAATAAAGTAGGCTTTCTCGGTTTCTCCCAAGGGGGATGGGTCATACCGCGGGCTGCGAGTGAAGGGGATCCCGACTTTTCGGTCATTATCGGCGGGGCGGTAAGCTGGCGCCGGCAGGGCATGTACTACACCAGGTTGCGATTAGCGGCCGAGGGGCGTACTCAAGATGAAATTGACGTAATCGTACGGGAGGAATACGAAAAGAATGACGAGGTTTTCGGCAATCCCAATGACACATACACCTCTGAAACTTTTCCAGATATGGACCGCCCCCATTTCAACTTCGTTATGAAAAATTACAACGAAGACGCGACGCCATCATTGAAAACCATGAAGGGGCCGGTTCTGGCGGTTTGGGGGGCTATGGATTTGAATGTCAATGCAGCCGAAGACTCGAACGTCTACAAGGAGTTGTTTTCTGGCGACAGGGACAGGCAAGTTATCGTTATCCCCGATGCCACTCACGGCCTGTTGAGAGCAGGGCTGTTTAATTATCAGTTGGTATCGCAATGGCCGATATGGAAGGAATATCTGTTCGTGGCTCTCGGGCGCCGATCATATGCTCCCGGCACCTTGGACTTTATTAGTGACTGGATCAAATCTTCGTCATCGAACGACCCATCGCAAGATGGCAAGAGGACAGTCGGGAATTGATTTGTTTGTAAGCGTCGGCGACCTCTGAACTGCACATCAGGCGATAGGAGCACGACTCGTTGTTCGTGCTCTCGTTACGGCGATTTTTTTGCAATTAACGTGCCCCCTCAACGTCGTCTCCAGCTCTGTGCTTGCGCTATTTTCTAGCATCCGCCTCTGATCAAAGCAGCGCACATGGGCCATATCGCACGCAGGTAAGCAAGGCGCCGTGTGGGCAGTTCGAGGCAACTTTTTGCGCGGCTCAGGGCGTTACCGGGAATTCGTACAGACAGGCCGCTGCCGGGTTTCCATGGACAACAAAGCCCGCACTTGGCGGGCTTGGCTGGATCAGCGCTCAGGTCATTGCAGCGCAGTGGATGGGCTGGATCTTAAACAAATGGCTGTGAAGCAAAGCCGCGAGGTAACCGTTGCGGCCCCTTCATGGCGGTCAGTCTTTCTCGCCATGCGGCGCGCCAATCGTTGGTGGTATGGGTGGCCCTGGCTTTGCGGGCGGCGCGGCGGGTGGCGTTGCGCTCATCCTTGCGGGCTTGTTTGTAGGCCTCGGTATTTCTGCAACTGCGGCATTTGACCCGGGTCAGTTCGGCGCTTGAGACCAGGTGTGTACCGTGGTGGCCACAGGCGAGGTGCCCTGCGACCTTGTAGTGGGTGACCATGGGGTGTCTCCTTCGTTAAGCGGGCGGCACCTGGAATGTCACGGGGTGCACGCTCAATCAGGCGAAGTACTCGATTGTCAGAGTGCTTCGCTGCGTCTGAATCCGCTTATCGCTGATGGCGACATTTCGACTCTCACCCGTATCAGCAGCGTCTTCATAAGGGTTTCGACCTTTATGGACGCGTGACGTTCACCTGCGTGGCATGGCCAGGAGCCGCTCAGTGCCTGGAGTGCTGAGCCACCCCCTGGGATCAGTCATGCAACAGGCCGGAGCCGTATTGGCTGAAGCTATTACCCAGCGCTGCCGTGCCGTGCGGGAGGTCGCGTCTGACGCCCGCTCTGTTGTATTTTTGCCCGCCCAGTCGCAATTCTGCGGCTGCTCTCTGGATCATGCCCCAATGGACGCCAAGCAACTGAAGGAGGCCTGTGAACGCCTCATCAAGACAGACCACCAGGACCACGAAGAGATCATCGGGTCGCTGCAGCAGGCCGCCGATCCCGACAGCGTGCCGTTCCTGCGGCAGGCGGTGTTGTTGAAGCCGCTCCTGGAGTACCTGGAGTACGACGACTATGGCGCCTACTACAAGAAGTGCTTCTGGGCGCTGCAGGCCATTGCTACCGCCGACGCGGTGGCGGTGATCAAGGCGTTTGCCGAGTCCGAGGACGAGGTGATCCGGGAGCAAGCGCTGTATCGACTGCACAAGATCCTTAAAAGCGGGGAGTGAGTAGCCGCTACCCGCGACTGGATATTTGAGAGTCGGGCGCAAGAAGCGTTGGTCTTTTGCCGACGTGCAGGGTTTGCCTGACGGCGAGCGGTGGCGGGGTTTGGGGCTGCTGCGCCGCCCAGTGGGAGCAAGCTCCCACGCCACAGCTTGTGGTTGTGCGGGCTCTATGGCCAATGCGATTGGCATTAGCCACCAGAGCATGTTTTTTTGATTTTTAGCCAGGATAACGGTGCTCTGCCGCGTGCATCGCCAGGTAGGCGTCGAGGCGTTCATCGTGGATGCCGACGACCCGCAGTATCTGCGCCATAAAGCTGACGGGCGCGGTGCCCGGGGCGGTGACCACACGCTGGTCGGCCACGGCATAGGGCACATCCTGATAGTGGGCGGCCCCGGCATAATTGAGCGCTACGAGGTTTTCTGCCGAGTTGGAGGTGTGGCGCACCGCGTCCAGCACGCCTGCTTGCGCCAGCACCCGGGTGCCGTCGCAAATGCCGGCGACGATCAGGTTTTGAGCGTGGGCATTGCGGACCAGCGCGCTGATGTCCGGTGCCTGGTCGGTCTGCCAGGCGGTGCCGCCACATACGATCAACAGATCGAACTCATCGAGTTGAATCGCTTCGATCGCCAGGTCAGGCAGGATGCGCATGCCACCGGAGGAGGTCACCGCCGCGCCGCCAGGGGTGGCAAAGCGCGTCTGGAAACCGAAATAGCCGCGGCCCGTGGAGTTGATCAGGGCGGTTTCCCAATCGGAAAAATTCTCGCTGAGGAGGGTGATGGCGCGTGTCATTGGCGTGTCCTTCTCGTGGGGGCCTGCTTCAGGCATGGAAGAGCCTGAAATCGCCGTCAGCCTAACCGGTGGCGGTGTCAGTTTCTGTCAGGAGCAGGCCAGGTCCCCGGTGTATCAAGAGGGCTGGCAGGCGGGGCGCGGGTGTTCCTGGCGCACCAGGTCCTGTTGCCAGGCACGCAGGCCGTACACCGCGAGCACCACGAAGCCCGCATACAGCGCTGCCGTCAGGTGCAGGTCCTTGAACAGGAACAGGCCGACATACAGGCAGTCGAGGACGATCCACAGCCACCAGCTGACCACGTACTTGCGCGCCGCCCAGACACTGGCCACCAGGCTGAAGGCGGTGAGCAGCGCGTCCATCCAGGGCGCCGAGGCGTCGGTATAGCGGTGCATCAGCGCTCCCAGCAACAGTCCGCCGATAGCGCCGCACAGCAGGCCCACCAGGCCTTCGCGCAGGGGCAGGCGCGCCACCCGGACCTTGCCGTCGGCCAGGCCGCCCTGGCTCCAGCGCCACCAGCCGTAGCCCTGCAACACCACGAACACGCCCTGCAACAGGGTGTCGGAGTAAAGCTTGGCCTCATAGAAAATCCAGCCGTACAGCAGCACCGCCAGCACGTTGACCGGCCAGCACCAGCGGATACGCCGGGCGGTCAGCCAGACCCCAAGGATGTTGGTGATGACGGCGGCTATTTCTAGATCGGACATGGCGGGTTCCTTAACACAGGCGTCAGGGGGCAATCAGAAGTTGATGGAAGCACTCAGGCGGGCTGTCAGCGGCGCGCCCTGGAACAGGTAGGCATCGCCCATGTATTCGCCGGCATCACGCCAGTAGCGCTTGTCGAACAGGTTGTCGACCGTCAGGCGAAACACCGTGTCGTAGCCGTCGATGCGCGTGCTGTAGCGGCTGCCGAGGTTGAAGATGGCGTAGGACCCGGTCTGCACCTGGCCCAGGTTGTCGGCGTACTTGCGCGCACTGTATTGCACGCCGCCAAGCACCGCCAGGCCATCGAACCAGGGCAGGGCATAGTCACCGTAGAGGCTGGCCCGCAGCTTGGGCACGTTGATTGCCTGGTGCCCTTCATAGGCCTCGGTGCCACTGTCGCTGACCCGGGCGCGGATCGCGGCCACGCTCGCCGAAATCTGCAGGCGCTGGCTGGCCCAGCCATTGGCCGAGAGCTCCAGCCCGGTGTTTTTCTGTTGGCCCTGCTGGACGAAGGTGAAGGGGTTGGCGACGTCATCGTTGGGCCGCGAATACTGGTAGGCCTGGCGCAGCTGGAACAGCGCGGCGGCGAAGCTGATGCGCTGCCAATCATACTTGACCCCGGCCTCGATCTGCCGCGACACGCTGGGCGCCAGGATTTCAAATGAGTTGCTGGCGAACCACGGTGCTTCGCGGCCCAGGGACAGGCCCTTGCTGTAGCGCGTATAGAGCGCCAGGTTGGGCGCCGGTTTATAGATCAGCGCCGCCTCAGGCAGGAACACATATTGCTGGGTGTGCCGGGCGTCGCTGCCGTTTTCGTCGAAGGCCTGTTCGTCCAGGCGCACTTCGCGCCCGCCGAGCACGGTCTGCCATTGCTCGTTGAAGCTGATCCGGTCATTGATGAACAGCCCGTACTGGCGGCTGTCGAGGCGGGTGTGGGACTCGTTGAGCGGGCCGCTGTAGGGCGTCAGGTCCGCCGGTTCGTTGTTGATGTTGCCGCTGCCGATCCCGATCGGCTCGTTGATTGGCTTGCGTTTATCCACCACGCGGCGCAAGGCGCTGGTGCCGACGCTGAGTTCATGGCCCAGGCCGGCGGTGTCGAAGCGGCCGCTGAGCATGGCCTGGGCTTCGTCGGTGCGCCGAGTGTCGTCGGGGCTGCGGAAGTCGTAGATGTCGTAGACGCCTTCAGGGCTGAAGTAGTTGGCGACGCCAGGGGTGATGCAGCCGACGGTGCAGCCGCCCCAGGCGAACGAACTGTAGTCGTCGATCACCACCTGGCTGCGCGACGCGCTGAAGCTGCCTTTCCACTGTTCGCTGAAGCGGTACTCGAAGTTGCCATTGAGGTTCAGCGCCTCACTGCTGACCGGCTTGGAGCCGCTCCGGTGCGCCAGCAACTTTTTCGGTGAAGCGTGGTGCGGCAGCTGGGTGCCGCCAAGCAGTTGGTAGCCCGGCACCGAGCGCTGTTCCTTGGTCTGGTACTCGGCATCCAGTTGCAGCAGGGCGTCGGGGCTGATGTTCCAGTCGAAGGCCAGGGACACGAAGTCGCGCTGGCCATTGGCGTGCTCGACGTAGGAATGCAGGTCTTCATGGGCCACGTTGGCGCGCAGGCCGAATTGCTGCTGGCTGCCGAACCAGCCGCCGACATCGGTGGCCAGGTAGCCGCTGCCGCGATCGTCGGTGGAGACCGTCACCGAGCGCACGTCGGTCGGGCGCTTGGTCACGTAATTGATCAGCCCGCCAGGTTCGCTGATGCCGCTCTGCAGGCCGGCCAGGCCCTTGAGCAGTTCCACCTGCTGCTTGTTTTCCAGGGCGACATTCTGTTCGCCGGTGAGGGTGCGGCCGTTGATCTTGTAGCTGCTGGCGGCGTTCAGCGAGAAGCCGCGCACCACGAAGTTTTCGTAGTAGCCGACCGGTGCGTAGCTGTCGCCCACCGAGGCATCGTTGCGCAGCACTTCGCTGAGCAGGCGGGCCTGCTGATCCTTGATCATGGCCTCGTTGATCACCGTGATCGAGGCCGGGGTTTCGAGCAGGGGCGCGGCTTCGAAGCTGCCGACCGACGCGCTGTGGGCCTGATAGCCCGAGGTGTCTTCGCCGGTGACGGTCATCGCCGGCAGTTCGGTTTCGCTGGCCTGGGCCGCAGGCATCGCGTTGGCCAGCAGCAGGCCGAGGGTCAGCAGGTTCAGTGCGAACCGCGGGGCGGACACTCCTTGGCGGGCCGTCCGGTAAAGCGTATCCATGTAAAGCTCCTCGACGACTGCGATCCCGGGCCAGGTGCGCGCCGGGCGCAAGGGCCCAGGCGCGCTCCAGGAAGGAGCCGTGCTGTTAACACAGGAAAAAGCGATGCGTGCCCTGAGGGCGTCAGGCCGGAGTTGCTCCGGTGGTCACTGGCAAGTCTGAATCCGCGGCCCACGCTTGAAGCGCGCCATCATACAAGAGGACGTCGGTGCATCCGACTGTCGTCGTTCAACAACCCTGCTTGAGTGACGCGGGCCGCATGCCGCTAGGGGGCAGCGACGGGGGCCGGTATTGCTTGAGGGGGCCGGCCCAACTCATCCCATCCCGGCAGAGGCGACAGGGCTGGCTGTGGCGCGCGCTACCGGAGGTTATTGCGCAGGCTCTGCTTGCGGCGCGATCTGCATCAACAGTTCCTGGGTCTTGCTGTGCATCAGCGCGATATCGCCTCGGCTCTGAACATTGAGCCAGGCTTCGCTGCCTCCCGCGCAGAGCCGCAGGCTAAAGCGCCAATCGGCAAACACCAGGCTCAGCCCGTTGCGCTCATCGATGTCCAGGGCCTCGGCGGCGTAGCGTTGTTTGATACCCGCCAGCAGGGTGGCGCCGTCCCTGGCGCGGCAGCGGATTTCTCCGGAAGCCGGGAACACACCGATACGTTCCATCAACAGCAATGGCTTGGGCGCTCGCGGCGAGATCAGTTCCGAGGCGTAGGCGCGAACGATAAGGGACGTCAGGCTGCGTTGGCGGGCCGAGCCGCGTGGCGAGAGACCGGGGGCTATCTGGCCAGCGCTGGATATTTTCATAGTGGGGGTCCATGGAGTCAAAAGTAGCGGCTGGCGGGAACGTGGGGCTGGAAAAAACAAAGATCTGCCAGTGGCGACCCGGTTTCAATCTAGAAGGCTTTTGCGGGTTAAAACGCAACGGTTAGAAATGGTCTGGTTAATGTCGACGGCTGTTTTTTAGGCGTGCGGTTAAACCTCAATGTTATTTTTTGACTGCCGGTAAAGTTGGGTGCTGTGCCGGCTCATGTTGTTAAATGGCTCCAGGAATCAAGTCTTTAGTTATTAGGCTGTACGCTCGAAGAAGTGTTCTTTATAGGGGGCGATCTTAGTACCCCTAACTTGATTTTCTGATTTCGCGTGGAACTTGTTTTTTCTGGTCGGACTTTATAACCACTTATCCCGAGAACAGCGCCGAGTTCGCTGGCAACTACTTCTGTGAATCGCTATAAGGCAAAGAATCCGACTTATGCAATATGTGCCAGTAGTCAACGGACGGGCGGACGACAACGACGAGATCGATGTGCTCGGGTTGTTGGCGGCACTGCTCGATCATAAGTGGCTGATTATCGGGGTGAGTGGCGCCTTTATGTGTGTCGGGATCGCCTATGCGCTGTTGGCGACTCCGGTGTTCCAGGCCAGCGCGATGCTGCAGATCGAGGTCAGGCGCAACGACCCGCTGGGCCTTGCCCAGGCAAGCGGTGGGGCGGACAGCGAGCCGCCTTCGGCCACTGAAATGGTGTTGATTCAGTCGCGCTCAGTGGTGGGCCAGGCGGTGGATAAATTGCAATTGGATATCGTCAGCCAGCCGCTGTATTTCCCGCTGCTGGGGCAGTACCTGGCGCGGCGTTTCCGTTTGGATAATCCCGGGCAACTGGCCGAGCCGAGGCTGGGGCTGGAGAGTTTTGCCTGGGGCGGTGAAGTGCTGAAACTCCTCGAGTTGCAGGTTCCGGATCGGCAGCGCGGCCAGAAGATGCTGCTGACGGCAGGTGAGCCAGGGCAATTCAGCCTGGCGGATGCACAGGGCCGGGTGCTGGTGGCGGGAGAGGTCGGTCCGCGCCATGAAGCCAATGGCTTTGCGATCCAGGTCGAGCAATTGCGAGCACGTCCGGGGACGGGGTTTGAAGTGCTGCGCAATGCGCGGTTGACCAGCATTCTTCACTACCAGGAGGCGCTGGAGGTCAGTGAACGAGGCAAGGACTCGGGCATGATCGGCCTGTCCCTGGAGAGTGACGATCCGTTTCGCGCGATCAAGATTCTCGATGAAATCGCCACCATTTATGTGCGGCAAAACGTCGAGCGCAGTTCGGCCGAGGCGGCGCAAAGCCTGGCGTTTATCAAGGAGCAACTGCCCCTGGTCAAAAGCGACCTGGCCCAGTCCGGCAATGCCTTGAATGAATACCAGAGGCGCAGCAAGTTGCTGGACGTCACCCAGGAAACCAGGGCCCTCCTCGAGCAAATGGTACGGCTCGACACCAGCCTTCTGGAGCTGAAACAGCAGCAGGCCGAGATGGACCGCAAATTCACCCGCCAGCACCCGGCCTATCGGGCGTTGCTGAACCAGATCGACGGCTTGAGCCGCCAACAGCAAAGCCTGGCGGCCAAGGTCCAAAACCTGCCGGCCACCCAGCAGGAGTTGCTCAACTTGACCCGGAATGTGGAGGCCGGCACGGCGCTCTACACCCAATTGCTGAACAAGTCGCAGGAGCTGGAAGTGATCCGCGGCGGGGCCTTCGGCAATGCGCGGTTGATCGACCCGGCTGAGGTCAATTTTCTCAAGCCGATAAAACCGAAAAAGCCGTTGATCGTGCTGGTGGCGACCCTCCTGGGTGGGTTCCTGGCGGTGGCGCTGGTGCTGGTACGCAAAGCCATGAGTCGCGGCCTGGAAAGCCCGGCAGCCATCGAACAACTGGGGCTGGCGGTCTACGCCTCGATTCCCTACAGCACGGCGCAACAGCAACACGAAAAAAAACGCGCTCGAGGCCGGGGTCTTACGGGGCCGGCTGTTGGGTTGCTGGCCATTACCCACCCCGCTGACCCGGCGGTGGAAGCGCTGCGCAGTGTGCGCACCAGCCTGCATTTTTCCCTGCCCCTGGCCGCTGATAACCGAGTGATGATTTTCGGCCCCGGCGCCGGAGTGGGTAAGACGTTTATTTCGGCCAACCTGGCGGTAGTGATGGCGCGCACCGGGCTGCGGGTGCTGCTGATCGATGTCGATATGCGCCAGGGCTACCTGCACGAGGTGTTGGCACTTGATGCCGGCAACGGGCTCGCGGATGTACTGGCCGGGCGTTGCGAGGTTGGTAGCACGATCCGTGGTACGGGGATCGACAACCTTGACTTCATCAGCCGTGGGCAGCTTGCGCCCAACCCTTCGGAGTTGCTGATGCACGCTTACTTCGCTGCGCTGTTGCAGCAGATGAGTGCGCGCTATGACCTGGTATTGCTGGACACGCCCCCCGTGCTGGCAGTGACCGACGCCGCGATTGTCGGGCGTCAATGTGCGACCAACCTGCTGGTCACGCGGTTTGCCCTGAGCATGGCCAGGGAAATCGAATTGACCTTGTGCCGAATGGGGCAGAACGGCGTGCCAATAAAAGGCGCGGTGTTTAACGGAGTCAGCAATAAAGTGCCACGCAAGTCGGGTTGTAACGCCGCCGGTTATTACCCCGTTGCCCAGACCCGAGTCTGAGGAAAGTTGTGCTTAATGCCGCCCGCACTCTTTAAGGAACCAGCGTGTTGGTTGGCGGGCAGTCAGTAACGGACGGCCACGGCGTTATCAGGGAAACAACGGATAGCCGCGAAAAAAGTTGCACTCACCCAGGTATCAGTAGCTGAACTTCAAGGATCTGAAGGTCATGTTGGCAGATGAATAAAACAGCAGCGTTCAAGGCCATTTCCCTGCTCTGGTTGGGCTCCCTGGCCGGTGCCGGCTGTGCCTTCCTGACTCAGGTGCTGCTGGCCAGGACGTTGGGCCGCAGCGACTTCGGGGCGTTTTCTGCGGCCCTCAGCAGCATCACCCTGGTCACGCCGTTGGCGGGCCTGGGCATTGCCCAGTATTGGCTCAAGGCATTTGGCCAGGAAGGCTGGGCCGCGATGCGCTGGCTGAAGCCGTCCTTCAGCGTGATCGCCCTCGGCAGCCTGGTGCTGCTGGGGGCCATCGGCACCTGGGCGCTGCTCGCCGAGCATGAGCCCCTGACCCAAAACCTGTTGCTGATTCTTTCGCTCTACGGCCTCGGGCAATTATCGGTGGAGCTGGTGAGCAGCAAACTGCAACTGGAAGAGCAGTATCAGCGCTTGGCGCTGTGGCAGTTCCTGCCGCATTTCCTGCGCTGCCTGCTGGTGGCGGTGCTGGCGCTGACCCTCCCGCAGCCCCTGGGCGCGCAGCACTGCGCGGGCGTGTTCTCGTTGATTGCCGTGGCCTGCTTGTTGCTGGCCATTACCCCGCTGCGGCGCATGACCCATGGGCAGTTGCAACTCAAGGGGCACGGACCGCGCAGTGCCCCGTTGCCCGAGCGCCAGGCGCCGAGCGTGGGGCAGGTGATCGCCGGCAGTTGGCCGTTCGGCATCGCGGCGCTGTCGCACCTGATTTACTTTCAAAGCAACATCGTGTTGCTCAAGCACCTGTCCGGCAACAGCGCGGCGGGGGTCTACAGCGTCGCGTTCACCGTTATGGGCGCGGTGTACCTGTTGCCCGGGGTGATCTACCAGCGCTTCCTGCTGCCCAAGATGCATCGCTGGGCCAGGCATGACCCCGAGACCTTCTATCAGGTGTATCGCCAGGGTAATCGGCTGATGTTGCTGCTCGGCACCCTGGCCCTGGTGCTGATTGTGCTGACGGCGGATTGGGCGGTGTTGCTGCTGTTTGGCCAGGCCTACCAAGAGGCCGGCCCGGTGCTGAAGATCCTCGCGCTTTCGGCCCCGCTGAGCTTCCTGACGTTCAGCGCGGGCGCGACCCTGGTGACCCAGGAACACATGCACACCAAGGTCCGCTACATGGCGCTGGTGGCGCTGCTCAACGTGCCGCTGAACCTGGCGTTGATTCCCCTGTTTGACGTGCGTGGTGCGGCGCTGGCGACGGTGCTCAGCAATGGGCTGCTGCTTTGGTTCTATGTGCACGGTGCCCGCCACCTGGTGTTTCACACCCGGTATGGCTAGCCACCGCGCCGGATTTTTTGACATGACCGTTCACTGCCGGCTTTTGGGAGAAGTACCCCCCATGATTGATCGCGTAAAAACCTATGCCCGAACCCTGTTTGCCGGGTTTGGCTTCCTGTACGACTTGAGCCGCTTTGTGCGCTATGGCGGATGGCGCTCGTCGCTAAGGTCGGTGGAGGCGCGCAACTATTACATGGTCAAGCTCTACCACACCTTGGAAAAGAGCCTGAGCTTCAGCCATCGCAAACCGGGCTCGGGCTGGGCCGGGGCCCAGGCGTTGATCTTCGCCCTGGAGCGCTCGTTCATGCTCCATGGCATTGGCTATCACGACCTGCTGGCGATCTCGGTGCTGAAAAAGTTCGCCCAGGCGGAACAGCCTCATCATCCGCAAAGAACCGCCCAGTTGTTGCAGCGCCTGTTAAACGTCGAAGCCCAGAGCCAGCAGCCGGTGCCGTTTTTTCAACACAGCGGGGCGATCGACTACGACAAGCCGGCGTTCGATAAAGGCCGTTTGCCGACGCCTGAGCAGTTCTTTCTGTCGCGGTATTCGTTGCGCGAGTTTTCGACCCTGGCGATCCCCGTGGAGGAGCTGCGCCGGGCCCTGGAAATGGCCATGAAGGCGCCTTCTGCCTGCAACCGCCAGGCCTGGCACGTCTATCACCTGAAAGGCGAGATGGCCCAGCGCGCCCTGGCGTTCCAGGATGGCAATCGCGGGTTCGGGCACAAGATCCAGGACCTTCTGATCATCACCAGTGACTTGCGGGCCTTTGTCTCGCCCCGTGAGCGCTACCAGCACTGGATCGACGGTGGGATGTTCGCCATGTCGTTGATCCTCGCCTTGCATGCCTTGGGCATCGCCTCTTGCTGCTTGAACTGGAGCCAGTCGGGAACGGCGGACAGGCGCTTGCGCAAGGCGATCAAGATCAGCGCCCAGCACTCGGTGATGATGATGTTGGCCATCGGTTACCCCAATGAACAGAACCGGGTCTGCGCCTCGCCGCGCCGGCCGCTGCATGAAATCTATACCCGGCTGTTGCCCCACTGATTCACCTCCCCAGGTCGCAAAGGATGCTGCACCTTGAACATTGCCTTGATCACCATCCATCACGCCAACAGCTACGGCGGCACGCTGCAAGCGTTCGCCAGCCAGAACGTACTGTCGCACTACGGCGAGGTGCGGATTATCGACTACAAGAGCAAGGCCCTGGAAAGCACCTTGCACCTGATCCGGCTGGACGCCAGCCCACGCAGCCTGTTGCGCGCGGGCAAGGATGTGTTGCGGCTGCGCGCGCGCCGCCGGCTGATCGCAAGGTTCAAGCAGTTTATGCAGCGTCACTACCAACTGACCGCGAGCTGCGCCGATGCACAGGCGCTGCAAGCGTTGTCCCTGGAGTTCGATTGCCTGGTGTGTGGCAGCGATCAGATCTGGAACCCGAGCATCACCGGCAGCCTGGATCTGAATTACCTGCTGGCGTTTTCCCGGGCGCGCCGCAACATTTCGTTTTCTTCCAGCGCCGGCTCGTACTGCTATTCGGCGCCGGAACGGGCCCAGGTCGCCCAAGCCCTGGGGCGCCTGGACCGCATCGCCGTGCGCGAAGCCGACACTGCCCAGGCCTTGCGCGAGCTGCTGGGCTCGCGGGTGGTCGAGCACACCCTGGATCCGACCTTGCTGCTGGACAAGCAACAGTGGCTGCACAGCCTCGATCTGCCGCAGTCGGCGCTGACCGGGCAGGCGCCTTACATCCTGGTCTACACCCTGAAGAAAGACCCGCTGGTCCGGGTCACCGTCGAGCAGGTCCGGCGCCGGCTGGGGCTGGAAGTGGTGGCCATCGACCAGGACCCGTTCCTGGGCTACCGCTGCGACCGGCACATCATGGACGCCAGCCCGGCCGACTACGTTTCACTGTTCGCCAACGCTGCCTTTGTCATCACCAACTCCTTCCACGGCACCGCGTTCGCCGTGAACTTCGGCATCCCCTTTGTCACGGCGCTGCCCGAAAACGGCTTGAACCGAATCAAAGGGTTTCTCGATCAACTCGACCTGGGTTCGCGCCTGGTCAGCGACCCGGCCCAGCTCGACGCGCTGCTCGATCAAGGCATGGATTTCAGCCGCGGCCACCTGCGGCTGGAGCAGCTCAGGACCCGGACCTGGCGTTACCTGGACGAGGCGCTGCTGGACTACCCGGCAGCCAGCGCGGATTGAATGCCCATGACTGAACGGCGCCGCGCCCGCTCCGGGCCATCGAGGCTCAGCCTGCAGTACCTGCTGGCTGTGATCATCGGTTTTACCGTGGTGTTCAACAACATCGAATGGTCCCTGAGCGGCAACAACCTGACCCTGGAACGGGTGCTGGGCGCGCCGATTTTCTGCGGCGTGGTGTTGTTGCTGCTGGCCTCCAGGGTGGCCCTGCGCCTGCCGACCACCGGTGCCATTCTCAGTGTCTGGCTCGCCCTGGCGTTCTATGCCTCGGCCTGCGGCCCGGTGCCGGTATGGTCGCTGAAGATGTATGTGGGGTTGCTGTTGGCGGCGTCGTTTTACTACGTGGTGATCTGGCTCAAGGCCAACCCGTTCACGATTTTCAGGTCCCGCACCTACTTGTTGCTGACCTGGTTTTTTGGCCCGGTGTTGTCGCTGATCTACCTGCTGTCGATCAGCAAGTTCCCGCTGCCGGCGCTGGCCGTGCACTGGCTGCAAGAGGGCAGCGGTGGCACGCGTATTCGCGGCGGAATCTACGAGGCCAATCTGTTCGGGGTCTTTGTCTCGTTGATGAGCCTGACAGTGCTGGCCCTGGGTTACCACCGCAAGCTCTGGTGGTGGGTGCTGGTGCTGGGGTTGCAGAGTTCGGTGCTGTTTTCATTTTCCCGGGCGCCCTGGGTCTCCTACATCATTTCCATCGGCCTGTATCGGGTGCTGATTTACCCGCGCACCTACCAGAACCGCGACCTGGTGAAGTACCTGCTGGGGGCGCTTTTGCTGCTGCTGAGCATCGGTCTTCTGGCGTACTTCATCGCCTCGGCGTTCGCCGATACCGAACTGCTGAGCCGCACCCATTCGGCCAAGACACGTTTCATCATGTGGGCCTTGGCGGCGAACTCGATTGTGGAGAATCCGCTGTTCGGCAATGGCATCTACAGCTTCAGCGAAATCTATTCCTTCGCCCCCGAGCTGGTCGGTTCCGGCACCCACCGCAGCGCCTGGATCTCCAACCTGCCCCTGGCCATCGTCAACGACACTGGGGTGGTCGGTTTTATCGTGTTTTTCAGCTTCATCATCCTGGTGCTCAGGCGTTGCTTGCGCGCGGTGCGAAAACTCGCGGTGGACCCGACCGTCGAGCGCTATCAGGTGCGCATCGGCGCCGCGTTGCTGGCCTTTTTTCTGGCGATGGCTTTTTCCAGCCAGACCATTCCCGCCCATTCGATCGCCATTTTCTGGGTGTGCATGGCCCTTGCCGAGCGCTTCTGCACCCTCAGCCGTTCCCTCAGCCAAAGAGCCTGACCATGCCTATGAAGACGCTGGTGTTCATCCATCTGTTCAACGACCGCAGTGGCAGCCCCAAGGTGTTGTCGCACGTCATCCAGGCCGCCGCCCACCAGCGGATACCCACCCACGTACTGACCAGTGCCCAGGGCGAAGGCTTTTTGACCGGGCTGGGCGACGTGCAGCAACGGCTGTTTTACCGGCGCTCGGAAAACAAACTGCTGACCCTGGGCTACTACCTGGTGTCCCAGGGGTTGTTGTTTGTGCAGTGCCTTAAATATCGGCGGCAGAACGTGGTGTTCTACCTCAATACCATGCTGCCGTTTGGCGCGGCCCTGGCCGGCAAGCTGCTGGGAATCCCGGTGTACTACCACGTGCATGAAACCTCGCTGAAACCCGATCTGTTGAAGCGCTTTCTACGCCTGGTGATTGCCCGGACCTGCTCCCATGTGGTGTTTGTGTCCCACTACCTGCGCCGGGTCGAAGGCTTCCCCAAGCTGCCCCAGGTGGTGATCCACAACGCCCTGGACTTGCCCCTTGAAGCCCACTGTCGGATCAGGCAGGGCACTGATTTTACGGTGCTGATGGTCTGTTCGCTGAAGGCCTACAAGGGCGTCTTGGAATTCCTGGCGCTGGCCCGGCGCAGCCTGGCTGACCGGCAACTGAACTTCACCCTGGTGCTCAACGCCAGCGACGCCGAAGTCGAACGTTTTTTTGCGAAGCTTGAGCGGCCGGCCAACCTCACGCTCCATTCACGGCAAAGCGACCTGTCGCGGTTTTACGCGGACGCCGACCTGCTGCTGAACCTGTCGCGGACCGATGGTTGGGTGGAAACCTTCGGCTTGACCATTCTTGAGGGCATGGCCCACGGCTTGCCGGTGATTGTGCCGCCGGTGGGTGGCCCCGCCGAGCTGGTGCGCGACGACGTCGAGGGCTACCTGATCTGCGCCTACCAGACCGAAGATCTTTATCGCGCGCTGTGCCGCCTGGCCTCGGACGCCGAGACTTATCAGCGGCTCTCGGCCAACGCCCTGGCCCGGGCCGGGGACTTTCGCCTGGACGTGTTCCAGAACCAGTGCTCGACCTTGTTTGCGGGGATGCGCGATGTCCGTCAATAACCTCTACATCCTCGGTATCCGCGGGCTGCCGGCGCAACATGGCGGCTTTGAAACCTTCGCCCAGCAATTGGCGCTGTACCTCACCGCGCGGGGGTGGCAGGTGCATGTCTACTGCCAGGAGCTGGGCGCGGGAGCCCTTCGCTACAGCACCTGGAACGGGGTCCGGCGGATTCATATACCGGTGCGCCAGGGCGGCGCCCTGGGCACCGTGGTGTTTGATTGGAAGGCGTCTCTGGATGCAACCTCGCGCCACGGCCTGTTTCTGACCCTGGGCTACAACACCGCGATCTTCGGCTTGCTGCAACGGCTTAAAGGGCAAACCAACCTGATCAATATGGACGGTGTCGAGTGGCGGCGGGACAAGTGGGGCGCATTGGCCAAGACCTGGTTCTGGCTCAACGAGCGCGCCGGTTGCTGGATCGGCAATCACCTGGTGGCCGATCACCCGCAGATCAAGGAACACCTGGCCACCCGGGTGTCGGCGGCCAAGATCAGCATGATTGCCTACGGCGGCGACGAGGTGCTGGAGGCCGATGCGAGCCTGCTGGCGGCCTATGGCCTGGAGCCCGGCAGGTTCTCGGTGATCATTGCCCGGCCGGAACCGGAGAACTCGTTCCTGGAAATGGTCCGTGCTTTCAGCGCCTCCCCGCGTCACCACCGCCTGCTGGTGCTGGGCGACTTCCAGCCCGAGCGCCACCCCTACCATCGACAGGTCATGCAAGCGGCCAGTGCCGAGGTGATCTTTCCCGGGGCCATCTACGACACCGGGGTGGTTCAGGCCCTGCGTTTTTACTGCCGCTTTTACCTGCACGGGCACCGTGTCGGCGGCACCAACCCGTCCCTGGTCGAAGCCCTGGGCGCCGGCTGCGCGGTGATCGCCCATGACAACCACTTCAACCGCTGGGTGGCGCAAGGGGCCGCCGTCTACTTCAAGGATGGCGCCGAGTGTGCGGCGTTATTCACCCGTCTGCTGGACGATGACTCAGCCTGGCAGCAGCTGCGCACCGCCAGCCGGGCACGGTTCGCCCAGGGGTTCACCTGGCCACGGATCTTGCTCGAGTACGAACACCTGCTGACCCACTGGTATCCCAAGGCGCCCTAGGGCCATGGCCCGGCGCAGGGTGTTTTCAATCCGTCGTAAAGGAACCCGACTATGAAAGGAATCGTTCTGGCAGGAGGCTCCGGCACTCGCCTGCACCCCATTACCCGTGGCGTCTCCAAGCAGTTGTTGGCGATCTACGACAAACCGATGATTTATTACCCCTTGTCGGTGCTGATGCTGGCGGGCATTCGCCAGATCCTGATTATCTCCACCGAACAGGACCTGCCCGGGTTTCGCAACCTGCTGGGGGATGGCAGTTGCTTCGGTATCGAGTTGAGCTATGCCTGCCAGCCGTCACCCGACGGCTTGGCCCAGGCGTTCCTGATTGGCGAGCGCTTTATCGGCAACAGCCCCGTGGCGCTGATCCTGGGCGACAACGTGTTTTATGGGCAGGGCTTCAGCGCCACCTTGCGCCAGGCCGTGCAACGCCGCCATGGCGCCACGGTCTTTGGCTACCGGGTCAGCGATCCGCAGCGCTTTGGCGTGGTCGAGTTCGATCAACAGGGCAGGGCGCTGTCGATCGAAGAAAAGCCCCGACAGCCCAAGTCCAGCTACGCGGTGATCGGGTTGTATTTCTACGACAACGATGTTGTGGAGATGGCGCGCAATGTCCGGCCGTCGCCGCGCGGCGAGCTGGAAATCACCGACATCAACAACGCCTACCTCCAGCGTGGCGACCTGCACGTGCAGCTGCTGGGGCGTGGCTTCGCCTGGCTTGATACCGGCACCCATGACTCGTTGATAGAGGCCGGGCATTTCGTCCAGACCATCGAGGCGCGCCAGGGACTGAAAGTGGCCTGCCTGGAGGAGGTGGCCTTTCATCAGGGCTGGTTGTCGGCCGAGCAGTTAGCCAGGCAAGCCCGGGCCCTGGATAAAACCGGGTATGGCCAGTACCTCGCCCAGTTGCTGCGGACCCCAGGCCGCGATGTTTAGCCGCCTGTTGCTGCTGTTGCTAGCCGCCGCTGGGCAGGGTTGCGTATGGGCCCCAGGGCAACACCTGGACCCGAGCCAGTGGCCAACAGACGCCGCGCTCGAGGGCGGGCGGGTCGAGCTCATTCCCATCACCGCGCAATGGGTTGCCCGCGAAGCGGAGAATCACGTCCGACCTTTGATCCCGGCCGAGTTGTTAGGCTATGAGCCGGCCAGCTACCGGGTGGGGGCCAATGACTTGCTGTTTATCACGGTCTGGGACCACCCCGACCTGACCATCCCCTCGGGCACCCAACAGCAGACCGAAGCCAACGGCCGGCTGATTCGCCAGGACGGCACGCTGTTTTACCCCTACATCGGCAACGTCCAGGCCGCCGGCAAGACCGTCGAAGAGTTGCGCGGGTTTATCGCCCAGCGGCTGGCGCAATTTATCGAGAGCCCCCAGGTCGATGTCAGCGTCTTGCGTTTTGCCAGCCAGAGTGTGGTGGTGTCCGGTGCGGTGAGCCGTGCCGGGCGGCAGTCGATCAACAGCAAGCCGCTGAGCCTGCTCGAAGCCCTCGGCACGGCGGGGGTCGAGCCGATGAACGCGGACTTTGCCGGCTTGACCCTGACGCGCGACGGCCACGAGTACCCGCTGGACCTGGACAGCCTCAACCAGCCGCAATCGCAGTTGCACCGGGTCTACCTCAAGGATGGCGATCAGCTGTACCTGCCCTACAACGACCGCAAGCGCATCTACCTGATGGGCGAGGTCAACCAGCCCCGGGCGCTGAGCTTCAAGACCCGTTCGATCAACCTGGTCGATGCCCTGGGCATTGTCGGCGGCTTGAACCAGAACACCGCCGATGGCAATGCGGTGTATGTGATTCGTGGCGCCGCTCATCCGCTAACCGAACCGACCCGGGTCTACCAGCTCAAGGCTCGATCTCCAGACGCCATGGCGTTGGCCAGCCAGTTCGACCTGAGGCCGCAGGACATCGTGTATGTCGGGGCCGCCGGAGTCACGCGCTGGAACCGCCTGATGCGGCAACTGCTGCCGAGCGCCGAGGTGATCGGGGTCAGCGCCAGTACCGCCAATAACTTGGGTGATACCGGCGACCGCTAAGGTGCGCGTCATTTGGCTGAATCCGCTATCGGGAGTCTTGATCCATGGCTGTTGTGTTCAATTACCTGCTCGGATGGCCGTTCTGGCTCCGGGCCTTGGGCTTTGGTGCCGTGACCCTGGTGCTGCTGTGCGCCGGGTTGCGTGAGCGGCCGTTCGAGCAGATGTTCGCCGAGGAAGACAAGCTGCACCACGTCTTGGGTTTCCTGGTCTTTGCACTGAGCGCGCGCCTGGCGTTTCCCCGGGGCAGGTGGCTGTGGATTGCCCTGGGCTGCTTGCTGGTGGGGCTGTTGATCGAAGTTGTGCAGGGTTGGTTGCCGCTGCGCACCGCCTCCCTGGGCGACATGCTGGCCAACAGCCTGGGAGTGGTGAGCGGTTTGCTCATCGCCTGGCGCGGCCTGCGTTGAATAAGGGGGTCAGATCAGGGCCATGCACAGCCAAGCGGCGCCAGGCGTGTCGGTGCGGATAAAGGTGATGCAACTGCCGGGGTCCAGCACCCGGTAAGGGCCGAGATTGCCCAGGGCGAGGTTACCGCCGCGACCGGAGATGCGCAGCGGGTTGCCGTTCACCCGCAGCGTCAGGGTCTGGCCGGGCATGTGCTGGCCGGTAATCGTCTCCAGGGTTTGCCCCGGGCCACACTCGAGGCTGACCAGGCGGTGAGCCTTGACCTCCAACTGCCTGCCGGCCAGAAACCGCAGTGTCGGATGGATGCCCTGGGTGCCGACGCCGGGCTTGGACACCGCGTCGAGGCTGATGCCGCTATGGCCGTTGCCCAGCACCAGGTTGCCGATGCTGCCGGCGGCAATCGGCGAACGCATCGAGGCCATGCACTGAGTGCCGCATTCCAGGCCGGTGACGACGTTGGCGAAACGCGGTGCGATCAACTCCAGCCCGACCGACCCGTGCTGTTGGCGGATGGCGGTGGCTACCGTTTCAAACCAGGGGGCGACCAGCACGATGTTTTCGCAGCGGTCGATATCCAGGCCGATGCTGGCGCGCTGGAAGCTGGGGTTGGTAAACGTCAGGTTGTTGGGCCGGATGTCAAAGTCCGGGCTGAATCGGCCGAGGTAGGAGCCAACGCCCTGGGGGCCCAAGCCATAAATACCGTCGAAACGGCACTCGTCGAACTCGATATGCTCGCATTGGCCCATCAGCACCAGGGCCCGGGCACTGGCCAGCGGCCGTTCGACCAGCACATGGGACACGTAGCCAAACTGCATGGGCGCCTGGGTGTCGCGGTAGCCGCCCAACAGCTTCAGGCCGTCACCGGCAAAGTCCTTGATAAACAGCCGGCGCAGCTCGAAATCCCACAGGCCGCCGTCTTTGCCGTCCACTCGGCCCTGCAGGTTGATGCCATCTTGCATGGGGTTGCGCCGGTAGTCGCCGGCCAGGGTCAGGCCTTCTAGCCGCACGCCTCGGACCCTGCCAGTGGCCATGCGTACGAAGCTTGGTTCGTTGCTCGGCAGCGCCCTGATCAGGGTGCCGCTCCAGGGCTGGACAGCTTGACGCCCGGCAATATGGCCCTGGCCGATCAGGCGCGAGCCGTTCTGCAGCTCCAGGAAGCGGGCATTGAACACCCCGCCGGGGACTTGGATTTCATGGCCCGAGGCCAGGGCCAGGTTCAGGGCCTCGGTATGGTCGAGCAGGGAGTGGCCGGCGCTGACGTCCTCGCGCTGCGCCTGGCTCATGAAATCGAACAGGCTGTAGCGTTCGCGCAATTTATCCCCGACCGTGCGCGGCTGGCTGCCGCTGGCCGATTGGCTAAACCCGATGCAGTCTGCGCCAGCCTCAGGAGCGCACTCCAGAGGTGGCCCATCGGCATCGACCGCGGGTGTGGGGGCGGGTGCCCCCAGGGCGAGTGCAGCCATGCTTTGGGCGGTCACGGCGCAGGTGGTGGCGGCCAGTAATTGGCGGCGGCTGAGACGACGCATAGTCCATGTCCACTGTCAGGTGAGGTGGGCCTCGGGTTCAATAAATGTCTTTGGCGAACAGGGTGAAGGGGGTCTTGAAGAGGATTTTGATATCGAGCCACAGCGACCAGTTGTTGATGTAGGTGAGGTCGATTTCCACGCGTTTTTGCATCTTGTCCAGGGTCTCGGTTTCACCCCGGCAGCCACTGATCTGCGCCAGGCCGGTGATGCCCGGCTTGATCCGGTGGCGGGCCATGTAGGCGCGGATCTTGCCGGTGTAGTAATCGTTGTGGGCCACGGCGTGGGGCCGCGGGCCGACCAGCGCCATATGGCCTTGCAGCACATTGACCAGCTGCGGCAGCTCGTCGATGGAGGTGCGTCTGATAAAGCGCCCGATGGCGGTAATACGTGGGTCTTCGCGGCCGGCCTGGCGGACTTGCTGGTCGTGGTGCAGACGCATCGAACGGAACTTCCAGACCTCAATGACCTGGCCGTTCCAGCCATGGCGCGCCTGCTTGAAAATCACCGGCCCCGGCGACGAGAGCTTGACCGCCACGGCCACCACCAGCAGCAGTGGGCTGAGGCCCACCAGCGCCAGGGCGGCCAGACCCCGGTCGAGCAGGGTCTTGCTCAGCGCCGCCGTGGGGTGGCTGGTCAAGGGGCTCTCATTGAGGTGGATCGCGGGCGCACCGTTCATTTCGCTGACGCAGTGGTTGAGGGTGGTCATGCGGCCCAGGTCCGGCACCCAGACCAGGTCCACGTTGGCGTCCAGCAGGTCGATGTACAGCGCTTCCACTTGCCTGGCTTCGGTCAGGGGCAGGGTGATGTACACGCGGCGGATCTGGTGCATCGCGATCAGTTCCCGCAGTTCGTGCAGGTGGCCAACGATGGGGTGGGCGCAGTGGCGGCTCGATGAAGGGCTGGCGTTGGCGCGGATCAGCCCGACCAGGGGCGGAAATTCGGAACGGGTCAATTGGTCCGCCAACTTCACTGCCAGTGGGTCGGTGCCGAGAATCAAGGTGTTGTAGTGGCAGTGCAATTGCCGGTGGTAATGCCGGGAAAACCCATGCAGCGGCAGATAGAGCAGCGCTTGCAGGCAGTAGCCGATCACGGCCCAGATCAGAATGATTTCCCGGGAGAGCAACGTGCTGGTCTTGCTCAGGAAGCCGATGCTGGTCAGCCCGCTCAGGGTCAGCAACCACCCCAAGAGCAACCGGGTCAGGCCGGTGAGGTAACTGTGGCGCTTGTGGTAGACCTGCAACAGTGAATAGGCCGGGAGTGACCCGAGCACCGTCAGCGCCGCGAGCACCCGATAGTGGGGGGCGATGTCCCCGGTCTGGTACAGCGTCAACGCGAATAACAAGCCATTGACCGTGATCAGGGCGAGGGCCCATTGCCCCCAGAACGTCAATCCTTTGGGCGTGGCATTACGCTGGATGCGGTTATGGATCATGGCGGTTCCCTCGGGTAGACGCCGCGTTGGGCGTGGGTCGACCGTTGAGGGGCGAGCACCACGCGCTCGGGTTTTTCAGTACTCCTGCATCCGGGGCCTACAAGTGGGCGAACAACGACCGCCGACAACCACGCAACTAGGTAATTGAATGCCATCGGCAGCTCGCGCTGAAAACAGTCCATTGTGCATTGGCTGTATATATAAGCGACTTGTTGTATTAGGTGTCTGGCCATTTATAACGTTCGCTTGAATAGGCGTTGTTATAAAAGGGAGGGTGATTCTAAGGTGTGAGTGGGTGAGTGGGCGCTATAGTGGATCTATATCAACTTGGTCAGGACCTTCAGGTCGAGAGGGTGAGTGTGTATTTGGCAGGCCCATGATCATCCGTTGTCATGGGGCTGATAATACGACAACTTTATAATTTAATAAGTGCTGGGGTTCTATTGGGTATGTTGAAGTTGCACCGGTCAGGCCATCTTTATTCTTTGCGTCAGGCAGTAGCCGCGATTTCTCACCGAGCGTACAAGGCGTTCGCCGTGGGCGGCACTCTTGAACTTCTTTTGCAGGCGGCTCAAACACATTTCCAGGCCGCTGTAGCGTTGCGGGTCTTTTTCAATACGCTGAATCAAGTCGTCCCGGCTCAGTACCCGGCATTCACTGATGACCAGTTGTACCAGCATCAATGATTCGATCGTGGTCAGTGCAATAGTGGTTTCGGCTTTGACCAGCGTGCGTTCATCGGTATTGAACCACCAGGTTTCCGAGTGAGTGTTGGGTTGTTTGACCTGGCTGTCGGGCCTGCGGTTTTGAACCTCGACCCCGGGCTGTTGCGTAAGAGCGAACACGCCAAGTTGGGCGATCCGCTGGCGTTTATGACCGAGCGAGTCGGGTGCTGGCAGGGCGCGCGCGGCAGGGGCAGGGGCAGGGGAAGGGCTGGCCATTTTTGCGGCAAACGAAGACGCGCCCGGCTTCGCCGGTTCGATTTCAAGCGTCAAGTACAGGCGTTGGCCCAGGAGCAACTCAATGGACGGTGGCGCCACCAGCTCGCTGCTGAAGATCAGTAATCTGTTATGCAAGGTGTTCACAATAAGGTTCCTTCCTAGTGCGTGAAGTACTTGGACGCTGTATCGACTGTGGTCGCCGAGTGGAGGCGCTGCGCCACTTAGATCGGGTGCGAAGGCCCAAGGCGTTGATGCGTGTTCCAACAGGCGTGGGGCTCGTGGAGGAGGGGTCAACGTGTCCGGCTCGGGGGTTACCGATTTTCTAACGACACGCTCCCGCGCAGCAGCCGGTAGCCATACCCACGGACGCTGTGAATAAGGTTGATGCCGAATGTTTTTCTCACTTTGTTGCGCAGCCGGCTAATGGCTTTTTCCAGGATTTGCGGGCCGTATATCCGGATGTTCAAGTCCATGGAGTCAGCCAGGCAGTCATGTTTCAGGATATGGCCCTGAGCGTTGATCAATGCCTGCAATGCCTGGACTTCCGGGTAACTCAACTCCAGCTTTTGCGTGCCATGGCATAAGTGCAAGCACAGTTGATCAAGGGTCAGGCGCAGTGTTGGCTGCCACTCGCCGCTGTCGATCAGGTTGTTGATCAAACGCTGATGTTGGTCGGAGTCGCTGGTGGCAACGATGCAATGGTCGGCCCCAGCCAGGTAGCACTCGATCTTGGCCTGCGGCGCGCGGTAACTGAGGATGGCCAAAATGGCCTGGGTTGAATAAAGGCCGCGTACTTCCCTGATCAGTTGCAGGGCGTTATTAAAGTTGGCGGGTTGGTCGATGTTTATAACGGTGATGTCGGCAGGTTTGAAGTGGGCGGTGTAGCAGGAAGAACCTTTAACGCTTGATAGAGAGGAGGGCACTAAGTTAATAGAGGGCAGTTGTTGGGGCTGCGCCGTCGCGGCCCAGACGTGTTCAGTGACGAGAAGGCTCTTGTGAGTACCCTTGGTGTTGTTCTCGGTATTCATCATGTAAAAAACTCATGTGTGCTGGCGTCGCAATCTTAATGCATGAGCTACAGCGTTCGGCTGACTTTTTATAACATCGAGTTGGTCAAGTGTGAGGGGCGGTCTGTATGGCCGTGGCGGCGTGGACTAATGATTTAACGTCCATATCGGTTTTGCATTTGCAATGCTGATATTGGATGTCAGAACTTTCTTATAGTGTTTTGAGAAGTATCTTGCAAGCGTTCATAGTGGGCTGTTGCGGGTTTAATGGGGGGCATTCCACTGCCCTGATAGCAGGCAGTGGAATGTGATGGGCGCTCAATGACGGGTGATAGGCCTTGGCGACTTACTCCCAGCGCTTGAATAGCACGCTGGCGTTGACCCCGCCAAAGCCGAAGCCGTTGGACAAGGCATAGACCATGGGCCATGGGCGAGCCTGGCCGCTGACCAGATCGAGGCCCGCGGCGGCGCTGTCGGGGGTTTCCAGGTTGAGGGTGGCGGGCACGACCTGGTCGCGCAGCGCGAGCACGGTGAAGATCGCCTCGATGCCACCAGCGGCGCCCAACAGGTGACCGGTGGCGGATTTGGTCGAGCTGATGGCCAGGCCACTGCCCGAACCGAACACCGCCTGGATCGCCGCCAGTTCGCCTTTGTCGCCGACCGGGGTCGAGGTGGCGTGGGCGTTCAAATGCTGGACCTGCGCGGCTTGTACCCCGGCCTGGTGCAAAGCCTGGAGCATGGAACGCCGCGCGCCATCGCCATCTTCCGGGCCGGCGGTCATGTGGTAGGCGTCGGCGCTGGTGCCGTAGCCCACCAGTTCCGCCAGCGGCGTCGCGCCACGGGCCAGGGCGTGCTCCAGTTCCTCGATCACCAGCAGGCCGGCGCCTTCGCCCATGACAAAACCGTCCCGGGCCTGGTCAAAGGGGCGCGAGGCGCGCTGCGGGCTGTCGTTGTAATCGCTGGACAGGGCGCGGGCGGCGGCGAAACCGGCCAGGCTCACCCGGTGGATCGCGGCTTCCGCGCCACCGCAGACGGCGACGTCGACTTCACCGGCGCGGATCATCCGCGCGGCATCACCAATCGCCTGGACCCCGGCAGCGCAGGCGGTGACCGGTGCCCCCAGCGGACCCTTCAAGCCATGGCGGATCGACACATGGCCAGCCGCCATATTGCTCAGGAACGAGGGGATGGTGAACGGCGACAGGCGCCGTGGGCCCTTGCTGTCGGTGGTGCGCACGGCTTCGGCAATGGCCGGAAAACCACCCACGCCCGAGGCGATGATGGTGGCGGTGCGTTCCTGTTCCTCGGCGGTCTCGGGGTGCCAGCCGGCCTGGACCAGGGCTTCTTCGGCGGCGGCCAGGGCGAACAGGATGAAACGATCCATCTTGCGCTGTTCTTTGGGCGCCAGCAGGGCGTCGGGATCAAAGCCGGCCTGGGGGTCCTGGTCACGGTCCTGGACCTGGCCACCGATGCTGATTGCCAGGTCGCCGATCAATTCCTCGGGCAGGCGACGAATCCCCGATTGCCCGGCCAGCAGGCGTTGCCAGATCTGTTCGACGCCACAACCCAGCGGGGTCAGCGCGCCCATGCCGGTGACGACAATGCGTTTGTTCATGAGGGTCCAGCTCCTTCAGCGTTTGGGGGGAAGTGTCTTATGGACGTCACTATCATTATGAAAGTAACATGGCGCGGCGATAAAAGTCCTGGCCCATCCCAGCCGCTCGTCCAAGGAGACCCCATGCAGCGCAAGACCCTGATCCACGCCGAATGCCCGATTGCCCTGAGCCTGGAGCGAGTAGGGGAGTGGTGGAGCATCCTGATCATGCGCGATGCCTTGCAGGGGCTGCGGCGCTTCGAGGAGTTTTCCCGCAGCCTGGAGATCGCCCCGAACATGCTGACCCGGCGTCTCAACTCCCTGGTTGAGGACGGCCTGCTCGAACGCCAGGCCTACAGCGAGCGCCCGCTGCGCTACCAATATGTACCGACTGCCAAGGGCGAGGATTTCCGTGGGGTGCTGCTGGCCCTGGTGGCCTGGGGCAACCGCCATTACGCCCCCGAGGGCGAGAGCGTGCAGATTGTCGAGCGCGGCAGCGGACGGCCGCTGCAACCGATGATGGTGGACATGGCCGATGGGCGCCTGGTGCCCCTGGAGCAGTGCACGGTGCAGGCCGGGCCCGCGGCCAGTGTCGGCATGCGTCAGCGCCTGGAAGGCCTGGCTGAGGCGCAATGAGCGTTCACGGCCATTCGTCAGTTGCCGCGCACCTTGGGCGCTAAGGGGGCTCTTAGCTGTAGGCCGGCGTTTTTGCCGGGCCCTGAGCAGGAGGTGCACATGAGTGCCAGAACACCCACCGGGCCGCGATCGTCCGAACAGGGTTCAGGCCAGGACGATCTGGGGTTCGACCCTGATTCCCCGGACCTGGCCGACCCCCAAGTCGACCCCATCGGCCCTGCCAAGGCGCCTCTGGACGAGCACGATGCCGCGTCCGACAAGCGCTCCCGGGCCTACGATCCGCTGGCCAACCTGAAGAAAAAGTGAGGCTGTAGCGCTGGCGCCGTCCCGACGTCTGGCGGGCGCGGGCGGGTAAGCCAGGTGTAAGGTAATCCAGGCCAGGCGCTCGATCTCGGTCGAGATGGAGCGGCGATAAGGCAATAAGGAGGTGACCTATGAGCGTTGCGATGCTGAACAAAATGCATATCAACGGGTACGAAGTACTCAGCGTGAACAATGGCCCCTGGCGCGTCCGCACCCAGGGCGATCGCCTGGGTTCGTTCGCTACCCGGGAAGAGGCCCTGGCCTATGCCGCCTGCCTGCCGGTGCGCAAGGAGCGATCGGCATCCAAGGCAAGCACAGGCTGAGCGAGCATCCACCGGCCTGACCCTCGCCACACCCCCCCTGTGGCGAGGGAGCTTGCTCCCGTCGGGGCGCGAAGCGGCCCTGAAAAATCGAACGGCTACGCTTGGCGTCACTCAGTGACCTGATCCCCCCGCCTGCCCCTGCGCTTTATCCTGAGCCCCCACCCCCAGCGATACCTGCCGTGGCGGCTTGTCATCACGAGTCAGGTGCGCCTGCAACACCAGCACCGGCAACCCCAGGAAGTAAACCAGCAGCACTGCGGCGGCGATCATCTGCAACAGGCCCTTGCGCCGAGTCAGAGGGGGCTGCTGGCGCGGCGGTGGCTTGCGGCAATAGAAAAACCAGCCGACACCGAGCCAGCCGATAGCCAGCCACATGGCCAGTTCAAGCTCTTTCGGTGGCGGGCTGAATAGCAGGTTGCCGTTGAAGTCATCTGGGTAGTTCAGGCGCCAGCCCAGGGCAATGCACAATTGCACCATGCCGCCGGCCAACCACGCCAGGCGGGCCCCGGGCAGGCGCAACAGGGCCAGCAGCATCAGGCCGAGGCAGGCCAAGGCCCAGCCTCCCGCGATAGCTGCCGCACCCATGGAGCCGCCGAACAGCGTGCCGCCGATGTCCACAGGGGTCAGCAGCTCCCAGCAGAAGTAGCTGAAGTGGCCCACGATCAGCACGGCGGTGAGCCCGCACAGGGCGTTATACAGCCGTAACCGCGAGGGGGATTGCAGAAGGGACATTGATCCTGCTCGGTCGCTAAAGGGAAAAGGGAGAGAGAAACCAGGCTCAGGCCAGCAGCAACAGGGTGCCGAGGGCGAACAGCAGCAGCGCCAGGCCGATGCCCAGCAGCGGCACCCTGAACCAGTAGCGCTGCGCCAGCACCAGCATCGTGCCCAGGAACAGCAGCCCAATGGCCAGCAGCAACGGCGCGTCCAGCAGCATGTGCAGGTGCAGCAGGCCGAGGTAGCCGTAAAGGGCGCCAAACAGCATCGCCCCCAGGCTGTGGCTGGCGTTGAAACCGATCCAGGCGCGCCATAGGGTGGTTTGCGGGGAGATGGCTGGCGACACGCATTGCATGTGCGCGGTCAGGGCTGCGTCGCGGGGTACGAATTTGGCGCTGAAATAGGTGAGTAACAGGTGCAGGGTGCCGAGCAGCAGCACAATGGCCGCGCTGGCCACGATCAGGGTTTGCGCCAACACAGTCGTTCCTTGGGTGTGTTTGGGGGCGCAAGTATGCCGTGCCCGGCGCTATTTTGCATGGGCGGGCGTCGGGCCCGGTGCCCGACGCCCAATGGCGTTCTAGAACTGTTCGGCGGGCAACTCGAACAACGGGCTGCTACCGGCGCGAATGCTCTGCTCCAGGCTGAGGATGCGCGGCAGCAGGCGGCTGAAATAGAAACTCGCCGTGGCCAGCTTGGCGCTGTAGAACCCCTGGTCCTCGGCGCGCTGTTGCTCGGCGATCTGCGCCATGCGTGCCCAGAGGTAGGCGTAGGCCACATAACCGAACAGGTGCAGGTACTCGACGCAGGCGCTGCCAATCGCGTTGGGGTCGATAGCGGCTTGCTGTTGCAACCAGTCGCTGAGGGTTTCCAGGCGCTGCACCGCGTCCAGCAACGGCGCGGCGTAGGCGGCGTCCGGCAGTTGGGCGTAGGTGCGGATCTCGCTGGTGAAAAGGCGCAGCGCAACACCGCCGTTGGCCACCACTTTGCGTCCCAGCAGGTCGAGGGCCTGGATGCCGTTGGTGCCTTCGTAGATCTGCGCGATACGCACGTCGCGCACCAGTTGTTCCTGGCCCCACTCGCGAATGTAGCCATGGCCGCCGAATACCTGCTGGCCGTGGATGCAGCTGTCGAGGCCGGTGTCGGTGAAAAACGCCTTGGCCACCGGCGTCAGCAGCGCCACCAGGGCCTGGGCGTTGTCGCGCTCGGCAGCCTGGTCGGAGAACTTGGCCAGGTCCAGCTGCTGCCCGACGTAGCTGGCAAAGGCCCGGCCGCCTTCGGTCATGGCCTTCATGCTGAGCAGCATGCGCCGCACATCGGGGTGGACGATGATCGGGTCGGCGCTTTTATCCTTGGCCTGGGCGCCGCCCGGAGCCCGGCTTTGCAGGCGTTCGCGGGCGTAGGTGCGAGCGTTCTGATACGAGGTTTCAGCGCAGCCGATGCCCTGGATGCCGATCGACAACCGCTCGTAATTCATCATGGTGAACATCGCCGCCAGGCCCTTGTTGGCCTCGCCGATCAGCCAGCCGCTGGCACCGTCGAAGTTCATCACGCAGGTGGCCGAGGCCTTGATCCCCATCTTGTGTTCGATGGAGCCGCAGCTCACCGCGTTGGCCGCGCCCAGGGCGCCGCTGGCATCCACCAGGACCTTGGGCACCAGGAACAGCGAAATGCCCTTGGGCCCGTGCGGTGCGTCCGGCAGCTTGGCCAGCACCAGGTGGATGATGTTTTCGGTCAGGTCGTGATCGCCGCCGGTGATAAAGATCTTGCTGCCGCTGAGGCGATAGCTGCCATCGGCCTGGGGTTCGGCGCGGGTGCGGATCATGCCCAGGTCAGTGCCGGCATGGGCTTCGGTCAGGCACATCGAGCCGGCCCAGCGGCCTTCGTACAAGGCTGGCAGGTAGCGCTGTTTCAGCTCCTCGCTGGCGTGGGCATCGATGGCCAGGCAGGCGCCGGAACTTAGGGCTGAATACAGGGCGAAGCTCGAGTTGGCGGCATAGAGCATCTCTTCGAACTGCACCGCGAGCATCTTGGGCATGCCCATGCCACCGAATGCCGGGTTGCCACTCAGGCCCACCCAGCCGCCGGCGATATAGGTCTGGTAAGCCTGTTTGAAACCCTCGGGGGTGCTGACCTGGCCAGCCAGCCACTGGGCACCCTGCTCGTCGCCGCTGCGGTTGAGCGGGGCGATCAGGTTGCCGGTGACCTTGGCGGCTTCTTCGAGGATCGCGTCGGCGGTGGCGCCGTCGACCGTTTCGGCCAGGGCTGGCAAGCGGGCCCAGAGGGCCGGGGCGTCGAACAGTTCATGCAGGACAAAGCGCATGTCGCGCAGCGGAGCGTTGAATTCGGGCATTGCAGAAAACCTCGTGTCAGGCGGCGCAGGCGGTCGCAACCGCCTGCTTCAAAAGGGGCCAAGCCGAGTGTCACAAGCCTGGCATCGCAGGTTCAGGCTAGAGCGCCTTGGCCATGTCGCGCAGGACGAACTTCTGGATCTTGCCGGTCGAGGTCTTGGGCAGCAGGGTGAAGACCACGCTGCGCGGAACCTTGAACCCCGCCAGATGCTCGCGGCAGAAGGCGATGATCTCGGCCTCGCGCACGTGCTGGTGGTCGGCCTTGAGGGTGATAAAGGCGCAGGGGGTTTCGCCCCACTTTTCATCGGGCCGGGCCACCACGGCCGCTTCCAGCACCGCCGGGTGCCGGTAGAGCACGCCTTCGAGTTCGATGGTGGAAATATTCTCGCCCCCGGAAATGATGATGTCCTTGAGCCGGTCGCGGATCTCCACGTAACCGTCGGGGTGAGTCACCGCCAGGTCGCCGGTGTGGAACCAGCCACCGTCGAAGGCTTCGGCGGTGGCGCTGGGGTTTTTCAGGTAGCCCTTCATCACCGTGTTGCCGCGCATGAAGATCTCGCCGATGGTCTGGCCGTCATGGGGCGTGGGCTCGAGGGTGGTCGGGTCGGCCACCATCACCCCTTCCAGGGTCGGGTAGCGCACGCCCTGGCGCGCCTTGATCTGCGCCCGCTGCTCCAGGGGCAACTCGTCCCAGGCCGCATGCCAGGCGCATAGCGTCACCGGGCCGTAGACCTCGGTCAGACCGTAGACGTGGGTGACCTTGATGCCCATTTCTTCCACGGCGCCTATCACTTTGGCCGGCGGCGCGGCGCCGGCGACCATGGCGTTCACCGGGTGATCGATGGCGGCCTTGGCCGAGTCCGGCATGTTGACCAGGGCATTGAGCACAATCGGAGCGCCGCACAGGTGAGTCACCTGGTGCTCGCGGATCAGGTTGAGGATCTTTTGCGGATCGACCCGGCGCAGGAACACATGCACCCCGGCCAGCGCGGTCACGGTCCAGGGGTAGCACCAGCCGTTGCAGTGGAACATCGGCAGGGTCCACAGGTACACCGGGTGGTTGCCCATGGCCCAGGTCATCTGGTTGCCCAGGGAATTGAGGTAGGCGCCGCGGTGGTGGTAGACCACGCCCTTGGGGTTGCCGGTGGTGCCCGAGGTGTAGTTCAGCGAGATCGCCTGCCACTCGTCGTCCGGCCATTGCCAGGCGAAGTCCGGGTCGCCCTCGGCCAGGAACGCCTCGTAGTCCAGGGCGCTGACCGCCTGGCCTTCGCCGTATTCCGGGTCGTCGAGGTCGATCACCAGGGGCGGGTGATCGAGCATGCCGATGGCGGCCTGCACCACGTCATGGAACTCGCGGTCGGCGATCAGCACCTTGGCTTCGCCGTGGGCCAGCATAAAGGCGATGGCTTCGGCATCCAGACGCACGTTGAGCGCATTGAGCACCGCGCCGATCATCGGCACGCCGAAGTGCGCCTCCAGCATCGCCGGGATATTGGGTAGCATCACCGCCACCGTGTCGTCCTTGCCGATGCCGCGTCCAGCCAGGGCCGAGGCCAGGCGCCGGCAGCGGCGGTAGGTGTCGGCCCAGGTGCGACGGATCGAACCGTGGATCACCGCCGGGTAGTCGGGGTAAACACTGGCGGTGCGCTCGATGAAACTCAGGGGCGAGAGGGCGATGTGATTGACGGCAGTCGGCGCGAGGCCTTGCTCGTAGATGGACATGGTTCGGGTACCCGGTGGCTGATTATTAGCTCTATGGACCGAGGCTGTTTTAGCGGCGCTCGGTGACTTATCCGGGGTCTTTTATATACTGTTTGCCGGTGTATATGGAAGTACTACCTGAGTTGTATAGTAATTATACTATAATGATAATCCGCTGCTCCGGCTCACAGGTTGATCGACGATGCCCAGCTCCACTCCCTTGAACCGCTGGCTGCGCCGGCAACGTGAAGGCCGGCTGACAGACACGCCCTGGCTTGGCCACGACCCGCAACCCAGCCTGCTGCTGGATGCCCAGGCACAGCCCCTGGATTTCAACCCGGCCCTGGAGCACTGGCTGCAAACAGCGGCGCCGTGCGCGTGGTCGGCGCTGCTGCCGGTCAATCACCCGGCCCTGGTGCAGGCGTGCCTGGAGCAGCAACGGGCCATCGAAGACGTCGAGGCCCAGTGGGGCGAGCGGATCCTGCTCTGGAGCTTTATCCCCGATCCGCAGCGGCAACGGGTCCTGGCCCGCTGCCGTGAGGCCACGGCGCAGATCCTCGCCGAGCGCGAGTCGGCCCGGGCCCGGCGCCTGTACCGGCTGATCACCGAAAACACTACCGATCTGATCTCCCGGCACACCCCGGACGGCTGCTTCCTCGATGCCTCGCCGGCCTCCTGGACCCTGCTCGGCTACTGGCCCGAAGAGCTGCGCGGGCGCCTGGCCCGCAGCCTGTTCCACAGCCAGGACCTGGCCGGGTTGATGCAGCGCACCCGCGATGCCCTGGAGCAGGACGGCTATCACACCATGACCTACCGCATCCGCCATCGCGACGGTCATTACCTGTGGTTCGAAACCGCCTGCCGCGCGATCCGCGAAACCTACACCGGGGCCGTGGTGGAGGTGGTCAGCGTGTCGCGGGATATCACCGCCCGGGTCCAGGCCGAGGAAACCAAGCGGCGCCTGGCCGAAGTGGTGGAGGCCCACACTGACCCGGTGCTGTTTATCCAGCCCAGTGGCGCCGTGACCTACCTCAACCCGGCAGCCCGGCGCACCCTGGGCCTGGCAGCGGGCGAGGACATGCCCAACCTCGACCGCCTGTTGGCCCCCGAGGCCCTGGCGCGCCTGCAGCGCGAAGGCTGGACCTGCGCCAAACGCGATGGCCGCTGGAGCCTCGACACCCGCCTGCACCCGGTGGCCGGAGGCCATTCGGTGGCGGTGTCGCTGATGCTGCTGGCCCATCGAGCGGCCAGTGGCGAGCGCTTTTATTCCCTCGTGGCCCACGACCTGACCGAGCGCGAATTGCGCGAGGCCGAGCAGCGCCATCACCAGGACGAACTGGCCCACACCGCGCGCCTGGTGACCCTGGGCGAATTGGCCTCGGGCATCGCCCATGAGATGAATCAGCCGCTGGCGGCAGTGGTCAATTACGCCAGCGCCAGCCAGCGTTACCTGCAAGCCCTGGGCAGCCAGCCCCAGGCGGCCGAGCGGGTGGCCCAGGGCCTGGAGCGGATCGTGGTCCACGCCACCCACGCCGCCGAAGTGATCAAGGGCCTGCGCGCGTTCCTGCGCAAGGGCCGCCGGCGCATGGAGGCGCTGGACATCAGCGAAGTGGCCCGGGAAACCGTGCGTCTGTGCGCCTGGGAGGCCGGTGCCTGCCAGGTTACGATCGAGCAGCAGTTGCCGGATAATCTGCCGCCGATTTATGCCGACCGGGTGCTGCTCGAGCAGGTGCTGCTCAACCTGCTGCGCAATGCCATCGACGCCAACCGCGAGGTGCACCCGGATGCGCCGTCGCGAATCATCCTCGGCGCTCAGGGCCTGCCCGGTGGCGGGGTGCAGGTCAGTGTCAGCGACCAGGGCCCGGGCGTCTCGGAGGCGCAGTTGCAGCAGATTTTCACCCCGTTCTACACCAGCAAGGCCAATGGCCTGGGGCTGGGGCTGTCCATGAGCCGCAGCATTATCGAAGGCTTCGGTGGCGAATTGCAGGCCCGGCCCCAGGCGGTCGGTTTGCAGATGTGCTGCCGCTTGCCGGCCCCCGCGCTCAGCGGGGCGACCCCACAACAACAGGAGTAAGGCAATGGCGAATGTGGCGCAGCAGGTGGTGTACGTGGTCGACGACGACCAGGGCATGCTCGATTCCACCGTCTGGCTGCTGGAGTCGGTGGGCCTCAAGGCGCTGCCGTTCACCAGCGGCCGCGAGTTTCTGGAGGCCTGTGACAGCCGGCTCAATGCCTGTGTGCTGTTGGACGTGCGCATGCCGGGCATGGGCGGGCTGAACGTGCAGGAGGAGATGCGCAGCCGCGAGTTGCGCCTGCCAGTGATTTTCGTCAGTGGGCATGCCGATGTGCCGATCGTGGTCCGCGCGTTCAAGGCCGGCGCCCATGATTTCATCGAAAAACCCTACAACGAGCAGTTGCTGCTGGACAGCGTGCAGCAGGCCCTGAGTCACAGCGATGAGCGCCAGCCCGACGCGGGGTTGAGTGCGGTCCAGGCGCGCCTGCACAGCCTCACCCCACGGGAAAACGACGTGCTGCTGCCGTTGGTGCAGGGCTACAGCAACCGCGAGGTGGCGGAGCAACTGGGGGTTAGCGTCAAGACCATCGACCTGTACCGGTCACGGGTGATGAAGCGCATGCAGGCCGACAACCTGCCGCAACTGGTGGGCATGGCCATCGCTGCCGGCCTGGTCGACCCGCTGCAGCTGCGCTGAGCGGTCGCTTCAGGCCACCGCCACCTGCAGGCTCGGCTTGGCCGCCAGCACTCGTTCGATGGCCCCGGTCAGCAGGTTTTCCAGCAATTCATCGCGTTCCCCTGGTTCCAGCGCTTGCTGGGCCAGCCAGCGGGGGGCGCTGTTGAGCAGCATGGCAATGGCATGCCCGGCCGCCTGTAGCGCGCTCGGGCTCAAGCGGCGCGGGCGGCCGAGCATCAGCAGCAACTGGTGCTCATAGTGCTCGCGCAGTTGCCGCACCCGCAGTTGTTGCTCGTCGTTGAGGCAACTGCTGTCGCGCTCCACCAGGCGAAAATGCCAGGGCATCTCGCGGTACAGCTCCAGGTGCGCGCGAATCAGCCGCTGCAGGTTGCCGCGCCGCGAGCGCGCAGGCTGCTCGATGCGCTTGAGGGTCGCCAGCAGCTCCTCGTAGAACTCTTCGATCAGGTCCAGCAGCAAGTGCTGCTTGCTCGGGTAGTGGTGATACAGCGAACCGGGGGTCAGCCCCAGGTAAGTCGCCAGCTCGCGCATGCCGACCTGGCCGAAGCCCTTGCAGGCGAACAGCTCCAGGGCCTTGTCGCGGCTCTGGGCAAAACGCGAGCAGCGCTCAGCCATAGGCATGGAAGCCGCGTCCGGTCTTGCGCCCCAGGTAGCCGGCGGCAACCATTTCCTTGAGCAGCGGGGCGGGGCGGTACTTGCTGTCGTTGAAGCCGTCGTAGAAGGCGTCGAGAATCGCCAACAGGGTGTCCAGGCCAATCAGGTCGGCCAGGGCCAGCGGGCCGATCGGCTGGTTGCAGCCCAGGCGCATGCCGGCGTCGATGTCCTCGGCGCTGGCCAGGCCTTCCTGAAACACCAGGATCGCTTCGTTGATCATCGGCACCAGGATCCGGTTCACCACAAACCCCGGGCGGTTGCCGGCGGTGATCGCGGTCTTGCCCAGGCGCTGGGCCAGGTCCATGGCCAGGGCGTGGGTCGCGTCGCTGGTTTGCAGGCCGCGAATCACTTCGATCAGGCCCATCATTGGCACCGGGTTGAAAAAGTGCAGGCCGATAAAACGCTCGGGGGCGTTGACGCTGGCCGCCAGTTGGGTGATCGACAACGACGAAGTGTTGGACGCGATCACGCAGTCGGCGCTGACCACACCGGCAATCTGTTGCAGCAGGCGCAGTTTGAGGTCGAGGTTCTCGGTGGCGGCTTCGATCACCAACTGCGCATCGGCCAGGCTGGCGTAGTCGGTGCTGGTGTGGATCCGGGCCAGGGCGCTGTGTTTTTGCTCTTCGTCCAGGGTCTGCTTGGCAACCTGCCGGTCGAGGTTCTTGCTGACGGTGGCCAGGGCTTTTTCCAGGGCGCTGGCGCTGATGTCCAGCAGGGTCACCTCGAAACCGGCCAGGGCGCAGACCTGGGCGATGCCGTTGCCCATGGTGCCGGCGCCGATCACGCCAATGGTGTGCAGATTCATAAAGGACAGTCCTGTGCAAACGGGTTCGAATGAGCGCGTGTGGCCGAGGGGGCATCGTCGGTCGCCCGCGACTGGCGTACCATGGCGCGCTGCCCTCGACACGGGGTTGGGCGCCAGTCTAGAGGCCGCCGCTTGGCGGGCCTATGCCATAACTGTTCAGCGATGCTGGCGTTTTTTGCCATGCGGCTGATGGGGAGAACAGGCTTTGATACGGGAAAAGGATTCGGTCGCGGCGTATTTCGTGCACGCCATGATCCACGGGCTGCGTGATCAGCCCGAGCGTCTGGCGATGGTATTGGCCGAGGCCGGCATCGACCCGGCGCTGATGGCGCAGCCCCATGCCCGGGTGCCGGCCAGTGCGTTCGCCGCGTTGTGGCTGATTCAGATCCGTGAGTTGCAGGACGAATTCTTCCAGCTCGATGCCCATGGCATGCCCGTCGGCAGTTTCGCCCTGATCTGCCGCGCGCTGATCCAGGAGCCCGACCTGGGCAAGGCGCTGCGCCAGTGCCTGGCCAATTTCGGGCTGTTCCTCAAGGACTTTCACGGCAGCCTCAGCGTGCGCGGCAAGCGTGCGGTGATCAGCCTGCACACCACGGCGACGGACCCGGACGCACGGCGTTTTGGCGAAGAAACCTTCCTGGTGCTGATGATCAGCCTGTTGTGTTGGCTGGGCGGGCGGCGTATCCCCATCGACCGCGCGGACTTTCGCCAGACGCGCGTGTCCTTGAGTGACGATGCCTTGCTCTGGGGGCCTAATTTGAGTTTTGGCGCCGAGCGCACCGAGATCGAATTCGCCAGCCGTTTCTTGCGCTTGCCGGTGGTCCAGGACCTGGCCTCGCTCAAGGTGTTTTTACGCAGTGCGCCGCAGTGGCTGGTGATCCGCTTTCGCAATCAACATGGGTTGGCGACTCAGGTTCACCAGCGGTTGCGGCGCAGCCACTACAGTCAGTGGCCGACCCTGGACGCCTTTGCCGGCGAGCTGCAAATGAGCCCCAGTACCCTGCGTCGACGCCTGGAACGGGAGGGCTGTTCGTACCAGGAAATCAAGGACGAAGTGCGCCGTGGCATGGCTGTGCAACTGCTGCGCAACAGCGCCACCCGCATCGACGAAATCGCCGAGCAGACCGGTTTCCAGGAATCCAGCGCCTTCCACCGCGCCTTCAAGAAATGGACCGGCGAAAGCCCCGGCCGCTACCGCGCCCGTTTCCAACCCCCCACCCTGTAGCCGCTGCCGAGGCACGAGGCTGCGCTGGCCGGCTCAAACGCCGCAGCCATACGGCGCCAATGAGGGCTATCGCCAGCGGTTACAGGCTTCGGCCGGGCATTTCGATGCCGTGCTGGTGCACGCGGCGGTACAGGGTCGCGCGGGAGATGCCCAGGGCCTTGGCGGCGGGTAGGGGTTTCCAGCGGTGGCGCACCAAGGCATCGAGCAGGGCCTGGCGTTCCGGGTTGGCGTGGCGCTCGGTGGGGCTGTCGAGGGGCGTGCCGTCCAGTGCCAGGCCTTGCAACTGCTCGGGCAAATCCCGCAACTGGATCAAGTCTTCCTCGCACACCGCACAGGCGTAGCGCAGGACATGCCGCAACTGGCGCACATTGCCCGGCCAGCGATAACCCAGCAGGCATTCCAGGGCCGCGCTGCCCAGTTGCACCGGCGCCCCACACAACTGCGACTCTTCCTGCACAATCCGCTGGATCAGTGCCAGGCGATCGCTGCGCTCGCGCAACGGCGGCAACTGAAAGCGCGCGCCGCCCAAACGAAAATACAGGTCCTCGCGAAACTCGCCCGCCGTCACCATCTGCTCCAGGTCACGATGACTGGCGCACACCACCTGGATATCCACCGCCTTGCGCCGCGAAGCCCCCAGCGGCGCCACTTCGCCCTCGGACAGCACCCGCAGCAGCCGGGTCTGCAACGCCAGGGGCATATCGCCGATTTCATCGAGAAACAGCGTACCGCCATCGGCCTGCTGCAACAGGCCCTGCATGCCTTTGCTCGACGCCCCGGTAAAGGCCCCGGCGACATACCCGAACAACTCGCTTTCAATCAGGCTTTCCGGGATCGCCGCGCAGTTCACCGCCACGAACGGCCGTTCGCGACGCTGGCTGGCCTGGTGCAACTGGCGGGCAAACACTTCCTTGCCGGAGCCGGTTTCACCCTGGATCAGCACCGGCAGGTTGCGGTCCTTGACCCGTACCGCCAGGCGCAGGCTTTCTGCCAGGCGGGGGTCGAGTTCGGCTGGCGCCAGGGCCAGCCGCTGGCGATTGCGGTGGACGCGCCGCGGGGCACTGAGGCGCCCGTGCAGGGCCTGGCGGCCGCCCAGGCAGGGCAGCAGGCACAGTGATTCATCCCGGGCCCGGTGCAGTGACTGTTGCTCGAATACCTGGCCGATGTGCTCCGGCAAGCGCCCCAGCCCCTGCAACAACCACTGGCGCGCCGCCGGGTTCAGCGCGTGCAGGCGGCCATCGTCGTCCCAGGCCAGCAGGTAGTCCGGCTGGCTGTCGACATAGCCCGGGCTGTGGTGGGCCCGCAGCACCCAGAAACCCTGGGCGCTGCTCATGAAAAACGCCTGTTCGATCTCCCGCGCGCTCTGCACCACCATCTGCCGGATCAGGTGCTGGGAGCGGCGTTCGTCCGGGGAACGTACCGCCGACACATCGAGCACCCCGAGCAATTCGCCCTGGGGGTCGAAGACCGGCGCGGCGGAGCAGGTGAGGCCAATAAAGGCGGCGCGAAAGTGGTCGCGCTTGTGCACCGTCACCGGGGTCCGGGCGGTCAGCACCGCAGCCACGCCACAGGTGCCTTCCTCGCCCTCGGACCAGCAGGTGCCCAGGTACAGCCCAGCCTTACGGCAATCATTACGAATGGTGTTTTCGACCCGGTAGTCGATGGTCTGACCCTGGGCGTCGGTGAGCAGCACACAGTAATCGGCGTCGCGTACCCGGCCGTGCAGGCGCGCGACCTCTTCGCTGGCGATACGCAGGAACAGCTCGGAACGCTCGCGGCATTCCTGCAGCACATTCTGCGAAAGGATCCGAGGCCCCTGCAGCGAGCCCGGGTCCAGGTGATGTTGCTCCATGGAGCGGCGCCAGGAATCGAGGATCAGGTCCGAGACCGGCAGTTGCGGCAGGTGTTCGGCGTTTCTCAAGACACGGCTGACGCAATCCACATGCGCCTTCGAGTGTGCGCAAAGCATGAGGGCCTCCGGTTCCAGCTTCTTGTAGTTGTGCCGGCATTAAGCGCCGAACACCGGCCGCCGACAAGCGTCCTCTGATCGCAGGTCGAGGTGAGACGCAACGTCTCAAGGTCTCGTCCAGGCCCCGTGCAGCCTGACATGCAGCGTCTCAACCATGGACGGTGGCGCCACTCGGTCACCGCTTGCGCGAGGCCCTGGGACGGGTGTTTGCAGGCTTTTTTCAGGACCTGGCACCGGCCTTGCTCTAGGGTCTTTACCAAAACTCGCCGAGCCTGTTTTTAACGCAGCAAGATCGAAGCGCAGGCAGTTTTCGTACAGAGCCTAGCCCTGATACCCAGCCTGACTGGTAAGCCAATAATAAGAAGAGGTGCCCTATGTCGTCCGCTCAAGGTTCGTTCGCCGTTGTGCCCGGGGTGGCTGCATGAGCCGTTTGCCCTTGACCGTGGGCATCATCGCCAACCCGGCCTCGGGGCGCGATGTGCGCCGCCTGACCGCCAACGCCGGGCTGTTTTCCAGCACCGACAAAGTCTCGGTGATCCAGCGCCTGCTGGCGGCCTTTGGCGCCACCGGTATCGAACGGGTGCTGATGCCCACCGACATGACTGGCATCGCCGCGGCGGTGCAGAAAAACAGCCACAGTCGCCAGGCCCGGGACAGCCACTGGCCGGTGGTGGAGTTTCTCGACCTGACCCTGCGCCAGAGCGTCGAGGACACACGCAAGGCCGCCCGCTGGATGGCCGAACGCGGGGTGGCGCTGATCGCCGTGCTCGGTGGCGACGGCACGCACAAGGCGGTGGCCGCCGAGGTCGGTGATATTCCGCTGCTGACCCTGTCCACCGGCACCAATAACGCCTTCCCCGAACTGCGCGAAGCCACCAGCGCCGGGTTGGCCGGCGGCCTGTTCGCCAACGGGCGGATCCCGGCCGAGATTGCCCTGCGGCGCAACAAACGGTTGCTGGTGCGCGAGCCTGCACGTGGCCTGCACGAGATCGCCCTGGTGGATGTGGCGGTGTCCTCGCTGCCCTTTATCGGCGCCCGTGCCATCAGCCGCGCGGCGGACCTCGCCGAGGTCTTCGTGACCTTTGCCGAGCCCCAGTCCATCGGCCTTTCTGCCCTATGCGGGCTGTGGTTGCCGGTCACCCGCCAAGAGCCCTACGGTGCCTGGATGCGCCTGGACCCCAATGCGGCCCAGGCCCTGCTGGTGCCCCTGGCCCCGGGGCTGTTGCAGGGCTGCGGGGTGCGCGACGCCGGTTACCTGCAACCCGGGGTGCCCCGGCCCCTGTCCCTGGCCAGCGGCACCCTGGCCCTGGATGGCGAGCGCGAAATCGAATTCAACCTGCATGACCGACCCACGGTCACCCTCGATGGCGGCGGCCCGCTGAGCATCGATGTCCAGGCGGCCCTGGCGTTCACGGCGCAAGAGCGCCTGTTGGCCATCGGTCGCGAACACCCGCAACACCCCGTGAACCTTCAGCACCAAGACACTCCTGGAGAATAAAAATGTCGACACCTTTGACCTCTGACCAGTTGCTGCATGCCTACCAGGTGATGCGCACCATCCGTGCCTTCGAAGAGCGCCTGCACGTGGAGTTCGCCACCGGCGAGATCCCCGGTTTCGTCCACCTGTATGCCGGCGAAGAAGCCTCGGCCGCAGGCGTCATGGCCCACCTGGGCGACGACGATTGCATCGCCTCCAACCACCGTGGCCACGGCCATTGCATCGCCAAGGGCGTGGACGTGTACGGGATGATGGCCGAGATCTACGGCAAGAAAACCGGGGTCTGCCAGGGCAAGGGCGGCTCCATGCACATCGCCGATTTCGAGAAGGGCATGCTCGGCGCCAACGGCATTGTCGGCGCCGGTGCGCCACTGGTGGTGGGCGCGGCCCTGGCCGCCAAACTCAAGGGCACCGACAGCGTGGCGGTGGTGTTTTTCGGCGATGGCGGCTCCAACGAGGGCGCGGTGTTCGAGGCCATGAACATGGCCTCGGTGTGGAACCTGCCGTGCCTGTTTATCGCCGAGAACAACGGCTACGCCGAGGCCACGGCCTCCAACTGGTCGGTGGCCTGCGACCACATCGCCGACCGCGCCGCCGGTTTCGGCATGCCCGGGGTCACGGTCGACGGCTTTGACTTCTTTGCCGTGCATGAAGCTGCCGGTGCGGCCGTGGAGCGAGCCCGGGCCGGGGAGGGGCCATCGCTGATCGAGGTCAAGCTGACCCGTTACTACGGCCACTTCGAAGGTGATGCCCAGACCTATCGCGCGCCGGATGAGGTCAAGCATTTCCGCGAGCACAACGACTGCCTGATGCAGTTTCGCGAGCGCAGCACCCGCGCAGGACTGGTCCAGGCCAGCCAGTTGGACCAGATCGACCACGAGGTCGAGTTGCTGATTGAAAACGCCGTGCGCAAGGCCAAGTCCGACCCCAAGCCGAGCCCTGCCGACCTGCTCACCGACGTCTACGTCTCCTATCCCTGAATCCTCCCTATAACAAGAATCGAGACCTCTATCATGGCGAGAAAAATCAGTTATCAGCAGGCCATCAACGAAGCCCTGGCCCAGGAAATGCGCCGCGACCCCAGCGTCTTCATCATGGGTGAAGACGTCGCCGGCGGTGCCGGTGCCCCCGGCGAAAACGACGCCTGGGGCGGGGTGCTGGGCGTGACCAAGGGCCTGTACCACCAGTTCCCCGGGCGCGTGCTCGACACCCCGTTGTCGGAGCTGGGCTATGTCGGCGCAGCGGTCGGCGCGGCCACCTGCGGCGTGCGCCCGGTGTGCGAGTTGATGTTCGTCGACTTCGCCGGCTGCTGCCTGGACCAGATCCTCAACCAGGCGGCCAAATTCCGCTACATGTTCGGTGGCAAGGCCGCGACTCCGCTGGTGATCCGCACCATGGTCGGCGCCGGGCTGCGCGCGGCGGCCCAGCACTCGCAGATGCTGACCTCACTGTGGACCCACATCCCCGGGCTGAAAGTGGTCTGCCCGTCTTCGCCCTACGACGCCAAAGGGTTGTTGATCCAGGCCATCCGCGACAACGACCCGGTGATTTTCTGTGAGCACAAAATGCTCTACAGCATGCAGGGCGAAGTGCCGGAAGAGCTCTACACCATCCCCTTCGGCGAGGCCAACTTCCTGCGTGACGGCAAGGACGTGACCCTGGTTTCCTACGGGCGCACGGTCAACACCGCGATGGACGCGGCGCGCAGCCTGGCTGGGCGCGGCATCGATTGCGAGGTGATCGACCTGCGCACCACCAGCCCGCTGGATGAAGACAGCATCCTCGAAAGCGTGGAGAAAACCGGACGCCTTGTGGTCATCGACGAAGCCAACCCGCGCTGCTCCATGGCCACCGATATCTCGGCCCTGGTGGCGCAAAAAGCCTTCGCCGCGCTCAAGGCTCCGATTGAAATGGTCACTGCGCCGCACACCCCGGTGCCGTTCTCCGATGCCCTGGAAGACCTGTACATCCCCGATGCGGCGAAGATCGAAAACGCCGTGCTCAAAGTCATCGAGTGGAGCAAGCGCTGATGAGTCAGATCCATACCCTGACCATGCCCAAGTGGGGCTTGTCGATGACCGAGGGCCGGGTCGATGCCTGGCTCAAGGAAGAAGGCCAGGCCATCACCAAGGGCGATGAAGTGCTGGACGTCGAGACCGACAAGATCTCCAGCAGCGTCGAGGCGCCGTTCTCCGGGGTGCTGCGGCGGCAGATCGCCCGCCAGGACGAAACCCTGTCCGTCGGCGCCTTGCTCGGCATCGTGGTCGAGGGCGAGGCCAGCGACGCCGAGATTGACGCGGTGATCGAGCAGTTCCAGGCGGACTTCGTGCCCGGTGCCGGCGCCGAGGAAGACAGCGGGCCCAAGCCGCAGAAAGTCGAGCTGGACGGACGCTTGGTGCGCTACTTCGAGCGCGGCGAAGGCGGTGTGCCGTTGGTGCTGGTGCACGGTTTTGGCGGCGACCTCAACAACTGGTTGTTCAACCACGAAGCCCTGGCCGCTGGGCGCCGGGTGATCGCCCTCGACCTGCCGGGCCATGGCGAATCGGCCAAGCAATTGCAACGCGGCGACCTGGATGAACTGAGCGGCGTGCTGCTGGCGCTGCTCGATCACCTCGATATTCCCGAGGTGCACCTGGTGGGCCATTCCATGGGCGGTGCGGTGTGCCTCAACGCCGCGCGCCTGGCCCCGCAGCGGGTGCGCTCGCTGACCCTGATCGGCAGCGCCGGCCTGGGCATGGAAATCAACGGCAGCTACCTGCAAGGGTTTGTCGACGCGGCTAACCGCAACGCGTTGAAGGCGCCGCTGATGCAGCTGTTCTCCAACGCCGAGCTGGTCAACCGGCAGATGCTCGAAGACATGCTCAAGTACAAGCGCCTGGAAGGGGTGGACAGCGCCCTGCGGCAACTGGCGGCGAACCTGTTCGGCGAAGGCCGGCAACAGGTCGACCTGCGCGCGGTGGTCCAGGACGGCGCGCAACCGGTGCTGGTGATCTGGGGCAGTGACGACGCGATCATCCCGGCGGACCACAGCCAGGGCCTGGCGGCGCAGATCGAGATCCTGCCGGGCCAGGCGCACATGGTGCAGATGGAAGCGGCGGAACAGGTCAATCGGCTGGTGCTGGAGTTTGTCCGCCAGCACTGAACCTCGTGATGGCTGCGCCGGCCCCCTGGCTGTCGCGGTCCTATAACAATAAGGAGTAGCCAAGATGGGTGTTTCTCTGAAATCGACTCAAAGCATGCGCGCCGCCGTGTGGCATGGCCGCAACGATATCCGCGTCGAAGACGTGCCACTGCCGGGCGCGCCACCGGCCGGCTGGGTGCAGATCCGTGTCGAGTGGTGCGGGATCTGCGGTTCCGACCTGCACGAATACGTGGCCGGCCCGGTGTTTATCCCGGTGGACGCGCCGCACCCGCTGACCGGCATCAAAGGCCAGTGCATCCTCGGCCATGAGTTCTGCGGCGAGATCGTCGAGCTCGGCGCCGGGGTTCAGGGCTTCAGCGTCGGCGAGCCAGTGGCGGCCGATGCCTGCCAGCACTGCGGCACCTGTTATTACTGCACCCACGGCTTGTACAACATCTGCGAAAACCTGGCCTTCACCGGGTTGATGAACAACGGCGCCTTTGCCGAGCTGGTCAACGTACCGGCCAACCTGCTGTACAAATTGCCGGCCAATTTCCCGGCCGAAGCCGGGGCGCTGATCGAACCCCTGGCGGTGGGCATGCACGCGGTGAAAAAGGCCGGCAACCTGCTGGGGCAGAACGTGGTGGTGGTCGGCGCCGGGACCATCGGCCTGTGCACCATCATGTGCGCCAAGGCCGCCGGCGCGGCCCAGGTCATCGCCCTGGAAATGTCCGGCGCACGCAAGGCCAAGGCTCTTGAAGTCGGCGCTACCCACGTGCTCGATCCCAAGGAGTGCGATGCCCTGGCCGAGGTCAAGCGCCTGACCGGCGGCTTGGGGGCGGATGTCAGCTTTGAATGCATCGGCAACAAACACACGGCCAAGCTGGCCATCGACCTGATCCGCAAGGCTGGAAAATGTGTGCTGGTGGGCATCTTCGAAGAGCCCAGCGAGTTCAACTTCTTCGAACTGGTGTCCACCGAGAAACAGGTGCTGGGCTCCCTGGCCTACAACGGCGAATTCGCCGACGTGATTGCTTTTATCGCCGACGGCCGCCTGGACATCACGCCGCTGGTGACCGGGCGCATTCAGTTGGAAGAGATCGTTGGCCAGGGCTTTGAAGAGCTGGTCAACAACAAGGAACACAACGTGAAAATCATCGTTTCACCGAGTCGCGTGTAGCGCGCCCAAACGGGCGATTTGGCGATGGCCCGTGGGTGGCCATCGCACTTTTTTGCGTTTTGCCGCTCTATTCATGGCCAGGCCGCGCTGATTCCCAGCTGTGCCAGTGAATATTGATCCGGTGCCGATGGCCTACGCCCCCTTCTTTTGCATGAAGCAATTGCTGCGCCGACCCCTGCTGTTGGCGGGGCTTTTGGTGCTCTGTTCCAGTGGCTGTAGCCAGCAGCAAGGACGCGATATCGCGGAGCAGTTTCGTAAAGGCAAACCTGACGAATTCTTCCAGACCAGCGTCGACCGTATGGCCACCCTGGGCATGCGCGACAACCTGCAAAGCCTGTACCTGCTAATGAGCAAGCTCTACCTGCGCAACCCGACGCAGTGGCGTAAATCCGGTTACCCCGACGGCACCACCGCCCAGCGTGAAATCCGCAACGCCATCGAACAGCGCAAGCCACTGCCGTCCCTCGGCGATCGCCGCGACCTGGCGGCCTTGAGTTATTCCCTGAGTCCGGAGTTTACCGGCGACCGGGTGGGGGCCTTTATCTATGCGATCGGCAGCATGTTGGTTACCGCCCATGGTGGGCGCACCGAATTTTATATGACCCATGCGATTGATCCGCTGTTCGTCAACAACGCCGCGCGCAACATTGAAAAGGCCACGTGGTTGTTGGGCCAGCGCCAGGATGCCAATGGGGTGTTGTTGCTGTTTTCCAATGAGATTTCGGAGGAGGGCAGCAATCTGAGTTTTGCCGTGGAGTTTGGGAAGATTGTGGCGCGCCTGGATTTGTTGAGTCAGATGCTGGATGAGCGCTATCGGCGGATTGGGTTGAATTATGCGCAGAGTTTGTTGCTCATGAATTTTTTGCCGGTGCAGTAATTCGGGCGTTCCAGGCGGCACTCCGGCCGGCCTGGGTCGACACCTGCGCGTCCTGTCCACCCGGCCATCTGTAGCCGCTGCCGCAGGCTCGGGCCGCGTTCGGACGCTGGCCCAGATACCCAAGACGCCTGATAAAACACCTGTAGCACCACCTCGGCTCGGCAGGCCCTTTATCTCAACCTGTTCCCAAGCCCTATTTCACTTCAGCTTTAGTTTCTTTCCAGCCATCAAGATGGCGCCGACACTCACGCAAGCGGCCAGCATCAAGTAGAAACTTGGCGCCAGTGGTGAGCCGGTGAGGGCGATCAGGCCGGTGGCGATGACCGGGGCAAAGCCGCCGAAAATGGTCACTCCCAGGTTGTAGCTCAGGGACATGCCCGTGACCCGGGTACGGACTGGGAAGATGTCGGCCATTAGGGACGGCAGCGGCGCGAAATACACCGCTTTGATCAAAGCCATCATCGCCACTACCAACAGCAGGGAGCTGGCGCTGGGGCGGCTGTTGAGCCAGAAGAAGGCCGGCAGGATTGCCACGGCATAGACCACCGCGGCTCCGAGCATGATTTTCAAGCGGCCAATATGGCCGGAGATGTAGCCGACGATGGGGGTGACGATGGTCAGGATCAGGCCGCCGGTGAGGGTCGCCAGGAAGCCCGAGGACTGGGCGATGTCCAGGCGGGTTGCAGCGTAGGAAGGCATGTACTGAATCATGTAGTTCGACGCCGTCGACACCACCAGGGTGCCCATGGCAATCAGCAGCAGGGTTTTCTGTGTCAGCAGCACGTCGCGCAGTGGCCGCTCTCCGGGTTCGCTGGCCTTGAAATCCGGTGATTCGTCGACGGTACGGCGGATGTACAGGCCCACCGGCCCCAGCAGCAGGCCGAAGAAGAACGGCACGCGCCAGCCCCAGTCGAGCATTTGCTGAGGGTCGAGGTGAGTGGTCAGGACGTAGCCAAAGGCGGAGGCGATCACCACGCCGAAACCCTGGCTGGCGAACTGCAAGCTGGCGACAAAATGCCGGGTGCGCTGCGGGGCGTGTTCCAGCATGAACGCGGTGGAGGTGCCGAACTCGCCGCCGGCGGAGAAGCCTTGCAGCAGCCGGGCCAGGAGAATGCCGATGGGCGCGGCAATGCCCAGGGTCGCGTAGCCGGGCATGATGGCGATCAAGAAGGTCCCGGCCAGCATGATCAGGATTGATAGCGTCAGGGCCTTTTTGCGGCCCTGGCGGTCGGCATAGGAACCGAGCATCGCAGCGCCTAAAGGGCGAATCAGGAACGAGATGCCGAAGGTGGCAAACGCCAGCAACAGGGAAAAGGTCGGGTCGGACGTGGGGAAGAACACCTGGCTGATGGTCAGCGCGAAATAGGCGTAGATCGACAAGTCAAACCACTCCAGGGTGTTACCGATCAAGGCTGCGCCTATGGGTTTCCACAGGGATTTGTGTTGCACCTGGATGGCGCTCGAGGTGGCTGCTAACTCGGTCATAACGCACGCTCCTGCTTATTGTTGGATTTTGAGCAGATGCCCGGGGCGAACCGGGCTGCACTATCAGGCTTGTGGCAGGTCTCCCAGGTCCCAGAACAGTGCGGTCATGATCTCCAGCCCCTCGCGGATCACCGGCAATAGCAAGTGTTCGTCCGGCGCATGCTGCGAGCAGCCTGGGTAGGAGTGGGGAATCCACAGGGTCGGCAACCCCAGCACCTCGGCAAAAATATCGTTGGGTAAGGTGCCCGCCAGGTTCGGCAGCAGAGCCAGACGCTGGGCACTGCTGCCGGCGATCGAGCGTTTGGCGAACTGCACCCAGGGGTTGTCCGGGTCCAGGCGGGTGGCCGGCGAGCAGCGCTCGATGATGACCTCGACCTGGCTGAAACCTTCGCGGTCCAGGTGCTCGCGCAGCAGCCTGTGCAACTGCTGCCAGGGGGTGCCGACGACGAAGCGCAGCTGGCAGAAGGCGACGGCCCGGGGCGGAATCGCGTTTACCGGCTTCTGCGGGTTACCGGTGCTGAAGGCGAGGATTTCCAGAGTGTTCCAGGCGAACAGGCGCTCGCCCAGGGTCAGCCCTGGCTCGCCCCAATGTTCGTCCAGGGGGCGGCCCAGGGAGTCGCGCTCGATCTCCAGGTCGGCGATGGCAGCGCGCACGCTGTCGGGAATGGTTGTCGGCACCAGTTCGCGGCAGAGGATGCGCCCGTTCTGATCCACCAGGCTGGCCAGGGCGTTGGCCAGGACCACGCCGGGGTTGCACATCACGCCGCCCCAGTTGCCCGAGTGCAGGCCTTTGTCGCGGGTATTGACCTCCAGGCGGAACTGCGCGGCGCCCCGGGAACCGAGGAACAGCGTCGGCCGCGAGGGGTTCAGGCGCGGGCCGTCGGAGGCGATGAACACATCGGCCTTCAGCACCTCGCTGTGTTCCTGGCACAACTGACGCAGCCCCGGAGAGCCGGCTTCCTCGCCCATTTCGAACAGCAGCTTGAGGTTGAACCCCAGGCGCCCCTCGCGGGCCTTGAGCACTTGCTCCAAAGCGGTGAGGTTGATGCTGTGCTGGCCCTTGTTATCGGCGGTGCCACGGCCGTACCAGCGCTCGCCTTCCAGGGTCAGACTCCAGGGATCGAGGCCTTCGCGCCATTGCTCGGCATAGCCCGGCACCACATCGCCATGGCCGTAGCTGAGCACGGTGGTCAGTGCCGGGTCTTCCAGGCGTGTGGCGATCAGGAACGGCCCGCCGACCTCGGGGTTGCGCAGCACCTGGCAGTCAAAGCCCAGGCGCTGCAACAGCGGCTGGATTTCGTCCACCAGGTAACGCAGCAGTTCGCTGGCGTGGGCCGGGTCCTGGCTGTCACTGCGAAACGCCACCCGGCGCCGCAGGTCCTGTTCAAAGTGGCCGTCGTCCAGGTACTGGCGGACGCCGGCGAGCGCAGCTTGCTTGGTCATTGCAACTCCGGTCGTGCAAGGGGAACGCGGCCATAGTGGAGTTGCTCAAGACATCTGTATATTGCTGTTTTTTGAAGTCGTCATTCTAATAATCAGATGCCTTGAGCCAGGGAGAAACAGATGGACTATCGGTATTTTCTGGCGGTCATTGATGCCGGTTCTCTAGCGGCGGCGGGAGAGCGGCTGCACATTGCGCCCAGTGCAGTGAGCCGGCAGATTGCCCTGCTCGAGGAGAGCGTCGGCGTCCCGCTGTTCGAGCGCCGTCCGCGTGGCATGCAACTGACCGCAGCCGGCGAGGCACTGGCCGAACATGCCCGGCGTACGTGGCTGGAGCAGGAAAACATCCTCGCCGAACTGCGGGGCGAGGGTTACCCGGGGGCCAAGGTTATTCGGCTGGTGTCCACCGAGGGGTTGTCGCGTTATTTCCTGCCACGGGCGTTGCTCGAACATCACCGCCTGCGCCCTGGGGCCGAGTACCGGCTGGATGTGATTTCGCCCCATGAGTGCGTGCAGCGCATTCGTCGGGGCGAGGCGGATGTGGGCCTGACGTTCAGCACTGAACCGGTGGAAGGGGTCAATGTGTGTTACTCGATCCGCTCGCCGATCCGCGCCCTGATGCGTGCGGGGCATCCGTTGGCAGCGGCTGTGGAGTTGTCATTGCAGGAGGTGCAGGCGTTTCCGGTGGCCCTGACGCCCAAGGGCACGACGCAGCGGCAGTTGCTGGACTTGGTGTGCCAGATGGACGGCTTGAGCTTTAACCAGGTGATGACCTGTAACTTTTCCGGGGCTCTGCATGAGTTTGTGCGCCAATCCGATACCGTGGCGTTTGCCAGTGCCATCAGTGGCGAAGGACAGGGGATGGATGGGCTGGTGTCGGTGCCGTTGTCCAACCCGCGGTTGGGGGATCGGGATGTTCAGGTGCTGACCATGCCCAAGCGTGTGCTGCCGGAGAGTCTGGCGTTTTTTATTGAGACCTTGATTGCGGGGTTGCAGAAGGAGGGGGCCTAGATCAAAGGTAAAACCCAGGCGGATCTAGCCGCAGTCGAGCCCGCGAGGCTGCGCTGGCCCTCCTCGACACCCAATACGCCCTCTAAAACACCATCAGCATCCCCACCCAGCTCGGCAGTGATAGCGTTTTGAAATGCCTGTGGCGACGGCGCTTGCGCCCACTGAACCGGGCAGGTGCTCCAGCGTGAAGCGCCCGTACAGACTGAGCCTGGCGATTTTTTGAGTGTGCACGCTCACCCCTCGCGGAGTGTTTTTATGACCTATCTCAATCTATGGTGATGACTAAATGCCATTGTCTGCTATGACTTGTTAGGTCCACATTTGGATTAACACCTTACTTCAGGTCCCGACACCAAAAAAAATCGAGGGGGGCAGCCTTGTTCGACTTGACTGATGCTGGCCCACCGAGGCGGTGCCTGTTTGTGGCGTGTCTGGCGAAGGTTTGAACCACGGGCTTTGGATGACTGATTGGGGCCGGTGAGCCTGCTATGCCTGGATTTACCGGAGTGAGTATTGACGATGCCTTGTCAGATCGGGCGGTCACCCAGTCGTCGGGTTGCTTGCAGCTCTATGACATTCAGTCGATAGCGTGGAATGACAGCCAGGAAGTACTGACCATTCTTAGGGAGTTAAAAAATGAACGTCCGGGCAATGAACCTCGCTCCAAGGTCTGCCGCCTTTTTCTCACTCATTGTCCTGGTGGTTTTTGCCCTGGGTATCGTCGCCGTGCTGCAAATGGGCAAGCTGCGAGACTCGGAGCAGGATGTCGAAGCCAATTGGATGGCCAGCATCCGTGAGATCGGCAAGATGAAGGCCGGCGTCTTGCGCCTGCGTCTGGAAAGCATCCGCATCACTGTGACCACTGACGAACAACAGCGCCAAACACGCATCGCGTCGTTGAGCGGTTATCGAGACGCGCTGCAGAACACCGTCAGCCATTACGTACCCTTGATCACGGGGCCGGCAGAACGTGAGCTGTACCAGGCGGTGGCGACCGATGTGCAGGCCTACTTCAAATTGGTGGACGAGCTGGAGCCGCTGCTGCGCAGCGGTGACAACGCAGCAGCCATCACCTTGATCAACACCCGCATCAGCCCGATGACCAACATCATGCAGGACAAGATGGAAAAGCTCTCGGACTTCAATGACGAGGGCGCGAGGCTGGCGGGGATCAATGCCAAATCGATCTACAGCAGCGGCCTGACGCTGGTGCTGGTGTTGATGGGGGTGACGGTGTTGCTCACTGTGGTGCTGGCCACCGTGCTGACCCGCAGCATCACCTCGCCCATCAGCGATGCCCTGGCCGTGGCCGAGCGCATCGCGGGCAGTGACCTGTCCCGGGAGATTGGGGTCAGCGGCCGCGATGAGGCCGGTCGCCTGTTGGCTGCCCTGGCGCAGATGCAGACCAACCTGCGGGAAACCATCGCCCACATCGCCGACTCCTCTACCCAACTGGCTTCAGCCTCGGAAGAAATGACCGCAGTGACGGAAGACGCCAGCCGCGGGCTGGTGCGGCAGAGCGATGAAGTCAATCAGGCGGCCACTGCGGTGACCGAAATGAGCGCTGCGGTGGACGAGGTGGCGCGCAATGCCGAAGCGGCCGCGCAGTCTTCCCGCGAGTCCATGGAATTCACCCGCTCCGGCATCGAGAACGTGGCGCAGACCCTCAAAGCCATCGAAGGCCTGGCCGGCAACGTGGCCAGCACGGGCGAGCAGGTCAAGGCCCTGTCCAGCCGGGCCCAGGACATCAGCAAAGTGGTGGAAGTGATTCGCGCCATTGCCGAGCAGACCAACCTGCTGGCCCTCAACGCCGCCATCGAAGCCGCCCGCGCCGGTGAGCAAGGCCGCGGTTTCGCGGTGGTGGCCGATGAAGTACGGGCCCTGGCCCACCGGACCCAGCAGTCGACTCAGGAAATCGAGCAGATGATCACCGCGATCCAGGCCGACTCGACCCAGGCGGTGAGCGCCATGAGCGTCAGCGCGGAGATGGCCAGCAGCTCGATCTCGGTGGCGCAGAACGCCGATGTGTCGCTCAAGCAGATTGCCCAGGCCATCACCCAGATCAATGAACGCAATCTGTTGATCGCCACCGCGTCTGAAGAGCAGGCCCAGGTGGCGCGTGAGGCGGACCAGAACCTGACCAGTATTCGAGAGCTGTCGATTCAGAGTTCGGCGGGAGCGAGCCAGACGGCCAGTGCGTGCGGTGAGATGGCGAATCTGGCGATTGAGTTGAATCGGTTGGTGGCGCGGTTCAAGGTTTGATAAGCGATTCGGTTTTTCTGGGGGGGCGCAGGTGTACGCCTTTGGTGCCTGCGTTCGCCCCTCGCCCGAATCCCTCTAGCCGCTGCCGAGCCTGCGAGGCTGCACGGGTCCTCACAGATGCCCAATAAACCCGCTCATGCCAGCTCGAGTGCTGCCCGAACCATTCGTCCGCGGCTTCAGATTGACTGTCCGCACAGACCCCCTCTGGTCCTCAACGCCCCAATTTCTCCATCGCCGCATCCGCCAGAAAAGACGACCGGCTCCTGATGTTGTGCTCGCGCACAAAGCGGTCGATCCGTTGAATCACGTACCCGGGCAAGGTCACGTTGACCTTCTCGGTTTTGCCCAGGTAAGGCGCGACGTCGATGTCCAACATGCCCAGCCCATCCCCGCGAAATCTGGGTTGGCGCGGTGCTGGGCGATGGAAGTGGGCAGGCGTCTTGCCCCGTACGCCATTGAATTACTTTGAAAGGCCGCCGATTTTGCAGGCAAACATGAAGGCGATTTCGGCCAACGGCTGCCTGTCGCGAAGTGTTGCAAGGGGGCGATTTTTGAAAAAACAGCGCTGTGTACAACACTTAAGGTTCGCCTGTGGATGTGCCTAGGTTCAGCGCGGCTGGAATGAAGGCGTCAGGCCTGATTCTGGAGAAGAAAAATGCTCAACAAAAACACGATCTGCCTCTGGTACGACGGCACTGCGCAGGATGCTGCGCAGTTCTATGCCCAGACCTTCCCGGATAGCGCAGTAATCGCCGTTCATCACGCGCCTGGCGACTACCCGGCGGGCAAGCAAGGCGATGTCATAACGGTCGAGTTCACGGTCATGGGCCTCCCTTGCCTCGGGTTGAACGGCGGGGCGGGGATCACGCATAACGAGGCTTTTTCATTCCAGGTGGCGACCGACGACCAGGCCGAAACGGACCGCTTGTGGAACGCGATTGTCACCAACGGAGGCCAGGAAAGCGTCTGTGGCTGGTGCAAGGACAAGTGGGGCGTGTCGTGGCAGATTACGCCCCGGGTGTTGACCGCCGCGATCATCGACCCCGATCCCGCGGCGGCCAAGCGCGCTTTCGACGCCATGATGACCATGACCAAGATAGACATTGCCGCCATCGAAGCCGCACTCGCCGGTTAGCGGGCCTGTGAGCCGGTGCGTTTTGGTGTTGGCCCTCATAGGCAGGTGGCCATGGGTGCCAGCGCCCGAACGCGAGCGGCAACAGAGCGAGAGCCGCTGCCGAGCCTGCGCTGGCCCTCACAGACGCCCGAGTTGTTAGCAAAGGTAGAACAATTTTTTGAAGGGAAGGGCGCGCTGGCTTTAGGCGTAGAAACATAACGCTAGACGGCGCCCGGAGGTTCTGTACGAGGGTGAGCGTTGGCTGCCGGAAAGGTTTGACGTTCATCGCGAGGAATATTTCTGATTCGAAGGGCGTCTGTAAGTACGTCCTTGAAAATCGGTGCTGCAATAGCTCCGCCGAAATAGCCATTTGCAGTGGGTTCATCTACGACTACAGCCATAATGAATTCCGGTGCGTTGGCCGGAGCGATACCCACGAACATGGCTCTGTATTTATTGTTTTTATATCCGCCACTGGATGCCTTGCGCGAGGTCCCGCTTTTGCCGGCAATTACATAGCCGTCGATTGCTGCGCGCTTTCCGCCTGCTCCAGGTCCATCCACGGCATGTACCATCATGTCCAGCACACTATTGGCGACCTCCGAGCTTATGACATTGCGTGGCGGCTGTGCCTCTCCTTTGATTATCGAGAGTGGGATTAGATCTCCGTCATTGGCAAAAACGGTATACGCTTGAGCCAATTGAGCCAAGTTGACCGACAAGCTATATCCGTATGAGAGGCTCGCTGTAGCGATATCCGACCACGTCCTATTGACTGGAACCGTCCCAACACTTTCTCCCGGGAAGTAGATCGAGGTGTTATTTCCGAATCCCAGTTCAGTCAGTAGTTGTGAGATTACTGCTCCCCCTGTCGGAATGGCGATTTTGCTCATGCCGACATTTGAAGAGCGGCGGATGATCCCCGCTAAATCCAGCTGAGTGTCTCTACCTACGTCCCTAATGGTATATCCATTAATTTTTACGAAGCCGGGTGCTATTTGGATAATGGCGTTTTTGTCAATAATGTTGGCGGTCAGAACGGCGGCCATGCTGAATGGTTTTATCACTGAGCCGGGTTCATATACATCAGTAAAAACACGGTTTCGAATGAGTTCTGCGTTGAAACTTCTACGTGCGTTTGGATTGAATGAGGGCATCGTAGATAAGGCTAATATCTCACCTGTTTTGGCGTGTATGAGAATCGCGCTCACCGACTTGGCTGCGTTGCTCTTGAGCCCTTTGATTAACGCTTTTTCAACGTAGTATTGAAGGGTGGAGTCAATTGTCAGGTGTAGATTGTCTCCAGGGTTGATGGGCTTGTGTACAACGATTTCGCGGGTGACCCGCTTGTGTAAGTTTAAGGTGTGTTCCTCTATGCCAGGCATGCCGGAAAGTTTATGGTTGTACATTAGTTCGATGCCTTCGATACCTTTCTGATCAATATTAGTGAAGCCTAATGTCTGAGCGAGCATCGAAGACTGAGGGTAATATCTTTTATATTCTAGGCGCTCGTAGATGCCCGGAATAGACAGCTTTGTTATCTTGTTCGCGAGTTCGGGATTGATCCGTCTGGCCAAATAGGCGAACGATTTATCTTGAGCGTTTAATATTAGTTTTCTGGTCATAGAGTCATCGATGTCAAGATGCTCTTGCAACATGAGTGCTTGCTGATTCGTTGGGGCGAACTGTTTAGGGTTTACCCATAAGGTGCTCACCGGTGTAGACACGGCCAAGGGCTGATTAAATCTATCGAATATAGTGCCGCGGACGGGCATTGTTTCAATCATTCGCGTTGAGCGTTTGTGACCCTCATTACTCAAGAACTCATGAGAAAAAATCATGAGGTAAGTTATTTTGGCTGCAAGCACCATTGACAGTGAACAAAAAATAGCTAAAACGATGGTAAATCTTGGATTTGTCCCTAAGGGATTCACGCGGCACATCCTGATGTAAACGTTCAAAACAAGATCAGCTTAACTAAATTAGTTCCGCCCTGCTTTGTAATATTAAGAAATATCTTTCCGTCGGCGATGGGACTTCAGTACATTGGCTGGTGAAGTCTGATTGTGAGGTTCGGCGTCGCTGGGATTTATAATTGGCACAGCTGTGGGTGAAATAAAGCTGCCCGATTGTTAGGCGATAATAAAAACGGTAGCTAGAGAGTGACATTCAGGCACTTAGAGTGAATCGAGTTCGTTGCTTAATTAGGGTGTCATGCTGCTTCGTTATTATGATGTTGATTGAGTTGTTCCTGTCTTTTAAATGACTCAAAGAAGGGTTGCTGTTTGCGTTGGCGGATGCCGGTGCTGCTGGGGCTTTTCTTGGATAAAAAGGGGACATTCAGATCAGGACCAACAGCAAGACGGCGGCCCCACGACCGTCTGATATCGAACCTTTTTCCGGTGGCCGCTGCCGAGCTTGCGAGGCTGGGCTGGCCCTCAAAAACACCCTCAGCCCCACGGGAAAGCACGGTGTCTTTCCCGGCCAGGGCCCAAGCGAGCCCCGATTCTGCTGCACAAATTCTGTGGCGAGGAAGCAAGCTCCCTCGCCACCCACCAACAGCGCTCAGGAACCCTCTCCCGTACGCCACTGAATCACCTCCAACACCGCGCACCCTTCCCGGGTGAGCAGGTGCACCCCACGAGTGATCCGCGTCAGATCACAGTCGGAAATATCCTTCAGATTAAGCGTGGACAGCGTGTCCATCAGATCCCGCACCACGGTGAAACGATGGGCCGCACTGCTGGCGAGATCGTTCAGAGAGGCTTGGGTGTCGAGGTAGAAAACCGCTTGATCGGCGTCGTGGGTGTCGACGGCAGTAAAGCGCGAGTGTGCTTGGTCATACATCGGTGCAGCTCCTGTGAGTGGAGCAATCACCTGAGGTGCCGGCTACGAGGGAAATGACGATTGTGCGGGTATGTGACGACCGGGGATCCACCGCGCACAGCCGTCATAACATCCTGTCGCGGGCACCTGATAGGCGACTGCAAGAGTGTGTCGATCGCTGATGCTGCGTTGTAATCCCGACCGGCCAAGGTCGTTCGCGATTTTGCTGCGAGGGCGAACTATAGGGTGGGTGGTTGAGAGCGACAACTGGGTGTCGGGTGAGATTGTTTGAGGAGGTGTGTCGTGGAAGCAGCGGAAACAGTGGCGACGGGACATAGGTGATTAAGCTGTGGTTTGCCCTAGGGAATTGAGTACATACAAGAGAGGCCGCTATCGGCCAAAAGGAGTCACTCATAGCATCTACTAAACTGGGGCGATTGATGTATCAATCAAAGGACGCCAAGGTTAGATGTTGATTTATTTCAGTAGACTTTGACCCTCTGGGAGGGTTGGCAGCTGGAATGGAAGTCAAAATGTATATACCCATAGTTCATTAAATACATAATCAGGGTCAAGGATATCGCTGAGGCTTTCAAAGTCGTCAAGCTCTTCGGGAAGAGATAACCCAATTCCGCGAAGCTGGTCTATTTGAACAAAACCCGACCACGCTATTTGTGCTTTTGAATTGGCCAGTACTTCTGAAACGGTAATTCCAGGCCATAATTTATCCATGTACCTTCCTTGGAATTTTTCATTGCATGATACTGCCGAAATTATACCTTCGCTGTCATGGTATGCGGTTATTAATCCATTATTTATGACTAATGCATTCGTTGTTTTTTCAATAAGGTATTCGCTTTTTAATATTGCTCTGGCTATGTTCTCTATCTGCTCGCCAATCGATATTCCCCCAATAGATACTCCGGGGATGATGATGTTGTTTATTTTCATGGTTGCCCTCTATTTTGGCGAGTTAGCCAAGATTTCATTAATGAATACGCTGATGACCGTCTCGCTATCCTTACCGACCAACTTCACCAGCATTACGTTTTATTCGTTCGTTGCCTTTCACGAAGGGCTGCTTCTGGCCGATTGCAGCCCTTCACGACAGACCGCTATCGGCCAGAAGCCGCCAGTGGCGAAAGACTGCTCTCGACCCAAAGCTGACCTTCACCCAGCCTGCTAAAACCGAGAAGCTGAATCAATGTAGACGATCAGCACCAAGGGAAAACGGCTGGAGCATGCTCGACCTCAAGCCGCACCAGTCTTCCTTAGCGACCTTCCAAACAATGTAAAGCTGAGTAAAAAGTAGAGCAGGCGAGGATCAGGACATTAGATTCGTTACCGCTCCAACGGCTACATGGTTGCAACGAATGCTTCCGCCAATTCCCCAGATCGAGACGATCTCCACGAGAATCGATAAGTCTTGTAATCGCTTCAGATCAATTGATTCGAGCACGTTTTGATGATTGAAATCTGTCAGTGAAAGGTCATGGATATCACTGAATATCAGCTCAACCAGTAAACTTTTCTGGCATACGTATTCAAAGTCCGCCGTCCCAACGCCAACCGCATCATGCTCTCGATAGTGCACGCACAGCTTCGCGATCGTAGCCGAACCTTGGTCCGGCAGGGCACGCGATACCAAAAAAGAGATCACCTCTGCGTCGTGAAACGATGGCCAGAAACCAATAGTTTCAATCACATTTTCGGCTCCGCTGATCAGCTCTTCGGGTTTCACTGTGTGCCTCCAGGATGACGTCAATGATTGATATTCATCAGATATGCAGCAAACGGCAAGTCATTGTGCAGCGACCGCGCCTCACACTGTAGAGATCCTATGCAGGAAAAAGCCTGAATCGGTAGGCTTGCTCAGTGATGACTGCAAAGGATCTTTTGGGTCGACTGTAGCCCTTCGCGACAGGCAGAAATCGGCTCTAAGTCTTCCTTCTCGTAGAAGGCTATTGATCAGAGGCTGCTGGTCAATGTTTCTCAATATTCACGCACAGTCCATCCCGCAAGACTCCCAATATTTCCTACACCAGAAAACCCCAACCGGCTTTTCATGGACGCCCCCATGCCGTCCATTGCACTATTGCGCCGACCTTTCAGTCACCCACCATTCTCCCGTCAATGGCCGCCCCATCAACGGCCCACGCTAAGGAAGCAACCCGTTTTATGACCGTCTCCGAACTGTTCGCCGCTATTCGTAAACCCTATGTTGAAACGCTGTCACGTGTCGCTGCGCAGTGCGCGTCGCACGTTGAGCCGGCTTATAGAAACAGCGATGGCTCATTGGCCACGGAAGGCGCAATGGACACGCCCTGTCGGGTGGATGCCATTGCAGCGGAGGGCGTTTCGGCTGGGCAGCTGGTGCAGGTCGACTCTGAAACCGAGCTGGCCTTTGAGCCTGTACGTTTTGAGCTTGGGCAGACGGCGGTGGTCATTTCTCCGTTTGGTTGGGACTGGTTGCCATTGGAGGTGCGGGGCTTGAGTGGGGAGGTGGCCTCACAGGTGGTTCGTGCCTGGTTCTTTGAGTGGTTCGATGGGGAGGATGAGAACCCGCCTACCGAAGAAGGGCTGCAAGGTGTGGTGCACTTTGTGTCGGATCCGGAGGCGACGGAGGAGGGGTACAGGGTGAAGATTGATTTGGGGTCGGCTCCGGGGGAGGCGGTGGAGGGGCTGCTGTTTGAGTTGTCAGATGCGGGGGCTGTTGGGGTTGCGCTGGGGTGAATGAGTGCATCTGAGGGGGCATGGTGTTCGTGAGGGCCAGCGCAGCCTCGCAGGCTCGGCAGCGGCTACAGAGCGACGCACCAGGCCGGCCGGAAGGCCGCCGTCTTGCTCTTGATTTTGATCTGAAGCGCCCCGTTAACCACGATGGCCGAACGCAGGTATTGAGCCGTGGGTAACCCGGCAGGGATGCCGGGTTAGCCGCCATCAGGCCATGGATGGCCTGTGGCGGCGGCCCACGGATCAATGCCGGAGTGAGGGCATGCCGAGCCTAGGCGAGGCACCGAGTGGAGGGGCAAGAGCCTTTGGTTACTTTGGGGTGGGCCGGCATTCCGGCTTTCCAAAGTGACTCGCTGTAAGAGCGAAACCATAAGCCGCCACACCCGCAGCAATGGATATGTCCCCAATATTCGCGGCCTACCTCAATGCACAATCTGCGCAAGAAACGCCTTAGCCCTCTCACTCTTCGGCGCCCCGAAAAACGCCTCCGGCGGCGCATCCTCGACAATCCGCCCCCCATCCAAAAACAACACCCGCTCTGCCACCTGCCGCGCAAACCCCATCTCATGGGTCACACACAGCATGGTCATGCCACTCCCCGCCAGCTTCACCATCACATCCAACACCTCGCTGACCATCTCCGGGTCCAGCGCCGAGGTCGGCTCATCAAACAACATAATCTTCGGCTCCATGCACAACGCCCGGGCAATCGCCACACGCTGTTGCTGACCGCCGGAAAGCTGGCTTGGGTACTTATCGGCCTGGTTCTCGATCCCCACCTTGGCCAGAAACCCCCGGGCCAGTTCCTCGGCTTTTTTGCGCGACAGGCCGCGGACGGTGATCGGCGCCAGGGTGCAGTTGTCGAGCACGCTCATGTGCGGGAACAGGTTGAAGTGCTGGAACACCATGCCCACTTCGCTGCGCACGCGGGCCGCTTCGCGGGTGGCTTGGGAAAGGTCGGTGTTGTCGATGAGGATCCGGCCTTTCTCGGCGATTTCCAGGCGGTTGATGCAGCGGATCAGGGTCGATTTGCCCGAGCCGGAAGGGCCGCAGAGGACGATGCGCTCGCCCTCACGCACTTTGAGGTCGATGTCGTGCAGCACGTGGAACGCGCCATAGAATTTGTTCAGGCCGCTGATATCCACCACCACTTTGCGGGTGTCGCTGGCGGTGATCGGCGGGGTGCTCAACGGGGCAGTCTGGGTCAGCATGGTCGGGTCTCCGGCGATCAGTGGAAGCGGTCAGCGCTGTAAGGCGCAGGGTCGGTGAACGGCGCGGCGCCGGTGAGCATTTCCGCCAGCAGGCGGCCGCTGACCGGGCCCAGGGTCAGGCCGTGGTGGGCGTGGCCGAAGTTGAACCACAGGCCTTTATGGCGCGCGGCCGGGCCGATCACCGGGCACATGTCGGGCAGGCACGGGCGACGGCCGAGCCAGGGTTCGGCGTCGACCCGTTCGCCCAGGGGGTAGAAGCGGCGGGCCAGGGCTTCGCAGCGGCGCAGTTGGATTTCATTGATCGGGTCGTCGCGGTCGGCGAATTCGATACCGGTGGTCAGGCGAATACCGCCGACCATCGGCGCCAGCACGTAGCCGCCCACCGGGTCCAGCAGCGGGTGCTGCAAATGGGTGCCGGGCAGCGCCGCGTAGTGCATGTGGTAGCCGCGCTTGATCGCCAGTGGAATCTTGTAGCCCAGGGGCTCGAAAATCCCCCGTGCTTCGGGGCCCAGGGCGACCACCGCCTGTTCGGCCGTGATCACGCCGGCTTCGCTCCGGACCTGCCACTGGCCGTCGACCTGGCGCAGGCTCAGGGCATCGCCGATGACGAAGCGGCCACCGCGCTGCTTGAACAGTTCGGCGTAGCCACGGGTCAGACCGCCCGGGTCGGTGACGGTCTTGGGATCGAGCCAGTGCAGGCCGCCCACCACGTCGGGGTGCAGCCCGGTTTCCAGTTGATGGATCTGCTGGCGGTCGAGCACCCGGTAGTTCAGGCCGTATTCCGCCAGGGCCAGGGCGTCGGCCTGGGCCTTGGCGAAGGCGGCCGGGTCGTTGAAGGCTTCGATCCAGCCTTCACCCTGGATCAGGCCCTGCATCCCGGCGGGTTCGGCCAGTTCCAGGTGTTCGCTGACGCAACGCTCGATCAGCGGCAGCATGGCACGGGTGGCGCGGGCCAGGCCTTTGGGCCCGGAGTGGCGCCAGTATTGCAGCAGCCAGTGGCCGGCCTTGGGCAGGTGGCTGAGGCTGTAGCGCACGTCCGATTGCTGGTTGAGGCCGTAGCGCAGCAGCTTCGACACTTCCCGGGGGAAGGCGTAGGGGATCACGCTGGCGCGCTCGATCAGCCCGGCGTTGCCGTGGCTGGTGCCGTTGCCCGGTGGCTGGCGGTCGAGCAGGATCACCTGCTGGCCGCGCGCTTGCAGGTGCAAGGCGGTGCTGACGCCGACGATCCCGGCGCCCAGAACGATGGTGTGGCAATGCATGGGGTCAATCCTTGGTACGCGGGCCGCCAGGGCGCCCCGCAGGAGTTCGGTCAATTAAGGTGGCGGCTGAGGCGGCCTTCGAGGAGTTTCAGGCTGCGCCGCACCACTTCAACGATCACCAGGTACAGCACCGCGGCCCAGAGGTAGATCTGGAAGTCGAAGCTGCGGGAGAAGGCCAGTTTGGTCACGCCCATCAGGTCATAGATGGTCACCAGGGAGGCGATGGCGCTGGCCTTGATCATCAGGATCAGCTCGTTGCCCAAGGGCCCGATGGCCACCAGCAGCGACTGCGGCAGGATCACTTTGCGAAAGCTGGTCCAGCGCGACAGGCTCAAGGCCTTGCACGCTTCGCGCTGACCCTCGGCCACCGCCAAAAGGCTGCCGCGCAGGATCTCGGCCTGGTAGGCGGCGGTGTTCAGGGTGAACGCCAGCAGGGTGCAGAACCACGCATCGCGGAAGAACCACCACAGCCCCACGTCCTGCCAGAAGCCTTTGAACGAGCCCAGGCCGTAATACAGCATGAACAGCTGGGCCAGCAGCGGCGAGCCCCGGAAGAAGTACACATAGGCGCCGCTGACGTTGCGCAGCAGGCGGCTGTTGGACAGGCGGGCCAGGGCGATCAGCAGGCCCAGTACGGCGCCGAGGCTGAAGGAGATCGCCACCAGCTTGCCGGTGACCAGCAGGCCGTCGATAAAGCGCGCGCCGTAGCGGTCCAGCAGTTCGGGGCTGAGGAACAGGTTGAGCAATTCATCCAGGCTCATGGGCGCGCGCTCCGTTGATGGCGGTTGAAGTACTGCTCAAGGAAGCGGAACAGCTGCCCGGACAAGGCCGAGAAAAACAAATAGCCGAAGCAGGCCACGGCGTAGAACAGCATCGGTTCCTTGGTCACGCTCACAGCCAGATTGGTCTGGCGCATCAGGTCCACCAGGGAGATGGTCGAGACCAGCGAGGTGTCCTTGAGCAGTGACAGCCAGTTGTTCGACAGGCCCGGCAAGGCGATGCGGGTCAACTGCGGCAGCACCACCTTGGTGAAGGTGGTGCGGCGCGACAGGCTCAGGGCCGAGGCGGCTTCGTACTGGCCCTTGGAGATGGTCTTGAAGGCGCCGAGCCAGATCTCGCTGGAGAACGCGGCGAACACCAGGCTGAAGGCGATCATCGCGGCGACAAAGGTGTTGATCGCCACTTCGCCGGGGTAGCCCATGGCGCCGAGGATCTTCTGTGCAGCAATCTGGCAGCCGTAGTAGATAATCAGCAGGGTCAACAGCTCCGGCAGGCCGCGAAATACGGTGGAGAAGGTGGTGGCCCAGGCCCGCACCCAGCGGTTTTTCGAGCGTGCGGCCAGGGCTACGGCGAGCCCCAGGGGTAGGCCGATGGGCACGCAGCTCAGGGCCAGGGCGATGGTGACCAGGGCCCCGGCCAGCAAGGCCGAACCCCAGCCGCCGCTGGCGAACGATAACAGTGACAGATGTTCGAACATGCTCGAACCCTCAGGACAAATTGAGCCTGCACGCCGGCGCCGCACTCAAGGGGGGAGTGCAGGGCAGGGGTACTCGAAAGAGGTGGGCCGCCACGCGGCCCGGGGCGGTCAGTAGATATCGAAGGCGAAGTAGCGGCTGGAGATCTTCTTGTAGGTGCCGTCGGCCACGATCTCATCCAGCGCCTTGTTCAGGCGTTCGCGCAGGGCATCGTCACCCTGGCGTACGGCGATCGAGGCGTCGGCGGTGGTGCCTTGCACGTCACCGATGATCTTGCAGCAGTCCTTGCCGGCGGTTTCAGCCCAGGCCAGCAGCGGAAACTTGTCGGCGATCACACCGTCGACACGGCCGGCGGCCAGGTCGCTGTTGGCTTCGTCCAGGGTTGGGTAGAACTTCACGTCGGCACCGGCCGGGCCGTAGTGGTCTTCGGCGTAGATGGCCTGGGTCGAGGACGACTGGGCGCCTACGGTGCGGCCCTTGAAGTTGGTCTGGGCATCGGTGATGTCCGAGTCCTTGGCCACGGCAACCGACAGCGGGGTGCGGTAGTAGTGGTTGGTGAAGGCGATCTTCTTCTTGCGCTCGTCGGTGGCGATCATCGAGGCCACCACGGCGTCGTATTTTTTCGCCATCAGGGCCGGGATGATGCCTTCCCAGTCCTGGGCGACGATGGTGCATTGGACTTTCATGCGTTCGCACAGGGCGTTGGCGATGTCGACGTCAAAACCGTGCAGCTTGTTGTCGGAGTCGACGTAGTTGAAGGGAGGGTAGGCGCCTTCGGTGGCGATTTTCAGCACTTCAGCCTGGGCACCGGTAGCACCGGCGAGGACCATGGCACATGCACTGGCAAAGCGAACGACATTCTTCATTTGGCACCTCGATTATTGTTTTGGTCTGGCAGAGGATGTGTAACCCACGAACTCGTTATGCAGGGCGGCGGTGGCTTCCAGGCGGCGCTCGACGTCCGGGCCCAGTTGCTTGCACACCTCGTTCACCAGCAGGTGCACCAGCGACAGCATGGCTGCGGTGGATTCCCAGAACAGGTTGAACTCGGTGGGCACGCGAAAAACTTCATCGGCGTTCTGCTCGGCCCAATCGCAGAACGTGTCGGTGACCAGGGTCACCGCGATCCCGGCCTCACGGGCCTTGCGGCACAGGTTGAGGGCGTGGCGCGAATAGCGCCGGGCCTCGAATACCACCAGCGCACAATCCCCCGGCTGGCTCAGCAGCACCTCGGCGTAGTGCCCGGCGGCGCCGTCCACCAGGTGCACGTCATCGCGCAGGTATTGCAGCAAGTGGACCATGGAGGCGGCGATGCCGCGCTCGGTCTGGAACCCAGCGACAAACACTTTGCGCCGGGTGGCCAGGCGCTGGGCCACGGTGATCCAGGCCGGGGTCAGGCTGTATTCATAGACTTTCATCAGCGCGCCGACTTCCAGCTCGAAGCTGCGCGGCAACCCCTGGGGGGCCTGGTTCGGCTGCTGGCGAAACTCCTGCAAGCGATCGCCAACCAGCCACGGGCCTTCGCCGAGGTCATTTTTCAGGTCGTTCTTCAGGTCTTTGAAGTGGCTGTAACCGATGGCGCGGCAGAAACGCCCAACGCTGGATTCGCTGACGCCGAGTTTGTCGGCAATGTCGGCGGCGGTCTGGAAGGGCAGCTCGTAGAGGTTGGCCAGCATGTAGCTGGCAATGGCCCGGCCCGAAGCGGTGGCGCTCGACAGACTGCTTTCAAGGCGTTGTTTGATGGGCTGGCTCACGGCGAATTCCTGTGGTTGGACAGCGCGTGGAGTGGAAAATGAATGTTTTCTGTCACTAAGTCAATATTTGACAGATAACTGGCGTGACGCGATAGTCAGGCCACTTCCAATAACAACTCCACCGGAGCCTGCGATGTCCGAAGCCACCCCCGTGCACGCCGAAATCGAGCACCTTGAGCTGTCCGAATTGACCCAGTTGCTGCAGCGCATTTTCCTGCGCCACGGCACCAGCGCCGAGGTTGCGCAGGTGCTGGCCGACAACTGCGCCCGGGCGCAGCGCGATGGCTCCCACAGCCATGGGGTGTTTCGCATCCCCGGTTACCTGGCGTCCCTGGCCAGCGGCTGGGTCGATGGCCGGGCGCTGCCGGTGGTGGAGGATGTGGCCAGCGGTTTTATGGCCGTGGATGCGGCCAACGGCTTTGCCCAGCCGGCCCTGGCCGCCGCTCGCGAGGCCTTGATCGAGAAGGCGCGCAGTGCCGGGATCGCGGTGCTGGCGATTCGCAATTCCCACCACTTCGCCGCGCTCTGGCCCGACGTCGAGCCCTTTGCCGAAGCCGGCCTGGTGGCCCTGAGTGTGGTCAACAGCATGACCTGCGTGGTGCCCCACGGCGCCCAGCGGCCCCTGTTTGGCACCAACCCGATTGCCTTTGCCGCGCCGCGCGCCGGCGCCGACCCGATTGTGTTTGACCTGGCCACCAGCGCCATCGCCCATGGCGATGTGCAAATCGCCGCGCGCCAGGGCGAGCAGCTGCCGCCGGGCATGGGCGTCGATCGCCAGGGCCAGCCGACCTGCGACCCCAAGGCGATTCTCGATGGCGGTGCCCTGTTGCCGTTTGGCGGGCACAAGGGCTCGGCGCTGTCGATGATGGTCGAGTTGCTGGCGGCGGCGCTGACCGGTGGCAATTTCTCCTTTGAGTTCGACTGGTCCCAGCACCCCGGGGCGCAAACCCCCTGGACCGGCCAGCTGCTGATCGTCATCGACCCGAGCAAGTCCGGGGGCGGGCGCTTTGCCAGCCGCAGTGACGAGCTGGTGCGGCAGATGCAGGCGGTGGGGCTGGAGCGCCTGCCGGGCGACCGCCGCTATCGCAGCCGCGCCCAGGCCCGCGAGCACGGGATCCCCCTGGCCGCCGCCGAGCTGGCCAAGTTGCGCCAGTTGGCGGGTTGAGCCGTAAGTCGTTCATCCTCTCGGGCCGGGGCTTGTAGGCCTTAAGTTTTGCTCCCGGTAGCGGTCCGGTCTTACGTCGAGTTTGCCGGGCCCTGCCAGCCACTCCAAAGCAGCCACCATTCAGCGCCAAGGCAGCATGGGCCTGGCCGCAGGTCCTTTTGATAATCGCCTCCGACATCTCGTCCCCCGTTTGCGGAGCGCGCCATGCATAACAATAAGAATTTGCGGCAGTCTTTCCTGCCGGCCCTGATCGCCGGCTTTTCGACCCTCGGCCTGAGCATCATCGCCGAGGCCGAGATCATGCTGTACGACAAGGACCAGACCACCTTTTCCACCGACGGCTACATCAACGCCTTCTACGTCAACAGCGATGTCGACCGTGCCGGCGATCAGTACGACCGGCGCCAGGCCCGGGTCAAGATGGGCTTCTTGCCCAACTACCTGGGCTTCAACATGGGCAAGCAGGTGGACGACTTGAAACTCGGGGCCCGCGCCTCGTTCTGGGTGACCATCAACGACAGTGAAACCAACGGCACCGACACCGCCATCGACGTGCGCCAGTTCTACGGCACGGTGGCCAACCCGGAGTGGGGTGAGGTGCTGATCGGTAAGGACTTCGGGCTGTTCGCCCGGTCCAACATCCTGCTCGATGAACTGCTCGCCGGTTACGGCCAGGTCAGCGACAGCCTGGGCCTGGTGGACGGCGGCGGGGTGTCGTTCGGCAATATCGGCAGTGGCTACCCGTACCCGTTCCCGACCTCGCAGATCACCTACCGCACCCCGGTGATGGACGGCCTGCGAGTCGCGGTGGGGATCATGGACCCAGTGGACACCAACGACAGCAGCCCGACCGGCAAGGCCTACCAGGAGAACCCGCGCACCGAGAGTGAGGTCACCTACCAGTTCGACCTGGGCGGGGCCAAGATCTACAGCTGGCTCAACGGCAGTTACCAGAGCTCGGACAACACCGACTCCACGGTCAAGTCCGTCACCTCCAAGGGCCTGGGCTATGGGGTGCAGGCCAAGATGGGCGGCTTGTCCCTGACCGGCTCGGGGTTCCAGGCCAAGGGTATCAACCCGTTCTTCACCAACAACGCCGGCGAAGCCACGCTGCGCAATGTCGACAGCAACGGCTACCTGCTGCAGGGCTCCTACAAGCTGGGGAAAAACCGCCTGGCGCTGTCCTACGGCAAGACCCGTGACGACGGCAACGGCGTGGTTGGCAGCGGTGCCGACTATGAAACCCGTGGCATTGCGTTGTTCCACGACATCAACGACAACCTCAAGCTGGTGGCCGAGTACAACCAGTTCGAGATCGATGGCCACGACACCAGCGCCCAGAACGAAAACACCGACACCTTCGCCGTCGGCGCAGTCCTGACCTGGTAACCCCTCTGGCCCGGGTCACGCCGTGCGCATCGCGGTGTGGCCCGGGCCGTTTGCCTGGCGCCGCCGGTCGGTGTCTCATCCCATTGAAGCGCCCACCCACTACCCAAGTAGCATTCGTCGGGCGCGGCTGACTTCGTACACTCATGCCTCATACAGCGCACCCGCGGGAGGCGAAGATGCAACAAGCCCAGAGCGAGGGTGTCGTCAGTGCGATGTCCCAGGCCAGTGATGTGCAGCAGGTCGCCCAGGAGCTGGCGCGGCAGTTGTTGCACCCGCACCTGGGGTTCGTGCTGTTTTTCTGTTCGGCCGAATATGACCTGCAGGCCCTGGGCCAGGCGTTGCACCAGGGTTTTGGCGGGATCCGCCTGGTGGGCTGCACCAGCGCCGGGGAGATCACCCCCCAAGGCTACGGGCGCAATTGCGTGACCGCGATCGGCTTTGACCATCGGCACTTTTCCATCGCCACCGAGCTGATCGACCAGATGGAGCACTTCAGCCTGATCGACGCCCAGCAGATGGTCGAGCGCCTGGTCAGCGACTGTCGCAGCAACACCCTGGCGCCGATCAAGGGCAACAGTTTTGCCCTGACCCTGCTCGATGGCTTGTCCAGCCGTGAAGAGATGGTCCTGGCGGCGCTGAGCGCGGCCCTGGGGGATATCCCGCATTTCGGCGGCTCGGCCGGCGACGACAACTACCTGACCCACACCCATGTCTACTTCGGCGGCGAGTTCCACAGCGGCGCGGCAGTGGTGGTGCTGGTCAATACCTGGCTGGATTTCGAGGTGTTCACCACCCACCACATCCTGCCGCGGGAAGAAAAACTGGTGGTCACCGGCGTCGACAGCAGCTTGCGCCGGGTCTACGAACTCAACGCGGAACCGGCCGCCGAGGAATACGCGCGGCTGATCGGGGTGCCGGTGGCGGAACTCGACCACCGGGTATTCGCCGCGCACCCGCTGGCGGTGCGCATCAACCAGCATTACTACGTGCGCGCGGTGCAGCAGGTGCACCCGGACCTGAGCCTGAGTTTTTACTGCGCGGTGGAAAACGGCATCGTCCTCACGGCCATGACCCCGGGGCCGCTGCTGCCCAATCTGCAAGCCCTGTTCGACGGCCTGCAACAGCGCCTGGGCGGGCTGCTGCTGACCATTGGCTGTGACTGCTTTTTGCGTCGTCTGGAGCTGGAAGACCGCGGCAGCCTGGACGAGATCGGGGCCTTTTTGCGTGAGCAGCGGGTGATGGGGTTCAACACCTACGGAGAACAGTTCAATGGCATGCATATCAACCAGACCTTTACCGGGGTTGCCATTGCCCGCAGCCGAACCCCCGCCAGCCGCTGAGCTGCAAGCCCAGGTCACACGGCTTGAAGAAGAGAATCGCAAGCTGCGGCGGATCAACGCCGCGCTGATCGAGCGGGTCGAGTCCGGGGTCACCCGGGGCAACGATCCCTATGCGGCGTTCCAGCATTCGGTGGTGTTGGCCGAGCAGGTGCGCGAACGCACCGATGCGTTGAACCAGGCCATGGCCGAGCTCAAGGCCGGCAACCGCCTGTTGAGCGAGGCGCGGCTGCGGGCCGAGACCGCCCATCAGTACCTGATCGACGCCATTGAGAGTATTTCCGACGCCTTTGTGCTGTTCGACGAAGAGCAGCGCATCGTGCTGTTCAACAGCCGTTTCAAGGCGTTCTGGAGCAACAGCCGGGTGCGGATCATGGCCGGCATGCGCCTGGCCGAAGTCAAACGGCTGATGACCAGCACCGGGATGTTCAGCGAAGAGCCCCGGGGCCATGCCGACGAGCACCTGCTGTACCGTTTGCAGGACGGGCGCTGGCTGCAGATCAGCGAACGGCCGACCCTGGAAGGCGGGCGGGTGATCCTGTTCACCGACATCACCGAGGTCAAACTCAGCGAAACCCTGCGCCGCGAGCAGGCGGTGGCGCAGAAATCCCACCTGCTGCAACGGGCAGTGGACAACCTGTCCCAAGGCGTGGCCATGGTCAACGCCGAGGGCATTCTTGAACTGTGGAACCGGCGCTTCCTGGAGCTTAGCGGCCTGGCCCCGGTGGCGGCCCACCGACCGTTCGCCGAGGTGATCGCCGACAGCGAACTGAGCCTGTTGACCCCGGCCAGCCGCGACGGCAACGGGCGGGTGATCCGTGAATGCGAGCAGCGCCTGTACGACGGGCGCATGTTGGAAATCCGCACCCATCCGCTGCCCACCGGCGGTTTCGTCAACACCTTCACCGACATCACCGAGCGCTACCAGCACGCCGAGGCCCTGAGCGAAAGCGAGCGCTGGATCCGCCTGATCACCGACCATGTGCCGGCGCTGATCGCGTACCTCAATGCGGATCTGGTCTACGAATTCACCAACAAAGTCTACGAGGAATGGTACTGCTGGCCGCGCGGGGTGATGCTCGGCCAGAGCCTGCGCGAGGTCCACAGTGAGCAGCACTACCGGCGCCTGGAGTCCTACGTGGCGCGGGCCCTGGCCGGGGAGAGCGTGACCTTCGAGTTCCCGGAAACCAACATCAACAACCAGGAGCGCTACATGCTGCGCTCCTATGTGCCCAACCGCTTGGCCACGGGCGAGGTGGTGGGGATTTTCGTGCTGATCCGCGACATCACTGAACGCCGGCGCACCGCCGAGGCCTTGCATCAGGCTTATCAGAACCTGGAGCTGCGGGTCCGCGAGCGCACGGCGGAGTTGACCACCCTCAACCAGCAACTGCTGCGGGAAATCGACGAGCGCAGCCGGGTCGAATCGCGCCTGCGCGAAGCCAAGCTGGAGGCGGAGCAGGCCAACCTGTCGAAAACCAAGTTCCTCGCGGCGGTCAGCCATGACCTGCTGCAACCCTTGAACGCGGCGCGGCTGTTCACCAGCGCGCTGCTGGAACGGCGCGAGCCCCAGGCGTGCCAGGTGCTGGTGCGCAACGTCAGCAACTCCCTGGAGGATGTGGAAAACCTGCTGGGGACCCTGGTGGATATTTCCAAGTTGGATGCCGGGGTGATCAAGGCCGATATCGCGCCTTTTGCCCTCAGCGAATTGCTGGACAACCTGGCGGTGGAGTACGCCCAGGTGGCGCGCAGCGAGGGCCTGGACTTGCACTTTGTCGGCTGTTCGGCGTTGGTGCGCAGCGATATCCAATTGCTGGCGCGGATCCTGCGCAATCTGTTGAGCAATGCCATTCGCTACACCAGCAGCGGGCGCGTGGTACTGGGTTGCCGACGCCAGCGCCAGCGGCTGTCGATCGAGGTGTGGGACAGCGGCATGGGTATCGCCGAAAACCGCCTCGAGGAAATCTTCCAGGAATTCAAGCGCGGCGATGTGCAGCGCCCGGATCAGGATCGTGGGCTGGGCCTGGGGCTGGCGATTGTGGAGAAAATCGCCGGCATCCTCGGGCACCGGATACGCGTGCGCTCGTGGCCGGGCAGGGGTTCGATGTTCGCCGTCGAAGTGCCCCTCAGCGCCACCGCGCCCAAGGCCCTGCCCAGCCTGAGCATGAGCGAACCGATGCTCGAACGCCTGCGGGGCGCGCGGGTGTGGGTGCTGGATAACGACGCGGCGATCTGCGCCGGCATGCGCACCCTGCTTGAAGGCTGGGGTTGCCGGGTGGTGACCGCCTTGTCCGAGCAGGACCTGGCGCGCCAGGTCGACAACTACCACGCCGACGCCGACCTGCTGATCGCCGACTACCACCTGGACAATGACCAGAACGGCGTCGACTCCGTGGCCCGGATCAACGCCCGCCGCGCATCACCGATCCCGGCGCTGATGATCACCGCCAACTACAGCAACGAACTCAAACAGCAAATCCGCGAACTGGGCCACACCCTCATGCACAAACCCGTGCGCCCCATGAAACTCAAGACCGCCATGAGCCACCTCCTGGGTCCACGGCTGTAGCCGCTGACGAGCCGTGCGAGGCGGCGCTGGCCCTTCCAGGCGCCCGAGGCACTCAGGTCAATTGAGGTTGTTCTTGAGGGCCAGCGTCCGAACGCGGCCCGAGCCTGGGGGCCGCGGCTACAGGGTGTCGCGGCTGCCAGTTTCGGGCCGCGTTCAGACGCCGACAGGCGACAGGCTCAACGACGCAGATAGGCGCCGAAGTCGATGTCGCCGGCGCTGAGGATGGCCTGGACGCGGTTGTGGACGTTGAGTTTGCGCAGGATCGCCGAGACGTGGGCTTTGACCGTGGTTTCGGCGATGTCCAGGGTGTAGGCGATCTGTTTGTTCGATTCGCCCTTGGTCATGCGTTCGAGTACCAGCAGTTGCTTGCGGGTCAGGGCCTGAAGCAGTTCCGGCGGGAAGCTGGGGTTTTCGTTCATGCGCCGCCCGGAGCTGCTCTTCTGGGTGCGGATGATGTCTGGCGGCAGGTACACGTTGCCGTTGAGGATCTGCTCGATGGCCTCGGTCATCTGCGAGCGCGGCGACGACTTGGTGATAAAACCCACCGCGCCATAGGTGATGGCCTGGAGCACGATCTGTTTGTCTTGCTCGGCCGAGACGATCACCACCGGGATGGTCGGCGCTTCGTTGCGCAGGTTGATCAGACCGTTGAGGCCGTGCATCCCTGGCATGTTCAGGTCGAGCAGGATCAGGTCCAGGTCGTCGTGCTGCTGGGTCAGGGCCAGGGCGCTTTCCAGGTCGGCGGTTTCCATGACTTCGCTGCCGGGGAAACCGTCGCTGATAACGTTGTGGATCGCTTCGCGGAACAGGGGGTGATCATCGGCAATCAGAATTTTGTACATGGCCTTTCACCTCGTTATTTTTTGATTGTGGTGGGGCTGCAGCTCAGGGTTATTGGCTCAGGGAAAGGGTTCGGGCTGGGCCGGCGACACGGGCAGGTTGGCGGCTTGCCAGGCGTCGAGGCCGTCGCGATACCAATACAGGGTTTTATAGCCCAATGCTGCGGCGCGTTTTACCGCGTTCCAGCTCAACCAGCAATCGGATCGGCAATAAAAGACCAACGGTTGTTCCAGGCGGCCGGCGCTGGCCTGTTGCAGGTGGCGGGCGAAGTAGGCCTGCCAGGGGGCGCTGAGTTCGCCGTCGCCGGTGTTGGCCAGCCACAGGCTGCCGGGCAGGTTGGCGTGGGGTTCGTCCTCGATGAAACGGCCTTGCAGCCATTGCCGGCGATAGACGTCCACCAGTACTGGACGCGGGGTTTGCTCCAGCAGGTGTTGCAGGGCGGGGGTGTCGATGATCTGCGCGCCGTCCAGCTGGTTCGGCGTCGGGCTGCGGTACAGGCTGGTGCGATAGCCCTCGGCGGAAAACAGCGGGGTTTCGGCGTGCGCCGGGCCGGCCAGCAGGCTCAGCCAAGCAAGTGCCAGGCAGGGGCGTAACAAACAACGCAGGGCACGTGGCATAGGGCTTTTATCCTTCTTGTTATAGGCCCATTACATGCCACGGATGGAGCTTTGTGAATGCGACGATAGACAGTAAAACCGCTACGAAAGTACTGTTTTCTGCCCGAAGCAGGTCCTGGCGGCGCCCTCAGCCATGCTTGCGCAGCGCCGCGTGCTGGGGGTTGAAGGTCAGCACCGCCAGCAATGAGAACAGCAGGGTCAGGCCCAGGCACACCGCCAGGGCCAGCGGGTTGAAGCGCTGGTACAGGGCAAAGCGCACCAGTTCCACCGCATGGGTAAAGGGGTTGAGGGCGCACAGCCAGTACAGCCATTGGCTGGCTTCGAGCATCTTCCACAGCGGGTACAGCGCCGACGACAGGAAGAACAACGGGAAGATCACGAAATTCATCACCCCGGCAAAATTCTCCAGTTGGCGGATCGCATTCGACAGCAGCAGCCCCAGGGCGCTCAGCATCAGGGCCACCAGCAGCAACGCCGGCAAGGCCATCAGCAGGCCCATGGCCGGCGGCTGCACGCCGTACAACCAGGCGATGGCGAGGAAGGCATAGACCTGCAGCAGCGAGATCAGCGAGGTGGCCAGCAACTTGCTGGCCAGCAGAAAGGCCCGGGGCAGGGGGCTGGTGAGCAACACCCGCATGCTGCCCATTTCCCGGTCGTAGACCATCGACAGGGAGCCCTGCATGCCGTTGAACAGCAGGATCATGCAGGCCAGCCCAGGAATGATGTAGACCTCATAGGGGATGTAGGTGTCGTAGGGCTCGATGATGGCGATACCCAGTGCCGCGCGAAAGCCGGCGGCAAACACCAGCAACCACAGGAGCGGGCGCACCAGGGCGCTGAGAAAACGCGTGCGCTGCAACACGAAACGCAGCCATTCGCGCAGCACGATGCCACTGAAACACTGCCAATAGGCGTTCATCGGCTACCGACTCCAGAAGAGGATGGGGAGGTGAGACGGGCGAAGGCCGAATCGAGATCGCCGCCGTGTTCCCGGCTCAACGCCGCGGCCTGTCCGCTGGCCACCAGCCGGCCCTGGTGCAGGATCAGCAGGTCGTCGCTGGCCTGCACTTCGTCCAGCAGGTGGGTGGTCCAGAGCACGCTCAACTGCTGCTCGCGGCACAGGTTGCGGATGTGCTGGTTGAGGGCCAGGCGGCTGGCCGGGTCGAGGCCGGCGCTGGCCTCGTCGAGCAATAACAGGCGCGGTTCATGCAGCAACGCGCGGGCGATTTCCACCCGCCGCCGGTGCCCGCCATTGAGTTCGCGGACCCGTTCCCGACGGCGCTCGCCGAGGCCCTGGCGCTCCAGTTCAGCGTCGATGCGGGCATGGCTCTGGCGTCGTGACAAACCGTGCAACGCCGCGTGGTAACGCAGGTTCTGCTCGATGCTCAGGTCCAGGTCCAGGGTGCTTTGCTGGAACACCACACCCAATTGGCGCAAAGCCGGGCGCGGGGCCTCGCGCAGGGAATGACCGCCGACCCGGATCTCGCCCTGCTGCACGTCATACAGCCGTGTGAGCAAGGCAATCAGGGTCGACTTGCCGGCGCCATTGGGTCCCAGCAACGCGGCAAAACGCCCGGGTGCCAGGCTGAAGCTGACCTGCTTCAGGGCCTCGCGCGGGCCGTAGGCAAAGCTCAGCTGGCTGACCTCCAGGGCGTTCATGGGGTGACCACCACGCCCCACGGATAACGCCCGACCTTGATCGATTTCAGCACCTTGCGGCTTTGCACATCGATGACCGAAACGTCGCCGCTGACGCCGTTGGTGGCCAGCAGTTGGCGCTGGTCCGGGGTAAACGCCAACTGCCACACGCGCCGGCCCACTAGCAGGTAGTCGAGGATCTCGAAGGTCTTGGCGTCGATCACCGCCACATGGTTGGCCGGGCCCAGGGCGACGAAACCGTACTGGCCGTCAGCACTGAGCTTGATCCCCACCGGCTGCACTTTGTCGGGGTGCACGCCCTTGATCTGGAAGTTCAGGGTCTTGAGGATCTTGCGTGTGGCGACGTCGAGAATGGTCACCGTGCCGCCGATTTCCGCCGAGGCCCAGAGCTGCGAACCGTCCTGGTTGAACTCGACAAAGCGCGGGCGTTGATCCACCAGTGTGCTGTCGGCCAGGGTCTGGGTGCTGGTGTCGATCCAGTGCAGCATGTTGGTGGTTTCACTGGTGTTGACCGCCCACTTGCCATCCGGGCTGACCGCCATGCCTTCGGGCTCGACCCCGACATTGATCTGGCCGATGACCTTGGAGGTCTCGGTATCGATCACCGTCACCAGCGCGTCGTCCTCGTTGGACACATACAGCCAGCGGTTATTGGGGTGCAGGGCGAACTGCTCGGGGTCCTTGCCGGACGGCAGTTCCTTGATGATCTTGCGCGTGGCCACGTCCATCACCTGGACCCGGTCCGAGTCGCTGGCGCAGATGTACAGCAGCTTGTTGTCGTGGGACAGCAGCAGCCCGCGCGGGCGCTGGCCCACGGGCAGGGTCTCGGTGACTTGCAGGGTCTGCATGTCGATCAGGCTCAGGCTGTTGTCTTTCTCGTTGGAGACCCAGGCGGTGGCTGCCGCGGCGTTTCCGGCAGCGAGCAGCAGGGCGCATGAGAGCAGGGTGCGGCGCATGGCGGATTCCTTGTTGTTGTGGTGTTGGGATCAGGGATAGCGGCAGGTCACCTCGGGCTTGTCGTAGCCCAGGCTGTCCATTTCATTGACGGGGTGCAGGAAGCCGTCCTGGGGCGAGGTACTGACCAGTGCCCGGGGTTGGACGATGGGGATCGGTTGGCGCAACTGGCCGTTCCATGGGCGATAGCTGAGCTTGCGGCCCTTGAAACCATCCAGGGGCAACTGCTCGGACAGTTCCAGCTGCTGGATGGCCACGGGGTCGACCTGGCGCAATTTGCTGACGGCGCTGGCGATGCTGCGCACGGCGATCCAGGCGGCGAAATCCCGGTCGTTCATCCAGCGCCCAGCCAGGGCTTCGAAGCGTTTCTGCAACTGCGCGGCACCGTAGGTTTCCACGGTCTTGTGCCAGCCGGTAGGCGTTAGGCCCTGGGTGCCGGCCACCGGGCGCGGGTACCAGGTCTGGTACGGCACGTACTCGCCGAAATCGCCGCGTTCGTCGGCCACCAGCACCACGTCGTATTCGGCGGTCTGGGTGAACAGCGGCATGTCGGCCTGGGCGCTGCGGCGCTGATCGTTGTCGAAGCTCCAGGGTTTCTCGGCGACGATCTTCACCCCGAAACGCTTGCTGGCGCGGCGCAGGGCGGCGGCGTAGGCCTCGTCGTCCGGGGTCTGGCCGACGATCAGCAGCGCGCGCTGCCATTTGCGTACGGCCATGAACTGCACCAGCGCGTCGGCGAGCATGGCCCGGCTCGGCAGGCTGTGCAGTACGTTGCCCAGGCAGTCGGTACTGCGCAGGCTGTCGTCGGCGCTGCCGGCGTTGAACAGCAGGCTGTCGGGCAGGGCGGCGCTGAGCTGGCGCAGACTGGCCGCCGGGGCGTTGACCACGAACAGCCGCAGGCCCTCGGCGTGCTGGGCCTGGGCGGCTTGCAGCAGGGCCTCGGGGCTGTCGACGCTGGCGCTGCGCAGTTGGTAGTCGTGCTTGAGAAAGCGCCCGGTGCTGTTGCTGTCTTGAATCGCCAGTTGCGCGCCGCGCTCACCGGCATCATTGGGCTCGGGGATGACGTTGGACAGCAGCGGGCCGGGGTCGGGGCGATACCCCAGGTAGCCGATGCGCACGCTCAATGCGCCCTCGTCGGCCTGACTCTGGGTGGCCAGTAACGCGGCGCTGGCAATCGCCAGCAGGTAGATCAAGGCGTAACTGACGAGCTGGCGCATGGGGCACTCCGCTAGGGGAGGCGTCAGCATAGGAAGCCCGGGCGGGCGGGGAAATATGCAGAAAGTACCGCTCGGCCAGTACCAAGGTAGTACCCCGCTGGCGCCGGCGCGGTTTTAGCATGAGGGCAACGGTCACCTGGCGCGCCACCTCCCTTGCATCGCCACCTTGGAGAGCACCGAACATGCGGATTCTCAAAGCGTTGCTGTTGCCGCTGTTACTGATCCTGAGTCTGATCGGCGTCGACAAACTGCACCCCGCGCGACCCTTGCAGACCCTGGTCGCGCCTGCAGTGCCGGGGCGCTAGGGATGTCGGCACTGTGGCGGATCAACCTCTGGGTGACGGCGTTTTTCGCCCTGGTCACGCTGGCCTGCATGGCGCTGTTGCTGCACCAGGCGGTGTCGGATGTGGAGCGCGAGCTGCAATCGGCCGAGGCGGTGGTGCAATACCTGGGTGAAACGGCCGAGCGCGACCCGGCCAGCCTGCAACCGCGCCTGACCCGCAGCCTGCGCCATGTGCGGGTGCACTGGCTGACGCCGGGCGAGTCGCTGGACCTGGCGCCCGAGCAGGGGCTGGATGCCTGGCTCGGTCGCCAATTGTTCGACGGCAACCGCCGCAGCCACAAAGTGCTGGACTTGAGCGATGGGCGCCGGGTGCTGATCGGCGTCGACCCCACAGATGAGATCGATGAAGTCTGGGATTCATTGCAGCAACTGCTGAGCCTGTGTGGCATGGCGCTGTTGCTGAGCCTGCTGACCATCCGCTGGGCGGTGCGCCGGGGCATGGGCCTGCTGGATGACCTGTTGCGTGCCTTGCGGCAAGTGTCGGGCGGGCAACTGGCGGTGCGCCTGCGGGCTGAGGGCTTGCCCGAGGCGCGGCAGTTGGCTGGCCATTTCAACCACATGGCCGAGGCCCTGGAGCAGGCCCGGGCCGATAACACGCACCTGACCCAGGCCCTGCTGGCGGTACAGGAACAGGAGCGCACCCACCTGGCCCAGACCCTGCACGACGACCTCGGGCAATACCTGGCGGGGATTCGCGCCCAGGCCTGCCTACTGCGGGTGGTGACTGACCAGCCGGCGCTGCTGGCGCAGACGGTGCAAGCCCTGGAACTCAACTGCGAACACTTGCAACGGGGCTTTCGCGCCCTGGTGCATGACCTGTATCCGGTGGTGCTGCAACACCTGCCGTTGGACCAGGCCCTGGGCCTGCTGGTGGAGCATTGGCGGGGTAGCCAGGGCATCGACTGTCAGTTGCGGGTGGATCAACGCCTGCCGCCGCTGTCGATGCCGAGCAAAACCCATCTCTATCGGCTGCTCCAGGAGGCCCTGACCAATGTCGCCCGCCACGCCGCCGCGAGCCAGGTGCGGGTGCGCCTGCAACACCGCGCCGGGCGCCTGCGCCTGTCGATCCGCGATAACGGCCGTGGCGCCCAGCAGCCGCAGCAGCCAGGGGTGGGCCTGCATTCGATGTTCGAACGCGCCCGCAGCCTGGGTGGCGAGCTGCGCATCAACAGTCAGCCTGGCGCCGGTTGGGCGTTGGCCTTGAGCATTCCCTTGGAGGGGTGATGAATATTTTGCTGGTCGATGACCACGCCGTGGTTCGCCAGGGCTATGCCAGCCTGCTGCGGGCCTTGTTGCCGGCGATCCAGGTGCGCGAAGCAGCCACGGGCGAGGAGGCCCTGGTTCGGGTCCAGGAAGAGGTGCCGAACCTGGTGATCATGGATTTTGGCCTGCCCGGCATCAGCGGCCTGGAAACCACCCGCCGCCTGCGCCAGCGTTTGCCGCAGCTGCGGGTGCTGTTCTTCAGCATGCATGATGAGTTACCGCTGGTGCGCCAGGCGCTGGATGCGGGGGCTTCAGGCTACCTGACGAAGAACTCGGCGCCGGACGTGTTGATCGAGGCGGTGCGCAGGATCCTCGCGGGCCACGCGTACATCGAACAGCCCCTGGCCACCCAACTGGCCTGCACCCCGCAGCAGAACGCCAGCGACCCGCGCCTGCAAAGCATGACTCAGCGCGAGCTGGAGATTTTTGTGATGCTGGCCAAGGGCACGCCGGCGCGGTTGATAGCGCAACAGCTGTGCATCAGCGCGAAGACAGTGTCCAACTACCTGACCATGCTCAAGAGCAAATTGCAGGTCAGTTCCCATGCGGAGTTGGTGCATCTGGGGATTGATATGGGGGTGGTGAGGGTGGCGGGGTGATTTTTGGGGGGCTTATCCGTTGCTGCGGTAACGGCTGTTTAGGGTTTCGCCCTTACGGCGAGGTACTTTTGGCATTCCGGCTTTTCCAAAGTGACCCGCCGTAAGGGCGGACCCCCTATCAGCCATCACCCCATCAACGGATCTACCCCCAATCCCCAATCCCCCCGCCCCCTACTTACCCCAACTCCCCGGACACCCCCCGCACCCCTCCATATTCGCATCCTGAAAATTCGCATAATGCTGCCGCGACCCACTCAAGTTCGCCCCCTCCAGATTGCTCTCGCCAAACTTGGCCTCCTGCAGATTGGCATCCCTCAAATCCGCCCCCTGCAAATCCGCCTTGCTCAACCAGGTCATTTCCAGGTCGGCAGCCTGCAGGTTGGCCTGGTGCAACTTGGCCCCGGACAACCTGGCAAATTGCAGATAGGCCCCGCTCAAATTGGCGCTCTGAAACTGCGCCCCCTGGGCAAACATCCCCCAGCCCTGAATCGACATCAGCTTGGCGCCCGTGAAATCCGCCAGGCGTAAATTGCTCTGCTGCAAACTGGCACGGGTCAGGTTGGCGCCTTGCAGCTGGGCTTTCTCCAGGTTGGCCAGGTCCAGTTGGGCATGGCGCAGGTCGGCATCGCGCAGGTCGGCGCCGGCCAGGTTCATCTTGCGCAGGTCCTGGTTGGCCAGGTTGGCCCCGCGCAAGTTGGCGCCAGGGCACTGGCTGGATTCGTCGATCAGGCAACCGTTGACGGTCAGGGGGACATCGTTGCCGTCGTCGTCGACATTCACGGCGAAGGCAGGGGAGAGGGTCAGAAGCAAGGCTAAAGGCAGATAATTCATGGCGCAATTCTCTCGGCCTGAGTGAAAGCGGTGTGGCGAAGGCGCAAGCGCCCTCGCCACAGATAGGGCTGTAACGATCAGCGTTGAGCGGTCTTGGTATCCCAGCTCGGGATCTTGAACACCCAGAACGAACCGCCTTGCGCCACCGGCTTGGTCAACTCAGCCATGTCGCCGCCCCACAGCGGCACCGCGCCGCCGTAACCCACGGTCACGCCGATGTACTGCTCGCCGTCCTGTTCCCAGGTGATCGGCGGCGAAACGATGCCGCTGCCGGTCTGGAACTTCCACAGCTCCTTGCCGGTTTTCGCGTCGAACGCCTTGAAGAAACCGTCGCCGGTACCGGTGAACACCAGGTTGCCCTTGGTCGCCAAGACGCCCGCCCACAGCGGCAGTTGTTCCTTGTGCTCCCACACCACCTTGCCGGTGGTCGGGTTCATCGCGCGCAGGGTGCCGACGTGGTCGTCATACATGCGTTTGATGCGGAACCCCATCCCCAGGTAGGCCGAGCCTTTCTTGTAGTTGACCTCCTCGGTCCAGTACTCCTCCTTCCACTGGTTGCCCGGGATGTAGAACAGCCCGGTGTCCTGGCTGTAGGCCATGGGGTTCCAGTTCTTGCCACCCAGGAACGGCGGCGAGACTTCCACCGGCTTGCCCTTGGTTTCACCCGGCAATGGCTTGGCCGGACGCTGGCCTTCGTTTTCCACGGGGCGACCGGTCTTGAGGTCGATATGGCTGGCCCAGGTGATGTTGTCGACGAAGGGGAAGGCGTTTTGCAGTTTGCCGTTGTTGCGGTCCACGACGTAGAAGAAGCCGTTGCGGTCGGCGTGGCCGGTGGCCTTGACCACCTTGCCGTCCTTGTCCTTGTAGTCGAACAGTACCAGCTCGTTGTTGCCGGAGAAGTCCCAGGCATCGTTCGGCGTGTGTTGGTAGAACCACTTAACCTCGCCGGTGCTCGGGTCGACGCCGACCTGGCCCGAGGTGTAGAGGCTGTCGTAGTCGTGGGGGTTGCCGTCTTTCGAGGTCCGGGCCCAGGTGTTCCACGGGCCGGGGTTGCCGGCGCCGACGATGATGGTGTTGGTCTCGGCATCGAAGCTCGCGCTCTGCCAAGGGGCACCGCCGCCGTGGCTCCAGGCTTCGACCTTGCCGGTTTCGGTGGTCTTGTCATCGGGCCAGGACGGCGCCTTGACGTCGCCGGTGGTGGTGCTGTCCTTGCCATTCAGGCGGCCCATGTGGCCTTCGACGAAGGGACGCATCCACACCTCTTCACCGGTGTCCGGGTCGCGGGCGAACAACTGGCCGACCACGCCGAATTCATCGCCGGAGCTGCCGTGGATCAACAGCACCTTGCCGGTGACCTTGTCTTTGATCAGCACCGGGGCGCCGGTCATGGTGTAGCCGGCGCTGTGGTCGCCGAATTTCTTGTTCCACACCACTTTGCCGGTGTTTTTGTCGAGGGCGATCAGGCGCGCATCGAGGGTGCCGAAGTAGATCTTGTCACCGAAGATCGCCGCCCCGCGGTTGACCACGTCGCAGCACGGACGGATGTTGTCCGGCAGGCGGTGGTTGTAGGTCCACAGGCGTTTGCCGGTCTTGGCGTCGAGGGCGAATACCCGGGAATAGGAACCAGTGACGTAGACCACGCCGTCGTTGACGATGGCCTGGGATTCCTGGCCGCGCTGTTTTTCGTCGCCGAAGGAGTAGGACCAGGCCGGGGTCAGCTTGAACACGTTCTTGTCGTTGACCTGGGCCAGGGGGCTCCAGCGCTGGGCATTGGTGCCCATGCCGTACTGCAGCACGTCCTTGGTGGTCAGGTGATCGTTGGCGATGTCTTCCCAGGTCACGTTCTTGGTGGCAGGCGCCGCCGGGGTGGTGGCGGCCAGGGCGGCCGAGGTCAGCGACAGGCTGCTGACCAGCAAAAAGGCTTGCACAGACAGGGTCAGGGGCGAAAGGGCGGGTAGCGATCTTATTGTCATGGTTGCAGTTCCCAGTGGAGGTTTTGGCCTGCATAGGGTGGGTTGCCGGCGGTTTTGCAGATACGGAAAAAGTCCCGCCCTTGCCGGGAAAAGTTCCCAGGCAGCACATGATTTAGGCCCTCGCCACAAGCCCTACTACCAAGGGAGTAGGGGCCGACCACCAAAGCAGCATACGGCTGGCGCGGGGCTGTTCCTAAGATGGTGGCATAGCCTCTGTAGAGAGGTCTTGCGTGCAATCTTGAGGGCATAACAATGACAACAAAACGCAACGCCTTGCTCGCGGTAGGGCTCCTGACCGGGTTGATGAGTGCCGGTGCTGTCTGGGCCCATGGCAACGTGGTGCCGCAGGCGGTGGAAACCAAAGGCCTGACCCCTGTCAAGGACGCAGGCGTGACCGTGGATGGCGACGGCTGGGCGGCGGTCAACCCGTATCGCACAACGGCCGAACACGACAAAGCGGTGGAAATCGGCGCCTCGGCCTACAACCAGAACTGCGCGGCCTGCCATGGCCTGGAAGCCAAGTCCGGTGGCATCGCCCCCGACCTGCGCATGCTCGATGCCGGCGAAGCCGGCGATGAGTGGTTTGTCGAACGCGTGCGCCATGGCGCCGTGCGCGACGGTCGGGTGTACATGCCGAAAATGGCTGACTACCTGAGCCAGGAGGCGCTGTGGGCGGTTCGCACTTACCTGGACAGCGTGCGCGTCGAGGAGTAAGCGCCATGCGCCGGTTTGCCGCGCTGTTGACCGGCCTGCTGCTGTGCTGCCAGGTAGCGCAGGCTCAGGTGCGCACGTTCGACCAGATGATCGCCGACGGCGAATTGAAGGTTGCGGTCTACAAGGATTTCGCCCCCTACAGCTTCGAGGACCAGGGCCAGGCCAAAGGCGTCGACGTCGAATTGGCGCAAGCCCTGGCCAAGGCCCTGGGGGTGCGCCTGCAACTGATCTGGGCGCCGCCCGGGGAAAAACTCGACGACGACCTGCGCGACTACATCTGGCGCGGCAGCCAACTGCGCAACCAGCAGTTGGCCGACCTGATGATGCGCGTGCCCTACGACCATGACTACGCGCAAAAACGCAACGAGCTGGGGGAACTGAACAACGACCATGTGGTGATGTTCGGCCCGTACCAGAGCGAGTGCTGGCAGGTGGCCTATGACCGGCGCCGCCTGGACTCGGTGGCCAGCGTGGCGGTGTTCGAGCAGCACCCGATCGGGGTCGAGGTCGACAGCGTGCCGTCGTTTTACCTGACCTCGGTGTTCAACGGCATGCTCAGTGCCAAGACCCATCATTACCCCGATGTCGGCCGCGCCTTTGCTGCGATGAAGGCCGGCGAGGTAGACGCTGTCATGGCCATGCGCGGCGAAATCGACTGGCAAGTGCACCAGGCCGCCGACCCGCAACTGGCGCTCGCCGAAAACGCCTACCCGAACATGGGCAAGCAGCTGTGGGAGATCGGCATGGCGGTGCATGAAAGCAATCGCCAGCTGGCCTACGCCGTGGAAGAGGCCCTGGAAGGGCTGATCCGCGACGGCACGCTCAAGGCGCTCTACGCTGGCTACGGCCTGCGTTACGAAGTCCCGCAGATGTATCAATAGGAGCGTGCGATGAACTGGCGAGCGAGTTGGCTGCTGATCTGCTGGCTGCCCCTGGCGGGCCAGGCGGCGACGGTCGACCCGGGCAAGGACCCGGTGCCCTCGGTGATGTGGGCCTTCTACCACAAGCAGATGCTCGGCGATGCGCCTTTTGTTTTCGACGACCGGGTCAAGCTGCTGGCGCCGCCCTTTGCCGAGGATGCGCGGCAGGTGCCGCTGGAGATCGACGCTCGGGCATTGGAGGGCGAGGTGGTGAAGATCCTCGCCTGGGCCGAGCTCAACCCGTTGCCGAAGATTGTCGATTTCCAGCCCGGGCCCGGGGTGCGGCCCTGGTTGTCGATCCGCATCCGTATCGAGCAGGCCACGCCGCTGCGTGCGGCGGTGCAGACCCGCGACGGCCTGTGGCACGTCGGCTCGACCCTGATCGACGCCGCCGGCGGCGGCTGCACGGCGCCCAGTGTGGTGCGCACCCAGCCCGGCTGGGAGGAGCACATTGGCGAAGTCCTGGGCGGGCGCTACCCGCGCGGCGACTCCAGCCGCCTGCGTGTGCAGGTGGCGCACCCGATGGACAACGGCATGGTCAGCGGCATCCCCGAATTCTTCCTCAACCACGCCAAACTGCAGGACGCCCAGGGTCAGGTGCTGGCCCGCCTGGAGCTGTTTCCGGCGGTCAGCGAAAACCCCAACCTGGGGTTCGACCTCGAAGGCGCCGGGCAGACCCGCCTGCTGCTGCGCGACAACAGCGGCAATGAGTTCGAGGCGGCGATTCCCTGAGCCCATTGCCAGACCCCATTCGCTGAACAAGGGAGCGCGCCATGCGCTGGATACTGCTGTTGTGCCTGAGCCTGTGCCTGCCGGCGTGGGCCGATCTGGACTACCAACTCAAACCTCGGCAAATCGCCGAGGGCACTTGGCTGCTTGAAGGCAGCACCGACAACTTCGCCAAGAACAACGGCGGCAATATCGTCAACACCGGGTTTATCGTCACCGACAGCGGGGTGGTGGTGATCGACAGCGGGCCTTCCAGGCGCTACGGCGAAGCCTTGCGCCGGGCGATTGCCGCGACCACCGACAAACCGGTGATCCAGGTGCTGCTGACTCACCATCACCCGGACCATGTACTGGGCAACCAGGCCTTCGCCGACGTGCCGATCGGCGCCCTGGCCGGTACCACCGACCTGCTGCGCCAGCAGGGCGACGCCATGGCTGAAAACATGTACCGCCTGGTCGGCGACTGGATGCGCGGCACCGAAGTGGTACTGCCGACCCAGGTGCTGGAGCCCGGCACCCTGACCATCGGCGGGCACTCGTTGCGCCTGTTGGGGTTGGGCGGGCATACCGGGGCGGACCTGGCGATCCTGGATGAAAAGACTGGGGTGTTGTTCGCCGGCGACCTGGTGTTTTACCAGCGCGCCCTGACCACCCCCAACAGCCCGGGGCTGGACGTTTGGCTCAAGGACCTGGACACCTTGCAGGGCCTGCCCTGGAAACTGATCGTCCCCGGCCACGGGCCACTGGCCAGCGATGCCGCACCCTTTGCCCAGATGCGCGATTACCTGGGCTGGCTCGACCAGTTGATGCGCGATGGCGCGGCCCAGGGCGATGACATGGCCGAGATGATCCGTTGCCCCATCCCCGAACGCTTTGCCGGCATCAGCCTGAGCCGCTATGAGCTGATCCGCAGCGTCAGCCATCTTTACCCCCGCTATGAGCGGCAACGGTTGCGGCGCGTCGATACGCAGCCCTAAGCCCTAAGCGGCAAGCCACTTGCCGCTCGAAACTTGCAGCGTGCCGCTGCTGCTCCCCTACCAAGGAACTAGAAAACTCCGTACTGCGGGTAATTGTTGGGAAGAGGGCTGAGACCAAGAATCTGCGACAGACCGGGAAAATTTCCCGGGTACAACAAAAAACCGCAGAGGTAGCCGCCATGTCCCATCCCGCACGTCGCCCGTCCTTCGCCGTGAGCCTGTTGCTCAGCGCCATGCTGCTGTCCGGCTCGGCACTGGCTGGCGTCACCGATCAGGAAATCCTCCAGGACCCGAAAAACCCCGAGCAGATCGTCACCAACGGCCTCGGGGTCCAGGGTCAGCGCTACAGCCCGCTGGACACCCTCAACGTCGACAACGTCAAGGAACTGCGGCCGGTCTGGGCGTTTTCGTTCGGCGGCGAGAAGCAGCGCGGCCAGCAGGCCCAGCCGCTGATCAAGGACGGGGTGATGTACATGACCGGTTCCTATTCGCGGGTGTTCGCCGTGGATGCGCGCACCGGCAAGAAGCTCTGGCAATACGACGCGCGCCTGCCGGATGACATCCGCCCATGCTGCGACGTGATCAACCGGGGCGTGGCGCTGTACGGCGACCTGGTGTTCTTCGGCACTCTGGACGCCAAGCTCGTGGCCCTGAACAAAGACACCGGCAAGGTGGTGTGGAGCAAGAAGGTCGCCGACCACAAGGAAGGCTATTCCATCAGCGCCGCACCGATCGTGATCAACGGCAAGCTGATCACCGGGGTCGCCGGTGGCGAGTTCGGCGTGGTCGGCAAGATCGAAGCCTACGACCCGAAAAACGGCGACCTGCTGTGGACCCGACCCACGGTCGAGGGTCATATGGGCTACGTCTACAAGGACGGCAAGGCGGTGGAGAACGGCATCTCCGGTGGCGAGGCCGGCAAGACCTGGCCCGGCGACCTCTGGAAAACCGGTGGCGCGGCGCCGTGGCTGGGCGGCTACTACGACCCGGAAACCAACCTGCTGCTGTTCGGCACCGGCAACCCGGCGCCGTGGAACTCCCACCTGCGCCCCGGCGATAACCTCTACTCATCGTCGCGCCTGGCCCTGAACCCGGACGACGGCAGCATCAAATGGCACTTCCAGAGCACGCCCCACGACGGCTGGGACTATGACGGCGTCAACGAACTGATCTCCTTCAACTACAAGGAGGGCGGCAAGGAAATCAAGGCAGCGGCCACCGCCGACCGCAACGGTTTCTTCTACGTGCTGGACCGCACCAACGGCAAGTTCATCCGCGGCTTCCCGTTTGTCGACAAGATCACCTGGGCCAGCGGCCTGGATAAAAACGGCCGGCCGATCTACAACGAAGCCAGCCGTCCGGGCGCGCCGGGCAGTGAGACCAAGGGTTCTTCGGTGTTCGTCGCACCGGCCTTCCTGGGGGCCAAGAACTGGATGCCCATGGCCTACAACCGCGACACTGGGTTGTTCTACGTGCCCTCCAACGAGTGGGGCATGGACATCTGGAACGAAGGCATCGCCTACAAGAAGGGCGCGGCGTTCCTCGGTGCCGGCTTCACCATCAAGCCGCTGAACGAGGACTACATCGGCGTGCTGCGCGCCATCGACCCAATCAGCGGCAAGGAAGTCTGGCGCCACAAAAACTTCGCGCCGCTGTGGGGCGGCGTCCTGACCACCAAGGGCAATCTGGTCTTCACCGGTACCCCGGAAGGTTTCCTCCAGGCCTTCAACGCCAAGACCGGCGAGAAAGTCTGGGAGTTCCAGACCGGCTCCGGGGTCCTGGGGTCGCCCGTGACTTGGGAAATGGATGGTGAGCAATACGTCTCGGTGCTCTCCGGCTGGGGCGGTGCAGTGCCGCTGTGGGGCGGTGAAGTGGCCAAGCGGATCAAGGACTTCAACCAGGGCGGCATGCTCTGGACCTTCAAGTTGCCAAAGGCTTTGGCGAAGCAGTAGCAAGCGACAAGCTGGCTGCGTTCTGCTCCACACTTGCCGCTTGCCGCTCCAAGCTTGCAACTGGGCCGCAAGCGGCCCCGCCCTACTACCAAATAACGAGAGTCCCCCTGCCAACGGCGCATTCGTTTGGGGTCCGGGGCTCTCTACCATCGGGGTATCGCCTGTTGACCGACAGGCTTCGACCCAAGCAGAGGCCCAGCATGATCTACGCACAACCCGGAACCCCAGGCGCTGTCGTTTCCTTCAAGCCGCGCTATGGCAATTTTATCGGCGGCGAGTTCGTGGCCCCGGTCAATGGCCAGTACTTCAGCAACACCTCGCCCGTCACCGGTGAAGTGATCGCCGAATTCCCCCGCTCCAGCGCCGAAGATGTGGAAAAAGCCCTGGACGCCGCCCACGCCGCCGCCGATGCCTGGGGCAAGACCTCGGCCCAGGACCGCTCCCTGGTGCTGCTGAAAATCGCCGACCGTATCGAGCAGAACCTGGAGATCCTGGCGATCACCGAAACCTGGGACAACGGCAAGGCCGTGCGCGAAACCCTGAATGCCGACGTGCCCCTGGCCGCCGACCATTTCCGTTATTTCGCCGGTTGCATCCGCGCCCAGGAAGGGTCGGCCGCCGAGATCAACGAACACACCGCTGCCTATCATTTCCATGAGCCCCTGGGCGTGGTCGGGCAGATCATCCCGTGGAACTTCCCGCTGCTGATGGCCGCCTGGAAACTCGCCCCGGCCCTGGCCGCCGGCAACTGCGTGGTGCTCAAGCCGGCCGAGCAGACGCCGCTGTCGATCATGGTGTTCGCCGAGCTGATTGCCGACCTGCTGCCGGCCGGTGTGTTGAACATCGTCCAGGGTTTTGGTCGCGAGGCGGGTGAAGCCCTGGCCACCAGCACGCGTATCGCCAAGATCGCCTTCACCGGCTCCACGCCGGTGGGCTCGCACATCATGAAATGCGCGGCCGAGAACATCATTCCGTCCACCGTGGAACTGGGCGGCAAGTCGCCGAACATCTTCTTCGAAGACATCATGCAGGCCGAGCCACAGTTCATTGAAAAGGCCGCCGAAGGCCTGGTGCTGGCGTTTTTCAACCAGGGCGAAGTCTGCACCTGCCCGTCGCGGGCGCTGGTCCAGGAGTCGATCTACGAACCCTTCATGGCTGAAGTCATGAAGAAAATCGTCAAGATCAAGCGTGGCAACCCGCTGGACACCGACACCATGGTCGGCGCCCAGGCGTCGCAGCAGCAGTACGAGAAGATTCTCTCGTACCTGAAAATCGCCCAGGAGGAGGGCGCCGAGCTGCTCACCGGCGGCGCCGCCGAGCACCTGGCGGGCGACCTCGCCAGCGGCTATTACATCCAGCCGACCCTGCTCAAGGGCCACAACAAAATGCGCGTGTTCCAGGAAGAAATCTTCGGCCCGGTGGTGGGCGTGACCACCTTCAAGGACGAAGCCGAAGCCCTGGCAATTGCCAACGACAGCGAGTTCGGCCTCGGTGCCGGTCTCTGGACCCGCGACATCAACCGTGCCTACCGCATGGGGCGGGCAATCAAGGCCGGTCGTGTGTGGACCAACTGCTACCACCTGTACCCGGCCCACGCCGCGTTCGGTGGCTACAAGAAGTCCGGCGTTGGTCGGGAGAACCACAAAATGATGCTCGACCACTACCAACAGACCAAAAACCTGCTGGTGAGCTACGACATCAATCCCCTGGGCTTTTTCTAAAAAGCAGGGTCGCGGCGGGGCAGTTGGGTGCTGCCTCGCTCTGACCTGAAGGGGCAACATAAAACGGCGCGACGTCTTGGGTGGACGCCGCGCCGTTTTGCGTTGCCCCCCAGCCTCACCCCCGGCCCTCAACGCCGATCTCTGTAGCCGCGGCATGACAGACATCCGCGATCCCCTACCAACGCACCCCGCCAGCTTGTCCCAAAGTAGCATTCGGCCCTGTTGCCGCCCGTGCATTAATGCCTGTACCGGAATCGCCCGGCACAAGAAGAGGATTGACCCATGTGGCATAAACCCGCGTACACCGATCTGCGTATTGGCTTCGAAGTGACCATGTATTTCGCCAACCGCTGATGCGTTCCGCTCCGGTCAATCGTCTGTGTTGGCCGGAGTCTTCCTCGATCCCGGGAGCTTGCCCATGCATATCCGCATTCTTGGTTCCGCGGCCGGCGGCGGCTTCCCGCAGTGGAACTGCAACTGCCGCAACTGCGCCGGCGTACGCGACGGCAGCGTGCGCGCCCTGCGCCGGACCCAATCCTCGATCGCCCTGAGCGACAACGGCGTCGACTGGATCCTGTGCAACGCCTCGCCTGACATCCGCGCCCAACTCGAATCCTTCCCCGCCCTGCAACCGGCGCGGCACCTGCGGGACACGGCGATTGCCGGGGTCATCCTGCTCGACAGCCAGATCGACCACTGCACCGGCCTGCTCAGCCTGCGCGAAGGCTGCCCGCATCAGGTCTGGTGCACCGAGATGGTCCATCAGGACCTGAGCAGCGGCTTCCCCTTGTTCAACATGCTCAGTCATTGGAACGGCGGCCTCGACTGGCAGCCGGTCGAGCTCTCGGGCGAGGCCTTCAGCGTCCCGGCCTGCGAGCACCTGCGCTTGCGCGCGATCCCGTTGCGCAGCAGCGCGCCACCGTATTCGCCGCACCGGGGCAACCCGCATCCGGGGGATAACATCGGCCTGTTTGTCGAGGACCTGCGCAGCGGCGGCACCCTGTTTTATGCCCCGGGCCTGGGCCAGGTGGACCCGGAGCTGCTGGGCTGGATGCGCCGCGCCGACTGCCTGCTGGTGGACGGCACGCTGTGGCGCGACGATGAAATGCGTGTCTGCGGAGTCGGCGAGAAACTGGGCAGTGAAATGGGCCACCTGGCCCAAAGCGGCCCTGGCGGCATGCTCGAGCTGCTCGACGGTTTCCCGAGGGCGCGCAAGGTGCTGATCCATATCAACAACACCAATCCGATCCTCGACCAAGACTCCGCCGAACGAGCGCTGCTCGACAGGCGCGACATTGAGGTCGCGTTCGATGGGATGGATATTCACCTCTGAACCCCTCCTGTAGCCGTTGCCGCAAGCTCGGGCCGCGTTCGGACGCTGGCCCTGTGCAACGACCGCAATCCCACGCTGCACTTCAGGGCCAGCGCGGGCTCGGCGGCGGCTCCAGGGCATATTGGGCCGCGTTCGCAATGCCGCGTCAGCAACCTGATACTTCGCGGCGCACGTCAGGCTGGGGTACCCGATGGTCGGATTGCATTCGCAGCGGGATGCTTTAGGCTGGCGTTCATCTTCCAAAACAACAAGAAACAGGCTTCCCATGAGCCAGAATCTCAGTCTGCTGCGTAAATTCGTTTCCCCGGAAATCATCTTCGGTGCCGGCTGTCGGCATAACGTTGGCAACTATGCCAAGACCTTCGGTGCGCGCAAGGTGCTGGTGGTCAGTGACCCCGGGGTGATCGCCGCCGGCTGGGTGGCCGATATCGAGGCCAGCCTGCAGGCCCAGGGCGTCGACTTTTGCCTGTACAGCGCGGTCTCGCCCAACCCTCGGGTGGAAGAGGTGATGCTGGGTGCCGAGATCTACCGCGAGAACGGTTGCGACGTGATCGTCGCGGTCGGCGGCGGCAGCCCGATGGACTGCGGCAAGGCCATCGGTATCGTCGTCGCCCACGGGCGCAGCATCCTTGAGTTCGAAGGCGTGGACATGATCCGCGTACCGAGCCCGCCGCTGATCCTGGTGCCCACCACCGCCGGCACCTCGGCCGATGTCTCGCAGTTCGTGATCATTTCCAACCAGCAGGAACGGATGAAGTTCTCCATCGTCAGTAAGGCAGTGGTGCCGGATGTGTCGCTGATCGACCCGGAAACCACCCTGAGCATGGACCCGTTTCTCTCCGCCTGTACCGGCATCGATGCCCTGGTGCATGCCATCGAAGCCTTTGTCTCCACCGGCCACGGCCCGCTCACCGACCCCCACGCGCTGGAGGCGATGCGCCTGATCAACGGTAACCTGGTGCAGATGATCGCCAACCCGACCGACATCGCCCTGCGGGAAAAAATCATGCTCGGCAGCATGCAGGCCGGCCTGGCGTTTTCCAATGCGATCCTCGGCGCGGTACACGCCATGTCCCACAGCCTGGGCGGCTTCCTCGACCTGCCTCACGGCTTGTGCAACGCGGTGCTGGTCGAACACGTGGTGGCGTTCAACTACAGCTCGGCCCCGGAGCGTTTCAAGGTGATCGCCGAGACCTTTGGCATCGACTGTCGCGGCCTCAACCATCGGCAGATCTGCGGGCGTTTGGTGGAACACCTGATCGCCCTCAAACACGCCATCGGCTTCCACGAAACCCTGGGCCTGCATGGTGTGCGCACCGCGGATATTCCTTTCCTCTCGGAGCACGCCATGGATGACCCGTGCATCCTCACCAACCCGCGGGAATCGAGCCAGCGTGACGTCGAGGTCGTGTATGGCGAAGCGCTCTGAGGAGCAGCAACGCGCCCTCGCCGGGCTGCTGGGGCTGGGCAACCACTCGGCGCGCAAGAGCCATTACCCGGAACTCGCGGCACGCCTGGACGACCTGGAAACCGAGCGCAACCGCTACAAATGGTTATTCGAAAACGCTGTGCACGGGGTGTTCCAGGGCAGCCTGTTGCAAGGCATGCGCGCCGCCAACCCGGCTCTGGCGCGGATGCTCGGCTACCAGGACCCGCAGGAAGTGCTGTTCTCCCTGGCGGACCTGGCCGGCAACCTGTTTGTCGGCGGAGCCCCGGAGCTGGAAGCCATAGGCGAAATGTTGCAGCGCCAGGGCAGCCTGCTGGGTTATGAAACCCAGCTGCGGCGCAAGGACGGCAGCAGCATCGATGTGCTGATGAACCTGCTGCTCAAGCCGGACCAGGACGAACTGGTGGAAGGCTTCGTCGCCGACATCACCGAGCGCAAACTGGCCCAGCAGCGCCTGCAACAACTCAACGACCAGCTTGAACAGCGGGTCGCCGCGCGCACCGACGAACTGCTGGAGGCCAACCGCAACCTGCAGCAGCAGATCACCCAGCGTGAGCAGGTCGAGCAGGCGTTGCGTGATGCCCGGGACGCCGCGCAAGCCGCCAACCGCAGCAAGGACAAGTACCTGGCCGCGGCCAGTCATGACCTGTTGCAACCCTTGAATGCCGCGCGGCTGCTGATTTCCACCCTGCGTGAACGTCAGTTGCCCGCCGCCGAAAAGGTGCTGGTGGAGCGCACGCACCAGGCCCTGGAAGGCGCCGAGGATTTGCTCACCGACCTGCTGGATATCTCCAAGCTCGATCAGGCCGCAGTCAAACCGGATGTGGCGCTGTACCGCCTGGATGAACTGCTGGCGCCGCTGGTCTCGGAGTTCGAGTCGGTGGCCGAGGCCTCCGGGCTCGAATTGCGCTCGCGCATCGGCGACTTTGCGGTGCGCACTGACCTGCGGCTGATGACCCGCATCTTGCGTAACTTTCTCAGCAACGCCTGCCGCTATACCGAGCGCGGCAGCATCCTGCTCGGCGCCCGTCGGCGGGGGGCCATGCTGCGCCTGGAGGTCTGGGACACCGGTCGGGGCATCGCCGCCGATCGCCTGGACTCGATCTTCCTCGAATTCAACCAACTGGACGTTGGCCGCGCGGCGGATCGCAAGGGCGTCGGCCTGGGCCTGGCGATTGTCGAGCGTATCGCCAAGATCCTCGGCTACCAGGTCCTGGTGCGTTCCCAGCCAGGGCGCGGCTCGGTGTTCAGCATCGATGTGCCGCTGTCTGGCGAAGTGCCGCTGCCCATCAGCCTGGCCACGCCGCAACCGAGCACCGGCAACCCCTTGCCGGGCCGGCGCCTGCTGGTGCTGGACAACGAAGTCAGCATCCTTGAAAGCATGGCCGCGCTGCTCGGGCAGTGGGGCTGCGAGGTGCTGACCGCGACCGATGAGGCGGGCGCCCTGGAGGTGCTGCAAGGGCGAGCGCCGGAGTTGATCCTGGCGGACTTCCACCTCGATCACGGGGTGATCGGGTGCGAGGTGGTGCGCCACCTGCGCGAACACTTCCGTTTGCCGCTGCCGGCGGTGATCATCACCGCCGACCGCAGTGACCAATGCCGCCGCGCCCTGCAACAGCTTGGCGCGCCGTTGCTGAACAAACCGGTCAAACCCGGCAAGTTGCGCGCGGTGCTCAGCCAATTGCTGGGCTAGTGCGCGCGGGGCGCTGCCGTTAAGATGCCGCAGTTTTTTCACGGACGAAGGCTGCGGGCCAATCGATGAAACCCCTCTCGCTGTATCACCCGGCCCTGTACTGGGTGCGGGTCCGGCAAAAGCGCCTGATGCGGCACCTGGCCTGGCGCTTTGGCAGCCGACGTTATGCGCGGCCCGAGGCGGGCAGCGAGCGCCTGGCGTACCGCTATATCAAACACACCTCGAAATTGATCCGCAAACTGGGTGACTCCGACCTGGCGCTGCAGCACAACAAGGTGATCAACCTGCGGCTCGCGGTGGCCAGCATCGACGGGGTGCGCATTGCCCCGGGCGAGTACTTTTCGTTTTGCCGCCTGGTCGGGCGCCCGAGCCGCGAGCGGGGGTTTGTCGAAGGCATGGAGCTGTCGTTCGGCGAGGCGCGCAGCGGCATCGGTGGTGGCATCTGCCAGTTGAGCAACCTGATTCACTGGATGGCGATCCACTCGCCGCTGGTGGTGGTCGAACGCTCCAACCACAGCTTCGACCCCTTTCCCGACGAGGGCCGGGTGCTGCCGTTCGGCTCGGGGGCGGCGATTTTCTACAACTACATCGATCTGGTGCTGCATAACCCGAGCGACAGCACTTTCCAGCTCAAGTTGAAGGTCGGCGAGTCTCAGCTCGAAGGCGAGCTGCTGTGCGAGCGCCCCCGGGATTTCAACTACCACATCTACCAGCGCGGCCATCGTTTCAGTTGCGAGGGCAGCCGGGTGTTGCGTGAGAACGAGATCTGGCGCGATGTGCTGACCAAGGGCCAGAACCCGCAGCTGGAGCGCCGGGAGTTGCTGTACCGCAACCGGGTCGTGGTCAAGTACCCGGTGGCGGACGAGCTGTTGGCCCCGTCGTTACAGGACCCGCAGCATCCACAATAAGCCGAGGAAGACCACGGCGATGCCCAGGGGCAGCACGTACAGCAGGCGCGCCTGGGAAAAGAACGAAGGCACGTCGCCGATCAGGGTCGAGTCCTCCAGTTGCTGGCGGGTCATAACGGGCGCGCCGTCCTGCGCCGGGGCGCTGAGCTGGGCCTCGATATGGGGTTCGACGGCCGCCACTTGGCGCATCAGTGCCCGGCCCGAGGCGAACAGCGCGGCGCCGACGAAGATCAGCAGGTAAATCAGCAGGTATTTCCAGTGCTGCGAACTGTTGAGCCGAATGAAATCAGGAACCGGGCTGTTACTCCAGAACCAGTCCAGGGGCCGGGTGTTTTCATAGAGCCAGAACATGAAGTTCTTGATCGGCCGGTTGATGGTGGTGGCCATGGCGGTGTAGTCGTCCAGGCGCCACTTGAACATCTGCAGGGTGGAAAACAGGGTGGAGATCACGGCGCCGGTGAACATCAGTGCACCTACGCCGATGAACAGCCGATATTTCAATTGGGCGCGGGTGTAATTCATGTGTGCTTCCTGCCATGAAGAAAAGGGGCGCAATACTATATTTCGCAGCGCCTGGCCGATAGGGGGCGGCGCCGGTTGAGGCGCGCTCAGGCATTGACTGCCTGGAGCGGCGAAGGTTTCAGCCGGCCTCGGGCGCTGCACGCGCTATCCTTGAGCCTCATCTTCGGTCGGACGATTCAGCCCATGCTCGATGTACAAGGCGTGTTCAAGAGTTACGCCACGCCCCAGGGGCCGCTGGCGGTGCTGCAGGGTGTCGACTTGCAACTGGGGCAGGGCAGCAGTCTGGCGCTGATGGGCGAGTCGGGCAGCGGCAAGAGCACCTTGCTGCACTTGGTGGCAGGGCTGGATCAGGTCGATCGCGGCAGCATTCGCATCGATGGCCAGCACCTGGAGCAGATGAACGAACACCAGTTGGCCCATTGGCGACGCACGGAAGTGGGCCTGGTGTTTCAGCAGTTCAACCTGATCGGCAGCCTGCGGGTTGAGGACAATCTGGCGTTCCAGGCGCGCCTGGCCGGGCGTTTCGATCCGCGCTGGCAGGCGCAACTGGTGGAGCGCCTGGGCCTGGGTGAGCTGTTGCGGCGCTATCCGGAGCAGTTGTCCGGCGGCCAGCAGCAGCGGGTCGCCCTGGGCCGTGCGCTGGCGTCCAGGCCAGGCCTGCTGCTGGCCGACGAGCCCACCGGCAGCCTCGACGAAGCCACCAGCGACGAGGTCCTGCAACTGTTGCTCGACCTGTTGGCCGACAGCCCCACTAGCCTGCTGATGGTCACCCACAGCCAGCGGGTCGCGAGCCGCCTGGGGCAGATTGTGCTGTTGCACGGCGGACGCCTGGCCGACCCGGACGGGCACTGAGATGGGGGTCTTCACAGGCGCCCTGGGCGCGCTGCTCAGCCATTGGCGGCGGCACCCGGTGCAGTTCTTCAGTGTGCTGACCGGCTTGTGGCTGGCCACCAGCCTGCTGACCGGGGTCCTGGCGCTCAACAGCCAGGCCCGGGACAGCTATTCCCGGGCGAGCCAACTGATCGGCGGCGAGCCTCAGGCCAGCCTGGGCACCGCCAGCGCCGGCAACTTTGCTCAAGCCTGGTTTGTCAGCCTGCGCCGTGCCGGTTGGCCGGTGTCGCCTGTGCTGCAAGGGCGCATTACGCTCAAGGAGCACCCGGATGTGCGCCTGCAATTGATGGGCATTGAGCCGCTGTCGCTGCCGGCCGGTTCCGCGGTGGCGGGCAAGGCCCTGGACCTGCGGCACATCGTCGAATTCTTCAGCCCGCCCGGGCGCACCTGGGTGGCCCCGCAAACCCTGGCCGCCCTGGGTTATCGTGAGGGCGAGCAACCGCAGACGGCGGATGGTCAGGTGCTGCCGCCGTTGCACAGCCAGGCCGACATGGCGCCGGGCATGCTGTTGCTGGATATCGGTTTTGCCCAGTCGTTGCTGGGCCAGCCGGAGCAGGTCTCACGGCTGCTGCTGCCCCGGGACTTTGCCGCCCATGCCCCGCCGTTGCCGGCCGAGCTGGCCGGGCAATTGCGGCTCAAGCAGGGCGCCGATGAAAGCGACTTGTCGCGCCTGACCGAAAGCTTTCACCTCAATCTCAACGCCTTGGGTTTTCTGTCGTTTGTGGTCGGGCTGTTTATCGTCCACGCCGCCATCGGCCTGGCCTTGGAGCAACGCCGCAGCCTGCTGCGCACCTTGCGCGCCTGCGGTGTCAGCGCGCGGATGCTGATCTTCTGCCTGGCTGTGGAGCTGGGCGGCCTGGCGCTGCTGGGCGGCATTGCCGGGGTGGCCAGTGGTTACTTGCTGGCGGGGTGGTTGCTGCCGGATGTTGCCGCCAGCCTGCGCGGGCTGTACGGCGCCGAAGTGGCGGGGCAGTTGAACCTGAGTCCGGGGTGGTGGCTGAGCGGCATCGGCCTGAGCCTGCTGGGGGCTGTGCTTGCTGGCGGCAACAGTCTGCTGCGCGCCGCGCGCCTGCCGTTGCTGGCCCTGGCCAACCCCCAGGCCTGGCATCAGGCCCATGCCCGCTGGTTGCGGCGCCAGGGCTGGGTCGCCGTGCTGGCGTTGGCTGTAGCGGGCATGGCCTGGTGGCTGGGCGACAGCCTGAGCAGCGGCTTTGTGCTGATGGCGGCCTTGTTGCTGGGCGCGGCCCTGGGGTTGCCGGTGCTGCTCAATGCTTTGCTCGGCGGCCTGCTGGGGCGCAGTCGCTCGGTGCTGGGGCAGTGGTTTGTCGCCGACTGCCGCCAGCAACTGCCGGCACTGAGCCTGGCGTTGATGGCGCTGTTGCTGGCCCTGGCGGCCAATATCGGCGCCGGCAGCATGACGTCGGGCTTTCGCCAGACCTTCACCGATTGGCTCGAACAGCGCCTGACCGCCGAGCTGTACCTCAACCCCCAGGGCCCGGCCCAGGCCCGCGAACTGCAACAGTGGCTGCCCGCGCAGCCTGAAGTGAAGGCGCTGCTGCCCAGCTGGCTGGTGCCGTTGCAATTGCAGGGCTGGCCGGCGGAGTTGTACGGGGTCATCGACCATCCGACCTACCGTCAGCACTGGCCGCTGCTGGAAGCCCTGGGCGAGCAGCCCTGGGATCAGTTGGCCAAGGCTGACAGCCTAATGCTCAGCGAACAGCTGGCGCGTCGGCTCAAGGTGCGCGTTGGCGACCGCTTGCCGATCCCGGTGCCCGACGGCCAATGGGCGCCGCAGGTGGTGGGGATCTACGCCGACTATGGCAACCCCAAGGGCCATATTCTGGTCAACGCCGAGCACCTGCTGCGGCACTGGCCGCAACTGACGCCCAGCCGCTTCAACCTGCGGATCGAGCCGTCGGCCATCGGCCCCCTGATCAGTCGGTTGCAGCAGCAGTTTGCCCTCGACGACAGCCGCATCGTCGATCAGGTGCAGCTCAAGGGTTGGTCGAGCCAGGTCTTCGAGCGCACCTTCGCCGCCACGGCAGCCCTCAACAGCCTGACCCTGGGGGTGGCCGGCGTGGCGCTGTTTATCAGCCTGCTGACCCAGAGCCAGAGCCGCCTCGGCCAGTTGGCGCCGCTGTGGGCCCTGGGCGTGACCCGGCGCCAACTGATGCTGCTCAACCTAGGCCAGACCTGGCTGCTGGCGGTGCTGACCCTGGTCCTGGCACTGCCCCTGGGAATCGCCCTGGCCTGGTGCCTGGACACCGTGATCAACGTCCAGGCCTTCGGCTGGCGCCTGCCGTTGCGAGTGTTTCCGTGGCAACTGCTGCAACTGCTGGGGCTGGCACTGCTCGCCACCTTGCTGGCCTCGGCCTGGCCGCTGTTCAAGCTTTACCGCACGCAACCCGTGGACCTGTTGAGGACGTTTGCCGATGAACATTGATCGGGTCCGCTGCCTGTTGCTGGCGTTGAGCCTGTGCCTGAGCGGCTGTGATCAGCCCGCCGCGCCGCAACAGGGGTTCGCCGGACTGGGCAACCAGGCTGCCGAATTCGCTCAAGTGGTGCCGGGCCGGACGTTCGATTTTCCCGCCGATCACGGTGCCCATGACGGGTTTCGCATCGAATGGTGGTACCTCACCGCCGATCTGGTGGACCCACAAGGCCAGCACTTCGGCGTGCAGTGGACGTTGTTTCGCAGCGCCCTGCGACCCGGCTCCGAGCAGCCCGGCTGGGGCGCACCGGTGGTCTGGCTAGGGCACGCCGCGGCCACTTCGGCCGATGCCCATTACGCGGCCGAGCGCTTTGCTCGGGGTGGGGTGGGCCAGGCCGGGGTCGGCACCCAGCCGTTCCAGGCCTGGATCGACGACTGGAGCTTGCGCACCCTGGCGCCTGCTGGCGATCCCCTGGCCCACTTGCAGGTGCAGGCCAGCGGGCCGGGGTTCGCTTATCTGTTGCAACTGCGCGCCAGCCAGCCGCTGGTGTTGCAGGGTGAGGGTGGCTACAGCCGCAAGTCGGAACAAGGTCAGGCGTCCTATTACTACAGTCAGCCGTTTTTCCAGGCGGCGGGCAGCCTGCAGATCGATGGCAAGACGTATCAGGTCAGCGGTCCGGCCTGGCTCGACCGTGAGTGGAGCAGCCAGCCGCTGGCGGCCGGGCAGAGCGGTTGGGACTGGTTCTCGCTGCACCTGGACAGCGGCGAGCGGCTGATGCTGTTCCGGGTTCGGGAGACCGACCGGGCAGCCTACCTGACCGGGACCTGGATCAGCGCCGATGGCCGTGCCCAGACCCTGCACAAGGACGATATCGAGCTGTTGCCCCTGGACCTGACCCGGGTCGCCGGCCGTGAATTGCCAACCCGCTGGCAGTTGAAAATTCCGTCCAGGGGCCTGGATATCAGCACCCAGGCGCTGAACCCCAAGGCCTGGATGAACCTGAGCATTCCTTATTGGGAAGGGCCGGTGCGCATCAGTGGCAGCCATGGCGGCAGCGGTTACCTGGAAATGACCGGCTATTGAGGCCCCGGCAAAAGTGGCGTCCGGCCTGACGTGGGGCGAGCCTGCTGTCTGCCGTCAGACTCAGTGCCCATGCAGCGGATATCCCACTGTCTGGCGCGGGGGAAGCCGATGAGGTGGTGACCAAGGTGCTGTCCGTGGATGCAGCCAAGCACCGGGCGGCGAGGCCTACCGCCAGGTGCAGCTGAAAATCACCGCCATCGACCTGAAGAAAAACCAGCTGACGTTCGAAGGCCCGGCCGGCGACAAGAAGGTGGTGAGCGTCGAGAAACCGGAAGTCCAGGCCCGCCTCAAGGCACTCAAGGTCGGCCAGAGTGTGGTGATGACCTATACCGACGTGCTCAAGGTCACCAGCGAGCATGAAAGCTGATTGAGCTTCGTCTGCGTCTCGGTGTTGGCTTGAGGCGCCAGGGGGTCTCAAGTTGAACTTTAGGCGCGATGATTGTGTGCAGATTTATTCAGAATCTGTGCACGGACTTTCCTAGGGCATTCGATTAAAATGGCTCCCGTTCGCCCGGTGCAAAGGCTCTTTACCAGTGCATGGATTGCCGAGGCCAAAGCACTGGGCGAACACCTTTTTTTCACCGTGATGCAATGCAGGGCTTCAGCACCTCAAGGTCCGCAACGGACCGATTTTCTGGCTCAACGCTGCTGTGAATTGCGCCTCGTCTGCAAACTGTCCCGTCTCGATAAAATCCAGAAACCACAGCCCCTCGGCCCCGGCCAATACCTCCAGCCAGCCGGGCTTGCGGATCTGCTCCTGGGGGATCGTGCTGCCGCCCAGGCCATGGCCTTTACCCTCACTCAGCATGAACAGGCGCTGCTCATAGCAGTAGGCAACCTGCTTGGGCCAATCGGCGTGATGGGGGTACTGGGGGAACAGGTCTTTTTCGGCGATCAGGTAAAAGGTTCTCATGGGCGGGCCACCATCGGCGCCACATCACCCTTGAGACAGCGCTCGACGAAAGCCAGGGCCGCCTGTGGATCACGCTGGAACAGCTCGAAGGACACCGCGTCCAGCTCGAAGTAGTGATCGAACTCCACCAGGCTGCGGCCCGGGCGTATCGGGATGGACATATAGGTCCGGCCCGACTCCGGCTCGATACCGAGGCAAAACTGCTCGGTGCGGTTGATGAATACGTCGTGGTAAGTCATGTGCGCTCCTGATAGTTGACGCAATGGGCCAGCAGGAATTGCAGGAAGTCACCCGGGGCGAAGCTGCTCCAGCGTTCATCGTCGTGCCGGTAGATCGACACCCGAGGCAGGCAGCGACCGTCCCTGATTGCAAAACCGTACAGGTCACCGCAACCGTTATCGGAGAACAGCACATGTTGGCCGCGCAGGGCTGCGTACTGCTGGTTGAGCTGGACCAGGTTCAAGCTACTGGCCGGGTCCAGCGAGTAGACGGTGCCCAGGGCAAAGAAGCCGCCGCCATGGCGGCTGATGAACCTGAGGTAGTCGTCGGGCAACAGGCAGTTCAATTGCTGCTGGGCATGCTGGATCTGGCTGGCGTTCGGCGGTTGGTCCGTCTCCAGTTCGAACCAGATCGGCTGCCGCTGGCGTGCATCGTCGATCAGCCGCTCAAAGACTTCAAAGTCCATGCTGCAAGCCCGGTGATGGTGGGTTGGGGAGATGCTTGCTAGTCATGAGTACTGGCCCTCGCTACTGTCCAGCAGGTTGCCCAGGCATTCTTCGTCGAGGGTGATGTTGTCCAACTGCTGTGGGTCGACGTCGCTCCAGTCTTGCTCGGCGCTGATCTCATGGATGGTCAGGGGAATTGCCCGAGCCTGGAAAAACGCCAGGATCGCGCGCAACGTGGCCGCTTCTTGCACATGTTCATTGCTGTAGACCTGCCCGTCGTAGAAGAACCCGGCGGCGCCTGCCGCCAGTTTGGCGCTGGCCTTGGACAGGGGCAGGCCCAGGCATTGGTGAAGGAACCGGGTGGCTTCGAGGTTTTTCAGTGGCAGGCTGCAGGCAATTCTGATTCTGGACATGATCTGGTTCGTTGGGCTCGTGGTGGTGAGTGGGACGTGCCGGGTGTGGGCGCTCGAGGGCGTCACAGCCGCAGATTCACGTAGTCCTGGAAGAACAGCTCGAAGCTCGGGTTGAGCACGCGCTCGATCTTGTGCTGGAACAGGCTATAACTCACCACCCGGCCCAGCCCCTGGGCGCTGCAATCCACGGCCCAGCAGACCTCGTCGTCACGCAGGTAGATGACGGCGAGGTGTTCGGGCAAGGCGAATTCACTGCGGCAATAGGTGGTGGCGTAGAGCAGGCTGCCGCCATTGCAGAGTGTTGCGTTGTTGTCTTCGATGCCGGCGATCTCCGATTGCACGACGCCACCGCCACCGCAGGTCTGCAGGAACGCCACCAGATCGGCAGGCAGTTGCAGCTTCAGCAGGCTTTGCAGGTGGCGTATCTGCTCCGCGCTGGCGGGGCCGAACCAAAAGGTTTCTTCGTCGCTGGCGTCCAGGGCGTCGATCAAGGGCTGATAGTCAGTCACGGGGGGCTTCGCTCGATGAGGGGTCTGGCTCTGGTTGCGGTGCCCGCTCGCACCGCCAGTCGCCGGCAATGATGCTCAGCACCGGGCGGCCGCTCCAGGCGCAGATAAAGCTGTAGCTGTTAGGGGGCGGCGTCAGCTCCCCGGGGTCCACCTGGGCCAGCAATTGCCTCAGGGGCGCGCGGCTCAGTTCGGCAATCTCCGTCCCTTCGGCTCCGACGCTCTGGTAGGCAATCAGCCCGCTGAAAGACAGCACCCAAGGTTGTTGCTGCCAATCCATAAACTCGACGCGCAATAGCCCGAGGCTGCTGCCGAGGTTTTGGATGCTGCCGTCGGCGACACAGAACGGGGGGGGCGGCAGGGTGCCTGGCGTTGTCGGGTTCATAGTGCAACACCCTGCAATGTGACGTCGCGCGCGACCAGTTCGACCCATCCGGTGCGAGCCTCCGGGTTCGGCGCCAGAGTAATCAGCACAATCGAGCCGCCGATGTTGAGCACTCCGCTGCCGTCGGCCTCGATGGCGATCAGCTCGGCGCGAAGGTGCAGGGCATCATCCTGAACGCGCAACTGGCAGTCGTGGCGGGTGCTCGGCTTGAGGTTTTCCCCCCAGCAGAATGCATCGTCAAGGTCGAGCTCGACCTCCCGCCAGGTGTCGACCGGCGGTGGGGGGCCTGACCAGTTGGCTTGGCCCGTGCCGTGGGCGCAGAGGAAGCTGACCCGTGCCGGGCTCGATGGCTGGAAGTGCACAAGACGAACCTTCATCGGCGAGGCACCACCGCGTCGAAGGTTTCACCGGTCACTGTCAGCACATTGCCCTTGAGCTCAGAGGTGAACAGGTTGTTGATCACCAGCTCCAGGCGCTCTCCGTTGAATGGAAACAGATGAGCCAGCAACTCTTGCCACAGGTACTCGCGGATCAGCCAGGCCGCCACGTCTGGCCAGCCTTCGACCAGGGTCTGCAGGTCCGGGTAGCCCAGCGCCTGGAGTTCGGGGATGTCGACCGTGCCGTGTTGCTGGTCATCGATCGGGCATTCGGCGATGAAGGTATCGGCCAGGGCAAAGAATTCCGGCCGCAACTCATCCAGGGTCACGCTGAAGCTCAAGGCCTTGGTCGGCCGATCGACCTTCTGTGAAAAACCGGGTTCGCGCTGGGCGAGTGTCTGTGGGTCAACCACGTTGCCTGCTGATGTGACGATCATGCCGTTCCCTGATGCGGTGAATGAACGCTTCCTTGTACCACCGACCCGGTCGAGGGGGCGGTGCTGGGGGATTTTTACACAGTGGGTGCTTGCCGATCAGCTACTGATTGACCAGGGGCTGATTTTGTTCGGCGCCAGATCTTCAGTGACCATGGTGCAGGTCGCCATGGTGCTGGTCGGTGCTGTAAAGGTCGCTGAACCCCAGGGCTTCGAGGTGCTGCTGTACCCGTTTGAGCTGCGAGGCGTCGGGCTTGTCGGTGCTGTGGACGCGGTAAATATCGTTGAGGATCAGGTCCGGGTCCCTGGCACTGAGCGTGGCGATCAGTTCGGCCAGATTGCGGTCGCAAAAATGCTCGTAGAGCAACGCCAGCAAGGGCTGGTAATCCGCCTCGGGCAGGCCCTGTGGGTAGGCGATCTGGAGCATCTTCAAGCTGGCTTGCATGGGGCAGGGTCCTCACCTGGCGGGATGGTTTAAAGCACGTGCAGGTCAAGCATGTGCAGCTGTGGACGGTCGCTTTCGAACAGCACTTGCAGCGACAGGGTCAGGTCGCTCTGGCCTTCCTCGGCGGTCCACAGCGGGACGTCCAGGTGCAGGCCCGATCCATCCTGGTAGGCATAGCACTCGATGCTGTCGATGAAGGTGGGGGGCGGTGCGACCAGTGTGGCGCCGTATTCCTGCAGGCGCAGTTGCACGTCGTCCTGGCGCAGCCGGCCGAGCCAGCCTTCAGTGGAAATGGTTGCGTAGTCCGCCGTTACCAGGGCATTGACCAGCTCGCGGATTTGCTGTTGCAGATGGGAGTCGACGTCCATTGTCCAGGGCCTTTCAGGTGAGCGCGGAGCCTGTAGCGGCGCGGTGTTTTTTACAAGTCGGCGCGCTTGTTTTTTTTGCGGCCCGCCGCGGCGCCTGGGCCAGGGCACAGGCTGCCGGATGTTCAGGGCTGCCCGTTGAAATCAGCCATGGGTCACGTGGGTGCGCAGTTGAATTCCCAGGGCACGCATGACCTTGACCACGGTGTCGAAGCGCGGCTTGGCACCGGGGGCGAAGGTTTTGTAGAGGCTGGCGCGACCCAGGCCCGAGTCCCGGGAAACCTGAGCCATGCCCCGTGCACGTGCAACGTGGCCGAGGGCGCGCAGCAGTTCATCGGTGTCGCCGTCGGCCAGGACCTGTGACAGGTACTCGCTGATGGCCTCGTCGTTGTCGAGCAGGGTTGCCATGTCAAAGGGAACAAGTGTGCCAGCCATATCAAAACTCCTTTGCCAGGGCCCGGGCCTTATGGATATCGGTTGCCTGGGAGGCCTTGTCGCCCCGTGCCGCAGAATGATCAGCCAGGTGCCACGCCGAATGAAATAAATGCGGTAGCCGGCGCCGATAGCTACGCGCATTTCACAGAGTTCGCCGCCCAGCGCCTTGACGTCGCCGAGGTTGCCCGCCGCCGCGGGCTCGAGGCGCCGTGCGATGGCGATCCTGGCCCGCAGATCGTGAAGTGACGCATGCCAGCGCGCAAAAACGTGCGTCTGCTGGAGGGTGTAATCCATGGCTGAGTGTATCCATGTAGAGACAGCATACAATGCCGTCATGAAGCCATCCGACTGGCGGTTCACAACGCATGCCTGGCTATAAGGAAAGCAGCGAAGGGCGGGGAGAGGGCGGCATTTTTCGTATCGGAATGTTCGGCGGTCGGCCCCCGGGCCAGGTGCCAGGGGGGAGTTTCAGCCGTGGACGGTGTCCAGTGCCGCGACGCCCAGGCGCGCCAATTGCGCATCCTGCTCGGGCCTGACGCCGGAGACGCCGAGCGCGCCAATGCATTGCCCCAGGTGCAGGATCGGCACCCCGCCTTCGAGCATGCCGTGCAGCAGCGGTGCGCTGAGAAACGCCGGGCGGCCGTTGTTGATCATCTGTTCATAGACCCCGCTGTCGCGGCGGCCGAGGGCGGCGGTGCGGGCTTTTTCAGTGGCGATGTAGGCGCTGATCGGCGCTGCATCATCGAGCCGCAACAGGCCCAAGGGATGGCCGCCGTCATCGACCACGGCGATGCTCACGGCCCAGCCGCGCTCGCGGGCCGCGTGTTCGGCCGCAAGCAGCATTTGGGTGACGTCGGGCTGGGACAGGAGCGGTTTGTTGCGCATGCGGTTTCCTTTATCGAACATGACTGGCCAGACACGTGGAGTGCGCCTGGCCAGCCTCAGGGGGATGGCTTACTCGCCGTAGATATCGAAGTTGAAGTACTTCTTGCGGATCTGCTCATAGCTGCCGTCGGCCCGTATCGCCGCCAGGGCCTGGTTCAATTCGGCGCTCAGCGGGTCGTTCTTGCGCACCGCGATGCCGATGCCGGTGCCGAAGTACTGCGGGTCGGTGAAGCTGGGCCCGACAAAGTGATAGTCGCTGCCTTCGGGGCGTTTGAGCAGGCCTTCCTCGACCGCCACCGAACTGGCCAGGGTGGCGTCGACGCGGCCGGCCAGCAGGTCGAGGTAGATTTCGTTCTGCGAGCCATAGCGCACGATCTGCGCGCCGGCTGGCTCGAAGGTGGCCGAGGCGTAGCGGTCGAAGTTGGTGGCGCGCTGCACGCCGATGCGCTTGCCGGCCAGGGACGCGGGGATGGCGTCGATGCCGTTGCCCTTGCGGGTCACCAGCTTGGCCGGGATGCGGTAGTAGCGGTCGCTGAAGTCCACTGACTTGAGGCGCTCGGGGGTGATCGACACCGAAGAAATCGCCGCGTCGATCTTGCGCACCTTGAGCGCCGGGATCAGGCCGTCGAATTCCAGTTCCTGCCACTGGCAGGTGACCTGCATCTTGGCGCACAGGGCCTGGCCGATGTCGTAGTCGAAACCTTCCAGGCGGTTGTCGCGGGTCTTATAGGCGAACGGCGGGTAAGCCGCCTCGATGCCCACGCGCAGGGTTTTCTCGGCGGCCTGGGTGCTGGCGCCGAAACTGGTGAGGCTGATCAGGCCAAGGGCGGTGAGGGTTTTTTTCAGGTTCATACAAAGCTCCGGATGCGTGTTGTTGTACATCGGACGCTCGCCCATGCAAGGCGCCCGTTATCGGCAGTCGCAATGAGAACGCAGGGTCGGGCGGCTCGCAGGTGGCTGCCCTGACCGGTTGCCCGCGTGTGCGGGCGCTGTGCCTGAGCCTCAGACGGCGGCGGTGACAATCAGCTCGAGGCGGATCTGGGCGTCGTCGAACGCCACCTGGGCCGTGGCTCGGGCCGGGGTTTGCGTGGGGTCGATCCAGGCGCTCCACAGCGCGTTCATGGCGTCGAAATCGGCGGCCATGTCTTTCATCCAGATCTGCACGCTGAGCAGGCGGCGCTTGTCACTGCCGACCTCGGCCAGCAACTGGTCGACGCGCTCCAGCACTTGGCGGGTCTGGCCCTGGATGTCCTGGCTGCAATCGGCGGCGACGATGCCGCTGAGCCAGGCCACCTGGTTGTGCACCACCACGCGGCTGAGCCGTGGGTTGCTTTGGATACGCTGGATAGAGGTCATGGGTGCTCCTGGGTAAGGTCGAGGCAGGCTTGACCTGCGAGTTGGGTGAGGGTGATGGGTTTGAGCGGCGGGCGGATGCGGTAGTAGCCGACGGCGGCAGGGGAAATCTGGCGCCGCTCGGCGATCACTTCGCTGACGCTGAGCCCGCACAGGCGCCCCTGGCAGGGCCCCATGCCGCACCGGCCAAAGGCCTTGGCCTGGTTCGGCCCGAGGCAGCCCAGGTCGACGTAGTGGCGCAGGTCGCCGGCGCTGACCTCTTCACAGCGGCAGACGATCACGTCGTCGGCGGGGATGCGGTTCTGCCGCAGCGGACGGTACAGGGCATCGATCAACGGGCGAGCCGCCAGGTGCCGGGCCAGGGCGCGGCGTCGCGCGGGCAGTTGGGCATCGATCTGCGTGGCGGCGTGCGGCTGTAGCTGGCGAGCGATCCCCAGGGCCGCTATCCGCCCCTGTTCGCGCGCGGCCAGGGCGCCGCCGATGGCCGCGGCGTCGCCGGCGATAAACACCTCGGGCTGGCTGGTGGCACCGAATGGATCGCGCTGCACGGTCCAGCACAGTTGGTGTTCGTCCCACTGGTGTTCCAGGCGCAGTGACCAACTGATCTGGGTGTTGGGCACCACGCCCTGATGCAACAGGATCAATCGCGCCGGGACCCGGTGTTCATCCCCGCCACAGCGAAAGAGCAGGGCCCGGGCCTGGTCTTCGCCCTCGATCTGCAAGTCGCGCGCGCCCCGGTAATGCCGGATCCCGGCACGCCGCAATTGCCCGAGCAGGCCCAGGCCCTTGCCCAGTTCGCGCCAGCCGCCGAGGGCTGCCGGGATCTGGCGCCAGGCGCGCAGCAGGTCGACGGGGCGGCTGGTGTCCACCAGGGCCGCGACCTGGACCCCGGCCCGCAGGTACTGCGCCGCCAGCAGGTACAGCAGCGGACCGCAGCCGGCCAGCAGCACCGGTACTGCCGGCAGCAACGTAGCGCCCTTGATCAGGATCTGCCCGGCGCCGGCGTTCATCACCCCGGGCAGGGTCCAGCCGGGAATCGGCAGGGCGCGTTCGTAGGCGCCGCAGGCAATCAGCAGGCGCCGTGCAGTGAGGGTCCGCGCCTGACCCTGATGGAGGAAATGCACCTGCTGTTCCGGGCTGACCAGCCACACCGAAGCCTGGGGGATATAGCGCGCGCCACAGGCCAGGAAGCGCTCTACCAGGGCCAGTCCGGCCTGATAGTCGACCCCCAGTACGGCCAGACGCTGAGGGTCCGCTAGGCCGACCTCGCGGTAGATCTGCCCGCCGGGAGTGGCCTGTTCGTCGAGCACCGTCACACTCAGGCCCAGGTCGCTGGCCTCGATGGCGGCGGCCATGCCGGCGGGGCCGGCGCCGATGATCAGCAGGTCCACAGGTTCAGGCTTCATCGTCGACACCTTCGATCATTCGTACTGCGCGCACGCCTTGCTGGCTACGCACGCGCATGCCTTCGCGCACCGGTAGCAGGCAGGCCTGGCAACTGGCTTGGCCATCGACTTCCACCAGGCATTCAAAGCACACCCCCATCATGCAAAACGGCGCCCGCGGGCTGGCGCTGACCACGCTGCTGCGGGTACTGCGCACGCCACTGGCGAGCAGGGCCGCCGCCAGGGAAATACCGGCCGGGACCACTAGCGGCTGGCCATCGAATTCGATGGTCAGGGTCGGGCGGGTGGCGGACATGGGTTGAAACAGGCGATCAGCCGGCATGCTGCACCTCGCTGGCGGATTGAAAGCGCGACAGGCCAAAAGGCTGCACGCCGGGAAGATGGCCCTGGCCGCTCAGCCACGGCGCCAGCAACAGGGCGTGGGCGGCGGCCAGGGTGACGCCGCTGTGGCAACTGGCGACCCACACCTGTGGGCACTCGGACAGCGCCTGGTAGATCGGCAGGCCATCCGGGCTCAGCACCCGCAGTGCACCCCAGGCCCGAACCAAGCGCACGTCGGCCAGCAAGGGGAAGCAGCGCACGCCGCGCCGGGCGATGTCGGCCATCACGTCGGCACTGCCTCGGTCGTCGTAACCCACGGCTTCCATGGAGTCGCCGAGCTGCACCGTGCCTTCGTCGGTCTGGCGCACATAGGTGGTGGGGTAGTGCAAAAAGGGCGCGAGGCGCTCGGTGACCAGGATCTGCCCGCGATTGGGCCGTACTGGCACATCGGCGCCGAGCAGGGCCCCCAGCGGGCGATTGCCCAGGCCGGCGGCCAGCACCAGTTGCCCGGCTTGCCAGCGCTGGTCGCCGGCGCGCACTTCCAGGCCTTCACCGACCGGGCGGATGGCGTCGACCCGGTGGCCGTTGTCGATCTGCACCCCTTGGCGGCGGCAGGCGGCGTACAACGCTCGCAGCAATTTCAGTGGGTTGACCTGGCCATCCATCGGCGAATAGCAGGCCCCGACTACCTCCGGGCCGACGCCGGGCATGCGCTTGCGCAGCTCGCCCGGGCTCAGCAGTTCGAAGGGATAATCGCCGTCCAGGGCTTGATGCAGCCAGGAAAGACGCCGGCCTTCCTCGTCCATTTCCGCCTCGGACAGGCACAGCTGGAAGCCCCCGGCCTGTTGCAGGCAGACATCCACGCCGCTGTCTTCGCGCAGGTACGCCGCCAGTTGCGGCCACAGCGCCACCGATTGCCGGGTCCACTGGGCATAGGCGCTCTTGCCGTAGCCCTTACCCTGCACCCACAGCAGACCGAAGTTGCCACGGGCCGCGCGCAGGGCGCTGTCGCCCTCATCCAGCACGCGCACCTGGCGCCCGCTGCGGGCCATGCCATAGGCGATCGCCAAGCCCACCAGGCCGCCGCCGATTATCAGTGCATCAGTTTTTTGCATGGGTATGTCCAGGTCCAGGCCGGTCAGGTTCTACCCCGGTAAAACGGGGTAGACCTGAGGTGGTTGAGGCATGGATGGGATGCTAGGGGGCTGATGCAACGATGAAAAATGCTTTATTTTGCGCAGATCATGTCTTTTTGTTATGGGGTGCCGTGGGATGAATTTGCGTCAGCTGGAAGCCTTTCGTGCGGTGATTCTCGGCCAGACCGTGACCCGTGCCGCCGAGATGCTGCATATCTCCCAGCCGGCCGCGACGCGCTTGATCAGTGCGCTCGAGGAAGACATCGGTTTTGCTTTGTTCGAGCGCCTCAAGGGGCGCCTGCAGCCGACGCCCGAGGCCTTGGTGCTGTATGAGGAGGTGCAGCGCTCTCTGCTCGGCGTCGAGCGCATCGCCCGCACCGCCCAGGAAATTCGCACCCTCAAGCGCGGCTCCTTGCAGATCGCCTGCGCCCCGGCCATGGGCCTGGGGTTTATGCCGCGGGCGATCACCGCCTTCCAGCGCGAACACCCCGAGGTGCAGATCAGCCTGGTGGTGCACTCCTCGCGCGAGGTGGTCGACCTGGTGGTTGGCGGGCGCTGCGATCTGGGGGTGATCGTCGAGCCCAACACCTACCCCAGCCCGCGCGCGGAAAAACTGCTGAAGTCGCGCATGCTCTGCGCTTTGCCGGTGGGGCATCGCCTGGAGCCGCAGGCGCTGATCGTGCCTGAGGACCTGGAGGGCGAGTCGTTTATTTCCTACCCCCACGCCATCGCCTCGCGCCAGCACGTCGACGCGATCTTTGCCGCCCATGGCGTGCAGCGGCACTTGCGCCTGGAAACCCAGCTGTCGCTGCCCATGTGCCTGTTTGTCGAGCAGGGCGCCGGGGTGGCGCTGGTGGATGCCATCAGCGCCCTGGAGTACCGCGGGCAGGGCGTGGTCTTCCGTGCTTTCGAACCGGCCATCGAGATGGACTTCAGCCTGCTGCTGCCGCCCCAGGCCCCCTTGTCCCGCTTGCAGGAGCGCTTTGTCGAGCACATGCGCACGTTCGTTGCGACGCAGGTGCCGCCGGCGTACCGGGTGCAGTAGGGTGCTGCGAATTTCGCCGCGCAGGGTTCAACCGGCGCTGGCACATGGCCTAAGATGCGTCCCACTTTTTGAGCGGATTACCCTTGGCGAACCTTGCAGAAGTGAAATCACATGAACGAGTTTGAACGGCTGGCCGAGACCGCTGGCATAGCCTTGCCGGCGGAGCTGCGGCGCCTGCTGGCCGACGCAAAGACCCGCTACGGCAATAGCCGTGAGGACTGGAGCAAAGGCTGGCGCCAGTACACCTTGTCGGCACAGCCAGCGTTGTCCTGCGCCTACGACTTCGAGTGGATCGACGCGCAGCAGGCCAGGGATGTTATGGAGGAATGGCTCAACCCGGCCTATCAAGGCGGGCGACGGTTCTTGCCGTTTGCCCAATCCGGCGCCGGCGATGCGTACTGCCTGACGCCCCTGCAAGACGGGCAAATCGGCGTAGCCCTGGTGTGGCATGACCGAGAGTCCAGTGAAGTGGAAAACCTGTCGTTTGCCGGATTCGCCTACCGATTGCTGGTGGAGTCTGCCCAGGATATAGAGCATCTGCTTGACGACGACTTTGCCTTCGACGACGTCAGGCAATGCGTGATCGCCAACCTGCTGCTCATGCAAGACTACCTGCCCGAGCCCTTCGCGGCGGGGCTCAAGCAACAGGTTGCGCAGGTGTCGCAAGCCGATGAAAACCCGCAGGCGCTGATCACCGAAGAACAGGCGCGGGATGCGCTGGCGGTGGTGCCAGAGCCTGTCGCGGAGCAGTTTTTGGTGACGGCCAGATGGGAGTGTGGGCAGGGTTGAAAGACCCTGATACGCATAGGCAACGCGCTTGCTCCCGGCGAGCGCTACCCGTCACGCTGTAATCCTTGAGTTGATGCGATTTTCAGTTCGCCAGCGACTTTCGACATTCCTACGAACCTTCACGTTGGAGTGACGGACGAGGGAAGTTTTAATGGGATAAGAATTAGTCTTGAATATTTCGGTAGCGATACTATGTGGCTTTGTAATTTAAGAAAAATCTGAGTGTTATTTAAGAAGTATCTTATTTATTTAATCTGGAAGTTCGCGTACGTTCTCGCCACCTGAATGGATATCTGGTAGTTCCAGTGCGCAATCAAAACTCTTTTCCGACTTTGGTCGTTGTCCCACTATTAAGTGGTCGTATGGCGAAAGTGTCGCCTGCTAAAAGAACTGATTGCTCATGAGCTATTCCATGAAGTTATTCGCCCACCATATAAGTCTCGCGCAGACTTTTGTATTCAAAGATAACTTTGCCGGGGGTGACGCGCGCTTTTCCAATGAGTATGAAGCTCTTGAGCGTGAACTTGGAAAAGCCCAGTCGATGCATGAAAGTGGCCAAATCGATTGGCTAATGGTCCAGGAGCGAAGCGAGGCCCTGCTGCGGGATCAGTCCAAGGATCTGCGAGTCGCCGCTTGGCTGGCATGGGCGTTACACCAGCGTGAATCATTTTCCGGGCTGCTGGCAGGAATCGGACTGCTGCATCATTTGTGTGAACACAATTGGTCGTTGATTCACCCGCGCAAGTTACGTACCCGGGCGGCGGCTATCGCTTGGCTGGTACCACGTCTTGATCAGGTCTTGAGCGATAACGTACCGATCAAGGAGCAGCTGCCACTGTTTCGGCAATTGGCCGAGCAACTCGAGGGTCTGGACGGCTTACTGACACGTCACTTGGGAGACGAAGCGCCGCTGTTGTTGCCGATTTGTCGCCGACTGAAAACCATGGTGCGCCGAGCCACTGAAAATCAACCGGAACCGGGCGCAGTAGGTACAGTGGTAGCCCAGGTCAAGCAGGTTGCTGCCCAGATATTCGCCCCAGGCTCACCCATCGATAACGAGAAAGAAGCACACCGGGCATTACGTGCCCAACAGGAAAGTGCGCGATCTTTATGTGCCTGGTGGCTGCGGCAGAAGGCGACTGATCAGCGTGCTCTGCGGCTCAATCGCACGTTGCTCTGGATACCCATCGATGCGGTTCCTGAGCGCAATGCCGAGCAGGTCACCGCCTTGCGGGGGCTGCCGGCCGACAAGCTGAAGAACTATCAGGAGCGCTACGAGCAAGGGCAGTACGCTGACTTGCTGGTGGAACTGGAAGCGAGTATCGCCAGGGCGCCGTTCTGGTTCGACGGCCAACGCATGGTCTGGGAGTGCCTGCAGGAGCTCAACGCTGAACAGGCGATGCGTGAGGTGGAATTCCACTTTGCCTTGTTGTTGCAACGGCTGCCGGGAGTAGTCGAGCTGCGTTTTCATGACGGCGTGCCCTTTGCCGATCCTGTGACCCGGGGTTGGATCAACGCCAACGTCATGCCCCATCTGCAAAGCACCAGTGCGCCGCGCAAGGTTGAGTCCGAAGGCACCCAGCCAGCCTGGGACGAAGCGTTGGAACAAGTCTTGCCGATCCTGCGTAAGGACGGGCTCAAGGTTGCCGTGCAGAACCTCAAGCAAGGTATGCAAGAAGCGCAGGGTGGCCGGGTGCGTTTTTTCTGGCATTTCAGCCTGGCTCGTCTGTGCTTCATGGCCAAAAAGTACGAACTGGCCAAGACCCAACTCGAAACCCTCGATCAGCAACTGCAAAGCTTGGGCTTGAACGCCTGGGAGCCCGATCTGGCACTGCAAGTACTACACCTCCTGCACAGCTGTTGCGAGTTATTGCCGCAGAACCATGCCGTGCGTGAGCGCAAGGAAGAAGTTTATCGCAGGTTGTGCCACCTCGATCTTGAGGTGGTACTCGAATAGGCCTCAGGGCCAATAAAAGGAAGGAGAAACGCCATGGCCAAAGAAGGCTCGGTAGCCCCCAAGGAACGCATTAACGTCACCTTCAAACCTGCCATCGGCGGTGCACAGGAAGAGATCGAACTGCCGCTGAAGCTGCTGGCAGTCGGTGATTACACCCAGCGCCCGGATGAACGCAAGGTGGAGGATCGCAAGCCCATCAGCATTGACAAGATGACCTTCGACGAAGTCTTGGCAAAGCAGGAGTTGCGATTGACTCTGAGTGTGCCCAATCGTCTGCAGGAAGACAGTGACACCGATGAACTGGCCATCCAGTTGCGTGTTAACTCGATGAAAGATTTCAACCCCGCCAGTCTGGTCGAGCAAGTGCCTGAGCTGAAAAAACTGATGGAACTGCGTGAAGCTCTAGTGGCACTCAAAGGCCCCTTGGGTAATGCCCCTGCATTTCGAAAAGCCATCGAAGGCGTACTCGCCGACAATGAATCCCGCGGTAGGGTACTGGGTGAGCTGGGGATGAATGCCACCCCGGAAAAGGACGCTTGAGCCCCCATCAGCAAAGGAAGCCGACATTATGAGCAGCAGCGCAGCACAGAAAAAAAACCAGGACAGCACTGAATACAGCCTCCTCGACAGCATCATTGCTGAGACTCGTCTGACCCCGGATGACGAGGCCTATGGTATTGCCAAGCGTGGGGTATCGGCGTTTATCGAAGAGTTGCTCAAACCGCAGAACAGCGGTGAACCGGTGAAGAAGGCCATGGTTGACCGCATGATCGCGGAAATCGACGCCAAGCTCAGCCGGCAGATGGATGAGATCCTGCATCATGCCGATTTCCAGTCCCTGGAATCGGCGTGGCGCGGTCTGCAGCTGTTGGTTGATCGCACCAACTTCCGCGAAAATATCAAGATCGAAATCCTCAACGTGTCTAAGGAAGACCTGTTGGATGACTTCGAAGACTCTCCGGAAGTGATGCAGGCTGGCCTCTACAAGCATATCTATACCGCGGAGTATGGGCAGTTCGGTGGTCAGCCAGTGGGTGCGATTATCGCCAACTACTTCCTGTCCCCCAGCTCGCCGGACGTGAAGCTTATGCAATACGTCTCCAGCGTGTCCTGCATGTCCCACGCACCGTTTATCGCTGCTGCCGGTCCGAAATTCTTCGGCTTGGAGAGCTTCGCCGGCTTGCCCGATCTGAAAGATCTGAAAGATCACTTTGAAGGCCCGCAATTTGCCAAATGGCAAAGCTTCAGGCAGTCCGAAGACTCACGTTACATCGGCCTGACCCTGCCACGTTTCCTGCTGCGCAATCCGTACGACCCAGAAGAAAATCCGGTCAAATCCTTTGTCTACAAGGAAACCGTTGCCAACAGTCATGAGCATTATCTGTGGGGCAACACCGCCTACGCCTTCGGCACTAAATTGACTGACAGCTTCGCCAAGTTTCGCTGGTGCCCAAATATCATCGGTCCGCAAAGCGGCGGTGCGGTTGAAGATTTGCCGCTGCACCACTTTGAAAGCATGGGCGAAATCGAAACCAAGATTCCGACCGAGGTCCTGGTTTCCGATCGTCGTGAGTACGAGTTGGCTGAGGAAGGCTTCATCTCCCTGACCATGCGTAAAGGCAGCGACAACGCAGCATTCTTCTCCGCCAGTTCGGTGCAAAAGCCGAAGTTCTTTGGTATCAGCGCCGAAGGCAAGGCCGCAGAGTTGAACTACAAACTCGGCACGCAACTGCCCTACATGATGATCGTCAACCGTCTGGCGCATTACTTGAAAGTGCTGCAGCGCGAGCAGTTGGGTTCATGGAAGGAACGCACCGACCTTGAGCTGGAACTCAACAAGTGGATTCGCCAATACGTTGCCGACCAAGAGAATCCGAGCGCTGAAGTTCGTGGCCGACGTCCGTTGCGTGCAGCCCAGATCATCGTCAGTGACGTCGAAGGCGAGCCGGGCTGGTACCGCGTCAGTTTGAATGTGCGTCCGCACTTCAAATACATGGGGGCTGATTTCACCCTGTCGCTGGTGGGCAAGCTGGATAAAGAGTAATCGGAGCTGAGTCATGACTGGATACGGCAGCCTTTTCGAACGCCTGAGTGGGGAAACCGATGCTCGTCGCGGCTGGAGCCGAGAGCACAGCGCAATGGCGTCCGTGGCTGCCCATCTGGCCAAAATGCTCAGCACCCGGGCGGGCAGCGTGCAGACGTTGTCCGACTACGGGCTGCCCGATCTCAACGATATGCGTCTGAGCTTGCACGACTCTTTGAGTCAGGCGCGCGAGGCCATAGAGTGCTTTATCGAGGCCTACGAGCCGCGCTTGAGCAAGGTTCGGGTGATTTCCCTACCGCGAGACTATGACCCACTCCGTTTGTCTTTCACGATTGAAGGTCTATTGGAGGTCGAGGGTTTCAAGCGTCAGGTCAGTTTCGCCGCGCGCTTGGATGGCAGCGGTCAAGTGAAGATCAATTAAGGAGGCTCCGATGTCAGGAAAACCCGCCGCCCGCGTCAGCGATCCAACGGCCTGTCCGATTCCAGGGCATGGGGTCAATCCCATCGTCAGTGGTTCGCCTGATGTGTTTTTCGACGGTCTCCTGGCCGCTCGCGAAGGTGATGTTTCGGCCTGTGGCGGTGCTATAAGCGCAGGCTTGAGTAGCACCGTGTTTATCAATGGACGGCCAGCAGCGACCTTGGGTTCGGTGGGCTGCCATGGCAATACGGTGATTGCCGGATCCGGGACGGAGATCATTGGTGACACGCATACACCGGCGTAGTTTGTAGCTCCGTTACCGATAAACGCTATCGGGCTGGAAACAACACGCAGGTCAATTACAGACCTATTGCTACTGGAGATTTGGACAAGAAAAACAATCCTTTGGATGGCGTGTACGGAGCGTTGGGTGGTTTCATTGTGAAGTTTGCAATTACTGAGTTTTCCACCACGGAAAAAACCAGTACCCGCGCCTCGTCTTTATGGATTCATGAAGTTGCTTGTTATGTTCGTGATACGTACGAGTTTCTGAATGAAGCCAATAAGGATCAATTGCTGGGGTATTGGAATAGTCATGGCGCTGTTAAACCAGGAGTGGTTGAATATTTTTTGCTCCGGATCATGTCGAGCACGAGGGGTTACGTTATTTTAAAGTCACTAATAATGGCTGTAACTGCTGCCGTGCTCAGCATGATAAGGGTGGGGGCTTATTTGTATATTTCACGGTGAAAAAAGTCCCGGCGTCAATTCGGATTTATTTGTCGGATGCCGATTTTGGTAAATGTCTATACAGAGCTGAAAAGGTGTAATGCTGCGATGAAAAAAATAATAATTGCCGTTTTGGTTTTTTTATCGGTGTGCATGGCTCTGTTATTAGTAATCGCTCTTGTGTTGAAAACCTACAGTTCATGGTATGCCCAGCCCTTAGTGAAACACTGGAGTGATTCAGGTAAGTGCTACATCGCAACCGATATCCCTGATTATCCATCGCTCGGCTTGGTGGGTCGTGTTTTTGAAATGTTAAGCAGTCGATATTTTTATAGGGTTTATACAAAAGATGGAAGCCTGCTTAGAACATCCGAGTGATTCCTCTGGAAGAGGGAAGGGAATGACCAGGTTGCGCCCCAGTTTTCTGGTGCGATGGTGTTGTATCCCGGTGCTGAGGGGTGGGAGGAATGGTTGATTGCAGAGTGTCGATAGACAAGGCGTTGTTGGGTTTTTAGCGTTGTTAATTGATTTTAATGATTGATGTGTTATGGGCTCGTTATTCCCTGTGTTCGTTCATGGGGTGTTGTAAGTGTTGTTTAAGTATTTAAAGCATCGTTGTTTGAGTTGCTAGGAATTTGCTGTTTTTAGGGGGGGAAATTTCATCCTGAATACAGCTGCAGTTCACGGCGTGTATGCCGTTCGCCCGTTCATATACTAAAACCAGGCAGTTAATCCATGTCCTTTAACCATTACTACCAAAGCGAACTCACTGCACTGCGCCAACTTGGTCGCCGTTTCGCCGAGCGTAGTCCGGCGTTGGCGCCGTTTCTGGGCCAGGCCGGGCGGGACCCGGATGTGGAGCGGTTGCTTGAAGGTTTTGCATTCCTCACCGGGCGCTTGCGGCAGAAACTGGATGACGAGTTGCCGGAACTGAGTCACTCGTTGATGCACCTGTTGTGGCCGAACTACATGCGGCCTTTGCCGGCGTTCAGTATTTTGCAGTTCGATCCGTTGCAGAGTTCTGGGCCAGCGCTGCGGGTCGAGCGCGATACAGCGGTCGAGAGTGTCCCGGTCGACGGTGTCCGTTGCCGATTCCGTACCTGTTACCCCACAGATGTGTTGCCGCTGAACCTGAGTGCGCTGACGTACTCGGTCAAGGGGGATGGCGCTTTGCTCAGTCTGCGCCTGGAGATGAGCTGCGATGGGCATGTCGGCGAGTTGGACCTCAGCCGCTTGCGTCTGCACCTGGCCGGAGAGCGTTATATCAGCCAGATGCTGTACTTGAGTTTGCTGCGTAACCTTGAAGGCGTCGAATTGATACCCCTCGGTGCGCAAGGCATGCCCCTGGCCGGCATCAACGGCCAGCCCATGTCGTTCAGGATTCCAGGCAACAAAGTGCAACCAATAGGGTTTGCGGAGGAAGAGGCGCTCATTCCCTATCCGCTGAACACCTTTCGCGGATATCGCTTCCTGCAGGAGTACTTCGCTTTTCAGGACAAGTTTCTGTTCGTCGAGCTCAGCGGCCTGGATCTGCTGCGCTCGCTTCCGGACGACACTCTGAAGCAAATGCGCGGTCTGGAGCTGCGGTTTGATATTCGCAAGAGCGGTATCCAGCGCCTGCGTCCGACGCTGGACAACGTCAAGCTGTACTGCACGCCGATCGTCAATCTGTTCAAGCACGATGCCTTACCGATTCGCCTGGATGGCCAGCAGGACGAATACCTGTTGTTGCCGGGGACTTATGACCTGGAGCATTGCGGGGTGTTTTCGGTGGAGACGGTCACTGGTTGGAAAGCCGGGGCCCAGGGTTACCAGGCCTATGTTCCGTTCGAGTCGTTCGAGCACGACCCCAGCTTCGACGTGCCGCAGAGCCGTCCGCATTACAGCATTCGTCAGCGTTCCTCGCTGTTGCATGGCGGTCTTGATACTTATTTGAGCTTTGATATCCGCCATACCGAAGCTCAAGAAACCTTGTCCATCGAGCTGATCTGTACCAATCAGAACCTGCCGCGCCGGCTCAAGCTTGGGGACATCAACCAGCCCAGTGAACAGACCCCGGAGTTTCTCAGCTTCCGCAATATCACGCCGGCCACCTCGAGTTATGCGCCGCCGTTGAGCCGTGACTTTCTCTGGAAGCTGATCAGCAACATGTCGCTCAACTATCTATCGCTGGCGGATGTCAACGCGCTCAAGGTGATTCTCGAAACCTACGATTTGCCGCGCTATTACGACCAGCACGCGGAGCGGGTCAGCAAGCGGCTACTGGGCGGGCTCAAGTCGATTCGCCACCAGCATGTGGATCGTCTGCACCGTGGCCTGCCGCTGCGTGGCTTGCGTACAGAGTTGACTATCGATCCCGAGGGTTACATTGGCGAGGGCGACTTGTTCGTGTTCGCCTCGGTTTTGAACGAGTTTTTTGCGCTTTACGCCAGCCTCAATTCTTACCATGAGTTGCGGGTCATGAGCACACAGGGAGAGGTATACCAATGGACGCCACGGATGGGGCAGCAGCCCCTGCTTTAAGCGGGCTGACCCAGGTCATACGTGAGTACTCGCTGTTCCAGGGCGTATTGCTGGTGGTCGATCGACTGCGCGATGCCCACCCGGATCTGAGCGATGAAGAACTCTACGATCAGCTGGAGTTCCAGGCCAATCCGAGCCTGGGATTCCCCGGCAGCGATGTCGATCGGGTGGAGTTTTTCGAGGAGCATGGCCTGTTGCGCGCACGCCTGCGGTTCAATCTGATTGGCCTGTTTGGGGCCGGCTCGCCGTTGCCTGCGTTTTATGGCGAACAGGCCCTGGGCGACAGCGAAGAGGGGAATCCGACGCGTAATTTCCTTGACCTATTTCACCACCGTCTGCAGCGCTTGATGCTGCCGATTTGGCGCAAGTATCGCTACCGCGCCAGCTTTCGCACCGGCGCCATGGACCCGTTCTCGGTTCAGCTATTTGCCTTGATCGGGCTGGGCGGAGAAGAAATACGCAAGGCTAAGGAGCTGAACTGGAAGCGCCTTTTGCCCTATCTCGGCCTACTCAGTCTGCGTGCGCATTCTGCGGCGCTGATCGAGGCCGTGCTGCGTTACTACTTCAAACATGCGCAGTTGGTGATTGAGCAATGCATCGAGCGCCGGGTGGAGATCCTGGAAGAGCAATGCAATCGCCTCGGACGGGCGAACAGTCAGCTCGGCGAGGATCTGGTGCTCGGGGAGCGAGTGCGCGACCGCAGTGGCAAGTTCCGCATCCATATCCGCGAGCTTGATTGGCAGCGTTTTCACGAGTTTTTGCCGATCGGTTTCGGCTATCAGCCGCTGTGCGCGCTGGTGCGGTTCACCCTGCGCGACCCTCTGGACTACGACATTCGCCTGGTCTTGCGCCAAGAGGAAATTCGCGAGTTGCGCATCGGTGAGCAAAACCATTGTCACCTGGGATGGACCAGTTGGCTCGGTCACGAACGCGCCGATGGCGTAGTGACTCTGAGCAGCAAAATTCACTAAGGAAGTAACCCATGATCAACCTAGACCTGCAGCAACTGATCCAGGCGCTCGACGCCGAAACCCGTCGTGACCTAGAGAGCTGTGCTGAACGCTGTGTCGCTCGCGGCGGTAGCAAGATTCTTGTTGAAGACCTGCTTCTGGCCCTGCTGGAGCGCCGGCAAGGCATGCTTGCGCGAGCACTGCAAGACGCTGAAGTGGATATCGGTGAGTTTGCTGGCGTCTTGCAGTCAAGGGTTGAGCACAGTGCTTCGCGCAATCCGGTGTTTGCGCCGGAGTTGGTGCAGTGGTTGCAGGACGCCTTGCTGGTGGCCAACCTTGAGCTGGGACAGAGCCAGGTCGAACAGGCCGCGTTGATCCTGGCTCTGTTGCGTAATCCGATGCGTTATGCCGGTAGCCGTTATCAGTCTCTGCTGGCCAAGCTCAATATCGAGCGCCTGAAAGACTTCGCCCTGGCGAAAAAGACCGACACTGCCAGCGACCGTCCGGCTGCGCCGGGTGAGTCGCTGTTACAGCGCTTCACCCATAATCTGACCCAGCAGGCTCGGGATGGCCTGCTTGATCCGGTGCTATGTCGCGACGATGCGATCCGGCAAATGATCGATATCCTCGCCCGCCGGCGCAAGAACAACCCGATCGTGGTTGGCGAGGCTGGTGTTGGTAAAACCGCGATTGTCGAAGGCCTGGCCTCGCGTATTGCCGCAGGGGAAGTGCCGCAGGTGCTCAAAGGCGTCGAGCTGTTGTCGCTGGACATGGGCCTGCTGCAGGCAGGCGCCAGCGTCAAAGGCGAGTTCGAACGCAGGCTTAAGGGGGTGATTGATGAGGTCAAGGCGTCGCCCAAACCGATCATCATCTTTATCGACGAAGCCCATACCTTGATCGGCGCTGGCGGTAACGCCGGCGGCAGTGACGCGGCCAACCTGCTCAAACCGGCTCTGGCGCGGGGCGAGCTGCGGACCATCGCTGCCACCACCTGGAGCGAATACAAGAAATACTTCGAGAAGGACCCGGCCCTGGCCCGGCGCTTCCAGCCGGTACAACTGCACGAGCCGAGTGTCAGCGAGGCGGTGACCATCCTGCGCGGGCTGGCGCGGGTGTATGAGAAGAGCCATGGCATTTACCTGCGCGACGACGCAGTGGTAGCGGCAGCCGAGTTGTCGGCACGTTACCTGGCAGGCCGTCAGCTCCCGGACAAGGCGGTCGATGTGCTCGATACGGCCTGTGCCCGGGTGCGCATCAGTTTGGCCGCCGCTCCTGAAAGCCTGGAGCACCTGCGCGCCGAACTGGCGCAAGGGGAACGTCAGCGTCAGGCCCTGCGCCGTGACGCCGAAGCGGGTCTGAACATTGACTTGCAAGCGCTGCAAACGTTGGAAGCGCGTTTGCTTGAAGCCGAGCAACAACGACGCAGTCTTGAGCAGCGCTGGAGTGAGCAGCGGCAACTGGCCGAGAGCTTGCTGGAGCAGCGTCAGCACCTGGCCAAGGCGCGTGAGGCGCAGGCTGTGGCGCCGAGTGAGACGCAGGCAAACGGTGTCGTGGACTTTCAAAGTATCGAGGCCGAGCCAAGCCTCGACGTCCTGGAGGCCGCACTGACACAGACCCAGCGCGAGTTGGTCGAGGCCCAGGTGACGGAGCGCCTGGTCAGTTACGAGGTTTGCCCGCGGCTGGTGGCTGAGGTCATCAGTGCCTGGACCGGCGTACCTCTGACCCAACTGGCCCGCGAGCACAATGCCCGGGTCGCGAGTTTTGCCAGCGACCTGCGAGCGCGGATCCGTGGCCAGGAGCAGGCGGTGCAAGCCCTGGACCGCTCGATGCGCGCCACGGCCGCTGGGTTGAACAAGGTCGATGCACCTGTCGGTGTGTTCCTGCTGGTGGGCCCCAGCGGCGTCGGCAAGACCGAGACCGCCTTGGCCCTGGCCGACCTGCTGTATGGCGGCGAGCGGTTTGTCACCACCATCAACATGTCCGAGTTTCAGGAAAAACATACGGTTTCACGGTTGATTGGCGCTCCACCCGGCTACGTCGGTTATGGCGAAGGCGGCATGCTCACCGAGGCGGTGCGGCAGAAGCCGTATTCGGTGGTGTTGCTCGATGAAGTCGAGAAGGCCGATCCGGATGTACTGAACCTGTTCTATCAAATCTTCGACAAGGGCTTGGCCAATGACGGGGAAGGGCGCGAGATCGATTTTCGCAACACACTGATCCTGATGACGTCCAACCTGGCCAGCGAGCGCATCAGCGAACTCTGCGCAGACGGTGAGCGTCCGAGCGCCGAAAGTCTGGAACAGGCAATTCGCCCTCAACTCAGTAAACACTTCAAACCGGCATTGCTGGCGCGCATGCGCGTAGTGCCCTACTACCCGGTGAGCGGCCCGGTATTGCGCGAGTTGATTGAAATAAAATTGCAACGCCTGGGCGATCGCCTACTGCGGCGCCAATTGCAGTTCAGCCACTGCCAGAACCTGGTGCAACATCTGGCCGAGCGTTGTTCGCAAAGCGACAGTGGCGCGCGCCTGATCGATCACCTGTTGGAGCTGCATGTCGTACCGCTGGTTGCCGATCGCCTGCTGGATGCCATGGCCCGCGGCGAAAGCCTCAAACAGGTGCATGCCACGCTCGATAGCGACGGCGCCGTGATCTGCGAGTTTGGCTGAGGGTCGCGCTGATGTTTACCTGCGTTCCTCAGCCGTTGGTCTACGCCGAGCAGTCACTGGCGCTCGTCGCCCGCCTGGCCCGTGCAACGGATGACGCAGCCTTGCTGGCGGAGTTTGTGCACGCAGTGGCCGAGCTGAGCCGCTGTGAGCTGAGTCAGTTGTATCGGCTCGACGCGACCCACACCCGGCTGGAGCTCAGTGCGCAATACCTGGAGGGCGCATCGCCGCCGCGTGAGGTCCAGAGCCTGACGAGCGACTACAACGGTGAGCAGTTACTGCAATTCGCCCTGTGCCAGAATCGGGTGGTGTATGTCGCCGATCTGAGTGGGGGACTTTACGACACCGGTTTTTTACCAGAGGGCGCAAGGCCTTGGTGTTCGTTGTTGTGCGTGCCCCTGCTGGATAAAAAACAGGCGGTGCAGGGGTTGCTGCTCTGTGCCAGTCATCAACTTTCCGAGTTGCAGGGATTTGCCGGATCCCTGGGCTTGTTGGGCGGGTTCGTGCTGGCGCAGTTACAGCTGCGCCAGGGCTTGCGTTGTCCACCTGGCGGCCAAGCAGCAGAGCCTGTTACCGCGGTTCCCGCTGCAGGGTATGGGCTGATTGGTCGTAGCCCGGCGATGGGCCGTACCTGCCAGTTGATCAGCAAGGTACTGCACAGCCCGTTTACCGTGTTGCTGCAAGGCGAGACGGGCACCGGCAAGGAAGTGGTAGCCCGTGCCATTCACGACTATGGCCCGCGTCGCTCCCAGGGTTTTATCGTACAGAACTGCGCGTCGCTGCCGGAGAACCTGCTGGAAAGCGAGCTGTTTGGGTACCGTAAAGGCGCGTTCACCGGTGCCGATCGCGACCGTGTCGGGCTGTTCGAGGCGGCTGATCGCGGCACCTTGCTCCTGGACGAAATCGGCGACATGCCGTTTTCCCTGCAAGCCAAGTTACTGCGGGTGTTGCAGGAAGGGGAGATTCGGCCCTTGGGCAGCAATGACTCACGCAAAGTGGACGTGCGCATCATTGCCGCTACTCACCGCGATCTCAGGACCCTGGTCAGCGAAGGGCTGTTTCGCGAGGACCTGTATTACCGGCTCGCGCAGTTTCCGATCGAGTTGCCGCCCTTGCGCCAGCGCGACGGTGATATCCCGGTGTTGGCTCGGCATTTCGCGAGCAAGGCCTGTGAGTTCCTCAAACGTGAATCGCTGTCGTGGTCGGAGGCCGCGCTGGCGCAATTGGCCGGTTATGCCTTTGCTGGCAACGTGCGCGAACTCAAGGGGCTGGTCGAACGCGCAGTCTTGTTGTGTGAAGGCGATGAGTTGTTGGCCGAACACTTCCTGTTAGGCGAGCAGCTTACGCCCGAGTCGGGGGGGCTGAACCTGCGCTTGCGCATGGAGCAGGTCGAGCGCGGCCTGTTACTCGATTGTTTGCGCAAGAACGCCGGTAACCGAACTCACACTGCCCGTGAGTTGGGGGTCTCGCGGCGCACGCTGCATTACCGTTTGGGACACCTGAACATCCAGGTCGACCCGGAGCAGGAGCTTGCCCAATGACCCTGTCCCGTTTCGCATTCATTTCCCTTTTCGGCGTCCGGATCGTTGGGCGTCTTGAGCATTGTTCCTCCATGGAGATTCGCTGATGTCTGTTCGTCACTGGCACACCGTTCTGCTGGCCCTGATCGTGTTAGGCGGTCTGGGTGGTTGCGGCGGCAATTACAAATTCAATGACCACGCCTACCGCCCTTTGGGAGATCCACAGACGGTCAATCGCGGCAAGTGATCGTAAGGAGCATCACATGGAACTGGTTTTTGAAATACTCGACACCCGGCTGTTACCGCCGGAACAGTCGAGCAGCAAGACCTTCGGTCAGGCGGGCGGGGTGATTGGGCGTGCAGAGGATTGCGATTGGAGGATCGAGGACGTTGATCGTCACCTGTCCAATCGTCATGCGCAGGTGAGCTTTCAGCAGGGCGCGTTCTATATCACCGATAGCAGCCGCAACGGCACCCTGGACATTGACAGTGGAGTCCGGCTGCTCAGGGGGCAATCGCTGCGCATCGACCATGGCCGGACCTTTGAGCTGGGCAAGTTTAGGATGCGTGCGCGGCTGTTGCGCAGTGCAAACGCGTTCGACGCAGAAGTCGGGCGGCCGCTGCCCGCCGGCAGCGTGATCCCGGACGATTCACACCTTGAACTCGATCCGCTCAAGGTGCTGGCTCGCGAGCAGCAAGGCGAGGTGCCGGTCGATGAACTGAAAGACCTGCTGGCCTCCGATCAGGAGCCCATGCAGCGTGCCGATTACACCCGCATCGACCACGAAAGCTTGCTGGTGCCGCAGTTGATTGTGGCACCGCAAGCGCCGGCTGCCATGCCCGAGGTGGAGTCCGGTGCGCGACATAGCGAGGCGTTCTGGGACCAGTTTGGCACGGCCCTGGGGATCGACCTGCAGGGGCTTGATCAAGGAGCGCGCGAAGCACTGGCGATCAACGCCGCAGGCTTGCTCAAACAGAGTATCGGTGGTCTGCAACAGAGCCTGCGTACACGCAACGAGCTGAAAAGCGAACTGCGCCTGGCACAAACCTCGGCCCAGGACTCAAGCAAGAATCCACTCAAGTTCGCGTCCGACGCGGGTCAGGCCCTTGGCCTGTTGCTACAGGGCGCTAAGCCAGGGCAATTGGTGGCGACGCAGTCGGTCTGGAGCGCGTTTCGCGATCTGCAGGCGCATCAGGTGGCGTTGATTGCTGCCAGTCGCGCGGCGGTGCGCGCGACCCTGGATCATTTCGCTCCGCAACAGCTGACGTTGCGTTTCGAGAGGGATGGCCGCAAGCCGTTGCTGGCCACCGCCGGTAGCCGCTGGAGGGCTTATGGGCGCTATCACCAGGCCCTGCGTCAGGACGATGACTGGAGCGAGCGCCTGCTGGCGCGCGACTTTGCTCAGGCCTACGAAGAACAGGTTCGCTTGATTGCCACTCTTAACATCGACCCACAAGGATGATTCACATGCCTGCGTGCAAGGCTTCAATACTCAAGACACTGACCGCGCTCACCGCCTTGGCGCTGCTTGCCGGCTGTGCATCGATGTCGCCCTATTCGGACCTGACCAAGCTCAACCTGAAGCTGACCGCCAGCGACCAACTCAACCCTGATCTCAATGGCCGGCCGTCTCCGGTGGTGCTGCGTCTGGTCGAACTCAAGCATCCGGTGGCGTTCGAGAACGCCGACTTTTTCAGCCTCTATGAGCGGGCCAAGGAGTCGCTGGCGCCAGACCTGGTGGCCAGCGAGGAACTGGAGTTGCGTCCGGGGGAGAGCGTCGAACTCAAGCTCAGTATCGAAAGCGGCAGCCGCTATGTCGGGGTATTGGCGGCGTATCGCGACCTGCCGGAAACCCGCTGGCGCTACGTGGTGCCTGTGACGCCAATGGTGCTGAACAGCATCGAGCTGGTGCTTGAGCGTGGCGGCATTCGCAACAGTCACGAAGTGCTAGCCCAGGCGGATCATTGATCATGAACGAACATAAAGTCATTTGGCAGGAAGGCATGTTGCTGCGCCCGCAGCACTTTCAGCACAACGATCGCTACTACGACTACCAGATGAAAACCCGTACCCGCTTGCTGGGCGCCTACAGCTGGGGTTTCGTGTTGCTGGAGATCGACCTGCAGTTTCTCAATATGGGCAAACTGGTGCTCAGCCAGGCCTCCGGGATCTTGCCCGATGGTAGCCTTTTCGAGCTGGGGGGAAACACTGAGCCGCTGGCCCTGGATGTTCCGCCCAACACCGGCAATACCCCGATCTACTTGGCCTTGCCTCTGGTCACGGGTAACCATATCGAGTCCCGGCGCCCGGATCAGTCCGACGTGCTGGCGCGTTATGTCGCCTATGAGGCGCAAGTCACCGACTCCAATGCCGACGATGACGCCAGCAGCCAGGTCAGTTGCGCCCGCCCGGATTTTCGCCTGCTACTGGGTGAACAGCAGAACGATCAGGCCTACGTCAAGCTCAAGGTGTGCGAAGTGCTCGCGACTTCGCCCGATGGTGTGATCAGCCTCGACCCCGAGTTCGTACCGACTTATATCCAGACTCACGCCTCGGGTTACCTGCTGTCCTGCCTGAAGGAAGTGATCAGCATGCTCGGTCATCGGGGCGACACCATTGCCGAGCGAATCCGCTCCAATGGCAAGGTCGGCGGCGCGGAAGTCGGCGACTTCATGATGTTGCAACTGATCAATCGCACCGAGCTGGTGTTGCGCCATTACCTGGAGCTGGAGCAGGTGCACCCCGAGGAACTGTACCGCACGCTGCTGACCATGCTCGGTGATCTGTCCACCTTTGCCAACGACAGCAAGCGCCCGAATCTGGATGGCCGCTATCAGCACAGCGACCAGGGCGCGAGCTTTCGCAAACTGATGGAGGCGATCCGTCAGGTGCTGTCCATGGTGCTTGAACAACACGCCATCGAGCTGCAACTGCAGGCCCGGCAATACGGGATCTTCGTGGCGCAACTCAACGACCACGGGCTGCTGGGATCAGCGTCGTTCGTCCTCGCCGCCAGCGCCAACTGCGATACCGAAGAGCTGCGTCACCGCCTGCCGGCCCACCTCAAGGTCGGCCCGGTGGAAAGCATTCGCGAGCTGGTCAATCTGCACCTGCCGGGCATCAGGGTAAAACCCTTGCCGGTGGCGCCGCGGCAGATTCCGTTTCACTCCAACAAAACCTATTTCATGCTCGAGTTCAATGCTGAAGACCTGGCGCAGCTGGCTCGCTCCGGTGGCTTTGCCTTCCATGTTTCCGGTGAATTCTCCGAGCTTGAACTGAAATTCTGGGCCATCAGGAACTGACCATCATGACCAAGGACAGGCAATACCCGCAAGACGATGAGACCGTCCTGCTTGACCGCGAGGGCCGACGCCCGGCGGATGACGCGCTGACCGACCAGGTCGCGTCGCCGCGCGTCGAACAGTTGGAGGAGCGGATGATCTACGCTGCGCGTCAACGCCCGGCCGAAGCCTTCAGCATCAGCCTCAACGCGTTGGTTGCCGCAGCGTCCGAACTGCTTTCGGAGGTGGTGCGGCTCAAGCATAGCTCGAGCGCTGAAGATCTGATCCAGCTCAACCGGCACCTGACCTCGGGAGTCAAGCAGTTCGAGGCTCGCGCCATGAGTGACGGCCTGGATAACGGGGTGGTCTCAACTGCGCGCTACCTGTTGTGCACTGTGGTCGATGAAGCGGTGGTCACCACCTCGTGGGGCAATAAAAGCGAGTGGTCGAAAATAAGCTTGCTCAGCAGCTTTCATAACGAAACTTCCGGTGGTGAAAAAGTCTTCAAGTTGCTGGACCAGTTATCCAAGAACCCGGTCAGGAATCTGCCGATGCTGGAGCTGATTTACCTGTGCCTGTCCCTGGGGTTTGAGGGCAAGTACCGAGTTCAGGCCCGCGGCGTGTTGGAGCTGGAGGGGATCCGTGATGCGCTGTATCGGCAGATCCGCCAGTTGCGTGGCGATGTACCGCGTGAATTGTCGCCGCAATGGCAAGGGCTGGGCGACCAGCGCCGCAGCCTGGTGCATATCGTCCCATGGTGGATGGTGGCGCTGTTCACCTTGGTGTGCCTGGTGGTGATGTATTCAGCATTCACCTGGGTACTGGGTGAACAGCGCGAGACCGTTTTGCAACCTTATCAGCCGCTTGACCCGAACGTGGTTCAGCCGCAGCCGTAATACAGGGACGTGAGATGAAAAACTTCTTCAAGACACTGGGCGCCTGTCTGCGTCAGACCTGGCTCTGGACATTGTTACTGGTGCTGTCACTGGCGTTACTGGTGTGGTTCGCCGGACCTTTGTTGGCGGTCGACGACTATAAATTCTGGGAAAGCGCCAGCGCCCGGCTGCTGAGCATCAGCCTGCTGTTTCTGCTCTGGGGCCTGGGCATGGTTTTCGTCAGTTGGCGCGCCGGGGTGCGTAAACAGGCCGTAGCTGACACTCAAGACGGCGAGGAGCGTCTGCGCCAGGACGAGAAAATCGATGACACCCAGAAAGAGCTGCGCAGACGCTTCAAGGATGCGCTGCACACGCTGAAAAGCTCCAGCCTGTACCGCGGTCGCAGCGAGCGCTGGCGCAACGATTTGCCCTGGTATTTATTGATCGGCCCCCAGGAGGGGGGGAAGACCAGCCTGCTGGATTTCTCAGGCCTGGATTTCCCACTCAACAAACTGGGACGCAAGCTGACCCGCGACACCGCGAGCACATCGCAATGCGATTGGTACTTTGCCGAACACGGGGTGTTGATCGACACCAGTGGCCGCTACCTGACCCAGGACAATGGACGAGAGGATGGCAGCGCCTGGTCGACCTTACTCGGCCTGTTGCGTAGCCGGCGGCGCAACCGTCCGCTCAACGGCGTGCTGGTCACGATTCCAGTGCAGTCCTTGCTTGAGTTCGACCATAACCAACTTGAGGTGCTCGCCAAGCAGGTGCGTGGTCGGTTGCAGGAAGTCCACCAACAATTGCATGTGGACCTTCCGGTTTACTTGGTATTGAGTAAGGCCGACCTCTTGCTGGGGTTCGATGAGTTTTTCGATCAGCTGTCTCGCGAAGAAAGCGAGCAAGTGCTCGGAGCCACCTTTCTCAAGGGGCAGGACGGTAGCGATGTCAGCATCCTGCGAACCGAGTTTGAGGAGTTGCTACGCCGGCTCAACAGCCAGGTCGTGATGCGCATGCATCAGGAGCGCGACACTCAGCGCCGCGGGCGGATTCTGGATTTTCCGCACCAACTTGGACTGCTGGGTGAGCGCTTGTGCCTGTTTGTCGATATGGCATTTACTGGTAATCGCTATCAACGCGCCAGCCAGTTGCGAGGCTTTTACCTGACCAGTGCACCGCACTTGGTCAAAGAGGTCGTCAAGGACAGCGAGGGTGTCGACCCGAGCCCTGAGGTGAATACCCGCGGGTTACCAACCCTGCATAGCGGGCGCTCGCGATTTATCCTCCACCTGCTGAGCCGCGTGGTGTTTCCCGAGGCCGACCTGGCTGGCCTGGACCAGCGCGAACGCCGGCGCATTCACTGGGGGCAGCGTGCCTTGTACGTCGGGGCGCTGGCAGCCCTGGGGGTGTTTGGCTTGATGTGGGCGACCAGTTTTTCCGCCAACCATAGCCGTCTGGAACGCTTGCGGGAGCTGGCTCAACAATGGTCGGGACAAGCTTCGGCGCCGGTTGTGAGCGAGGATGCTGCGGCGCTCGTCAAGCCGCTGGCCCTGAGTTATGAGGCGACCCGAGTGTTTCCGCCCAAAGGCGATGTGGCGCTGCATGAGCGGGCCGGTTTGTATCAGGGCGAGGTAGCCAACCCGCTGCTCCAGGCGGCCTATGAGCGCGAGTTGGAACAGCGCCTGTTGCCGCAGGTGGCGCGGATGCTCGAAGGGCAGATTCGCGTCAGCATGAAAGACCGCGACCGGCTGCTCAACAGCTTGCGTGCCTACCTGATGCTGAGCATGCCGGATCGACGGGATCCGAGCTGGCTCAAAGATTGGGTTGCCACAGACTGGTCCCGACGTTATAGCGGTAACACGGCCCTGCAAAATGAACTGAATGCGCATTTCGAGCGCCTGCTCAAGCTGCCATTCAATTACCCGCGCAACGATGCCCTGGTGGCCCAGGCCCGCCAAGTGCTGCGCAGCGAATCCCTGGCGACGGTGGTTTACCGCATGTTGCGCGAGCAGGCCCGCAGCTTGCCCGATTATCGCCTGAGCCAGCACCTGGGGCCCCAAGGGGCGTTGTTGGTAGGCGCTGATTACGTGATCCCAGGCTTTTACACCCAGCAGGGTTATCAGCAGTATTTTTCGGTGCAGGGCGTGAGCCTGGTGACCGAGATTCTGCGCGACAACTGGGTGCTAGGGGAGGGCGCGGGCATCAGCGGCATGGACCTGCGACGTCTGCTGGTGGAATTGGAACAGCTGTATTTTCGCGATTACGCCAACCACTGGGGTGAAGCCGTCGGCCGTGTGACCTTGCATCCAATTGACGATGCCCGTGATGGCGCCGAGCAGCTTGCCGGCCTGACCTCGGCCAACTCGCCGATCGTGCAAATGCTGGTCGAGGTGCGGGAGAACACCCGCTTCCCCGCAGTGGCCGAGATCCCGGACGAGGTGGCCGATAAAGTCGCCGCCAGCGGCGGGGCCTTGGGTAAGGTCGCGGCAGTTGCCGCAAGCAAGGGCAAGGATGCCCTGGCGCAAACGCTGCCGGACACCGCGAAGAAGTCGTTGCAAAGCCGCTTCGAACCCCTGCACCGGCTGCTCGATGACAACAACGGGCCGACGGCGGACCTGACACCGGCCTTGGCCGCGCTCAACGAACTGCAACTGCAACTGGCGAGCCTGGCGCGTTCCAGCCAGCCAGACCAGGCAGCTTTTGAAATGGCCCGTACCCGTATGAGTGGCCAGCGCGATGCACTGAGTAACCTGCGTACGGCTTCCGGGCGCCTGCCGCGACCGATGAGCGCCTGGTTCAACATGCTGGCCGAAGACACTTGGCGTCTGGTACTCCATGACTCTTATCAGTACCTGAACCAGCGTTATCAGAGCGAGCTGTACAGCTTCTACGGCAAGGCGATCAGCAAGCGCTATCCGTTCAATGCCCACAGTAGCAGCGATGTGGCGGTCGGTGATTTCCGTGAGTTTTTCAAGGGCCAGGGCATGCTCGAACGTTTCTTCGAGAGCTACATGCGACCCTTTGTCAGCGGCGAACCGGGCAACTACCGCTTGCGCAGCATCGATGGTCACAGCCTGCCGATGTCCCGTGCCTACCTGGAGCAGATGGCAGCGGCCCAAGTGATTCGGCAAAGCTTTTTCACCGACAATCCGGCGGAGCCTCAGGTGCAGTTCAAACTTGAGCCCTACACTTTGGACCCCAGTGTGAGCCGCTCTGAATTCCGCTTCGGCAACCAGACGATCGAGTACCGTCATGGTCCGATTGTGCCGATGACCTTCAAATGGCCGACGGACGCGGAAGATGGGCGCGCCAGTCTGGTCCTGGAAAAGATGGTCGGTCGCCCGATCGGTATCGAGAAAAACACCGGTCCCTGGTCACTCTTCCGTTTGTTCGACCTGATGCAGAGCGAGTACCTGAGCGGACGTGACGTTATGGTGCTCAAGGCCGATCTCGGCGGGTTGCGAGTCAACTACCTGTTGCAAAGCCAGCGCACGCCGAACCCGTTCGACATGAGTGCATTGCGCTCCTTCCGTTTGCCGGGGCAGCTCTGATGAACAGTGCCGACGTTTGGCGCAGCGCGGCGCGCACCGACCCAGGCAAGGTCCGTGCGCGCAATGAGGACGCTTTTCTTGAGGTTCCGGAGCAGGGGGTGTGGGCGGTCGCTGACGGTATGGGGGGGCATCAGGGGGGCGATATCGCCAGCCAGTTGATCGTCAGCAGCCTGGCGCAAGTGCCATGGCAGGGCGGCTTCGATGAACGGCTCAAGGCCTTGCGCCTGTGCCTGCACTGGATCAACCGGCGCCTGGGCCAGGAATTGACCGTTAACGCCGCCCGCCCTGACAACGTTATGGGCAGCACCGTGGTCGCGTTGCTGATCGAGGGCAAACGCGCGGCCTGTGTCTGGGCCGGCGACAGCCGCTGTTACCTATGGCGCAAGCAACGCTTGTACCAGCTTTCACGGGACCACACGCTGTTGCAGCAACTGATCGAGAAGCAACAAATGAGTGTTGAAGAAGCCAGCGCACACCCGGCGGCCCGGGCCTTGACCCGGGCTATCGGGGCCACTGCGGAGCTGAGATTGGGCGTGCTGGAACTTGATGTGTACCCCGGGGATGCCTTTTTGCTGTGCAGCGATGGTCTGTATCAGGAACTGAGCAGCGATGCCCTGGGTGACGCCCTGGGCCTGGCCTCACCGCAAGTGGCGTTGCAGTGCCTGTTCGATGGCGCCTTGAGCGGCGCGGCGCGAGATAACCTGGCAGCCGTGGTAATCCAGCAATGAGTGATTTTGAATCGTTGCAGGAACCCGTGTCAGGCAGCCCCGAGGCGGCTGATCTGACTCGCCTGGCCTTCGCTAAAGCAGGTGTGGCGCCGCCAGCGTTGCCGGCCAAGGCCAAGCGCAAGAGACGTCGCTCCAGGCTCCGCGGTAAAGCCAAGGCCGAGGTGGCGCCGGCGATTGGCGGACTGCCGTCAGTGCTCGCCGGTCGCTATCGCCTTGAGCGTTTACTGGGGGCCGGTGGCATGGGGCTGGTCTATCGCGCGCGGGATCTGTTGCATGAGCAGTTTGGCGAGCCCACCCCCTACATTGCGCTCAAGTTGTTGAGCGAAGAGTTATACGAAGCGCCGGATGCCAGTGCATTGCTCTACAGCGAGTTCGCCCTGACGCGCCACTTGCGGCATCCGAACATCGTGCGTGTGTACAGCTTTGAGGTCGATACCCAATGCCAGCGGGCCTTTATCACCCTGGAGCTGATGCATGGCCTGACCTTGGACAAACTGCTGTGCGAGCGACCGCAGGGCCTGCCATGGACAGAGGCGCGGGAGATTGTCCTGCCGTTGCTCGATGCCCTGGCTTACAGCCATCGGCAGGGTGTGCTGCACGGTGACCTCAAACCCAGCAACGTGATGCTGGGCGAGTCCGGTATCACGCTGTTTGACTTCGGCCTGAGTCAGGCCGAGGCCGGTGTCCTGTCCGGGTTGCCGCACTTGAACCGCAACCGTCTTGACGCCTGGACCCCGGTCTACGCAGCCCCTGAGCTACTGGACGGCGCGCCGCTTTCGGTCGCTGCCGATCTATATGCCGTGGCCTGCGTGATCTATGAGTTGGCCTGCGGCCAACATCCCTATCGGCGTCTGCCTTCGACCCAGGCCCGAAACGAACGTCTGGATCGTCAGCTACAAGCCCCCAAACATCTGCCTCGACGTTGTTGGCCAGCGTTGCGCAACGCATTGTCCCTGGACGTGGTGGATCGCTCCATCAACGCTGCGGCCTTGCGCGTGGCGTTGGGCGGCGAGGGTAGTGGCTTATGGGGATGGTGGCGCGGACGCAAAGGGTGACCTGGCCATTGAAGGAGAAAATGATGTTCAACCCTTCCAACGAAAGCCGTTTTAGCCTCAGCGTCGACGACGTCGAAAACAATCTGCAGGTGCTGTCATTCAAAGGCCAGGAGGGCATTACTCAGCCCTATCGCTTTGACGTGGAACGGGTCAGCGAAAACTCCGCACTCGACCTGCAGCAACTGCTGCACAAACAGGCGTTTCTTGCCCTGGACCCGCAGGGCAATGGCATCCATGGGCTGATCTACCGCGTCGCCCAAGGCGGTAGATCAGCCCGTGAATGCCGCTGCGGTGGGGCGCCAGTTGCAGGCATGCAGGGCGGTGCAGGAGCTGCTCCAAGTCCGGCACGCGGCGTTCGCTGACCCGTTCCAGGTCGAAGACGAACGGCTGGCTGATGGCTTCCAGGCCTTTGAATGACAAAACCTGAAGATCGTTGTCCTGACCTTCCAGTGTCAGGCTGAAAGAGGGCTGGTTGGCGGGTGCAAACATCCGATAGTGCTCCGTGCAGGGCTCAAGGGGGCAGCAGGTCCTCGGCCGGCAGGGCCGGCCGAGGGAGGTCGCCTTGAGTTAGCCGGCGACCGGCGTGCGCCAGTCGTCGGAACCGGAAGTGCCGGACACTTCATGGGTCCAGGTGATTTTGCGGTAGGTGAAGTGCACGTCTTCCAGGTGGGTGAAGTGCGAGTTCGCCGGGTCCTGGCAGTTGTGCATGTAGTCCTTGATGTCGACGATGATCGCGTCTTCAAGTTTGGTGGTGAAGTAATGCTCCTGGGTCCCGGCGGCCGAGGTGCGGTACCAGTGGATCACGATTTCGGTCAGGCGCTCGCCCGACGTCAGGGCCGCCAGCAGCAGCGGCGAGGCCTTGTCGAAGACCTTGGTGATGATCACGGGCTTGTGCACGCGCTGGCCGGTTGGCTGGCCGGACTGGGGGTCACGCGGAATGATCACTTCGTGATTGAAGCCCTGGACCATGACTTGGTCTTCGTGGCCTTCCTGGTAGGTGTTGCCGACTGAGTCGGCGGTGAAGGCACCGGCGGTGATCAGGCCTTGTTTGGTACCGGTGACGGACATGTACGCGGGTGTAGCCATGGGTGTGCTCCTTGCGCATTAACGCTGAATGCCCACAGGCAAAACCGCCTGCTGGGTATCAGGGCTGGTACAAGGATCGTGCCACTGAAAGTTAGTGTTTAAAAATCAATGGCTTGTGATCTTTCATGACTTTTTTGTCGATGTTTCAGGGTTAAAAACCGTGAAAAGTGCGCAAGATCTTGCGCAGTGGTGTGCAAGATCTTGCGCACCTGGTCCAGCCCTTACCACACGTGGGTTGCAGTGTTTTTTGGGGCTTTTTTTAAAAAACAGGTGTGCAAGATCTTGCGCAGTTGGCTGTTGGCGCTGAGGCCAAAAAAACACCCAAACAGCCCGCGTTATTTCGGTGGATCGGCCCCCCTGTAATCAAAACCCGGGCACACCCAAGGCGCTCGCACACTGTTCCAGAGAGCGCTGCTGGGTCTGGGCGTAGAGCTGCAATTCGTCGAGGGTCGGGCGGCCCAGGGCCTGTTCGAAGGCTTGCTGATTGGATTGGCCGGCGTAGTGACTTTGCGCGTCGTCGCCGAGGTTGGACTGGAAGATCCCGGCGGCGCTGACCGGCAGGAAGTCTTCATACACCAGGGGTTCGAAGCGCACGTGCCCGGCGGCAATCAGTGCGCTCAGGGTCGTCGGGCGCTGGGCTTGCCCGCGTGCTGCCAGGCCCTGTTCGGTGGCGAAATAGCGGAAGTACGCCAGCTCCTCTTCACGCATGGCGTCGTGGCTGTCAGGGAAGGCTTCGAAGTGGTCGCGCATCAGGGCGTCGTAGCGCGCGGCATTGGATTCATTGGGGAAGGCCTGGAGCTGGTCGCGGGCGGCATTCAGCAGGCGGTCGTACAGGGCGCGGCCTTTGGGGGTGAGGGCCGCGCCGCGTTGCTCGATTTCGCCGAAGCGCGCGCTGTGGCTGCCCTGGGCCTGCTCCTGGTCGGTGAAGGCTACGGTTTCCTCCAGGGCTTTGAAGCTGGTCTGGCGCAGCAGGATCGGGCAGTCACGCCGTGGTGGGCCTTCGATCACGGCCTTGGGGGTGATGCCGTGGGCGGGCATCAGGGCTTGCACCTGGTCGATGTCCAGGGTGCGTGGGGTCAGGTGGTTGATGTGCGGACCCTTGAACGCCACCACGTCGGCGATCAGCCGGTGCTGGGCGCTCAGTTGCTGATACTGCGCGGCGGTGACGGTGGCGCTGTGGTGCCAGCGGAAGGTTTCCAGGGCCTGCTCGACGAACGCCTCGGAATCCGCCGGATTCAGGCCGCCATCGGCTTCGCATTGGGCGATCAGGCTCAGGGCCTGGGCGGTGAAAATCGAGCGTCGGGCCAGGACCGATTCGGCAAAGGCGCGCAGCTCGGGGTTTTCGATCAGTTCCAGGCGCAGCAGCGAAGTAAAGACCCGGAACGGGCTGATGTGCAGCGCCGCTTCGTGCACGGCACGAAACGCCGTGGAGTGCACCGGTACCCCAGCCGGGGTCAGGTCGTAATAGCCCACCGGCTGCATGCCCATGACCGCGAACAGGCGGCTCAGGGTCGCCAGCTCGGCCGCGGTGCCGACGCGGATGGCGCCGTGGCGCTCCAAGTCCAAGCGTTCGATTTCGCCGGTCTGGCGCAGTTGCCGGTCGAGGTCGGGGTGCTGCTCCAGGGTCTGGGCGTTGACCTCGGCCACCAACGCCATCAGCGCGCCATACAGCGGCACTTCTTCGCGGTACATGTCCGACATCGCCCGCGAAAAGCGTTGGCGGATCAGGTCAGGGCTGACGAAGCTCTGGTTGCTCATAAACAGGATTCCCGGCGCAGTGGCATCAAGGGTGGAGTGGGGCCGATTCTGTTCGGCGTCGGGGGCGCTGACAAACGAAGTTTCCTCTGAACTTCATTCTGCAAATGAATGCACTGCCGTGGGGGCGCCGCGTGTCGGGCCTGGCTGACCAGGCACGGGCCGGCGAGTTCAGTGGCTGTTGCGCAGGGCTGCCTGTTGCAGGAACTGGCGATACAACTGGGCGCTGCGGGTGGGGCGCTCGACCATGGGCATATGGCCGATGCCTTGCCAGATTTCCACCTGCAACTGAGGGATGCCCCTGGCCCAGACCAACGCGCTGCTGGCATGCAGCAACCGGTCCTCGCGACCCCAGAGCAGCAGGGTTGGGGCCTGGATCGAACCCAGCAAAGGTTCCATGGGCGCGCTGCCATGGAAGTCGTCGAAGATTTTCTCCAACTGCAGTCGGCGCCGCTGGTAGCGTTCGGCGATGGCCGCCAGGACCACCTGCGGAACCCAGGGCGGGTCGGCCATGGTCATGCCGTAGAAGGCATCGAAGTCGGCGCGGGTATCGATCAGGAACGGGTTCCTGCCCGCCGCCAGCAGCCGCTCCAGGTCGCTGGGCTCAGGCGCGCTGACGCCGGCGGGGTCGAACAGGGCCAGTGACGCCACCCGCTCCGGGCAGGTGGCCGCCAGCCAGGCCGCGACATAGCCGCCCATGGAGTTGCCGACCAGGTGCACCCGGGCCACCTGGCAGGCGTCGAGCAATTGCAGCAAGCGTCGGCCCTGGGCCGGGATGCTGTAGTCCTGGCTGGCGTCGAAGCCGGTGGCGCCGTGGCCGCCCAGGTCCGGGATCAGCACCCGGCAGTCGTTGCTGAAGTGCCGGGCAAATCGCAGCCAGATGCTTTTGTCGGCGCTGTAGCCGTGCAACAGCAGCAGGGTCTGGCCGGCGTCGCTCGGGCCGCCCATGTAGGTCGCCAAGGTCATGCCGTCGATGGCCACCGGGTGTTTTTTCAACTGATAGAGCCGGGCCTCCAGCGCGCTGCTGGCGTCATACAACCAGTGGCCGATGCGCGGGTAGGTGCGGTAGCACCAGAACAGGCCGAGGGCGAGCAGGGCGACAATCACTAACATCGGGCGGCTCCTGTGGGGGCTTGGGTCAGGACAATTGATGGTCCACGGGCTTTAGGCCCCGGCTTAGCCAGTGGTAGCTGAAGCTGAAACCGGGAAACAACGCCGTCACATGCCCACTGCTGCTGCGGTACCAGCTTTGGCAACCACCGGATTGCCAGACGGTGCGCTGCATCTCGCGGTGGATCATCGCGGTGTAGCGCGCTTCCGCTTCGGGGCGTACTTCAATGGCCTGCAAGCCCTGGGACTTGAGGGCCTTGATGCAACTGAGAATGTAGCGGGTCTGGGATTCGATGATGAACAGCAGCGAGGTGTGACCGATCCCGGTATTGGGGCCGCAGAGGATAAACAGGTTGGGGAACCCTGGCACACAGGTGCCTAGGTAGGCGCGCGGGTAGGGCGCCCAGGCATCGCGCAACAACTGGCCGTCCTTGCCGCGCACCGGGTAGGCGATCAGGCCGTCGGTGGTGTCGAAGCCAGTGCACCAGATGATCAGGTCCAGCTCCAGGTGCTGGCCGTCCCGGGTGTTGATCCCGCTGGCATCCAGGGACTGGATGCCTTGCTCGCGTCCGTGCAGGCTGACGTTGGCTCGGCCCAGCGCCGGGTACAGGGTGTTGGACAGGATCACCCGCTTGCAGCCGATGCTGTAGTCCGGCGTCAGTTGACGGCGCAGTTGTGGGTCCGGCACCTGGCGTTTGAGCAGGCGCAGGGCTTGGCGCTGCACCAGGGCCATGGCCGGCCGTGAATACTTGAAGGCGATGATCCGGCTTTCCAACTGCCAATAGATCAGCCAGCGCAGCAGGCTGTAGGCCGGTTTGAATCCCAGCAGGCGGCGCTCGAACGCACTGAAGCGCCGGTCCGGACGCGGCAGCACCCAGTGCGGGCTGCGCTGGAATACATGCAACTGGGCCACATCGGCGGCAATCGCCGGAATGATCTGCGCCGCGCTGGCGCCACTGCCGACAATCGCCACACGCTTGCCACGGTAGTCGTACTGGTGGTCCCAGTGGTTGCTGTGAAAATGACGGCCGGTAAAGTCGGCGAGACCCTTGAACGGCGGGACCAGCGGTTGGCTCAAGGGCCCCGAGGCGTTGATCACGAACTGCGCCTGGAATCGGCCGCGGGTCCGGGTCTGGACGATCCAGCGTTGCTGCGCCGAGTCCCAGTCCATGGCCTCGACCTCGGCCCCGAGCAAGACCTTGTCCTGCACGCCGTGTTGCTGCACCACATGCTGGGTGTAGCGCTGCAGTTCGTCCTGGGTGGCGTACATCTGGCTCCACCGGTAAGGCGCGAACGACAGGGAATACAGCGGTGAGGGCACATCGACCGCAGCGCCAGGGTAGGTGTTCTGGCACCAGGTGCCGCCGAAGAAGTCACGGCGCTCCAGCAGCAGGAAGTCTTCAATCCCCGCCTTGAGCAGATTGGCCGCTGCACACTGTCCGCCAAAACCGCTGCCGATGATCAAAACCTGATAGCTGTGCATGCGCCTCCTAAGGGGTGCTCGGCAAGCGGGCGCAGAGTAATGTTATGTGCCCACCGTCAGTTATAGCCAAATATTCCCAGGATGCCGGTGCAGAGCGCTGTAATCAGGTGATGGCTATTTGACCCTGTGCTGCTAGACTGCTCGGCAATCCCACTACCCTCATTGTCCCTCGTACTGCTTGCACGGAGGAGCCTTGGCCCCTACGCCCCATACACCAGGGAAGGGACTGTCATTGGCCAGGAGGCTCTACAAGTCGCGAATTCTAGGGCTGGCCCTGGGCTTCATCTGCGTCGCCGCAGCCATGCAACCGCTGCAGCCCCCGGCCTGGCTCTGGGCCTTCATGCTATTCAACGCCTTCGCCTGGCCGCACCTGGCGTACCAGTGGGCGCGCCTGTCACGGGTGCCGTTTCGCGGCGAACACCGCAATTTGCTGGTGGACTCGTTCCTCGGCGGGTTCTGGGTCGGTGCCATGCACTTCAATCCGCTGCCGACCACGACCACCCTGGCGATGATGGCGATGAACAATATCGCCCTGGGCGGCGTACGTTTCTTTCTCGCCGGCAGTGTGGCCCAGGCCCTGGGGGTCGGCGTTTCGCTGCTGCTGTTCAGCCCGTTGTTCATCGCCGAAACCAGCCAGCTGCAACTCTATGCCTGCCTGCCGATGCTGACCTTGTACCCGTTGGCCCTGGGGTATATCTGCTACCAGCAGGCCTGCGTGCTGGGTGGGCACAAGCGCGAACTGTTGGCCCTGAGCCGCACCGACAGCTTGTCCGGGTTGCTCAACCATGGCGCCTGGAAGGATCAGCTGGAGATTGAGTTCCAACGCTGCCGGCGCCAGCGGCAGGGCGCCGTCATTGCCCTGATCGACATTGACCACTTCAAGGTCATCAATGACACCTACGGCCATGTGGCCGGCGATATCGTGCTGCGCCAACTGAGCAAGATCCTGCGGCAGAACCTGCGGGTCAGCGACCAGATCGGCCGTTATGGCGGTGATGAGTTTTGCGTGATCCTGCCGGACGCGTCCCCGGAACAGGCGGCCCAGTTGATGGAGGACCTGCGTACGCGCTTCGCCGCCCTGGGCTACGAGCAGAATCCGGCGCTGCAAGTCAGCCTGAGCATCGGCCTGGCGGCGTTCGACCCGCTGTACAAGGACGCGGTCAATTGGCTGGACGACGCCGACCAGGCGCTGTACGAAGCCAAGACCACCGGCCGCAACAAAGTCAGCTGCCGATCGGGAGAGCTGCCGTCACGGGTGCTGCTCGATTCCTAGCCTTGGGCGCAGTCCGCCCCTGTGACCGCAGCAGAAGGCTCGGGCCGCTAGGGACGCCAATTTGTACCGAGCGAATGAGGTGGGTGTTGATGGCCCGCGCCGCTTGGCGGCTATGGCGGCAAAGTGGGAAATTGCCCACCGGCCATGCTACAAATCCAACCTCTGCCCAGGCCGCCGATTACCCTTTTTCGAGAATTCCCCGTGCAAGCCACTCGCTTGACCCTGCTGTGTCATGCCCGAACCGCCGCCCAGAAACGCGCGTGTTTTCCCCTGGACGAGCCGCTGGAGCTTGACTGGCAAGCACTCGCCGGCTCGCGGGCGGGGCAGTTCAAACGCCCGCCGCGCCTGCTCAGCGCCCCTGAGTTGCGGGCGCGGCAGAGCGCGGTGTTGTATGGCGTCGAGCCGCAGATCGTCAGTGCCTTGCGCGACTGCGACATGGGCGATTGGCAGGGGGTGGCGCTGGATCATTTGCAGCAGCAACAGCCACAAGCCTTGCAGGCGTGGTTGGCCGACCCGCAAGCGGCGCCCCATGGCGGTGAGTCGGTGGCGCAACTGTGCGAGCGGGTCGCGGCCTGGCTCGACAGCGTGAGCCAAACCCCTGGCCATGTGCTGGCGGTGACCCATCCGATGCTGATTCGCGCGGCGCTGCTGCAGGTCATGCAAGGCCCGTTGTCCAGTTTCAATCACATTGATGTCGAGCCGTTGTCGATGCTCGAACTGCGCTTCAACGGACGCTGGCGTCTGCGTCTGGATGCCCGGTCGTAAGCAGGCCCATTCCTTGAACGCCCCCAATTTGGCTCCTACGGATTGAGAATCGCCCATGAAAACCCTCCTGATCATCGGCATCGGCGCCGGTAACCCCGACTACATCACGATGCAGGCGGTCAAAGCGCTGAACCGCAGCGATGTGTTCTTTCTGATGGACAAGGGGGCGAGCAAGGATTCATTGATCGACCTGCGCCGCGAGATCTGCGAGCGCTATATCACTGAGCCGGGCTACCGCTTCGTGCAGGCGCAAAGCCCGGAGCGGCTACGCGGCGACGTCGATTACCAGGCCAGCGTCGAGGACCTCAACCGCGACAAGCAGGCCACCTTCGAACGCCTGATCGACGAGGAATTGGCCGATGGCCAGACCGGGGCCTTCCTGGCTTGGGGCGACCCGGCCTTGTACGACAGCACCCTTCGCATCCTGCAGGCGATCCTGGACAGCGGCCGCTGCCGGTTCGAATTCGAGGTCATCCCCGGTATCACCAGCGTCCAGGCCCTGGCGGCGCAGCACAAGGTGCCCCTCAACCGCATCGGCCGCTCCGTGGAAATCACCACTGGGCGCCGCCTGGCAGCGGGGCAGGTGAGCGACGCCGACAGCCTGGTGGTGATGCTCGATGCCGAGGACTCCTATCGCCAGGTGCTGGACCGCGAACTGGATATCTATTGGGGCGCCTACCTGGGCACCGCGGACGAGATTCTGATCAGCGGCCGGCTGCAAGACGTAGCGGATGAAATCCAGCGCGTGCGCAAGGCGGCGCGGCAAGCCAATGGCTGGATCATGGACACCTACCTGCTGCGCAAACCGGACGCCTGACGGGCGCTACAGGTTTCACCGCGGGCCTTGGCGCCCCGGCCAACGACCTGCACTTATCTGACACGAAATGGCGTCCTTGAGTGCCAGCCTCCGAACATGGCCTGAGCCTGGCGGTAGCGGCTAGAAGGCGGGCGTTGTGTTGGGTAAAGGGGGTGTTTTCAATGCGACCGATGGGTCGGATTGAGGACGGCGGATGGCGGCTTTGCCGGCTTTTGCAGCGCTCTGGCGCGGGGCTTTCGGCGGGGAAATACGCGCGTGACTTTTTTATAAATATTTGTCGCATACACACAATTTGCTTCCCAAGGGCGCCTCTAGACTGCTGGCCACTTCGATTTCCCGTAATCGAAACCCAGTCAATAAAAGTCTCCACCCCTTGGAGTTATAAATGAACAAGTTTGCGTGGTTCGGTGCCCTGGCACTGTCGATGTTTTCCCTCTGCGCCGTGGCCGATGAAGCCAAGCCGATCCGCATCGGTATCGAAGCCGGCTACCCACCCTTTTCGATGAAAACCCCCGACGGCAAACTCACCGGTTTTGACGTGGATATCGGCGATGCGCTGTGTGAGCAGATGCAGGTCAAGTGTGTGTGGGTCGAGCAGGAATTCGACGGCCTGATCCCGGCGCTGAAGGTCAAGAAAATTGACGCCATCCTGTCGTCCATGACCATCACCGACGATCGCAAGAAAAACGTCGACTTCACCATCAAGTACTACCACACCCCGGCACGCTTCGTGATGAAGCAGGGCACCGAGATCAAGGACCCGCTGACCGAGCTCAAGGGCAAGAAAGTCGGTGTGCTGCGCGCCAGTACCCACGACCGTTTCGCCACCGAGGTGCTGGTCCCGGCCGGGATCAGCCTGGTGCGCTACGGCTCGCAGCAGGAAGCCAACCTGGACATGGTGTCCGGCCGCATCGACGCGCTGCTGGCCGACTCGGTCAACCTCGACGACGGTTTCCTGAAAACCGACGCCGGCAAGGGCTTTGCCTTCGTCGGCCCCGAGTACAACGATCCGAAATACTTCGGTGGCGGCGCCGGCATTGCCATACGCAAGGGGGATAGCGCCCTGGCGGAGAAATTCAACACGGCCATTACCCAAGTGCGCGCCAACGGCAAGTACAAGGCCGTGCAGGACAAGTACTTCAAGTTCGATGTTTACGGTGAGTAATCGCCCGCAGTGAAAAAAAGGTGGCGCCGGTTGATACGGCGGCCACCTTTTTTATGCGCCGCTGTTTTATCCTGCGCCACCCCATTTTCCTCAGGGAGCTGCCATGCAACGTATTGACCACCCCTTGCCCTGGAGCCACCTGGGCAGCGAGCGCCAGCTCAGCGTGTTCCGCTTTGGCGCAGGTTCGCGCAAGGTGTATATCCAGGCCAGCCTGCACGCCGATGAGCTACCGGGCATGCGCACCGCCTGGGAGCTGAAAAAACGCCTGGGCGAACTCGAAGCCAACGGCCAGTTGCACGGGGTGATCGAGCTGGTGCCGGTGGCCAACCCCATCGGCCTCGACCAGCACGTGCAAAGCAGCCACCTGGGGCGCTTCGAGCTGGGCAGCGGGAAGAATTTCAACCGTGCGTTCTTTGAACTCAGCGGCCCGGTGGGCGACCTGATCGGTGGCCAGCTAGGCACTGACGCTGCGGCCAACGTGGCGCTGATCCGGCGCACCATGGGCCAGGTGCTGGACCGCTTGCCCGCCCCGGGCTCTCAGCTCGAAGCCTTGCACCGCCTGCTGTTGCGCCATGCCTGTGAGGCCGAGATCACCCTCGACCTGCACTGCGATTTCGAAGCGGCGATCCACCTCTACGCGCTGCCTCAGCACTGGCCGCAGTGGCAATCCCTGGCGGCACGGTTGCAGGCCGGCGTGGCCTTACTGTGCGAAGACTCCGGCGGCAGCTCGTTCGATGAATCCTGCTCCGCACCCTGGTTGCGCCTGGCCCGGGACTTTCCCCGGGCGGCCATTCCCCCGGCCAACCTCGCCACCACCCTGGAGCTGGGCAGCATGGGTGACACCCGGGTCGAGCAGGCCCAGGCCAACTGCGAGGCGATCCTGGGTTTTCTGGCCGAGCAGGGTTTGATCAGCGGCGACTGGCCGGCAGCACCCGAGGCGTGTTGCGAAGGCATGCCGTTCGAAGGCACCCAGTACCTGTTCGCCCCTCATCACGGTGTGGTCAGCTTTCTGCGCGAGGCCGGCGAGTGGGTCGAGGAGGGCGACGCGCTGTTTGAGGTGGTCGACCCGTTGCAGGATAAAGTCAGTGTGGTACGGGCCGGCACCAGCGGCGTGCTGTTTGCCCTGGACCGTGGACGCTACACCCAGCCGGGTATCTGGCAGGCCAAGGTGGCCGGGCGCGAAGCGATTCGCGCGGGCAAGCTGATCAACGACTGACACAGGCCCCCCGATCTCTTGAAGGCGAATCGCTCCATGCATCGTTGGTCTCTTCTGATTCGCCTGCTGTTCGCCCTGTGCCTGCTGGCCGCGACTGCCAATCACCTGCGGGCGGTGCTCGACCATGGCTGGCTCTGGGATTACGGCTACGGTGCCCAGACCCTGCTGGCCAGCCGGGTGTTCTGGGGCGCCTTGACCGTGCTCGATCCATTGGCGGCGCTGCTGCTGTGGGTCAGGCCGCGCTGGGGCCTGGCCCTGACCCTGGGAATCATCGCCTGCGATGTGCTGCATAACAGTTTTTACGTCGCCGCCCATGGGCAATGGACACAGACCTTCTACCTGTCCCAACTGGGGTTTTTACTGGCCGTGCTGGTGCTGTCACCCTCGGCCTGGCACGGATTGCGTAACCGGCGTAGGTCGGTCGGTTGAATCTGATCGCTGTTTGCCGGTCCGATCCTCTATCACCCGCCTTGTGGCCACCCGCCGCGCCGTGAAAGGAAAACGCCTTATGTCCAAGACCTCCATGCTCAAGAGCTGGTTAGTGCCGTTGCTGCTGGCCTGCGCCTCAGCCCAGGCCCAACCCGGCTCACCCGAGCTGCACGGTGATTTGCCGTTGCAGTACCTGGAACAGGCCAGCGCCGATACGCGCAACCGGCCGCTGGTGATCTTCCTGCATGGCTACGGCAGCAACGAGGAAGATCTGTTCGGGCTCAGGGAGCAGCTGCCGGCCGGCTACACCTACCTCTCGGTACGGGCGCCCCAGGTGCTGGAGGAGGGCAGTTACCAGTGGTTCCACAAGAAGGGCGAGGGGGCCTATGACGGCGTGACCGAGGAGCTGGCCAGCAGCGCCCAGGTGCTCGAGGCTTTTGTGGCCAAGGCCGCAGCCAAGTATCAGACCCAGCCTGACAAGGTGTTTTTGCTGGGTTTCAGCCAGGGCGCGATCATGTCCTATGAAGTCGGCTTGCGGCACCCGCAGGCGGTGCGTGGTATTGCCGCCTTGAGCGGCAGTGTGCTGCCGGTGCTGAGGTTGCAGCTCAAGCCCGACCCCGGGTTGCAGCAATTGGCGATTTTCATCGGCCATGGCACCGCCGACCAGCGCCTGCCCTACAGCGATGGCTCCCAGGCCAACAGCTTGTTGCAAGGCCTGGGCCTGGCACCGGAATTTCATGCTTACCCGGGCCTGGGGCACGGCATCAGCGACAGTGAAGTCCAGGACCTCAAGCGTTGGTTGCAGCGGCTCAACCCCTGAGACCGCTGCCGGGCCTGCTCAGCGGCCGAGGATCTGTTTCATCAGGGCTTCGTGACCGGCCTTGTCGCTGACCCGCGATACCACCTGGATCACCGCAATGCGACCGCCGGAAGCGGCCAGCAGGGTCGAGTTCAGGGTCTTGCCGCCGCCCATGGTGGCGCTGCTGTCGATCTGGCGCACACCGAGGCCTTTGATGGTCAGGCTTTTTTCACTTTGCTTGGTGAAGTCCGGCAGCGCCGCCGCCTGTTGCTTGAGGAAGCCCGATACGGCGGCATCGAGGAACGGTGCGTCGTTGTCCTTGACCTGCTGCCCATTGGGAATGGTGTTTTCCGCAGCGATCACCGCGGTCTTGGTGTCGTTGTTGGAGTACAGGGTGCCGGTCGCCCCGGCGGTGCCGTTGGCCTCGCTGCCGGCGGGCAGCACCGTGGCAGTGAAGCCTTTGGGCAGGGTGAAGTTGAGCTTGCCGCCAAGCATCGAGACCTTTTGCGCCGTGGCGCCGCCGGCACTCGGCTGGGCTGCATAAACACTCGCCGCGCCCAGGCCGAGCAGGGCAACCAGGGCCAGGCCCAGGGCTTTTTTACCAAACAATGACATGCAGGTTCTCCAGGTTGATCGCGTCAGGCGCGCATCATCCCACGGGCCCCGAGCGACACTCCAGCGGGTTATGGCGGTTCGGATAAAAAGCTGGGACCGACCTCGACGCTACGGCGGATGCAGTGCGTTTCCTGGCGCCTCCCTGTTGGGTATGTCGCCGACCTGCATGCAGGTTTCTTCGTCGGGGGTGCATCCAGTCCGCACTTTGCTGCGTATGCCGTGAATGGCCTGGCGTATTGCAGGGTGTGGCTTTGTACAGGAAACGGGGCGTTAATAGGGTTTTTTCGTCGGTTCTGTACAAGTATTTGCGGGTTTTCCAGCTATTTTTTCGCAAATAGTTGTACAAAACAAAAATTGTCGTATAAGTTTTTATTAAGTCGACGCAGTGCAGACCCTGGGCTTTTTCCGGGTGCTCTGGCGGCGCCGGCCCCCTTTTTTGGAGCTGAGGTTAAGCCTTTGTTTGTACCAAGGCGTGCCAGTTGAGCGATCGGCAGCCTCAGCTCCATTTTTATTGCGGTTCAGTGCGCAACGATGCCAAGGGCTGAACGCGTTTGCCGGGACGTACGTGAATGAGTGACCTGCTGCCAGAACATTACCGTGAGATCCTCTCCGCAATTGGTGAAAACCCTTTGCGAGAGGGGCTGCACGACACGCCGACGCGTGCTGCCAAGGCGATGCGCTACCTGTGTCGAGGGTACGAGCAAAGCCTGGAGACGGTGGTCAACGGCGCCTTGTTCAGTTCTACCAGCGATGAAATGGTGATCGTGCAGAACATCGAGCTGTACTCGCTGTGTGAACACCACATGCTGCCCTTTATCGGCCAGGCCCACGTGGCCTACATCCCTACGGGCAAGGTGCTGGGGCTGTCGAAAGTGGCACGTATCGTCGACATGTTCGCCCGCCGCTTGCAGATCCAGGAAAACCTCACCCGTCAAGTGGCCGAGGCCATCCAGGAAGTCACCCGGGCCTCCGGGGTGGCGGTGGTCATCGAAGCGCGGCACATGTGCATGATGATGCGCGGCGTGGAGAAGCAGAATTCGCTGATGAATACCTCGGTCATGCTGGGAGCCTTTCGCGAATCCAGCAGCACCCGTCAGGAGTTCCTGCAACTGATCAGAAGGCATCCCTGAATGAGCCGCTGGCTGGCGTTGCGCTGTTGCGTGCTGGGGCTGCTAGCGGCTCTTAGCACCAGCGCCTCGGCCGGCTGGCAACAGGCGCTGCCCGAGGCGCGGATGGTGGGCAGCGGCGAGTTCAGCTGGTTCGGTTTCACACTTTACAACGCCCGCCTCTGGAGCCCGGTCACGCCGCTGGCGGCGGACACCCCGTTCGCCCTGGAATTGACCTACCGCCGCGCCATCAGCCGCGATGACCTGGTGCGCGCCAGCCTCGACGAGATCAAACGCTTGTCCGGCCCGGCGGTTAGTCCCGAGCAACTGGGCCGATGGCAGGCGCAGATGCAGCAGGCGTTTGTCGATGTGCAGGCCGGCACCGTCATCACCGGGGTGTTTCTGCCCGGGCAGGGCGCGCAGTTCTTTGTCGACCAGCAACTGCGGCATGAAGTCAGGGACCCGGCGTTCGCCCGGGCTTTTTTCAATATCTGGTTGGACCCGCGTACCCGCAACCCCCAATTGCGCCGGCAGCTGCTGGGGCAGGCAAAACCGTGAACCGCCGAGGGCTATGAGCATGTGGAAAACCTGGATTCTGTGGCTGGGCCTGAGCGCCGGTCTTGCCGGTTGCGGCGGCATCGATGTCACGCACTACCGCGAGCAGACGCCGACCCTGGAGCTGCGCCAGTTCTTCAGCGGGCGGGTCGAGGCCTGGGGGCTGTTTCAGAAGCGTTCGGGGGAGGTGATCAAACGCTTCCATGTTCAGATCGACAGCCACAGCGAGGGCGACACCTTTGTCATGCACGAAGCCTTCACCTACAGCGACGGCACCCGCCAGACCCGAGTCTGGACCCTGCACCCGGACGGCCCGGGTATCTGGCGCGGCACCGCCGGCGATGTGGTCGGCGAGGCCCTGGGCGAGGTGTCCGGCAATACCTTGCGCTGGCGCTATGTGCTGAACCTGCCGGTGGACGGCACCACCTATCAGGTGCACTTCGACGACTGGATGTACCTGCTGGATGAGAACACCCTGGCCAACCGTTCCTACATGACCAAGCTCGGGGTCGAGTTGGGGCAGGTCACGTTGTTCTTCCGGCGTCAGCCGGGTCAATCCGGATGATTGAGAAAGCGCCCACGGTGTTCGGCGCTGGGCAGCAGGCACTGGTCGTAACGGCCGAACAGCCGATAGCGGTTGCGGGCGATCCGGTCGTAGCCCCAGTCTCGCAGCGGTCGCGGCACCAGGCGTAACACCCTGAGCCAGGACCAGGGGCGCGGCAGGTGGCGCATCAGCTGGATAAAGGCCCCGGAGCGGGTATGCAACCGCTGGTCGTCGATAAAGGCCACGGTATCGAAATGCTCGGTGGGCAGGCCGAACCAGGCGAGCAGGGCCTGGCCTTCCACCGATTGCACCCAGGCCAGTTTGATCCGGCGCTGGGTGTCGTGGCGGATGACGAAGCCGACGGAGGCATTGCACAGCTTGCACACACCATCGAACAGCAGCACCCGATCACCGGGTTGTAAAAAAGGCGGGGAGCTGGGGGTCATGCCGATCCTTGGGTGCCGGGATTGAGGTGCCAGCAGCATACGCGCCTGGGGCTCGGTTTTCAGGCTTGGGCGTGGCGGCGCAAACGTCTAAGCTGGGCCACTGTTTCATGTTGCTGGATGTGTCTGTGAAATTGACCTTGCCGAAAATCGCGACCGCTCCCTTCTGTCCACCGGAAGTGGCGGGCAGTATCAGCGTTGACCCCACTGCCTCGTTGTTCAAGCGTGTCCTGCGATTCGCCGGCCCCGGACTGCTGATTTCCATTGGCTACATGGACCCCGGCAACTGGGCCACGGCCATCGAGGCCGGCTCGCGCTATGGCTACAACCTGTTGTTCGTGGTGCTGCTGGCGAGCCTGGCGGGCATGGTCGTGCAATGCCTGTGCTCGCGCCTGGGCATCGCCACCGGGCGTGACCTGGCGCAACTCTGTCGTCAGCGCTACAGCCCCCGCGCGGCCCGCACCCAGTGGCTGCTGGCGGAGATCTCGATCATCGCCACCGACCTGGCCGAAGTGCTGGGCTGCGCCCTGGCTTTCCACCTGTTGCTTGGGGTCTCACTGAGCACCGGGATCATCATTACCGCCTTCGACACCTTGCTCATCCTGGCCCTGCAAAATCGGGGCTTTCGCCGCCTGGAAGCGATCATGCTGGTGTTGGTGGCAACCATCGGCGTGTGTTTTTTCATCGAGTTGCTGCTGATCAAACCTTACTGGCCGGACGTGGCGCGTGGCTTTGTCCCGTCGCTGGCGGCGGTCAGTGAAACCGCGCCGCTGTACCTGGCCATCGGCATCCTCGGGGCCACGGTGATGCCCCATAACCTGTACCTGCATACCTCGATCGTGCAGACCCGGCTGGTGGGTAAAGACCAGGCCAGTCGCGAGGACGCGATCAAGCTGTCGCGCATCGACACCATCGGTTCCCTGGCGTTGGCGCTGCTGGTCAATGCGGCGATTCTGATCCTCGCTGCCGCGGCGTTTCACCAGACCGGGCACACCGACGTGGTGGAGATTCAGGATGCCTATCACTTGCTCGACCCGCTGGTGGGTGGGGCCCTGGCCAGTGTGTTGTTTGGCGTGGCGTTGCTGGCGTCGGGGCAGAGTTCGACCTTTACCGGCACCATCGCCGGCCAGGTGATCATGGAGGGCTACCTCAACCTGCGCCTGCCGTGCTGGCAGCGGCGTCTGATTACCCGTGGTCTGGCGCTGATCCCGGCGTTTATTGGGGTCTGGTTGTTGGGGGATGGGGCGGTGGGCCAGCTGTTGGTGTTGAGTCAGGTGGTGCTGAGTCTGCAATTGCCGTTTGCCTTGTATCCGTTGATTCGTATGACTAACGATCGGCAGTTGATGGGGGTGTTTGTTAATCGGTGGCCGACTCGGGTTCTCGCCTGGGGGTTGTTTGTTGTGATTAGTGGGGCTAATGCGTGGTTGATTGGGCAGTGGTTGGTTTGAGTGTTCTGTAGTGGGGCCTCGGTTTTATGGGGGGGACATATCCGTTGCTGCGGGTGTGGCGGTTATGGGTTCCGCCCTTACGGCGGGTCACTTTGGAAAAGCCGGAATGCCGGCCCAGCCAAAAGTAAGCAAAACGCTCTTGCCCCACCACTGGGTGCCTCGCCTAGGCTCGGCATGCCCTCGCTCCGGCATTGAGCCGTGGGCCGCCGCGATGGGCCATCCCTGGCCCAGCGCGGCTAACCCGGCGTCCTGCCGGGTTGCCCACGGCTCACTGCCTGCGCTCGGCCATCGTGGTTTAACAGGGCGCTTGGATCAAAATCAAGAGCGAGACGGCGGCCCTGCGGCCGGCCTGGATTGGCACCTGAGTGTTCCGGTCTGAACTTGTAGCCGCTGCCGAAGGCTCGGGCCGCGTTCGGACGCTGGCCTCACTGACGGCCAATACATCCGGATAAAACACGGCGCCCATCTCGGCCAGCGCAGCCTCGTGCCTCGGCGGCTACGGGTTACTGGTCCCAATAGGGCACGGGGCCGAATTTTTCGACGAAGAAGTCGATCACTGTCCGGACTTTCACCGACAGGCGTCGGCTGCCGGGCCATAGGGCGGCGATTTGTTGTGGCTCGAGGCTGGTGGCCACCTGGTAGTCGCCAAACAGCGCTACCAGCCGCCCCTCGCGCAGGGCTTCGCCAATCAGCCACGAGGGAAACAGCACCAGCCCCAGTCCTTGCTCGGCGGCCTGGGTCAGGGTGTCGGCGTGGTTGCCGGTGATTGCGCCCCTGACGCTGTAGGGCGTCCAGTCGGTGTCGCCCTGGCGAAAGAACCAGCGCTGCTGGCCGCTCTCGCCCTTGTAGGCCAGGCACTGGTGCGTCGCCAGTTGCCCAGGGTGGCGCGGTGTGCCGTGTTCGGCGAGGTAGGCCGGGCTGGCGGCGATGCGGTAGCGGTGCGGGGCGAAGATCCGTGCCTGCATCCCCGAATCGTTGAGGCTGCCGATGCGAAACAGCAGGTCGGCGCCTTCTTGCAGCGGATCGACGTAGCTGTCGGTCTGCTGGATATCCAGCTGCAATTTTGGATAGCGCCGACACAACTCCCCCAGCCACGGCGACAGGTGCCGCTGGCCAAACACCACCGGCGCGTTGATCCGCACCAGCCCGCTGGGCTCGCTTTCCTGCTCTTGCAGCGCCTGTTCGGCTTCCTCCCACTGCGCCAGCACCCGCCGCGCATGGTGGCCCAGCAGGCGCCCGGCCTCGGTGGGGCTGACTGCCCGGGTATGGCGGTAGAGCAACTGCTGGCTCAGGGCCTGTTCCATCAGCTGGATCTGCCGCGAAATCGACGACGGCGCCAGGCCCTCGCGCCGCGCCACCGCTGAAAAGCTGCCAAGGTCGAGCACCGCCACAAACAGGCGCAGCGCCTTGAAACCCAGTTCATTAAAACCCTGCATGATCCGTCCTTGCTGTGCGTAATACGCAAAGGTGTTGTCGGTATGCTCCCATTTATCGCAAAGAAACGGCAATCGATAATGCGCGCCATTCTTTGACTTCGTTAAGCAGGTTTCTTATGCAGGCTACTTCCCTTGATGACGCTGCAGCACCCGCGGCGGCGCCGGTTCCGGCGCGCAACCCGTGGCTGCGCCTGTTGCTGCTGCCGCTGGTGATCCTCGCCGGCATGGGTCTGTCGGTGGAGGCCGGGTTGCTGGGGCCGCTGGGGGTACAAGTCGGGCACCTGTGGGCGACCTTGAGTATTTTCGGTGTCGGTGCGGCGCTTCTGTTTCTGCTGTTGCTGCTCAGCGGCCGCCAGCAGGGCCCGGCCTTCAGCGAGCTGCCGCGCTGGCAGTTGATCGGCGGCTTTCTGGGGCCGATCTACGTGGTGGTGCTGACCCTGGCCACGCCCCATATCGGCATCGCCATGACCATGATCGCGATCCTCTCCGGCCAGGTCGGCAAGAGTGTGCTGATCGACCATTTCGGCTGGTTCGGCAGTGCCCGCAAGCGGGTCAACGGCGAGCGCTGGCTGGCCCTGGCGTTGATTGTCGCCGCCCTTGTCCTGATTGCCCGAGGTTAAGCATGAGCCTGATTCTATTGTTGGTTGTGGTGGTGGCCGCCGGTGCGGTGTTGAGTGTGCAGGCGGCGATCAATGGGCGTCTGGGCGAGACGGTCGGGGTGTTGCGCAGCAGCTTGCTGACCTTTGCCGTGGGCGCCGTGGTGACGGCGCTGCTGATTGTGTTTTTCGAGCCGGCGCACGCCGTGAGCCTGCTCGATGTGCCCAAGTGGCAACTGGGCGGCGCGCTGTTTGGCGTGGTGTACATGATGGTCATGGTCGGCGCGGTGCCCCGGGTTGGCACGGCGGTGGCCACGGTGGCGGTGATCGTCGGGCAACTGGGCATGGGCATGCTGATCGACAACTTCGGCTGGCTCGGCAACCCGGCCATCGAGTTGTCGGGCAGTCGGATGCTGGCGATGGCCTGCCTGGCCCTGGCCCTGCTGTTCATGTACCGCAGCAACACCCGCCAGGCCTGAACCGCGCGGGGCTCAGCCCAGGCTTTGGGCTCCATGGCGGGCCACCTGGGCGTCCTGCTCGGACTTGACCCCCGACACCCCGATCGCACCGACCACCTGGCCGTCGACGATGATCGGCACCGCGCCTTCGAGGCAGGTCAGCAGCGGCGCCGAGAGAAACGCTGTGCGCCCGCCGTTGACCATTTCTTCGTAGAGCCGCGATTCGCGCCGGCCCAGGGCCGAGGTCCGGGCCTTTTCGGTGGCGATATAGGCACTGGCCGGTGAGGCACCGTCCAGGCGTTCGAAAGCCAGCGGATGGCCGCCGTCATCGACGATGGCGATGCTCACCGCCCACTGGTTGGCCTGGGCCTCGTCGCGGGCGGCGGCAAGTATCTGGCTGACTTCGGTCTGGCTCAATACGGCTTTGCTGTGCATGGGGTTCTCCGGGGAGCAGGGGGGTGATGGGGCAGTGCGTCGTCCACCAGCTCGATCCAGTGCCGGACCGGAGTGCGGCCAGCGCCGTCGAGGTGGGACTGGCAGCCGATATTGGCGGTGACGATGACATCGGGGTGGCCACTTTCCAGGGCGCTGAGCTTGTTGTCACGCAGTTGTCGCGCCAGCTCCGGCTGGGTCAGTGAATAGGTGCCCGCCGAACCGCAGCACAGGTGGCTGTCGGGCACCGCAGTGAGGTTGAAGCCCAGGCGCACGAGCACCGCCTCCACCGCGCCGCCGAGTTTTTGCGCGTGCTGCAAGGTGCAGGGGCAGTGGAAGGCCAGGCGCTGTTCGCCCTGGACGCCGAGCTGCTCCAGAGGCTCGGCACCCAGGACCTCGACCAGGTCGCGGGCCATGGCGCTGACCCGTTCGGCCTTGGCCGCGTAGCGCGGATCCTGGGCCAGAAGGTGCGCGTAATCCTTGACGAAGGCGCCGCAGCCGCTGGCGGTCTGGACGATGGCTTCGGCGCCGTTTTCCAGCAGCGGCCACCAGGCGTCGATATTGCGTCGTGCCCGATCCAGGCCTGCTTGCTGGGCATCCAGGTGATAGTCGACGGCGCCGCAGCAGCCGGCCTGGGGCATGGGCCGGATGCCGATGCCCAGGCGGTCCAGGACCCGCGCCGTGGCGGCATTGGTATTGGGCGACAGCCCCGGTTGCACGCAGCCTTCAAGCAGCAGCACCTGGCGCGCGTGAACGCTGCCGGGGCGCGCCGTGGCCACCTGGATCCGGCGCGGCAGCTTGTCTTGCAGGGCCTGGGGCAGCAGCGGGCGCAAGCGTTTGCCGCTGCTGATCAGGGCCTTGAATAACGACGGGTTGGGCACCAGCGCCCTTAGCCCCTGGCGCAGCAGGCGCTGGCCCAGCGGGCGCGGTACCGTGGCGTCGACCAGGGCGCGGCCGATGTCCAGCAGGTTGTGGTAGTCGACCCCGGAGGGGCAGGTGGTTTCACAGTTGCGGCACGACAGGCAGCGGTCCAGGTGCTGCTGGGTTTTGACCGTCGCCGGCTGGCCTTCGAGCACCTGTTTGATCAGGTAGATACGCCCGCGCGGGCCATCCAGTTCATCCCCCAGCAGTTGATAGGTCGGGCAAGTGGCGTTGCAGAAACCGCAATGCACGCAACTGCGCAGGATGCGTTCGGCCTCTGCGGCGCGGGGCAGTTGCCGCGCCTGGTCGCTCAAGGTGGTCTGCATGGTTCAAAGCTCCGCGTACAGTCGGCCCGGGTTGAAGATCCCTTGCGGGTCCAGTTGTGCCTTGAGTTGCCGGTGGTAGCGCAGCAGCGTCGGCGCCAGGGGCTGGAACGGGCTGTCGACCAGGCCCGGACGGTAGCAGGTGGCGTGCCCGCCGACGGCCTGGACCTGGGCGCGGATCTGCTCGGCGCTGGCCTCGGACTTGAGCCAGCGCTGGGCCCCGGCCCAATCGATCAACTGCTCGCCGGGCAGGTCCAGGGGGCCGGTGTGGGTCGGCAGCGACAGGCGCCACAGCGGCAACCCCTGGGCAAAAAAAGCCAGGCGCTGTTCGTTCAGGTCGCTCCAATAGGAGGACGCCAATGCCTCACCGCCCAGTCGCTCATGGGCTGCCGCCACCGACCCCGCGCCGCCTTCCAGGCGCAGGTGCAGGCGCTGGCCGTCGTGGCTGGCGGCACTGATCGGCAGTGGCTGCTGGCCCCATTCGGCGAGCTTGGCCAAGGCCCGGGCGCTGTCCATTTCCAGGGTCAGGCTCAGGCATTGCCGGGGCTTGGGCAGGACTTTGAGCGAGACTTCGGTGAGCAGGCCGAGGCAGCCGAAGCTGCCGGCGAGCAAGCGCGAAAGGTCGTAGCCGGCGACGTTTTTCATCACCTCGCCGCCAAAGCGCAGGTGTTTGCCGGTGCCGGTGATGACCCGGGTCCCGAGCACGAAGTCGCGCACCGAGCCCGCCCACGGCCGCCGTGGCCCGGACAACCCTGCGGCGATCATGCCGCCGACCGTGGCCTCGGGCCCCAGGCTCGGCGGCTCGCAGGGCAGCATCTGCCCGGCGCTGTCCAGCGCGGCGTGCAGCTCGTGCAACGGAGTGCCGGCGCGGGCGGTGATCACCAGTTCGGTCGGGTCGTAGCTGACGATGCCGCGATGGGCGCGGGTGTCGAGTATCTCGCCTGCGGTGGGGCGCCCAAGGCCGGCCTTGCTGTTGCCGCCCTGGATCCGCAGCGGCGTGCGGCGGTGCAGTGCCCGGTTGACCTGTTCCAGCAGGGTGACGCTGGCGTCGACGTTCTGTGGGGCCGTCATCAGAAACGCTCCAGTTCAGGGAAGGGCAGTTGCCCCAGGTGCACATGCATCGCGCCGAATTCGGCGCAGCGATGCAGGGTGGGGATGTTCTTGCCCGGGTTGAGCAGGCCGCCGGGGTCGAAGGCGGCCTTGACCGCGTGGAACAGGGTCAGCTCGTCGCTGTTGAACTGGGCGCACATCTGGTTGATTTTTTCCCGGCCGACGCCGTGTTCGCCCGTGATGCTGCCGCCGACCTTGACGCACAGTTCGAGGATCTTGCCCCCCAGGGCTTCGGCGCGGTCCAGTTCGCCGGGCTGGTTGGCATCGAACAAAATCAGCGGGTGCATATTGCCGTCGCCGGCATGGAACACGTTAGCCACCCGCAACTGGTAGTCGGCGGCCAGCGCGGCAATGCCCTTGAGCACCCCGGGCAGTGCGCGACGGGGGATGGTGCCGTCCATGCAGTAGTAATCCGGCGACAACCGGCCCACCGCCGGAAACGCGTTCTTGCGCCCGGCCCAGAAGCGCACGCGTTCGGCTTCGTCCCGGGCCTGGCGCACCTCGGTGGCGCCGGCGCGCTCCAGCACCGCGCGCACCCGTTCGCAGTCGTCGTGCACATCGGCTTCCACACCGTCCAGTTCGCACAGCAGAATGGCCTCGGCCTCCACCGGGTAGCCGGCATGGATAAAGTCTTCGGCGGCGCGCAGCGCCAGGTTGTCCATCATCTCCAGGCCCGCGGGGATAATGCCGGCGGCGATGATATTGGCCACTGCCGCCCCGGCCTTTTCCACCGAGTCGAAAGCCGCCAGCAGCACCTTGGCGATCTGCGGTTTGGGCAGCAACTTGACCGTGACGTCGGTGATCACCCCGAGCATGCCTTCGGAACCGGTGAACAGTGCCAGCAGGTCGAACCCCGGGGAGTCCAGGGCCTCGCTGCCCAGGGTCAGGCGCTCGCCCTCGACCGTAAGCACCTGCACCTGCAACAGGTTGTGCACCGTCAGCCCGTATTTCAGGCAGTGCACGCCACCGGCGTTTTCCGCGACGTTGCCGCCGATGGAGCAGGCGATTTGCGACGAAGGATCGGGCGCGTAATACAGGCCAAAGGGCGCGGCAGCCTGAGAGATCGCCAGGTTGCGCACCCCCGGCTGGACCCGGGCGGTGCGCGCTGCGGGGTCGATGTGCACGATGGCATTAAAGCGCGCCATCACCAGTAGCACGCCTTTTTCCAGGGGCAGGGCGCCGCCGGACAAGCCGGTGCCAGCGCCGCGTGCGACCACCGGCACCCGCCATTCATGGCAGATCTGCAACAGGGTCTGCACCTGGTCGAGGTGGCGCGGCAGGGCCACCAGCATCGGCGTAGTGCGATACGCCGAGAGCCCGTCGCACTCGTAGGGGCGCAGTTCTTCCAACTGATGCAGCAGCTCCAGGTCCGGCAAGCGCGCTTGCAGGGTCTTGAGCAGTGCGACTTTGTCCACCGTCGGCAGGGCACCGTCGACGCGTTCGTCGTAGAGAATATTCATGGGCGGCTAATGACCCTGAGTTGTTTTTATAAGGGCTGCGTTGCTCGCAACGGTTGTCTTGCATCATTGGCCCGGGGGGCTTTACTGTCCACGGGCCTGGGCAGTGGTCGAACCAGTTTCTGCGGCGTGCTGGGGTATTTCCTGCAATCAACTCGAGCACGTTCAATGGCTTAAAGCGCCGGGTGCTTGAGCGTGGATTCAAGGACGGAGCTGGTCATACCAGTGGGAGGGCTCATGCGCAGCCGCGATACCCCGCAACAACCCCATGTCGCAGACGTGGTCTGCCAGCGTATTGAGCGGCTGATCGTCGACGGCGTGCTCAAGACCGGGCAGCGCTTGCCCTCGGAGCGGCGTCTCACGGAAAAACTCGGCGTTTCGCGCACCGCCTTGCGTGAAGGCCTGCACCTGCTGCGGGCACGGGGCATTATCGACACCGCCCAGGGCAAGGGCTCGTTTGTCGCGGACTTGTCGGGGCAGGGCCCGGTCTCGCCGTTGATGCACCTGTTCAGCTCCCAGCCGCGCACCCTGTATGACCTGTTCGAGGTGCGCAGCCTGCTGGAAGGCGAGTCGGCGCGGCTGGCGGCGCTGCGCGGTACCGACGCCGACTTTGTGCTGATCGGCCGCGCCTATCAGGCCCTGGTCGAGGCCCGCGAGCAGACGCTGGAAGCCTCGGCCCACGCCCGGCTCGACCATGCCTTCCACCTAGCGATCTGCGAGGCCTCCCATAACCCGGTGCTGGTGCAGACCCTGGCTTCATTGACGGATCTGTTGCTGAGCTCGGTGTTCGCCTCGGTCAACAACCTCTATCACCGCGACCTGCAGAAACGCCAGATCGATCGCCAGCACACCCGGCTCTACAACGCCGTGACCGGACGCCTGCCCGAACAGGCGCGCAAGGCCGCAGTGGCCCATATCCAGAGCCTCTGCGACAACCTCAGGGAAATCGAAAACGAAGAACAACGCCTGGTGCGCGCCACTTTGCGCCTGGAGGGCTGGGACTGATCAGGCCCGCTCAGGCCTGGCGCCGCTGCCGAAGCGCCACAGCGCGCCGATGCCGATCAGCGCGCTGCACCCGGCCAGTGCCAGGATCACCCGCTGCGTGCCCCAGGGCGTGGCCAGCAGCGCCACCAGTAACCCGGCCAGGGGTTGGGACAGGTTGTTGAGCAGGGTCAGCACGCCCACGGTCTTGCCGAAGTCCCGGGTCGGAATCACCTTCTGCCGCAGGCTGCGGATGTAGACATTGAACATTTTGTCGAAGCCGACAATCAGCAAAAAACCCAGCACATAGCCCGACAGCCCCGGGCTCAGGGCGCAGATAAAGGCGCCGCCGCCAATCATCAGGTAGGCCACCATCCCCAGCACCCGCAATGGCAGGGTGACGCGGGCGAGAAACAGAAGGATGCCGATGGTCACCAGCGCGCCGACCGCTTGCAGGCTGGCGTAGTCGTCCTTGCTGGCGACGTACTGGCCGATGACCATGGCCGCCGAGGTGGCCAGGGTCACGCCGATGATCAGGTTGACTCCGACCGCCAGGGTGATGATTTTCTGCAGTTGCGGCTGTTCGCCGATATGCCGGAAGGCGATACGCAGCGGTTGCAGCCAGATATCGCGGTGCTGGTCGAAGCTTTCCAGGGTGGTCCGGTTGCTGCGCTTCCACACCTGCATCCCCAGGTCGGCCAGAAGAAACAGCCCGGCCACCCACAGCACCACCCAGTGCCAGGCGCATAATTCCAGCAGAAGCGCGGCCACCAGGGGCCCGAGCACCAGGCCGGCCTGATCGGCAATCTGCGAGTAGGACAAGGTCTTGGTGTAGCTGTAATCACTGAAGATATGCGGCAACAGCACTTCGCGGGCCATCAGGCCCTGGGTGGTCAGCACCCCGCACAGCGCCGAGAGCGCGATCACCCAGCCGATCCCGCCGAAGACCCCGTACAGCGCCATCGCCAGCACACAGACCAGGGCCCGGTAGACCTGGCTGATGTGCAGCACCTTGACCGGTGAGTACTTGTCGCAGAGGGCGCCGCACACCGGAAAGGCCAGGTAGCGCGGCAGTGATTCAATGAAAAATGCCAGGCCGGCCCAGGCGGCGCTGCCGGTGGTCTGGAACACGATCAGCGGCACCAGGAACAACAGAATCTGATCCGCCAACCGCGAGACAAACAGCGAGCTGAAAAAGGCCAGGTATTCCTTGCGCATGGTGACGTCCTGTCGGGGGCGGGCAGTGGGGCGGCTATCTTAGCCGGCTGCGGGCCGCATTGTTTGAGCCGGCGGCAAATACCCGGAACTTGCTTTCACGCCAGGCAGTCACTGTTTCAGGCGCGAAAAAAACGCTGCGCCCTGACAACCACCGCCAAAGGAGTCACACCATGAATGATCAGACCTGTGCCTGCCCGGGCTGCACCTGCAAACTCGGCGCTCACCCCTTTGTCCATCAGGGCAAGCAGTACTGTTGCGAGGGCTGCGCCGAGCACCATGCCCAAGGCCAGCCCTGCGCATCGACCGCGGGCTGCAAATGTGCCGAGGGTTGCGGGGAGGGCTGACGGCCGATGACAGGCGGGGCCGGGTAGGGCTCCGCTCTCGATCGATGGCGTTGTGTATCCGAGCCTGTTGAATCAGCCGCGAAGCTTCATACCGACGGACGCCAGGTCACGTTTTCGATGCCGAACTTCTCCGCCAGCGGCTTGCTGGTTTTCTTCACCTGCTCCCGGCCGAAACGCCCGATCCGGCCGACCCCTGCATCGCAGCTTGCCCAGTGCCAGGCTTCGGCGTTGTCCATCTTGTCCAGGCGGATGATGAAAGACTTCGGCGTGCCGTGCAGGGTGTATTCGATAACGAAAAGTTTTGCGTTGTTCATAAAGCCATTCATTCTCCCTGTGATGCTTAAGTGATCCTGCGCGGCGCAAAAAATTCACTCCGATTGCCCAGCGGTAGAGGCCTTGCCGCCGATTCATTCGAATGGGTTTGCGCCGCGGCCGGCAGGGCTTCGTTCGGATGGGTCGGCGGCTGCTGGCGGCGCTCGGAACGGCTGGTTACCATGGCCACCCCTCGATCAGTCACGTGCCTTGTCATGGCCCTTGCCACGCCCCCCGACCTCAGCGATACCGATGTGCCGGTGCAACCCCTGGCGCGCACCTACCCGCGCGGGCTGTTTATCGAGCCGCACCAGCATGTCTGGGGCCAGTTGCTGTACGCCATGAGCGGGGTAATGTGGGTCGAGACGCCCAACGAGGCGCTGGTGGTTCCGCCCCAGCGCGCGGTGTGGTTACCGCCGGGCGTACCCCATGGCATTCGCGTGGTCAGCGACTTGCAGATGCGCAATATCTACCTGCGCCCGTCCCTGGCGGCGACGCTGGACAGCCAGGTCCAGGTGTTGCAGGTAGATAACCTGCTGCGCGAGTTGATCGTGCGTTTGGTCGAGCAGGACCAGCCGCCGCCCGATTACTACGAGGCGCTGGTGGGGCTGGCCTTGCTGGAGCTGCGCCGGGCCCGGCGTTCGCTGCTGAAAATCTCCTTGCCCGACGGTGGTGAGCGGCGCTTGATGAACCTGTGTCAGGCAGTGATGGCCGCGCCGTCCCTGGCTATTTCCTTCGAGCAGCACGCTGCTGCGGCTGGGGCCAGCGTGCGCACCCTGGCCCGGCTGTTCAAGGATGGGTTGGGCATGGGCTTTGCGCAGTGGCGGCGCCAGGTGCAACTGGCCACGGCCGCGGCGGAGCTGATCCAGGGTGTGCCGATCGGCAGCATCGCCCGGGAGCTCGGCTATTCGCCCAGCAGCTTCAGCGACATGTTCCGCCGCGAGCTGGGGGTGCCGCCGTCGCAGTACGGCGCGGAGCAGGGCCTGCGCGCAGCGGGCTGACAGGCGGATATCAGGGTAGGGGGCCTGTCGATGGCCAGATGCCGACCCGGTGTCGCGCCTCATCTTGGCCGAAATTCCGAAGCCCTTGACCGGTCGCCCGGGCGGCACCTGCTTACACTCGCTGCATGCCCAATCACTCCCGCCCCCATGGAGTCTGTCATGAGTTACCTCATTTCCCTGGCCATCGGCCTGGGCGTCGGCTTGCTCTATGGCGCCCTGAATGTCCGTTCTCCAGCGCCTCCGGCCATCGCCCTGGTGGGCTTGCTCGGCATGTTGGCCGGGGAGCAACTGTGGCCCATCGGGCGGCAGTGGCTCAGTGGCTGGTGGTCCTGAAACCCCTTACTCAGTTGGATGAAGACAGGTATGAAAGCACTGCAATTTTCCCGCACCGGTGACCTCGCGGCGCTGCAACGGGTCGAGGTGCCGACCCCGGTGCCGGGCGCCGGACAGGTATTGGTGCAGATCAAGGCGGCGGGCCTCAACCCCAGTGATGTGAAGAACGTGCTGGGGCGCTTTCCCTACACCACCTTGCCGCGAATCCCCGGGCGCGATTTTGCCGGGGTGGTGGTGGACGGGCCGCAGGCGTTGCTGGGGCAGGAGGTCTGGGGTACCGGCAAGGAGTTGGGTTTCTTTGCCGATGGTTGCCATGCCGAGTACGTGGTGGTGTCGGCCAAGGGCGTGGCGCCCAAACCCCGGCACCTGAGTTTTGCCCAGGCTGCCAGCCTCGGCGTGCCGTACACCACGGCCTGGGATGCCCTGCAACGCAGCCAGGTGGATGCCGGTACGCGCTTGCTGGTGATTGGCGGCGGTGCCGTGGCCAGTGCCGCCCTGGCCCTGGCCAAGGTGCGCGGTGCCCAGGTGCTGGCGGCGGTGCGTCGACCCCAGCAGGCCGAGGCGCTGCGGGCCCAGGGGTATGCCACCTTGCAATTGGCCGAGCCCGAGGCGTTGGCGGGGCAGGTCAATGACCTCTACAGCGGCGGTGCCGAGGTGATTTTCGACACCACCGGCTTCTGGCTGCCAGCCTCGGTGCCGGCCCTGGCCCCGTTTGGCCGCATTGCGATTATCGCCGCGCCGGTCGACGGCCACGTGCAACTGCCGGCCTTGGCCCTGTACCGCCGGGGTGGTTCGCTGGTGGGGGTCAACTCGCTGTTGTACGGCGTCGACGCCTGCGCCCTGATGCTCGAGCAGTTCGGCCAGTTCTTCGATCAAGGCTTGCTGCCATTGCCCGAAGGCCTGGTAGAAGCCCCCTTGGACCAGGGGCTGGAGCGCTACGCCCAGGTCAACCATGGCACCGGCGAGAAAATAATCCTCGTGCCCTGATGCGCACCGCATTTCCCTGACACGCCACGGCGCACTCACGGGCCAGCGTCCGAACGTGGCCCGAGCCTATCGGCAGCGGCGACAGGTTTTTTTCCGCAGGGTGTTCGCCAGGGCTTCAGCCCTTGCGACGTGTATGTCGATTTGGAATACCAGGGGTCGCCTTTTCTATTATCGGGTAATGGAGGGCAGGGTTAGCATCTGCGGGCTGTCTGCCGCACCGACCCATAAGAACAATGCCCCGAGGGATCTGTATGTCCAGCTCGACCCCGCTTCGCACGCGCGATTATTGCGTCCACCTTGACCAGGATGATGAGCTCAGGCGTTTTCGCGCACGTTTTGACTTGCCCAAGGATCAGATCTACTTCGATGGCAACTCCATCGGCGCAATGCCGGCCCATGTGCCCGAGCGCATGGACAAGGTCTTGCGCCAGGAGTGGGCCCAGGGCCTGATCCGTTCCTGGAACGATGCCGACTGGTACCCGGCGCCGCAGCGCACTGGAGCCAAGATTGCCCGACTGATCGGCGCCCAGGGCCATGAGGTGATCGTCGCCGATTCGACCTCAATCAATCTGTTCAAGGTGCTAGTAGCAGCCCTGCGCATGCAGCCGGGGCGCAACGTGATTCTGGCCGAGCGCGGCAACTTCCCGACTGACGTGTACATCGCCCAAGGCGTGGCCGAGCTGACCGCCTGCGAGCTGCGTTGCGTGGAGCCGGAGCAGGTGCTGGATGCCCTTGGCGAAGACGTGGCGATCCTGTCGCTGACCCATGTCAACTTCAAGTCCGGGCGTCGCTACGACATGGCAGCCATTACCGCCCGCGCCCACGAACTCGGGGTGCTGGTGGTCTGGGACCTGTGCCATTCAGCCGGGGCCATGCCCATCGAACTGAACCAGGCCGGGGCCGACTTTGCCGTGGGCTGCGGCTACAAATACCTCAACGGTGGTCCGGGAGCGCCGGCATTCGTGTTTGTCGCCGAACGCCATATCCCCCAGGTGCGCCAGCCGCTCACTGGCTGGCACGGCCACGCCAAGCCCTTTGATTTCACCCACGACTACGTCCCGCACCCGACCATCGACCGCATGCTGGTGGGTACTGCGCCGCAACTCGGGGTACTGGCCCTGGAGGCCGCGCTGGAGGTGTTCGACGACGTCGACATGAACGCCCTGCGGGCCAAGAGCGAAGCCCTGGGCGACCTGTTCATCGAACTCTGCGACCAGCACCTCGGCGGGCTCGGCGTTGAGCTGCGCAGCCCGCGCGAGGCCGGTCAGCGCGGCAGCCAGGTGTCCCTGGCCCATGCCCAGGCCTACCCGGTGATGCAGGCGCTGATCGCTCGCGGCATCGTCGGCGACTTCCGCGCGCCGGACCTCATGCGTTTCGGTTTTGCCCCGCTCTACAACGGTTACCAGGATATCTGGGACGCCGTGGCTGCCCTCAAACACATCCTCGAACAACAAGAATGGGATCGCCCGGAATTCCTGGCCCGTAAATCGGTGACCTGAGTTCCCACGCCAAGCCCTGGAGCATGAATGTCATGACAAAAACAACACGCACATTCGAACAGGTTTCAGACCGCGAAAAAGGCCTCAAGCAGAGCCTGACCAGTGGCCAGTTGTCGATGATCGCCATCGGCGGCGCCATTGGTACCGGGCTGTTCCTGGGCAGCGGTTTCGCCATCGGCTTTGCCGGCCCCAGCGTCCTGATCAGCTACGGCATCGGGGCGGTGATTGCGCTGCTGCTGATGGGCTGCCTGGCGGAAATGACCGTGCGCCACCCGACTTCGGGTTCGTTCGGCTCGTTTGCCGAGTTCTACGTCGCACCCTGGTTCGGCTTCGCCATCCGCTATGCCTACTGGGCCTCCATTGTGTTTGCCGTGGGCACCGAGATCACGGCGGCGGCGATGTACATGAAGTACTGGTACCCCGAGGTGCCGGGTGGTTACTGGATGGTCACGTTCTCGATGGCGCTGATTCTGGCCAACGCCTTCAGCGTCAAAGTGTTCGGCAGTATCGAGTACGTTTTTTCCTTGCTCAAGCTGTGCGCCATCGTCGGGTTTATCCTGCTCGGCGCCTGGGTGGTGTTCGACGCCCCGGCCCAATCGAGCATCGGCTTTGCCAACTACAGCAATGACCGCGGGTTCTTCCCCAATGGCCTGTGGGGCACCTGGGTGGCGGTGATCGTGGCGTTCTTCAGCTACCTGAGCATCGAAATGATCGCGGTCGCCGCTGGCGAAGCCAAGGACCCGCAACAGGCCGTGACCCGAGCCTTTCGCATTACCGTGGTGCGCCTGGTGGTGTTCTACCTGATGACCATTGCCCTGGTCCTGGCCATCGTGCCCTGGGGCAAAAACGGCGGCGGCGAAAGCCCGTTTGTCACGGTGATGGCGGCCACCGGCATTCCCTATGCGGGCGCGGTGTTCAATGCGGTGATCCTGATTGCCGCGCTGTCGGCGATGAACAGCCAGCTGTACATCACCACCCGGCTGATGTTCAGCCTGTCCCGCGCTGGCCAGGCTCCGGCGGTGTTCGGCAAGCTCAGCGACAAGGGCGTGCCGCTGCCGGCGCTGCTGCTGTCGTCCCTGGGGATTGCCCTGGCGACCTTGCTCTACCTGGCATATGCCGACAAAGCCTTCACCCTGATGATGTCGATTGCCATGTTCGGCGCAATGTTCACCTGGGCCGGGATCTTCCTGACCCATCTGTTCTTTCGCCGGCAACAGGGTGACCAGCCGCTGGCGTTCAAACTCTGGGGCTACCCCTGGACCAGCCTGGGCGGTTTGCTGCTGATGCTGGCGGTGATGGTCACCACGCTGTTTACCGCCGAGTTCGAGTTGACCCTGTGGATCGGCCTGCCATTCCTGGGGCTGATCCTGCTGATCTACTTCGTGCGTTTTCGGCATAAGGCGCCGATCGCCAGTGAAGCGCCCAAGCCACTGCCGATCCGTCACTGAGTACCTTAGGGCCGGGCGCGGCCCCACCTTCACCCTGACCCCACTTGGACCGTTCCGGGCCGCCTGTCGGCCCGGGCTCACGGCTGTGCGCGATAGCGCGTGCAGGCCTATTACAACAACAAAAAAAGAGGCACCCATGCGTCAACTAGCCAATCCCCACGCCCTGTTGCTGCTACCCCTGCTGTGCTCGCTGCCGTTGGCGGCCAAGGCCAGCGAGGGCGAAAGCGGCTTTGTCGAAGACAGCCACCTGACTCTGCTCAGTCGCAACTACTACCTCAACCGCAGCATCCAGGACGGGCGCCGCGACCGTAAAGACTGGACCCAGGGCTTTATCGCGCGCTTCAGTTCCGGCTTTACCCAAGGCACGGTCGGGGTCGGGGTCGATGCCTTCGGTTACCTGGGCCTGAAACTGGATGCCTCGGGCGGCAAGATCGGCACCTATAACCTGCCGGTGCACGATAACGGCAAGCCGGCGGACGAGTACGCCAAGGGGGGCGCGGCGCTCAAGCTGCGCATTTCCGAGACCGTGCTGCGTTACGGCGAGCAGTCGGTGGACACCCCGGTGTTCGCCGTTGGCCACAACCGCCTGATTCCCCAGACCACCACCGGGTTTGCCCTCGACAGCCAGGAAGTGCAAGGCCTCAAACTGCGGGCCGGGCACTTCACCTCGGCCAGCGGCCACGTCACCACCAACAGCGACGGTGATCTGTGGGCGTTCTACGCCGGGGTCACCACGCCGTCGGTGGACTACCTGGGCGGCGACTACTCGTTCAGCGACAAACTCGGTGCGAGCCTGTACACCGCGCGCTTTGCGGACATCTGGAACCAGTACTACGCCAACCTCAACGGCAGTACCGAGCTGGGCGAGCACCAGCAAGTGGGCTTCGACCTGAACCTGTACCGCACCGTCGACACCGGTCAGGCCAAGGCCGGGGCCATCGACAACACCACCCTGGGGGCGTCGGTGTACTACGGCCTGGGCGCCCATCGCCTGACCCTGGCCCTGCAGAATGTGGATGGCAACACGCCGTTCGACTACCTTGGGGTGGGCGATATCGACCGCAACGGGCGCAATGGCCGCGACCAGGGGGCGTCGATCTACCTGCCGAACTCGGCGCAGTACTCGGACTTCAACGGCCCCAACGAACGTTCCTGGCAGTTGCGCTACGACCTGACGATGGACCGCTACGGCGTGCCGGGACTGAAGCTGATGGCGCGCTACCTGCGCGGCTCCGGCATCGACGGTACGCACATGCCGGTGGGCAGTCCCTACGCCGGTTTCTACGGCAAGGACGGCACCCACCGCGAGACCAACCTCGAAGCCCGCTACGTGGTGCAGAACGGCCCGCTCAAGGACCTGAGCCTGCGCCTGCGGCAAACCTGGCACCGTGCCAATGCGGCCCAGGGCGAGGGCAATATCGATGAGTTCCGCCTGATCACCGACTACCCACTGGATATTTTCTAAGCCGGTTGCTGCGGTAAAAAAATGCCGCCGGGCCCTAGGGCACGGCGGCATTTTTTCGTTCAGGATCAGCGGTGCAGGGCCATCAGCTCCCGATCGGCACCTCCTGGCGCCGGCCCTGGCTGTTCATCAGCATCAACGCCAGGCTGGCGATCAGCACCGGCACCGCGATCCAGATAAAGAACTGCGGCAGGTCACCGGCAGTGCTGAAGATCCAGCCGCCGAGCATCGAGCCCATGATCGAACCGGCGCGCCCGGCGGCCAGGGCCCAACTGACGCCCGTGGCGCGCGAGCGGGTGGGGTACAGGGTGGCGGCCAGGACGCTGAGGTTGTTCAGGGTACCGGTGAGACAAAAGCCCGCCAGAAACACAATCGCCAGCAAGCGCGCGCCATGCTCCAGTTGGCTGCCGGTGCAGGCCAGGGCCACGGCGCCGGTCAGGCACAGCAGCGGCAACACCCGCAGGGCGCCCAGGCGGTCCATCAGCATGGCCATGGCGATCCCGCCGAGCACCCCGCCCAGGGGAATCATCGCGCTGATCTGCGCCGCATGCGCCGTGCTGTAGCCGCTGCCGCGCAGTACGGTGGGCAGCCAGTTGGTCAGCAGGTAGAACACGAACAGGCAGCAGAAGAAGGTCAGCCACAGCAGCAGGGTGCGGGCCATCTGGCCCTGGCTGAACAGCGCCGACACCGACGAGTGCCCGGCGCGTTGCGGGGCGTCGCCGATAAAGCGCACGCCGTCCCAATCCTCGCGTGCGCTGATGCGTTCGACCGTGCGCCGCAACGCGGCCTGATGGCGCGGGCTGTCGGCCATGAAACACACCGATTCCGGCAAGGCGCACCACAACACCGGCCACAGCAGCAGCGGCGCCAGGCCTCCGATCAGCAGTAAACCTTGCCAGCCCACCAAGGGCAGCAGCACCCCGGCCACCGCGCCGCCCAGGGCCAGGCCCAGGGTAAAACCGGAATAACTCAGGGTGACCAGTAGCATGCGTCGCCGCGCCGGTGAGTATTCGGCGCTCAGGGTGATGCAGTTGGGCAGCACCCCGCCCAGGCCGATGCCGGTGATAAAACGCAGCACCGCCAGCACTTCCACCGATGGCGAAAGCGCCGAGGCCAGGGTGCCGAGGGCGAAGATCAGCACGCACACCAGCAGCACGACCTTGCGCCCATGGCGGTCGGCCAGGGGCCCGAAGCAGAAGCTGCCCAGCAGCATGCCGAACAGTCCGGCGCCAAATACCGGGGCCAGTTGGGCGCGCTCGATGTGCCAGCCTTGCAGGAGTTCCGGGGCGATGTAGCCGATGGCGGCGGTGTCGAAACCGTCCAGCAACACCACCAGGAAACACAGGACCAGCACCCGTATCTGCAAGCGTGAGAGCGGGCTCTGGTCGATCAGTTCAGTGAGTTTTTGCGTGCGGTGGGACATGGCGTGCTCCTTATCATTGTTATTGGAGTTGAGCGCAGTGAAGCTGTCTGGCGGCCACAGTCGCCCGTTACCGGGCACGCCCGGCGGGTTGGACCAGCGCCGTCAGACAGGGGGTGGGCCGCCTGGGCCCGGGGATCAGTGCAGGCCGAAGAAGGCCTGGGCGTTGCCGGCGAGGATCTGCGCCTGCTGCTCGCGGTCCAGTTGCGGGTGTTCCAGCACGCCGGCGCCGATGCGCTGCTCGCCGAGGGGGAAGGGCGAGTCGGAACCGAGCATCACCCGGTCGCTGCCCATCACGTCTACCAGCAATTTGAGCGCGCCCGGGTCGAATACCGCCGAGTCGACGAAGAAGCGTTTGACGTAGCTCGACGGCAACTGCGGGCAGTCCTCGCGCACGATGTCGCGGTGACGCCAGGCGTTGTCCACCCGCCCCAGCAAAAAGGCAAAGCCGCCGCCGCCATGGGCAAAGCAGAGGCGCAGCGACTCGGGAATGCGCTCGAACGCCCCGGACAGGATCAGCGACAGAATCCCCAACTGGGTCTCCGCCGGCATCGCCACCAGCCACGGCAGCATCCATTTTTTCATGCGCTCGCCGCCCATCATGTCCCAGGGGTGCACCAGCACCGGGATCTGGTCGTGGGCGCAATGGGTAAGGAAGCTCACCAGGTTGTCGTGGTCCAGGTCATGGTTGCCCACGTGGTTGCCGATCTGCACCCCGACGTGGCCACAGGCCTTGGCCCGGCTGGCTTCGCGGCAGGCGGCGTCGAGGTCTTGCAGCGGCACCTGGGCCAGGACCTTGAGCCGCTCGGGGGCGCTGGCGGTCATTTCCAGGGCGCGGTCGTTCATCAACTGGGCCCAGGGCAGGGCCTTGGCGATGGGCGCGTCGTAGGCAAACATCACCGGCGTGGCGCACATGATCTGTTGGTCCAGGCCTTGTTCGTCGAGGTGTTCGATGCGCCGCTGCGGGTCCCAGAGCACGTCGTGCACCGGGCGAAAGGCCTTGTCGCCGACCATGATCTGGCCCTTGCGCCCGTCGCGCTGCAGCCAGGGCGCGCGCTCGGGGTTGAGCCGGGCCGCTTCGGCCTGGCTGATGAGCGGGAAGAAGTGCGAGTGGATATCGATTTTCATGGGTGCTTCGCTGCGTTGAGGGTTCGGTGCCAGGTTTGCCAGTCGCGGCCAGGATGGGTTTCGCCGCATTCGTTGCAGCGCCGCTCACTGTCGCTGGTGGCGTAGAACTGTTCGTACACCGGTGGCAGGTCGTGGACGATGCTCTGCAACTGCATCTCGTAGCGCTTGATCAGGGTGCCGCAATGGGCACAGGACCATTGCAGCGCGTCATGCAGGCCCTGGGGCCGCTGGCGCTCGATAACCAGGCACAGGCTGCCGGGTTCCGGGCGCTGCGGGGAATGGATGACGTGGGGCGCCATCAGGTAGATATCGCCCTCGCGCAAATCGATGCGCTCGTAGCGGCCACGGTCCCAGATATTGAGGTAGGCGTTGCCCCGGAACTGGTAGAAAAACTCCTCCATAGGGTCATCGTGAAAGTCGGTGCGCTGGTTTGGTCCACCCACCACCGTGACCATGAAATCAGCGTCTTGCCACACCTGGCGGTTGCCCACCGGCGGCTTGAGCAGGTGCGCGTGTTCGTCGATCCAGCGGTTGAAGTTGAAGGGCGCGCTGTAGTGATGCTTGTCCATGTTCGAGGTGCTCTTTTTATTGTTGTGGGGCGCCACCGCGGTCGAGCGGAGCGTAGGCCACGGCCTTGATTTCGATCCGCAGGTGCGGGTGCGGCAATTGGTGTACGGCCACGGTGGTGCGGGTCGGGCCGCGTTCATCGAAGTACTCGGCGTAGACCTGGTTGTAGCCGCCGAAGTCGTTCATATCGACCAGGTAGCTGCACAGCTCCACCAGGTCCTGCAGGCCGGCATTTTCGCTGGCGAGGATATCGCGAATGTTCTCGATGACGGCGCGGGTCTGGGCGCGAATGTCCAGGCAGGTGGTGCCCAGGGCATCGACTTCGACCCCGTCGAAACTGTTGTCCGGACGCCGCGAGCTGGTGCCCGAGACGTAGAGAAAATCCCCCGCGCGCTTGATATGGGGAAAACGCCCACGGGGCGTGGCCTTGCCGGCCACCACGGTCGAGCGGTTGGCGGTCATAGCGCGGCTCCTGGTGGTGTACCGGTACAGGTGAAACCGCATTCGCCGTAGCCGGCGATTTCCACCGCGACATGAGCCCCTGGCACCAGGGCAACCGCGGCGGTGGCGGCGCCGGCCATGATCAGGCTGCCGGCCGGCAGGGCGATTTCGGCCTTGGCCAGCAGCTGCGAGGCCTGCACCAGGCTGCGCAGCGGATGACCGAGAATCGCCGCGCTGGAGCCGCATTCCACCAGGCGCCCGTTGACGCGCAGCAGCACCCCGGCGTTGGCCAGGCCGCTGAAGTCCCGGGACCAGGCGCCCACCACCAACCCGGCCGACGAGCAGTTGTCGGCCACCACGTCCTCCAGGCTGAACTTGAAGGCCTGGTAGCGCGAGTCGATGATCTCGATCGCCGGGGCCACTGCTTCCAGGTAGTCGGCGGCTTCGAGCTGGGTCAGCGGACCGTCGATGGCGCGCTTGGTGAGAAAGCACAGCTCGGGTTCGGCCCGAGGGTGGATGTAGCGCGACAGGTCCACCTGGCCGCCATCTTCTTCGAGCATGGCGTCGGTCAGCCAGCCCCAGATCAGGCTGTCGACGCCCATCTGGATCATCTTCGCGCGGCTGGTGAACCCCAGCTTTACGCCGATCATGCGTTCGCCATCGGCATAGCGGTGCTGCATCGAGGCGCGCTGGATCTGGTAGGCCTGCTCCAGGCTGAACGGGGTCACGCTGCTGAATTGCGCCAGGGCTTCGGCGCGACGTGCGGCCTGGTCGAGGGCGTGGGCGATGCGGGCGGTATCGGGGGTCATGGGCGCTGCTCCGGAGAATGGGCGAGAAGGTCGAGGGCGACGTCGACGATCATGTCTTCCTGGCCGCCGACCATGCGCCGGCGACCCAGTTCGACCAGGATGTCGACGGTTTTCAGGCCGTACTTGGCGGCGGCCACTTCGGCGTGGCGCAGGAAGCTCGAATAGACCCCGGCGTAGCCCAGGGCCAGGGTTTCGCGGTCGACCCGCACCGGGCGATCCTGCAACGGCCGCACCAGGTCGTCGGCGGCATCCATCAAGGCATAGAGGTCGGTGCCGTGGTTCCAGCCGAGCTTGTCGGCGGCGGCGATAAACACTTCCAACGGTGCGTTGCCGGCCCCGGCGCCCATGCCGGCGAGGCTCGCGTCGATGCGGTTGCAGCCTTCCTCCACGGCGACCATGGAGTTGGCCACCCCCAGGCCGAGGTTGTGGTGGGCGTGCATGCCGGTCGCGGTCTCGGGCTTGAGTACGGCCTTGAAGGCGCGGAAGCGCTCGCGAATATCCTGCATGTTCATCGCGCCGCCGGAGTCGACCACGTAGATGCAGGTGGCGCCGTAGCTTTCCATCAGCAGCGCCTGCTGGGCCAGCTCGGCCGGCGCCAGCATGTGGCTCATCATCAAAAAGCCCACGGTGTCCATGCCCAGTTCCCGGGCGGCCTCGATGTGCTGGCGCGACACGTCGGCCTCGGTGCAGTGGGTGGCGACCCGCACGATGCGGGCACCGGCGTTATAGGCGGCCTTGAGGTCGTGCACGGTGCCGATCCCGGGCAGCAGCAGGGTAGCGATCCGGGCGTGGCGCACCACGTCGGCGGCGGCTTCGATCCACTCCAGGTCACTGTGGGCGCCGAACCCGTAGTTGAAGCTGGAGCCTTGCAGGCCGTCGCCGTGGGCCACTTCGATGCTGTCGACCCGGGCGGCATCCAGGGCCCGGGCGATGCGCTGCACCTGGTCCAGGGAATATTGATGGCGCACGGCGTGCATGCCGTCGCGCAGGGTCACGTCGCTGATGTACAGCGGGGTGTTGGGGATTGTTGTCATGGCGCGGTTCCTCAGCGGCGGTGGCTCATGGACTGGGCCATGCGTTCGGCGGTGGCCAACGCGGCACAGGTCATGATGTCGAGGTTGCCGGCGTAGGCAGGCAGGTAGTGGGCGGCGCCTTCGACTTCAAGAAAGATCGAGGTCTTGAGGCCGCTGAAGCGTCCGATCCCGGGCAGGTACAACGGCGCGTCGGCACTGATCGGGTCGAACTGCACCTGCTGCTTGAGGCGATAGCCGGGCACGTAGGCCTGGACCGCCGCGGCCATTTCTTCGATCGAGGCGGCCACCCGCTGTGGGTCGGCGGCGGCCGACAGCACGTACACCGTGTCGCGCATCATCAGCGGCGGCTCGGCCGGATTCATGACGATGATCGCCTTGCCCTTGGCCGCGCCGCCGATGACTTCGATGGCCTTGGCCGTGGTTTCGGTGAACTCGTCGATATTGGCCCGGGTCCCGGGGCCGGCGGATTTGCTGGCGATCGAAGCGACGATTTCCGCGTAGTGCACGGTCGCGACCCGTGACACGGCGGCGACCATGGGAATGGTCGCCTGGCCGCCGCAGGTGATCAGGTTGACGTTGAGCTGGTCGAGGTTGTGTTCCAGGTTGACCACCGGCACGCAATACGGGCCGATGGCTGCCGGGGTCAGGTCGATCAGGCGGATGTCCGGCTTGGCCTGGCGCAACAGCGCGTCGTTACGCACGTGGGCGGCGGCCGAGGTGGCATCGAAGACGATCTGGATTTCGGCAAACTGCGGCATCCGCAGCAGGCCTTCGACCCCTTCGTGGGTGGTGGCCACGCCCAGCCGGCGCGCGCGTTCAAGGCCGTCGGAAGTGGGGTCGATGCCGACCATTACGCTGATTTCCAGGTGCCGGGCCTGGCGCAGGATCTTCAGCATCAGGTCGCTGCCGATATTGCCCGAGCCGATGATGGCGGCTTTTATTTTGGGTTGCATGTGCCCGTCCTTGTTTAGTACGCGGCGGCGAAGGCGGCGGTGACGCTGCCCAGGCCTTGGATATGCGCGGTAAAGCTGTCGCCGGGACGGGCCACGACCATCGGCCCCAGGGCGCCGGTGAGCAGCACGTCGCCGGCGCGCAGGGGCTGGCCGAGCCGCACTTGGGTGTCGGCCAGCCACAGGGCGGCGTTCAGCGGGTTGTCCATGCAGGCCGCGCCGGCACCGACCGAGACCGGTTCGCCGCGCAGGGTCATGTGCATGCCGCAGCGCACCAGGTCCAGGCTCGCCAGTGGCACCGGCCGACTGCCGAGCACGAACAGCCCGGAGGACGCGTTGTCGGCGATGGTGTCGAGCAGGCGGATGTCCCAGTTGGCGATGCGGCTGCCGACGATTTCGATGGCCGGCAGGGCAAAGGCGGTGGCGCGGATCAGGTCGGCCACGGTGTGCCGCTCATGGGTCAGGTCGTGCTCCAGGATCAGGGCGATCTCGGCCTCGACCTTGGGTTGCAGGGTGTCGGTCCAGGCGATGGGCTGGCCATCGCCCCGGGCCATGTCGGCAAACAGTTGGCCGAAGTCCGGTTGGTCTACCCCCAGCTGCTGCTGCACGACGCGGGAGGTGAGGCCGATCTTGTGCCCCACCGGACGCCGTCCGGCCTCGATCGCCAGTTGGTTGTTGTGGCGTTGCACGGCATAGGCCAGGTCGATGGCGGCCTGTTGCGGCAGGTCGGCCTGGGCGCTGGCGATCAGCTCGCGCAGCGGGGCGCAGGGCTGGCCGTTGAGCTGGGCCTGGCGCAGGCGCTCGGCGGCTTGAAGAAGTGCTGCATGCATGGGGAAGCTCCCGCTCAAGGGTTGACGCAGATGGTGGTGATTGCGGAGTAGAAATCCAGGGAATGGCGGCCGCCTTCGCGACCCAGGCCCGACAGGCGCGCACCGCCGAACGGGGTGCGCAGGTCGCGCAGGAACCAGGTGTTGACCCACACCATGCCCACATGAAAACGCCGTGAAACCTGGTGCGCGCGCTTCAGATCGCGGGTCCACAGGGCGGTCGCCAGGCCGTAGGCGCAATCGTTGACCCGGCGCACCACTTCGTCCTCGCTGTCGAACGGAGCGATATGGCAGACCGGGCCGAACACCTCTTCGCGCATGCAGCGCGCGTCGTCGCCGAGCCCAGTCCAGATGGTCGGCTGCACGTAGGCGCCGTTGTCCCGGGCATCGCCAAAGTGCGGCACGCCGCCCCCGGTGACCTGGGTTGCGCCTTCATCCCGGGCCAGCTGGAAATAGCCGAGTACCTTGTCCCGATGCTTGTGGGAAATCAGCGAGCCCATGTTGACCCCGTCTTCGTCCGGGTAGCCGATCTTCAACGCCTCGGCCCCGGCTGCCATGGCCGCGACAAATCGCTCGTAGATCGGCCGTTCGACGTACACCCGCTCCGAACATAAGCAGACCTGGCCCGAGTTGCTGAAGCTGGAGCGCAAGACCCCGGCCACAGCGGCGTCGAAATCGCAGTCGGCGAATACCACCGCCGCGTTCTTGCCGCCCAGTTCGAAGGACACTTCACGTACGCCTTCGGCGGCGGCTTTCATGATGGTCGAGCCGGTGCGGGTCTCGCCGGTGAAGGTGATGGCATCGACGTCCGGGTTACGGGTCAGGAACTCGCCCGTGGACTGCGGGCCGAAGCCGTGCACCAGGTTGAAGACGCCGCTGGGCAGGCCGGCATCGCGCATGACCTCGGCCAGCAGGGTGGCGCTGGAGGGCGAGTCTTCCGACGGCTTGACCACCACCGAGTTACCGCAGGCCAGTGCCGGGGCGACTTTCCAGGTCAGCAGCAACAGCGGCAGGTTCCACGGCGAGATGATCGCCACCACGCCGTGGGGTTTGCGCACGGTGTAGCTGAAGACCTCGTTGCCATCGGCGGCGCGCATCTCGAAGTACTCGCCGCCGGACTGGCGCAACAGCTCGGCGAAGGTGCGGAAGTTGTGCACGGCGCGGGCGATATCCAGGGTCCGCGCCTGATGCACCGGGCGCCCGGTGTCGGCGACTTCGGCGGCCACGAACGCCTCGAAACGCTGCTCGATGCCCTGGGCGATGCGCAGCAGCATGTCGGCGCGCTGGCTGGTGCTGTAGTCGGCCCAGGGGCCCGTTTGGGCGGCGCGGGCGGCGGCCACCGCCTGGTCGACCTGGCCGGCGTCGGCCTCGCAGACGTCACTCAGCTGGCGGCCGTCGATGGGCGAGATGTTGGCAAAGGTCTTGGCGCTGGCGACAAATTCGCCGGCGATGAAGTGGCGCAACAGGGGCAGGGCAGTGGACACGCGAACCTCCGGAACTTGGGTTTCGGAGCGAGTGTAGGCAGGCCAAGTATTAGTTAATAATCAAATACTCTGGGTTGTCTATTAGTGATTGGAATACATGGCTTCAGGTGTCGAGGGCGGCCAGCTCCGGGTCCGTTGCCTCGCGAGCGGCCAGGTACAGGCATTCGCGGAACAGGCGCGCGGCCGGGCCCAGGTTGCGGGCGTTGGAGAAGAAACAGCCGATATCGCCGAATTGCATCGCTGCCCCCAGGTCGAAAGCCTTGAGCATGCCGGCCGCGACAAATTGCAGGGTCGCCTCGTAGGGCATCAGGGCCACGGTGCGCTGGTCCTGCATCAGGCTGAGGTTGGTCAGGATCGACAGCGATTCGGCGACATTGTCCGGCGTCGACAGCCCGGCGGCGGCGAACATCTGGTCCGAGGTGCGGCGCAGCAGCGAGTCGCGGGTCGGCAGGACCCAGGGGTAGGCGTGCAGGTCGCGCAGGCTGATGACGCCCTTGCCATGCAGCGGATGCGCGGCGCCGGCGACCACACTCAACTCCTCGCCGTACAGCACCTCGACATCCAGGCTTGGCGACTGGTTGCGCCAACTCCAGTCGTCCGGAACCCGGCCCACCACCAGGTCCACTTCGCCCACGGCGAGCGCCGGGAACAACTGGTCCATCTGCCCCACGCGCAACGACACCAGGACCCCGGGCGCCCGTTGCTTGAGCAGGCGAATCGCCTTGGGCAGCAGCGAGGTCGAGGCGGAAATCAGCGTGCCGACCATGACCTGGCCCGAGGTGCCTTCCTGAAAGGCATTGACCTCGTCGGTCAGCGAACGCAGTTCGGCCAGCAGCGACTTGGCCCGCAGCACCACCAGCTCGCCGAGCTCGGTGGCCGTGACCCCGCGGTTGCTGCGCACCAGCAGCGGCGCGTCGAAATAGGACTCCAGCTCGTGGATGATCTTGGTCACCGCCGGCTGAGTCAGGTTCAGCGCCTGGGCCGCGCGCACCAGCGAACCGCTTTGCAGTACCTGGTCGAACACCAGCAGTTGGTAGAACTTGAGCTTGCGGGCGATGGAGATGGTGGTGAATTTCATGCAGGGCCTCGGTTCGTTCGCTGGGGTCGCCGCGTGGCGCCGCGCAAGACTAACCAAAGCCGCAGGCTTTTGCTGCTCCAGCACGGCGTGCCGGGCTGTCAGGGGGATGGCAAGAGGCTGGACATCGGTGCCGCTCCGGGTTAATGATCGGGCGCCGTTTTATTCAGCCTGCTGGCTGCAACCGCCAGCCTGCGGGCTGCATCGGCATCGAACACATGGCCAGGAGGCCTGGCCTGTCGATATCCAAGGAGGAGAACCCCATGAGTCTGCACCAACAATTGCTCGATCTGGAAAACCGTCTGCTACAGGTCGAGGTGCGCACCGACCGCGAAAAATTGCGGGCGCTGCTGGCCGAGGATTTTTTTGAATTCGGCGCCAGCGGTAGCACCTGGCACCGTTCCGAAGTGTTGCAACGCCTGCCCGGCGATGAGTTCGTCGAGCGCAGCATCAGTGATTTTTCGGTCAAGCGCCTGTCGGACGTGCTGGTGCTGGCGACCTACCGCTGTCGCCGCGCCGAGACCGCCGAGCAGCCGGTGCTCGACTCTCGCCGCAGTTCGCTCTGGCGCTTTGACCAGGGGCGCTGGCAGATGATCTTCCATCAGGGCACCCAGGTCCCGGCCTAGGGCCTGTCCCCAAACAGCACCAGACCCTCGTCAGCTCGGACAAGTTTCCAGGCCGTTGTCCAGGCCCTGTTTGTAGTTGCGGCTGAGCAGGGTGGCCTTGCCGTTGTGCCAGGTCAGGGTCAGCACATACAGGGTGTCGAAATCGTTGGAGGCCCAGTCGTCGGTGATGGTGCGTTTATCGCCGACGGCTTCCTGGGCCACCTTGTTGATCAGTTCCGGCAGGTAACCGTGGGACCAGGCGGTGTAGATGATCGAGTTGTGGTAGCGGTCTTCGAGCAGCTCATCGGCCAGGGCACTGGTGTCGTTGGCCGAGAACTCGATGTTCACCGGCAGGCCGAGCTTGATCGCGCTGGGACTGATGGTCATCAGCGGGCGGATGTAGCTGTAGGAGTTGTCGAGCTCGCCTTCTTCGACATTGCGCGTCGGGTTGGCGGCGAACACGAAGTCGGCCTTGCCGAATTTTTCGGGCAACAACGTGGCGAGGTCGATGGCACGGTTCAGGCCCTGGCAATTGAGCTGGCCGAGACCGCCGGCGGGTTTTTCCCCGTGGCGCAGGAACACCAGGGTCTGGGTTCCGTCCGCCGGCTGGGCGCGGCTCTCGCCGGACTCCAGGGACAGCAGCAGGCCGCTGGCGAGCAACAGCGCCGGGAGTGCGATGTAACCGCGATGTTTAAGACGTTTGGCGATGTTCGGCAGCTTGATCATTGAAATAGGTGTTCTTCAGCACAGTCGATTGAGGCTGACAAACCTTGGCACGGCACCCGAGTGGCGGGCTGTGGTTTTCCTTGTCATAAGCGATGCATCCACCCGAAGGTAGTTGTCTGAGTCCCTGCACGGCTTTTGGTTCGATCCTGCAAGGCCGATGGCACTGTATGCGCCTTGGCGCCAGGCTGTGAGCGAGCTTAACCACAGGATGTTGCTGATTTAAGAATGCGTCTCCTCGCGCGATGCTTATAATCGATCCGCCGCCGCTCTAGCGCCTGCGGCACAGCCCCCTGACCGTCACTGGAAAACTGTCATGACCGATCTCTCAGCCTTCCCCATTACCCAGAAGTGGCCCGCGCAGTTTGCTGACTGGATACAGCTGTATTCCTTACCCACGCCCAACGGGGTCAAGGTCTCGATCATGCTCGAAGAAATCGGCCTGCCCTACGAGTCGCACCGCGTCGCTTTCGACACCAACGATCAGTTGTCCGCCGAGTTTCTGTCGCTGAACCCGAACAACAAGATCCCGGCGATTCTCGACCCCCACGGCCCGGGCGACCAGCCGCTGGCGCTGTTCGAGTCGGGGGCGATCCTGATTTACCTGGCCGATAAGAGCGGGCAATTGCTGGCCCAGGAATCGGCCGCGCGCTACGAGACCCTCCAGTGGCTGATGTGGCAGATGGGCGGCATTGGCCCGATGTTCGGCCAGCTCGGGTTCTTTAATAAATTTGCCGGCAAGGACTACGAGGACAAGCGCCCGCGCGACCGTTATGTGGCTGAATCCAAGCGCCTGCTGGGGGTGCTCGAAGGACGCCTGACCGGCCGCGACTGGATCATGGGCGAGCGCTACACCATCGCCGATATCGCGGTGTTCCCCTGGGTGCGCAACCTGATCGGTTTCTATGAAGCCGGCGACCTGGTGGGTTTCAAGGACTTCCCCAATGTGCAACGGGTGCTGGAGCGCTTCCTGGCCCGGCCCGCGGTGATCCGCGGCCTGGAAATCCCCAAGCCGGTATAAACCTGTAGCCGCTGCCGCGAGGCTACAGCGATATCCGATCATCCTTCGTCATCGTTCTAATTCAACCCAGGACCGGCAATGAGCCAATTCGATTTCAGGCAAGTGGATGTGTTCAGTACCCAACCGCTCAAGGGCAATCCGCTGGCGGTGGTGCTGGCGGCCGATAGCTTGAGTGATGAGCGCATGGCCGCGTTTGCCCGCTGGACCAACCTCAGCGAAACCACCTTTGTGCTCAAACCCCGGGACCCGCGGGCCGACTATCGGCTGCGGATTTTCACCACCCTGGAGGAGTTGCCCTTCGCCGGTCACCCGACCCTGGGCAGTTGCCATGCCTGGTTGCAAGCCGGTGGGGTGCCCCAGGGCGAGGAGGTGATTCAGGAGTGCGAGGTCGGCCTGGTGCGCATTCGGCGCCAGGGCGCGGACCTGGCGTTTCTCGCACCGCCGCTGTTGCGCTCGGGGGTAGTCGAGCCCGAGTTGCTGGAGCAGGCGCGGCGTGGCCTGGGGTTGGCGCCGGGGGCGATTGTCGAGGCGCAATGGGTCGATAACGGCGCCGGCTGGATGGCGCTGATGCTCGCCGAACGCCAGCAGGTGCTGGATTTGCAGCCCGATTACCCGCTCCTGCAAGGCCTGGCCGTGGGCGTTATCGCCCCGTGCGACCCGCTGCACGACGACACCGATGCGCAGTTCGAAGTACGGGCCTTTATCGCCGGCGACGGCATGCCCGAAGATCCGGCCACTGGCAGACTCAATGCCGGAATCGCCCAATGGCTGCTGGGCGCCGGCCTGGCGTCGTCGAGCTATGTGGTGAGCCAGGGCTTGAGCATGGGCCGTGCGGGAAGGATTCAAGTGGAACAGTGCGGCGAAGAAATCTGGATCGGTGGCGCGGTCGTGACCTGCATCCAGGGCCGCCTCGACCTGTGAGCCAACACCCGGCCCCCGGCGCACCGGGGGCCAGGGTCATCAGCGGTTGTTGGTCGCCAGCTTGATGCCAAAGCCAATCAGCGCCAGGCCCGCCACCCGGGTCGCAATGCGCCGCGCCATGGGCAGGGCCTTGAGGCGAATCGCCGCCGCGTTGCCCAGGAGCACCAGGCCGACCTGATACACCAGGCTGATCACGGTGATGTGCAGCATCATCACCAGCAGGGTCATGCTGGAACCGTCGGGGCGAATAAACAGCGGGAAAAATGCCACGAAAAACAGGATGACTTTCGGGTTGGTCATGGCCACGGCGAGCCCGGTGCGAAAATAGACCCAGCCCGAGGTCCTGGGCTCGGGCCCCGAGTCCTGCGCCGTAACCTTGGTGCGCAGCAACTGCACGCCCATCCAGCACAGGTAGGCCGCGCCGAACCATTGCAGGCCCTGGAACAGCATCGGGTTGGCCTGCATCAGCGCAGCCAGCCCGGCGACGGCGGCGACCATATAGAGGATGTCCCCCAACAGGGTCCCCAGGACCGCGCCGATCCCTGCCGTGACGCCATTGCGCGCCGTGGCATTGAGGATGGCCAGGGTGCCGGCGCCAGGGATCATCTGGAAAATCACGATGGCGGCAATAAAACTGCCGTAGTTCTGGATATCGAACATCGGAGTGACTCCTGTCAGGGGGGGAAGGGCAATACTAGTCAACAATCCCATTGTTACGAAAGCGGAAAATAGCTCTTGGCAAAGCGGCGTTTGTGCCCTTGGCGTTCAAGGCATAAGCTTTGCCCCTTTTTAGACTTTGGTCCTGTTTTCACTTGGCCTGCCGTTAGGAAATCCCATGTCCAGTCAGTTCCCCGAAGCCCGTCCACGTCGCCTGCGTCGCACCGAGCAAATGCGCAGCCTGTTCCAGGAAACCGAGTTCACCCTCAACGACCTGGTGCTGCCGATTTTCGTCGAGGAAGAAATCGACGACTTCGTGCCAATCAAGAGCATGCCGGGGGTGATGCGCATCCCTGAGTCCAAGCTGGCGGGCGAGATCGAGCGCTATGCCCGGGCCGGGATCAAGTCGGTGATGACCTTTGGCGTGTCCCACCACCTGGACAGCACCGGCAGCGATACTTGGAACGACGACGGCCTGGTGTCGCGCATGTCGCGCATCGCCAAGGATGCGGTGCCGGAAATGATCGTGATGTCCGACACCTGCTTCTGCGAATACACCGACCACGGTCATTGCGGCGTGGTGCACGGCCATGAAGTGGACAACGACCAGACCCTGATCAACCTCGGCAAGCAGGCGGTGGCGGCGGCCCGTGCCGGCGCCGACGTGATCGCGCCGTCGGCGGCCATGGACGGTCAGGTCCAGGCCATTCGCCGGGCCCTGGACCAGGCCGGGTTCAGCCATATTGCGATCATGGCTTACTCGACCAAGTTCGCCTCGGCGCTCTACGGCCCGTTCCGCGAAGCCGGCGGCAGCGCCCTCAAGGGCGACCGCAAGAGCTACCAGATGAACCCGATGAACCGCCGCGAAGCGGTGCGCGAGTCGTTGCTCGACGAGCAGGAAGGCGCTGATTCGCTGATGGTCAAGCCGGCGGGCGCGTACCTCGACATCATTCGCGATATCCGTGAAGTGTCACGCCTGCCGGTGACCGCGTATCAGGTCAGTGGCGAGTACGCGATGATCAAGTTCGGTGCCCTGGCCGGCGCCATCGACGAGCAGCGGGTGGTGCGTGAAAGCCTGGGTTCGATCAAGCGTGCTGGCGCCGACCTGATCTTCACCTACTTCGCCATGGACTTGGCCCGCGACGGGATCTGAGCCATATCAGGCCGCTGCTGGCGGCGGCAGGTGCTGCTCCAGCAGCGTCTGCAGGTTCTCCAGCGGCTGTGATGCCGGTAGCCGGTTCCAGTTCATGTACAGGCCGATGCCCGGGTTCGGCGTGCTGCCGACCGGGCGCAGCGGGCGCAACACCAGCTCATCCCTGAGGCCGTTGGCGGCGAACGATTGCGGCACCAGCGCCACGCCGAAACCACAGGCCACCAGGCCCAGCAGGGTCTGGATCTGCGCCGCCTCCTGCACAATCCGCGGGTAAAACCCGGCGCTTTCGCACAAGGCAATCAACTGGGCGTGGTACCCGCTGCCCAGCACCTGCGGCGTGAATACAAAATCCTCTTGGGCGCAGTCCTGCAACTGCACTTCGCTGTGCGCGGCCAGCGCGTGGTCGCGGGGCAGGGCCAGCAACAGTGGCTCATCGAGAATCAGCCGCGACGCCAGTTGCCCGTCTTGCAGCGGCAACTGGCGCATAAAGGCGATGTCGGTGTCGCCCGTCAGCAGCGCCTTGGCCTGCTCGGCGGACGGCATCTCGCGGATGATCAACTGCACCTCGGGGTAGGCCTGGCGAAAGGCCTTGAGGCTGTGCAGCAAAAACGGGTAACAGGCGATGGAAATGGCGCTGACCGTCAAGCTGCCGGCCATGCCCTTGGCCACCTGGCGTGCCTGTTCGACGCCGTGCTCCAGGGTCTGGAGGGTGGCGTGGGCCGTGTCGAGAAAGGCCGTGCCGGCCACGGTCAGCCGCACCTCGCGCTTGTCCCGGGTGAACAGGCTGAAGCCGAGTTTGTCTTCCAGGCGGTTGATTGCCTGGCTCAGGGGCGGCTGCGCCATGTGCAGGCGGATCGCGGCGCGGTGAAAGTTCAGCTCCTGGGCCACGGCGATAAACTGCCTGAGCAGGCGGGTTTCGATCATTCGAGGGTTTCTCCGGGCAAGCGGCGAATGGGGCGCAATCCATAGCATGAACGGGCAGTGTGTTTGGGCCGGTGTTTAGCCCCCAGCCCCATACGCATCCCACAATTTATTGCGAAATTTATTCCCCGGGTCGACCCGTGCCTTCAGCGCCAAGAACTCGGCCGCTCGTGGGTAGGCCGCGCGAAACTGGGCCGGTGTGGCGTGGATCTGGTAGGGCAGGTAATAGCTGCCGCCGCGCTGGATGGCGCTGTCCACCAGGGCTCGCGTCCATTCCCGCACGTCATCCCGCGCTGCCGGTGCGGTGCTCTGCTGGTAATACAGCACGAGCGCGAAGACGTCGGTCTTGGCCCAGGCCAGCAGGGTGCCGGGGTCGGCCTTGGCGTGGCGGATCGACAGGTTGATCACGTTGACCTGGTGCGCGCGCAGGGTGGCGCCCATCTCCTGGATAAAGCTTTCCAGCTGCGCCGGGGGCACGAAATACTCTTGCAGCACGTAGGTGCGCTTGGCCCGGGAGTCGGGCTCCAGCTCGCGCACGTCGAGGCTGGCTTCGTGGTTGCGCCAGCTCACTTGCGGTTTCTTCAGCACCAGCGGGTCGATCAGGTCCTGGCGCAGGGTTTTGCCCATGGGCCACTGGCTCACCACCTTCAGGGCTTTCTGTTCTTTCCAGTAGTTGCGGTCCAGGGGTGTCAGGCGTTCGGCGACGGTGAGCGGCAGCTCGGTCTGGCGGTAGGACACGGCGCGCAGGGTCTGATACTGGTCGGGGTAGAGCACGGCGTTGTGCAGGATGACGGTGGGGTCGTGCTCGATCTGTTTGAAGAAGAAGGGCCGGTAGTCGCTCAGGGGCATTTCTTCGACGCTGCGCAGCAGGCGCACGTTGTCGCTCAGGCGCAGGGTGGCTTCGACGATCACCCCAAGGCCGCCGTAGCCGCCGATGGCGCCGTAGAACAGGTCGGCGTTGCGCTCGGGGCTGGCCTCGACCACCTGACCCTCGGCCAGCACCAGCTTGATGGATTTGACTGAGGTCACCAGGGGGCCATAGCCGACGTAGCGTCCGTGGGCGTTGACGCTCAGGGCACCGCCAACGGTGAAGTTGGCGTAGCTCTGCATGATGCTGACGGACAGGTCATGGGGATCGAGAACGTCTTGCAGGGCGCGCCAGGTGATGCCGGGCTGGACCGTGATTTCCTTGCGCTCTTTGGAATAATCCAGCACCCGGTTGAAGCCGCGCATATCGATCTGCAACGCGTGTTCGGTGGCGGTCTGGCCGCCCATGCTATAGCGCCCGCCACCGATGGCGATGGGCCCGGGATGGGTGCTCACCAGTTGGGCGATCTGCTCCAGGGTCGTGGGCCGGGCTACCTGGTCGACCACGATGGGGTTGAGCTCAGTGATGTCGTTGACGGTTTGCGCCGCGTGGGCGGTGCCGAGCGCACAGCAGAAAAACAGGCCGATCGCGAATCTCATTCGCCGTGTCCATCCTTGGTGGAGCGCCACAGGCTGGGGCGCGAGTGGCGGCAGAATAACGTTCTCGCCCGGCCCTGACCATGGGCCCCTGGCATTGCGCCGCCGCCCGGCCTCAAGGCTGATACTTCGCATGTCTCAAAAGCGCCTGTATTAAGTATTAAACCCTTGATTTCATTGTTGTTAGGCTGGGAAAAAGAGGAGAACTCCAGCATGAATTTCAAGGGTAGGACCGCCATCGTCACCGGCGCCGGGCGCGGCTTGGGCCTGGTGTATGCACGGGCGCTGGCCGAGCGGGGCGCCCAGGTGCTGATCAATGACCCGGGCACCGACCGCAGCGGGGTCGGCAGTGATGCCTCCGTGGTCTTGGAGGCGGCGCGCAGCTTGCAGGCCGAAGGCTTGTCGGTGCTTGGCGACAGCAGCAGCCTGGCCGAGGAGACCGGTTGCCGGCAGTTGATCGAGCGTGCCCTGGACGCCTTTGGCGGCCTGGACATCCTGATTCACAACGCCGGCTGGGTCGGTTATCAGCCCATCGAAACCTTGGACAGCGGGTTTATCGAGCGGGCCGTGGCGGTGAATATCCAGGCGCCGATCTGGCTCTGCAAGCATGCCTGGCCGCACCTGCGGCAATCGCCGGCGCCGCGGGTGGTACTGACCACCTCGGACCGGGCCATGTACCAGCGTTATGCCCAGGCCGGGTTGGTGGCCTATGCCGCCGGCAAGATGGCGCAACTGGGGATCATGAACGCCTTGAGCATGGAGGGCGCCGCGCACGGGATCCTGGTCAACGCCGTGTCGCCGGTGGCCAAGACCCGTATGTGGGGCGTCACCGGCCAGCCGCCGGACCTCACGCCGCAAGCGGTGGCGCCGGGTGTCATCTACCTGGCCAGTGCCGATTGCCACGACAGCGGCTACATCCTGCGGGCCAGCAACGGCCAGTTCAGTGCCACCCGCTTCGAGGAAAATCCCGGCGTCGACTACCCGCTGGACCTGGCCCGGGTGCACGCTGCCAGTGCCAGCGACGTCGCCCGGTTGTGGGCCAGCATCAAGGAACCACGGCATGCCTGAGCCCTCGCTGTTGCGCCGGGTGGCCAAGGCCCAGGCTGACCTTGGCGAAAGCCCGGTCTGGGATGAACGGCGGCAGATTCTGTTCTTTGTCGATATCTCCGGCGGCCGCATCCACAGCCTGGATGCCCAGGGCACACTCGCCACCCTGTACCGCAGCGCGGCCCGGGTTGGCGCCCTGGCCCTGACTGATCGCGGCAACCTGATCTTCACCGAAGACACCGCCGTGGCGATTCTTGATAGCCGGAGCCTGGCACTTGTTCAGCGTTCAGCGCCGCTGGCCGGGCCTGCCTCCTGGCGCTTCAATGACGGCGCCTGCGACCCTCAGGGACGGTTTATCAGCGGGTTGATGGATGAGGGCCACAGCCCGGACAGCGGCAAACTGCTGCGCTACGACCGCCAGCTCGGTGCCAGTCTGCTGCACCAGCCCCTGGGCCTGCCCAACGGGCTGGTCTGGTCCGAAGACGGCCGGCAGCTGTTTTTCGTCGATTCGGTGGCGCGGCGCATCTATCGGGCGCCTTACACGGCGGACGAGGGCGGGCTGAGGCCGGTCGCGGTCTTTGTCGAAACCCCGGCGCACCTGGGCCGTCCCGACGGCCTGGCCATCGACCGCGAAGGCGGGATCTGGGTCTGTCAGTTCAACGGTGGCTGCCTGTTGCATTACGACCGTCATGGCCAATTGACGCGGGTGCTGGAGATGCCGGTGCCACGTCCCACCAGTTGCTGTTTCGGCGGCCCGGACCTGCGCACCTTGTTTATCACCAGCGCCCGCTTCGCCATGAGCGCCGAGGAACTGGCGCGCTACCCCGAGTCCGGGGACCTGTTCGCCATCGACCTTTTGGTTGCCGGTTGCCCACGGCACCGTTTCAAGCAGGGCTGAGGTATTTGCAGTGCCCCCGTGATGATCGGAGCCTGTTCATATCGCTCTAGGCGCTTGTTGCACGCCGGGTCGTGGCGAAGGAGAATGGCCGGCTTCTAATTCCCCTCATTAGAGATTGTTCAGTTAAATCAAAGCGTTGAAATCCGCGTTGGGGGCGACGCGTCGCGCAGAAAACCGTTTGAGCTGCCAGAGAGCCCGTCGGGCCTCGGTTGCGAGTGGATTGGCACAATAAGGACATGTGAAAAATGAAAATACGAAGAGTATTCATCGTTGCGCTAGGGACGTTATCAATCACTCAAACAGCATTGTCCTTGGCCGATAATGCCAATGGGAAAAATCTCTATTTGCAGCGATGCGCCATGTGCCACGGCGCCGATATCAAAGCCACAGGGCCATTGGCTAATAAAAGCAATCCTCCTACACCTGACCTCACAACATCCGCATTCAAACAACGGTTGAATGATTATCCGGGCGTTATCGTGTCATCGATAATACTTCGCCCCAATGGCAACCTGATCCCCAAAACCTTGCAGGAAAACGGGGTGAAGCTGGCGCCGTTCTCCTGGAAAGTTCAGGATTTTCGCGACTTGAATCAATACATGACAGGTGTGATTGCTAAAAGTCGCTGATGTCGGGATAGGAGGCCGGCACAGAACGCCAAGTGCCATTTTGGATCGGCTTATCAATAGCGGTTTCAGCGACGAGTTGATCAGTCATTCAGCGTGAACAGTGGTGCTCACTGAGTCTCCTTCTAGGTCCTTGCCCAGCCCGTCGATCTCTCGCCGGCACACCGCGATTGAACAATCTCGGTTGATGACTATTGCCAAGCCTTGAGTGCTACATGACAATGCGATTCATTATCAAACGTGAATTTTTTGTGTCATGCCCGCCGACGACTTGTCCCTTCGCAGCGCCGTCAACACCCTCTACTCCGAGCACCAGAGCTGGTTGCACGGCTGGTTGCGCCAGCGCCTGGGCAATGCCTGCGATGCCGCGGACCTGGTTCAGGACACGTTCGTCCGTGTGATCACGGCGCGCAATGCCATGGAAATCCGCGAGCCGCGGCCTTATCTGTCGCGGGTCGCCAAGGGCCTGCTGATCGACCTGTTCCGCCGCCGCTCCCTGGAGCAGTCCTACCTGGAGGCCCTGGCCAACGTGCCCGAGGCCGAGTACCCATCGCCGGAAGAGCAGGCGATCCTGTTGCAGGCGCTGCTGGACATCGACCGCATGCTCGAAGGCCTGGGCAGCAAGGTGCGCCAGGCGTTCATCCTGTCGCAGTTCGATGGCCTGACCTACCCGCAGATTGCCGAGCGCCTGGGGATCTCCGAGCGTTCGGTGAACAACTACATGGCCAAGGCCATGGAGCACTGCTGCCTGATGCAGATCCGGATGCAGTGCTCATGAGCCTTTGCAGCCCGCCACTCTCGGCTGCCGAACGGCAAGCCATCAGCGCCGCCGCGCGCTGGTACGCGCGGTTCAGGTCTGGCAGCCAGACCGAGCAGGAGCAACAAGCCTGGCTCCAGTGGCTGGCTGATGATCAACTGCACCGTGAGGCGTGGACGCGCATGCAGCAGGTCGACGAGCAGATGGCCGCTGTGCCGGGACGCCTGGCCGCGCCGACCCTGCGCGGCGCCAGCCATTCGCGGCGCGAGGTGCTGCGCGGGATGGTGCTGGTGGCCGCCGCCGGTTCCCTGGGCGCCCTCGGCTGGCGCAGCGAGACCGCGCAGAACCTGCTGGCCGACTACCGCACCCAGGTCGGCGAACGCCGCGAAGTGCGTTTGGCGGACGGCAGTTCGCTGCTGCTCAACACCGACACCTCGGTTAATGTGCGTTTCGATGGCCAGCAGCGAGTGCTGGAGTTGCTCTGGGGCGAAATCCTGGTCAACAGCGTGGTCGATCCCTTGCAGCGACCGTTCCGGGTCGACACCCGCTACGGCCAGGTCCTGGCCTCGGGCGCGCGGTTTCTGGTGCGTTCGTCCGCCGAGGGTGACCAGGTGGCGGCCGTGGACCAGGCACTGCAGGTCAGCCCGAGCGCCCGCGGTGCGGCCCAGCGCCTGGATGCCGGCCGGCACCTGCAGTTGAACGCGCTGGGCCTGGGTCCGGTGGCGCTCAATGACGTCACCCTGGGCGCCTGGCGTCAGGGCAGCATCATTGCCATCAATCGGCCGTTGGGCGAACTGCTGGCCGACCTGTCGCGCTACCGGCGGGGGGTAGTGCGCTGCGACCCGCGCATCGCCGAGCTGAAAATCTCCGGGGCCTTTCCCATCGACAACACCGACCTGGCGTTGGCGGCGTTGCACAGCGGTTTCGCCCTCACGATCAAGCGCTACACGCCTTACTGGGTCACGGTTTCCGCGGCCTGAGCAGTTTTTTTGAAAAATTCTCATTAGCCTTTGCAGTTTTTTTGCCCCTGGTTCGGCTTATCCCCCAGTGGATTCATTTTTGTCATTGGGGAAGGGTAAGCATGTCTGAAGTTCACAAGCCGAAGCCGGCGGGGCTGTCGATTGCGGTGAAGGCAGGGTTGTGGGGAATGGTCGCGTTGTACTCGGCGCTCACGCTGCCGCTGGCCATGGCCGAATCCCCCGTCCAACAGGGCACGGTGCGCAGTTTCGAGATTGCCGCGGGCAACCTGACCGAGGTCCTGAGCCGTTTTGCCAGTGCCGCCGGGGCGGCAATTTCCTTCGACGCACGGCAGACCGAAGGGCGGCGTTCGGCGGGCCTCAAGGGCGATTACGGGGTCGACGAAGGCTTTGCCCGGATTCTTTCCGGCAGCGGCCTGCAAGCCGAACCCCAGAGCAATGGCAGCTACGTGCTGCGCGCCGCGCCCAATGCCGGCTCGGCCCTTGAGTTGGGGGTGACCAGCGTCCAGGCCCAGGCCCTGAACGCCACCACCGAAGGCTCGGGCTCCTACACCAGCGGCGCGGTGACCATCAGCAAAGGCGCCCATTCGCTGAAGGAAACCCCGCAGTCGGTGACGGTCATCACGCGCAAGATGATGGATGACCAGCACCTCGACACCATCGACCAGGTGATGGAAAAGACCCCCGGCATCACCCTCTACGACTCGCCCATGGGCGGCAGATACTTCTACTCCCGGGGCTTTCGCATGACCGGCCAGTACCAGTTCGACGGCGTGCCGCTGGACATGGGCAGCAGCTACGTGCAGGCCGACAGCTTCAACAGCGACATGGCTTTTTATGACCGGGTCGAGGTGTTGCGCGGCGCCGCCGGGATGCTCAAGGGGGCGGGCGGTACCGCAGGTTCGGTGAACTTTGTGCGCAAGCGCGGCCAGGCCACACCCCACACCGAGCTGACGATGTCGGCAGGTTCCTGGGACAACTACCGGGGCCAGGTCGATACGGGCGGCCCATTGAATGAATCCGGCACTATTCGTGGCCGGGCCGTGGTGGCCCAGCAGAGCCGGCAGTATTTCTACGACAATGCCGAGCGCCGCGATCAGGTGTACTACGGCGCCCTGGACTTCGACCTCAGCCCCGACACCACCCTGGGCCTGGGCCTGGCGTATGAAGATGTGGATTCCACCCCCTGCTGGGGCGGCCTGCCACGTTACAGCGACGGCAGCTATCTGAAGCTCAGCCGTTCCACCTGCCTCAACACCGCCTGGAACAACTCGCGGAGCAAGAAAATCACCTACTTCGGCGACCTCAAGCACCAGTTCGATGACAACTGGGCGCTCAAGGTGGCGGGGGTCTACAGCAAGAACACCCAGGACATCGCATACGCCTTCCCGAGTGGCGCGGTGCCGGTGGGCAGCACCAGCAGCAACACCCTGATGCTGGGCAGCATCTATGACTACGATCAGGTCGACTACGGCTTCGATGCCTACGTCGATGGCAAATTCCAGGCCTTTGGCCAGGAGCACGAACTGATTGTCGGGACCAATGCCAGTCGTTCGCGCAAGGACGATTTCTACGCTGTGGCGGCATTGCCCCAGCGCCAGAATGTGTTCCACCCCGATAAAAACATCCCCCAGCCCGACGACAGCTACTACGACACCCACTCCACACGGGGCGGCCCGGTGGATATCCATATCCAGCAATACGGGGCTTATTCGACCTTGCGCCTGAAGCTTGCCGACCCCCTGACCCTGGTGGTCGGCAGTCGCGTCAGCTGGTACAGCTCGGAGAACGATTCCCTCAGCTACTGGATGGACACGCGCACGCCGATCAACTCCAAGTCCAAGGAAACTGGCCAGGTCACGCCCTTTGCTGCGGTGCTGTATGACCTCAACGACAACCTGACCGCCTACGCCAGCTATTCGGATATCTTCACGCCCCAGGGCAGCTATCGCACCCTCGACGGCTCGTCGCTCAAGCCGCTGATCGGCAAGAACTACGAAGTGGGGATCAAGGGCGAGTGGTTCGGCGGGCGCCTGAACAGCGCGTTCAACCTGTTCCGCACCCTGCAGGAAGATGCCGTGCAAGACGACCCGGCGTGCCCGGACAGCAGTTGCTCGCTGAACTCGGGCAAGGTTCGGGCCCAGGGCTTCGAGGCTGAAGTCAGTGGTGAAGTGATCGAGCGCCTGCAACTGCTGGCCGGCTACACCTACACCCAGACCAAGACCCTGGAAGACGCCGATGCCAGCAAGAACGGTTCGGTGGGCAACTCCTATGTGCCGCGCCACCTGCTGCGGGTGTGGGGCGACTATGCCCTGGATGGGGCGCTGGAGAAGTTCTCCATTGGCGCCGGGGTCAATGCGCAAAGCGACAACTACCGCACCTCGCCCATCAGCGGCAAAAACCTCAGTCAGGCCGGTTATGCGATTTGGAACGGGCGCATCGGTTACCGCATCGATGACACCTGGTCTCTGGCCCTGAACGGCAACAACCTGTTCGACAAACGCTACTACCGGACCGTCGGCACCGAAGGCTTCGGCAACTTCTACGGCGATCCGCGCAACTTCATGCTGTCGCTCAAGGCCAGCTTCTAGGGGGTGGGCAGGCCGCTGCTCCAGGGTGTGAGGTCGCGTTCGGCAAAGTACCGCTCCAGCACTTTGGGGTCCGCCGAACGCTCGGCCAGCGCGACGTAGGTGTCCGGGCGCAACAGGTAAAAACCGTTGCGCGACAGGCCCGCTGTGGCGTGAGCCGGGTGCCAGGGGAACTGCTGCAGCGGCAGTTGATGGGCGCTGCACCAGGCCTGCAACTCATCGCTGGTGTCGCCGTACACATGCACTTGCCAGCCAATCAGCGCCAGGCTGGCGAAGTTGTCGCTGTCGGCATCATGGGCCCAGGGCAGGCGATCGCCGCCATGCACATGGCCGCTGCTGCCGACGCTGAGGGGCATGCCCCGGTAGTTGAGGGTGATCTGCGACACGGTGCGAAACAGCAGCTCGCGGGCCGACTCCAGGGCCGCGACCCGGGGGATCAGCAGCGGCGCCAGGCGCGTGCGCAGCAGGTTGGCAATCGGTCCGTCGGCGGTGGCGAAGCTGAATACCCGGTCGGTGGTCGCCACCAGGCGCCGGGCAAACTCGATGCGTTCGATTTCATAGGTGTCGAGCAGGCTTTGTGTGGCCTTGCCGGTCAACACCGCGGCGAGTTTCCAGGCCAGGTTGATGGCGTCTCCTATTCCGGTGTTCATGCCCTGGCCCCCGGCCGGGCTGTGCACATGGGCCGCGTCGCCGAGCAGGAACACCCGGCCGCGATGAAATTGTTCGGCCACTCGGTGGTGCACCCGATAAGCGGAAAACCAGTTGACCTGCGCCACCTCGACCTTGAGGTGGTGCAGGGCGCGCTGGCTGACGTCTTCGAACTTCAGGGCTTGCGGGTCCTGCGCACGGGCGTCGCGCACGGTGCCGATCAGCCGGGCGTGGCCTGGGTCGGCGAGGGGGAACACGGCGAGAAAGTCCGCTTCGTCGAGGTCGATATGCAGTTGGCCATCCAGCGCCGGCCCGCTGGCTTCGACGTCGGCCACGTAGAACACCTGCTCATAGGTGCCGCCGGGGAAGCCGGTGCCCAGGGTTTTGCGCACCGTGGAGTGGGCACCATCGCAGCCGGCCAGGTAATAGGCCTGGCAGGTTTCTTCGGCGCCGTCGGCACCGCGCAGGCGGGCGCTGATCAGGTGGCCGTAGTCGTCAAAGGCCAGCAATTGGGTGTTGCGCTCCACGCTGACGCCCAGGTTTGCCAGGCGCTCGATCAGCAGGTGTTCGTGCAGGTCCTGGGGGAAGATTTCCAGGAAGGGGTAGGGCGTCAGGTCGGCGCCGATGGCCCCTAGCGGCAGCCGGGCAGTGGGTTCGCCCCGGACCCAGAGATTGACCGCCGGCACCTGGTGGCCCTGGTCGAGGATGGTCTGGGTCAGGTCAAGCTGGCGGTACAGCTCCAGGGTCCGGGCCTGCACCGCCAGCGCCCGGGACGTGGTGCCGGGGCCGCTGGTCTGGTCGAGGATCCGCACCTTGATTCCCTGCCGCGCGAGCCACAGCGCCAGTACCAGGCCGGTGGGGCCGGCGCCAATGATCAGTACGTCGCTGCGGTTCATGGCTTTGTCCTCGGTGAGGGATCAATGCATGCCGGTGGTGCGGCCCCGGGCCGCGGCGTTCAGCGCTGGCTGAACGCCAGGTTCAGCCCCAGCCCGGCAAAGCTGGCGGCAAAGCTGCGGCGCAGCCAGTTCTGCACCTTGGGCGACTCGATCACCGCCGTGCGGAACAGGTTGGCCAGCACGCCGTAGAGCACGAACACGGCAAAGGTCATGGCCATGAACACGCCGCTCAAGGTCAGCATCTGCATGGCCGGGGCGGCGCCATCGTGGCTGATGAACTGCGGCAGGAAGGCCAGGAAGAAAATGGTCAGTTTGGGGTTGAGAATGTTCAGCAGGCAGGCCTTGAGGATCAGGCCGCCGGCGCTGCTGGCGGGCAGCGAGCTGTCCACGGCGAAGGCCGAGCGATCACGCCAGGTGGCATAGGCCAGGTACAGCAGGTAGGCGACGCCGGCGAACTTCAGGCCCTGAAAGGCCAGAGCGCTGGTGTGCAGGATGGCCGAGAGGCCGAGTACCGAGGCCAGCAGGTGCGGCACGATCCCGGCGGTGCAGCCCAGGGCGGTGTACAGGCTGGCGCGTTTGCCGGCCACCAGAGCGGTGGAGATGGTCAGGATCACGCCACTGCCGGGGATCAGCACCACAATCAGCGAGGTGATGAAAAAATCCAGGGTCAACATTGCACACAACTCCATGTCAGAAAGGTCGAGCGGGGACGGTAAACCTACACAGCGCGCGACCTACTCACAATAGTCCGCCACAAGGTTTTACGCGGTGCTGACCCAATAAAAATGCAGGTACTCGTGGCTGTACTCGGCAAACAGCGACACCAGCAGGTCGGTGTCCAGGGAATACATCAGCAACGCCCCCTGGAAGCGTTGGTCGCTGATCAGGGGCAGTGGTGGCGGTTGGATCAGCTCGGCGCAACAGTCGGCGATCTGCTTGAGCAGGGCCTGTTCGGACAACGGCTCGAAGGCGGCATCGGTCAGGTAGGGCGCAAAATAGCGCTCGCGCTGGGGCGTGAAATCCACGCTCTCGGCGGCCAGCCAGAACCCCAGGCCATTGTCGGTGGCGGCCTTGGGCGCGCGGGTGATGCGCAGGGTCTGCTCGCTGTCCGGCACTTGGAACGCGTATTGCGGGTAGGTGCTGTAATGCAGGCCTCGATAGCCCGCCACGAACCTGGGGACGGCCAGGGAGGCCCGGGCCAGTTGCTGGAAGTCTTCGCGGGTGAACATGGGGCTGGGGTCCGCCGGGAGTCAGGAATCTGCGAGGCGAGTGTCGCAGGGGCGGGGGCCACTATAATCGCAAATCGGCCAGGGCGACCGAGGTTGCGTGCCTGCCTTCGGGCGTTGCTGGCGAACCACCGGGCGTGCGGGCAGTCGATATCCTTGCTTGCCTGTTTCTCGGGCACTGCCTGGTTTAGGAGCCTTATGCACGTTTATCGTCCCCTTGCGCTGCTCGGCGCGCTGCTGGTCCTGGCCGGTTGCGCCGGCTCGGGCACCGCGCCCCAGGTTGCGCCCTTGTCTCCCGCCCAGGTCCAGGCCCGGGTCGAGCGCTTGCTGCCGGCACAGACCGCCGACCGTGCCGGCTGGGCCCGGGATATCCAGGTGGCCTTCACCGCCCAGGGCATTGAGCCCAGCACGCAGAACCTGTGTGCGGTGCTGGCGGTCACCGAGCAGGAGTCCACCTTCCAGGTCGACCCTGCGGTGCCGGGGCTGGGCAAGATCGCCCGCCAGGAAATCGACCGCCGAGCGGCCAGCGTGCATGTGCCGGCGCTGCTGGTGAGTGCCGCGCTGCAAGTGCGCTCACCCACTGGCAAGAGCTACAGCGAACGCCTGGCCAGTGCCCGCACCGAGAAGCAGTTGAGCGCGATCTTCGACGACTTCATCGGCATGGTGCCCATGGGCAAGACCCTGTTCGGCACCTTCAACCCGGTGCACACCGGCGGGCCGATGCAGGTCAGCATCGCCTTTGCCGAGAAGCAGGCGCGGGACTACCCCTATACGGTCAATGGTTCGATTCGCCAGGAGGTGTTCAGCCGGCGTGGCGGGATGTACTTCGGCATCGCTCACTTGCTGGGTTATCCGGTCAATTACCCGCAGCCGCTGTACCGCTTTGCCGACTTCAACGCCGGCTGGTACGCCAGCCGCAACGCCGCGTTCCAGAATGCCGTGAGTCGGGCGTCGGGCATTGCCCTGGCCCTGGACGGCGACCTGATCCGCTATGACTCGATCATGCCCGGCACCACCGAACTGGCGGTGCGCGCCCTGGGCAAGCAACTGGGCATGCGCAACCCGAGCATTCGCGATCAGCTGGAGCAGGGCGACAGCCTGGACTTTGAAAAGACCCGGCTCTATCAGCGCGTATTTACCCTGGCCGACCAGGCCGCGGGCCAGCCGGTGCCGCGCCAACTGCTGCCGGGCATTGAGCTCAAGAGCCCGAAAATCACCCGCAAACTGACCACCGCCTGGTTCGCCAAGCGGGTGGATGAGCGCTATCAGCGCTGCCTGAAGCGGGGTTGAGAAGCGCTGCTTGCCAGCACCGCGCGCGCCGTGCAAGGATGCGCGATGATTTTTTCTGACCTGAATTCCCGCATCCATCATCACGGACCTCATTCCCGGGGGCCGTGGTCGCTTATGCGCATCGAACCGTCAGTGGCTGCAACGACTCACTGACCGACGATGAAAAAACCAAGGCGCCCACAAGGCGCCTTTTTTATTGCCTGGCAAACAGCCAGAACGAGGAAAAACCAATGACGATGCTCCGTGGAACCCGAATGATCACCGGCCAACAAGCCGCCGCCCTGCGCACCCTGGAAGGACGCTTCCGGAGCTGGCTTCATCGAAGCGGGTGCTGAAGAAGTCATAGTTCCGGCGCTCTGGGGCCAGGACACCTTTATCGAGAAAGCCGGTGGCAGCGAAGTGATCGGCCAGATGTGGGCCTTCAATGACAAGGCCGGACGGGCCTGCTGCCTGATTCCGGAAGCCACGGCGCTGTTCCAGGAAACCGCCGATGCCTTGCTGGCGGGGCGTGAAGAGGCGGCGTTTTTCTATGTGGCGCGCTGTTATCGCTATGAGCGGCCGCAGGCGGGCCGTTATCGCGAGTTCACTCAGTTGGGGTTGGAGATCCTCGGCCCGGATCCGCAGCGTGCGTTGCAGCGCAGCCGGGAGTTGTGTGTGGGGTTTCTTGATGGGTTGGGTCTGGAGTACCAGCTTGAGTTGGGGGTCAAGCGGGGGTTGACCTATTACCTGGGTGGGGAGGGTTTTGAGGTGCGATGTCCGCGATTGGGGGCGCAGCAGCAGGTGGTGGGGGCGGGGGCTTATCGGGAGGGGGCGGGGTTCGGGATTGGGTTGGAACGGTTGGCTTTGGCGTTGCAGGGGTAGTGGGGGGGCGGATCCGTTGCTGCGGTGATGGCGAGTATGGGTTCCGCCCTTACGGCGGGTCGCTTTGGAAAAGCCGGAATGCCGGCCCAGCCAAAAGTCAACAAAGGGCTCTTGCCCCACCACTTGGTGCTTCGCTTCGGCAGTGATCCGTGGGCCGCCGCGCTGGGCCATCCCTGGTCCAGCGCGGCTAACCCGGCGTCCTGCCGGGTTGCCCACGGCTCACTGCCTGCGCTCGGCCATTGTGGTTTAACGGGGCGCTTGGATCAAAATCAAGAGCGAGACGGCGGCCTTACGGCTGGCCTGGACCGGGACCTGAGCGTTCCCGACACACGGCCAGCGAGCGGCTGCGGCGGGCCCTGCAGGCTCGAACCTCAATCTCGGCTACGGCGACGCACAAACTTGCGCCACAGCCAGACCCAGATCAGCGCCAGGGGGAAGGCCAGGATCACGAAGGGCAGTGCGTGGCTGATTTTTTCCACTGCGCTGGCGGTGCCGTCTGCCAGGTTGCCGAGGATGTTGCTGAAGGCCTGGCGCAGGTTGGACATGCCTTCGCTGCTGTCGGTGGGTTCGAAGTTCAGGGTCAGGCGGTTGGTGTCCAGGCGTCGTTGCTGCCCAGCGGCGGCCTGGGCCAGGGCTTGCAGGTCGTTTTCGATGGCGGCCTGTTCCTTGCTCAGGGCAATCAGGTCGCTGACGGTGATATCGCGGCGCGCGGCCAGTTCGTCGAGGCGTTTTTGTTGTGCCTTGAGTCGTTCCTGCTGGCGTTGGACGTCGGCGACGGCGTCGGCCAGGTCTTCGGCGGTGGTCACCCGTTCGGCCAGTTGTGCGCCTTGGGAGGCGAGTTTGACGATGGGCTCCACGCCGTCGGGGACGATGCGCACGATCACTTGGGAGCGGTACTTGCCGTTCTCGATGCGCAGCACATTACATGCGCCGAACTGAGCGTTTTCGCAGGCTTCACGGGTGGCGGTGAGGCGTGCGGAGACCAGGTCGGCGGGCAGCGACAGGGTCAGTTGGTGTTCGTAGGCGAGCAGGGCGCCGGCCTTGCCCCGGGCGCCGGCGAGTTCGGCTGACGAGGAGTCGCCGCTGCCGGAGCAGGCGCTCAGGGTCAGGCTGCTCAGCAGGACGAGGGCGAGGCGGCGCAGGGCGGTGGATTTGTCATCCGGGTGGTGCATGGTCGTTCCTTGAGATCGTGGTTTGTGGCGTTTTTTCTGGCGCGCATCTTACCGCTGATCGATAGGTTGGGGAGGGCTTTCGTCTGGCTTATCGGGTTTGATTTACCGGCCTGATACAGCTGGGCAGCAGGGCCTGGGTGCACTACATATCCGCAACCTCTTTTCAAAGGATGCACCCCATGGACGCTCCGGACATTCCCCACGGTTACCGCCCGCTGTCGCGCAGCAGCCCGTTACTGGAGTTGATCGGCCCGGTGTATAGCCGTGGCAGTGGCCTGCAGCTGGAGATCGGCCTGCGTGCCGATCAGCGCCACGCCAATGGTCGCGGCACGGTGCACGGCGGCATCATCGCCACCCTGGCGGACATCGGCATGGGCTACGCCATGGCGTTCTCCAGCGATCCGCCGTTGCCGCTGATCACCGCCAGCATGACCCTCGACTACCTCGGCGCGGTGCAGGTCGGGGAGTGGATCGACGTCCGCCTGGAGCACTCCAAGCGCGGCCGGCAAATGGCGTTCGCCACCGTCAGCCTGCACGTCGGCGAGCGTCCCATTGCCCGCGCCAATGCGGTGTTCGCCGTGCCCCTGTAGCCGCTGCCGAAGGCTCGGGCCGCGGCTACAGATTCAGGGCTGGGTTTCGCTGATTTTTTTCCAGTCGATGTCGAAGCGGGCCAGGTATTTGCGCAGGCGGTCGGCGTCGTTGGGGCTGGCTTTGGCTTGGCGGGAGACGCCGAACAGCTGGCGGCCGGCGGCGGAGAGACTGCCGGCCTGGCGGCAGACGTCGATCACGGCCTTGAGTTGCAGGCGGTCGAACAGGTCCAGTTGCGCCTCGTCCGCCAGCAGCGGCGCCAGGCTGTCGTCTTCTTGGGTCAGGCCCCAGGCATAGCGCAGGCGTTGGATTTCCTCCGCGACCTGGGCTTCGTCGATGCGCCCGCTGTCGGCCAGTGTGGCCATGCGCGTGATCGACGCCGACAGCTCGCGAAAGTTGCCCAGCCAGGCTGCCTCTCCGGAGCTGGCGAAGGCCAGGTAGCGACGCCGTGCCTCCAGGTTGAAACGCACCAGGCGCCCTTGTTCGCGGGCGTGGCGTTCCAACTCGAAATCGATGTTCGGCTCGATGTCTTCGCGGCGCCCGGCCAGCCCTGGGAGGTCGAAGGTCCAGAGGTTGATCCGCGCATACAAGTCTTCGCGAAACAGGCCTTCGGCCACTCGCCCGCGCAGGTCGCGGTGGGTGCCGGCAATCACCAGGAAGTCACTTGCCACTTCCTGGTCCGAGCCCATGGGGAAGAAGCGTTTCTCTTCGATGGCCTTGAGCAGCATCGCCTGTTCGTCGGCCCCCAGTTCGCCGATTTCATCCAGGAACAGCATGCCGCCATGCGCCGCCCGCAGCAGGCCGTCGCGGGCATTCTGCGCCCCGGTAAAGGCGCCCTTGATATGCCCGAACAAGGTTGACATGGCGCCGTCGCCGCGCAGGGTGGCGCAGTTGACCTCGACAAAGCGCCCCTCGACTTGATGCCGGCTGCGCTTGAGCTCGTAGATGCGGCGCGCCAGGAACGACTTGCCGGCGCCAGTGGGGCCGATCAACAGCATCGGTGCCTTGGAGCGCACCGCGACCCGTTCGATCTGCTCGATGGAGCGGTTGAACGCGCTGTTGCGCGTGGCGATCCCGGACTTGAGAAACGCCAGGCCCTCCAGGCGTTTGTGGGCGAAACGCGAGGCGATGCGGTCGTAGCGCGACAGGTCCAGATCAATCAGCGCGTAGGTGCCGGTGGCCTGCTCGTCGAGGTTGCGCCGGCGCGACGGGGAGGTCTGGATCAGCCGCGCCGGCAGATAACGCGCCTCGGTCAGCAGGAACCAGCAGATCTGCGCCACGTGGGTCCCGGTGGTGATGTGCACCAGGTAGTCCTCGTGCTCGGTGTCGAACGGGTAGTCGGTGGTGAAGTCGTGCAGCGCGCCGTAGACCTCTTCGAAGTCCCAGGGGTTGCGCAGCTCCATGGGGTGCAGGCGCACCTCGGTCAGCGGCGAGACCTGGCGGATATCCTCGCGCACTCGCTCGGCCAGGCTCAGGTCGCGGGCTTCGGTGCCGTGGATCAGGTCCAGGCGATCCAGCAGCAGGTCTTCCTGCTGGCACAGGCCGACACTGGGCCGCCAATGGCTCCAGCGATTGGCGCCCTTGCCGACACGGTCGAGGTTGGAGCCGATAAAGCCGATGGCGACCGTGCGCTTGGCGGGCATGTTTATATCCTTAGATAAAATGCGATATGAAAGGATAAATAAATACAGAGCGTTATGCTGGCCTAAAATGCTGTTTAAATTCTTTTTTAAATATAAATCTATATAAATCAATAGGTTGAAAATAATTTCAGCCAAAAAAACAAAGCTGGCACGTGCTCTGCAATATCTCTTGCAACGAATGAGACAACAGAGCGAGACGCCACGATGGCCAACTTCAAGCTGTTCAACCGCCAACCGGTTACCTTGCCAGCCTGCGACACCTTGAACGCGGCCCAGGCCCCGGCCTATGCCTACAGTGCCAAGCACAAACTGGCGCAACTGGCAGTGACCGGTTGCCTGAACCAGACCTTTTACGCATCGGCCGAAAGCCAATTGGCCGACGTACTGCAACTGGTGGCCGAACTCGACAGCCGCTACGTGGCCAAGGCTGCACTGTATGCCCGGCGCAAGGGGCACATGAAGGACATGCCGGCGTTGATGCTCTCGGCCCTGACCGCACAACGATCGGTGCTGGTGCCGGAGTTGTTCGAGCAGGTGGTGGACAACGGCAAGATGCTGCGCAATTTCGTGCAGATCCTGCGCAGCGGCGCCACGGGGCGTAAATCCCTGGGCTCGCAACCCAAGCGCCTGGTGCAGAACTGGTTGAACAGCGCCAGCGAGTACCAACTGTTGCAAGCGTCGGTGGGCAACCAGCCATCGCTGGCGGATGTGGTGAAGATGGTTCACCCCAAACCCAAGGAAGCCTGGCGTGCAGCGTTCTTCGCTTGGTTGATCGGCAAGCCGGTGGACGTGGCGGCGCTGCCGGAACTGACCCGCTCGCTGCTGATGTTTCGCAGCGGAGCCAGTACCGAAGTACCGCAGGTGCCGTTTCAGTTGCTGAGCAACCAGACCCTGAGCCCGGAGCAATGGGTGACCCAGGCACGGAACATGGGCTGGCAGGCGCTGCGCATGAACCTCAACACCCTGGCGCGCAACGGTGCGTTCCAGGTCGCCGGTTGCGCCGAGTATGTGGCCGGGCGCCTGGCGGATGCCGAGGCGGTGGCCAAGGCCCGGGTTTACCCGTACCAGTTGCTGGCGGCCTACCGCATGGCGGGCGACGATGTGCCGCTGGTGGTGCGCGAGGCGTTGCAGGATGCCCTGGAGCTGTCGCTGGCCAACGTGCCGGCGCTGCAAGGTGCAGTGGTGGTGTGCCCGGATGTTTCGGGTTCGATGCACAGCCCGGTCACCGGCTACCGTCCGGGAGCCAGCATGGCGGTGCGCTGCATCGATGTCGCGGCCCTGGTGGCGGCAGCGGTGCTGCGCAAGCAGCCAGCGGCGCGGGTCATGCCGTTTGAAGTGCAGGTGGTGGACATCAAGCTCAACCCTCGCGATAGCGTGATGAGCAATGCACAGAAACTGGCGGCCATCGGCGGTGGCGGCACCAACTGTTCGGCGCCCTTGGCCAGGCTGGCCGATAGCAAGGCCAAGGTCGATACCCTGATCCTGGTCTCGGACAACGAGTCATGGATCGACGCCCGGCGCCGTGGTGCCAGCAACACCCTGCAGCAATGGGCGCGTATCAAGAAGATCAACCCGCACGCGCGGCTGGTGTGCATCGATATGCAACCGGGCGCCACCACCCAGGCAGCGGACCGCGAGGACATCCTCAACGTCGGCGGTTTCAGTCACGCGGTGTTCGATGTGATTGCCCAGTTCACTGCCGGCCACTACGGTGCACGGCACTGGGTCGAAGCGATCGAAGCAATGCAGCTCTGATCGCGGCTACAACAACACCCAAGCCGTCCGCCGCTGACCCGGCGGGCGTAACAAACATTGATTTTCGGCGTGTGTGAATGCCGGCGGGACTACATCGACGGCGTCTCGCCAAACCCTTGTCACACGTGCTGAAGGCACGAATGCCCGTGGCTGTACATCATGGATACGCCGGTTCGATTCCGGCTACTCAGTCACACCTTTTGTCGTGCCACCTATTTGCGGTTTTATGCGACGAATGCTTGTGGAATTACATCCCACGTTCGTGATGCGGGTTCGACTCCCGCCGGTGGTTGAAAGACCGCTGTAGTTCAAGGGGCAGAACACGAACCACTGTTTCCACGCACCGTAGTCGTCGCACCTTTTGACCCGCCTCGGCGGGAGGCAGCGAATGCCACAGGTACTACATTGTGTCGCGGGTTCGAGCCCCGCCCCGGCAACGGGTAGCTCAGTCGGTAGAGCAAATGTGCCTGTTCCCTTGTCGCTGCCAGCAGGCCCCGGCTTGCAGGTTTTATCGATTGACCCGGCGAATGCCGGTGGAACTACAGAACAGCGTGGTAACGGGTTCGACTCCCGTGCGCCTCACGGCGCTAGCTCAACGGTAGAGCGTGCTGCCATGTTTCACCTGACCCTTGTCGCCGTTTATGCAGGCTTCGGCTTGCAGTGGTTTGCCTGACTGATTGAACGAATCGTTTGAAAAAAATCGTGCCGGATCGCCGGCCCAAGGAAAAGAGTCGAGAACATGGAACACACAACCTATCAATTGCTGGAAGTGGCCAACGGTAAGCCGATCAAGATGTGGACCCAGGGCGTGCCTGTGGAAAGCGAAGCCAAGCAGCAATTGATGAACACCGCGCAGATGCCGTTCATCTTCAAGCACCTGGCGGTGATGCCCGATGTGCACTTGGGAAAGGGATCGACCATTGGGAGCGTGATCCCGACCCAGGGCGCGATCATCCCGGCCGCGGTCGGGGTCGATATCGGTTGCGGAATGATTGCCGCGCGCACCTCGCTGACCGCCGCCGACCTGCCGGATAACCTGCTGGGCCTGCGTAGCGCCATCGAGGCGGCCGTGCCCCATGGCCGGACCTCGCCCCGCAGCGGACGCGATAAAGGGTCCTGGGGGGAGATTCCGCAGCAGGCCGACCAGGCCTGGGCGGCGCTCGACCCACGCTTCAAGGCCATCACCGATAAATACCCGGCGCTGGCCAACAGCAACAACCGCAAGCACTTGGGAACCCTGGGCGGCGGTAACCACTTCATCGAGGTCTGCCTGGATGAGGCCAACCGGGTCTGGTTTATGCTGCACAGCGGTTCTCGCGGGGTAGGTAACGCCATTGGTAACCTGTTTATCCACCTGGCCCAGGCCGATATGCGCCAACATATCGCCAACCTGCCGGACCGTGACCTGGCGTACTTCGAGGAAGGCAGCCAGCACTTCGACGACTATGTCGAAGCCGTGGGTTGGGCCCAGGATTTCGCCCGGCAAAACCGTGAGCTGATGATGCTGGCGGTGATCAAGGCGACGCGCCAGGTGATCAGCAAACCGTTCGAAGTGGCGCTGGAAGCGGTCAACTGCCACCACAACTACGTGCAGAAAGAGCGGCACTTTGGTGAAGAGGTGCTGGTGACCCGCAAGGGCGCGGTGTCGGCGAAGAAGGGCGAGCTGGGGATTATTCCAGGGTCCATGGGGGCCAAGAGTTTCATCGTGCGTGGCCTGGGGAACGAGGAGGCTTTTTGCTCTTGCAGCCACGGTGCCGGTCGCACCATGAGCCGGACCCGGGCCAAGAACACCTTCACCCTCGAGGATCAGATCCGCGCCACGGCCCATGTAGAATGCCGCAAGGACGCCGATGTGATTGATGAAATACCGATGGCCTACAAGGACATCGATCAAGTCATGCACGCCCAGCGCGAGCTGGTGGAAGTGCTGCACACCTTGCGTCAGGTGGTGTGTGTCAAAGGATAAGAACATGGACTGCATCACCCAACTCAAGCAGCTGCGCAGCCAGTCCTGGCAGCAGCGGCCCTATGAAGCCGATCAGCTCGACGAACTGATCGCCGCGCTGCAAGGCCCGGATGATCACCAGGGCTGGAGTGCCCTGAGTCAGTTCCGCTGGGGTTATGTGCGTGAAGTGGCGGTCCGCGCCCTGGGTCAGCGGCCTTCGGTCGAGGCACTGGCGGCGTTGCTGCTGCGCCTCAATGACTGGGTGCCGCAGGTTCGGCAACTGGCCGCGGCGGCGGTCGAGCCCTACCTGCGCCAGGAGTACGTCGGCCTGCTGTTACAGGCGCTGGGGCCGTTGATCGCCCTGGGCGATAAGCAGCGGGTGGATCACCTGGCGACCTTGATGGCGGCGCGTGCCGTGCTCCAGGCGCCGCAGGTGCGGGCCGAGGTCGAAGCGGCGTTCTCCAGTCTGCAGGGCAAGCCGGCGCGCTTTTTGTTCGCCGTGCTGCACGACGCCACGGCGCAACCCGAGGTGTTGATCCGCCGGGCTCTGGCACACCACGACATGATGGTGCGCCAATTGGCGGTGGAGGCCTGCGCGGCATTGGCCCTGGAGCAGGCCGTGCCGTTGCTGGAGTTCGCCCTGCAAACCCGGGGCGCCAGTGTGCGGGTCAAGGCCCTGCGCCGTTTGCTGGGCCTGGTGCAAGCGCCGCAGGCGTACCTGTGCCGGGCGCTGCTGGATGATTCGGCGGCCATGCGTTGCCTGGCCCGTTGGGCGGCGCCGCAATGGCAGGTGGAGGCGCGCCAGGTATTGCTGGCGCGGCTGGCCCTGCCAGCGCCGACCGCCCGGCGTGAATGGCTGGGGCTGGCGGGCCTGGCCCGGGAGCTGAATGAGCCAGCAGCCGACCCGCTGCTGAACCTGGCCCTGCAATCGCCCTTGGCATCGGTGCGTCTGCAAGCGCTGGAGGCCCTGGGCGAGCGCGGCCTGGAGCAGCAGCTTGGGGCCTTGGGCGATGAGTCGGACAAGGTCTTCAAACGGGCGGTGGAGCTGTTGCGCGAACAACCCTGGCGGCGTCTCGACGAGCCGCTGCGCCAGCGCCTGGATGCGGGCTGGCAAGGGCTGCCGGGACAGCGCCGGGCGGCCTTGATAGGGCTGTGGCCCCGGGGTTATCAGTTGCAGTACCTGCTGCAGCGTCATGCCCGGGCCGGAGCGGATCGGGCTTATTGGTTGACCTGTGTCCAGGGTTGGTGTCGGGGCCGTGTCACCCTGGCCGACGCGCATACGCCCAAGGCGCTGCGCGAGGCGTTGCTGCAACAACTGCAGACAATGGAAGAGGCCGCTGAACTGAGCCCCGGCACGGTCAGCCGCCTGCGTTAGAAAGGGATTGAACGTGATCAGACAAACGACCCGGCTGCACTGCATCGAGCAGGCCCGCTGCGCCTCATTGCGAAATCGCATGGACGCGGCCGGTTGCGTCTTCGAGTTCGTGCTGCTGGCGCCCGAGGCCGAGGCCCGGGTGGACGAGACCCTGCATCGCCAGGCCTTGCAGCAGTTGCATGAGCAGTTGATGCACGGCCAGTTGGAGTGGCACCGGGCATTGATCCAGAACCCGGAATACGCTCATCGTCCGCCGCCCAGCATGACCTGGGAGCTGCACCGGGCCCAGGCCACCCCTCTGGCTGCGGAACAGGTGCAGCGCTTGCTGCGGGTCGAGGAGACGCCTCAGGACCCGCTGCAGCTCTACCACGGCTTTCGCCGGCCACCCTATGGCACCCGGTTCAAGGGTGGGGAAGTGCAAGGCCAGGCGCTGTTTCACGAGTGGTGCAGCCTGCTTGGCCTGGAAGCGGTGGAGGGGGTGGAGGTGATCAATTGGGTCGACGGCTTTGTCCTCGACTGGCAGGACGGCGACGACAACCCGCCCTGGAGCGACTATTTCGTCAGCGGCCTGGAGTGGTGGGGGATCTGGTGCATGACGGTGTGGAATCCGCGGCGCCGCACCCTCAGTGCCCTGGTCGCCAGCGCGACTGATTAAAGGAAGATGAACATGGATTTCGAACAACGCCACCCCCTCGACGCCGCGATGCGCGAGCGGGTGCTGCAGGAGCTGGAACGCATCGAGCGCGAGCGCAACGTCAAGGTGCTGTACGCCTGTGAATCGGGCAGCCGTGCCTGGGGCTTTGCCTCCACCGACAGCGACTATGACGTGCGGTTTGTGTACGTGGAAAAGCCCGAGTGGTTTATCCAGGTCGACACCCCGCGGGACGTGATCGAGCGCCCGCTGGACGACGAGCTGGACGTCAGCGGCTGGGAACTGCGCAAGACTCTCGGGTTGTTGCGCAAGTCCAACCCGACCCTGCTCGAATGGCTCGACTCGCCCCTGGTGTACCGCAGCGAAAGCGCCGCGACCTTGGGCCTGCGTGAGCTGGCCGAGGCCTTCTACAGCCCGCCGGCGGCGCGTAATCACTATCTGTCGATGGCCAGGAAGAACTTTCGCGGCTACCTGCAAGGCGACAGCGTGCGCCTGAAAAAGTACTTCTACGTGCTGCGGCCATTGCTCGCCGTGCGCTGGATCGACCAGGGCCGTGGCCGCCCGCCGATGACCTTCGACGACCTGCTGGGCACCGTCGACGATCCGGCGCTGCTGGCGGAAGTGGCGGAGCTGCTGGTGCTCAAGCGCAACGCCGATGAGGCCACCTATGGCCCACGACGCCCGGTCCTGCATCGGTTTATCGAGACTGAATTGGCGCGTGCGGTGCCCAAGCTGGCCCGCACCCAAGAAGACAACAGCGTGCTGGATGCCTACCTGAGACAGATGGTTGGCCACTACGCCTGAGGAAGGGTGATGAAACAGGATGTGATTGAAATAGACGGCGCCATTGGCGGCGGACAGGTATTGCGCAGTGCCTTGAGCTTGTCGATGGTGACCGGCCGTGGGCTGCGGATTAAGAACATTCGCGCCAAGCGCAGCAAGCCGGGGCTGTTGCGTCAGCACCTGACCTCGGTGCTGGCGGCGGCTGAGGTGTGCCAGGCCCGCGTCGACGGGGCCGAGCTGGGTTCGCAGCAATTGACGTTCGAACCTGGGGCGATTCGCGGTGGCGACTACCGCTTCGCCATCGGCAGCGCCGGCAGCTGCACCCTGGTGTTGCAGACGCTGCTGCCGGCCTTGCTCCATGCGCCGCAACCGAGCCGGGTGAGCATCAGCGGCGGTACCCACAACCCGATGGCGCCGCCCAGCGACACCCTGGAACGGGCCTGGCTGCCGCTGCTGCGGCGCATGGGCGCGCAGGTCGAGCTGCAACTGCTGCGACACGGTTTTGTGCCCGCGGGCGGTGGCGAGCTGACCCTGCTCGTCCAGCCTTCGCCCTTGCAACCGCTGCACTTGCCCCAGCGTGGGGCTTTGCTCGAGCGGCGGGCCACGGCAGTGATTGCCGGCGTGCCGTGGCGCGTGGCCGAGCGCGAGCTGGAGCGGGTCGCCAAACGCCTGGGGTTTGCTGCCGAGCAGTTGCACGTGAGCCAACTCGACCAGGAGCATGGCCCAGGCAATGTGCTGTTGCTGGAGTTCGCCTTTGAGCACCTGACCGAGGTCTTCAGCGGCTTTGGCCAGTCCAGCGTGCGTGCCGAAACCGTGGCTGACCGGGTCGTCGACCAGGCTCGCGAATGGCTGCACAGCGAAGCCGCCGTGGCCGAGCACCTGGCCGACCAATTGCTGCTGCCGATGGCCCTGGCCGGGGGGGGCAGCTTCACCACGCCGCGCATGAGCGACCATCTGCGCAGCAACATTGCAGTGATCGAACGCTTTTTGCCGGTGCGCATCGAGTGCCGGCAGCAGGCCGAAAACCTGTTGCAGGTTGAATGCCGGCCCAGCGCCTGAGCCCGCCGCCTGCACCGCAGGCGGCTACCTGCAATCGGCGCTTGAATCGCCCAGGCGGAAACTGGCAGGCTGCGCGCCTGGATGACCATCGGTTTAACCTTCAAGGACGCGCGCAATGCAAGGCAGCAAGGGGCTCAAGGCCCTGAACAGGGTGCTCAATCTCCTGCAGCGGTTAATAGCGATCAGTGGCTGGTTTATCGCCGCGCTGATTCTGGGCTTCAGTATCGAGTCCGGGCTGCAGCCCTTCCTGGCCATGGTCTTGGCCACTGTGCTGGGGATCCTCGGCCTGGTGGTGCATGAGGGCGGCCACTACCTGGGGGCCCGACTGGCGGGGATGCCGGTGTTGCTGGTGCGTATCGCGGCGCTGGAAATACAGGTGCAGCGGCGTGGCTGGCGGGCGCGCTGGTCGCCCCAGCTCAAGCGCAATCGCCTGGGCGGCTATGTCATTCCCGCCACCAATCCGCAGCGCCCCTGGCGGCCGCAGTGGATGCTGGTGGCCGTGATGGGGCCGCTGTCGAACCTGGTGATCGGGGCGCTGGCCCTGGGGCTGGGGCTGCAGGTGTCCACAGAGCTTGGGGCGATTTGCCTCGCGTTCGCCGCCATCAACCTGAGCATGGGCCTGGCGAATCTGCTGCCGTCCTGGCACGTGATGCCCAGCGACGGCATGCTCCTGATCGCTTGGTATCGGCATCGCGACGACCAGAGTGCGGCGCTCGCCCAGGCGCGCCTCACGGCACTGACGGTGGCCGGGGTACCCAGTGGGCAACTGCCGGTGGCCGATCTGGAGTGGCTGGACCAGGGCGCCATGCCCGAACCGTTGATTGCCTTCAGCTACCGGCTCAATGCCGAGCAGGATCGTGGCGACTGGCAGGCGGCGGCGCAGATGAGCCAGGAACTGGACGAGCTGCTCAAGCTCCGGGCTGGGCAGTTGCACGGCATGAGTGCCTTGATCGAGTTATTGCGCACCGAGTTAGCCTTTTGCCAGGCCTATCAGCAGCAGGATGCAACGCTGTTGAATGAAAGCGGACTTGGCGCCGATGCCGATTGGTACGCGCCCTGGCTGCGTCCACGTTGTCAGGCGTTGCGCGCGCTGCTCGAAGGTCGGTCGCAGCAGGCCGAGGCGTATCTGGAGCAGGCGCAGCAGGCGGCGGATAGCAGCCCGGTGCTGTCCCAGGGCAACAGTGAACGGCTGCTGGCCGCCAGCCTGCGTCAGTTGTCGGGGAGCGTCTGTGCGGGGGCCTAGAAAGCCCTCGGCCCTGGGCGCTAAACCTCTTTATACTGGCGCGCTTTTTTCCACCCACTGATGAGGAACGCCCCCATGACTGACGAAGCGGCCAACCAGACGGCTAACGAAACGGACCAGGATTTCTACAACCGCGCTGACGCCATTATCGAACTGGCCAACACCCAGATCGCCGACAGCAGCCGGGGCAAGACCAGCGCTTCGCTGATGTATGCCAACTCGCGTTTCAGTGCCTGGGTCAGCGCCTGCGGTTGCCGCAATGCCGAGGAACTGGAAGCGGCCAAGCAGCAGGCGGTGGATTATTTCGTCGAGGAATTCCGCTTGATGATGGAAGAGAACCTGACCGACTACATCGAGAACTTCGACCGCTACATGTCCCGCCAGGACCACTGACCGTCTGTGTCAGGCGTGGGCCGCACTGCGCCACTGCTTGGGGCTGAGGCCGAACCAGCGCTTGAACGCCCGTGAGAAGGCGCTGGTTTCCGAATAGCCGAGCAGAGAGGCGAGCTGGGTCACGCTGAGGTTCTGTTGTTGCAGGTGCTTCATCGCCGACTCCTGGCGGATCTGGTCCACCAGTTGGGTAAAGCTCAGGCCGCAGTCGCGCAACTTGCGCTGCAAGGTCCACTCCGATAGCCCGAGCCGGCGGGCCAGTTCATCCAGCGATGGCTCCCCCAGGTGCAGGGTGGCGAGGATCGCCTGGTGTGCCTGATCCAGCAGGCTGATCTCGCGCCCGCCGTCGCCCAACTGGCGAATCGCATCCTTGATCAGCATCAGCAGCATTGGGTCGCTGCCGGGCATGGCCTTGGCGTATAGCTCGTGCTTGGGAATCAGCACCGAGTTGCAGGCCTGGCCGAAGCGCACGTCGCTGCGAAAGGCCTCGCGGTGCTCGTGCCAGTCCTGGGGCTTGGCATGTTCGAAGCACACCTCGCGCGGCGCCCAGTCGGTGCCCAGCACGTGGCGCACCAGGTTGGTGGCCATGCCCATGGTCAGTTCGGCGTCCTGACGTCGCTCGCTGATGGCGCCATGGCGCACCTGATAGTCAAAGCGGTAGCAGTCACCCTGGTCCACCAGTTGGATCAGGGTGCTGTGCTGGTGGAAGGGGAAGGCGGCGGCGAAGTTGACCAGGGCCTCTTCCAGGGTTGCCGAGCACAGTCCGATATAGCCCAGCAGGCCTAGGGCCTGAGGCTGGAACTGTTGGCCATAGCGCAGACCGAAGTTGTCGCACTCGGTTTGCCGCGCGGCCTCTTCCAGCACCCGGCAGTAGTTGGGCAACGGCAGGCTCAGGGTCGGGTGCAGCAGTTGCTCGGGGTCGATCCCCGAGCGACCGAAGACCCGGTCCAGGTCTCCGCCATGCTGCACGATAAAACCGTCCAGGCCGTTGGCAGCCGCCGACAAGACTCCACGATTGCTGGTGCCCGAGGCGTTCAACGGTGAGGGCGAAAGCAGGCTCTGGAACATGGAGAGGAAGGACCATCGAGGTGTGTATGAAAATAATTCAAGCAATTGTCATACCTTGTTACGTCTGTCCCTTGCGCGACGCCACTCCGGCCAGGGCAGGCGCGGCTTGACCACGGGGGTTGCAGGCGGCTGTCCCAGGGTGCGCACGGCGCCATGCTGCTGCGCCAAGGCGCGATCGGTGCAGCGCGGGTTGCTACTTCGCGACTCAATGGCTGCCGGGCGCCCGAGGCCCGGTTGGGGTGATCGGTGGCAGCGGACGGGTTCGCAGGGTGACCTGATTTGAGGCGCTGCGCCCGATTCGTGCGCCGCTGTGCAGCATCGGCCGGCACACCGCTGAAAACTTGACCGCAGACGACAAAACCGGCGTTCCCGGGTCAAGCCTTGGCGCCGTTGCTGTGACTATTCTCGACTCCAGGCAAATACCGTCGCTTGGCTTCCGGGGTGCACGATCATGACTGTTACACAACTCAAACCAACATTGGGCACCCTGCATCTGTGGGGTCTGGCCGTCGGCCTGGTGATTTCCGGCGAGTACTTCGGCTGGAGTTACGGCTGGGGCACGGCAGGCACATTGGGCTTTCTGGTCACCACATTGATGGTGGCCGTGATGTACACCTGCTTTATCTTCAGCTTCACCGAATTGACCACTGCCATCCCCAACGCCGGCGGCCCGTTCGCCTATAGCTTGCGGGCCTTCGGCGTCACCGGCGGGATGATCGCCGGCCTGGCCACCCTGATCGAATTCGTCTTTGCGCCGCCGGCGATCGCCATGGCCATCGGCGCCTACCTGAATGTGCAATACCCGACCCTGGACCCGAAGGTGGCGGCGATTGGCGCCTACTTCGTGTTCATGACCCTGAATATTCTGGGGGTGAGCATCGCCGCGACCTTCGAGCTGGTGGTCACGGTGCTGGCGGTGGCCGAGTTGCTGGTGTTCATGGGCGTGGTCGCACCGGGTTTCAGCTTCAGTAACTTCGTGCTTGGCGGCTGGTCCGGTTCCGATACCTTCGGCCTGCCGGCAATCAGCGGCATGTTCGCGGCGATCCCCTTTGCCATCTGGTTCTTCCTCGCCATCGAAGGCGCGGCCATGGCCGCCGAAGAAGCCAAGGACCCCAAACGCACGATTCCCCGGGCCTATGTGGCGGGCATCCTGACCCTGGTGGTGCTGGCCATCGGCGTGATGATCTTTGCCGGCGGCGTCGGCGACTGGCGGACCCTGGCCAATATCAACGATCCGCTGCCCCAGGCCATGAAAGCAGTGGTCGGCAACAATTCGAACTGGATGCACATGCTGGTGTGGATCGGCCTGTTTGGCCTGGTGGCGAGCTTCCACGGGATCATCCTCGGCTACTCGCGGCAGTTCTTTGCCCTGGCCCGGGCCGGTTTCTTGCCGGCGAGCCTGGCCAAGCTGTCGCGCTTCCAGACCCCGCACCGGGCGATCATCGCCGGTGGCGTGGTGGGCATCGCGGCGATCCTCAGCGATGGCCTGGTCAACCTGCAAGGCATGACCCTGACCGCCGCCATGATCACCATGTCGGTGTTCGGCGCGATCGTGATGTACATCGTCAGCATGCTCAGCCTGTTCAAACTGCGTAAGAGCGAGCCCAACCTGGAGCGCACTTTCCGTGCCCCAGGCTACCCGGTGGTGCCGGCCATTGCCCTGGTGCTGGCGGTGGTCTGCCTGGTGGCGATGGTCTGGTTCAACCCGCTGATCTGCGCGATCTTCCTGTGCCTGATGGCAGCGGGTGCGCTGTTCTGCAAAGTGGTGCGCGGTCGCGGTGCGGTCGCGCTGCCGGTGGCTTGATAACGGAGGTCCGGTATGAGTTTCGCCCACAGCATCGGTGGCATGACCTGGCGTTTCGAACACTTGCGCGAGCTGATGGCCAAGGCCACACCCGCGCGCTCCGGGGACTTTCTGGCCGGTGTCGCGGCCGCCAGCGACGCTGAACGCGCGGCGGCACAAATGGCCCTGGCCGATGTGCCGCTCAAGCGCTTTCTCAACGAGGCGCTGATCCCCTACGAAAGCGATGAAGTCACCCGCCTGATCATGGACAGCCATGACCTGGCGGCCTTTGCCCCGGTCAGTCACCTGACCGTGGGCGGCTTTCGCGACTGGCTGCTGGGGGACGAGGCCACCGAGGCCAGCCTCAGGGCCCTGGCCCCGGGCCTGACCCCGGAAATGGCCGCCGCCGTGTCGAAGATCATGCGCGTTCAGGACCTGGTGCTGGTGGCGCAGAAGATCCGCGTGGTCACGCGCTTTCGCAACACCGTGGGCTTGCGTGGGCGGATGTCGACCCGCCTGCAACCCAACCACCCCACCGACGACCCGGCCGGCATCGCCGCCAGCGTGCTCGACGGCCTGCTGTACGGCAACGGCGACGCCATGATCGGCATCAACCCGGCCACCGACAGCATCAGCGCCATCAGCGAATTGTTGAAGATGCTCGACGGGGTCATCCGCCATTACGAGATTCCCACCCAATCCTGTGTGCTGACCCACGTCACCTCGTCGGTGGCGGCCATCGAGAAGGGCGTGCCCCTGGACCTGGTGTTCCAGTCCATCGCCGGCACCGAGGCGGCCAACAGCAGCTTCGGCATCAGCCTGGAAATCCTGCGCGAAGGCCATGAGGCCGGCTTGAGCCTGAATCGCGGCACCCTGGGCAATAACCTGATGTACTTCGAGACCGGGCAGGGCAGTGCGCTCTCGGCCAACGCCCATCACGGCGTCGACCAACAGACCTGCGAAACCCGTGCCTATGCCGTGGCCCGGCATTTCAACCCGTTCCTGGTCAACACCGTGGTCGGTTTTATCGGCCCCGAGTACCTGTACAACGGCAAGCAGATCCTGCGTGCGGGCCTGGAGGATCACTTCTGCGGCAAGCTGCTGGGCGTGCCCATGGGCTGCGACATCTGCTACACCAACCACGCCGAAGCCGACCAGGACGACATGGACACCCTGCTGACCCTGCTGGGGGTGGCCGGGATCAACTTCATCATGGGCATCCCCGGTTCCGACGACATCATGCTCAATTACCAGACCACCTCCTTCCACGACGCCCTGTACGCGCGCAAGACCCTGGGGCTGCGTACGGCCCCGGAGTTCGAGGCGTGGCTGGCGCGCATGGACATCCTGCGCCACGACGACAGCGGCCTGCATTTGGGCCAGGGCGTGCCGCCGCTGTTCCGTCAGGCCCTGGCGCGACTCACCTAAGGAGCGGCCATGAGTGCTCGCGATACCTCCCCGGCCCACGGCAGCGCCTGGCGTCAGTTACGCGACCTGACCTCGGCGCGCATTGCCTTGGGCCATGCCGGCACTAGCCTGCCCACCGGGGCCCAGTTGGATTTCCAGTTCGCCCACGCCCAGGCCCGGGATGCGGTGCACCTGCCGTTCGACCCGCAAGCCCTGGCCCAGCGCCTGACGGCGCGCCAGCGCGAGACCCTGATCGTGCACAGCTCGGCGCCCGACCGGCACATCTACCTGCAACGGCCGGACCTGGGGCGGCGCCTGTCCACGGCGTCGGCCGAGCAACTGCGCGAATGGGGACAGGCCCAGCCCCAGGGGTTCGATCTGGCGCTGGTGGTGGCCGATGGTTTGTCGTCACTGGCGGTGCAGCGCCACAGCCTGCCCCTGCTGGAACGCATCGATGAACTGGCCGCCGCCGAAGGCTGGAGCCTGGCGCCGGTGGTGCTGGTGCAGCAGGGGCGGGTGGCAGTGGCCGATGAAGTGGCCGAACTGTTGGGCGCGCGCATGGTGGTGATCCTGATCGGCGAACGTCCTGGCCTCAGCTCGCCCGACAGCCTGGGCCTGTATTTCACCTTCGCTCCGCGCGTGGGCCTGAACGATGCCGCGCGCAACTGCATTTCCAATGTGCGCCTGGAGGGCATGAGCTACGCCATGGCTGCCTACAAACTGCTATACCTGATGCGCGAGGCTTGGCGCCGGCAGTTGTCCGGGGTCAACCTCAAGGATGAGGCGCCGGTACGCAGCCTGGATACGGCGGACCCGCGCCAGGGTAATTTTCTGTTGGGGGCGCCCATGTCCTGAATGGTCATGCCTTTGACGCCAAATGATGTCAATGTGACATTGTTGTTGTGTGTCAGAGGCGCTTTTCCCCTCCGCAATCCCCGGCATTGGCCAGGGGTTGCGCCTATCGCTTCCAGTGCCGCGACCTGGGCCACACGCCAGGTTGCCACGCGGCCGACATCGATCCAGAGCCTTTTACCCGGAGTTCACCATGGCCTTGCTACCCGTTCGTCTGTCTCAGCGTTTGACCTTGGGCAGCCTGATGCTGTTGTTGTGCACGGCCCTGGCGGTCTTTGCGGTGATGACCCTGAGGGGCCAGCCCCGGGTGGTGGCCGCTAGCTCGGCGCTGATCGAGCAGACCGGCAGCGCCATCGTCCGCCAACTGGCCTTGCAACTGGCGGGCATCGAAGGCGTGACCGCGAGCATGGCGCACCTGGTGGAAGGGCTGCCCAGGGAGGCGCCGCTGTACATGGCCACCTTGCCCAATGTGATCGACCACCAGGGCGACAAGGCGATTGCCGGCGGCGGGATCTGGCCGGAGCCGGGGGCCTTCAGCACCGGGGTCGAGCGCCGCAGTTTCTTCTGGGCCCGCAGCGATGCCGGGCAACTGGTGTATTCCGATGACTACAACGCCGCCAGCAGTCCGGCCTATCAGCAGGAGGCCTGGTACAGCGGCGCGCGCAACAGTGCCCTGGGGCGCTGCCTGTGGTCCGAGGCCTATCAGGACCCGGTGACCCACGTGCCGATGACCACTTGCAGCGTGCCGTATCGCCAGGGCGGAGCGTTCGCCGGGGTGGCCACGGTGGATTTGCGCCTGGAAGACCTGGCGCGGTTTCTCAAGGAGCAGGGCGCGGTTACCGGCGGTTATGCCTTTGCCGTGGACCAGGCGGGCAACGTGCTGTACTTCCCCGATGCGCCGCAGAGCACCAACGGCATGCTGGGCTTTCAGGCCTTGAGCAAGCAGCAGGCCTGGTTGCAGCCGGTGGCCGATGTCTTGGCCGGCGCCAAGGGACGCCCGGGTGAGGTGCGCAGCCTGGACCTGGACGACGACGGGCGCTTGCAGCAGGCCAGCCGCGTCAGCCTGTTTTCCATGCCTGACACCGGCTGGACCATCGGCCTGGTGACGCCAGAGACACGGGTCACCGGCCTGGCCCGGGCGCTGACCGCCGAGATTCTGTTGTTCCTGTTGCCGCTGCTGGCGCTGCTGTTGTTTCTGGCGTGGCTCGGCGGGCGCAAATTGATCAAGCAACTGGAAGAAACCACCCAGCAGATCGACGCCCTGGGCAGCGGCCAGGCCAGCAGCAGCGCCGAACTGCATGTGCAGCAGGCGGATGAAATCGGCGCCCTGCGCGGCGCCGTCAACCGCTACGCCGGACAACTGCGGCAGATGCTCCAGGACATCGCCAGCGAGGCTCAGCGCTTGCAAAGCGAAGCCGGGCGCCTGGGGGACCTGAGCGGCACCCTGGCCCGGCGCGCCGAGCAGCAACGCCAGGAAAATACCCAATTGGCCACGGCCATTACCGAGATGTCCTCCAGCGCCCAGGAAGTGGCGCAGAACACCAACAACTGTGCCGACACTGCGCGCCAGTCGCTGGTGGTGGTGCAGGACGGCCAGCAACGCGTGGCCGCCAACAGCCAGTCGATCCAGCAACTGTCCACCGAGATGGCCGCCGCCGCGGCCGTCATGCAGCGCCTGGAGAAAGACAGCCAGCAGGTGGGGGCGGTGCTGGACGTGATCAAGGCCATCTCCGAGCAGACCAACCTGTTGGCGCTCAACGCCGCCATCGAGGCCGCCCGGGCCGGTGAACAGGGCCGCGGCTTTGCGGTGGTGGCCGATGAGGTGCGGACCCTGGCCGGCAGGACCCAGAGCTCGGCCAATGAAATCAGCGGCATGATCGGCACCTTGCAGCAGGCCTCACGCCAGGCCGTCGAGGCGATCCAGGCCGGTGAGGCGCGCACCCGGCAAGCGGTGGGCGAAGCGGCGGGGGCGGCGGATGCCTTGTCCAGCACCGTCACCAGCTTCGACGACATCTCCCAGCGCGCACAGCAGATCGCCGTGGCCGCGCAACAGCAAAGCCACGTGACCCAGGAAATCAACGAACTGGCGGTACGCATCCACGGCATCAGCGAAGACAACGCCCGCGACGCCCAGGCCCTGGATAAAGTCAGCGAGGCGATGCAGGCGCTTTCCGGACGCCTGTCGAACCTGAGCCAGGGGCAGCGCTAGGGTTCAGCCCGGGTTCGCGGCGCGGCGAACAGCGTTTTGAACGGTTTAGCGTGAGCCGCTAGGGCGGAATCTTGATCGGCGGTTACAGATGCGGCCTAGATCCCGCCCCTGTAGCCGCTGCCGAGACCGTGAGGCCCCGTACACCTGACACTCCACGGCGCTCTCAGGGGTCAGCGCAGCCTCGTGCCTCGGCGGCTACAGGTGCGGCCGCTCGGGCCAGTGTCCAACCCTGGCCCGAGCCTGGCGGCAGCAACAGGTTACAGGCCGATTTCCAGTTGCAGCAGGTCGGCCAGGGGTTGGCGGCGGCGGATGAGGTGGGTGGTGCCGTTTTCGAACAGCACTTCCGGCAGCAGCGGCCGGCTGTTGTAGTTCGACGACATGCTGGCGCCGTAGGCTCCGGTGTCGTGGATCACCAGCAGATCGCCGACTTCGGCCCGGGGCAGCAGGTGGGGGGTCAGGGCTTCGTCGTCCTGGGTGAAGATGTCGCCGGATTCGCACAACGGTCCGCCAACCACCGTGGGTTGCAGCGGGCGGTCCAGGGGTTGGCCGTTGCCGTCGAGGAGGGTCATGGCGTGGTAAGCGCCGTACATGGCCGGGCGCATCAGGTCGTTGAAGCCGGTGTCGGCGAGCACGAAGTGGTTGTTGCCGGCGTTTTTCACTGCACGCACCTCGGCCACCAGGCAGCCCGACTCGGCCAGCAGGAAACGTCCAGGTTCGATTTCCATGCGCACGCCGTGGCCGAGGTAGGCTTCGATCTGCTCACGGGCCTGGCGCCAGGCGTTGGCGTAGCGCTGCACGTCCACCGGCTCGTCGTCGGCACGGTACGGCGTGGACAAACCGCCACCGATGGAAAAGGCCTCGATGTCATGGTCCAGGGATTTCACCGCCGCCACCATGGCCGCACCCACTTGCTCCAGGTGGTCGTAATCCACGCCCGAACCAATGTGCATATGCAGCCCCACCAGGTGCAGGCTGTATTGGCGAATTACCGCCAGGGCTTCTCCCATCTGTTCGTGCCAGATCCCGTGCTTGCTGTTCTCGCCGCCGGTGTTGGTCTTGCGGCTATGGCCGTGGCCGAAGCCCGGGTTGATCCGCAGCCACACCCGATGCCCGGGCGAGCGCTGGCCCAACTGGCGCAGCATGTCGATGGAGCCGGCGTTGACCTCGATCTTGAGCTCGACCACTCGCTGCAAGGTGGCCTGGTCGAACAGGTCGCAGGTAAAGACGATCCCCGCCGGGTCGCCCGCCGGGCTGAAGCCGGCCAGCAGGGCGCGTTCGATTTCCCCCAGGGACACGGCGTCGACCTGCACCCCGGCTTCGCGGATCAGGCGCAGGATGTTCAGGTTGGACGAGGCTTTCTGCGCGTAGCGCACCACGTCGAAGGCTTGCAGCTGGGCGATGCGTGCCTTGATCGTCGCGGCGTCGTAGCACCACAGGGGGGTGCCGTACTGGCGGGCGGCGGCGGTCAGTTGCGGGAAAGCGAAAGGGATGGGCATGGGCGGGTTCATCTTCGGCATGAGAGAGAGCAGCATGATGCCGGGCCTTACGTATTCAATAAAATATCTATTCTTTATCCATCGATTCAGTTCTGATATGGCTTTTGCTCGACGGAGAACCGCGATGGGCATTTCCCTGCGGCACATCGAAGTGTTCCGCGCCATCATGCAGGCCGGCAGTGTCACCGGTGCGGCGCGCCTGCTGTTCACTTCACAACCCACGGTCAGCCGCGAGCTGGCGCGGCTCGAGGCCCTGTCCGGGCTCACCCTGTTTGATCGCGAAGGCGGGCGTCTGCTGCCCACGGCCCAGGCGCTGATGCTGCTGGAAGAGGTTGAGCGGGCCTATGTCGGCCTGGAGCGGATCAACAGCGTGGCGCAATCGATCCGCCGTTTCGAACATGGCCAACTGAGCATCACGTGCCTGCCGCTGTTTTCCCAGACCCTGTTGCCGCGGGTGTTCAAGCATTTCCAGCCATTGCATGCGGGCATCGGCCTGAACATCAGCGCCCAGGAGTCGCCGTTGCTGGAAGAGTCCTTGAGCGCCCAGCGCCACGACTTGGGGTTGACGGAAAACCAGCATGTGCCCCGTGGTACCCAGGGCGAGTTGCTGTTTTGCGCCGACATGGTGTGTGTGTTGCCCGACGGTCACCCTTTGCTGGCCAGGCCGCTGCTGCAAATGGAGGACTTTCGCGGTGTCGATTTCATCAACCTGGCCGGCCTGGATATCTACCGTCAGACCCTCGACGAGCGTTTTCGCCAGGGTGCGGTCGACCGTCGGGTGGTCATCGAAACCACCAATGCCGCATCGGTTTGCGCCATGGTTCGCGAGCAGTTGGGGGTGGCGATCATCAACCCGCTGACCGCCATGGCCGAAGCCGGCCGAGGCCTGGCAATCCGCCCATTGCAGTGGTCGATTCCGTATCGGGTGATGCTGATTCGCCCTGACTATCGGCCGTCGTCGAGTTTTGTCGAGGGCTTCTGCCTGTCATTGCGGGAGGAGGCGGTACGGTTGGAGGGGCAGTTGAAGGCGATTGTGCAGGTTTGATAGCCAGCCATTTGCGCGCGCTCAACCATCCGCCATCCACGTAGCCGCTGCCGGAGGGGTGTCGCGAAGGGGAAGGTGTGGCGAGGGGCAGCCCCTCGCCACTGAGGTGGGTTAGCGTTCGATGGCCAGGGCGACGCCTTGGCCGCCGCCGATGCACAGGGTGGCCAGGCCTTTTTTGGCGTCGCGCTTGATCATTTCGTGAAGCAGGGTCACCAGCACTCGGCAGCCTGACGCGCCGATCGGGTGGCCGATGGCAATGGCGCCGCCGTTGACGTTGACCTTGCTCGCGTCCCACTCCAGCTCTTTGCCCACGGCCAGGGACTGGGCGGCGAAGGCTTCGTTGGCTTCGATCAGGTCCAGCTGTTGCAGGGTCCAGCCGGCTTTGTCCAGGCAGCGGCGGGTGGCCGAGACCGGGCCGATGCCCATGATGGCCGGGTCGACACCGGCGTTGGCGTAGGCGGCGATTTTTGCCAATACCGGCAAGCCCAGGGCCTTGGCCTTGGCCGCGCTCATCAGGAGGACCGCCGCGGCACCGTCGTTCAGCGACGAAGCGTTGCCGGCGGTCACCGAGCCGTCTTTCTTGAAGGCTGGCTTGAGTTTGGCCAGGGCTTCGGCGGTGGTGCCGGCACGGGGTTGTTCGTCGGTGGCGAAGGCCACTGGGTCGCCCTTGCGCTGGGGAATCAGGATCGGCGTGATCTCATCGACAAAACGCCCGCCCTCGATGGCGGCGATGGCTTTTTGCTGGGAAGCGGCGGCGAAGGCGTCCTGGGCTTCGCGGCTGATGGCGTATTTGTCCACCAGGTTCTCGGCGGTGATGCCCATGTGGTAGTCGTTGAAGGCATCCCACAGGCCGTCGCTGATCATGGTGTCGATCATCTGGCTGTGGCCCATGCGCAGGCCGGTGCGGGCGCCGGGCAGCACGTAGTTGGACAGGCTCATGTTTTCCTGGCCGCCGGCAATGATCACCTCGGCATCGCCGCAGCGAATGGCCTGGGCCGCCAGGTGCAGGGCCTTGAGGCCCGAACCGCAGACTTTGTTCAGGGTCATGGCCGGTACGGCGTGGGGCAGGCCGGCCTTGATCGCGGCCTGGCGCGCCGGGTTCTGGCCGGCGCCGGCGGTGAGCACCTGGCCCATGATCACTTCATCGACCTGAGCCCCGTCGAGGCCGGTCTGGGCCAGTAACTGGGCAATGACTGCGGCGCCCAGGTCCACGGCGCTGATGGTGGCCAACGAGCCCTGGAAACTGCCCACGGCGGTACGGGTGGCGGCAACGATTACGACGTCTTGCATGGAATTAATCCTCCTCAGGCGAACTGCATTTCAGGTACATGGTCCGGCACGATCAGCTTGCCGGCGGTCTTGCTGACGATTTCCTCGACGCTGACCCCTGGCGCGCGTTCCTTGAGGATAAAGGCGCCGTTTTCGATTTCCAGGTAGGCCAGGTCCGTCAGCACGCGCTTGATGCACTTGGCGCCGGTCAGCGGCAGGCTGCAGCGGGCCAGCAGTTTCGACTCACCGTCCTTGGAGGCGTGGGTCATGGTGACGATGATGTTTTCCGCACCGGCCACCAGGTCCATGGCGCCGCCCATGCCCTTGACCAGCTTGCCAGGGATCATCCACGAGGCGATGTTGCCCTCGACATCCACTTCAAAGGCACCGAGCACGGTGAGGTCGATATGGCCGCCGCGGATCATCGCAAACGACTCGGCGGAAGAAAAGATCGAAGCGCCGGTGCGGGCGGTGACCGTCTGTTTGCCAGCGTTGATCATGTCGGCGTCGACTTCGGCCTCGGTGGGGAAGGCGCCCATGCCCAGCAGGCCGTTTTCCGATTGCAGCATGACTTCCATGCCTTCGGGGATGTAGTTGGCCACCAGGGTCGGAATGCCGATGCCGAGGTTGACGTAGTAGCCGTCCTGCATTTCGCGGGCGACGCGTTGAGCCATTTGTTCGCGGGTAAGAGCCATGAGGGTTGTCCTTTTATTCTTGGGGCTGGAGGCGTGGGGTCACTTGCGCACGGTGTGCTGTTCGATGCGCTTCTCGAACGTGCCGCAAATGACCCGGTCGACGTAGATGCCAGGGGTGTGGATCTGCGTCGGGTCCAGCTCGCCCGGCTCGACGATCTCTTCGACCTCGACCACGGTGATCTTGCCGGCAGTGGCCGCCAGCGGGTTGAAGTTCTGCGCGGTGTGGCGGTACACCACGTTGCCGAAATGGTCGGCTTTCCAACCTTTGACGATGGCGAAATCGCCGGTGATGGATTCTTCCATCAAATACGGGCGGCCGTTGAATTCACGGGTTTCCTTGCCGTCGGCGACCGGAGTGCCGACCCCGGTGGCGGTGAAAAAGGCCGGGATACCGGCGCCGCCGGCACGCATTTTTTCCGCCAGGGTGCCTTGGGGGGTGAGCACCACTTCGATTTCGCCGCTGAGCAACTGTTTCTCGAACAGGGCGTTTTCCCCGACGTAGGAGGCGATGACCTTGCGGATCTGCCGGTCTTCCAGCAGCACGCCGAGGCCGAAACCGTCGACCCCGCAGTTGTTGGAGACCACGGTCAGGTCGCGGGTGCCGCGACGCTTGATCTCGGCGATCAGATTTTCCGGAATGCCACACAGTCCGAAGCCGCCGGCGAGTACGGTCATGCCGTCTTCCAGACCTTCAAGGGCTTCTGCATAAGACGCCACGCGCTTGTCGAAACCTGCCATTGGACCATCCTCTTTTGTTATTTGTCGGCGGCTGGCTAGCCGTATGGGGAAGCAGTGTTGCGCTGTCGGATTGATTTGTTAAGTTGTTTTTTAAGGGTGATTGATTTAGAAAGCAGCACAATAAGCGGCAAGTGGGTAGCGGCAAGCTGCAAGCAAGCACCATCCACATGCCGCTTTTCTCTTGCAGCTTGCAGCTTCTAGCTTGCCGCTGCTCCTTGGGAGCTGCCGATGACCGTTAAACAGATTCGCGCCTTTTTGGCCGTTGCCCACAGCCTGAGTTTTGCCTTGGCGTGCGAGCGTCTGCATTTGTCGCAGTCGGCGTTGAGCCTGACCATCAAGGCCCTGGAAGAGGGCCTCGGCGGACGGTTGTTCACCCGTAATACGCGCAACGTGGCCCTGACCCCGGAAGGCGAGGCCCTGGTGCCCCTGGCCCGGCGCCTGATTGCCGACTGGGACAACGCCGAGGATGACCTGCGCCAACGTTTCACCCTGCAACGCGGACGGGTGACCCTGGCGGCGATGCCGTCGTTTGCCGGCAACCTGCTGCCGCCGATTCTCAAGGCCTTTCGCGCCCGCTATCCCAAGGTCAATGTCACGGTCAATGACGTGATCAACGAGCAGGTGCTGGAGATGGTTCGCGACCGCCAGGTGGAGTTGGGCGTGGCCTTCGAGCCGCAAGACAGCTCGTCCCTGGAGTTCACGCCGCTGTATATCGACCGGTTCGTCGCGGTGGTGCCCAGCGATTCGGACCTGGCCCTGCGCAGCGAGATCGATTGGCAGAGCCTGTTGCAGCACCCCTTTATTACCTTGCAGCGGCCATCCACGGTGCGGGTCATGCTTGAAGAACACCTGCGCGCCCGGGGCATGCCGCTGCCGGTGGAGTTTGAAAGCCATCAACTGGCGACCGTGGGGCGCATGGTCGCCAGCGGCCTGGGGGTGAGTGCGGTGCCGGCCTTGTGTGCGGGACAGATGCGCGAGCTGGGCGCGCACTGCATCACCCTCGGCGAGCCGGTGGTGGAGCGGGCGATCGGCGTGCTGACCAAGCCTGGGCACGAGTTGTCGGCAGCGGCCCAGGCCCTGTTCGATACCCTGCGCGATGCACGCCTGGGCTAAGCGCAGCCGATCGTAAACAGGCGCTCAGGCCAGGCGTTCCACCAGCAGTGGCAGCAACATCTCGCAGGGGGTGGCGATCTTCATCTGCAACAGGTCGTCGGCGCGGGTCTTGCCGAAGTTGATGGCGATCAGTGGTTTGTGCTGCTCGACGATGTTCAGGCACAGGCGGTACGCCGAGTAAGCCATCAACGATGAACCCACCACCAGCAACCCCGCGCTCTGCTGCACCGCCTGCATGGCCCGCGCGGCGGTGGCCGCGGCGACGTTTTCGCCAAAGAACACCACATCCGGTTTCAGCCGTTCGCCACCGCAATGGGGGCATTGCGGCACCTGGAAGCGCGACTCGAAGGCCGGGTCGAGCAGGGTATCGCCATCCGGTGCCTGTGTAGCGTCGACCCCGGCCAGGTAGGGATTCTGTTGCTCCATCAATTCCTGGATCGCCTGACGCTCGCTGGTTTGCCCGCAGTCCAGGCACAGCACCCGGTGCAGGCTGCCATGCAGTTCGATGGTCTGCAGGCTGCCGGCCTGGTGGTGCAGGCTGTCGACGTTCTGGGTGATCAGCCCGGCGATCTGGCCGCGCTCCTGGAGTGCGGCCAGGGCGCAGTGGGCGGCGTTCGGCCGGGCTTGGCGCACCCGTGGCCAGCCCAGCATGGCGCGGGCCCAGTAGCGGCGGCGGGCGTCGGCCCGGGCGAGGAATTCCTGGTACATCATCGGCTGGCGCCCACGGCGTACACCGTCGTTATCGCGGTAATCGGGAATGCCTGAGGGTGTGCTGATGCCGGCGCCGGTGAGCACCACAAAGGGTTGCCCGGCCATTACGCGGGCGAGGGCGTCGAGGGCGTTGCTGTCGGTCATGCTGGAGGCCCGGGGTCGGAGGCGCGCTGAGCGGTACCCAGGAATAAACGCAAACGCGGCGCCAGGCCAGTGTTTTTATACAACGGCAGATGATTGCCCGCGCGTTCTGTGCCGTTTCCCTCAACGGCGCTTGCCGAACACCGACTTGGGCGGCTTGCCGAAGAATCGGGTAAAGGCCGCACTGAAGTTGTTGGGGAATTTGTAGCCCACCTGATACGCCGCCTGCGCCACCTGGCAACCGCTTTCCAGCAGGGTGTAGGCCTTGCGCATGCGCAGCTCGTGGAGCATGCGATGGGGGGTGGAGTTGAAGCGGTGGTGCAGGCCTTCCTTGAGCTTGAACTCGTTGAGCCCGACCGCGGCGCACAGATAGGGGATGGTCAGCGGCTGGTCCATCTGCTCGATCATGATCTCGCGCACCCGTTCCAGCTTCTCGATATCGGCGGCGGCAAATTGCAGGTTGTCCGGGGGGCTCGGCGGGCTGAGCAGCTTGAGCTGTTCGGACAGCAGGCTGAGGGTGTGGATGTGCAGCTCCAGGGCATCGCTCGCCCCCTGGTTGAGGTAGCGGGTCAGGGCCGTGGCGTGGCAGATGCTGGTGGCCGAGGTCTTGGCGAAGCCTAGCTGGCGTACGTTGCCGTTACCCAGCAATTGCCGGGTGCGGTGCTCGCCAAGGTACTTGCACAGGGTGTTTTCGCCGATCAACAGGCGCAGTTGCGACACCGTGGCCCCTGCGTCATAGCAGCGCTCGCCGAGGCTCGACTGGAACGAGGTGATGGTGGTGTGGCCAGCGCGAAAGACCACGGCTGAACCGTCGGCGCCTTTGTAGCCGGAGTCGCCCTGGATGCCGTAGGTGATCACCAGCATGTGGCGGTTGTGCGGGCTCACGGTTTCTTCGATCAGGTTGCGGGTGGGGCGGTAGCGCGAACGCACCACCATCAAGTCGTCCTCCAGGGAAAAACGTTCGGAATAGCACTCGCCCAATTCGTGGGGCAACTGATGGCGCATCCAGCCGCAGGCATCGTTGCTGACCAGCCGCGAGTGCGTTGACGCGACTCGATACGACTGGGAAATCCTTTGTAAGGCCGCCACTTTTGCTGTCCTCCCTTGGTTTGGCTTCGGCTCGCATATGGATTGATCCGGAATCCATACGAACATAGATGATAAGCATTCGCATTAATGAATAGCATGTTTCCACGGCAACCGCTATCGCCAGGGCGAAGCGGGCGCTGATTCATTGATGGGGGGCAGGATGAGCAAGCATGTGTTGAAAGTTGGCGGTTACACGCTGTGGGTCAGCTGCTGGCTGGGTGGGGCCGCCTCTGTGGCGGCCCAGACCGAGCTGGCGCCGGTTCGGGTGACCGCGAACAAGATCGAGCAGACCCAGGAGCAGGTTGCGGCCAGCCTTTCGGTGCTCAGTGCCGAAGACTTGCGCAAGGGGCGCATCGACGACCTGGAGCGCCTGGCCCGCGTGACCCCGGGGTTCACCTTCCAGCCCTTCGGCCAGTCCGGCACCAACTTGCCGGTGGTGCGCGGCCTGACCTCCAGCCCCACGGCGTTTTCCTCGTCGATGCTGATGCTGGTCGACGGCGTGCCGACCCTGATGGGCCAGGGCTTCGACCACAATCTGCTGGGGGTGGAGCAGGTCGAGATCCTGCGGGGGCCGCAGTCCACTCTGTATGGGCGCAACGCTGAGGCCGGGGTGCTGAGTATCCGCACCCGCCAACCCGGCGCCGAGCCCTATGCGCGGATCGAAGCCGGCACCGGCAGCCGCGACCAGCGCACCCTGAGTGCCGACGCCAGCACCGCGCTGGTGCCCGATACCCTGTACGCCGGGGTGTCCGGGCAATGGCTGGAGCAGGACGGTTTTATCGACGATGGCTACCGTGGCGGCCAGGCCGATGACCGCGAGCGCCACAGTGCGCGCATGGTGCTGCGCTGGACCCCGAGCCTGAACACCGACGTTAACCTTCGCTACAGCCGCCAGGACTATCGCGACGGCGCTTCGCTGTGGGGGGCGGTCAATGCCTCGCGGCGCGAGGTGCGTTCCGGCACTCCGAGCTGGAACCATTCCAGCGGGCGCAGCCTGTCCCTGGATGTGCTGCATGAGTTCGACTCCGGGCTCAAGTTGCGTTCGATCACCGCGCGTAATGACTTCTACGACCGGGTCCGGCAAGACACCGACTTCATGCCGGCCGACCTGTTCCACCTGCGTCGCGACTACCACATGAACACCCTGTCCCAGGAGTTCCGCCTGGAAGGCCAGTGGCGTGACAACCAGTGGCTGCTGGGGGCCTACGCCGACCGCGATGACCACGATCTGTCGTACCAGCAGAAACTGCCCCTGCGCCTGACCCGGACCGATGTGCAACTGGGGGGCAACACCACCGCGCTGTTCGGCCAGTGGGTGATGCCCCTGGCCGAGCGTTGGACCCTGACCCTGGGTGCCCGCGCCGAGCAGGACAAGGTGCACATCGACCCGGCCATCGGCAGCCGCCAGAGCGATCAATGGCAACGCCTGACCCCCAAGGCGGCGCTGCAATACGAATGGCAGCCTGATGCCTACCTCTATGGCAGCTACTCCGAAGGCTTTCGCGCCGGGGGCTTCAACGCGTTTTCCAGTGCCGCCAACTACCCGGGCTATGACCCGGAAAAGGTCAAGACCTACGAGGTCGGCGCCAAGGGCTGGATGGACGACAAGCGCCTGCGCTACTCGGCGGCGCTGTACTGGATGGACGTGCGCGACATGCAGGTGCAGCAAATGCTCCAGCCTGGGGTGGTGTACATCACCAACGCCGCCTCGGCGCGCTCCACCGGCCTGGACCTGGAGGCCGAATACCTGCTCGCCGACAACTGGCGCCTGGTCAGCGCCGTGGGCCTGAACCGCACCCGCTTCCAGAGCTTTCGCGAAGGCAGCAACGACTACCAGGGCAATCGCAACCCCTACGCCCCGGACCTGACCGGCCACCTCAGCCTGCGCTACGACGCGCCCCAGGGCTGGTGGGCCCAGGGCGGCGTGAGCGCCGTGGGCAAGACCTACCTCGACTCGGCCAACCAATACAGCCGTGGCGGCTACGGCCTGATCGACCTCAACGCCGGGTACGACTTCAGTCACTACGGCATCAGCGCCTATGTGAAAAACGCCGCCGACAAGCGTTACGACGCGGTCGGCTATTTGAACGGCACCGCGCGGGTCTACAGCCCGCCCCGGGAAATCGGCCTGCGTGTGAGCTATGAACTGTGAGCTGCGAATTATGAATGGCGTCAACCTGGCAACCCCGCACCCGCTGCAACCTTATTGGGACCTGACATTGGCCGCAGTGCGGGCCGATGCCCTGCGCATCGCCCTGGAGTGGAAGCTGTTCAACCTGCTGCACCTGCCGGCCTCGGCGCAGTCGATCGCCCGTCAGTTGCAACTCGATCCGGCCAACACCGGCTACTGGCTCGACACCCTGTGGAGCATGGAACTGCTGAGCCGCGATGACAGCCAGCCGCCGCAGTACCACAACACCTCGGTGGCCAGCGATTACCTGCGGCCCGAGGCGCCGGACTACTGCGGCGATGCCTGGAGCTTTCGCCTGCGCGGGCTGCGGCACTTCGCCGGGCAGCTCGGTGATCAGGTCCGGTCCGGCCGCCCCAGTGGCCAGGCGCCGGACGTGGCGACCACCATCGACAATTGGACCAGTGCCGCCCGCCTGCAGATCGCCCAGGAGCAGCGCGCGGTCACCGTCGATCTGGCGTTGCGCCTGATGGCGCAGATTCCGGAGTTCCCCGGGGCCCGGCGCGTGCTTGACCTGGGCGGTGGCCCGGGACTGGTGGCGATTGCCCTGGCCCGCGACAACCCGCTGCTGTGTGGCGAGGTGTTCGACTTCGCCCAGACCGTCAGTGTGGCCGCCGACAACATTCGTCAGGCTGGCCTGGAGCAGCGGCTGACGGTGCGTGGCGGTGACCTGGCGAGCGACCCGATCGGCGAGGGCTACGACTTGATCTGGTGTTCCTCGGTGCTGCATTTCGTGCCGGACCTGGCCGCCACCCTGAAAAAAATCCACGCCGCCTTGCGCCCCGGCGGGGTGCTGGTCAGTGCCCATGCCGAGATCCCCGAGGACCCGCAACAGGCGCGTCGGGTCATGCCTTATTACCTGTCGATGCAAATGCTTGGGCGCCAGTTGACCCCGGCCGGCGGTCTGGTGGCAGCCCTGGAACAGGCCGGCTTCGAGGCCATCGACAGTCATGCCGAAGTGGCGTTTGCCGTGGCCCCGGTGGCGGTCCAGGTGGCGCGCCGGAGTCAGTCATGAGCCCGCTGTCGGCTGCTCGGGCGTGGCGTCTGCAACTGATGTTCGGCTGGCTCAACTTCGTGCTCGCGGTGCCCAGCATCTACCTGCTGCTGGGGTTGCCGCTGGTGATGCGCGAGCACGGCTGGTCGGGCACCGATATCGGCCTGTTCCAACTGGCCGGCCTGCCGGCGGTGTTCAAGTTCCTGCTGGCACTGCCGGTGCAGCGCTATCGCTCGGTGCGCGGGCACTACCGGGCCTGGGCCTGGGTGTTGTGCCTGTTGTTGGCATTGTTGCTGGTGGTGGTCAGCCAGCAGGCGATCAATACCCATCGCCTGTACCTGTTCGGCCTGGCATTGGTGGCAGGGGTCCTGGCGACCTGGGCCGACATTCCGGTGAATGCCCTGGCGATCAAGTTGTTGCCCCAGTCGCAGCAGGTCCGTGCCGGTGGCATCCGTTCGGCGGCGCTGTTCCTGGGGGCCATCGTCGGCGCCGGGGTGATGCTGCTGGTACAGAACCGCTGGGGGTGGCAGGCGCCGTTCCTGTTGATGGCCGGCGGCCTGTTCCTGGCGCTGCTGCCCCTGGCCCTGTTGCGCGAAAGCACCTGCGCTGCCGAGCAGCCGCAGCCGGCGCGGCCCTCGCTGAGCGATTGGTCGGGTTACTTCCGCCAGCCGGGGGCCCGGCTCTGGACCTGGGTGCTGCTCAGCGCCTTTCCCTTTGTCGGCGCCGCCTGGCTGTACCTCAAGCCGCTGCTGCTCGACCAGGGCATGCCGGTGCAGCAGGTGGCGTGGGTCGCCGGGATCGGCGGCGGCGTGGTCGGGGCCCTGGCCAGCCTGTTGGGCGCGCGCCTGGTACGGCGCCTGGGCCCGGGCCGGGCGATCCCCTGGTTCATGCTGTTCGCCCTGGGCGCATTGCTGGTCCTGACCGCTGCGCTCGGGCTCCAGGCCTCGCTGCCGTGGCTGGTGTTCGCCGCGTTTCTGCTGGCCTGCGCCATGGGCGCGGTGTCGACCCTGGTCTTCGGTTTGATGATGTTTTTCTCGCGCCACAACCGCCAGGCCGCCGACTACGGCTTGCAGGCCAGCCTGTTTGTGCTGACCCGGCTGTTGGTGCCGATCGGTGCCGGGGTCTTGCTCGACCGCAGCGGCGCGCTGGGCATGCTCGCCGGCCTGTCGTTGGCGATGGTGGGGGTCTGCGGCCTGGCACTGGCCGCGAGGCGTTCGATTACCCAGGCCACGGCCGGGCGGTATGGGCACTCCGACAAGGCCGTCGGTGCCCCACCGGGGGCCGGCTGACGGGGCTTGAGTTGCCCCCGCCAGCCACTCGGAACCTGTTCACGATTTAGCGAGTGACGCTCAGGCCAGGCAAAAATGGCTGAGAACGCGGAGTTCAGGCCTCTAAATGAGCACTTCGAAGCCATTTTCAACGCCGCATGAGCTAAGCGCAGCAAATCGTGGACAGGTTCTCAAGCGTAAGTTCGACTTAATAGGGATGAGTCCATGAAGGCTACTTTAGGTATCTGTCTGATTACCCAGGCTCAGCCTCTGATCGAGGACGTGGCATTTGTTATCGAGCAGTTGCAGGCCGGCTTGCAGCCACCGGCCAACGCCGGGGATTGGCCGCAGGCCAGCGCCGATTGCGAAGCCATGCACCGTGCCCTCGGGCCGCGCCCCCACAGTGAGGCGGTGCTGGAAACCCTGATGGTTCAGGCCCAGCGTTACCTGCAAGGCCATCCGGCCAATCGCGCGGCCTTGCCCGATCTGTGGCTGCTGACCTTCGACTCGCCACGGGCGGCGCGGGAGCACTTGCGCTGCCAGGCCCCGCCGCTGTCCAACGAGCTGTTCATTCTTGACCTCGGGCACCAGGCCGAGGCCGGCACCGAGGACCCCTTCGACGAACTGATCGAAGCCGCGCCCGAATCGCGCCTGTCACCCCATTCGGCGCTGTTGTATTGCGCCTTGCCGGCGTTGCCGGGGTGGATGAACCGCATCGGCGGCAACCGTCACCTGCGGGTGGCGGGGGAGGACCGTGCGGCGCGGCGCGCCGACCTGCTGCGGATCGTCCTCGATCACCTGGAGCACGCCCACTTCAATCGGTTGCTGGCGCGTTCCATCAGCGGCCCCTTGCTTTCGGTCAGCCTGGCCACCGAGGTCACGCGCTTTATGCGCAGCCGCTGGCAGGAGCGCTGGGACTTTCATTCCTACACCGGCTCCATGGTCGCCGGGCTGATCCAGTCGATGCAGGACAACGTCGCCGGCAGCGGCATCCGTTGCCTGGGCGGGTGCAACGAGCACAGCCTGGCCGTGAGTGCCATGGCCGGCTGGCAGCTGTTTGGCCGGGCCTATGTGATCACCGTGACCTCGGGGATGATCGACGAGTTTCGCGGCACCCTGGCCAACCTCAAGCGCCTGGGCGCGCCGGGGCTGATTATCTGCGCCGACAGCCCGGACAGTGTGTGGTACGCGTTCCAGGGCACCCAGGACGTGGACAACGACGGGCGCCGGGTGATCGAGGCCCGGGGCTTGCGCCAGGTATTTATCCGCAAGGTCGAGGAAATCGGTGCTCGCCTGGAAGAAGCCTTCGCCATGCTCGCCGAGCGTGCCGAACCGGTGTTTATCCTGGCCACCCAGGGCGTGCTCGAATCGCGGCCCCCGGTGCCTTTGAACGTGCGTCTGCCAGAGCTTGCGCCGCCGCTGGCCCGGGTTCTCGACCCGGCCCAGCGCGCGGCCCTGGACCAGGCCCTGGACCTGATCAACCACCAGCCGCTGCACCTGCTCTGGCAGTGCGGCAAGCTCAGCGCCGAGCAACGCCGGCGCGTGCTCGCCCTGGCCGAACGCGGCGCCATCGGCCTGGCCGACAGCATCACCCAGCCCGGCAGCATCGGCCCCTATCACCAGGGCCGGCCGGTGGCCGAGTACCTGGGGTCGCTGTCGCTGTATGGCTTCAGTCGCCGGGTGTATCGCTTCGTGCACACCGCGCACGAACTCAACGGGCCCCAGGAGCACTGCGTGTTCTTCCTCAAGGGCAAGGTCGACCAGGCTTCCACGCCGTTTTCCGAGGGCAAGCTCAAGCGCCAGTTGCGGGTGGTCCAGGTCAACCATGAGCCGCGTCACCTGTCGCCGTTCACCGACCTGGCCCTGGACGTGCCTCTGGATCTGTTCCTCGACCACATCGAGGACGGCCTGCAAGTCGAGCCACGGATTCTCCAGCTGCGCCGCGACAAGTTGCAGGCCATGGCCCGCAGCAGCGAGAGCGTGGCCGCCGACCACATCGAAACCCTGCCGATGACCTCCAACTACTTCTTCCAGCGCCTGGGGCAACTGGTGCGCGAGCTGATCGAGCAGCAGGGTTATCGCTACACCGGGGTCTACGACGTCGGCCGCTGCGGGATCTCGGCGGTGCGCAATGTGCCGCGCACCGACCCCGGGTTCTCCGGCTGGTACGGCCGCGCGCTGATGGGCGATGGGTTGATGGCCTTGCCCTACATCGCCATCACCGGCGAGCGCAACGTACTGGCCTTTGTCGGTGACGGCGCCCGGGCCCTGGTGCCGGACATCGAGACGCGCCTGGCCGAGGACCTGGCCCGGGACCCGACGGCCAGCGGGCGCAACGTCAGCCTGTTCTACCTCACCAACGGCATGCTGTCGCTGATCCAGACCTACCTCGACAAGCGCTACGCCCACAACGGCGCGCAGCAAGTGACCATCACCCACCGCGCGTTCCAGGCAGCGCCGGTGCAGCAGGTCGGCGCCATCAGCGTGCACCGCGAGCGCCTGGTGCGTTTCGACGAAGCCGCTTTGCGCAGCGCCCTGACGCGCCCCGGCCAATTGAATATTTTCGACGTGTTGCTGGCCCATAACTCGGAAGGCGACGGCTTGAGCCTGGTCTCCGAAACCGCTTGGAACCGTCAATGAGTCAGCCCCCAGGACAACCCACCATGAAATTCGGTTTTATCGCTCACCCGACCTCCATTGCCCTGCAACGCCAGGTCAAGATCATCGACCTGCTGGACCGCACCCTGGCCGAGCAGGATCGCGGCTATCAGCCCCACCTGTGGCAGCCGCGCAACCTGGTGCCGTTCGCCGATTTCGGGCGCATCGTCAGTGCCACCGGGGCCACTTGCGAAGGCATCCTGCATTACCTGCCACTGACCGCCGAGCAGATGCTCAGCCAGCCGCGCACCATCGCCGGCCGTGTACTCGAAGGCGTGCACAGCCTGCAGCAGCAGGGCGCACAGCTGGTGGGCCTGGGCGGCTTTACCGCGATTGTCGGCAACCGCGGCTTGCAGACCCTGGACCGCAGCGGCGTGGCGGTGACCACTGGCAACTCCCTGACCGCCTATGCCGCCTACAAGAACGTGCTGGAGGCCATGGCGCGCCTGGGAGTGGCGCCGGATGAAACTGAGGTGGCGGTGGTCGGCTACCCGGGTTCGATTGCCCTGGTGCTCGCCAAACTCCTGGCCCGGCACGGCTGCCGCCTGCGCCTGGTGCACCGGGGCAGCGCCGAACAGGGACGTGACAGTCTGGCTTACCTGCCGGCAGAGATGCACGGCCAGGTGCGCCTGACCTCGGACATCGACAGCTGCTACGACGAGTTGCGTTTTTATGTCGCCGCCACCTCCAGCGGCGGGGTCATCGACCCGTACCGCCTGGCTCCGGGTTCGGTGGTGGTGGACGCCGCGCTGCCCCGCGATGTGCTGCCGTACCGGCACGAGCGCCAGGACATCCTGATCATCGACGGCGGCCTAGTGTCGGCCAGCCAAGCCCTGCGTTTCGGCACCGAGACCCTGGGCCTGGCACCCAAGAAATTCCTCAATGGCTGCCTGGCGGAAACCCTGGTGCTGGCCCTGGAAGGCCGGGCCGAAGCGTTTTCCATTGGCCGCGAACTGCCCGAGGAACGGGTCCTGGAAATTGGCCGGATCGCCGAGCTGCACGGGTTTTCGCCGTCGCCCATGGCCTCCTATGGTGAGCGCTTGCGCGAGGAAGACTTCCAGGCCCTGCGCCGCTTCCATCGCCGCAGCGTGGCGGCCACCCCCATCGATCAACCGGCCGCCCTGCGCGCCGAAGCCCTGCGTTGCTTTGGCGAGCACATCAACCCGGTGCTGCGCGAGTTCTACCAGTTCAACCATATCGAGCGCGTGTTCACCCATGGCAGCGGCTGCTGGCTGACCGACCTGGACGGCGGCCGCTACCTGGATTTCGTCGCCGGCTACGGCTGCCTGAACACCGGGCACAACCACCCCCGGGTCAACCAGGCGTTGCAGGACTACCTGCAACAGCAGCACCCGACCTTCGTCCAGTACGTCTCGGTGCCGCTGCAGACCAGCCTCCTGGCGCAGCGCCTGAGCGAACTGGCGCCGGGCAATCTGCAGCGGGTGTTCTTCAGCAACTCCGGCACCGAGGCGATCGAGGCCGCCTTGAAACTGGCCATGGCCGCGATGCAACGGCCACGGGTGCTGTATTGCGACAACGGCTACCACGGCAAGACCCTGGGCGCGCTGTCGGTGACTGGCCGCGACAAGCACCGCGACCCGTTCAAGCCGCTGCTGTCGCGCTGCGATTCGATCCCCTTCGGCGACCTTGACGCGCTGCAAGCCGCCTTGAGCCAGGGCGATGTCGGGGCCTTTATCCTGGAGCCGATCCAGGGCGAAGGCGGGGTGATCCTGCCGCCACCGGGCTACCTGAAACAGGTGCGTGCGCTGTGCGATGCCCACGACTGCCTGATGATTCTCGACGAGATCCAGACCGGCCTCGGCCGCACCGGCAAGCTGTTCGCCTGTGAGTGGGAGCAGGTGGTGCCGGACATCATGGTGCTGTCCAAATCTCTGTCCGGCGGCGCTGTGCCCATCGGTGCCACGCTGTCCAGCGCCCAGCTCTGGGACCGTGCCTACGGCAGCATCGATACCTTCGCCTTGCACACCTCGACCTTCGGCGGCGGCAACTTCGCCTCGGCCTCGGCCCTGGCCACCCTGGACGTGATCGCCGACCAGGACCTGGCCGGCAATGCCGCCCGGGTCGGCGGCCTGCTCAAGGAGGCCCTGCGCGAGGCGGTCAGCGGCTACCCGTTTATTCGCGAGGTGCGCGGCGTCGGGCTGATGATCGCCATCGAGTTCCAATACAGCTTCGACGGCGGGGTCGAGGCCTTTGTCCGCGAGTTCGCCAGCCGTATCCCGGGCAACGCGGCGGGCACCTACCGCATGCTCTCGGGCAAGGCCAAGCGGCATATCGAGGAAGCCATCAGCGAGGTCGAGAAGAACTTCGAGGAGATGTTCGTCCTGCGCTTTGTCAGCAAGCTGTCCCGCGAGCACGGGGTGCTGACCTTTGTCACCGCTAACAACAACCGGGTGCTGCGCATCCAGCCGCCGCTGGTGCTCAACGACGCCGAGGCGCGGCATTTTGTCGAAGCCTTCGGTGCCGTGTGCAAAGACATGTCGACCTTTCTCGCCTGATTAACCCCGGCCCTCGAATGAGGGTCAGGCCCTGACCGGAAAGTTGCGCCCGATGTTCGATTGAATACGAAATCATCCCCTTCGCATATGAAAAACGCCGGCAGTTGAATTGCTTAATCTAAGTTGCTAGTTGAGAATTAATTGCATTCAGAAACAGGTATTACTTATGAAACTTCCTGCACTTGTAGAACCGACCGCGAACTTAAGTAACGAAGAAATAACCCGTTATAGCCGTCATTTGCTGATCCCGGATGTCGGCCTCGATGGCCAGCGCCGGCTCAAGAGCAGCAAAGTGCTGGTGATCGGTGCCGGCGGCCTGGGTTCGCCGGCGCTGTTGTACCTGGCCGCTGCCGGTATCGGTACCCTGGGCATCATCGATTTCGACCGGGTGGACGAGTCCAACCTGCAACGCCAGGTGATCCACCGGGTGGCCACGGTCGGCCAGCTCAAGGTCGACAGTGCGGCGGCCGCGATCCACGATCTCAACCCCCATGTCCAGGTCCAGGTCTACGACCAGCGCCTGGAGCCGCAAAGCGCGGTCGAGCTGTTCAGCCAGTACGACCTGATCCTCGACGGCACCGATAACTTCGCCACCCGCTACCTGGTCAACGACGCCTGCGTCCTGGCCAACAAGCCCTATGTCTGGGGCTCGATCTTCCGCTTCGAAGGTCAGGCCTCGGTGTTCTGGGAAAACGCCCCGGGCGGCGTCGGCCTCAACTACCGCGACCTGTACCCCGAGCCACCACCGCCGGAACTCGCCCCTTCGTGTTCCGAAGGCGGGGTGCTGGGGATTCTCTGCGCCTCCATCGGCGCGATCATGGCCACCGAGGCGATCAAGCTGATCACCGGCATCGGCGAGAGCCTGCTGGGTCGCCTGATGGTTTACGACGCCCTGGAAATGTCCTACCGGCAAATGCCCCTGCGGCGCTTGCCCAACCGTCGACCCATCGAGGCCCTGAGCGACTACCAAGCCTTTTGCGGCCTGAGCGCGCCGCTCGGCGTGCAGCCTTCGGACATCCCTTCGATCAGCGCCCGCGAGCTGCACCAGCTGCGCGAAAGCGGCCAGGATGTGCTGTTGATCGATGTACGTGAACGCACCGAGTGGGACATCGTGCGAATCCAGGGCGCCCAGCATCTGCCCAAGGGCCCCAAGCTCGCCGAGTTGATCGAGACCCGCTTCGGCAAACACGCCAACCTGGTGCTGCACTGCAAATCCGGGGCTCGTTCCAAGGCGGTGTTGCTGGAGTTGCAGCAGCGCGGCTTCAGTCAGGTGCGCAACCTCGAGGGCGGGGTGCTGGCCTGGGTGCGCGATGTCGAGCCATCGTTGCCGTCCTACTGAACCGGGAGTGAGCAAGCGCGATGTTGAGTCTTCGTGTCGGCCTGCTGGAGGCCATGCTGGAGCAGGCACGGCGGGATCACCCCTTGGAAACCTGCGGCATCATCGCCGCGCCCCTGGGGGGCAAAGTCGCCGAGCGCCTGATCGCCATGGAAAACGCCTCGCGTTCGCCGACCTTCTTCAGCTTCGACCCCCGGCAGCAGTTGCGGGTCTGGCGCGAGCTGGATGAGCGCGACGAGGAATGCCGGGTGATCTACCACTCGCACACCGCCAGCGTGGCGTATCCGAGTGCCGACGATGTGCGTTATGCCGGCGACCCGAGTGTGCACTACGTGATTGTTTCAACCCTGCCGGATATTGAAGTACCGATACGCAGTTTTCGAATAATCGATCACAAAGTGACTGAAGAAAGTATTTATATCGTTCGCTAAGTTCATGGCTGGCGAACTTTAACTAACGATCAACTGATTAATAACGGGCGGTATAAAGCTCGGGGAGTTCTGTATGTCGATTTCCGTCATCGTGCCCACGTTGTTGCGCACTTTCACTCAAGATAAAAAGCGTGTCGAAGTTCAAGGCAATACGGTTCTGGAAGTTATCGAGCACTTGGAGCGGGACTATCCAGGGGTCAAGGAACGCCTGATCGGCGACGGCCAGGTGCACCGTTTCGTCAACATCTACGTCAACGACGATGACATCCGGTTTGCCGACAACCTGGCCACCGCGCTCAAGCCTGGCGACGCCATCACCATCCTCCCGGCCGTGGCCGGCGGCTGAGGTTCGCCGAACCCTCCTGGCCTGCGCGGCGTACCTTACCCGAGGTCGTCGCGCAGTGGCATGCAATCACTCTGGCGTCTGTCTTATGTCTCCTCTCTTACAGGACTGCAGCCTCAGCGGCAGCTTTGCTCCATCGGCAACCGGGTTCGCCCCGTTGGCGGCGTCACTGCGCTACCAAGCGACGGCGCTGGGCCTGGAGCCGCGCATCACCCCTGGCGATCCGGCGCAGCAGGGGCTGGGCTTCACCTTGTGCCACCCGGACCTGCAACCGGTTCAGGCTCAGGTTCACGCCTGGCCTGATGGCAGCGCCCAGGCGTTCAGCGAACACACACTGCAGGCCGCTTGCGGCTTGATGTCGGTGCACGGCCGGGCCAGTGGCAAGGCCCAGGGGCTGGGGCTGGACTATGTGGCCAACCTGAGTGCCAGCCTGGCCTTGCAAGGTGCCTTCGCCGCTGCCCTGGGCCAGTTGCGCGGCGGTGAGTTCCGCCAGGTGCAAAGCTCGATGGCGGCGGCCGGGGTGTTGGGCATTGGCCAGTACCTGGCGGGGGCCACGGCCGGCGCCGAGGCCGAGCACCTGCTGCCGGGCGCCACCTGCGCCAAGCAGCGTCCGCCCTTTGTCTCGGCCGACGGTGTGCACTTTGAACTGGAAACCCTCGACGCCGAACCCTGGCGCCGCTTTTGGTCCGCCGTGGGCATCGATGGCGAGGCGGCGGGGCAGGGCTGGAAGGCTTTTCTGCTGCGCTATGCCAAGGCCATCGCGCCCATGCCTCCGGCGTTTCGCCAGGCGCTGTCGCGCTTGTCCATGGCCCGCATCGAGGCCTTGTGCGCCTTGAACGGCATGGCCGTATGCCCGTTGCGCAGCCTGCAACAGCGGGCCGCTGACACCGATCTGTCGCGCCAGCGCCAACAGGGCCCCTGGTCTTTCACCGCCGGGCTTGGCAGTGACGCCGGCTGGCCAGCCCTGGCCAAGGGCGGCTTGCCCTTGAGCGGGCTGACGGTGATCGAATCCTGCCGTCGCATTCAAGGCCCGCTGGCCGGCCACTTGCTGGCCATGCTCGGCGCCGAGGTGGTGCGCATCGAACTGCCTGGCGGCGATCCGCTGCGGTCCATGGCGCCCTGTGTCGACGGGGTGTCGGTGCGTTTTGACGCACTCAACCGCCTCAAGCAGGTGCGCGAGCTGGACATCAAGTCGGCGGCCGGCCGTGAAGAATTGTATGAGCGGGTGCGCAACGCCGCGGTGTTCTTGCACAACTGGGCGCCGGGCAAGGCCGCCGAGCTGGGCCTGGATCGTGCGGACCTGGCGCGGGTCAATCCGGGCCTGGTGTACGCCTATGCCGGTGGCTGGGGCCATGACCGCCCGGGCGAACCCCTGCCGGGCACCGATTTCATGGTCCAGGCCTGGTCGGGTGTGGGCGAGCGTATCGGCCAGGCCTCGGCCACCCCGGGCGGCTCGCTGTTCACCGTGCTCGATGTGCTGGGTGGCGTGGTCGCAGCCCAGGGCGTCAGCGCCGCGTTGCTCCAGCGTGCCCTCAGTGGCCAGGCGGTGCGCGTCGACAGCTCGCTGCTGGGCGCCGCCAACCTGTTGTGTGAACCGCTGCTGCACGCCGCGTCAGCGCCGGACCCTGTGCTCAAAGGGGTGTACCCGACCCGGGACGGGCTGCTGGCCATCGACTGCCAGACCCCGGAGCAGCTCCAGCGTCTGGCACAGATGCTCGACTGCGACCTCAGCGCCGGCCCGCCAGGGCAGGACGCAGCGTTGCGCAGTGCCCTGGCATCGCAATCCGCGGCTACCTGGCAACAGGTGCTGGGCGATGCCGACATCCCGACCTCCGTGGTCGTACAAGACCTGTCGCAGCTGGCTGAAGACGGGCGATTGAAGACGTGTTTAAGCGTGAATACCTATACCTCGGTCAACGCTCACTGGAGTTTTCGATGAATAACGCAGGCATTATTGATCTGGTCCCCGCCGATGTACGCCGTGTCTGGGAGTCCGACGGCACCTACCCCAATCGTTCGGTGTATCAACTGTTCCGCGAGCACGCCCTGCGCGAGCCGCACAAGCCCGCAGTGCTCTCGGCCCAAGGCAGCCTCAGCTATGGCGAGCTGCATGATGCGGCGCTGCGCATGGCCGCCAGCCTGCGCGCCTCGGGCATCGTCGCCGGCGATGTGGTGGCCTACCAACTGACCAACAGCTGGCGCAGTTGCGCCATCGACCTCGCCGCCGCCGCCCTGGGGGCGGTAGTTGCGCCATTCCCGCCGGGCCGTGGCAGCCTGGATATCCAGGCCCTGGTGCGCCGCTGCGATGCGCGGGCGGTGATTGTGCCCGCCGAGTACGCCGGGATCGACCTGTGCCAGGTGATCGAAGCGCTGCGCCCAACCCTGTTGTCGTTGCGGGTGCTAATTGTCGAGGGCGAGGCCCGTGCCGGCTGGCTGAGCCTGGAGTCGATGCTCCAGGCCGAGCCCCTGAACGCCGAGCAATTGCCCACGGTCTGCGCCAATTCCCCGGTGCGCCTGCTGGTGTCTTCCGGCACCGAATCGGAACCCAAGCTCGTGGCCTATTCGCACAACGCCCTGGTGGGTGGGCGCGGGCGTTTCCTGCAACGCATCCACCCCGAAGGCGCGACCTTCCGTGGCCTGTACCTGGTGCCGCTGGGGTCGTCGTTCGGTTCCACCGCGACCTTTGGCAGCCTGTCCTGGCTTGGCGGTTCGATTGCGCTGCTGTCGCAGTTCGAGGTCGGCGCGGCCATCGAGGCCATCGAGCAGTTGCGTCCGACCCATATCCTCGGGGTGCCGACCATGCTCCAGCGCATCGCCGCCGATGCACGCCTGGCCGAGGTCGACAAGTCGAGCCTGAAGGGCCTGATCTGTGGCGGTTCGCTGATCGACGAGGTCACGGTGCGGCGCTGTGTCGAGGCCTTCGGCTGCGGCTTTATCAGCCTCTACGGCTCGGCGGATGGGGTGAACTGCCATAACACCCTGGACGATGCCCTGGATGTGGTGTTCTACAGCGTCGGCCGGCCGAACCCGGCGGTCTGCGCGATCAAGATCTTCGACGAACACGGCCAGGAACTGCCCCAGGGCAGCATCGGTGAAATCAAGGCCCGAGGGCCGCTGAGCCCGATGCAGTACGTCAACGCCCCGGAACTCGACGCCCAATACCGGGATGCCGAAGGCTGGGTCAACACCGGCGACCTGGGCTACATCGACGCTGACGGCTACCTGATCCTGTCGGGGCGCAAGAAGGACATCATCATCCGTGGCGGGGCCAATATCAGCCCGGTGCAGATCGAAACCCTGGCTACCGGCCACCCGGATGTGGTCAGCGTGGCCTGCGTCCCGGTGCCCGACCCGGACCTGGGTCAGCGCGTGTGTATCTGCGTGACCCTGCGCGACGGTGCGCCGCGTTTCTCCCTGACGGAGCTGACCGACTACCTGCGCGAACAGGGGCTGGAGGTCAACAAACTGCCGGAATACCTGCGCTTCTACCGTCAATTGCCGCTGACCCCGGCGGGCAAAATCGACAAGAAATCCCTGGCCGCCGAAGTGGCGTTTCTCGAAAGCGGGGCGGGCATCGCATGTTGAGTGCACTGGCGGTCGCCGCCCCCCAGGACAGCGCCGAACTGGCGCGGCAGGTCCGGCAGTTTGTCGACGAGCGCATCCTGCCCCATGAAGCCGAACTGGCCGGTGAGCCGCGCCAGGCCGCGCGGCGCCTGGCCGAGCTGAGCGCCGCGGCCCGGGCCGCCGGGTTGTGGGGCAGTTTCTACCCCCTGGCCCTGGGGGGGCGGGTCGGCAGCTTGCGCAGCTACCTGGCGGTGGCCGAGCAGGAGGGGCGCTCGGAATACGCGCCGGCGATCTTCGGCGACGACGCGACCCTGGACCTGCACATGCTCACCCGGCATGCCAGCGAGGATATCCGCCAGCGTTTTCTCGCGCCCCTGGCGGCGGGGTCGATGGTCTCCAGCTACGGCATGTCCGAGCCTGACAGCATTGGTTCGATCCCGGCGACCATCAGCAGCCGCGCGCAGTGGGTCGACGGCCATTGGTTGCTGAGCGGGCGCAAGTGGTTTATCTGCCGCGCCGAGCGTGCATCGCTGGTCACGGTGATCGCGCGTACCGCCGAGGGGCCGCTGGAAGGAGCACTGTCGATGTTGCTGGTGCCCAGCGATGCCCCGGGGTTTGGCGTGGTGCGGCCGCTGTCGATCCTCGGGCGGTTTTCCGGCCAGGGCGAGTTGGCCTTCGATCAGGTCAAACTGCCCCCCAGCCATGTGCTGGGACAGGTGGGGCAGGGCTTGGCGCTGATGCAGGAGCGCTTGCGCCTGGGGCGGGTGCTGCGCTCGGTGCACTGGCTGGGCCTGGCCCAGCGCTGCTTTGACCTGATGTGCGCGCGCATCCATTCGCCGCGCGGCCAGCAGGCGCGGCTAGGGGACAAGCAACTGGCGCGGCAGCGGGTGTTCCAGGTCTACCAGGCCATCGCCAGCGCCCGCGCGTTGTTGCAGGACGCCGCCGATAAATACGATGCCGGGGTGGCCAACAGCATCGAGGTCAATATCGCCAAGGTCGCGGCGTCCCAGGCCCTGAGCATGGCTGCCGACTCGGCGATCCAGATCATGGGCGCCGAGGGCCTGAGTGAACTGTCGCCGCTGTCGGGCATTTACCGCACCGCGCGCACGACCCATATCCTCGACGGCACCGACGACGCCCTGATCAGCGCCGTGGGCCGGCAACTGCTGGACAACTGTGGCGAGGCCGGGCTGGATTTCGACTGGCCATCGCGGCCGACGGGAGTCCCACGATGAGCGAGGTGAATACGGCGCGGGGCGGGTGGTTGCGGCTGGTACTGACCGCCGCCATGGCGCTGCCGATGCTGATCTTCTACGCCGTCGGCACCCTGGGGCCGTTGCTGGTCGCCGACTTGGGCGTACCGACCCACTGGCTCGGCTGGCTGATCATGAGTGCCTTTGGTTTTGCCGCGCTGCTGTCGCTGTGGGCCGGGCCGCTGGTCAATCGGCTGGGCACCCGGCGTGCCCTGGCCTGGCTGTTCTGGGCCACGGCCGGCGCCTACGCGTTGCTGGCGAGCCTGCCGGGTTTCGCCGGGGTGGTCCTGGCGCTGGCGGTCTGCGGCATTGCCCAGGCCCTGGCCAATCCGGCGACCAACCTGTTGATCGCTGAGCGCGTGGCCCCCCAGGACAAGGCCTCGGTGGTCGGCCTGAAGCAGTCCGGGGTCCAGGTCTCGGCGCTGTTTGCCGGCCTGCTGCTGCCTGGCCTGGCCTTGGGCCTGGGCTGGCGCGGAGCCCTGGCCACCTTGCTGGTGCCGGCCCTGCTCCTGGCGGTGCTGGGGCCGCGGGTGGCCCCGCGCGCGCACCAGGCCAAACCCATGAGCTTGGCCCTGCACCGGCCCAATGCACGCCTGGCGCTGCTGATGAGCGTGCAACTGTGCGTGGGCATCGTGCTGTCTTCGTTCGTGACTTTTCTCGGGGTATTCGCCACCCGCCAGGGCATGAGCCCGGGCCTGATCGGTGGCTTGATCGCCGGCTTCGGGGTGATGGGCATCGTCGCCCGCACCTGCCTGACCCCGCTGGGCGCGCGCATGGCCGATGAGTCCTGGTTATTGCTGGCGCTGTTGCTGCTGTCGGCGGTGGCGTTGTGGCTGACCTCCCTGGCCACCCCGGAGCGCCACTGGTTGCTGTGGGCCGGCGCCCTGGGCATGGGCCTGACGGCGGTGGCGACCAATGCCATCGCCATGAGCATGGTGTTGCGCGACCCGGGTTTCGGCAGCCCGGCCCCGGCGGCAGGCTTGCTCTCGGTGGGCTTCTTTGGTGGTTTCGCCCTGGGTCCAGTGTTGTTCGGGCAACTGTTGCGCGGGCCCTTGAGTTTTGCCGATGCCTGGCTGGCGCTGATTGCGGTGCTGTTGCTCGGCGGCGTATTGAGCCTGCTGCTGTACCGCGCTCGGCAACGCCATCGGCGTTCACCGGCCGTGGCTGCCAAGCCGCTGCTGAGGGCCGTCGAATGAACGCCTTGAGCCGCCCCCAGGCGCCGCTGCACGCGGGCGAAGTACAAGGCGCCATCGACCAGTTGCTGGCGCGCCTGGCGCTGATCCACGCCGCCTGCGGCGAAGCGTTCCCGTTGTATTGCCGGGGCCTCGAGCAGCCCTGGAAAGTCTCCGCCGGCGGTTCCTGGCTGGGTGGGTTCTGGGCCGGCCTGTGGTGGCTGCGCGCCTTTTGCAGCGGCGCGGACCATGACCGGCAACAGGCCGAGCAGATCAGCCAGCGCCTGGCCGACAAGCTCGACAGCGACAGCCACCACCGCAGCCTGATCTTCTGGTACGGCGCCGGACTTGGCGCGCGCCTGCTGGGCAGTGAGCCCGGTACCGAGCTGGCGCGCCAGGCTCGCCAGCGTCTGGCCCTGGCCTTCGATCCGTTGCTGGGGGCCATTCCCCTGGGGCGCGACATGGGCGGTGGCGAGCAGGGCGATCAGTGTTTGAGTATCGATCCGCTGGCCGCGACCTTGCGCCTGCTGGCTGTTGGCGCCGAGCCGCGTTCCCTGGGCCTGGGGCGCCAGCAACTGCACAGTTCGTTCCGCGCCTGTGCCGGGCCGGACGGGGCCTGGAGCAGTCATGGGCGCTTCGTCCAGGGGCAGTGGCAGGCCGGCGATGCGCCGGGCAATTGGTCCCGGGGCCAGGCCTGGGCCATGCTCGGACTGGGGGTGGGCGCCGAGCTTTACGGCGCGCCATTCACTGCCGATGCCCAGCGCGCAGCCGAGTATTGGTGGCGCAGCCGAGCGTTGGCCGGGCCGATCAATCGACTGTATGAGCCCGAAGGCGCGGATGATCCCTGTGCGGCGGCCATGGCTTCCCTGGCCCTGCTTGGGCTGGCGGCCACGGCGGCCGATGGCGCGGCGTTGCGCCAGCGGGCCGAGGCGCAATTGGCGACGATCATTCGTGGCGGTGACTTTCAGCAGGGTTGCTTTGTCGGCCATTGCTACCGCACGGCGCCGGCCGTGGAGCAGAAGGTCGAAACCGCCTGTGGCAGTTTCTTCCTGCTGGCGGCGCTATTGGCCTGGTCCGGGAAAATCGACCCCCGGTGGGTCTGAAGGGGCGCTTCAGCGGAGTGAAGCGCTGGGTCCGGCGCGGTTACAGGCGGAACACATTCACCTGCTGTTCGAGGTTGTGTGCCAACTGCTGCAGCGAGCGCGCGGTCTCGGTGGTTTCTTCCACGGCCTGGCTGTTCTGCTGGGACATTTGGGCGATACGCTCGACGTTGCGCGCCACGTCCTGGCTGGCGGCGGTCTGTTCGCGCAGGGCCAGGGAAATCTGGTCCACCACCCGCACCACGTTGCCCGAAGATTTTCGAATATTGACGATGGCTTCCCCGGCCTGCTGCGCCAGTTCGACCCCGGTCTTCACCTGTTCCACGCCCACGTCCATCTGAGTGACGGCATCCCGGGTGCCGACCTGGATCTTCTTGATCATCTCAGTGATTTCCTGGGTCGAGTTGGCGGTGCGTTGCGCGAGCAGCCGCACTTCATCGGCGACCACGGCAAACCCACGGCCTTGTTCGCCTGCGCGGGCGGCCTCGATGGCGGCGTTGAGGGCCAGCAGGTTGGTCTGCTCGGCGATGCCCTTGATCACGCTGACGATGCTGGAGATCTGCTCGGAGTGCTGGTCCAGTTCGGCGATCTGGGTTGCCGAGGACTGCACCGTGTCGGCAATCAGATGCATGCTGGCCAGGGTTTCCTGGATCACGTTGCCGCCTTCCTCGGACTGGCGCCCCGAGTCGCTGGACATGGTGTGGGCTTCACCGGCGTTGTCGGCCACGTGGTTGATGCTGACCGTCAGTTCTTCCACGGTGGCGGCCATGGACGAGGCCGAGTGGGATTGCTCATGGGCCGACGCCGAGAGTTGGGTCGAGGCGCTGGAGATACTCTGGGATGCGCCCACCAGTTGATCGGCGCCTTGCTTGATGCCGGTGATCATGCTCCGCAGGCGTTCCTGCATCACGGCAAAGGCGCTGAGCAGGTTGCTGACTTCATCCTTGCCATCGCTGTTGATGCTGCTGTCCAGGCGCCCATTGGCAATTGCCTTGGCCACGTCCACCGCCTGGCGGATGCGCCCCACCAGGTTCGACGACAGCGACCAGGCCACCAGCAGTGCCAGGACCGCAGCGCTCAGGCCGCCACCGATCAGGATTACCAGGGCCGATTGCTTGGCCTCGACCATGGCGTTGGTACGGCTCTCCAGCAGCGCGCGTTCGTCGTCGCGCAGTTCGCTGATCAGCTGGCGCATGTCATCCATCTTGGCCTTGTCGCGGCCGGCGGAGATCTGCTCGAGCAGCACCGACAGCGGCTGGGTGCCGGCGGTCACCGCGCGACGCAGGTTGAGGTTGCTCTGGATATCGTCCTGCATCCACTGATCGTGCAGGGCCTTGATGCGCTCCAGGCGTGACTGCTGTGCCGGGTTGTCGGCGGTGCTGCTCTTGATGCGAGCGTAATAGTCGGCGAAGGCTTTTTCACCGTCCTGCAGGGGTTGCAGGAAACTCTCCTGGCCGCTCAGGGCAAAGCCGCGGACGCCGGTTTCGATATTGATCAGGCTGCTTAGCAGGGATCCGGATTCGTTCATCACTTCATAGCTGTGGATGTTGCTTTTTACGCTGCTGCTGACCTGATCGAAGCCACGTAACGCCGAGAGCACCAGGACCAGGATAATCAGCAGGACCAGGCCGAAACCTGCATACAGCTTTTGCGAAATGCTCAGATTGGAAAACATAGGGGGTGGTTCCTGAACCGTTGGCCGAATGAGTCACAGGCGCTTGCCGCAGTCGGCGCCGAGTGATGGCTTATTGATGTTTAAATGACATCGACGGTCGGACTAAAGCTGTACAGAAAAAGTTTCATGTACAAGTAATTTTAATTGCGGATGGGCCTGCGCAGTTGTTTCAGCAGGTAACGGCAGGCGGCGCGAGACGCGCTCGTGGCTGGGGATAAGGGAGGAAGTCGGGCCGTTGCCGCAGCCTCGAGGGGCGCGGCAACGGCAGCGGATCAGCTGGATTGGGCGACGTGGTCGTCCGGTACGTCGTCCAGGGCTTCTTCCTGCCCTGGCACTTCGGTCACCACGCTGAAATCACTGACCTCAATGGCGCCGTGGCCATAGCCCAGCAGGTGGAAGGAGAACGCCTTGCGCGACTCCGGGTTGTCGAAGCGGAAGTCCAGTTCCAGTGGCTGGTCCGGGGTCACCAGCATCTCGCCGTCCGGCAGGCCCAGTTGCACATCCTGCTCCAGTTCCTTGGCCTTGAGCAGGATGTAGGCGTTCTGTTGCGGGTCCAGGGAGCGCACCTTGAGGCGCACGCTGGTCTGCGAGCCCTTGGGCATTTCCAGGTACTGGGCGCCGATCAGGTTGTCGGCCCAGTCATCCTTGATCTGCGCTTGCAATGGGATCACCGCCGGGCTGCCGAACTGGTAGTGCTGATTCAGCGGCGTGCGCAGCAAGGTGCCATCCAGCGCCGTGGCCCGGGCGCTGATCAGCCGCGCGCGCTGGCCGCCGTACTGCCCGAGCAGGGTGGCGCGCTCGGCGATAAAACCGGGGCTGGCGTAATAGCGGCAGCGCTGCTGGAAGTCGCACTCGGTCAGGGTCCCCTGGCCATCGTGGTAGCGCAGTTTGCCGTTGGTGTAGGACATGATCTCGCGCCCGCTGCTGTACTCGCGAAACAGCGAGCGGCCGCTGAGGGCGGCGGGCACCGGCAAGGCGAAGTAGTCGAGGATCGAAGCGCTCAGGTCGACATGCCCGTAGACCCCGGACTTGATCTGCGGCAGCTGCGCCTGCTCCGGGGCCAGGGTCAGGTTGAACCCCCAGGAGGAGGCCAGGCGTACACCGTCGATGCCGTGGGATTCGTCTGAGGTGATCACCACCAGGGTGTCCTTGAGCACCCCTTTGCGTTCCAGGCCGCTGAGGAACTGTTCCAGGGCGTCATCCAGGTAACCCACGGCCGCCTGCTTGGGGCTGTCGTAGCGCTGCAGGTAGTCGTCGGGGGCCGAGTAGGGCTGGTGGGTACCGACGGTCAGCAGGGTCAGCATCCAGGGCTTTTTCTGTTTTTTTAGTTGGCCGACGTAATCCAGGGCGCCTTCGAAAAAGGCTTTGTCGTCCTTGCCCCAGGGGAACTCCAGGTAGTTGTCGTTCTTGAACCACTCCAGGCCGTGGGTCGCGGCAAAGCCGATGTGCGGCATGATCTGGTCCTTGGCCATGAACCGCAGGCCCGCGCCCTGCAGGTAGTGGGTGGCGAAGCCGTTCTTGCGCAGTTGGGCCGGCAGGCAGGCCAGGTTGCGTTCGCTCTGGGTGAGCATCTCCACACCCTTGGGCGTGCCGTTGTCGAGTTTGTCGTAGTCGCCGCAGAGCATGGCGTACAGGCCGCGAATGGTCTGGTGGCTGTGCAGCACGTAGTCCGGGGTATTCATGCCGCGCTCGGCCCAGCGGCTGAGGTTGGGCATGAGGTTTTCCTGATAACTGCTGCCCAGCGCCTGGCGGTTGGCGCCGATGTAGGCCCCGGGAATGCCTTCCAGGGCGATGATCAATACGTTGCGTGCCCGGCCCGAGGCGGTCAGCAGTTTTTCCCCTTGCAGGTCGAGCTGGGTCAGCCCGGCCATCTGCGGCGGGATATCGGCGATATCGCCTTCGAGCCAGTCTTCGGTGCGGGTCTGCAGCTCGCCGACGCCGGCGGCCAGCAGTTGGTGCGGCAGGTTGAACAGGCGCCACTGGTCAGCCTCGGACGGCTGCAGGTTCTGGGTGCCCCAATGGGCGATCAACAGCAGCAACGGCACGCACCCGCTGTAGCGGGGCAAGGGTTGCGCGACATGGGCGCGTCCGGCCCAGCGGGTGGCCAGCCACAGGCCCAGGGCCAGGAGCAGGGCGACGCCGATCCAGGGTTGGGACATGCCGCCACCGGTGGAATTACCCAGGAATTGCGGGTCGATTAGGTAGTGCAGGTCCGCCGGGGTCGGCAGCCGGCCCACGGCGGTGACCAGCTCGGCGCTGGACAGGGTAAACAGGCTCCACACCAGCAGCACCGGCAGCGCCAGCCACCACGGCCGGCGATGCAGCGTGACCACCAGCAGGCTGCCGATGGCCAGGTCGGAGACGTAGCCCAGGGGTTCGGACCAGCCCAGCACAGCGCGCAGGACCAGGGGCAGGACCAGCACCCAGCCGATCAGGGCGATAAGTGCGGCGCGGGGGTGTTGCAACCCGTGACGGATGAAATTCACAAAGAGGTACCAGTCATTAAACGGTCATAAAAGTGTGCGCGATGTTACCGGGCTACGAGGGCAAATGGGGGATATTCCCGGCCACGCAGGTGTTGGCGAATGCTACGCGGAGGTCGCCAGTGGCCTGCACGCCACGCGCCACTTGCCCTGGCGCCCTGAGCGGGCGCGGGCAATGAGCAGGTGAATCGGGGGGATTAACTGTTTCAGGCTGTTAAACGGCGCCATACACCACTGCCGAGGCACGAGGCTGCGCTGTCCCTGGAGGGCGCCGAAGGTTTTTCAGGTGCGCCTTCAGCGTGGAGTCAGGGCCAACGTCCGAACGCGGCCCCTGCGGCAGCGGCCATGGGTTATTCGCCGCGGATGTATTGCTCCAACTGGCGGATCAGGTCGGCCTGTTCGGCGATGGCTTCCTTGACCAGGTCGCCGATGGACAGCAGGCCCAGCAATTGTCCGTTCTCCACCACGGGCAAGTGCCGCAGGTGGCTGTCGGTCATGATGCTCATGCAGGTTTCGACGCTCTGGTGCGAGTCCACGGTGATCACCGGCGAACTCATGATCGCGCTGACCGGGGTGCCGACCGACGACCGCCCGTGCAACACCAGCTTGCGCGCATAGTCGCGCTCACTGATGACCCCCACGACCACGCCGTTTTCCAGGACCGGCAGCGCGCCGACGTTTTTTTCGGCCATCAGCATCAGGGCCTCCAGCACCATCTGGTGGGGCGCGATGGTGTGGACTTTCTGGTTGTGTTGGGCCTTCAGCTTGAGTACTTGCGCGACGCTCTTCATGGGGCGCTCCTGTTGTTGTACCTGTGACGACGACGCATCGCCCGCAGGGGTTCCTACAGAATCGTAGAGAGTGGCCCAACCGGCAAGGCTGAATACGTCGCGCAAACACGAAAAAACGCCGTACCCCGGCTGTTTTTTACCCAGTAGCCCAAGGAACGGCGTTTTTAGCCGCTTATAGCGCCTGCCCGCGGTTGAAACGCTGCAAGCTGAAGGCGCTCAGGTCCACGTTGCTGTGGCCATCGACACAACGTTGGGCCAGGGCTTCGCCGATGGCTGCCGAGTGCTTGAAGCCATGTCCGGAGCAGGCGCTGACCACCGTGACATTGGCCAGGCGCGGGTGCTGGTCGATGATAAAGCCCGAGTCCGGGGTCACGGTGTAGGCGCAGACCGCCGACTTCACCAACTCCGGGGTCACCCCGGCGATATTCACCGCCACCAGTTGGCGGTACATCTGCTCGGCCGCGGCGCTGCTGACCTGGCGGTCCAGGGCGTGTGGCAGCGAGGTGGCGCTGTACTGCTCGGTGGCGATTTTCATGCTGCTTTCCCCGGGCACCGGCGGGAAGCCGTAGCAGGTCTCGGCGTCGCTGGCGCCGTGGATGATAAAACTCGGCGAGTGCGGGGCGAAGGGCGACGGTTGTGCGAGCTTGAACCAGTACAGGGTTTGCCGGCAGACCCGCAGTAACTGGTCAAACGGCGCCCCCAAGAGCTCGCTCGACCACATGCCGGCGCAGACGATCGCCTTGCCCGCCGTCACGCTGCGGCCTTGGCTGGTGATCCGCACCAGGCCGTCTTCGTTCGTCAGCGCAGTCACGGTTTCGCCGCCGATCCAGGTCGCCCCCAGGGCTTGGGCGCGGGTCAGTTGTGCCTCGATGCAACGTTCGGGGCGCACATAGCCGCCGCCGGGTTCGAAGTAACCCAGGGCACTGTCGTGGATCGGTGCGAACTGTGCGAAGCGCTGGCGAATCTGCGTCGCGTCCAGCACCTCATGCTCGATCCCGTTGCGTCGTGCCAACTCGATGCTGTGTTCTGTGAAGTCCGCAGTGCTATCGGCAGCGGGTGCGGTGGCGCTGGAGGTCATCACCAGCACCCCGCACTGTTCGAACAGTTGCACATCCAGCTCGTTTTCCAGCTCGCGCCAGATCTGCTGCGAGCGTATCGCCAGCGGCACATAGGCCGCGCCTTCGCCCACCGCCTGGCGGGTGATGCGCGTATCGCCGTGGCTGGAACCCTGGTCGTGGGGCGGGGCGAAACGGTCAATGCCGAGCACCTTCACCCCGCGCTTGGCCAGTTGGTAGAGGGTGGCGGCGCCCATGGCGCCCAGGCCTACGACGACAACATCGAACTCGGGTGTGTGCACGGCAAAAATCCTTGGAGAGGGAGGCTCAGCGGCGATTGATGGTGGACAGGGTCATGGGGGCGATGATCCGGTGGAACGGCGCCACCGGCAGCATGTACAGGCGGCCCAGCCCGTTGTGCGGGTGCACCAGGGTCGACAGCACCACCGGGCGTAGGCCCTCGGCGGTCGGTGGCAGCAGGTTGAGGGACAGGTGCACGTCCAGGTGCTTGTCGCGGTCCACCACCAGCACTTCGTCGGGGCTCTGGGAGATCAGGGTGAAGATGCCGACCCGGTCGCCGGGCTGGTAGTCCTCGTCGGGGCGGGACAGGTCGATACGGGTCAGGCGCCCCAGGTCCTTGAGACCAAACAGCTGCACCACGCGGTTGCGCAGGCTCATCAGCTGGTCGATCCAGGCCGGAGTCTGGCTCATCAGGTTCAGCAGATGGCGCATGGCTGTGCGTTCGGGATCGGTTGCCAGGGTCTGGCGGCAATCGATGAACGTCGCGCCGGGGGCCAGGGCGGCGATGCTTGAGTCACTGGGCAGCGGACAAGGGTGAACGGTGGACTTCATCGGTACGGCTCCCTGAAAAATGGCGGCTTGGGGCTTCATGCCCATCAGCCATGGCGCAAGCGGGGAAAAATACCACTTCTGTGGGCTGGCAGCTTGTTCGGGCTAGGGACTGTTGCCGTTTCGCCCAGCAACGCGGCTCGTCACCAAACGGCAACAGAGCCTAAGGCGCAAGCGCCTTCGTCAGGTGTTTGCCTCGGGCCTGAGGCTCGGCGTTCTGCACCAGCAACTGGCCGAATTCCTTGGCCGCCGCGGTCTTCTCGCCGCTGCTCCAGGCCAGCAGGAAACGCGCCCCGGGCAACGCCGGCAGACCGTACTCGCCATCGACAATGCGCAGGCCCGGGCGCAGGTCGCTGGCCATTTGCACGGTCACCCCGAGGCCCGCGAGCACCGCATTGCGAATGCCTTCCTGGCTCGGCGAGCTGAACGCCAGGTGCCAGTCGATGGCGCTTGCGTCCAGGGCATCGAGGCCGATTTGCCGGTTGACGCAGGGAGCTGGCGCCAGGGCCAGGGGCAGGGAAGCCCCCGGGGCTAGATCGAAGTGCTCGGCGGCGACCCAGACGAACCGGGCGCTGCGCAGCACTTCGCCGCTGTCGCGCAGCCCCGCTTCCGAGAGCACCACCGCCAGGTCCAGTTCCCCGGCCTTGAGCATTTTGCGCAGGTCCAGGTAGGTGCCGACGCTGACGTCCAGGCGCACCTCGGGAAAGGCCCGGGAGAACTGGCAAAGCAGCGGCGGCAGGCGCTCGCCCATAAAGGTCTCGGGGACGCCGAAGCGCACCACGCCGCCCAGCCGCGAAGGCTGGAAGCGCCGGGCCAGGGCATCCAGGGAGGTGAGGATCTGCTGCGCGTGCTGCAACACGTCCTGGCCGTCTTCGGTCAGGCTCAGGCGCCGGGTGGTGCGCAGCAGCAGGGGGCGGCCCAGTTGCTCTTCCAGCCGGCGGATCTGATGGCTGACCGCCGACTGGGTGAGGTTCAGGCGTTTGCCGGCGTGGGTGAAGCCGCCGCATTCATGGACTGCGACCAAGGCCCGCAGCAGGGTGGGATCGATATTCAAGGCAGGTTGCCATCCATGATGGAAATTACTGAATCCTACAAAATTTAATCATTTCCGTCATCAAGTGCGCTTGCCCAGACTTGGGCCCGCAGTCGCCAGCGACTGAAACCGGCCGACCACTTTTTTGGAAACCACTCGATGTCACAATCCCCTACCTCCAACCCCTTGGCCCTGGCGGCGGTCTGCCTGGCCGCGCTGATGTTCGGCCTGGAAATCTCCAGCGTGCCGGTGATTCTCCCGGCCCTGGAAAGCCGCCTGCAGGGCGACTTCAGGGACCTGCAATGGATCATGAACGCCTACACCATCGCCTGCACCGTGGTGCTGATGGGCACCGGCGCCTTGGCCGACCGCTTTGGCCGCAAGCGGGTGTTTGTGCTGAGCATCCTGGCTTTTGGCCTGGCCTCGTTGCTCTGCGGCCTGGCGCAGGACGTGAGCCTGCTGATTACCGGTCGCGCACTTCAGGGCCTGGCCGGTGGCGCGATGCTGATCACCCAGGTGGCGATCCTGTCCCAGCAGTTTCGCCAGGGCCGGGAGCGCAGCCGGGCCTTTGCCGCCTGGGGCGTGGTGTTCGGCATTGGCCTGGGGTTTGGGCCGATCATTGGCGGGGTGATCCTGGCGCTGTCCAGTTGGCCGTGGGTCTTCCTGGTACACGGCCCCCTGGCGTTGCTGACCCTGGGGCTGGCACTGGGTGGGGTGGAGGAATCGCGCCAGGCCCGGGCCGGCAAGCTGGATGGCGCGGGCATTGTCTGGCTGTCCCTGGCAGTGTTTGGCCTGGCGTTTCTCCTGACCCAGGGTTCGAGCCTGAGTCGCTCCAACGCCGTGCTCATTGCTCTGGCGACCCTGGTCAGCTTCGCCGCCTTTGTGCGCGCCGAGCGCCGCAGCCCGCAACCGATGTTCGAGCTGGAGGTGATGCGCAACCGGCGCTTGTGCGGGGCGTTGCTGGGGTCCATGGGCATGAACTTCAGTTTCTGGCCTTTCATGATTTACCTGCCGATCTACTTTCACAGTGCCCTGGGCTACGACAGCCTGCACAGCGGCCTGGCGCTGCTGGCCTACACCTTGCCGACCCTGATCTTTCCACCGCTGGGCGAGCGCCTGGCCTTGCGCTTCGAAGCCGGACGGGTGATTCCTTTGGGGATGTCCTGCATCGGCCTGGGGTTTCTGGCGATGTATGTCGCCAGCCAATGGGCAGTAGCTAATGGCCTGGCGATACTGCCCGGCGCCTTGCTGGCGGGGATCGGCCTGGGCCTCACCAACACCCCGGTCACCAACACCACCACCGGATCGGTGCCCGCCGAGCGTGCGGGCATGGCCTCGGGTATCGACATGAGCGCGCGGATGATTTCCCTGGCGCTGAATATCGCCTTGATGGGCGTGATCCTGGTGGCCGGGGTCGGCGCCTATCTGCAGCGCCACCTGGGCGGCGCCCTGGGTGCCGGGCAAATGCGCCGCTGGGCGGAGCAGATTGCCGCTGGCCAGGGTTCGCTGGAGGGCTTGCCGTGGTTGGCCGAGGGTTCGGCGCAGGGGGCCCTGGTCCACGGTTTTGGCTGGGTGATGCTGTACGGCGGCTTGACTGTCTGCGGGCTGGCGCTGTTCAGCGTCCTGATCTTCGCCCCCTGGCAGCGCCCGCAGCTGGGCAATGCCACCTGAACGCAAAAAAGGCGCCCGAACAGGCCGTGTGAAAACGCAGTAGTGTTCACACGGCCTGTGAGGGCGCCAAGGGGTTCACCCCAACCGAGGAAGCCGGGTGAAGCCGTTCGCAGCAAAGGTCGCGGTGGTAAGGCGCGACGGGAACGGAAGAGGGCGCGCCGAGTGGCGGCGCGCAGGGGTTATTTGCCGAGTTTGACCTTGGTCCAGCCACGGGTCATCAGGCGCTGCACGGTGATGGGCTGGTCGGGGATCGCGTACAGGGTGGCGAGCACTTCCTGGGGCGGGTAGGACGCCGGGTCGTTGCGGATCGCCTCGTCCACCAGGGGCGTGGCCGCGGCGTTGGCGTTGCTGTAGCCGACGCTGTTGGTGACCTCGGCGATGATGTCCGGGCGCATCAGAAAGTTCATGAAGGCGTAGGCGTTGTCGACGTTGCTCGCATCCCGGGGGATGGCCACCATGTCGTAGAAACTGCCGGCACCTTCCTTGGGAATGCTGTAGTCGATCTTCACCCCGTTGTTGGCTTCTTCAGCCCGGGCGCGGGCTTGCAGCACGTCGCCGGAGTAACCCACGGCCACGCAGATATTGCCGTTGGCCAGGTCCGAGATGTACTTGGAAGAATGGAAGTAGGCCACCGAAGGACGGATCTTCATGAACACGTCCTGGGCCTGGGCGATCTGCTGTTTGTCCTGTGAGTTCACCGGGAAGCCCAGGTAGTGCAGGGCTGCTGGCAGCATTTCGGTCGGCGAGTCGAGGAAGCTGATGCCGCAGGCCTTGAGCTTCTCGGCGTTCTCGGGCTTGAACAGCAGTTCCCAGGAGTTCAGGGGCGCGTCGGTGCCCAGTGTCTGGCGGACTTTTTCCGGGTTGTAGCCGATGCCGATCGATCCCCACATATAAGGGAAGGCGTGGGCGTTGTCGGGGTCGCTGGCGGAGGCGTTTTTCAGCAGCACCGGGTTCAGGTTCTTCCAGTTGGGCAGCTTGGATTTGTCCAGGGGCTGGTAGACCCCGGCCTTGATCTGCTTGGCCAGGAAGCTGTTGGACGGGACCACGATGTCGTAGCCCGACTTGCCGGCCAGCAGCCGTGCTTCCAGGGTTTCATTGCTGTCGAAAACGTCGTAGGTGACGTGGATGCCCGTCTCGGCCTCGAACTTTTTCAGGGTGTCGGGGGCGATGTAGTCCGACCAGTTATAGACGCGCAGCACCTTGTCGTCGGCCTGGGCGCCGCCAGCCATGGCGCCCAACAGGGACAGTGTGAGCAGAGTCCTGCCAAACCTTTTCATGCATCCAACTCCATTTCTTGTTGTGGGGTAAAACGCGACGGCCTAGGCCGTCGCTGGCGTTCGTTGTGGCTGTTTGGGTTGCGCCTGCCAGGTTTCGCTGGCGGTCTGCTCCATGGCTTCCTGAATCGCCCGCTTGCGGTTGGCCTCGGCCTTGCGGCTGAAGTACCAGACCAGGAAGGTTACCAGGGATACCGCCAGCAGGATCAGGCTGGCCACGGCGTTGATCTCCGGCTTGACCCCCAGGCGCACGGCGGAGAACACCTCCATCGGCAGGGTGGTGGAGCCAGGCCCGGAGACGAAGCTGGCGAGCACCAGGTCATCCAGGGACAAGGCGAACGACATCATGCCGCCCGCCGCGAGCGACGGCGCGATCATCGGGATGGTGATCAGGAAAAACACCTTGAACGGCCGCGCACCGAGGTCCATGGCGGCTTCTTCGATGGACAGGTCCAGCTCCCGCAGGCGCGCCGAGACCACCACCGCGACATAGGCGGCGCAGAACGTGGTGTGGGCGATCCAGATCGTCATCAGGCCACGTTCCTGGGGCCAGCCGATCATCTGCGCCATGGCCACGAACAGCAGCAACAGCGACAGGCCGGTGATCACTTCCGGCATCACCAGCGGCGCGGTCACCAGGCCGCCGAACAAGGTCCGGCCCTTGAAGCGGGTGACCCGGGTCAGCACGAAGGCGGCCAGGGTGCCCAGGGCCACGGCGGCCACGGCGGTGTAGCAGGCAATTTCCAGGGAGCGGGCCACCGAGCCCATCAGTTGGGTGTTGTCCAGCAGGCCCAGGTACCACTTGAGCGACCAGCCGCCCCAGACCGTCACCAGCTTGGAGGCGTTGAACGAATAGATCACCAGAATCAGCATCGGCAGGTAGATGAACAACAAGCCGAGCACCAGCATCAGGGTCGAAAAACTGAAACGCTTCATGCCCGTGCCTCCATTTCTTTGGCCTGGCTGCGGTTGAACAGCAAGATGGGAATAATCAGAATCGCCAGCATCACCACCGCCAGGGCGGACGCCACCGGCCAGTCGCGGTTATTGAAGAACTCCTGCCACAGCACGCGGCCGATCATCAGGGTCTCCGGGCCGCCCAACAGTTCCGGGATCACGAACTCGCCGACCACCGGGATAAACACCAGCATGCAGCCGGCGATGATGCCGTTCTTTGCCAGGGGTACGGTGATTTTCCAGAAGTTGTTGAAGTTGCTCGAACCCAGGTCCGAGGCCGCTTCCAGCAGGCTCTGGTCGTGCTTGACCAGGTTGGCGTACAGCGGCAGCACCATGAACGGCAGGTAGGCGTAGACCACGCCGATGTACACCGCGGTGTTGGTGTTGAGGATTTCGATCGGGCTCGAGGTCAGGCCGCTCCACATCAGGAAGGCGTTGAGCAGGCCGTTGTTGCTGAGGATGCCCATCCAGGCATAGACGCGGATCAGGATCGCGGTCCAGGTCGGCATCATGATCAGCAGCAGCAACACGTTTTGCGCTTCCTTGCGCGCCTTGGAAATCGCGTAGGCCATGGGAAAGCCGATCACCAGGCACATCAGGGTGCTGAGCAGGGCGATCTTCAGCGAGCCCAGGTAGGCCGAGATGTACAACTCGTCGGCGCCCAGCAGGCTGTAGTTACCCAGGTTCAGCAGCACCTGGAGTTTCTGGTCGACGAAGCTGTAGATCTGCGAGTAGGGCGGAATCGACACGGCCGCTTCGGAAAAGCTGATCTTCATCACCAGGAAGAACGGCAGCATGAAAAACAGGAACAGCCAGAGGAAGGGAATGCCGATCACCAGCTTGCGACCGCTGGGCAGCACACGGATCAATGCCTGATTGAAAGTGCTCATGGTCGAAGTACTCATGCCCGCAGTACCACGCCGCTGTCGTCTTCCCACCACACGTACACCGTGTCGTCCCAGGTCGGCCGGGCGCCACGGCGTTCGGCGTTGGCCATGAACGACTGGACAATCTTGCCGCTGGGCAGCTCGACGTAGAACACCGAGTGGCCGCCCAGGTAAGCGATGTCATGCACCTTGCCCTGGGACCAGTTGTAGTTGTTCTCGGGCTTGAGGGTGCTGACCAGCATTTTTTCCGGGCGGATGGCGTAGGTCACCGACTTGTCCTGCACCGAGGTGCTGACCCCGTGGCCGACGTAGATCGGCTGCTCCAGCTCGGGGCAGTGGATGATGGCGTGGCCTTCGAGGTCTTCGATCACGGTGCCGTCGAAGGCATTTACGTTGCCGATGAACTCGCACACCAGGCGGCTCACCGGGGCTTCGTAGATGTCCACCGGGCTGCCGATTTGGGCGATCCAGCCCAGGTGCATGATGGCGATGCGCTGGGCCATGGTCATGGCCTCTTCCTGGTCGTGGGTCACCATCACGCAGGTCACGCCCACACGCTCGATGATCTCCACCAGCTCCAGTTGCATCTGCGAGCGCAGTTTTTTATCCAGGGCGCCCATGGGTTCGTCGAGCAGCAGCAGTTTCGGGCGCTTGGCCAGGGAGCGGGCGAGGGCCACGCGCTGGCGCTGGCCGCCGGAGAGCTGGTGGGGTTTGCGCCGGGCGTACTGGGTCATGTGCACCAGCTTGAGCATTTCCTCGACCCGGGCCTCGATCTCGCTGGCCGGCAGGCGGTCCTGCTTGAGGCCGAAGGCAATGTTCTGGGCCACGGTCATGTGCGGGAACAGGGCATAGGACTGGAACATCATGTTGATCGGCCGCTCATAGGGCGGCATATCGGTGATGTCCACGCCATCCAGCAGGATGCGGCCTTCGGTGGGCCGTTCGAAACCGGCGAGCATGCGCAGCAGGGTGGACTTGCCGGAACCGGAACCGCCCAGCAGGGCGAAAATCTCGCCCTGGTGGATCTCCAGGGACACATCGTCCACGGCCACGGTTTCATCGAACTTCTTGGTCACGCGGTCGATCTTCACCAGCACCTTTTGTGGTTGCTGATGACCTTCCAGAGCCTTGCGATAAATGCTGGAGGCGTTTGCCATGTGAAACTCCCAACAGGTCGTCGGGCCAATGTGGCCTGACTTAATAAGGTTGATTGCAAACCCGCACCGTCAGTGCTGTGCAGGTTTATTCGGCGCCGCCGTCCTGGCTGCCTGGGCTTGCTTGTTGTTGTTCGGGTGTTGCCGTTCACGCCGCACGACAGGCGCACACACGTGCGCTCGCCGCGTGGGCAGGGCGTGTCAATCGGTGAAACGAGTGCTTGCAGCCTTGTGCGGGCTGCCTTGTGTTAAAGGGGCTGGCGCTGCGCGGCACGTTGCCGGCAGGCGTTGCCAAAGGCCTGGAAAATACTCAGGTAGGCCGGGTTCGACAGAACCTGCCATTCCGGGTGCCACTGCACGCCGAAGGCAAATGCCTGGCTGTGCTCCACGGAAATGGCTTCGATCAGGCCATCCGGGGCCACGGCCTCGACCCGCAGGCCGTCGCCCAGGCGGTCGATGCCCTGGCTGTGGATCGAGTTGACCTGGATCTCGCCGGCCAGGCCCATGGCCTCGAATACGCCGCCGGGCTGGATCGCCACCGGGTGCGCGGGTGCGTACTGGACGTCGAGGCGTGGGTCGTCGGCTTCGCGGTGGTCCCTATGGCCCGGCAGCTCATGCACCTTCTGGTGCAGGCTGCCGCCAAAGGCCACGTTCATTTCCTGGAAGCCGCGGCAGATACCGAGGATCGGCACGCCGGCTTCCACCGCCGCCCGCAACAGGGGCAGGGTGGTGGCGTCGCGCTGCGGATCATGGGCGGTGCCCGGCGCGCTGGGAGTGCCTTGATAGTGGAAGGGTTCGACATTGGACGGCGAGCCGGTGAACAGCAGGCCATCGACGTAGCGCAGCAGATCCTTGATCTCGCAGAGGTCCGCCAGGGAAGGGATGACCACCGGCAGCCCCAGGGCCGCAACGCTGACAGCACGCAAGTACTTGTCGCCGCTGACATGGTAAGGGTGCAGGCCAATCTCTTTGACGCACGCAGTAACACCGATCAATGGCTTGAGTGCCATTTTTATCACCTCGAAATTCACGCTGGAACGAGTTTTTCCAGAGCTTATCCTCGTTGATTTTAATTAACAACTTTCCTGTAAAAAATTCTAAACGCTGATGAGTGCGATTGGCTTGATTGGCGGGGTGTGTGCCCTGTATTGGCTTGATTGGTGTCAATATAATTAACGAAATGCCCCAGGTGTTCGCTATTGACTTCACTTTGCCTTTCGGATTGACTGCTGTAACGAAACAGCTTTGAACATAATAATTAACACAATAGGTGCATCATGTCGGTCCCACTGCGTGCCGTTCAGCTCAACGAAGCCAACGCCTTTCTGAAGAAACACCCTGAGGTCCTTTACGTCGATCTGCTGATTGCAGACATGAACGGCGTGGTGCGCGGCAAGCGCATCGAACGCACGGCGCTGCACAAGGTGTATGAAAAAGGCATCAACCTCCCGGCCTCGTTGTTCGCCCTGGACATCAACGGCTCCACCGTGGAAAGCACCGGCCTGGGCCTGGACATCGGCGACTCCGACCGCATCTGCTACCCGATCCCCGACACCCTGAGCATCGAGCCCTGGCAGAAGCGCCCCACCGCGCAACTGTTGATGACCATGCATGAACTCGAAGGCCAGCCATTCTTCGCCGACCCGCGGGAAGTGCTGCGCCAGGTGGTGAGCAAGTTCGACGAACTGGGCCTGACCATCTGCGCCGCGTTCGAGCTCGAGTTCTACCTGATCGACCAGGACAACGTGAACGGCCGTCCGCAAGCGCCGCGCTCGCCCATCTCCGGCAAGCGCCCGCATTCGACCCAGGTCTACCTGATCGATGACCTCGACGAATACGTCGATTGCCTGCAAGACATCCTTGAAGGCGCGAAAGAGCAGGGCATCCCCGCCGACGCCATCGTCAAGGAAAGCGCCCCGGCGCAGTTCGAGGTCAACCTGCACCACGTCAGCGACCCGATCAAAGCCTGTGACTACGCGGTGCTGCTCAAGCGCCTGGTGAAAAACATCGCCTACGACCACGAGATGGACACCACCTTTATGGCCAAGCCCTACCCGGGCCAGGCCGGTAATGGCTTGCACGTGCACATCTCGATCCTCGACAAAAAGGGCAACAACATCTTCGCCAGCGAAGACCCCGAGACCAACGACGCCCTGCGCCACGCCATCGGCGGCGTGTTGGAAACCCTGCCGGCGCAGATGGCCTTCCTGTGCCCGAACGTCAACTCCTATCGCCGCTTCGGCGCGCAGTTCTATGTGCCGAACTCGCCGAGCTGGGGCATCGACAACCGCACCGTGGCCGTACGCGTGCCCACCGGTTCGGCGGATGCCGTGCGCATCGAGCATCGGGTGGCCGGCGCCGATGCCAACCCTTATCTGTTGATGGCTTCTGTGCTCGCCGGTATTCACCACGGCCTGACCAACAAGATCGAGCCGGGGGCGCCGGTCGAAGGCAACTCCTACGAGCAGAACGAACAAAGCCTGCCCAACAACCTGCGCGACGCCCTGCGCGAGCTGGACGACAGCGAGGTCATGGCCAGGTACATCGACCCGCTGTACATCGACGTGTTTGTGGCGTGTAAGGAAAGCGAGCTGGCCGAGTTCGAGAACTCGATCTCCGACCTTGAGTACAACTGGTACCTGCACACGGTCTGACGGCCCTCCCACTTTTTGCGTTGAGCACTGCATATGACCAAGCATCGCAATGACTGGGAGCAGCACTTCCAGTCCCTGAACCTTGAAGGCCGGGCTTTTATCGACGGTGAGTACCTTTGGGCCGCCAGTGGCGAGACCTTTGACAGCATCAGCCCGGTGGACGGTCGGTTTCTGGCGAAGGTCGCCAGTACCGATGCCGCCGACGCCGACGCAGCAGTGAGTGCTGCACGCCGGGCGTTCGAGTCCGGGGTCTGGCGCTTGCAGGCCCCGGCGGCGCGCAAGCGGGTGCTGATCCGTTTTGCCGAGCTGATCCTTGAGCATCAGGAAGAACTGGCGCTCCTGGAGACCTTGGACATGGGCAAGCCGATTGGCGACTCCATGGCCATCGACGTGCCGGCCACCGCCAACGCGATCCGCTGGAGCGCCGAGGCCATCGACAAACTCTACGACGAAGTGGCGCCCACGCCCCACGACCAGTTGGGCCTGATCACGCGCGAACCCTGCGGCGTGGTGGCGGCCATCGTGCCGTGGAACTTCCCGATGATCATGGCCAGTTGGAAGTTCGCTCCGGCCCTGGCGGCGGGGAACTCGTTCATCCTCAAGCCTTCGGAAAAGTCACCGCTGAGCGCCATTCGCCTGGCCCAGCTGGCACTCGATGCCGGCATTCCCCCGGGCGTGTTCAACGTGCTGCCGGGCTACGGCCACACCGTCGGCAAGGCCCTGGCCCTGCATATGGATGTGGACGTGCTGGCCTTTACCGGTTCCACCGGGGTGGCCAAGCAACTGCTGGCGTATTCCGGCCAGAGCAATATGAAACGGGTGTGGCTGGAGGCCGGTGGCAAGAGCCCCAACGTGGTGTTCGCCGATGCCCCGGACCTGCGCGCGGCCGCAGAAGCGGCAGCGGCCGGGATTGCCTTCAATCAGGGCGAAGTCTGCGTGGCCGGTTCGCGGCTGTTGGTGCAGCGTTCGATCCGCGAGCAATTCATCCCGTTGCTGGTGCAAGCGCTCCAGGCCTGGAAACCGGGGCATCCCCTGGACCCGGCGACCAAGGTCGGTGCGGTGGTCGATCAGCGGCAACTGGACAACGTGTTGCGCTATATCGAGATCGGCAAGGAGCAGGGCGCCCAGCTATTGGTCGGCGGCCAGCGCACCCTGCAAGACACCGGCGGCCAGTACGTCGAACCGACGATTTTCGACGGCGTGACCAACGCCATGACCATCGCTCGCGAGGAAATCTTCGGCCCGGTGCTGTCGCTGATCAGCTTCGACACCGAAGAAGAAGCGCTGGCGATCGCCAACGACAGCATCTTCGGTCTGGCGGCGGCGGTGTGGACCGCCAACCTCAGCCGCGCTCACCGCTTTGCCCGGGGCCTGCGCGCCGGCAGCGTGTGGGTCAACCAGTACGACGGCGGTGACATGACCGCGCCGTTCGGCGGCTTCAAACAGTCGGGCAATGGCCGCGACAAGTCGCTGCACGCCTTTGACAAGTACACCGAGCTCAAAGCCACCTGGATCAAGCTCTAAGCCCAAATAACAACGGCGATTGCCGGCCCGCGCCGGCCAGTCGCCCGGGAGTCCGAACCATGCAACCCCATGTAAACAGCTACTACGCCGCGACCCGCAACCACACCGGCGACTTCCCCGTGCTTGAAGAGCTGGTGGAGTGCGATGTCTGTGTCATTGGCGCCGGCTACACCGGCCTGTCGTCGGCGCTGTTCCTGGCTGAAGCCGGCTACAGCGTCACCGTGCTCGAAGCGGCCAAGGTCGGCTTTGGCGCCAGCGGGCGCAACGGCGGGCAACTGGTCAACTCCTACAGCCGTGACGTGGATGTGATCGAACAGCGCTACGGCGAAAAGAGCGCCGAAATCCTCGGCAGCATGATGTTCGAAGGCGCCGATATCATTCGCCAGCGCATCCAGCACTACGACATCCAGTGCGACTACCGCCCGGGCGGGATCTTCGCCGCGCTGAACAAAAAGCAACTCAAGGGCCTGGCAGAACAGAAAAGCAGTTGGGAGCGCTATGGCCACCGCAATCTGCAACTGCTCGACGCCAAGGACATGGCGCGTGAAGTGGGCTGTGAAAATTACGTCGGCGGCCTGCTGGACAAGCAGGGCGGTCACGTCCATCCGCTGAACCTGGCCCTGGGCGAAGCCAGCGCCATCATTGGCCTGGGCGGCAAGATCTTCGAACAATCGGCGGCCGAGGAAATCACCTACGGCGAACCCAACGTGGTGCGCACGGCCAAGGGCGTGGTCCGCGCCAAGTACCTGCTGATCGCCGGCAACGCCTACCTGCCGCAAAACCTCGACCCACGGGTGACCCGCAAAAGCATGCCCTGCGGCTCGCAGATCGTGGTCACCGAGCCACTGTCGGAAAAAGTCGCGCGAAGCCTGATCACTAACAATTACTGCGTCGAAGACTGCAACTATCTGCTCGACTATTACCGCCTGACTGCTGACAACCGTCTGTTGTATGGCGGTGGCGTGGTCTATGGCGCCCGCGAGCCGGACGACATCGAACAGCTGATCCGGCCGAAGATCCTCAAGACCTTTCCGCAGCTGAAGAACGTCAAGATCGACTACCGCTGGACCGGCAACTTCCTGCTGACCATGTCGCGCATGCCGCAGTTTGGCCGGATCGAAAAGAACGCCTACTACATGCAGGGCTACAGCGGGCACGGCGTCACCTGTTCGCATCTGGCGGGCAAGCTGATCAGCGAAGTGATTCGCGGTGATGCCGAACGTTTCGACGCCTTCGCCTCCCTGCCACACATGCCGATGTTCGGTGGCCGCACCTTCCAGGCGCCGTTGACGGCCATGGGCGCCGCCTACTACGCCCTGCGCGACCGCTTCGGTATCTGACCCTGTAGCTGCTGCCGAGCTCGCGAGGCCCTGCCAGGCACCGCGACCTATCAGGCAAACACGTATCGCCAGCCCCGGCTCGTGCAGCCTTCGGCAGCGGCTACAGCTGTAGCCGTTGCTGAGCCCGCGAGGCTGCGCCGGCCCTGTCAGGCACCCTGGCCCATCAGAAACACAAGCATCGCCAACCCGCCCAGCGCAACCTATCGGCCGTGGCTACGGGCTTTCTTTTTGCGTATTCAGCATCGCTACAGCTCCACCCACAAACGTGATTTAATAGCCGCCTTTCAGGTTCCAGGGGCCGGCAATCGGCGAATTTCGCCACATGGCCCGCCCGCACCCGCCCCGGCTCCTGCAGAGCCATCGCAACCGATAAACGCAGCTACAGCCACCCCTTATGTAAGGCAGCTATGGACACGGGCACCCGACTCAAACTCGTTCGCGAAAGCTACAAACTCTCCCAGCGCGAGCTGGCCCGGCGTAGCGGCGTGACCAACGCCACCATCTCCCTGATCGAACAGAATCGCGTCAGCCCCTCCGTCAGTTCCCTGAAAAAGCTGCTGGAAAGCATCCCCATGTCCCTGGCGGACTTTTTCACCTTCGACCAGCCGCCACGGGAACACCAATACATCTTCCGCGCCAACGAACAGCCCGACCTGGGCCGCGACGGCCTGCGCCTGCTGCTGGTGGGCGCACCGATCCCCAGCCGCCAGATGCGCTTTCTGCGCGAACAATACGCCCCCGGCGCCAGCTCCGGCGAAGAGCCGATCGTGCATGCCGAAGGCGAGGAGTGCGGCCTGGTCACCCGTGGCACCGTCGAGCTCACCGTCGATGGCCAGGTCAGCGTATTGAACCCGGGGGATGGCTATTACTTCCCCACCACCTTGCCCCACAGGTTTCGCAATATCGGGCAGGATGAGGCGGAAATCATCAGCGCGAATACGCCGGCGAACTTCTAGCTAGAGGGCTGCAGCGCAGCTCGCTGGGCACTCGTGACGAGGGAGCTTGCTCCCGCTGGGCGCTCGGCGCCCCTAATCCAGGCACCGCGCGCGATCAGGCATGCCACGTGCTCGACGCAAATGCCGCTTCCAGCGCAAGCGGCACATCACTCAAGTTCAATCGTCCAGGTTACCCATGGCCGTGGTATTGAACCCGCCATCCACGTACATGATTTCCCCGCTGATGCCCGAAGCCAGATCCGAGCACAGGAAGGCGCCGGCGTTGCCGACTTCTTCGATAGTCACATTGCGGCGCAGGGGCGTTTGCGCCTCGTTGGCGGCGAGCATTTTGCGGAAGTTTTTGATCCCGGAAGCAGCGAGGGTGCGGATCGGGCCTGCCGATACCGCGTTGACGCGGGTGCCTTCCGGGCCGAGGCTGCCGGCCAGGTAGCGCACGCCGGCTTCCAGGCTGGCCTTGGCCATGCCCATGACGTTGTAGTTGGGCATGGTGCGCTCGGCGCCCAGGTACGACAGGGTCAACAGGCTGCCGTTACGGCCCTTCATCATCGGCCGTCCGGCCTTGGCCAGGGCGATAAAGCTGTAGGCGCTGATGTCGTGGGCAATGCGGAAGCCGTCGCGGGTGGTGGCTTCGGTGAAGTCGCCGTCCAACTGGTCGCCAGGCGCAAAACCCACCGAGTGCACGATGCAGTCCAGCGCATCCCATTGCTGGCCCAGCTTCTCGAAGACCTGGGCGATGTCCTCGTCGCTGGCCACATCGCAAGGGAAGCACAGCCCTGGGTTGGAGCCCCACTCAGTGGCGAACTCCTCCACGCGGCCGCGAAGCTTTTCGTTCTGATAGGTGAAGGCCAGCTCGGCGCCTTCGCGATGCATGGCCGCGGCAATGCCCGACGCAATGGATAACTTGCTGGCGACACCGACGATCAGAACGCGTTTGCCTGTGAGAAAACCCATGTGTTGCTCCTTGAAAAATCGCTTTTGTAACCGCTGCCAGGCGCACTCAACAGGCCTTGAACGGCGGCACGTTATTGCCAGCATGCAGGAATTCATGCCGCTGTTCGGCCGCTGGAGTTCCATAAGGAAGCGAACCGGTTGCTGCGATCGCAGACCCTTAAAGGGGCCATGAAAGCGAGAGTGGTGAATGCTGCAACAGGGCTATGACGGAGGAAAGTCGCACTGAGTTACACGGGGTGCGTTGTGATCTTGGTCAGGCTTTGCGTGGCTGATGACGATTGGGGATGCTTTGCAGGATCGCCACGGCACGTTAAGGCTTTCCTTAAGATGGTGGTGTTTTTCGCAGAGATAGGGTTTGGCTGAAACTATTGAGTTTTAATGTCGGGCGGGGGCGCAGTACGGATGCACTCACGGCTCTTGAGTGCGATGTTGCGGGGCACAAGCGTGTGTGAATAGGTGTCTGGTCAGACGAGATGCTGTCTATCTCGGGTGTGAGTGGTTGGGTGCTCTTACCGGCGTCGGTATTTGCCAGCGGTGTGGCGGCAACTGCTGATCCAGGCAGTGCCGCCGCTTGCAACCTAGGACTTGAACCGCCCCACCAGTCCATTCAACTCTTGCGACAGTTGCGACAGCCGGCCCGAATCTTCCTGCGCCGAATGGGCCAGGGTTTCCACCAGTCGCGCTTCGTCGTAGATCTGTTGGATATGCCGGTTGATCTCTTCGGCGACGCTGTGTTGTTCCTCGGCGGCGGCGGAGATTTGCAGATTCTGGTCGCGGATTTCATTGACCGACAACTGGATGCCTTCAAAGCTGTCGCGGGCGTTTTCGATGGACGACACGCTGGCGCGGGACAGGTCGAGGCAGCTTTCCATCTTCTGTGAGACTTCCTGGGTCTTGCTGCCGAGGGTGCCCAACAGTTGGTCGATTTCCCCGGTGGAGTCGGAGGTGCGCTTGGCCAGGGCCCGCACCTCGTCGGCCACTACGGCAAAACCGCGGCCTTGATCACCAGCCCGGGCGGCCTCGATGGCTGCGTTGAGGGCCAGCAGATTGGTCTGTTCGGCGATGGCGCGGATGGTGCCGAGGATCTGGTTGATGCTGCGGCTGCCGGCTTCCAGCTCGACCATGGCCTGGGACGACTCGGTCAGGCGGCTGCCCAGGCGGTTGACGTTTTCCGTGGTCAGCTCGATCTGCTGTTTGCCCTCGGCCACCCGACGGTGCCCGCTCTCGGCGGATTCGGCGGCATGGCTGCACGAACGGGCCACTTCGTTGGCGGTGGCGACCATTTCGTTGAAGGCCGTGGACACCAGTTCCACCGCCTCGCGCTGACGCCCGGCGGCGTCGTTCATATTGTGGGCCACCTCGCTGTTGACCCGGGACGCATCCTGCAGATTGGTCGAGGCGGCGCCGATGTGCTGGATCAGTTGGCGGATGGCGGCCAGGAATTTGTTGAACCAGCCGGCCAGTTCCGCGGTTTCGTCCTTGCCCTGGACCACCAGGTCACGCCGCAAGTCGCCCTCGCCCTGGGCGATGGACTGCAAACCGGTGCTGACCTGGCCGATGGGCTTGACGATGACCTTGGAGAACGCCGCCGCCAGCAGGGCGAAGATCAGCGCCAGCACCACCACGATAATCGCGGTGAGGTAGGTCATGCGCGTCGCCGCAGCCATGACTTCGCTGTACTCGATCAGGCCGACGTAGCGCCAGCCCAGGCCCGGCGAAGTCCAGATATTGGCCATGTAGCGCACGCCGTCGATTTCCACCTCGGTAGAGCCCTGCGGGGTGGCAGCCAGATGCGCATAGGGCGCGCCCAGGTCCTTGAGCTGCTTGAAGCTGTGCTTGGCGTCGCGTGGGTCGACCAGCACGGTGCCGTCCTCGATCAGCATTACGTAGCCGCTTTCGCCGAGCTTGATGCTCTTGACCAGTTCCGTGAGGTTTTTCAGGGAGACGCTCACCACGAACACGCCCTTGGCTTTGCCCGCGTTGTCGAGCAGGGCCCGGGCGGTGCCGACCAGGGCCACATCGTCCTTGTCATAGTAATAGGCGGGGGTGCGCACGGTTTGCCCCGGGCTGGCCATAGCGGCCTTGTACCAGGGGCGCGCGCGCGGGTCGTACTTGGCCAGTTGCGGGTCGTCCGGCCATTTGGCGTAGGTGCCGTCTTCCAGGCCGATGGACAGGATCGCCGCCGCCGGGTGGGTCTTGCCAAAGCGCGCAAACTGCTCGATCACCTGGCGGGCTGCGTCAGGCAGGGGCTGACTGGCGGCATCGGCGGCCTGGTAGTCCTTCAGGCTCGCCACCGAGGTGTATACAGGATCGCTCGCCATCTGATCGACGTTCTGCTGGCTGGCGTCGAAAAATTGCCGGATATTGCCGTCAATCTGGCGGATTTCCCGGGTGCTGCCATCGATGAATTGATCCACCGCCTGGGTCCGGCTGTTGAGCACGGAAATCAGCGCAACCAGGCTGACCGGGATAAAGGCGACTGAGACGAAAGCGAGCACGAGCTTATTTTTTATTTTCATGACGACAACCATCAGCGGGGAGGGCAGCGCAAATGGCCGGGGGAATAACACGAATGGCTATTTGCTATCACCTACTGTGTCGGCCCGATGGGGGTAAATCTTTAACCGGTTTTTGTGTACAACCCGTCCGGCATGCCAGCGGGACGGTGGCAGGTCGGGTATCCGGGGCGTTTCAGCGATTCGCGCTGAGGGTCGACGGCGTGTGGTTGGGCAAGCCCGCCAGGTACTGGCGAATCTGCCGGGCACCCCGCAGGTGAACCACCGGCACTCCAGGGCCGATGGCCTGGCGCGCGGCTTCGATTCCGGGCCGTTGCCGCTGCTCAAAATTCCAGACGTAACTCAGAAAGGCCAGGAACTCCCGGTCCAGCTTCTCGCTGCAGCCCGCCGGAAGATCGGACCGTGGGCGGTTCAACAGGCTGCGCAACAACACCCGGCGCCAGCAGGTCAGGCGCGGGGTGTCGAGCCAGATGATCAGGTCGGCGCGGGGCAGCCGCAGGTCGAAGGTGCGTCGTGCATAGTTGCCTTCGCAGACCCAGGCGTCTGCCGCCACCGCTTGGCGAACCCGGGTGCGAAATGTCTCGGCATCTGGCTCGACCCAGCCGGCCTCCCAGAACAGGGTGTCCAGGTGCACCACGGGATGGCCCAGGCGTGTGCCCAGTGCTCGCGCCAGGGTCGATTTGCCACTGCCTGAGTTGCCTAAAATCACGATGCGCTGCATGAGCCGGTCCTTGCTGCAAAAAGCCGGCGATTGTAATCACCTTGGCGAGGCGGGTCACTGAGTCGATCGGTCTGGCGTTGTGAGGGCGGAGCAGGCCGTCCGCGTTCAATCCATCAGCCAATCCCAGAGGCGTCCGGCCGCGTAGGCCGCGCCCGCCGCCAGCGCCACAGTTGCGACGGCCGGGGCGAGCGCCGCGCCGCTGGCAATGCCTGCTACGCCAAGCCCTGTAGCGGCCAGGCCGGAAACGCCGCCGGTGCCGATCAGGCCGGTGGCAGTGCCCACCGCGCCCCTGGCCAGGGTTTGGCCGACCAGGGAGCGAGCGGCCTGATTGGCAATGGTTTGGGTCGCCTGCCCGGCAATCAGATTGCGCGCAGCGGCCGTTGAACCCTTGGCGACCAATGAGGTGACGGCCTGCTTTGTTGCGTCCTCGGCCGCTTTGCGCGTAAACAGCTGCGTGGCCAGGGTCGCGCCGACGCGCATGGTTGCAGCCTCGACCTGCTCGCTGCTATGCAGGTCAGTCACGCACCAGTTGGCAAAGTGCTCGCAGTTGTTGAACAGGATGTTGTACTGATCTTCACCCAGTCTGGAGCGCGCACGACGGCAAATGGTGGGGCCGCTGAAATAGGTCTTCTTGTAGGTCCTGACTCGGGGTTTCTTGTCTTGGCAGAACGCTGCAAGGCTGGTGGACTCGATGCAGCCTTTATCGATGCCCGAAGCCATGCCGGAATAATGGATCACACGCTTTCTGCCGACGTAAATCCCGTGGTGGGTGTACACGCCTCGACCGACAACCAAATGCGTTCCAGTAGGGTAGGTATCCATGTAAGGCTCCACATTCAGTGTCTGGCGTGAGGGTGCGGTTCTGCATCAGCGGCCTTTTTACCTGGCGGCAAGCGGAGCAGTAAAGCGGTCTTTGCCGTCGCAGGTGCACTCGTGGCGTTCCAGTTCGGCCTCGCAGGCATAGAGCTCGCTGTCGCCAATCCAGTGTTCGGCACCACACCGGCATGCCGCGTGCCGGACTGAGACGCCTGAGTATTTTGAGTGGGGGCAGGTAAAGCCGGAGCGTGATGGAGTTTGCTATTGGGTGGGGGAGGAGTCGGGGGCGAGGCCGCTCAAGCGGAACGCTGAGCGATTGCCAGGAGTATGCCGAAGCTCACAAGCAGACCGCCAAACCCTCGGTCAATCCATTGCCGTGAAGCCATCAACTTCTCGCGCATTTTCCCGGTTGAGAAACACAACGCGACCAGGCCGAACCAGACCAGGTGCGCACTCGCGATGAAGAGGCCGTATGCCACTTGCACCGTCAAGGCGGTATCCGGACGTACCACACCCATGAACAGACTGACGATGAAGATCGATGTTTTGGGATTCAACGCATTGGTGAGAAACCCCATGCGCAGAGCGGCCAGATCCGAGATTGCCGGTGGCGGTGCGTTTAGCTGTTCGCTCGCTGGCCCGGAGCGGATCATCTTGATACCCAGATAGACGAGGTACGCAGCACCAGCGAGCTTGAGTGCATTGAACAGCCAGGGCGTCTGCTGCAGAACCCACCCCAGCCCGAGCAATGTGTAGCAGACGTGGACCAGAACCCCGGCTCCAATTCCCACGGCAGTCAGCAAGCCGGCCCGGCGCGACAGCAGCAACCCGTTGCGTGAAACCATGGCGAAGTCTGGCCCCGGACTGATGCAGGCGAGTAGTGTAATAGTGATCACTGCTATCCATTCGCTCATGCTGAGCCCTTGCGTTGTTATGATGGAAAGCAATGTTTACAGATCATTTTCCTGGGCGCTAACGATGATTTCTGATGAAAAAGGTGATTTTGACTCACGAATCAGTGAGGCACGAATGCCTTCTCTGCTCGCATTGCGTTGTTTCGAGTCAGCCGCACGCTTCGAAAGCTTTGCCCGTGCCGCCCGCGAATTGCACCTGACGCCCGGTGCCATCAGCCGTGCCGTACGTTTGCTTGAAGAGGACCTGGGCGTTGATCTGTTCGAGCGTCGCAGCCGCAGGGTTTATCTGACGCAAGCGGGAAAGCGCCTGGCGAATGCGGTGAGTGAGGGGCTCGGGATAATGAGCCAGGCAGTTCGTGAGATACGCAGCGAAGCCCGGCGTGCTCGTGTGCTTGTTCTGTCGTGCGAGCCGACGTTGCTGATGCGCTGGTTGATCCCTCGATGGAGCGACTTCCAAAAAAGACATCAAGGGCAGGACATCCACCTGGTGGCCGGTGGTGGCTGTTTCTCGTTTGACCACGGCATAGACTTGGCCATTCGTCGAGACGATTTTCCTCGGCCGCCCGCCTACCATGCCGAGACCCTGTTCACTGAGAAGGTTGGTCCTGTATGTCGGCCTGAAAGGGTCGGCCAATGGTTTGGCAAAGCCAGAAAGGGTCTGAGCCCCACGGCGCCATTGCTGCGGACTGCCAGCAGACCTGACGCCTGGCAGGAGTGGGCCGGAGCAAAAGGACTCAGCCTTGCAGTGGCGCAGATACAGACCTTCGAGCACTTCTATTTCAGCATCCAGGCGGCGGTTGCGGGCCTTGGGGTTGCCATCGGCCCGTGGCATCTGGTGCGCGACGATGTTCAGAGCGGTGTTTTGGCCGCACCGCTGGGATTTGTCGAGGATGGCTCTCGCTATTGCCTGTTCTCTCCCGCAGCGCTTAAGCAGGGCAGCCTGGAAATGGATTTGCTCAGATGGTTGCAGGCCGTGGAGTGAAGGGCGGGTGTGCTTCAACGGTCTGCCTGCCAGGCACCGGCATCGCCATTGCAGGGGTCTTATTGCCCAACCTGAAACCGACCTTGAGCAAACACGGCTAGGCGCGTTGAGGCTGCGATAGACGACTCTATTGGCGACCGTAATTCCAGGAGCTTTTCCAGTGTCTGACATGCCGATCCATTTCGCTTACACAAAACGCTTCAACGCCGTGCTCGCCTACATTGATGCCAATCTCGAAGGTGACCTGTCGGTGAAGACGTTGAGCCATGTGGCGAACTTTTCGGCGTTTCATTTCCATCGGCAATTCACCACGTTCGTTGGCGTACCTGTCTCACGTTATGTGCAACTGATGCGACTACGACGTGCGGCACATCGCCTGGCCTCCCTCGTGGGTCACTCGGTACTGGACGCCGCAATCGGTGCCGGCTTTGAAAGTCCCGAGGCATTTTGCAGGGCGTTCAGACGGGCGTTCGGTACGACGCCTAGCGCGTTCAGGAAGGAGCCGAACTGGCAAGTCTGGAGTGCGGTCTTCGCCATCCCTCACTTTTCTAGGACGATCATCATGCAAGTACGAATCGTAGATTTCCCTGAAGTCAAAGTAGCAGCGCTTGAGCACTGCGGACCTGCCGGGCTGGTCAATGAGAGCGTGGGCACGTTCATCAAATGGCGTATGCAGAGCGGACAGTTGCCGGTGGCATCGAGTCGCACCTTTGGCATTCCCTACAACAATCCCGATACGACACCTGCACACGCATTCCGCTTCGCTATCTGCGGCGAGATTCACGAGGCCGTGGCGCCGAATGAGTTCGGCGTGCACGAGAGTGTCATACCTGCCGGGCGCTGCGTCGTGGTGCGACACATCGGGTCGCCGGACCACATCGGCGAAACGATTTATCCGATTTACCGTGATTGGCTTCCTGCCAGCGGCGAGGAGCTTCGTGATCATCCGCTGTTCTTCCACTACCTGAGCGCCTACCCCGAGACACCGCAGGATCAATGGCAAACAGACGTGTATGTTCCGCTGCAATAGCGGAGTAAGTCGCTTTCAACCCTGAGCGGGCGTTGACGGATGTTTGTTCAGGGGGGAAAGGTGCCGTGCTCGACTGATTGCTTTCGGCCAGAAGGAGGCCTTCGAAGGCGTCTAGAAAATTAGGCGTGATTCGCGGCGATACTGCATTCCTGACAGGAATGCCCCCATAAAAAACGTGAATTTTATTTGAAGCGCCGGATCCTTTAGCGTGTTCCATTCTGCATATGGAGATGTCGCTATGAATGACTCGAAACTACGCCTTTACGTTGATGCTCAATTCACCAGCCCCTACGCGCTGTCATGCTTTTTGACACTTAGAGAAAAGGGAATTGAGTTCGAAATGACTACCTTGAACTTGGAAGCACTGGAGAATCAGTCGAACGACTATGCCCGTCTTTCGCTGACTCAGAGAGTGCCCACCCTCGTACATGGCGACTTTGCGTTGTCAGAATCATCGGCAATCACTGAATACCTAGAAGATGTGTTCCCCCAGGCACCTGTTTACCCACAGCACCCACAGAAGCGCGCCGTGGCGAGGCAAGTTCAAGCGTGGCTACGCAGTGATTTGCTCCCCATCCGCCAGGAGCGCTCTACGCTTGTTGTGTTCTATGGCCTCAAATACGGCCCTTTGTCAGCGTCGGCCGAGTCTGCCAAGCAAAAGTTAGTGGATGTCGCTCAATGGCTGCTGACCGGCAGTCCAGACTACCTTTTTGGTCAATGGTCTATCGTCGATATTGATCTCGCGTTAATGCTGAACCGATTGATACTCAATGGGGATACTGTACCCGCTCAACTGGAAGATTACGCTCAGCGTCAATGGCAACGCCCGACCGTGCAAGAGTGGATCAAGCTGCAACGGCCTCAAATATAGCGGTACTCACATGGCCGATTGCTGCTGCCCACAACCGAATGCGGACGCTGGCCAGCATGTGTCTAAGGGAGGTGCATTAGCACGTCCCAGTGAGCGAGGCGAACGGTTTGAACCAGTTGTTATGCATGTTTTACTAGCCGTTTCTTTAGGTGATACAGGTTAGTCCCGATTGGTCGATCCTCAAGAACACCATAAACTTCATACCCATGCTGCTCGTAGAACTGTTTAGCATCAACGGTTTTTAAGAATGCAACGACTGCCCCATTGTTGGCTCCAATCGCTTCTGCTTTTTCCAATAGCATAGAGCCTATTTTTCTACCGCGATGAGATGCCTTAACCCAAAAAGTATCTATTTCCAAGCCGTCCCAGTAACAATTACAGCTTATTGCCCCGATGTAGTCGCCTACTTCATCGTGTGCAACCACCATAAATATTTTATCTTCCGATTCCGGTGATAGATTTGGATATTGAATTCGAAGGTATTCTGAAAATCTATCATTCAGAACGCCTTTCTCCTTTTCTGTTGGAGAATCCAATATATCAATCTTTATTTCCAATTTATTACTCCTTCTATTCAGCGTTGAGGTGGCGCACGACTTTTGGTGTAAAAATTAATCTTGCGACATGCGATGCCTCATAACATTCCATGTTCATGCGTAATCCCTTGAGTCATCAAAAAGTCGAGTCTGTAAACGCGACATCAAGAAGAGGAAATCGGCACATTTTTTTGCACAATACTGACGCATTAGCTGCGTGTCTATGCTCTGCTTTTGGCCGAAAACAGTCAGTCGAGAGCACCCGCTTTCAATCCGAAGTGGACGTTATCCAAACCTGTTCTCCCGGCATCACGATCTTCGACTCGATCTTTTTGCCCATATCTGACTGTTCGCCGCAGACGCTTGCTCTTCAGTTGAAAGGCTTTCCGAGGGTTGCCTAACCATCGAGTCTTGCCTTTCTGGCAGGGACAGACTGACGCCAGTCAACTTGCTCAGTCGTCGGCTTCCGGCGCCGGCTCGGGGTCTTGAGGGCGGGTCCGATAGGTTTTGTAAATCTGCTGAACCTGTGGGTTGTCCAGGCTCTCGTAGGTGATGCCGTCCTTGTCGAGCCCATCAAGACCGCTTATACCGCCGATCAACTGCGGCCACTGGTCGCGGCTTTTTATGGCCGTCACGAACGGTTTCAGGTAATGGTCGAGATGTCCTTTGAAAGGTTCTCGAATTTCGTCGCTCAGTGCTTGCAGGTAATGATCTTTGTTCGTTTTAGACCAATCGATAGCGAATCCGGCTCGATAGCAGAGCTCCATAAAAACGAGCAGGAGGGTACGTTCGTTGCCATCGAGGAAGGGGTGGGCGAACGCCAACTGGCCCATGACCTCTCCTGGTTTTTCCTGGGACCTGTTCGTGTCTGCCGCCAGCTCGAGCGCGTAGTCGATGGACCTTTTGATGAGTTCAGGTCGCTCGAAGGCGGTGCTGTGTGGATGGTCGAATACGCCTTTGAATACGGCTAGATGGGGAAGCAGTGTATTGCGATTTTTTCCAGCTCAACGATAAAACCCGCCAAACAGGATCTTGTGGACCTTGAGTACGGTTTTGTTGCCTGGTGGCTTCTTTCTGGCCAAGTGCGAAAGAGCTTCTTCGATATTGAGTTCGAAGACAAAGTGTTCCGACTTTTTGACCTCGACTGGGTCTTTGAGGCGTTGGCGATTTCGAAGATAGCCGGCGGTTTCGAAATCACCGAAAGGATCGAAGATCATGCGCTGAGTTTCTTTTCCGCCTGCCTCTTTTCCTGGAGTTAGCGTTTCTGAAGTGCACGCGTTTTTGCCTTGCTCAGCACGCCTCTCTTTTTGAGATTGACCAGCATTCGCTCAATGCTGTCCAGCTCGACCTTGTCGCCGGCAAGGCGGGTGATGGTAATTGCCATGCAACTCATGCTGTCGGGCTCAGTGGTGATGTTGTGAGCCTTGGCCACTGGCAACGTCAGTAACGGCGGTTTTGCTCGTTGGATAACCCTCCATTCGCCGCCAACTCATAGCACCAAAGCCTGCCTATTCATATTTGTGTCCGGTTTGATGCCGTCTCGATTTGTTACGTGATCAACAGAGGGTACGGGCGATGTGAAGTGTCCTGCTTGCGCGGCTCGCCACTGGCAGTCTGGGGTCGTTTGCAGCCTTGAACAGCCTACGACCTCCATTGCTCCCCCTATACAACCCCCACCCTCGAACCATAAAATGAGAAGCATTATCATTAATGTGAATCTCCCATGCACGACACCAGCCTTTTCTCGCCCGTCGCCCAGTTGTATGTGAACCATCACGGCTGGCTGCGGGGGTGGTTGCATCGGCGGCTGGGGCACAGCGCCGATGCCGAGGATTTGGCGCATGACACCTTTATTCGCGTGTTGCGCTCCCAGGAGGATGTGCGTGAGTTGCGCCAGCCCATGGCGTTCCTGGCGACCATTGCCAATGGCTTGCTGATTAATCGCTGGCGACGTCAGGCCATCGAGAAGGCGTATCTGGAGGCGTTGGCGGCGCGGCCGGAGACGTACGAGCCTTCGCCGGAAGAGCGGCATGTGATGATCGAGACCCTGTTGCAGCTCGATTCGTTGCTGGTGGGGTTGTCGATGCGGGTGCGGCAGATTTTCTTTTTGTCCCAGCTCGATGGTTTGACCTATCCGCAGATCGCCGCGCAGTTGAGCCTGAGCGTCGCGCAGGTGCAGCGGGCCATGGGCAAGGCGTTCAGTGTCTGTTATGCGAGCCGTTTTGAATGAGTGAGGCGGCGGTTGATCCCCGGGTGCGCGATTGCGCCATCGATTGGATGGTGCGCATGCAGTCGGGGCTGATGGGCGCTGCCGATCAGCAGGCGCTGGAGCAGTGGCGACAGGCGAGCGCCGAACATGAATATGCCTGGCAGCGGGTCAGCAGCTTGTCGCTGTTGTTGCAGCCGGGAGCGAATCTGCTGGGCGATGCCACGGCGCGTCGGGCGCTGGAGGCGGCCGGGGCCGATCCGCAGCAGCGGCGGCACGTGCTCAAGTGCCTGTTGGCCCTGGGGTTGCTGGGGGGGGTTGGGTGGCAGGGGGCGGAGTCGACCCTGGTGCGTTCGGCGCTGGCGACGTACCGCACCCGTATCGGCGAGCGGCGGCGCTGGGCCCTGGCGGACGGTGGCGCGTTGTGGCTGAACACCGCCAGTGCGGTGAACCTGGAGCTGAGTGCCGCGCAGCGCAGGGTGCAGTTGATCGAGGGCGAAATGGCCCTGGAGATGCCGGCTGCGTCGGCCTCGCTGCAACTGCTGACCCCGGACGCGGTGCTCTACAGCCATGGCGCCCATCTGCTGTTGCGTCAGGATCGGCAGGGCACCCAGGTCAGGGTGCTGCGCGGGTTGGTGCAGGTCAGTGCACGCCATCACCCGGCACCAGTACCGCTGCACGCTGGTTGGCAAACCCGGGTCGACGGTCGGGGTGTCGCCGCGCCAAGTCCCATCGATACGGTCCTGGCCCAGGCCTGGCTGCGGGGCATTTTGCCTGCCGAGCGCATGCGCCTCGACCAGTTGCTGGCGGAGCTGTCGCGCTACCGCCCAGGGTTTTTGCGTTGCAGTGCCGAGGTCGCGGCCTTGCGCGTGACCGGCAGTTTTCAACTGGACGATACCGATGCCGCGTTGGCGTTGGTGGCCCTGGCGCTGCCGGTGCGTGTCGAGCGCCGGACCCGTTACTGGGTGACGGTGGTGCCGGCCTGAAACTTTTTTTTCGTCGGGGTGATAGTTTTTCAAATGTGCTTTGGCCTTTAGGCATTACCCACCGAAACAGGTGGGTCTCGACCCCTAGGAGCCCTGCATGATTTTCCCCGCCCGAGCCTTGTGCACTCACACCCTTGGCGTGCTTTTTTTCAGCGTGCAAGCGCTGTACAGCGTGGCAGCGTTCGCCGCTGCCGAGCGTCAGCACTACAGCATCGAGGCCGGCCCGCTGGATCAGGTGTTGTCGCGCTTTGGCGCCGAGGCCGGCATCAGCATGGCCGGCAGCGCGCTGCTCACGGCGGGCAAGACCAGCCTCGGGCTGCACGGGGATTTCAATCCGGAGGCGGGCCTGACCCAACTCTTGAGCGGGACTGGCCTGAGCTATCAGCGCCAGGCCGATGGCGGCTATGCCTTGCGCGTGGGCCAGGGGCAGGGCGCGGTGGTGCTACCGACGCAGCAGGTCAAGGGTGAAAACCCCGAGCAGGCCGAGGTCTACCGGGCGCCGCGTTCGTCGGTGTACATTTCCGGCGAAGACCTGCAGCGCTTTGGCGTGGTATCGGTGGGCGATGTGCTCAAGGGCCAGCCCGGGGTCCAGGTTGGCGACAGCCGCAATGGCGGCGGCCTGGATGTGAATATTCGCGGGATCCAGGGCCAGAGCCGGGTGGCGGTGACGGTGGACGGTTCGCAGCAGGCACTGGATGTGTATCGCGGTTACGCCGGCACCCAGCAACGCAGCTACATCGACCCGGACATGATCAGCGACATCAGCATCGACAAGGGCCCGAGCCTGACCTCCAGCGCCATCGGCGGCACGGTGAAGATGCGCACCCTGGGCGTCGGCGACATCCTCAAGGACGGTCAGAACATTGGCCTGCGGCTGAAGGGTGACCTCTGGAACAACGGCGTGGCCCCGGCCGCGCGCGACCCGCATTCCCGGACCGAGGACCTGTACGCGGAGCCGCACCAGAGCCGGGGCGGCCTGTTCGGCTCCGAGGCGCAGGCCGGTAGCGCCGCGTTCGCCTATTCCCATGAACAGTTCGACGTGGTGGCGGCTTATGCCCACCGCAAGCAGGGCAACTATTTCTCCGGCAAAAAGGGCCAGGACCGCTACCGCTCCTTTGACCGTTATGACCAGGAAGAAACCAGCGTGGCCACCACCTATAACGCGGGTGAAGAGGTGCTCAACTCGTCGGCCGAGACTGAGTCGTGGCTGCTCAAGACCACGCTTCGCCCAGCGGACGACCACACTTTCGACTTCGGCTATCGTCGCTACGACGGGCGCATCGGCGAGATCATGCCCTCGGATATTTTTCGCTTCGGTACCGGCGGTATTTATCAGTACCCCCTGGGCCACACCAAAATCGACACCTACACCGCGCGCTACAACTACCAGCCCTCGGGCAACCCGTTGCTGGACCTGACCGCCGACCTGTGGATGACCGACGCGCAAACCAGCCAGTTGACCTCCTGGTCGGCACCAGCCTCCCAGGCCTATCGCACCGACCGCGCCTGGAGCCGCCAGGCCAACCGGCGTACGGGCGGTGGCCTGGCCAATACCTCGCGCTTGGAGACCGGCTACGGCGATTTGAAATTGGACCTCGGCGGCTCGTTCCAGCTGGAGGAACTGCGCCCGCAGAAGGGCGTGCTCACCACCCAGGACGACATCAACGCCAACCGCAGCTTGCGCGAGGGTTCGCGGCAAGAGTTCAGCTTCAACGGCAAGCTGGAATACACGCCACTGGACCAGCTGACACTGTGGGGGGGTGGTCGCTACACCCACTTTCGCAGCAAGGACCATGTGGCCAATGCCACGGCGCGCAAGGAGGCGCGCGAGCACAAGTACGTCACGGTCAACAAGCCGGGTGACTATGGGTACCTGATGTGGTTCCCGGACCAGAACGGGCTGTACACCGACGCCACCGACCCGCGGCTGAACAACGGGATTGTCTTCAACAACACCAACTACCCGTTTGAGGGCACGCCCTATAACCAATACGGCGCCACCGATACTGAGGTCGGCGACGCTCAAGTGGGCAGCGTGGTCAGCGGTTATAACTATTCCGGCAAGGACAGCAACAGTGGCGGCGCCTTCGCCCCGGCCTTCGGCATCCGTATCGAAGTGCTGCCGGACACTTTCGTCTATGCCTCCTACACCCAGGGGATTCGCATGCCGTCGTTGTTCGAAACCGGCCACGGCGTGCAGCAGACGACCCCCGGCAAGGGCCTGAAACCCGAGCGCTCCAGCAACTGGGAGATCGGCGCCAGCACCCTGCAAAAAGGCCTGCTGTTGGCTGACGACTCGGCGGCGATCAAGCTGGCCTACTTCAACAACACCATCAAGAACTACATCACCCGCTACTACGACCCGAGCCCGGGCCTGTGGGGCCTGATGCGTTTCAGCAACACCGACAGCTATAAAACCAGCGGCCTGGAACTGCAAACCCACTACGACGCCGGCCGGGTATTTGCCGACCTGTCGTCCACCTACTACCTGAAGACTGAAACCTGCGACGCGGCCTTCGCCGCCACCCTGCGCGCCACCAGCAACCCCTATCAGAAAACCAGCGACACGCCGGATTGCACCCCGGGCAGTTTCATGGGGTCCTACACCAACACCCAAAACCCGCCGCGCTTTGCCGGCAACCTGACTACCGGCCTGCGCTTCTTCGACCAGAGCCTGACCCTGGGCACTCGCATCACCTACACCTCGGGCCCCACGGTGACCGCCGACAAACCGTGGCAGACCGGCGCCACCACGCCGCAGCTGAACTACCGCGAAGTGGCGCTGGTGGATCTGTTCCTCAACTACAGGTTGCAGGAGCACGCCCAGCTCACTGTCTCGCTGCAAAACCTGACCGATCGCTATTACCTGGACCCGCTGGCGCAAAGTTTCATGCCGGCGCCCGGGCGCACCTTGCGGGTCGGGCTGCAAGCCCGGTTCTAAGGGCGATCAGGCGTGGGCATCGATGCCGATTCGGGCCTGCAACCAGTCCTGATACTGCGCCGGGCTGTCCGTCGCCAGGTCGCCATTTTTGGCGCTCAGGGTCTTGCCTTCCAGGCGCCCGATATCCAGCAGGTACTGCAAACCGTTGGCGATATGGGTGGCGTCGCTTTTACTGAGGGACTGCACGTCGGGCAGTTCGACCTTGTTGCTGCCGGCGTCGAAGGTGGCCCAGCTCGGGTTGGCCCGGTAACGGGCGGTCATCTCGGCCGTGGATTTCTGGCTTTCGAGAAAGTTGGCGTCGAGTTGGGACTGGCGTTGCGGTGTGGCGTTGGCGACCTCGATCCTGGCGGCTTTGAGGGTGCCGTTTTCCAGCGACTTTCTGAGGGCGTCGACAGCCGGCAATGAAAATGAACTGCTTCCGATCATGGTGCTGCTCCCTGGTTGGTATCCGTGGAGCTCAGCAAAACTCGAGCCAATGATCTGAGGCCTTGCTCGGCAAGGGGGTTGGCGTGGGCGCTGGGAGGGCAGGCGGCAGGGGCTTGCCGAGGTTGGCCAGGGCCTGCCGCCGAGCGCTTTGCGTTCAAGCCCAGGACCTCATTAGCCAGCGCTCGCCCTTTCGTCCTTGGCTGATACGGGGCGCCTTCGTGCGCGCAGGCCCGCTGCTTTCTGCTAACGTCGCCGCCAGTTATTCTCTGCCCACCCAAGGACGACCCCCTCGATGGCCTACGAAATTCATATCCTGCGAACCGCCGACGCGGGCGAGATCAGCCTGCAAGAGTGGCACGCGCTGTGCGCCGCTGACCCCTCGCTGGAGCTGCAGGAGCAACTGCTCGGAATCAACCCGCGCACTGGTGAAACCATCGTTCTGGGTGAGACCGATGCTGCTTCCTGGCGGTCTCCCGTAAGCGGTGATGAGTACCTGTTCGACTATCGCCGCGGACGTATTTCGTTTGTGCATGACGATGAGCTGATCATCAAGGCCAAGGACATTGCCCAGGCCCTCGGTGCCCGGGTCGAGGGCGACGAAGGCGAGGCGTATTGAGGCGCAGGCCGTGACCGATCACACAGGAATTCTTGAAATGTCAGCTCAGCTTTTGACTCGTGGTTATCAGCAACTCCTGGAATTGCAGCAGCGAATCCATCAATTCACCGTCGCCGCCGCCGAAGAGCTGGAGGTCGATTTTGCCCGCCACGACACGCCGCTATACGTCGGCACCCTGCAATACCTGGCCCTGGCTCCGTTGCACGGCGGGCTGCACGTCGAGTTTTATGGCGAAGTGTATGACGAGCCCCTGTTGTGGACGCTGGAGTGCCTGAGCCAGCAAGAGGTGGCGGATACCTTGGTGTCCCTGACCTTCACCGGCCCTGACTCGGGGGCCAATGGCACCCGTGAATGGGAGTTCAGGTCCTTGCTCGACAGCGATGTGCGCTTTCCCGCATTGCGCTCCCTGGTCATCAGCCCGACCGAGCCGCAGCACCATAACGCGTCACTGGTCCAGCGCGCCGGCAGCATCATGGAGGAGGGCGGCGAGATCGCGCGCTTTTGCGCCAAGGCACCGAACCTGACGCAGCTGGTCTTGCCCAATGCGCCCAACCGCGACTTTTTCCAGGTGCCGTTGCCGCAGTTGGCGACGCTGCGAATCGGTGGTTATTTCGACACCCAGCAATTTATCGACAACCTGGCCACCTCGAGCAATCTGCCGAATCTGCGGGTGCTCGACTTCACCGAATCCTCCGAACTGCAAAGCACCTGGGCCGATGTGCGCGCGGATGGGCTGGTGACCGGTTTTTCGTCCTATCAGGCACTGTTTGCCAGCCCGGTCTGTGACGTGCTGCGGGTCCTGGTGCTGCGCAACAGTTGCTTGAGCCTGGAGCAGTTGCAGGCCCTCAACGCCCGGCGGCCCACTCTGCAATTCCAGGTGGTACAGGCGACCCATGGTGGCTATGTCAGCCATTTCGCCAAGGACGTATTCCCTTGGCGGCACCTGGTGCAGGCGGACCCGGGGCAACGCTGAACATGCCCGGGCCCCGTAGCCGCTGCCGAGCCCGCGAGGCTGCGCTGGCCCGATGCAACAACTCAATCGCTTCTGGTGTCTCGCGGTGCCTATTGCGGGCGGCGAAACCGTTGATGGCGTTCAATCGAACTGAGTAAAAAACTCCCCGGAGATCAGGTCCTGCAAAAAGCGCCTCTGATCGGCCGTCACCAGGCTGCGTGGGGAGTAGCCGTGTTCGTCGGGGGGCGCGAGCAGGCGCGCCTGGGTTTCTTCGGCGACTTGCGCCAACGCGGCTTTTTCTGCGTCTGACATGATCGCGAAGTAGTCGGGCATGGACTCCTGCAGGCGGATGGCGAAGTCCGGATCGAGGTAGTCGTCGTCGGTAAACATCAGGTGCCAGATGTAATCGAAAGCCAGGTTGGCGAGGGTTTTCATGGGGTGCGGCGTCCTTGCAGGGGCGAGGTGCGCTCAACGACGGTTGAGCGCGTTGATCCTGTAGCGGGGGGCAGTTTAGGCCCCCGAGCAAAATCAATCCTGACTCTGAAAGCCATCATCGAAAATAGTTTCGATCGGCAACTGAAATACCCGCGCAATCTGGAACGCCAATGGCAGGCTCGGATCGTAGCGGCCGTTTTCGATGGAGTTGATGGTTTGCCGCGAGACATCCAGCAGCACGGCCAGGTCGGCCTGTGACCACTTGCGCTCGGCGCGCAGTTCCTTGAGTTGGTTTTTCATTGATAGCGATGGTTAGCGAGGCGCAGGCCGATCATCCACATCACGCCCATTACCGGCCACACCCACAGCCAGGAGATGTGTGGAAAACCGACATTTTCCAGAAAACCGTAGCTGAAGGTCAGCAGCGCGGAGGCGGCAAAGGCAAACCCCAGGGCTTCGAACTGGATCCGCAGGTGCATTTCGTCCAGGCGCCGCAACTGGCGCACGATGGCCCAGCACATCAGCCCGGCCGGCACCACGGGGGTCAGGGTGATGATGATGCGCAGCGCCATGCTGAAGTCCTCGGGGCGCCGCAGCAGAATCAGCGAACTGACCAATGCCAGTGCATAGAGGCCCAGGGAGGCGGCCATTTCGTAGTAGTAGCGTTTCATCCATGTACTCCTGTATGTAAAACGTCCTTTACATGGTTATGCAGTTTTGTACGGATGTAAAGCTCACTTTACATGGGGCGATTCAGGAGCGAGATGCTCGGTAGGCGGGCAAGGCCCTGCCCGCCGGGACGATGGCAGCAAGCGTATAAGCTTACCGATACAGCTACGTGCGCAGCCCGCGTAGCTGTATCGACAACCATCAGTCAGAGAGCGTCGCTTGGGCTGCTGTCCCCGTCCAGCAGGTCGGTGCCGTAGGAGTTGTCGACTACGCACAGCCATCGACCCGCGATGTGGCGGAACACATAGGTGGCGCGACGGGTGATTTCGCTGCGGGCCCCTGCCGGATCGGTGGAGTGCAGCAGGGTCTGCATGACCACCAGCGCCACGTCGCCGCCTTCGATCACCTGCATCTGGCCCTGGGTCACATGGATGCTGTGGTTGAAGTGTCCGGCGATGGCGACAAAGGCCTGGCGGATGTGCGCTTTGCCGGTGACGTTGAGGCCGGGCTTGACCACCAGGGTGGCGTCGTCGGCGTAGAAGTCCATCAGGGCGTCGAAGTCTTCGGCGTTGATCGCCCGGTCGGCGGCCTCGATGGTTTGCTTGAGGCGTTGGTGGGTGCTGTGCATGCTTGCTCTCCTGGGGTGGGCGCCTGGCCCAGGCAGGAATGAAAAACCCGCCGGGGAGGCGGGTCTGGTGCTGATTAAAGCGCTATCCCACCGGCTGGTCAGCGGTGGTAATAATCAGGCTGTGTAGCGCTGGGCGTTGGGAAGTCATGGGCGAAACTTGGCAGACGCGGCGCCAGATATCAATTACCCGCGCACACTATTTCACTGCGCACAGGCAGGATAAAGACCTTCGGCCGATCTAGGCGAGGGTCGTTATTTGCTGATTTAATGCCGCAGCCCTTTTAATACGGCGCTTCCCCGTCATGAATAATTCGCAAGCCCAGGCCGCTGCCGGTGAGCCGCCTTCCACTGACGCCGCGGTACGGCGCCGCTCACTGTTCGCCGGCTGCGGTGCCCACGCGGTGCACGATGGCCTCACTGATCTGATCTATGTCCTGCTGCCGATCTGGCAGGCACAGTTCGGCCTGAGCTTCGCCCAGGTCGGGCTGTTGCGCGGTGCCTACTCGGGAATGATGGCCGGCTTTCAACTGCTGGCCAGTCGCGCTGCGCGACGTTGGGGCCGCGAGCGGATGCTGGTGGGCGGCACCGTCCTGGCCGGGCTGGCGTACCTGCTGGCGGGGCAGGCCGGGGGCTTGAGCGTGTTGCTCCTGGCCTTGCTCCTGGGTGGGTTGGGGGCGAGTACCCAGCACCCCCTGGCGTCGTCGCTGATCACCGATACCCATGAAGCGGGCGGCGGGGTCAAGGAGGCGTTGTCCCAATACAACTTCGCCGGTGACATCGGCAAGACCCTGATCCCGGGCCTGGTCGGGCTGTTGCTGACGGTGCTCAGTTGGCGCGCCAGCGTCACGCTGATGGGCCTGCTGGGCCTGGCCGCCGCGGGGCTGTTGTGGTGGCTGATTCCGTCTCGGGCGGCGACGTCCTCCATGGCGGCCAAAGCGCCGAAAGCGGTCGTCGGCCAGGGCTCGGTCAGTGGGCTGCGGGCGCTGATCCTTACCGGCACCCTGGACAGCGCGGTGCGCATGGGTTTCCTGACCTTCCTGCCATTTTTGCTGCAAGCCAAAGGCGCCGGCACCGCGGGCATCGGGCTGGCGCTGACCCTGCTGTTTGTCGGCGGTGCCTTCGGCAAGTTGCTGTGCGGTTACCTGGGGGCGCGTATCGGCATGATGAAAACCGTGTGGCTCACCGAGTTCACCACCGCGCTGCTGATCGTGCTCGCGGTATACCTGCCGCTGTTTGGTCTGATGCTGATGCTGCCCTTGCTCGGGCTGGCGCTCAATGGCACCTCGTCGGTGCTGTACGGCGCGGTGCCGGACCTGGCAGGCGCCGGCAAGCGTGAGCAGGCATTCGCGATTTTCTACACCGGCACCATCGGCGGCGGGGCGTTGGCACCGGTGCTATTTGGCAGGCTGGGCGACCTGACCGGCGTGCCTGACGCAGTGATGCTGCTGGCGGCGACGTTGCTGCTGACGCTGCCGCTGTCGTGGTGGGTACAGCGGGGTCTGGATAGGGATGGGGCGCAGGCATGAGGTACGGATGTCACGAATAGACAAAGCCTGCCCCGTGGTGCTGCGGCATGCAGCGGTGTTGCAGGTCCTGGCTTTTGCTCATCCCCTGGCGGGGTTGCAACTGGTCAAGGGCAGTGTCGAACCGGGGGAAGCCAGCGATATCGCTGCGGTCCGGGAGCTGGCCGAGGAAGCAGGGATAAAGGGCGAGGCGATTGCAGACCTTGGGGTCTGGCATTCCCCCCTGACGGGTCATAACTGGGCGTTCCATCAGTGTCGGGTTGCACTTGACCTGCCTGACACCTGGACGCACTTCGCCGAAGACGACGGCGGCCATGAATTCAGATTTTTTTGGCATCCCCTGGCCAGTGAGCCGTCTGAGCAGTGGCATCCCTTGTTCCAGGGCGCCTTGGCGTTTCTGCGTCAGCGCCTGGGGTCAATCTAGGCCTGCCATCATCGCCGTGAGCGCGAACCCCCGCTTTCTAGCTCGCGTCCGGCGCGTGATAGGAGGCGAACCGTTGCCGCTGCTGGATGTTTATCGCGCCGGCTTCCGTATGCGCCTGGGTACCTTGCGACTGCCAGCTGCGGCGCTCGCCGCTGTAGGTGTGAATCACTTCGGCGCTGTCCCAGAACAGCTGTTGCAGCAGGCTTTCGAACTCAATCAGCCAACCATCCTCGAAATTCCAGGCGTCCTTGTAATAGGCGGCGAAATGCACGAGGTGGCCGTAGTAGCACTGGCCTCGAGCATTTGGCGTCAGGCTGAAGAGCGGCCTGGTCAGCAGCGCGCCGGACACCGGCAAGCGTTCCAGCACCGCCTGGTTATAGGCTTGAGCGCCCTCTGCCTGGCTGAAGCAATGGATAAACCCGTGCAGGATGCTGCTCATGAGCGGTGGCGCATTGGGCAAACCTCAGTTCTTGTTTGCGAGCTGCTGGATTGACCTGACGCCGGCACGCATCTTTTCCACGGCCGAGGCGTTGGCGGAATGCAGGTGAATCAGCGGTGGGCAAAAGCCATCGAGGGCCACGGCTTCCTCGATCCACAGGATCACGTCGTAGCCGGTGCCCCGCTGATCATCCCCCAGGTCATGGTCGAGGCTGATTTCGGTCACGCCGCCGGCCTTGAGCAGGGCGATGACTTCGTCCGGCCAGTAGGTACGCACCCAGCCTTCGGGGGTCTGGCGCTCATCGTCGAGGTAGATTTTCATCGGTCGCTGGCCACTCCTTGGTGGATCGACGGCCCCCTTGCCTGTGAGGTGCGCAGGCCGCCTGATCGGTATTTTTCAATCTGATCCGTATTTTACCGAGCTATCTGCATCTGTAATCAGTACAGCCATCGCCTCACACTGTCGCGAACTTTCGCGGCAACGCAGCCGCAGTCACCCGCACTGATAATTTAGGATGCCCAATGTTCAAGATGGCGATGTTCCTCGGTGGATTTCTGGCGTTAACCATCCTGATCGGGATGTTGGCGACCATCTCTCCGGTCTAGGCCGCGCGCTGATGGCGGCCTCGTCTGCATAGTCCGCAGGCGCTGCATCGGCCTTTTTTGCTTTAGCTTTGCCCCCGGCAGTCGACGGCGCCGCTCATGCCCTGTGGATCAGGCGGCTGCCTGGGCTTGCAATTGCAGGCGGCCATCCAGGTCCTTGACCAGGCCACTGGCCACGAACAGAGGCTTGAGGCGCTTGTGCAGCTCGGGCTGGACGAATTCCTTGACCGTGTCCAGGGCCAGTTCGCCGCTGACGTCCAACTCGGCCTTGGTGTAGGACAACCAGGCTTTCTTTAGGGCCTGCAACACGTCGCTGCCGGCCGTGGAGGCGAAGCGGCGGTTGGTCTGCTGGCCATCGAAATTGAAGCTGTGCGCGTGCTCGTAAGCGCTTTCGTCGCCGGCTCCGGCCAGGCAGCGGCTGCAGGTGCAAGGGCCGTTGCCGAACGCCGTACGCAGATAGGTGTTGAAGTCCACCACCGGCTTGAGCGCCAGGCGTTTATCGACTTCGAACAGATCCCCGGTCATTTTCTCGTCATTACTCAACGTCCACTTCCTCACAGTCATGCGGCTGATTTTTACAGCGCGGCACAATAGCAGCCGGATCGATGACGTGGGTATTTTTTGCCCGTCCGGCGTGCGACGACGAGCGCACGCCGGAGCCGATCAGAGGGCGCCCAGCATCAGGTCCAGGTTCTGCACCGCCGCGCCTGCCGCACCCTTGCCCAGGTTGTCGAACACCGCTGCCAGCAGCACCTGGCCGCTGTGTTCGTCGCCGCAGACCATCAGCCGCACAGCATCGGTACCGTTCAGTGCCTGGGGATCGAGGTGGGTCAGGGCCTGCGCCTCGGCAGCCGGCAGCACCTGCACATGGCGTGTTTTCGCGTAGTACGTGTCGAGGCAGGCCTGCACTTGCCGGGTGTCGACTCCCGGTGCCAGCAAGCGCAGTTGCAGGGGGATGGTCAGCACGATGCCCTGGCGAAACGCGCCGTAGGCCGGCACGAACGCTGGCCGCTGGCTGAGGCCGCTGTGTTGCTCGATCTCCGGCACGTGCTTGTGGGCCAGTTGCAAGCCATAGACCTGGAATGGCGCTGCCTGGGCTGCGTTCGGACCCTCATAGGCCTCGACGCCGGCCCGGCCCTGGCCGGAATAACCCGACACCGCATTGACCGTGACCGGGTAATCCCGAGGCAGCAGGCCGGCCTCGATCAGCGGGCGCAGCAGGGCAATGGCCCCGGTGGGGTAGCAGCCGGGGTTGCTCACGCGTCGCGCCTGGGCAATGCGCTGCGCCTGTTGCGGGTGCATTTCGGCGAAACCGTAGGTCCAGTCCGGATGCGTGCGGTGGGCCGAACTGGCGTCGATCACGCGTACCGCCGGGTTGCTAATCGAGGCTACGGCGTCGCGCGCGGCGGCGTCGGGCAGGCACAGCAGGGCGATGTCGCAGGCGTTGATCGCCTCGGCACGGTGCTGCGGGTCCTTGCGGTGTTCGGGCGCCAGGGTCACCAGTTGCAGATCGCTGCGCGATTGCAGGCGTTGCTGGATCTGCAAACCGGTGGTGCCTTGGTCGCCGTCGATAAATACCAGAGGAGTGCTCATGGGGGCCTCGGACAGTGGAGGGGAGAGGCGCCCATGGTCGGTCAGCGGTTAAGATAGGAAAAGTTGAATTTAATAACGATAAGATTCAGTTTTTCTGAATTAGGAGCATGCCATGCGTGAGATCAGCCTCGACCGGCTGCGCACCCTGGTGGCGATTGCCGACCTGGGATCCTTTGCCGAGGCGGCGCGGGTGCTGAACCTGGCGCCACCCACCGTCAGCCTGCATATCGCCGACCTTGAAGCGCGCCTGGGAGGCAAGCTGCTGTCTCGCACCCGGGGGCAGGTCCAGCCGTCGGTGATCGGCGCCACCCTGGTCGAGCGCGCACGCCGCCTGCTGGCCGATGCCGAGCAGGCGCTGCAAGAGGTGGAGCGGCAGATCCAGGGGCTCAGCGGCCGGGTACGCTTGGGGGCCTCCACCGGGGCCATCGCCCAGTTGCTGCCCCGGGCCCTGGAAACCCTGAGCCAGTGCCACCCGGATATCGACGTGCAAGTGCGGGTTCTGACGTCCCAGGAAAGCTTGCAGGAGCTGGCTGCCGGCTCGCTGGAAATCGGCCTGGTGGCGCTGCCGCAGACGGCGGTCAAAGGCTTGCTGATCGAGCCCTGGCGCCGGGACCCGGTGATGGCCTTTTTGCCGGCGCGCTGGGACTTGCCGGCCGTGGTCACCCCCGAATGGCTGTGCACCCAGCCGTTGATTCTGAATGACCACAGCACCCGCCTGGCGCGCCTGACCGCAGATTGGTTCGCCCGCAGCGCGGCCCAGCCCACACCACGGATCCAGCTCAACTACAACGATGCGATCAAGAGCCTGGTGGCGGCCGGCTACGGCGCCACGCTGCTGCCCCACGAGGCCAGCACGCCCTTGCCCGATACCCGGATTGCCATGCGGTCCTTGCAGCCCTTGCTCTGGCGGCAACTGGGGATCGCCCATCGGGACCAGGACATCGAGCGCTCGACCCAGCACGTGCTGCACGTCTTGCGCGGCCTGAGTGCCGGGTAGGGCACCTCAGCGGTAGTAGTACTTGGCGGGGTAGCTGTAGGTGCGCCCCTGATCGGCGCACCACTGGGGGAAGCTGCCGCTCGGCGCCCTGGAGTAGGCGATCCAGTCGGCGATCAGGTCCTGGTACGCCAGCAGTTCGGTGTGCAGGGGCTGCAAGCGCTCGGGCTCGGTGGCGCCGGTTATCAGGGCCTGGGCGCGGGCCAGCTCATCCAGCGCGTACTGGACCTCGCCGATGAAATGGCTTTCATCGAGGTGGTGGGTGGCGTGGTCGGCGCTGGACAAGTGGTGGTCGATCAGGCGCATGCGCACCGGGGTATCGGCCGGATTCAGGGCCAGGGCCCTGAGCAGCAGTTCATGCTCATTGCGCTGCAAGCCGAGCCAGCGCAACGGCACCTGGGCGTTGGGTTGCTCGTCGACCCAGGCCTGGAGCGTGGGCAGCAGGAACCGGCTCATCAGTGGCTGGTTCAGGAGCTGATGCGCCTCGTGGGTTCGGGCGTTGGCTTCGAAAATGTCCACGGCCAGAGCACGCTGGGTGGCGCTGTCGAACGACGACGCGCTCGCGAGGAACTGCTCCAGCGCGCTGAAAGCTTCACGTCGCAGGCCTTTTTCGCGCATGCGGCAGTACTGCGCCAGTGCTTGCAGCCCCGGCTGGGCCTCGAAGTGCGCCGCCAGCGTCAGCAGGCCTTCGAAGTTCGGTTGGTTCCAGTACATTGCAGTCTCCAGACACAGGGCCAGCCCTTGTGCGATTCTCCCTTGGCGTGCCGTCATGGCCGCCTGTTACGCGCCTATCTGCGAGGCGCTTGCCCCCTTGAAGCCGCGCTATAGTACCCGCGCCCAACCCCGCCCCACAGCCCCATTCAACGCCAGCCAGGACTTGCCCCATGCCCCACAACCCCATCACCCGCGTCACTTTCGACGACACCATGCTCTGCCTGGGCTGGGCCGACGGCCTGGAATTGCGCCAGCACCTGACCCGTTTCGACCGCTTGCGAGAAGCCAGCGACGCACAGCGCGCCGAGTTTCAGATTATTGCCGATGGCGCTTCGGTGCATTGGCCGCACCTGGCCACCGACGGCGTCACCATCGATGGCATCGACTGGATCTGGGAACACATGTGCAACCAGTCTCTGGGGCGTTTGCATGCCCTGGAGTGGCACCTGGACCAGTTGTCTGCCAAGGATCAGGCGATCGTCGCCCTCTGGCGCCTGGAGGCCGATGGCTACAACGGTGGGTTCCTGCAGTTTTTCTGCAACTGGGGCGACCCGACCTATGACCTGGCGCTGGCGGCCTTGCGGGCCATCGGCGCCGAGCGCACCCGGGAACTGGTGAGCCGCCAGCGGCAACTGATCGATCACCTCGACGGCCACCCGCAACTCAAGGAACTGTGGGACATTCCGGGGCTGCTCAGCGATGACGAGCACGAGTTGATCAGCGTTGAACTGGACGCGAAGCTGTGGGACGTCGCCGAAGAAATTCCCGCCCTGGCGGTGCGGCATTTCTACCCGGGCTGAGCCTGCTCCGGCACCGGCGTCAGCAACGGCCGCCCGGCAAAGAAAGCCCCCAGGTTGTCGATGACCAACTGCAGGGTGGCGCTGACTGCCTCAGGCGAGCGTCCAGCGATGTGCGGGGTCAGGATCAGGTTGTCCAGGCCCAGCAGTGGGCTCGGGACTTCGGGCTCGCCTTCGACCACATCCAGGGCCGCGCCGGCAATCTGCCGCTCCCGCAGAGCCTGGGCCAGGGCGTTGCTGTCGACCACGCTGCCCCGGGCGATATTGACCAGGTAGCCGTCGGGCCCCAGGGCCTGCAACACCGCCGCATCCACCAGGTGCAAGGTGCCGGCGCCGCCGGGGGTGGCGACGATCAGGAAGTCGGCCCAGGCCGCCAGCGCCTGCGGCGTAGGGAAATACTGCAAGGTTGAATCCGGCCGTGGATGCCGGCTGTGATAGGCCACCGCCATGGAGAACCCGCCAGCGCCGCGCTGGGCAATCTGCTGGCCGATGTTGCCAAGGCCGAGGATCCCCAGGTTCTTGCGCGACAGCAGCGGCCGAGGCTGGCGCGATTGGCGCCAGAGGCCGTGGCGAACCGCAGCGTCGGCCTGGACAATGCCGCGCACCAGGGTCATCAGCAGCGCAATGGCATGGTCGGCCACAGACTCGTCGTTGGTCCCCGGGCCGTGGCTGATCTGGATCCCGCGTGCGCGGGCGGCGGGCAGGTCGATCTGTTCATAACCGGCGCCCTGGGCACAGATGATGCCCAGGTTCGGCAGTGCCTCGATTTCCGCCGCCGCAAGCCCGGTGGAGCCGTTGGTCAATACGCCCTGGACCTTCGGCCCCAGGGTCCTGATGGCCTGGGCCCGGTCCTGGGCGGTGAGCGCCAGGTGCAGGGTGAAGCCCGCCGCTTCGAGGCGGGCGAGGCTGTGCGGAGCCAATTCAATCAGAACCAGAAGGTCTCGGGCCATGGCGGTGCGCTCTGGGTCGGGGGAGGGGGGCGACCTACTTACCCTAGACGATCAGGCGGGCGTGTCACCCGCCACGTGCAGCGAATGAGGCGGCCCCTCGACGGCGAGGGTCTGCTTCACCGAGCCCCTGGCGGCGACCCGGGCGGCGAAGGCTTGGAGGTGGGCCCAGGGCGCCAGATCCAGGCCGATGCGCCGGGCCCAGGTCAGCATCACGAACAGGTAGGCGTCCGGCGCGGTGAAGGCGCCGCCCATCAGGAACTGCCGACCTTCCAGATGCCGATCGACATAGGCCAGGCGCGGCGCCACATGGATTCGGGTCTGGGCCTGGCCCTCGGCGGTCCTGGACAGGAAGTTGGCGGCGACCCCGTTGTGGCGCTCGGGGGTGATGAAGTTTTTGTGCAGGTCGGTGGCGATAAAGCTGAGCCATTCCAGTTCGTGATAACGTCGCCGCTCGCCGGCGGGGGCCAGCAGGCTTTTCTCGGGGGCCTGGTCGGCGATCCAGGTCAGGATGGCCAGGCATTCCGTCAGCCGGTCGCCGTCCTCCAGGGTCAGCGCGGGCACGCAGGATTTCGGATTGATCAGGTGGTAATCGCCCTGGGCCCAGGTCTTGCTGGCCAGGTCGACCCGCTCGGCGCGAAACGGCACGCCGGCTTCGTGCAGCAGAATATGTGCGGCCATGGAACTGGCGCCGGCGGCATAGAATAAGTTCAGCATCGTGGTGCTCCTCAAGTCATCAGAGGCGCATCTTCTCAAACCCCTGGATCCGGTGAATCCCGTGAAAACGCAGACCAAGTGTGCGCAAACGCAGCCATGTTGAACTGGCAGGATCTTCAATATTTTCTGGCGGTGGCCGAGCACGGTTCGCTGTCCGCGGCGGCGCAGGGGCTGGGGGTTGACCACACCACGGTGAGCCGGCGGGTGGCGAGCCTTGAGTCAGGCACCGGGCTCAAGTTGATCGACCGCTTGCCGCGCAGCACCCGGCTTACGGAACAGGGGTTGGCCCTGGTCCGGGCGGCGGCGCCGATGGCACTGATCGCAGAGGATGTGCAGCGGCATGTGCGCGGCCAGGAGCCGGGTATTTGCGGCACGGTGGTGATCAGCGCGCTGCCACTCCTGGCGTCACTGGTGATCGCCCCCAGCCTGGCGCGCTTGCGTTGCAGCCACCCGCAATTGCAGGTGGTGCTCACTGCTACCTCGGCCCTGGCGTCCCTTGAACGGGGCGAGGCCGACCTGTCGCTGGGCTTGGTTCGGCCCGAGGCGCAAGGCCGTGTCGTGCGCAAGGTGGGCCAGTTGCCGTTAGCCCTTTATGGGCATGCGGGCCATGCCGGCACCGCGCCCGAGGACTGGGTGTTTATCGGTTTCGAGAGCAGCCTGGAGCACATTGCCCAGCAGCGCTGGCTACAGGATGTCGCGGGCGCGCGGCCCTTTGTGCTGCGCAGCAACGATGTGCAGACCCAGTACCAAGCGGTAAAATCCGGGCTCGGCCTGGGGCTGTTGCCCTGCCTGCTGGGCGACGCGGACGAGCAACTGGTCCGGCTCCAGGTCGATGCCGCGCCGCTGACGCGCACCTTGTGGCTGTCGGTGCACGCCGACATCCGCAAAGCACCGGCGGTGCGGGTGGTGATGGATCATCTGATCGCCACGTTCGGGCAGCTGTGAGGGCTTTACGGCGCTTATTTTCTTGGCAGGACGGAGCCTGGCGTTTAACGTGCGCCAGCACCCTTTGACCGTACTGTTTCAACTCCAGGGAGAGGCGCCCGCCATGAGCATCAGCAACCCAACACTGCAGCACTATCCATTCCTGGCCGAGATGGCCGGGGACTCGTACTACCCGCCGCACCTGGTCGCCAAGGGCCAGCAACTGCTGGCGACCCTGTGCGCCACCATCGAAGCCCAGGTCCCGAAGGACCTGGACGCCTTGTACGCCCTCACTCACGCCACCACCGAGCAGTTCAACAGCCTCGCCGAAGCGTTCGACGAGCAAGGCAGCGAGATCGAGACCGTCGCCCGTGAGTGCATCGGCGCCGACGTCGCGGCGATTGCCAAGGCCTACGGTTTCGATGCCGATATTGAAGAGCTGATCAGCCCGCGCGACTGGTGAGCCGGCGCTGACCGCGCCTCACTCATCCCGGCCATGGGCGTTCGCCGCCAGTTGGCCGGTATCGACCCGCACGAACACCGAGTCGCCGATGGCCGTCAGCACGTTGCCGGCGTAGACCTCGCAGATCACCCGGCTCTTGCGTCCGACCGGGCCGTCGACTCTGGCGCGCAAGGTCAGGGGAACGCCCATTGGCGTCGGCTTGATGAACTTGATGCCCAGGTTGCCGGTGACGCAGTCAATACGCGGCAGGCTGCCGGGCTCACGGTTTTCCGCACGGTAGTGGTAAGCCATGGCGGTCCAGTTCGAATGGCAGTCCACCAGCATCGCAATCAACCCGCCATACACCAGGTCGGGCCAGCCGCAATAGCGGGCTTCAGGGGTGTGTTCGGCGACCACGTGCACCCCGTCCTCATGCCAATGGCTCTTGATGTGCAGGCCGTGAGGGTTGCTGCTGCCGCAGCCGTAGCAGACGCCTTCAGGCGCGGCGCTGTCTTGCAGGGGGAGATCGTCCATGGATACACCTTGTTGTTTTTGGAAGGGGCTGCCTCGGCCTTGAGCCGGGGCCGGCGAGTCGGGGGATGATAAGTGTTCGATTCGCCTGGCGCTGCCTATTGCCTGCAAATAATCGCCGCAGCGGGCAGGGCGCCTGCTGATTGCACCACGGGTCCCCCCGGGGAATCGGCGAATACGTCGCAATTTCGCTCAAGACAGATCGCGTCCGTGGTGCTTGAGGAATATCATCCGGCGCGCCGCGAACATTGACCGGCCCTGACTCGACCGAGACGCCATGCTCGGCATTCACCATGGATACGGACCTGCCATGCCTCGATCAAAACTGTTGGTCACCTTGTCTGTCACGCTGATCGGCGCTGCGGCGCTGTGGTACGTGTGGATGCTTGTCAGCGCCAAGCTTGAGCTGGGCGGCGCCAGCCCCGACCAGCAAACCCTGGGCCGGGTACAGGATACCCAGCAACGCGCCATGACCCAGTACTGCACCGGCGTGGTCGCCACGCCCCAGGGCACCTGGCTGGTGGGGCGGGTCGAGGCGAGCTCCAACCTGTTGCCGGCTGCGCCCGAGGCGCTCGACCTGGATGCCGTGGTCTACGGCAAGGCCGTTGCGCCCAAGGACGAGGAGGGCTCGGGGGCTTTTGCGAGCTTGATGCCGCGCAGCGAAAAGGAGGTTTCATTTATCTCCCGGCTCGACGCCAATGGGCAGTTCCAGCGAGTCGCCCAGGTCGGCGAGGTGGCGTGCCTGGTGGCCAGCCCAGACGGCAGCAGTGTGTTTCTGTTGACCGGGCTGAAGCGGCCACAGACCGCTGGCCGCGACGATGACATCAGGCAGACCGTGGTCCTGCGCAGCGACGATCAGGGCAAAAGCTGGACCTGGTTGCGCCAGGGGCTGTTTCCCGAGGTCGAACAACTGGCGGAGAGCCTCAAGCTGTATTTCCATGGCCCGGATGAGGTCTGGGCCATGGGGTCCCCCAGCGGCCCGGACAACGAAAGCGGCGCCGACCGCCCGGGCGCCATTGCCACCGGGCTGTTCTACTCGGCCGATCGTGGGGCCAGCAGCACGCCTATCGTCGCCGCCGAGTCGCTGCTGGTGCCCGCTGAATACGCCCACGGCAAACGGCCCGAGGTGGTGGAGTGGCACAGCGGTGACACCTATGGCCAGATCAGCAGCCATGTCGTGCAGCTCGATGCCCAGCGCGCGGTGCTCTGGGTGTCCCAACGCTTTTGGGGCAGCAACCCGGACGGTGTGAGCGACCATATCGCGTCCAATGTCACCACCCGTGCCCAGTTGCAACGCGTCGGTGGGCACTGGCAGGTGACGTCGGTGCAGCGCGAAGACGGCCTGTACGTCAACGCCCTGGAAGACAACGGCGTCGGGCGGGTTGTGGGCCTGATCGACCAGGGCACCCGGGGCCGCGATCGGGTGGCCGAGCTGGACACCACCACCTTCGCCTGGCGCGTACTGAGCGAGCTGCCCAGCGTGTTTGCGCCGCTGGCCTCGGAGAGTCACCTGCGGGGCAGCAACTTCTGGGTCGGGCACAACAGCCTACTGATCAATATCTGGAGCGAACACCAACCGCCGCGCTGGCTCTACGGCTGGTCAGACGCCCACATTTCTGCCAACGCGACCTTCTATTCCAAGGACTGGGGCCAGTCCTGGCAGCGCCTGGCCATCGACGGCTACCTGGGCACCCTGGGTTTTCAGGGGGCCGACGACCGGGTGATCTGGGCCAAGGGCAATTGGTATAACAACAACGACCTCGGGGTCTATTCCTACGGTTTGCAGTGAGGGCGAGACGGTGCTGGCAAACCTCGGGCAAGGCGGAATGAGCAGTGATTACGGCCAGCGCACCTGCGATCGCTGTGGCCAGCAGATCACCGCTTACTGCCCCTCGGTGCAAACCTTTTCCGCCATCGGTGCTTTTCTGGACCAGGGCCGGGACGCGGTGCTGGCCAAGATCGTCGAATGGGAAGGGGTGGATATGCAGGTCCTGACCCAGTACTACGAACATCGTATGCAGCCCACCTGCCGGGTCAAAGTCGCTTTCTGCGTTTTTTGCGGTGGGCCGTTGCGAACCTGGCGCGCCCGGCAATGCATGCATTGCCTGCGCGACTGGCACTGAGCGCACGGCGTGCCGGATGCCGATGGCCTGCGCGGTTTGTGTAACGGTCGGGGCGTTCAATGCAGGCAGAAATTGCTAGTCTTTGCCCCCTGTCGACCTGGTGCACAAGGAGCCCGCAGTGCCTATATCGAGCCGGCCCACGGCGCCTCGCTGCGGGTGGCCGAGAAGGCCGGTTTCCGTGAGTTTGAGGAACTGCTATTCCACGCCCGGCCGGTGCGGCTGTACCGCTTGCACCGGCAGGCGTGGAGCCGCTGAGTGCGCGTCAGAAATCCCAGCGGGTGCTGAGCATGAAGTTGCGCGGCTCACCGTAGGCGGCGGAGTTATAGAAGCCGATGTTGGTGGTGTAGGACTTGTCGCAGAGGTTGTTGACGTTCAGGGTCGCCGAGAGGTTTTTGCTGATCTGGTAGCGGGTCATCAGGTCCACCAGCCAGTAGACGTCCTGGGCAAAGTCTTCGTACTTGTCCAGCGGTTTGTTGTCGATCGATTGCCAACCCACGCTCTGCCAGCGCACGCCGCCGCCCACGGTCAAGCCGTCCAGGCGGCCGCGCAGCTTGTCGCTGGTGTAGAGGCTGACCTGGTCTTCGGGTTCGAAGGTGGAGATCTTGGCGCCGTTCTCGTCGCGCACGATCTTGTGGGTATATGCCAGTTCGGGCTCAGTTCGCCGGAGAGTTCCAGCTCATAGCCCTTGGTCGTGGCCTTGGTACCCTTGAACGCATAGTTGGTCGGCTTGGGCTGCAGATTGTTGTAGTCGTCGTCGAGCATCGAGCGATTGGTCTCGTGGATCTCGAAGTAGGCCAGGCTGCTGTTACAGCGCACTGAGTTCTTGCTGATTGTCTCCGGTGTCCATGACCCGCTGCCCCCATGACCTGATGCGTCACCTGCATGACCGGGCGGTATTCTAATGAGAACTCCTATCATTACCAGCTTGATCGCCCAGGGCCTGCGAACCGGCGTAGCCGCTGGTGCAGGCTGGACGCTGGTCCGCGAGGGCGTCGGGGGATATCAGGGGCAGGGGCGGTGAGGGGGATGGCCAGCGCAGCCTCGCGTTGCTCGGCAGCGGCTACAGGGATGGCTCAGATCATTGTGCAATGCACAGCGCAAAATGGCGGAAGCTGTAGAAGCCGTCGGTTTCCGGCCACTGTGCCTGTTGCAGCGCCTCCAGGGCCTGGGGCCACGGCTGGTTGTTGAGCAGCGCCTCGTACGTCGGCTCGCCCTTCACATTGACATAGAGCACCCGGCACGCCGTTACCCGGCTGGCGCTGGTCTGCTGTTCAAGGGTGCGCTGGATCAGGTCGAACAGCATAGGGGGGGGCGAGACGTCGACCCCGGCTGAGGTCCGCACGCCAATATTGCCCAGGTACAGCCGATGGGGTTGGCCCGCGACTGTGATGTCTGCGAGCTGCACCTGCTCTTCATCGGTCTGGTCCCAGAAGGCCGACAGAAACACATGCAACGAGTTGCGCATAAAGTTGCCCCAGGCATCGGCCAGGCCTTTTTCGCCTTCGCCCAGACCTGCAAAACTTTCATTGATCAGCACGCCGGCTTCAACCAGCACATCGATCGACAGGCGTCCTAGTGCCTCCTGGGGATACCAGTGGGCGCGGATCGCGGGCAGCTCGCCATAGGGCAGGACCCACTCGTCCTCGGTGGCGCACTCCAGGCCATGGCTGGTGATGAGTTCGAACAGGGTTTCGGCGGGGTCAATCATGGGCACTCCAGGCCAGTGGCGATGTCGCTCGGCGACGATCAGGGCGTGCAAGTCTACGGGGTCGGACCGATCCTTTCGACGGGAAGTGGTGCTCGCGTGTTCAGATCACGCGCACACCACAGGACCGGGACGACTCGACACCTGGAATCATCCCGGCCGGGGCTGCGGGCTTAGAACTGCGGGGTGTACTTCACGCTGAGCATAAAGTTGCGCGGTTCGCCGAAGCTGTTGCTGCCATTGAGCTGGTTGTAGCCGGGTACGTAGTAGTGCTTGTCGAACAGGTTGTTGGCGTTCAGCGCCAGGCCCACTTCCGGGCTCAGTTGGTAGGCCAGGCGGGCGTTCCAGAGGGTGCTGCCAGGCACGTCGAAGGTGCGTTCATAGCCCAGGGTGTGGCTCTGGCTGGTAAAGCCCAGGCCGGTGCTGACCCGGCTCCAGTCGCCGCTGAACTGATAGTCGCCCCAGACCCGCAGCATGTGCTTGGGCGTCCAGAGGCTGAACACCTTGCCTTTGTTTTCCGGGTCGACGAGGTACTTGGTGGTGTTGTAGGTGTAGCCGGCGGACAGTTGCAGGCCGTCGAGCACCTCGCCGCTGATTTCCGCTTCCAGCCCTTGGCTGCGGACTTTACCCGAGGCCACGGAGCAGTTGCCGCCGCCGCAGGCGCCATTGGAGTTGAGGTCTTCGATGGCGCGGTTTTCCTGGTCGTAGCGAAACAACGCCACGGAGGTGTTGACCCGGCCGTCCAGCAGTTCACCCTTGAGGCCGACTTCATAGTTGCTGCCGATCACCGGCTTGAGCGCCGTGCCGCTGGCGGTGCGCGCGGTCTGCGGTTCGAAGACGTCGGTGTAGCTGGCGTACACCGCCCATGCCTGGCTCAGGTCGTAAACCACGCCGGCGTAGGGGGTGACCTCGCCACTTTCGGTCATGGTGCTCGGTTCGTTGACGGTGTAGGTGTGGGTGATGGCCTGCTCGTTGGCGTCTTTGTAGCTGTAGTCAAACCAGCTCACCCGCGACCCCAGGACCAGAGTCAAGCGATCGATGGGCTTGATCCGCCAACTGCCATACAGGCCTTTCTGCCGGACTTCATACTCGGCGTAAGTGGCGCGGCCGCCTGCGGTCTCCAGCAGCCCGCCGAAACTGACTTCGGGGCGGTGGTGGTCGATGCCGAAAATATTGTCGCTGCTGTTGTTGAAGGTCCGGGCATAGCGGTCGTCGGTGGTCAGCTTGGAGTAGTTGCCGCCCAGGGTGATTTCCTGGTCCATGGACAAGGCTTCGAAGCGACCGGTGAGGTTCATGTCGAGGCCAAATTTCTCGTGGCTGAAATCGGTGTACCAGTCGGCATAGGTGATGCCGCTGCCGTCCGCCTTGAGTCCTTGAGCCGTGGACCGCACTCGCTGGTGGGTTGATTCGTTGTCTTCGCTCATGCGCACGGCGCCGACCTTGAAGGCCCAGTTGTCGTTGAAGCGATGCTCGATGTCGGCCTGCAGCGTGGTGACGTTGATCTGCGAATGGTTCCACGTGGCGCCGCTGTAGGTGGAGCGTGGCAGGTTCACCGGACGGCCGTCTGCATAGCGCGGCAGGCCACGAACCATGGGCCGGGACTCGGCCTCGGTGCGGCTGATGGCCAGGCCCAGGGTGGTGGCGTCGCTCAGGTCGAAGTCCAGGGCGCCGTATAGCGAGTGGGTCTTGCTCCACTCGTAGTCGATAAACGACTGGCTCTGGTCTTCATCGGCCACCATGCGCCCGCGCACGGTGCCGCTGTCGTTCAGCGGGCCGCCGGCGTCCAGTTGCAGACCGTAGTGGTCCCAGGAACCTGCCTTGCCGGTGAGGGTCACGGTGGGCTTGGCCTGGCCGCGCTTGCGCACCAGATTGATCGCGCCGACTGGGCTGCCAGTACCCTGCAGCAGGCCCGAGGCGCCGCGCAGGACTTCCATGCGATCGAAGAAAATCAGGTCCTGGGTCGCCCAGTTACCCAGGGAGTAGATATTGCGCGGAATCGGTACGCCGTCGTATTGCCAGTCATCGATCTGGAAGCCGCGGGAGGTCAGGATCATGCCCTTGCCGATGCCCTGTACGCCCACCAGGCCGGTGGTCTGGTTGGCCGCATCCTTGAGGTCGGTCAGGCCCTGGTCGTCCATCTGCTTGCGGGTCATGACGCTGATCGACTGCGGGATTTCCTTGAGGCTGTGGGTGCCCTTGCCGATGGTCACAGCCTTGGCCGCATAGGATCCCGAACCTTCGGTGGTGGCGGGATCGCTGGCGGCGCGCTCGACAATGTTCGTCACCCCCAGTTGCAGGCTGGCGCCGCGGTCAGTAGCCGGTTCGACGCTGAAGTTGCCTTGCTCGGTCACCCGCAGTTGCAGGCCGCTGCCCGCCAGCGCGGTGTGCATGGCCTGGTCGGGGCTCATCTGGCCGATCACGGCCGCAGCCTGCTTGCCCTGCACCAGCGCCGGTTCCAGGGACACGATGCGCCCGCTCTGGCTGGCGATGGCATTCAGCGTGGCGGCCAGTGGGCCGGCCGGCAGGTTGAACGGCAAACGTTGTTCCTGCGCCAGGACAGGGCTGGCCAGGGTCGCCAGGGCAACAGCGACGCAAAGGGCTTTAGGCCAAGGGTTGAGCACGGCATTCTCCTGATTGTTTGAACTCGTCAGGAGATAGGTGGGACGAGAAATGAAAACCAGACACAAATAAGAAAGATTTACAAAGAAACAGATGCAGCGTCACTTTCCGCGAATCAGGGTCAGCCATGGGCCGTAGCGATCGACGCGGATCGGCAGGGTCTCGGTCATGGCCATCAGCGCCCGATCCGGATCGTTGAGCGGGAAAACCCCTTGTACCCGCAGGTGGCGCACCTCGGGGGCAACCCGGACAAACCCTCGGCTGTAGGGACGCAAGGCATCCACCACATGGTCGAGGGAGTCGTCCAGGACGTTGAGGCGGCCGCTGAGCCAGTCGGCGCGGTAGCGCTGGTCGTCGTCCAGGGGAGCGATACGGTCGGGGTAGAGCAGGGCCGACTGGCCTTGTTGCAGATCGCGCTCGGCGCCACCGAACAGGCGCGCGCGCACCGAGTGTTCAAGCACCACCACGCGGCTGGCGGCGGCTTCCTGGTTGACCAGGAAACGTGTGCCCAGGGCCTGCACCTCGCCTTGGGCGGTGCGTACGCGCAGGGGCCGTTGCGGGTCGGGCGCGACCTGGATCAACAGTTCGCCATGGCGCAGGATCACCAACCGTTGCCGGGCGTCGAAGCGCAGGTCCACGGCACTCCCGGCATTCAGGCTCAGGCGGCTGCCGTCGGCCAGGGTGAAGTCCTGACGCTGGCCGCGCCCGGTGTGCAAGTCGGCCAGCAACGCGCCGCCCAGCGGGCTGCGAGCCCCCAGCCACAGGCCACCCCCGAGCAGACCCAGGCCCGCCATGGCGCGTAGCACATCGCGCCGCGAACCTTGGGGCTGGAGCAGGACCTGGCGCGCTTCACCGGCCTGGCCCGGCAGGCGCTGATCCAGTCTGCGCAGCGTCTGATAGGCGCCGCCGAGCCGTTGCTGCAAGTGTTCCCAGGCCTGGGCATGGCTCGGGTCGGCGTTCAGCCACAGGGTGAAGCGCTCCTGCAGCCGACTATCGGCGGTGCCGGCGCGCAGGCGCACCATCCAGTCAATGGCTTGTTCGGCGGCCGGGTCCAGGCGCATCTTGCTCATGGCGTCAGTTCACTGAGGTAGCACTGGCACAGGGCCTGCTTCATATAGCGGCTGACGGTGCGCTCCGAGAGCCCGAGCTTTTGCGCGATGGCCACGTAGCTCAGGCCGTCCAGTTGGCTGTAGAGGAACGTGGCCTTGACCACGTGCGGCAAGCCGTCGAGGACACGGTCGATGGTCACCAGGGCTTCGAGCAGCAGCAGTTGTTCTTCGGGGGAGGGGGCCAGCGGCTCGGGCAGCAGCGACAGGCGTTCCAGGTAAGCCAGCTCCAGCTGCCGTCGCCGGTGGCGATCGAAGATCAGCCGGCGGGCGATGGTCGACAGATAGGCCCGCGGCTGCTCGATGCTGTCGGGGTCGACCTGGGCCGCCAGCAACTGGCAGAAGGTATCGGCGGCCGTGTCCTCGGCGTCCGCGCGGTTGCGCAGGCGCTTGTGGATATGCTGCAGCAGCCACCGGTGATGGTCGCTGAAAAAGAACCCCAGCTTGCGGGTTGAAGTCGGTTGCACCGGTTGGCTTTCCAGGTGTGAGTGTGAATCGTTCGCAATAGTAACCGGCCGATGATCACCACCGCAATCGGCCTCTGGCGTCGCCATGGCCGGGAGCTCGGGTATGATTGGCGTCTTTTTTTGCCCTCCAAGGACCCTTCCATGCTCCTGAGCAAGCGCGAGCAGGCCCGCACCGAACGGCGCCTGGCGGCGACCCTGACCGAGGCCTGCGAAACCGCCAAGGCCGAAGTGGCGGGCTTTTGCTGGGTGACCCACAAGGTCGATTACGCGGCATTCGCCTCCAGCCTGCTGGTGCTGTGGGTGTTCGATACCCAGGCCAGCCAGGACCAAGCCCTGGCCAGCGGGCAGGGCGCACGCCTGGTTGAGCTGACGGCCCAGGCCCTGGATGCGGCCCAGGTGCAGGTCAGTGCGGTGGCCGCCCATGTGCAGTTCGACAACCAAGAGCAATGCGCCCGGTCCAACGCCGGCAACTGGCAGCAACGTTTGGCGCGCAAGCGCCTGTTGCGGGGCTGAAGCGCCGGCATCACCCTCCAGCCCCGCGTGGGCGATCACATTGAGAACAGGACGATCCGATGGACATGCAATTTTGCGGCAATGCCACCCCGGGCAATCCCTCCGAAGGGCTGTGCGACGAGTACCGCTTGAGCGCCATGACCGAGATCGACGAGCTGTTCGCGGCCTGCGCACAGATCATCGCCAGGCACCCCGGCTGCCGGCCGCTGGTGTCGCTGGATGATCTGCCCCAGGCTCGTTACACCTCAGGCCATGCGCGCCAGAGCATCGACCTCGACCAGGTGACCGAACTCGACCTTGCGGGCCTGCCGCCCGAGTGCTTCGAGGATGGCGAGTACCTGGGCTACATGACCACCAAGGCCGAGTTCCCGATCTGTGTGCGCAACTTCGTCGCACTTACGGCCGGGGTGTCGTTCAGCGACGCCTGTGCCCATGGGCTGACCCTGGATGCCGAGGGGCTGGCGGAGTGGGTCGGCTATCAGCAAGAGCCGCTGGCGCTGCTCGATCAACCGTTGTCGGCGCAGGTGGTGCCGGTCGCAGAAGCCTGTGAGGCCCTGGCGGCATTTCCCAATGGTTACTTCAGCTGCGACCTGGGGCCGGTGCACAACTTCGCGGTGGCCCGGCATCTGGCGCAGAACCATGGTTATCAACTGATCGGGGTTGGCGCGGCCTACCTCGGTTTTTTGCGGTCCGCACCGGCCGACCCTGACACCGCCGGCGCCGTCGCTGCGGATTTTTGCGCGCTGTACAACGTCCCGGATGAGGGGCGGCAAGCGCTGGCGACCACCGTGGCCCAGGCCGTGCTCGGGCGGGCGTACCTGTGGCTGCGCTACGTGGAGTAAGGCCCGTAGGCCAACTCCGCGGCGCCTTGGGGGAGCAAGCCTGAGGCCCTTTCGACCCTGGCCGCCGTCTGCAATGGACGGCGGTTCGCACCAGGCTCCGGCCTATGAAAAGTGCAATCTTCCAGGTGGAACGTGCATTTTTCATCACCCTGCGCTTACCCATACTGACCCGGCACAGATCATTGATCTTCGCCATTGCTCCGCTGTCGGCAGCCTTGCACGACGCGGTGAGGCGAGATCAGCAGACGCCAATAATAAAAGAGTCAGTCCATGAAAAAGCCCAACCCGCTGCTTGAAGACCTTAAGTCGATCTTGCCGGCCATTGCCGCCAACGCCTTCCGGGCGGAACAGGACCGCACGCTGCCCGCCGAGAACATTGCGCTGCTGAAACGCATCGGCATGCACCGCGCCTTCCAGCCGAAGAAATTCGGTGGGATGGAAATGTCCCTGCCCCAGTTCGCCGACTGCATCGCCCTGTTGGCGGGCTCCTGCGCCAGCACCGCCTGGGCCATGAGCCTGCTCTGCACCCACAGCCACCAGTTGGCGATGTTCCCGGCCAAAACCCAGCAGGAAGTCTGGGGCGACGACCCCGACGCCACGGCCAGCAGCAGCATCGCGCCCTTTGGCCGCACCGAGGAAGTCGAGGGTGGGGTGACGTTCAGCGGCGAGATGGGCTGGAGCAGCGGTTGCGATCACGCCGAGTGGGCGATTGTCGGCTTTCGCCGCAAGAACGCCGAAGGCACCCAGGACTATTGCTTTGCCGTGCTGCCGCGTAGCGACTACCAGATTCGCGATGACTGGTACGCGGTGGGCATGCGCGGCAGTGGCAGCAAGACCTTGATCATCGACCAGGCGTTTGTTCCGGAGCACCGCATCCAGAAAGCCCGGGACATGATGGAAGGCACCTCCGGCGGCTTTGGCCTGTACCCCGACAGCAAGATTTTCTATTCGCCGTATCGTCCTTATTTCGCCAGCGGTTTCTCCACCGTCAGCCTGGGGGTGGCCGAGCGCATGTTGGCGGTGTTCCGCGAGAAAACCCGCAACCGCGTGCGCGCCTACACCGGCGCAGCCGTGGGAGCCGCCACGCCGGCCTTGATGCGCCTGGCCGAGTCCACCCACCAGGTGGCGGCGGCGCGGGCCTTTCTGGAAAAAACCTGGGAAGAACACGCCGACCACAGCGCACGTCACGAGTACCCGAGCCGCGAGACCCTGGCCTTCTGGCGCACCAACCAGGGCTACGCGACCAAGATGTGCATTCAGGCCGTGGATCGGTTGATGGAAGCGGCGGGCGGTGGTGCCTGGTTCGAGAGCAACGAGCTGCAACGGCTGTTTCGCGATGCCCACCTGACCGGGGCCCATGCCTACACCGACTACGACGTGTGTGCGCAAATCCTCGGCCGCGAGCTGATGGGCCTGGAACCCGACCCAACCATGGTTTGACCCGCCCCGCTGCGGACAGCCTTTACACATAACAACAATCGAGGCCGACCATTGCGCCGGCCCAGGAGTCTTGCATGCCTGATCTTTCTGAAATCGCCTTCGACACCCGCGCCTTTCGCCGGGCCCTGGGCAACTTTGCCACCGGCGTCACCGTGGTCACGGCGGCTGCCGAAGACGGGCGCCGGGTAGGGGTGACCGCCAACAGTTTCAACTCGGTGTCCCTGGACCCGCCCCTGGTGTTGTGGAGCATCGACAAGCGCTCCAGCAGCCATGAGGTGTTCGAGGCCGCCAGCCATTTTGCGGTGAACGTGCTGGCGGCCGACCAGATCGATACCTCGAACAACTTCGCCCGGCCCCGGGAAGATCGCTTTGCCGAGATTGCATTCGACGCCGGCACCGGTGGCGCACCAGTGCTGGCCGATTGCGCGGCACGCTTTCACTGTGAGAAGTACCAGCAGGTCGATGGCGGCGATCACTGGATCATGATCGGCAAGGTGGTGGCCTTTGATGATTTCGGCCGCTCGCCGTTGCTCTACCACCAGGGCGCCTACTCCATGGTCTTGCCCCACACCCGCATGACCCGGCGCGAAGAGGGGCAACAGCCCAGCAGCCACTTCCAGGGACGCTTGAGCCATAACCTGTATTACCTGATGACCCAGGCGCTGCGGGCCTACCAGGCCAGTTACCAGCCTCGGCAATTGTCCACCGGCCTGCGCACCAGCGAAGCGCGCATGTTGATGGTGCTGGAGAGCGATGCCGGGTTGGACCTTGCCGACCTGCAACGGGAAGTCGCCATGCCGATTCGCGAGATTGAAGAGGCGGTGGCCAACCTCAGGCGCAAGGGCCTGGTGAGTGACGACGGTGGGCGGGTGCGCCTGACCGCCAGAGGCATCGATGAAACCGAAGGCTTGTGGAACATTGCCCAGGAGCAGCAGGACAAAGTCTTCAGTCAGTTCGCCCCGGGGCAGATCGAGCATTTCAAAAACGTGCTCAAGGGCGTGATTCAAGATGCCTGATGGGGCTTTGCGGCAGCTGCGTCAGGTGTGCTCTTCGAGTAGAAAATGCCGGACGGCCTGGGCACTGGCCGCCGGGTTTTCCTGCATGAAACAGTGCTGCCCGTCGATGACCTGGGTCCGCAGGTGCGGGTTGAGCGCCGCCCAGCGCCGGACCGAATGGCCCACATAGGGGTAGCTGTCGCGGCCATGCAGCACCAGGCACGGGGTCTGCACGGCACGCAGGGATTGCCACAGCCGGCGCGGGAACGAGCTGTAGATGTCGACCTCCCGTTCCGGCAGGCATCTGAGGGTCACACCATGGGCAACGTCTTTCAGCCCGTGCTCGATATAGGCCTGCAGGGCCTCGTCGCACCAGCCCTTGAAAATCCCCCGATTGGCCAGCGCGCTGCTTGCGGCGGCGCGGTCCGGCCAGCTGTGACGGCGCGCTGCAGCCTTGCGCGCCAGGGCGTGACGGCGGTTGAGGCCCACCAGTGACAGCGCGCCGAGCATGCGCAGCATTGATGGCGGGAAGATCACCGGATCGAGCATCACGGCCTTGGCAAACAGCTGTGGCCGTTGCGCCACGATCAGGCAGGTGAGCACGCCGCCGAAGCTGTGGCCCAGGGCGTAGCGCGGTACATCGCCGTAGGCGGCGACACCAGCCTCGAATGCGTCGGCGGCCAGCTCGGCGCTGCGGTTCCAGCCCAGAAAACGGCCGCCATGTTCGGTTTCGCCATGGCCCTGGATATCGCACAGCCACAGGTCGAAGGACTCGGCCAGGAGGGCGAGCATCGGCCGGTAAGCCAGGGAGCAAAAGCCGTTGCCGTGAAGGAAGTGCAACAGTGGCTTGCCCGAAGGCGGGCAGCGCCAGCCGCGCAGGGTAAAGCCTTCAGGGCAGGCGTAAGACCAGGGAATCAGCTGCATGGGGCCTCTTGGACAAATGGGGTGGGGCAGTCAGTTCGGCGACCAGCCTGCGAACCGGGGCTTTGACCGGCTGCGATATTAATCGGCTTGGCCGGCGAAAACAAAAGCCCCGCTGTCACGGCGGCTTAGCCTGATTGCGGTTCACGGCGTGGCGAGGCCTGCGCCGCCGGATTGGCGGCCGCCTGCGGGCGCCCGCTAAACACCAGCATCGCCAGTACGCCGATCACGCCCGGCACGGCAAACGCCAGGAAACTCACCTGCAACGGCAACTGCGCGCCATGCAGGGCGCCACCGAGCAAGGGGCCGATAATCGCGCCGGTGCGGCCCACGCCCATGGCCCAGCCCAGGCCCGTGGAGCGGATGTGCGGTGGGTAGAATTGCACCGCGCAGGCATTGGCCAGGATCTGGGTGCCGATGGTGCTGGCGCCGGCAATCGCAATCAGCAGGTACAGCACCCACAGCGGCGACTTCAGGGCCAGCAGGCTGAGGGACAGCGCGCCCAGGGCAAAGAACCCCAGCAGTACCCGTTCCAGGCCGATACGGTCGCCCAGCCAACCACCGCCGATGGCGCCAAAGATCGCGCCGAGATTCAGCACCAGCAAAAATGCCAGGCTGGAGTTAAGGCCATAGCCGGCGCTGTGCATCAGCTTCGGCAGCCAGGAACTCAAGGCGTAGACCATCAGCAGGCAGCAGAAGAAGGCCAGCCACAGCATCAGGGTCTTGAGGCTGCGGCCTTCTTGCAGCACTTGCAGGATCGACACCTTGTGCGCCTGGCTTTGCCCCAGGTTCAGCTGCACGCCGGGCTGGGGCCGATAGTCGGGCGCAACCTTTTGCAGCAGGCCGCGAGCCCTTTCGAGTTGGCCTTTGCGCACCAGAAAGTTCAGGGATTCGGGCAACTGGCGTACCAGCAGGGGCAGGGTCAGCAGGGGAATCACCGCCACCAGGAACACCGCCTGCCAGCCCCAGCGCGGCATCAGCAGCATGCCCAGGCCGGCCGACAACATGCCGCCCAGGGAGTAGCCGCTGAACATCACCGCCACCAGGGTGCTGCGCATCTTTTTCGGCGCGTATTCGTTCATCAGTGCCACCACATTGGGCATCACTCCGCCGATGCCCAGGCCGGCGATAAAGCGGCACAGGGCAAACTCGACCGGCGTTCGGGCGAAGGCGTTGATCACCGTGAAGCCGCTGAACAGCACCACGCAGATCATGATGGTTTTGCGCCGCCCGATGCGGTCCGACAACGGTCCGAAAAACAGTGCGCCGAGCATCATGCCGAACAGCGCGCAGCTGCCCAGAAACCCGGCCTCCACGGCGCTCAGGCCCCAGTCCTGCATCAGGGTGGGCAGCACCACGCCGTAGATCACCAGGTCGTAGCCGTCGAAGACAATGATCAGCGCGCACCAGAACAGCAGGCGCCCATGAAATGAATTGAAGCGAGCCCCGTCGATCAGGGCGTTTACATCGAGAGTACGCATGGCTTGGCTCTTTTTATGATTGTTATAGAGCCGGGGGCACCGGGCCCCCGGTGATGGCGACGTGGCGGTCAGTGGCTGTTGCTGAGCGCTTGCCAGCCGAGGCGTTGGCGGGCCTGGGCCAGGTCGGCCTCCAGGTCGTGGTTCCACAACCAGTCGAAGCGGCGTTCGAGGGTGGTCGCCAGCGCCTCTTCATCGGTGCCCACCTGCGGGTCGCGCAGTTCGTAGAGGTCGCCGACCTCGCGCGAGGTGCGCTGTACCCGGCAGGCCCGTGGACGGCGCAGGGCATCGTAGGCGGCGAGCAGGGCCGGCAGTTGTTGCGGTTGCAGTTGTGGATCGCCCAGCAGGCGTGCCAGGAACCAGGCATCTTCCAGGCCTTGCCCGGCCCCGGCGCCCTGGTGCGGCAGGGTGGCGTGGGCGGCGTCGCCGATCAGCACCACGCGCTGGTGCACATAACCTGGCAATTCGGGCAGATCGTGCAGCGCCCAGCAACTCGGCGTATCGATGCAGTGCAACAGGATGCGCGCGGCGTCGCCCCAGCCGGCGAAGGCATCGAGCATCTCTTGCTGGCTGCTGTCGCGGACCCAGGGCGCGTCTTTGGGCCAGGTCGGGTGCGGCTCGCTGCGGTCGGTGACAAAGGCCACCACGTTGATCAGCCGCCCCTGTTTGACCGGGAACGTGAGGATGTGGCCGTCCAGCCCCAGGTACATCTGCGGCACGTCGATCAGGTGCTCGTCGATGCCGTTGGCGCGATAGGCATCGCGCAGCGTCTGGCTGTCGATCAGGCCGCGATAGGCGACGGTGCCGCTGAAACACGGGGCCACCGCCGGCGCGCCCAGGCCTTCGAGCACATGCCCGCGCAACGCTGACTTGATGCCATCCGCGCCGATCAGCAGGTCACAGCGGTAGTCGCTGCCGTCGGTAAACACCACGCGGGCCTCGTGTGCCTGCTGTTCCACCGTGGCCGCGCGCTTGTTGAAACGAGCGATGCCCTCGGGCAGGCGGCTGGCCAGGGCGTCGAGAAAGTCGGCACGGTGCACTGAGGACTGGCCGACCCCCGGCGCCACGCTGGCACCGAAGTAGTGGGCGTCGTGGCTGCGGCGCCATTCGAACCACACATCCTGCCAGGGTTCCGGGGTGCGGTCGGCGATCTGCCGATAGGGTTCGCCCAGTCCCAGGCTGGCGATGGCCCGTACCGCATTGGCGCCGAACGACACACCGGCGCCGACCTCGCCGAAGGCCGCTGCGGACTCGAACAACTGCACGTCGAGCTGAGGATGGCGGCAAAGATCCAGGGCCAGGGCGACCCCGGAAATACCGCCGCCGATGATTCCGATACGCAAGGTCGGGCTGTTGCTGTGGTTCATGCTGATACCTGTGGTCGCTTTGTTTTTGTGCGACCGATGATCAGCGCTCAAGTACTATTAATAAATACGCCGAAAGCCATACAGGTTATTACCAATATGAATAATGCTCGGTGCCACTTTAATCGTCCCTGCGGCGCATGAAGCCGACGTTGGAGGCCCATGGAACTGCGTGACCTGGATCTGAATCTGCTGGTGGTGTTCAACCAGTTGCTACGTGACCGCAAGGTGTCCGCCGCGGCCCACAGCCTGGGCCTGACCCAGCCTGCGGTGAGCAACGCATTGAAGCGCCTGCGCTTGGCGTTGCAGGACGAGTTGTTCGTGCGCACCTATCAGGGCATGGCGCCGACCCCCTATGCCGAACAGTTGGCCGAGCCGGTGGCCCTGGCCCTGCACACCCTGCGCGATGCCCTTAACCGCCAGGACGGCTTCGATCCTGCGACCTGCGAACGTACCTTCACTCTGGCCATGACCGACATTGGCGAGATCTACTTTATTCCCCGGCTGATGGATGCCCTGGCTCGGCTGGCGCCCAACTGTTCGATCAGCACGGTGCGCGAAAACCCCATGAGCCTGAGCGAAGACCTGCAAAGCGGCACCGTCGACCTCGCCGTTGGTTTGCTGTCGCATTTGCAGGCCGGGTTCTTCCAGCGCCGGCTGTTTCATCACCGTTATGTGTGCATGTGCCGCAAGGACCATCCGGCGACCCTCGAGCCCCTGACCCTTGAGCGTTTTTGCGAGTACGGGCATGTGCGGGTGGTGTCGGCCAACACTGGCCATGGCGAAGTGGACGCGCTGATGGCGCGCGAGGGCATCCAGCGCTCGGTACGCCTGGAGGTGCCGCATTTTGTGGCGGTGGGGCACATCCTGCAGCGCACCGATCTGTTGGCCACCGTCCCCGAACGGTTTGCCGCCTGCTGCGAAGCGCCGTTTGGCCTGACGTCGCTACCGCACCCGGTGGCCCTGCCGGAAATTGCCATCAATCTGTTTTGGCACGCCAAGTACCACAAGGACCCGGCCAATCGCTGGCTGCGGCAATTGATGTTCGAGGTGTTTTCGGACTGAAGGCGCGGCGCCGAGGTAGGCGCCGATTGACGGGGTTTTGGTTGCTCGATACAACTAGATTTTCGTGTATTGCGAGGGCCTGGTCATGAGCTCACCTTCCGTTGCGCTGATTCAGCAGATTCGTTCCGCCTCACGCCTGATGGTGCGTGAGCTTGGCTTTATGCACGCGACCCTGGCCGCCACCGACTATCCGCCCTCGGCGGTGCACAGCCTGGTGGAGTTGGGCCAGCACGGAGCCCTGACTGGAGCAGAGCTAGCGCAATTGCTGGGCCTGGAAAAATCCAGTGTCAGTCGCATGGTGCGCAAACTGATCGACGCCGGAGAGATCGAGGAGTTGACCAGCCCCCAGGATGGGCGTGCCAAGCCATTGCAGCTCACGGCCCGGGGCCGCAAGACCGTGCGCGCCATCGATCGTTTTGCCGCCGGGCAGGTCGGCAACGCCATCGCCCATCTGGGCCCGGAGCAGCAACAGACCGTCAGTACAGGGCTGGCCCACTATGCCGGTGCTCTGCAAACCCAGCGCCTTGGGGCGTCGGCTGCGGTGTCGGCGCCCCTGAGGATTGTTGCGGGCTATCAGCCCGGCATCATTGGCCGCATCGTCGAAATGCACGCCCGCTATTACGCCGACCACGCCCGGTTCGGCCAGCCCTTTGAAAGCCTGGTGGCTGCCGATATGGCCGAGCTGATGGGGCGTCTGCACAACTCGCGCAACCAAGTCTGGGCGGCGATGGACGGCGATAGGATTGTCGGCTCGATCGCCATCGACGGTGAAGGCGAAGACAACCAGGCGACCTTGCGCTGTTTTATTCTCGATGAGGCGGCGCGAGGGCGGGGCGCCGGCAAACGCCTGCTGGCAGAGGCCATGGATTTTTGTGACGGCTGGGGGTTCGCCCGGACTCGGCTATGGACCTTCAAAGGCCTGGATGTGGCACGCAAACTCTATGAAGACTGCGGGTTTACCCTGGCCCGTGAAGAGGCGGGCCAGCAGTGGGGCGGGCCGGTCATCGAGCAGTATTTTGTTCGCGAGGCGCGGGCCGGCGCGTGAGCCTGGTTGGCCGAGTCGGCCCAGGTACTTACATGGCCACCCGGGTTAGTCGCTGCAACGCGTCGATGACGCTGGGGTTCCTGGTTTCGAGGATGTCGGCCTGGATCTGCGAGATCACGGATTTGAGCAGTTCGGTCTGGCTCATGCGGGTGGCCTGCAACAGCCGGGTAAAGTCCTCGGCCACATGGGGATTGACCTTCATCGACAAGCGCTTCATCGACGGCGAAGGCGCCAACTGGCGTGCGCTGAGCTGCTCGCCGAGGGCTTGGCTGAAAGCCGCGTGCACCCGTTCCAGGCTCGTTGTGGCCGTGGCCACGTGCTCCGCCAGTTCATGGAAGTAGTAGCTGAAGAACAGCTTGCGAATGTGCACGCCGGCTTCTGCAGTGACCGAATGCATCGCGGCATCCAGGGCATCGAGGTAGACCGCCGGCAGGCGCGCCTCGATCGAGGTCTGCGGCAGCTTGCGTGATTCCTTGATCGCCGGCGTGGACTGGGCAGGGATGGCCACCACTGTGTCACACACCTGGCACACCCCCACCAGAATATCCTTGGCCTCGCCGTGACCATCACTGAACGGCACGTCGCGCCGCACATAGGTCGTGGCGACCAGTTGTTGGCAATGCTCGCACAGCGCCTGGCCGTGATCGCCTTCGAAGATAAGTTTCATGGGCTGCCCTCACTTGTGGACGCTGATAAACCAGGCATCCGGCTCGATGAAATAGAACTTGATGTACCACGGCCTTCTGGCCAGCACGTGGACCTCGATCTGCGGCGCGGTATGGTGCGGGCTGCTGCTGTGATGCCGGCCCGTGCATTGCCCGATGATCTCGATCAGCTCCGACACTGACACTTCGGCGGTGGCCAGCAGGTTCTTGACCTCGATCGAACCACGCACCGCGTGCAGATAGTTGCCGGTTTGCAACGCCGCGATTAGGTCGCGCTTTGCCTGTCTGAAGCCTCTTTCCATGTTGGCCTCCATTTGTACGAAAGTAATCGTACGCTGTCAAGGCGACATTCAGTCGCAGTTTTTGCCCGGTGCTTTACCCGGACCGCAGATGATCGCCGATCTGTCCTTGTAGGCCTTGAAGACTTAGGTTTCAGGGTTTTTCGGTTTGTAGGCGACTCAGGCGTGGGCAGGAATACGATGTCGATAGCGTCCTGTACGGCGACACGTCGTGGCACAGCGGGAGGGTGTCGATGCTCAGCTCGAAGCTCGATTGGGCCGAGTAGTCGAGTACCCGGTGCCGCCGATGAAGGGCCTATGGAAAAAGCTGCTGGGTCATTGGGTTAATTCGCCTAAGATCGCCTGCCACAGGTTTGGTATTGGGGCATGTAAAACAGTGAACTGGGATGATCTGAAGTTTTTCATTGCCGTTGCACAATCCGGCAGCATCACCGATGCGGGAGTAGCGCTGAAGGTCTCGGCCTCGACCGTTGCACGCAAGATCGCCGCCCTCGAACAGGCCCTGGGCCGTACCTTGTTCGTGAAGAAAACCAATGGTTATTTCCTCAGCGAAGCCGGGACCGGGCTGGTGCCCCTGGCGCTGGAGACCGAAGAGCGTTTTCGCCTGATCGAGCGTCAATTATCGCAGCCAGGCGCCGGCCTGGCCGGGCAGGTGCGCATCGATTGTCCGGAGCTGATGGGCACCCACCTGATCATTCCGGGGCTCGAGGAGTTTCGTCGGCAGTACCCGCAGATCAGCTTCGATTTCAGCAACAGTGTGTCCTCGGCAAAGCTCACGCAAAGCCACAGCGATGTCATCGTGCGCCTGCACCGCCCGGACCAGGGCAACTTCACCCTGCGCCGGGTGGGGTGGCTGGACCATGGGCTGTTCTGTTCCCCGGCCTATGCCGCGCGGCACGGGGTGCCGAGCTCGGCGTCCGAGTTGGCGCAGCACACGCTGATCGGCTGGAGCACGGGCATGGCCCATATGCCGCTGGCGCAATGGTTGGAGCAAGTCAGCGGTGGGCAAACACCCTGGATGCGCGCCGCCAACCTCACGGCCCAGCTCAAGGCGGTGCAGGCCAACCTCGGCATTGCGGCGTTGCCGGCCTATGTCGGGCAGGGCGAGGGCTTGCACCCGGTACTGGATGACCTGCCGCCCCAGGGCGCCGATATCTGGTTGCTGCGCAACCTGGCGACCCAGGGCCTGGAGCGCGTGGATCGGGTGGTGGAGCACTTGGTGGCGCAGTTCCAGGGCGGCCTGGCGCTGCGGCTTTGACCGCGTCCCTCAGTGGGCCCCGCTGCGCATAAAGATCCAGATCGCCACCGTCATCAGCATCAGGCCGAACACCCTGTTCTGCAGCACCAGCAATCTTGGCCGGGTGCGCAGCAGGCGTTGCACGCTCGAGCCCATTGAGACCCAAATCAGGTGCGCGCAGAAGTTGAGGCTGATCAGCGCCGCGCTGAGGGCCAGCACCAGGGCGATGCTGCGGCTGTCACCGCTGGGCATGAAGGTCGAGAACATCACCAGCAGCATCACCAGGCCCTGCACATTGCCCAACTGCACCATGACCCCGTCGCGCCAGAGCAGTGGCCGGACCTTGGCCCCTGGTGCGGGCAGTGCACGCCATAGCAGGCGCAGGCCGAGCCAGAGGATGTACAGGCTGCCCGCGACCCGCAGCAGCCACAGCAGTTGCGGCTGGTTCATCAGACTATGGGACAGCCCCAGCCCCACCAGCAGCGCCAGCAGGAAATAACACAGGTCGAGCCCGGCGATAAAGCCCAGTGAATGGCGTGCGCCACTCTGCGCGCCGGAGGTCGCTACCATCAGGTTGCCGGGCCCGGCGCTGAGGGTCAGCGGGGCCATGGTGGAAAGCCAAAGGGCCCAGTTGATGTCGAAAATGTGCTGCACCTGTCGCTCCCGGGAGACGGTGCGAATTGCACCGGCGGCCAGTCTAAGACGCCCTCGCGGCGGAGGTTATCGCCAGGAATGCAAAGCGCTTTTGCACAAATGCCTGCAAGCCGGGAACCGATTGCCACGGCATGCCAGGGGCCCCACTCGGGTTATGATGGCCCGGCCCGGCGCTGACCCTTGCGGTGACGGGCACGCCTCAACCCCCGGAGTCAGACGTTCGATGTGCACTATCAGCCTTTTCCAAGCCCCGCCCCCTGAGGCGGTCAACAGCCAGATCCTGCAAATGGTGGTGGACTACCTGAGCGATATCAGCCTGCTCGCCATCACCCCCAGCAACCCCCTCTACAACCTGTATCAATACGGCGTCGGCTATGAGGTGCACCTGTACCTGGCGGCCATGGACGGCTCGCGCGGCATGGCTGTCGAGCTGATTGTGGCCCTGGACCCGGAGCACCCGGAGACGGTGTTGGGCTTCCTCCTGTGTCTGCCGGTCAAGGACGATCCCCAGGCTTGCGCAGTGCCCTATATGGCCGTGCACGCCAGCCATCGGCGCCAGGGCATTGCCCGGGCCATGCTGGCGCAGATGCTCGCGCGCTATCCCCATGCGGAGCTGGCCTGCAGCGTCGCCAAGGTCCCGTATTTCGAGGCGCTGGGGTTTCAGGTGCTGGGTGCCCGAGGCCCGCAGGTGCTGATGAATACCCGCGACCACAGCACTGAAGGACTGCTGCCAGTGCTGGACGTGGCGCCGATCTACAGCTCGCTGGAAGTGCGGCAGATTCACAGCTACCTGCTGGCGCAGCACGGTAGGAAAGCCATGCTCGAGGCCGAGAAAAAACGCGACCGGCAGCTGGATCAGATGACCCGCCAGGCTGCCCGTTTTGTCCAGGAACGCCTGGGTCCGCAGCCCGGGCAGGGGCCGCGCCTGCAGTAGGGCCGGAGTGCCGACCCGGGCAACGAAGCCTCTTGGGTGCGCTTGCAACAGCCTGAAAAACTCTTTCGCGTTTTTTTCACTTGAGGCTGGTATTCTCCGCCACCTCTTTGGGGAGTAGCCGGCCGTTGCGTGAGCGATGGCGCTGTTGGTCAACATTCTCGGCAACCTGCCGTGGCCACAGCATCCGTCGGGATTGGCGAGACCAACGACATACCTGTGCTGAAGTCGGGCGCGCAGTGCTATGTCGTTGACTCAAGCCCGACGAGTACATCACCGTGAATGCAATAGCCCTTATCTTCCTGGCGTTTGCCATGTCCACCGACGCGTTTGCGGCGGCCATCGGCAAAGGCTCCAGCCTCGACAAACCCCGTTTCAGCGAAGCCCTGCGCACCGGCCTGATCTTCGGTGTGATCGAAGCCATCACCCCCGTGATCGGCTGGGCCATCGGCCAGGCCGCCAGCAGTTATGTCACCGAGTGGGATCACTGGATTGCCTTCGTCCTGCTGCTGGGCCTGGGCCTGCACATGATCTACGCCGGCCTCAAGCCCGACGACGAACAGCCAAGCGAGAAGTCGAGCCAGCACTCGTTCTGGGTCCTGGCCGTCACCGCCGTGGCCACCAGCATCGATGCGATGGCGGTGGGCGTGGGCCTGGCCTTTGTCGAGGTCAATATCCTGGTGGCCGCCGCGGCTATCGGCTTGGCCACCATGCTGATGGTGACCCTGGGCACCATGCTCGGGCGGGTGCTTGGCAGCCTGGTGGGCAAGCGCGCCGAGATCCTGGGCGGGATCGTGCTGATCATCGTCGGCGGCACCATCCTCTATGAGCACTTGAGCGGGGCGGCCTGACCCACTGACGCAGAGTTGATGCCCCGGCGCTGTCTAAGGCGCCGGGGCTTGCCTCCAGCGCAGGGCCTCAAACGATATACAGCGGTTGGCCTTGCGCTTTCCACGCCGCAAAGCGCGCATCCATCAGCGGTGCCAGGCGCTCAGGGTTTTCCCAATGGTCTTCGACGCGATACAGCAAGGCCCAGGAACATACCGATATGGGCCGCGCCTGCGGCGTCCGGCAGGTCCTTGGGAGGTTCGCCTTCGTAGTGCCAGGCGGCGTCATATTTCATCTGCAGACCCTCGGTCGAAGGCTACAGGATGCTCGATTGCCATTTTTCGGTGCCCGCCAGTCGGCGCTTCACGCTGTCGATGCGCCATTGGCCCGTCACGCGCTTGAGCAGGAAACGGTGTTCGTAGCACAGGCTGCGTTCGGCCGGATCACGGATGATGACCGCCGTCTGGTTGGCCGACAGCGTGTCACACGCCAGCAGCTGATCCTCGGGCGCGTAGGTGGTGGGCCAGCCGTGGGAACGATGTTTGTAGGCACGCGGGCGATGGGTGCAAAAGCGCTCGACGATCTGCTCTTGCTCGGCCCAGAAGCGGCCATCGATGCCGTGCTTGGGGTCGGTTGCACTCAGGGCGTTGCCGCGCTGTTCCCAGGCGTGCATGGCCTGGGTGTAACCACGCACGACGCTGCTCGGGTCGGTGCTGTCATCCATAGGCGCCGGCCATGGCAGGACAGGGGTTTGCACGGGCGCGGGCGGTGTGCCCAGCCCGGCCTGCTCCAGGCGTTGCAACACCGCCTGGTGGCCTTTGTCGTGGGCCAGGGACCCGGCGCTTTGCTGCTTGAAATCCAGCAACTGCGGGTTGGCGCCAGCGTCCAGCAGCAGCGCGACCAAGGCGGGATGGCCGGCCTGTGCGGCGCACATCAGCGCCGTGCGTTTGAGTTCCGGGGAGGCCAGGTCGAGGGCGGCGCCGCGTTCGATCAGCAACGTGGCCAAGGGGGCGTTGCCGGCATGGCTGGCCCAGGCCAGGGCGCTATAGCCCAGGGCTTTGCATTGATGGTCGATGCGGGCGCCGCGATCGAGCAGGGCCACGCTCGCTTCCCACTGTTCGGCGATGACTGCGCTGAGCAAGGCCGTGCGGCCGGTGCCCTTGTGGGTCCATTCAAGGTCCGCGCCGTTTTCCAGCAGGCGCAGCAGGGCAGGAAGGTTGCCGCTCTCGGCGGCTTTTGCCAATAGGTGGGACAAGGTCGGGGCGCTCGTGCAGTTCAATCAATGTGTCGCCTGCCGCACAAGCTGCATCCGTGCGTGGCGCTGTCAGGGCGCCCATGGTAACTGCGCAGTACCTTGATTCGCCACGCCGGGTTTTCAGCGGCCTGTGCGCCAACCGTTGATCACCAGGTACAGCAACGGGCCGACGGAAACGAACACCGCCGTCAGCGCCAGGTAGGGCAGCACGCTGGTTATCGAGCGGCCTCTGGCCCGGGTATCGCGCAGCATCCACAGGCCGGCCAGCAGCGCCATCAGGTACAGGTCGATCACCACTTGGGCGGTGTCGGGGCGCGACATCAGTTGCAGGCCGAATTGCAGCAGCGACTGCTCGGCCGTTGCCAGGGTGAAGAGGGTGTAGGCGCCGAAGGCCAGCAGGGTGATGAGGGCGAGAGTGGGGCGGCGCATATCACTTTCCTTGTGCGATCAGGGAGGGGCGGGTGGTCGAGTGGCGGTCCAGGACGGTCAGCAGCAGGTACAGCGCTGCCAAGGCCGCGCAGCCGAAAACCAGCCCCTGCGACAGCATCGAATCGAAACTGTAGAGCGGGTGCAGGCGCAGGTTGAAGTGCAGGCCGGCGTGCACCACGGCAAACGCGGCCAGCAGTCTCCGACTGGATTCGCGCCAGCGCCGTGCCGGGTGCCAGCCCAGCCACAGCACCAGGCCCAGCAAGGGCACATGCAGCGCCACGAACAGTGCCCGGGCGCTGTCCGCCTGCAGGTCGCGCAAGCCATACAACAGTCGCCATTCGGCCTGGCTCACGGCGTCCAGTTCATGGCCGAAGAACAGGCTCAGGCAGGCGATGAATATCAGGTTTTTCATGGTTCAAGGCTGACGTGGCGAAGGGGGGGCACAGGCTAGCCGGCGTGCGCGCCGACACTCAATGACCTGCGAGGTCATAGACACGCCCGCAGTCAGCTGCCAGAGTCGCGCCATGCTAAAACTCCTTGATCCTCAGCAACCGGTCGGTGCGCAACTGCGCCGCCTGCGCCAGCGGGCGAGGCTCAGCCAACTGGAGCTGGCCCTGCAATCGGGAATTTCCCAGCGGCATTTGAGCTGCGTCGAGACCGGCCGCGCCAAGCCCAGCCCAGCGATGCTGCATGCCCTGTTGACCGCCCTGGACACGCCACTGGAAGAGTGCAACGCGGCCTTTCTCGCCGCTGGCTATGCGCCACGCTACGAGGCCTTGCCTCTGGCCGATCCGAGTATGCAGGCGGTTCACAGCGCGCTGATGCACTTGCTGCACGCCAACAACCCGGCCCCGGCCATTGTGCTCGACAGCGCCTGGCAGGTGCTGGCGGCGAATGCCGCGACCGGGGTGCTATTCGAGTTGGTAGGTTTGCCCACGAGTGCGGCCCCGGGCGAGTTCAATCTGCTGCGCACATTGCTTGAACCCGGAGGCCTGGGTGATCACCTGCTCAATGCCGATGAAATCCGCCAGGTCGCCTGGCAGCGGGCATCCCGCGAGGCGCTCAATTGTCCGGCCCTGGCCGCACTGCTGACGAGCCTGCCATCGCCCACCGAAGTCGATCCGGCTTCGACCGCCAGCCTATCGACCCCGCTGCTGCTGACCCGAGTGGCGTCGAAAATGGGCGAATTGCGCTTTCTCTCGACCTTCACCACCTTCGGCATGCCGCTGGATATCACCGTGGCCTCTTTACGTATCGAGCACCTGATTCCTGCCGACCCGGCGACCTGGCGCATCATGGGCGCAGCCTACGAGCGTGCCAGTGCCGGCCAGGTCACTGCCGAGGCCTAAGCGGCTCTGTGCAACTGCCACTGGCGGGCCAGGCGCAGGTAGACCAGCAGGTTGATCAGCAGCACCACGCTGCCCATCACCAACTGCATGCCATTGGTCAACCCGGCCGGGTAAATCAGTGGGATCAGGTAGTGCTCGATAAACCCATCGGCATACCCTTCCTGCCCGGCGTAATGGCGCAGCAGGTTTTCCCAGCGGGTCAGCGGGCAAGTCAGGTGAAACACCTCCACCGCTACACCCCAGGCCGCCGCCGGCAGATGCAGCCACATCACGCCGCGCCACTTGAGCACCAGCAGCCCGCCGAACAGCACGAACAAAATGAACAGCAGGTGAAACAGCACCAGCCCATCGGCGGCAAATCGGTAGAACATCGTGACTCCTTTTTTTGATCCGTGTCCCTGGCAAAATCGCCGCGGCGAATATACAGGTTGGGCTGGGCCACGCGAGTGGTCGAGGGTGAAATAAGGGGGGGCACGCTCCCTCCGTCCCACAAGGTAAAACGCCATGCCCCGGCTTAGGGCCTGTCACCAAGCGGCAACAGCCCCTAAAGGGCATGGCGTTTTTTTTGCCTCGCTGGCCTGCTGCCCGCTGAGGGGCAGCGGGCGATCAGCCTTAGCTCACCACGCGATAGCAGGGCACATACGCTGCGCCGCCCGGCAGTTTCATCCGGTGCTGTTCGACGAAGGCTTTCAGCAGTTTATCCAGCGGCTGCATGATCGCAGCGTCGCCGTTGATGCTGTACGGGCCTTGTTCTTCGATCAGGCGGATGCCTTTGTCCTTGACGTTACCGGCGACGATGCCGGAGAACGCGCGGCGCAGGTTGGCTGCCAGTTCATGGGGTGGCAGGTCGAGGCTCAGTTGCAGTTCGGCCATGTTGGCGTGGGTCGGATCGAAGGGGCGTTGCAGGCTTTCATCGATCTTCAGCAACCAGTTGAAGTGGAACGCATCGTTGCGTTCGCGACGGAACTGTTTGACCTGCTTGAGCCCCTCGGTCATCTGCCGGGCCACTTCGGCCGGGTTGTCGATGATGATTTCATAGTGGCGCTGGGCGGCATCGCCCAGGGTCGCGCCGACGAAGGCGTGCAGTTGTTCGAGGTAGGCCGCGGCGCTTTTCGGGCCGGTGAGGATGACCGGGAACGGCAGGTCGCGGTTGTCCGGGTGCATCAGGATGCCCAGCAGGTACAGGAACTCTTCGGCAGTGCCGGCGCCCCCCGGGAAAATGATGATGCCGTGGCCGACGCGGACGAAGGCTTCCAGGCGTTTCTCGATATCCGGCAGGATCACCAGTTCATTGACGATCGGGTTCGGCGCCTCGGCGGCAATGATGCCCGGCTCGGTCAGGCCCAGGTAGCGGCCGCCGCTCATGCGCTGCTTGGCGTGGGCGATGGTGGCGCCTTTCATCGGGCCTTTCATCACGCCCGGGCCGCAGCCGGTGCAGATGTCCAGTTTGCGCAGGCCCAGTTCGTGGCCGACCTTCTTGGTGTACTTGTATTCGTCGGTATTGATCGAGTGCCCGCCCCAGCACACCACCATCTTCGGCTCGACGCCTGGCCGCAGGGTGCGTGCGTTGCGCAGCAGGTGGAACACGTAGTCGGTGATGCCCTGGGAGTCGCTCAGGTCGATGCGCTGGCTGTCCAGTTCGTTCTCGGTGTAGACGATGTCGCGCAGGGCGCTGAACAGCATTTCGCGGGTGCTGGCAATCATCTCGCCGTCGACGAAAGCGTCGGCTGGCGCGTTCAGCAGCTCCAGGCGCACGCCGCGATCCTGCTGGTGAATGCGGACTTCAAAATCGTGGTAGGCGTCGAGGATGGTCTTGGCGTTGTCGACGTGGGCGCCGGTATTGAGGATGGCCAGGGCGCACTGGCGAAAGAGGGTGTAGATGCTGCCTGAACCCGCTTCGCTCAATTGTTGGACTTCGCGTTGCGAGAGTGTTTCCAGGCTGCCTTTGGGGCTGACCGAGGCGTTGATGACTTGTCTTGGGGGCATTCTAAAATTCCCTGAAAGCGGAGCCACCGGGCCGGCTGGGGCCGATGGCGAAAAAAGTTGCACATCCAGTCTGACCGCGTGCGCCGGGGATTTTCTCCGGTGGCGGTGCGCGAAAGCAAACTTCAGCGCGGGATCTGTCGCGCGGCGGATCTCCCTTCGGTATAGCGTTTTTCGCCGGGAAGGGAAATGCGCCGCGGCACGCAGTGTGCCAGAAGAGAGGGCGGCGAGGGGTGGGTGCCGGAGCCTTTGCCGGGTAAATGGCACGGTGGCATCATTGGGCGCTGTTCAGTGCGGTATCAATCCAGACAATCAAGAATGAATTTCTGCGCCGGTCGCGGCTCATAAGAGCAGATAGTGTCGTTCATCCGCTCAGTCGTCCATGCAGTCAGGGAGCAACAACCTCATGAATCCAGCCTCGTCCAGCAACGCCGGTAACGCCCGCCGATTGATCCTGATCGTGGAGGATGAGCCGACCGTGCTGGAGTTTCTGTGCGAGATTCTGCAGGACGAGGGGTTTGCCACCCAGGCGTGCGCCAGTGCCGACCTGGCGTGGGAGTTTCTTGAACAGCACGCGAGCGACGTGTGCCTGCTGCTGACGGACATCACCATGCCCGGCCGGCTCAACGGTGCAAGTCTGGCCAACCGGGTGGGGGAGCACTGGCCGGCGATGCCGATCGTGGTGATGTCCGGCTACGAAACGCCGGAGAGTTCCGGGGTTCGTCAGCCGGTGAGGTTTATCCGCAAGCCCTGGACCATCGGCCAAATTGTCGATTGTGTCGAGGACGCGCTCAGCAACGCGCTGGTCCGCTGATCACTCCTTGACGCTCATGTACTCCTTGGCCCAGACGATGTAGTCCTCGGGCTGGGTGTAGGTGTGCGCCAGTTCGGTGGCGCTCAGGTCCGACGCCTGGGTGAAGATCTGGCGCTGTTCGCGCAGGCAATCGTAGGTGGCCTTGATCGCAGCGAAGTAGGCGGCGTGGCCGTCGACCGCGATCCGCACCCCGAGTTCGGCCAGGCGTGCGTCGTCGCGCAGGGCCGGGTTGCCATAGGTCACCAGCATCAGGGGCACAGTCAGGTGCTCGCTGATCTGCTCCAGTTGTTCGAAGTCACGCACGCCGACCATGCAGATGGCATCCGCGCCTGCGCGTTGGTAATGCTGGGTGCGGCTGATGATTTCCTGGATCGGCAGAATCGCCGCGTTGGTCCGGGCGATGATCGACAGCTCCGGGTCGACCCGGGCTTCCAGTGCCGCGCGGATCTTGCCCACGCCTTCGGCGACCGAGATCAGGTCGGTGGACTTGCGGCCGAATTGGGCCGGCAGCAGGGTGTCTTCGATGGTCAGGGCGGCGATACCGGCGCGCTCCAGCTCCACCACGGTGCGCATCACGTTGAGGGCGTTGCCGTAGCCGTGGTCGGCGTCGGCGAGTACCGGCAGTTGGGCGACGCGGCCGATGCGGGTGGCCTGTTCGGCAAATTCGCTGAGGGTGATCAGGGCAAAGTCGGGGGCGGCCAGGACCTGCAACGAAGCGACCGAACCACCGAGAATGCCCACTTCAAAACCCAGGTCGGCGGCGATTCGCGCGGACATCGGGTCGAAGACGGAGGCGGTGTGGTAGCAGGCGTTGGAGGCCATGAGTTCACGGAAGGCGCGGCGCAGATCTTGATGGGAAAGCCTGGACATAACAGCTCCGAATTTGAAACGAAAAGGTGCCGACACTAGGGCCGAGTCAATATTTGCTGTCGGTTTTCCTGAAGGTCTGTAGTGGATAGACCCAGAGTGAAACGCTGAGCTGGGCAGAGAAGATCGAAGCAAGCATGTACAAGGCTTCTTATCCTGCGCGGGTGTTCGACGTGAACAGGCAGGTTTGTTGTACGAAGCCACAGAGGAGCGGAAGGCTATCACGCTCTTAAAGTCGGGATGATGACGAGTTTGCATAGCATTATGCCGCACCGGCATTGGATTTTTTTATCGGTGTGTGGGTTGGTCGGATTTATCCGAGGTCAAAGCTGGCACTTTCCGGCCTGAGAGGGCGACTGTGCTTGCCCCTGCGGGATAAATCGGGGAAGCTCCCGCGCGCTGGCCTCCAAGCCAAAAAAAGCCACCGTTTGAGCTACTGATGCAGGGAAGTCATAGATGTCGTTGAAGGTAATGGTGATCGGTGGTTACGGAAACTTCGGCAGTATCGCTTGCCGTCATCTGGGGCAGATGCCGGGTGTGAGCCTAGTGAGCTCGGGGCGCAACCGGCAAAAACTGGCGCAACAGCTCGATGAACTGCGCCTGCAAGGTGCCACCGATTGCAGCAGTTGGTGCGGCGATGCAATGGGGCCTGAGTTCACCGCGGCCCTGGGCAGCCTGGGCATCGAACTGGTGATCCATACCGGAGGGCCATTTCAGGGCCAGCCATACACCGTAGCCCGGGCCTGCATCGAGGCTGGGGTCAATTACTGCGACCTGGCCGATTGCCGGACCTTTGTCGGCGGCATCGGCGTGCTCGATCAGGCGGCGCGCGAGGCCGGGGTGACACTGCTCAGCGGGTGCAGCTCGGTGCCGACCCTGGCGGCGGCGATCATCGACCAGCATCGGGCGCGCTTTGCCCGTATCGAACGCATCGAGCACGGCATTTCCTCTTCGGCGAAAATGCCCGGCCTGTCGACCATTGAAGGCGTGCTGGCCTATGCCGGCAAGCCGATCCAGCAGCTCAAGGACGGCCAGCCGCACCCGGTGATCGCCTGGCAGGGCCTGACCCTGCGCACGATGCCGTACCTGGGTCGCCGCTTGCTGGCCAACGTCGACGTGCCGGACCTGGACCTGTTCGCCGAGCGCTACGGCGCCCACACCCTGGTGTTCAAGGCTGGCGCCGGGCTGAAGATCGCCGGCCTGGCCAATGCCCTGCTGGCCCAGGCGGTGCGGTTCGGGCTGGTGCGTTCGACCCGGGCCTGGGCGGCCCGGCTCTACCGGTGCGGATTGTGGTTCGAAAAACTCGGTGACGGCCAGAGCGCGATGTATATCGACGTGCAGGGCCAGGGCCTCGATGGCCAGCCCTTGGCCATGACCGCACAACTGACTGCCGCCAACGATAAGGGCCCGCAGATTCCCAGCTGCGCCGCCGTGGCCCTGACACGCAAACTGCTCGACGGCTATGTCCCGCAACCCGGGGCCCGGGCCTGTGTGGGTGAAGTCACCCTCGACGAATACCTGGCTGCAATCAACGACCCGCAAAACCTGAAAATCGACGCCTGGTTCTCCCCCGGGAACGCCTGAGACGCCGCGCCAGACACTCTTGCCAGCTATTCTTGGCAGGCGCGCAATATCAGGGTTCGAGTGATGGCACAACAGTATTTTTGTAGGACAAAGTGACCATAAAAAGTATCAACTGAGAATGAGTATTGATAATATTCAGTGCCAATTCTTGTCGGGCCCCTGTTGTGCCTGGCATCTCTCTAAGGGCTGTACGTTGATGCGTCGAACTCTGGTTTCTCTGTGTGTGATCCAAGCCATTTCCCAGGCTGCCTGGGCTGAATCGGCAGCCACTGATCGGTCGGCAATCGAGCTTCAGGCGATTGATATCAACGGCACCGCCGAAGAGCAGGCACAGGGTCCGGTTCAGGGTTATCGCGCCACCCGTTCCGCCAGCGCCACCCGCACCGACACTTCGATTCATGAAACGCCGCAGTCCATCAGCGTGGTCACCCGCGACGCCGTGGAAGACCTCGGCGCCACGCGCCTGCAGGATGCCCTGGACTACGCCGGCGGCGTGGGTCGGGCGAACAATTTTGGCGGCCAGGGCCTGACCACCTTCACCGTGCGCGGCTTTACCACCGGCGAGTTCTACCGCAACGGCTTCCCGATCAACCGTGGCTACCCGAACATGCCCGACGCCAACACCATCGAGCGCCTGGAAGTGCTGCGCGGCCCGGCCACCATGCTCTATGGTCGTGGCGACCCGGGTGGCACCTTCAACGTGGTGTCCAAGCAGCCGCTGAAAGAGACGGCGGTGACCCTGGGCAGCCAGATCAGCGACCAGGGCATGCGCCGTGGCACCCTGGACGCCTCGGGGCCGCTGGACCAGGAAGGGCGTTTCGCCTACCGCCTGAATGTCATCGGCGAGGGCGGTGACACCTTCCGCGATCATGTGGAGACCGAGCGCTACGGCGTGACCCCGGTGCTCAGCTGGCAGGTCGACGACCGCACCAAGATCACCTTCGAGGGGGACTTCATGCGCAACAATGCGCCCCTGGATCGCGGCGTGACCCGCTATCCGGCGCAGAGCGGCGTGGCCTCGCGCACGACCTTCTTTGGCGAGAAGGACATCGGCAAGCTGCACAACGACAACAACATGGGCCAGCTGCGCTTCGAGCATTTCCTCAACGACAACTGGACCCTGGGCGGCGGTGCGCAGATTCTCGACGGCTCGCTGGCCGGCAACGGCATCGAGGCCAATGGCATTGCCGCCGACGGGCGCACCCTGGGGCGCAACTTCAACTACCGCAAGCTGGAGTGGCGTGACCGCGACTACCAGTTGAACCTCACCGGGAATTTCTCCCTGGCGGGTTTCGATCACACCCTGCTCACCGGCGTCGAGTATGAAGACTACGATTACCAGTCGATCATCCAGCGCTCCGCGGTCGGCATCAGTTACCCCATCGATATCTTCGATCCGGTCTACGGCCAGGCCCGCCCGGCGCTGACCCGCACCACCACCCATGACCAGGAAAACCTCAAGACCTACGCCGCCTTCGTCCAGGATCAAGTGAGCCTGACTGAGAACCTCAAGGCGCTGGTGGGTGCGCGTTTCGAGCGTTTCGAACATGACTACGACAGTTACCTGGCGGGCACGCCGAGCTGGACCAACAGCGACAACGCGGTGACCCCGCGCGCCGGCCTGCTCTACAACCTGACGCCGACCGTGGCGGTATATGCCGACGCTGCGCGCTCCTTCAAGCCGAACACCGGCGCGGCGCGCACTGGCGGAGGCTTCAAGCCGGAGGAGGGCAAGTCCTATGAAGTGGGGGTCAAGTGGGAAGCCCTGGAGCGCCAGTTGAGCGTGGACGCGGCGCTCTACCAGATTGAAAAGCGCAACGTGCTGACGGCCGATCCAGTGGATTCGACGTTCAGCGTCGCCGCCGGCGAAGTGCGCAGTCGTGGCCTGGACCTGAACGTGGCCGGCAACCTGACCCCTGAGTGGCGGATGATCGGTGGCTACGCTTATGTCGACGCCGAGGTCACCAAGGACAACCGCCTGGCCTCGGGCACCCGCCTGCTGAACATTCCGCGCAACAGCTTCAGCCTGCTCAATGTCTACGAGTTCCAGGACGGTGGGCTCAAGGGGCTGGGCCTGGGGCTGGGGGCCAAGTATGTCGCCGAGCGCGCCGGGCAGACGGCGGCCAACGCCTTCAGCATGGACAGCTATCGGGTGTTCGACTTGCTCAGCTACTACAAGGTCAACCAGCACGTGCGCCTGAACCTGGACGTGAAGAACCTGTTCAACGCCGACTATGACGAAGGTGCCTTCGGCAACGTCTACGCCTACCCGGGTGCGCCGCGCACGGTGCAGATGGGGATTGCCTACACCCTGTAGGGCGCCTTTGTTCCGGCACGCGGGCGGTAACCCCCGCGCGCCGGCCGGGGCTTACCAGACCAGGGGGTTGGGGAAACTCTTCCAGAACATCCAGCGGCGCACTTCATGGTGCTCGCCGGTGCCGACCTGCCATTGCGGGCGGCCGACGTCCAGGGCGATCTGCACAATGATCCCGGCGCAAGTGGCTGCCACCAGGGTCTTGCCGTCGGGGCTGATGTCCATGGCGCTGAAGGATGAGCCGACATAGTGTTGCCAGCGCTCCTCGCCGGTCTCACTGAAGGCCCGCAGGTAGCCGTAGGCGTCACCGACGATGAACTCGTCGTGGCGGGCCGCGCCGGCGTAGACCCGGGCACCTTCCTGCAACACCGGGGTACGTGGATCATCGCTGTAAAAGTCGGTGCGCAGCCCCGGCAGATCGGCCACCGCCACCCCCAGGGTGCCGCCGTTGTAGAAGTGGCAGGCATTGAGGATCAGCCGGTCGCCGGCCTGGTTGAACATCGCGAAGTGCGGGTATTCGCCGGCCGGGCCAACCTCGGCCACGACCTCCAACTGGGCGTTGAGCACCAGGTGATGCCCACACTGTTCGCCGATGGCGATCCACTGGCCGTCAGGGGAAATCGCCCCGTGTTCCATGGACAGACCCACCGCCAGGTCATCGGGGTCGACACCGTCGGCCAGGTCTTTGTCGAGTTCTTCCGGACGCCGCAGGACCCGGGTGGCCCCTTCGGCGTGCAGCACGAAGATCCCGTCGGAACTCACCAGCAGCACCCGCTGGCCATCGGGGAAGGGGATCAGCGCGCTGGGCAGTAGTTCTGCGTCCTCTTCCAGCACCAGGCTGTCCGGCAGGCCTTCGCGCCCGCTGGGCCAGGGGAACTCGGCCACTTGCGGGCCGTTCCAGCCGTCAGTCACCCGCACGCCGCTGGGCACCGACCAGGCAAAGAATCGGCGCTGCGGGCAACGTCCGAAAAATTCGCCCTGGCTGACTTTTTCAATCCGCTGCCCGTCGATGTGCACCACGTGCCCGCCTTCATAGGGGGCGCCGATGCGTGCCAGCAGGGTGCCGTCGTCCAGCAGCGCCAGGGTCGGGATCGAACGCCCTTCCTGCTCCAGGCGCGAGTGCAGCGGGAAGTGCGCCGGCGGCCAGTCTTCGCGCCAGGCGGTGAACGTGGCGGCGTCCCGGGGTTGCTGGTTGAGGGTTTCGAGGGCGGTCTGCCAGGCGCCCAGCAGGTGTCCGGTGTCCGGCAGCGCCGGTTCTTCGAGCCCGTCCCATCCGTGGGCCATGCCGTCTTGCACGTAGTGGTTGATGGCGCGGGTGTATTGCAGCACGGCGCTGTGCCACTGCTGTTGAGGTGAGGCTGTTCGAGAATCGGCCATGGCCAGAGGACTCCTTGTTCCGGCAATTCAGGGGGAGGTCACGCAGGGAAGCAGGTCATGTGGACTGCGACGCGACGCACTATATCCGCAGCCCGGGCTTTTTTTTGCCCGACGCTGCCCATGGCGCCCGAAATCAGTCCGAGTAGCTGGACACCCGATTGCGTCCGGCATGTTTCGAGGCATACAGCGCCTGGTCGGCCCAGCCGATCAGGCAGCGATGGTCGATGGTTGGGCGATCCAGGCTGGCGACGCCCAGGCTGATGGTGAGGCGGATCACCTGGCCCTGGTGGACCACCTCCTGCTGCTCGACCGCCTCGCGCAAACGTTCGGCCAGCCGGCAGGCACCAGCCTGGTCGGTGTGGGGCAGGAGGATGGCGAACTCTTCACCGCCGTAGCGCCCGGCCACGTCTTCGTTGCGCACATGCTGGCGGATCAGCGTCGACACCTGGCGGATCACCGCATCCCCGGCCGGGTGCCCGTAGCGGTCGTTGATCGCTTTGAAGTGATCGATGTCGAGCATCAGCAAGGACATGCCATGGCTTTGGCGGTTGTACTCCTGCTGCACGCTCCGTTCCCAGTGCCCACGGTTGTAGAGCTGGGTCAGGTGGTCGGTGCGCGACAGGTGCTGCAACTGGGCGTTGGCGTCTTGCAGGGCCTGGCTGTTGATCGCCACATCGGTGACGTCGTAGATCACCAGGCACACGTGATGGATTTCGCTGTTGGACGAGCGCAGTGGCAGCAGGGTGGTGTTCTGGAACATGAACTCGCCCTGGCCGGTGATCGGCTGGTAGTTCTTGAACCGGACCAGGTACGGGCGCTGCTTCCAGATGGTGAAGGCCGGGGTGCCGAGGGCTACTACCCGGCCCAGCTTGCGGCCGAACCAGTCCTGGTCGACCTCGGGAAACAGCTCGAAGAACGAGCGGTCGATGGCGTCCTTGGACTGCACCCCGGAGCGGTTCTCCATAAAGCTGTTCCACACCTGGACCTGGCATTCGAGGTCCAGGACCACGATGCCCACGTCGATGCTCTGGACAATCGCCAGCAGCCAGTGCAGCTCACTAAAATCCATTCGGTTGCGCATGGGCTCAGCTCATCAGGTAGGAAAGTTTTTGCTCCAACAGCTCCATGGAGCCTTCGGTAAACAGCAGCAACAGGTCGAAGTGGATGTTCTGTTCTTCGAGGCTGTAGCTGATTTCCACGGCCTGGGTCTTGGCCCAGCGTTGCTGGTTGAGGCGGATCAATTCCTCGATCGAGGTCTGCTCCCCGAGTACCTGCGGGTGGCCGACGGAAAAGAACACATCCAGCTGGTCGGCGATGCTGCTCAGGCAGGCGCCGATCAAGACGCTGGAAAGGTCGATCAGCACTTCCATTTCCTGGTACTCGGCGGTGCCGTGCTCCATCAGCTTGGCGATGTCGGCGACCTCCGAGTCATAGAACATCAGCAGGGCTTCGCCGGCGATGCCACTGCCAATGTAGCTCTGGCAAATGGCGGTCAATTGCTGGGCGCGGTTGGCGTCGGCCAGCAGCATCTGCAATTCGCCGGCTTCGAGCACATTGACGTGGGGGATCGGCAGGTGCACGAACACCTCGAGCACCTTGGCGATCAGCGCCGCGGCGTAGCCCATGGACACATTGACGGTTTCGCGAAACGCATCGCGAAAGGTCACTTGCGGGGCTGGGGAGGGCGCGTAGGCAGGAGCCAGGGCCGGGCCGTCGAGCAGGCGCAATTCGCTGAGCAGCGCGCGCAACTGGTCCGGGTCGAAGGGCTTTTTCAGGAAGGCCCGGGCACCCAGTTCGCGTGCCCGGCGGATGGCTTCTTCCTGCACATCGCCGGAGATCACAATGATCTGTGTCTCGATGCCTTCGGCCTGGACCGCGCTCAAGAGTTGATAGCCATCCATCACCGGCATGGTCAGGTCCAGCAGCACCACCTGGCCCAGTCCCTGGCGCAAGGCCTCAAGCCCCTCCTGGCCGTTGCAGGCCTGGGTGACGGAAACTCGCCATTCGCGGGGCAGGGTTCGCAACACCTGTTTCCTGGCCATGCTCGAATCATCACAGACCAATAAGGGGATCATGGGTAAACAGAGTTCATTGCGAAATATCCAGGCAGCCGCGGATTATTTCAGGAAGTGCGGTGCGGTCCTTGCGCGCCACTTCTTGAACGTTTTTTTTTATGCGGTGCGCACTATAGAGCGGCCGATGCTTATAGAACAAGCCAGTTCTAGGCTGTGTCGGACTTATATAAGTAACGCCAGATCTGCAGTGTTTAGTGCCGTGGTTTATTGCGGGCAGGAAGTGCGGTGCACAGTCGTGAACGTCGCGTAATATCTGGCGTCAGGCGATTGGCGTTATGGCATTTTGGTAGAACTTCGATTAGCAAAAGTTCGACGTAGGCCTATTGAGCTGAGTCAGTCTTTATTGATTGAAGAGCAACTTGGGTTCGCGATTTTTGGCATGAGCTATTTACCGGCAATGCACCGTTGTGTTGCGTTCTTGTGCAGCCTGGGTAATGCCATTATTTATCCTGCGACCGTCCAGGCTTGGGCGGTTATTTCACCACGGCACTGCACGAAGTGAGGGCGAAGGTTAATATTGCCGGCACTTTTTACCGGGACTGGCGTCAATACGCGGACCCCCACGATTGACCCCAAGGAGCGACATGATGTCCGACATCTCCCTCGAGCAAGAAGAGCGGCCATCGACCGTGGGCTGGGACGGGATTTCACAACGCCTGGACGCGCTCTATCCCGGCCAGGAACCCCAGCACTTCGGCACCATTATTTCCTACAGCCTGGGTGGCAACGATCCGTTGGACGGCATCAGCGTCTACAAGAGCCTGGAGCCGCTGCCCCACTGGCACTTCGTCACCTACGGTTTTTCAGAGCTGTACGCCAAGGAAAACGATAATCCGCAGATCAGCGGTTTTGGTTTCGAACTGACCTTGCGCTTGGCCTGTGCGGCGGATGAAGCCCATCCGCCAACCTGGGCGATGAATTTTTTGCAGAACCTGGCGCGCTATGTATTTGGCAGCGGCAATGTGTTCCGCGATGGCGACTGGATGCCGGCCAACGGCCCGATTGCCCGCGACCAGCCGACGCAGATCTGTTCCATGGCCTTTATCAGCGACCCGCAATTGCCCGAGTTGAACACCGCCAACGGCAGCCTGAAGTTCCTGCAGGTGGTGGGCCTTACCGATGACGAAGAACAGGCCGCCAAGCGCTGGCGCACCCATAAACTGCTGGATGTTCTGCTGCCCTATATGCCGCTCTGGATCACCGATCTGCAGCGTGAGTCGTTGCTTGACCGGGGCCAGGTTCGCCAGCAGATCGCCGAAGGCCTGAGCCGCGACGGATCCGCCAGCGGCTACCTGTACACCGACCTGCTGCAAGTGAGCCAGCAGGAGCGCCTGCTGCGCCCGACCCTGACCCGGATCACCCTGGCAGCGCGCCAGGCCGATGAGCTGCTGGCCCTGCTGCCGTTGCGCCTGCCATTCGGCAAGTCGTTCCTGGTGGCGGGGGCCGACTGGCAACTGCGTTTCGTGGCCGGGGAACAGGATCAGTTGCAGATCGAAGACCAACTGCTGACTCTGACCCTGTCGGCCTCGACCCTCGACGAGCTGCTGCGCACCCTCAAGCCCGAGGCGGGTCAATACCGGTTGGCCGGCTTCAAAGGGCTGGAGTGGCAATTGCAGTAACAGGCGATCAGCGCATCATCAGCCCACCGTCGACCGGGTACTGGCTGCCGGTGACGAACGAGGCGGCATCGGACAGCAGGAACAACGCCACCGCTGCCGCTTCATCGGCGCTGCCCATGCGCCCGAGGGGGACCTGGCCGATGATGTGCCGATCAAAGTCCTGTTGCGCCTGGGGCCCCAAAAAGTCGCGAAAGCCGGTGGCGATGGGCCCCGGCAGCAGCACATTCACCCGAATCTGCCGTGCGCTCAAGGCGCTGGCCCAGCAGCGTGCCATGGACACCAGGGCGCCTTTGCTGGCGGCATACAGGCTGGCCATGGCGGCGGCTTCGTAGGCGGAGCTGGAGGCGCTCACCAGTACCGACGCCCCCGGCTTGAGCAGCGGTGACAGCGCCGCCAACTGCAAGGCTGGGCCGCGCACATTGGTCGCGAGCATGCGGTCGAATGCCTGTGCGTCAACCTGTTCCAACGCCCCCAGCTCGGCATAGCCGGCATTCAGCCACAGGCCGTCGAGCAGGCCGGCGCCGGCCACCCAGTCCGCCAGTGCCTGGCCGCTGTCGGCGGCTGCGGCGTCGTTGCGCAGCGCCCGGCAAGCAGGGCCCAAGGTTGCGGCGATGGCTTCTACCCGCTGTGGATCGAGCCCGGTGACCCAGGCTTCTCCGCCTTCGGCAATGATGCTTTTGGCGGCGGCATGGCCCATGCCACGGGTGCCGCCGGTAATCAGAATGCGTTTTCCTGCAAACCTGCCCATGGCTCTGGAACTCCTCGATAGATGACGGGAGTGCCAGGATTTCACCTCGGGATTGATTAGAGAATGACGTAGTATCGCCATGGCTTATTAAGGTGGAGATGCATAATGCGTGGCAGTGAGCATGCTGAGCTACGGGCGTTCGTGGCGGTGGCCGAGCAGGGCAACTTCGCCCGTGCGGCGGCCCACCTGGGTGTCTCGGCCTCGGCGCTGAGCCAAACCATCCGTCATCTGGAGGAGCGTCTCGGCGCCCGTCTGCTGAATCGGACCACGCGCAGCGTGAGCCTGACCGAGATCGGCAGTGGCCTGCTGGAGCGGCTGCGGCCGGCCCTGGCGGATATCGATGCGGCGGTGGCGACGGCCATGGGCGCGGCCCACGCGGCGCCGGCCGGCCGGGTGCGCATCAACAGCACTCGGGACGCCGCGGCGCATTACCTGGCACCGCTGCTGGCCGGGTTTATGGAGGCCCATCCGCTGATCAGCCTGGATGTGGTGGTCGACGACCGCCTGGTGGACATCGTCGCCGGCGGTTTTGACATCGGCATTCGCTTGGGCGAGCGCCTGGAGCAGGACATGCACGCCCTCAGCCTGAGCGGCGAGCTGCGAATGATGGTGGTGGCGGCCCCTGGGTATCTGCAGCGCCATGGCACACCGCGCACTCCCCAGGACCTGCGCGGGCACCAGTGCCTGTCTTATCGCTGGCCGACGGACAACAGCGTCTATCGCTGGGAGTTCGAAAAGCGTGGCCGCTCGCTGCAAGTGGCGGTGGAGGGCGCTCTGGTGGTGAGCGACCCGCAGCTGCTGACCCCAATCGTGCTGGCGGGGGCCGGTATCGCCTATGTATTCGCTCATCAGGTCCATGCCCTGGTGGAGCAGGGCCGGCTGGTGCAATTGCTGGCCGACTGGACACCGGCGTTCCCCGGGTTCTTCATGTATTACTTCAGCCAGCGGCAGATGGCCCCGGCAGTGCGGGCGTTTATCGATTTCGTGGGCCAGGCGCTGCCGTCGACTCATTAAAAATGTCAGATTTTGAGTCGCGGCCTGGACCTTTTCCCGCAATGCGCAATCATTACAACGTGGAAAATCAACAGGAGAGACGCATGTTCATTCGGTCATTGACCCTCGCAACCCTGCTCGCTGTCGCCGGTCCCCTGCTGGCCGCCGACAATGACGGCCCACTGGCCCAGGAGCTGGGCAAGGCGCGCCCGCTGATTGTCATCGCCCCCAGCAGCGTCGATCCGACACTGATGAGCCTGAAAAAGTCCCTGGACGAGCCGGCCAATCGCCAGGCCTTTGCCGAACGCAACATGGTGCTCTACACGGTGGTCAACACCATGGGCCAGCGCGACGGCAAGGACCTGGACCCGCAATCCACCATGGCGTTGATCCGTAGCCTCAAGCTCGGGGCCGGGGCCCAGACCAAAGTGATCCTGGTGGGCAAGGACGGCGAGAAGAAGCTCGAACACTCCGGCGGCATCGAACTCAAGGAAGTCTTCGCCACCATCGACCAGATGCCCATGGCGGAAAAACAAGCCGCCGCCCCCGCGCCAGAGCCAGAACCCGAGGCCAAACCGGCCCACCCCGGCAAGGCGGGCAAGGCCGCGAAACCGGCGGGCCCGGCCAAGCCGCTGGATGACTGAACGCAAATCCCGGGCAGGGGCGAGGCACAGCGGCCCTTGACCGGCAACCAATCCCTTCAGGCCCCTTAGGCCGCCTCCCATGTATTCACGCCGCTCCACCCTGATCGCCTTGTTGGCGTCGCTGGGCACCTTGCGCCTGCCGTACAAGACCGGGCAGGCGGTGGTGCCATCCAGGTAAGGCGCCGTACTCAGGCAGGGCCCAGGGCCCGGCACAGGCCCTGGACGATCAGCTCGACCTCGTCGGCATCGATCACCAGGGGTGGCAGCAAGCGGATGGTCTGCCCCCGGGTGACATTGATCAGCAGGCCATGTTCGCGGGCCGCGATCCCCACCAGGTCAGGCAGCGGGCGCTTGAGTTCGATACCTGTCATCAGCCCCAGGCCACGCACCTGGAGCACCTCGGGATGGCTCCTGAGTTCGTTGCGCAAGCGTTGCAGCAGGTGTTTGCCCTGGCGCTGGGCGTTGGCCAGCAGGCCTTGTTCCTCGATGATCTGCAGTACGGTGCAGGCCACCCGGCACGCCAGGGGGTTGCCGCCAAAGGTGCTGCCGTGGCTGCCGGGAGTGAACAGTTGCGCAGCCTTGCCCCGGGCCAGGCAGGCGCCGATGGGAATGCCATTGCCCAGCCCCTTGGCCAGGGTCATCACATCCGGCATCACCTGTTCATGCTGGCAGGCGAACCAGTGGCCGGTGCGACCGATACCGGTCTGGATCTCATCCAGCATCAGCAGCCAGTCGCGCCGATGGCACAAGGCGCGGACCGCCTTGAGGTAGCCCGGCGGCGGCAGTTGCACGCCGCTTTCACCCTGGATCGGCTCCATCAGCACGGCGCTGATGCGCTGCCCGTATTCACTGGCAACGTGCTCCAGGGCGACGATATCGCCGAACGGCACCTTGATGAAATCCCCCGGCAGGCAGCCGAAACCCAGGCGTACCGCAGGCCCGTCGCTGGCGGACAGGGTGCCCAGGGTGCGCCCGTGGAAGGCGTTTTCCATGACCACCACCAGAGGCTGCTGAAGGCCCTTGTTCCAGGCGTGCAGCCGCGCCAGCTTGAGCGCGGTCTCGTTGGCCTCGGCCCCGGAGTTGTTGAAGAAGGCGCGCTCCATGCCGGCCAGGGCGGTGAGCGTCTGTGCCAGCTGTTGCTGCCAGTCGATGGTGTAGAGGTTGGAGGTGTGTAGCAGCAAGCCGGCCTGGTCGCTGATGGCCTGGACCAACTTCGGGTGGGAGTGGCCAACACCGGTCACCGCGACGCCCGCCACCGCATCCAGGTATTCGCGGCCGGCCTGATCCCAGAGTCGGGTGCCCAGTCCTCTGACGAAGCTCAGCGGCTGGGGTTGGTAGGTGTGCATCAGGCTGGTGGCGGGCATGGGGTGGAACTCCATCTCGGGTGGGTGTTTTTCCAGTATCTTTGGCCACCTTGGCTGGATAAACGCGCTAAACCTTTAATGATCTTAAATCAGGGCTTGATAATGGATGTGTTCCTGGCGATGTCGGTGTACGTCAAGGTGGTGGAGAGCGGCAGCATGACGGCCGCGGCAAATGAGTGCGGGCTGTCGACCACCATGGTCGGCAATCACGTGCGGGCATTGGAGCAACGCCTGGGCGTCAGCCTGCTCAGTCGCACCACACGCCGCCAGCGGATCACCGAGTTCGGCGCCGAGTACTACCAACGCTGTCTCGCGGTGCTGGGGCTGGTGGCCGACTCCGAGCGCCTGGCCGAGCAGGCCCAGGGCGAGCCGGCGGGGATTCTGCGCATCACCGCGCCGCTGACCTTCGGCACTGAACGCCTGGCGCCGGCCCTCAGCGAGTTCTTGCAGCGCTGCCCGCAGGTCAAGGTCGACGTGGTGTTGGCCAACCAGCGCCATGACCTGATCGACAGCGGTTTCGACGTGGCGATCCGCCTGGGCAACCTCGAGCCGTCGGCGCTGATCGCCCGGCCCCTGCTGGACTACACCCTGACCATTTGTGCCGCCCCGGACTACCTGCGGCGCTGCGGTACGCCGCAGACGCCTGCCGATCTGCAGCAGCACAATTGCCTAGCATTTGCCTATCCGGCCGGGGATGAGTGGAGTTCTACCGCCCGCCAATGGCCGCTCAGTGGGCCTGAGGGTGAGGTGTTGGTGCCGGTGTCCGGCTCGCTGGTCATCAACTCGTCGGCCGGCTTGTATCAGGCCGCGCGCGCTGGGCTTGGGGTGGTGATGCTGCCCGACGCCCTGGTCCAGGAAGACCTGGAGCAGGGGCGGCTGGTGGCGGTGCTGGAGGACTATCAACTGCCCCGGCGCGCGACCCACCTGCTGTACGCCCAAGACCGCTACCGGTTGCCCAAGCTGCGCAGTTTTGTCGAGTTTGCCCTGGAGAAGTGGGGCCGAGCGCTTTAGAGCCTGTTCACGATCCGCTGCGCTTAGCTCATGGGGCGTTAAAAAGGGCTGAGCGTCGCTGGAGGGATCCTGAACAGGCACTTAGATCGATTCGCTGGCGAGCAACAGCATGGCCGCCGACAGGGTATGGCCGTCGGTGATCTTGCCGCTGGCGATCAGGCTCATCAGCTCCTGGCGGGTAACCCACAGCAACGCATCCACTTCGCCGTCGGTGTTGCCGGCGGTCTGGTCGTCGATTAGCACCTGGCACACCGCGACCGCACTGGCGATCAGCGAGGTGTTGCTGTGTAGCAGGCCCAGGTCCTTGACCTCGCGGGCCTGCCAGCCGGTCTCTTCCAGCAACTCGCGGGCGGCGGCGTCACGGGGGCTTTCAGCTGCGTCGATGGCACCCCGGGGGAACTCCAGGGACATGCCGCCGATGGCCCGGCGCTTGAGGTTGGCCAGCATCAGGCGGCCATCGGCCAGGGTTGGCACGGCGACTACGCCATTCACCGCCTGGGGCTCCTTGATGATGAAGTAGCCGTTCTCACGCACGACCTTGAAATACGGGGTTTGCAGCAGGGTTTCGTCAGCGGGCTTCATGCGCGGTATTACTCCAGAAAGCAGCGGTCAAAAAGGTACAGCTGGGCAGGCTTGAGGTTGGCCAGGGTGGCTTGTGGGCGGCCACCGTCGCCGCTTTTCTTGCGTCCGGTTTCTGCCAGGTGGCCGGCTTCGCTCATTTTCAGCAGGCGTTGGCGGATGCTGGTTTTCAGCACCGGGCGGGCCAGTACCAGGGAAAAGATACTCACCGCTTCCGGGGCGCTGAACTCGTTGCCGAGAAACATCAGCGGCAGGCTGCTGTACAGCGACTTCGACAGCAGGCGCTCCTGCACGGCGGCCACCAGGCTGTTGTGGTCGAAGGGCAGTTTCAAGCTGGCGTTGGCCACCTCGTTCAATGGCTGGAATACCTGGTGCTCGGCCAGTGATACCGGCTCGCTGACGATGGCCAGGTAAAAGGTCGAGGACGACCAGCACCGAGGGTCGCGAAAGGCGTCGCCCACCGTGCCAACCTGTTCGATCCAGGCCAGGGGCATGTCGACTTTGCTCGAGGCGCGCAGGCGCTCCACGGCGTCGTGCAGGGTCAGGTCGACGACGTCGCCATTGACCACGATGCCGGGCAGGGCCCAGTGGCCGGCGAATGGGTCGCCGTCACGTTTGTTGAGGAGGATTTCCAGCGCCTGGGTGTCCCGGCAGTAGCGCAATACACACAGGTCGATGGTGTGCAGGTAGGCGCTTTGTTTGGCGGTGCGGTCTTGCATGTCAGTTCCCGTGGGCGGCGTAGAGGCCGTAGTTTAGCGGATCCATGCCCGGTGCCATCCAGTGGCTGGGCAGGCTTTCACCCTGGGCCAGGCGTTCACGCATGGCGGTGCTGCGCACACCGATCTGTTCCTCGACGCAGAGCACGGAAAACCGCTGCAGCAATTCGGCACCGCGATGGAAGCTGGGCAACAGGGCTTGCACGTCTTCACCCACCACCAGCGCGATCTGTTTGTCGGGAATGCCGAGGCTGGCAGCCAGGCGATCGAGCAGGGTGTAGCTGTAGATCGCCCCTTCGACCTCGCGCGCCAACGCTTGCTCGATCCGGCTCACCTGGACCTCGGCGCCACAGCGGCCTTGCACATGGGCCACGATGGCTTGCAGCCAATTCGTGCGCAGCTCGAAATCGGCCATGCGTTTGCCATAAGGGTGACGGAAGCTGGGCGCCACCAGCACCCGGCGCGCCTGGTGCGAGGCTTCGACCATGACTTGGGCATGGCCGGCATGGGGCGGGTTGAACGCACCGCCATAAAGGGCTATCTCGTACATCGCGGGCTCTCCCTGTTAGTACATGACGTGTACCTTATCATCGAATTCGGCAAAGGGATATGCCCCAGGCTGTGGCATGTATTGACTTGCTAGTGCTTGGTTGTGCGCGATTTGAAAAATAGTTGCTATGAATTGTTGATATGAAAGTACATGACGTGTACTTTATGTTCCATGCAGAGGAGAGACCCGTCATGAATGCTTCAACCGTGAAAACCGCTTCCTTCGATGTCGATGCGCAAAAGAGCTTTACCCCGCTGTGCCCTGACGAGTTGCCGGTGGCCGGTGGCGACCGCATCGGCGGCGAGCTGAACTTCATGGCGAGCCTGGCCGGCCTGCGGGTCGGCAGCAAGGATGCTCACAGCCCGCAAGCACCCTGGGTCGTGGCCGAGCACTCGCAGATGCTCCAGCCCACCGGCCTGGAGCATGCCGACATCACCTGGGTCAGCCACTGCGTTCCCGGCACCGAGGGGTTCACTCTGCTGGACGAGCTGCCGACGCCCTATGACTACGACTACTTCGTGTGGAAGGGCGTGGAGCCGGACCTGCACCCCTACGGCGCCTGCTACCACGACCTGCACGGCAAGCTGTCCACCGGGGTTATCGAGTACCTGCGCAGCCAGGGGGTGGTCCAGGTAATAGTCGGCGGCCTGGCCCTGGATTTCTGTGTCAAGACCACCGCCCTGCAACTGGCTGCCGCCGGATTCAAGGTGATCATCCACTTGCCGGCCTGCCGCGCCATCAGCGAGCCGGGCGCCGAGCAGGCCATCCGTGACATGCAGCAAGCGGGGATCTCGATCGGCGAGACCCGTGAACAGACCGCCAATTTGGCAAGCGCATAAGGAACCACCATGGACAGTGCATTCGATCGCAGCAACGGCGTCATCCAGAGTTTGTTGGACACCGACTACTACACCTTCACCATGATGCAGGCGGTGTTGCACCAGCACCCCAATGTCGAGGTCGAGTACCTGTTTATCGTGCGTTCCAAGGAGCGGCTCGGGCACTTGATCCCGCAGATTCGCGAAGAGCTGGAAAAGCTCGCCGGCTTGCAGATGCGTGAAGGCGAGCAGCGCTTTCTGTTCAACAAGCGCTTTCGCGAGTACCTGACGCCGGACTTCGAACAGTTCCTCGGCCTGTTCCGCTTCAACCTGCGCTACATCCATGTCTCGGAGGTCGACGGCCAGCTCAATATCCGGGTTCGTGGGCCGATGCTGCACTGCATCATGTTCGAGCAGCCGGTGCTGGCGATGGTCAGCGAGCTGCGCAACCGCGACAAATACCCGGACGTGGAGCTGGCCGATATCACCCGCAAGCTGTACCAGAAATTCGAATGGCTGGAAAAAAACGCCAGCCGCGAAGAGCTTGCGGAGTTGCGGGTTTCGGATTTCTCGACCCGTCGGCGGCTGTCGTTCCGGGCCCAGCGTGAAGTGGTCAATGTGATGCGCAGTGACTTTCCCGGGGTGTTCGTCGGCACCAGCAACGCGCACCTGGCCTATGAGTTCGACCTGCCACTGATTGGCACCATGGCTCACCAATGGCTGATGGTGCACCAGCAACTGGGCCGCCTGCGCGAAAGCCAGAATGCGGCGCTGGAGAACTGGGTGCACGAGTACCGCGGTCGCCTGGGGATTGCCTTGACCGACTGCATCAGCACCGACTTTTTCCTCAAGGACTTCGACCTGTACTTCGCCAAGCTGTACGACGGTTTGCGCCAGGATTCGGGGGATCCCATCGTCTGGGCTGACAAGGTGCTGGGGCGCTATGCAGAGCTGGGTATCGACGCCAGGACCAAGGACCTGATGTTCTCCGACGGCCTGAACTTCGAGAAATGCCTGCCGATCCTGCGTCACGTGCGGGGCAAGGCCAGGTTCGGTTTCGGCATGGGCACCAGCCTGGCCTGCGACGTTGATGGCGTCGAGCCGTTGAGCATCGTGATGAAGCTGGTGCGGGTGCACGGCGAGCCGGTGGTGAAGTTCTCCGATGACCCGATCAAGAACGTCTGTGAGGACGTGTCGTTCCTGCGCTATGCCGCGCAGGTGTTCAATGTTGACCTGAACAATCAGTAACGGGAGCCTTATATGAGCACGCAATTGCAAGACAGGATTGCCCTGGAACTGGGCATTGATCGGCAACTGGTGGCGGGCGGCGAGCAGGGGGAAATCAGCCGCCGGGTCGAGTTTATCAAGTCGGTGTTGCGCGGCTCCGGCTGCAAGGCACTGGTGCTGGGCATCAGTGGCGGGGTGGATTCACTGATGGCTGGGCGTCTGTGCCAACTGGCGGTGGAGCAGCTGCGTGGGGAGGGCGCCGAGGCCCGGTTTATCGCGGTGCGCCTGCCGTACAAGACCCAGGCCGATGAGCGCGATGCCCAGGCGTCCCTGGACTTTATCCAGCCGGACCTGATCACCACCAGCAACATTGCAGTCTGCGTCGATGGGCTGATGGCGAGCATTCAGATCGAAGGCTTGCGGCCCAGTGCCGAGCTGACGGATTTCGCCAAGGGCAACGTCAAGGCCCGGGCCCGGATGCTGGCGCAGTACGCCATCGCCAACTTCAGCCAGGGCCTGGTGGTGGGAACTGATCATGGGGCGGAGGCGCTGATGGGGTTCTTCACCAAGTTCGGTGACGGTGCCTGTGACCTGGCGCCGCTGTCCGGTCTGACCAAGACCCAGGTCCGGCTGCTGGCCGATGCCCTCGGCGCGCCTGTGCAACTGGTGCGCAAGGCGCCGACCGCCGACCTCGAGGAACTGGCCCCCGGCAAACTCGATGAGCAGGCCTACGGCTGCACTTACGAGGAGATCGATGCCTACCTGATGGGGCGCCCGGTGACCGAGCCCGTCCGCACCCTCATCGAAACCGCCTACCGCAACACCGCCCACAAACGCGAACTGCCACGCACGCCGAATAGCGGCTACAGCAACACCGTCACCTGACACTCCACGGCGTCCTTGAGGGCCAGCGCAGCCTCGCGCTGTTCGGCAGCGGCTACAGGCTCTCGGGTTTTTGGGCGGCGAGGTCGGTGCGGATCTGGTCGGCCAGTTGGCGGCAGTCTTGGGTGCCCAAGAGGCGGTCGATGCCTTCGATTCTTGCCAGCGCCTGTTCGATATCAAAGGCCCGGCCTTCAAGTACATCCAGCGCGTTGTTGTGCAGGGCGTACGCCAGGTTGGCGACGATGCTCACCGCCAGGTCGCCGTCGGTGCAGGGGCCGAACTTGTGCGACAGCTGCAGGCGCATGTGGTACAGCGCCAGGGCGAAGAGGCGTTCTTGGGGTGTGCTCATGTCAGGCTCCGGCGATCAAAAGGTGTGTTTCAGTCCGGCCATTTGCGCAGGGCGGCGCGGCAGTCCTCGGTCAGGGCGGGCAGGTGTTCGGCCAGCTCCGGCCAGCCCATGCGCTCAAGCGCTTCACTGGCCATTTCGCGCAATGGCGCCCATTGCGGGTCTTCGAAGCCATTGCTCTCGAGGGTGCCATAGGCGGCCGGGCTCAAGGCTTCGCAGGCGCTCAATAACCTGCGCAGCAGCTGGCACAACTGCGGTTGCCGGTGCGCGGGAAAGCGTTGCACAAAGGTGTCGAGGTATTCGAGGAAGTGCGACCACAGGTTGCATTCGGCGCAACAGCCGATGTCTTGCTGCTGGGCGTTGGCATCGCTGCTCAAAAACACCAGGGTCGGCGCCAGTTCGCCCACCAGAATGATTGTTCGCCACTCATCCTGGCCGTACCAGGTCCAGATCAGCGAGGCGATTTTTTCTGCGGATTCCAGGCCGGTTTCGCTCATGGCCTGTCCCCGAAATGCCACCAGGTGGGCCGCTCATCGCTGTAGGAATGAGCCGTCGGCATCAGCGCCGGGTGCTGGTTGTCATCGAAGCAGCCCAGCAGCAGGGCGATGGTCGGCGCATCGTCGATCGCCCCCAGGGAACTGCCGCAGCTCGCGCAGAAAGCCCGGCTTGAATAGTCCGATGACCTGAACGTGCAGGGCGCGCCGCCCGGGCCGGTCCAGCTTACCCGCTCACGGGGGAACTCGACCCACGCCAGTGTCAGCGCGCCACTGTGGCGCTGGCACAATTTGCACGAGCAGGTATGGGGATTGGCGGCAGGCCCGTGGGCCTCGAAGCGAATCTGCCCACACAGGCAGCCACCCCGGTACAGGCAGGCAGTCATCAGCGTGGGTTCTCCTGAGGAATCAAACGGTCCTTTTCCAAGTCCCGCAGCAGTTCATCGAGCATCTCTCTGCGGCTTTCGATCTGCACCGGCGGTACATACCAGGCCGCCACACTATAGCCTTCACGACGGTAGTTGTAGGTCTTGAGCAGTTGGCCGTCCTTGAGTAGGTTGCCGCGCAAGTTGCTCTGGTAGGAATACGGCATGGGGAAGGTCAGCAGGGTGATGGCATTCAACGCGCCAAGCAGTCCCGCACTCTTGCCTCCAGGCTCGCTGATCAGAAGGCTGTAGCCGCTTGGGCTGTAGCCACCATCGAGAAAGGAGAAGGCCCCGGTTTGACGCAGGGCGGCGATGGTTTCCCGTTGCGCCTGTTCGTCGAAGCGACTTTTTACCGGGCCCAGGTCCAGGGTCAGCGGTACATAGGGGTGTTGACTGCGGTAGTCCAGCGGCGCCATTCGGGTACCGCAACCGGCGATGATCAGTGTGCTACACAGCAGGGCGGTCAAACCTATGGCTTTCATTGTGCGGGACTCGCTGTTGGCAACAGCTGATCCTGCCGCAGATCGCCGGCGAAAGCGCGGGCGATGCGCTGGATATTCTGCTCTTGCATTTCCCCGCCCTGATCCAGCAACCAGGTGTATTTATGCGTCAGGTTGCGATAGCTGTAGCGCTTGAGCACCTTGCCTTCGTGCAGCAGGGTAATGTCGGTGCGGGTATCGATGCCATTGGACAGCGGCATCAGGAACAGCGTAGCGGCACTGAGGAAGATCACCGGCATCGGCGGGATCTCCCGGCCGGACTGGAATTGAATCCGGGCGCTGTAGTCGCCAGGTTTACCGGCGCCGGTCTGGACATTCTCGAACACGCCGGTGGCACGTAGGGCGTTGCGCAATTCGGCGGCGCGCAAGGGGTCATCGACCATTACATGCAAAGTCATCAGATAGGCTTGGCCATCCGTCAGCGGACGGTCCGGCAAGGTGTCGGTCGCTGCGCAGCCCGCAAGCAGCAGTAGGGCGCCAAGGGTCAGGCAGGATTTCATGGATGAGTCTCCGCAGCGGCATTGGCTGGGCTGGTTTGCTTGTCGACGGGAAGGATAAATGGCTTGGCCTTGTCCAGATCCAGCGGCAGCCATTGCAGGACCGGCAGCCCCGGAACCTGGTGCTGGGCAATGACGGTGTCACGGGGCATCTGATTGCTCCAGGCAAAGAAGCACTGGGTCACTTGGCTGCAGACCGAGCGAAACTCGCCGATGTAATACGCCTTGCCCGCCTCTAGGCGCAGCGGCAGTACGAACTCTTCGCGTGCTTCCCGAGATTGCAGGCGAGAACCGAGTCCCGGGGTATAGATCATGGACCAGAACTGGAAGTTGTAGAGCTCGTAATCACCCGGCTTGAGCGGCATGACAAATACGCTGCCGGCGGCGCGGGGTTCGTGGATGTCCGCGGGCGTTGGCCGGGGGTCGCCCTCCCAGAGTGCCGCGGCGCCATTGATTGAGCCGCGCTTGCGAATCAGCAGGCGCAGATTGGTGGCGGCACCGCCGTCGCCCAGGTACTGAGGGCCAATAGCGCCCACCAGATAGGTCGTGGGTTCGTTGGCAGCGGGTTGCAGAGGGGCGCTGACGAAGGCAGCGGGTTGGCTGATGCAGCCAGACACTATGTTGGTGGCCAGCAGCAAGGCCGATGCCTTGAATACGCGGAACATGGGAAACCCTGAAAGTGGCTTGGGACAAGGCGCAGGCAGGGAGGCTGGAGTGTGTACTTGGCCCTCCCTGGCACTGCTCGTGAGCGGCGCTGATGGTACGAGAACGAGCAGGGTTTGTGTAGGTGCATGCCGGCGCCAATGGACGCTGGCTTGATGGGCTACTGACCGAATCTCGGCGCCGCCTCTTCGATCTGTCTCTTGTACGCCACTTTTGCCTGATCGGGATTGCAGGACAGCACGGTGTCGACCTGGACGAAGCCCCGAGACAGCACGCCTTTTTCTCGCCACAGGTTGCCACATGCACCAAAAAAACCGGCGCTGAGCAGTAGCCCCAGGGCGAACCAGTGGTGGTTATCGCCGGCATCAGGGATCAGCAGGGTCAGGATCAGGGCTGCCAGGGTGATGCCGGAGACCCAGTTCAGGCGGACGCTGAACGACCAGAGCAGGGTGAGGAAACACGCCGCAAAGTTGAAGCCGATGGCCACCGCTTCCAGTTCACCCTGGGGGTTTTGATAGATACGGTGGAGGCGCTTGTATTGAGCCTCGAGCATGCTGTTGAGGCGTTTTTCACGCGCGGCGACCAGCCCTTTCTCCTTGGCTGAAAGATCGCTGTCGTCGGTGATTTCCTGGAAGGTTTCCCGCAGCAGGTAGTAGCCGGTGTCGTACCAGTCCGGGCCGGTGATAAACACCGCATCGACCCGATAACGGCGGTTGAGTTTCAACTGCTCGTCGCCATGGAAGAAACTCCCGGCCGAGGTCTCTGTATGCAGGCGGTGGGGGCCGAAATTGTATTTGAAAACAGGTTTGCCGCCGAGACGTGCGAGCTGCCAGTCAAAATAACCCTCCAATTGTTGCACTTCGAGGCCACTGACATCAGGCGCTGGCCGCTCTTGGGCTTGCGCCCGCTTGACCAGGTACCAAGCGCCGGCCAGGGCGCAGAGAAATGCCATGAGGATGACTTTGGCGAATAGCGGCCCGTCCATCAGCGATAAAAGGATCACGCAGGGGATCAGGACGATGGTCGACACCACCCCGACGCTCCCCACATCACTGTAATTGCTGCGCAGCAGTTGCTTGTTGATGCGCTCGATGGTTGCCGGGTCCAGGGTTCGGGTCACGGGGCTGCTCATTGGGTGCAAGCCTTGGGCTTTTGTGGATTCCCGTCGGGAGTGAGGTCGGTCACGTGCCACTGGGCTTCTTCGATCTTGCGTTTATAGGCCACCTTGGCTTCATCCGGGTTGCACGACAGCACGCTGTCGACCTCGACAAACCCTTTGTTCCGTACCTGCTTTTCTCGCCACAGGTTGCCACACGAGCCAAAGACGGCGGCGATGATAAACAGGCAGAGGGTCAGCCAGTGGTAGTTGTCGTCAGCCCACGCGGCAAACAGGGCAAGACCCAGTGCCGCCAGACCAATCCAAGTGGCCCTGTCGAGGCGTACGGAAAACGACCACAACACGCCGAGAAAAAACGCCGCGAAGTTGAAGCCTTCGCCCATGGCTTCCAATTCGCCCTGGGGGTTTTGGTAGATACGGTAGAGGCGCTTGTATTGGGCTTCGAGTTGTTGGTTGATGCGCGTTTCACGCTCGGCGACCTGCGCTTTCTGTTCGGCTGAAAGGTCGCTGTCGTCGGTGATTTCCCGGAAGGTTTCCCGCAGCAGGTAGTAGCCGCTTTCGTAGGCGGTCGGTTCAGTGAGATACAGCGCATCGACCCGGTAGCGGCGGTTGAGTTTCAACTGCTCGTCGCCGCTGAAAAAACTCTCGGCCAAGGTCAGCACGTGCAGGGTGTGGGTGCCGAAGCTGTACTTGTAACCGAGCCCCGTGCTGGTACGGACCCTCCGGCAGTCAAAGTAACCCTCCAGTTGCTGCACCTCGAGGCCGCTGACATCACTGGCTGGCCGCTCTTGATTGTTCGTGCGCTTGATCACGCACCAGGCAACGGCCAGGAAACAGATAACCCCCCCCAGGATTGCCTTGGCAAACAGCGGTCCGTCGAGCAGGTAAATACCGAACAGGCAGGGGGGCAGGTAAACGATCAAGTTGAACCAAGCGCCCAGCATGTCCCCCTTTCGGGTCCGCATCAGGTGTTGATTGATGCGCTCGATGGTTGCCGGGTCCAGGGTTCGGGTCACGGGGGAACTCGATTGGCACCAGCCAGTGGCGGGTGCAGGTTGAAGGGTGCGCCTGAACCTCCCGTCAGTGGGGGCGATCCATGCCTTTGACGGGGCGCAGCCTACTGAAAAACAGGGCGAGTCATCAAGCAGCGTCTGAGCGCTGGCTTCATGAGGCTCGCCATGGATGCCGCGCGCCGTCAGCGCAGGCGTTCGAGCATTTGGTAGTACCACATGCCCGCGGCCAGCATCGGGTTGCCCAACTGGTCGCCGAAGGGCACGCGGATGTGGCGGCAGGCGGCGAAGGTGTCGTAGTGCTCCAACTGCCCGGTGATCGCCTGGGCCATGATCTCGCCCATGATGTGGCTGGTGGCGATGCCATGCCCGGAGTAGCCCTGGCAGTACCAGACGTTGTCCGAGAGCTTGCCCAGTTGCGGGATGCGGTTGATCACGATGCCCATGGCGCAGCTCCACTGGAAATCGATGGCCACGCCCTTGAGCGCCGGGAAGGTGCGCTCGATGCAGGGTCGCAGTTCGCCGGCGATGTCCCGCGAGTCTTTGCCGCTGTAGTTAGCGCCGCCGCCGAACAGCAGGCGCCCGTCGGCGGTCATGCGGTAGTAGTCGAGGACGAAGCGGCAGTCATACACCGCCAGGTCCTCGGGGTTCAGGCGTCGCGCCAGGTCGCCCAGGGGCTCGGTGGTGACGATGCCGCCCATGGCGGGGAAGATCTTGCCCTTGAGTTGGCCCGGTTCCAGCTTGTGGTAGACGTCGCCGGCCAACAGCACCTGCTTGGCGTCGATCCGACCCTGGGCGGTAATCACCGCCGGCTGCGCGCCGTGGATGATCTCCAGCACCGGGCTGTGTTCGAAAATCAGCGCTCCCAGGCTCTGGGCCGCGCGCGCCTCGCCCAGGCACAGGTTCAGCGGGTGCAGGTGCATGTTGCGGGTGTTCTTCAGGGCGCCATGGTACAGCTCGCTGCCCAGCAGGCTGCGCACTTGCTCGCGGTCCAGCAGGCTGACCTGGTCACCCAGGCCGCGGCGCACGGCTTCTTCGTGATCGGCCCGCAGCTCGGGCAGGTGGCTGGGCTTGTAGGCGGCGTGCAGATGACCGTGCTTGAGGTCGCAGGCGATGGCGTATTTGTCGACCCGCTGCTGGATGATCTGGTGCCCGCGCCAGCGCAGGTGCCAGATGAAATCGTCGACCTCGGCACCGAGTTTTGCGCGCATCTGTTTGCGCATCGCCTGGTCGCCCGAAAGGCTGCCGGTGACTTGGCCACCGTTGCGTCCGCTGGCGCCCCAGCCGATCCGGTGGCTTTCGACGATGGCGACCTTGAGGCCTTTTTCCGCCAGCTCCACGGCGCTGGCGACGCCGGTGAAACCGCCGCCGATGATGACCACATCCACCGCGACCTGGCCTTGCAGGGTGGGGTAGGCGGTGGGGTCATTCAGGGTGGCGCTGTAGTAGGACGGGCAACGCTGGCTGGCGGCCAGCGGGTTCTGGATAGCGGTCATGGGTGATCCTCGGCAATACAGGGAATCGACCGGTGCCCAGGGGGACCGGTCTCCGAATCAGGCCTGAGGCGCTATCCGCGCCAAGTGGCGTCAACCGTGACCAATGGGTAACGGGAGCTGGCAGGCAGGAGGCGCGGGAGGGCGATCAGGCGTGTTGCGGATGATCCGGAGGGCGCGAGGAATGACGCAGGCGGGAACGGCACAGGGCCATGGGCAGGTTGACCAGCAGCCGGCCCTTGATGCCAAGCCCGACGCCCACGCTGCGGCCACTGGGCTGGGCCAGTTGCACGAAGGCTTGCGGTGCGTCTCGCAGGGGACAGGGCTGCATCAGCCGGGGCGTCTCGTGGTCGGTTCAGGCCAGGGAATGCTGAACACAGGCACACCGTTTTACCGGGGCCGGGCGGCGCTGCCAAGGGGGCGTGGGTGAAATATCCGGCTTGCCGGTGCGCCGGGTGCGTTCAATAGACCCAGGGAATCAGGCGCCAGGTATGGGCGCAATAAGCGCTGTAGCGCTTGCCGAATGTCTGGCGCAGCAGCGCCTCTTCGGCATGGATGCGGGCCACCAGGGGCGCCAGCATCAGCGCGGTCAGCAGCAGGCCGATGCTGGAGCGAAACGCCAATGCCCAGCCGATGGAGTTGATCAGCAGCCCGAGGTAACTGGGGTTGCGCAAGGTGGCGTAGAGGCCGGTGGTCACCAACTGATGCCCGGGCTGGATCGCCACCAGGCCGCTGAAACGCTTGCCCAGCACAAACACCGGCCACAGCCGCAGGACGCCGCCGGCGACGAACAGCACCACGCCCACCCAGCGCACATCGCCCTCATTGAATGTCCACAGGTGCAGCCGGTCGCTGTAGGCGGGAACGAACGCCTGCAACAGGCCGATCACGGCAAAGGCGGCCAGCACCCAGCGGTTGCCGATGTCTTCGCGTTCGCCGGAGCTGAGGTTGCCCTCGCTGAAAAACGTCGCGCCGGTCATCGCCAGGGTGGCCAGCACCAGCACCCACAACGCTGGATGGGCGAAGAATGCGCCAAACCCGCCCCTGCCGATGATCGCCAACCCCAGGTACACCAGGGTGCCGACCACCGTAAAAACAGCCAGTCTGGGGGAGATTTTCATCACGGCGCTCCTGTTTTGCGAGGGCTATTTGTTCAGTGTAGGAGGCCGTTCGCTGCCGACAGGAATTTCATTGCCGGTCAGGGCGCGGGCTGTTTTTCCGCGAGCTGCTCCACCAGGAAATCAATAAAGGCCCGGGTCTTTTGCGGCACCCGGCGCGCCGAGGGGTAGACCGCGTTAATGGTGATGGGCGGTGCCTGCCATTCGCACAACACCGGCACCAGGCGTCCGGCAGCCAGGGCGTCCTCGACGATAAAATTGGGCAACAGGGCAATGCCCATCCCGGCCTCGGCGGCCTGAGCCAGCAGGTCGCCGTTATTGGCGTGCAGCGGGCCGGTCACGGTCACGCGCTGGGTGTCCTTGCCGTTGCTCAGTTGCAGGCTGACTCCGCTTTGCAGGTAGCCATAGTTCAGGCACTGGTGGTGGCTGAGGTCGCGGGGCACCTGCGGGGTGCCGGCGCGCGCCAGGTAGGCCGGCGCGGCGACCATGATCCGTGGCGCCGGTGCCAGGAGCCGGGCGACCATTGAAGAGTCCGGCAGGCTGGCGATGCGGATAGTCACATCGAAGCCGCCGCGCACCGGGTCCACCTGTTGGTCGCTGAGCACCAGTTGCAGCTCGATGTTCGGGTGCAATTGATGGAACAGCGGCACCAGGCGCCCGAGTCGGCGCAAGCCAAAGGACATCGGCGCATTGACCCGCAGCACGCCGCGCAATTCGCCGATGCCGTCGCGGGCACGTTGCTCGGCTTCATCGAGCGAGGCCAGGACTTCGCGCGCCGCGTCGTAGTACTCGGCGCCGGCTTCGGTCAGGTGCAGGCTGCGGGTGGTGCGCTGCAACAACTGCACGCCGATGGCGTCTTCCAGCGCCTGGATCTGCTTGCTGACTTTCGAGCGCGGTACGTCCATCGCCCGGGCGGCAGCGGCAAAGCCGTTTTCACCGACAGTGACGACAAAGGCGCGCATGCATTCGATGCGATCCATGATTGTCCCTTATTTGGAATCAATGATTCTCAATTTTGCTGGATTGTCCCTTTTTTGTCGAGCGCCTAAATTAGCCACCAAGCCGGCAGCCAACAGTCTTCCACGAAGCACGCAGCGGCTCACTCATTGAACCGAACACACTGACATCAAAAGGAACGCGCCATGTCCATTCGTGAATTGCTCAACCCATCCAACTCCACCCTGATCCTGATCGACCACCAGCCGCAGATGTCGTTCGGCGTGCAATCAATCGATCGCCAGACCTTGAAGAACAACACCGTGGCCTTGGCCAAGGCGGCGAAGATCTTCAATGTGCCGACCATCCTGACTTCGGTGGAAACCCAGAGCTTTAGCGGCTACATCTGGCCGGAGCTGCTGGCGGTGTTCCCGGACCAGCAGCCGATCGAGCGCACTTCGATGAACTCCTGGGAAGACAAGGCGCTGGTCGAGGCAGTGAAAGCCACCGGGCGCAAGAAGCTGATCATGGCCGCGCTGTGGACCGAGGTCTGCCTGAACTTCCCGGCCCTGGAAGCCCTGGCCGAAGGCTATGAGGTGTACATCGTCACCGACGCTTCCGGCGGCACCACCAAGGAAGCCCATGACATGTCGGTGCAGCGCATGATTCAGGCCGGCGCGGTGCCGGTGACCTGGCAGCAAGTGTTGCTCGAATACCAGCGCGACTGGGCGCACAAGGAAACCTACGACGCGGTCATGGGCCTGGTGCTGGAACACAGCGGAGCCTACGGCATGGGCGTGGACTACGCCTACACCATGGTCCACGGCGCGCCGCAGCGTCAGGTCAAGTAAGGCCAGGTAGCAGACGGGCGCCCGGGTGGCGCCCGAACGCGTGTGCAGAGTCACCTAGAGCTGGAGTCATTCATGGATATCGAACTTGCCGATGGCGTGGTCACGCTGCTGGTGCGGCACCGGATCAAACAGGGCTGCGATCAGGCGTACGAAACCTGGTTGCGCCAGATCATCGCCAAGGCTCGCAGCTACCCGGGCCATCTGGGGATCGATGTGGTGCGCGAGCACCAGGGCGGGCTGGCGCTGTTCACCAGTGTGCTGCGCTTTGCCAGCACCGGGCAGCTGCAGCAATGGCTGGATTCCGACGACCGCCGCGAGCTGGTGCAACAGACCCGGCCGTTGCTGGCCGATGGCGACCAGACCGAGATCAACGCCGAACGTGAGTTCTGGTTCGCCCCGCCACAAGCCGCTGCGCCGACTTCGCCACCGCGCTGGAAACAGGCCTGTGTCACCTTCCTGGTGATCCTGCCACTGACCTTTCTTGTGCCGCTGCTGTGCAAGCCGCTGTTCGCCTGGTGGCCGTGGCTGGGGGGTTATGTGCAGGCCAACGTGCTGATCACCCTGAGCATCGTGCTGTTGGTGGTGTATGTGTTCATGCCCCGCGCGACCCGCTTCTTCAGCCATTGGCTGCAAGCGCGGCCCGTGGGCTGATGGTGCCCCTGCACGCCGTCGCAGCCCCTGCGGGTCAAGGTACTGCGCAGGGGCTGCGAGGGTGCACTTTGCCTAGCGTCCTTTCAGCACTTTCGGGTTGGAGTTGCCCCAGACTGTATACAGGTCGGCCAGCAAGGCGCCGTTGATGGTCTCCAATTCGCCCTGGGTGATTTCTTCATCGCCCTGCTTGCCGTACAGCACCACCTCGTCACCGGGTTTGACGCCCTGGATGGCAGTGACATCGACCATCAGGGTATTCATGGTGACCTTGCCGATCACCGGTGCGCGCTGGCCATTGATCAGCACCGAGGCCTTATTGGAAAACCCGCGGCGATAGCCGTCCGAATAACCAACCGGGATGTTGGCGATCTGCGAGTCCTTGCTCAGGGTGTAGGTACGGTCGTAGCTGATGGTGCTGCCGGCGGGGTAGGGGTTGACCGCGGCCACCCGCGACTTGAACTGCATGACCCGCTGGAACTCCTGATGGCCACCCACCGGGTAGCCGTACAGGGCCGCGCCCGGGCGCACCATATCGAGCCAGCCTTCGGGTACTTCGAGGGTGGTGAAGGTGTTGGCGCAATGCAGGGTCAGGCGGCTGCGGTCCAGTTTGGCATGTTCGATCAGCCAGGCCGACTGCTCCTTGAACAGCGCCAGGCCGCGCAAGACGTCCTTGCGTTCCTCGACCGGAAAGTGGGTCATGATCCCCACCACCTGGAGCCGGTCCAGACGGGTCATGGCTACGGCTTGGCGCTTACCCTCGACCGTGCTCATTTCCAGACCGTTACGGCTCATGCCGGCCGAGTTCAGGGCCAGGTGCACCGACAGATTTGCCCCGTGTCGATTGGCCAGGGCATTCATCTGCCTCGCCACCTCCAGGTTGCCCACCAGTTCTTCAAGGTTGTAGCTCAGGGCTCCTTCCATTTCTTCCAGGGTGGCGCTGCGCAAGCGCATCAGGCGCCCGGTAAACCCCTGGGCTCGAACCACCCTGGCTTCTTCGTTGCTGGCGATACCGATGCAGGACACCCCCATGCGGATTGCCGAGGGGATCAATAGCGCGATGCCGGTGCCATAGGCGTCGGCTTTCATCACCGCACACAGCTGGCTGCGGCCGGCGAGGCGCTGTTGAAGTTTGGCGATATTGCCTTCGAAGGCGGCCTGGTCGATCTCTAGCCAACTGTTGGCCTGATGGGGCGAGGTGGTCGAGGGCGCGAGCTGTGGGCTGGGGTCCAGCAGCGGTGCGGCGTTCAAGGTGCAGGCCGCGGTGGCCAGGGTCAGGGCGAGGGTCAGGGTATTGAGAGAAAAACGTTGCATGGCGAACTTTCCATTCTGTGGGGAAATGAGCCCTATGCGTTGGCAGGCAAGGTCGTGACCAAGTCCATCAGGCACCGAGCGAACAGCCCGGGAATTTTTCAGCAAAGCCGAGGTGGGTTTATGTGGTGTTAGGCGCGGGATGCAGCGGATAACGCTGTTGATAGTGGGGTGACGACTGCAACTTCAACAAGCGCTGAAAAAAACATTGAAAGCATAAAAAAGGGGCCACTCGTTTGCCGAGTGGCCCCTTGTCATATCCGCCTGGAAAGGCTCGATAGTTGTACTTAACAGAAACGATCGATAACCCGAACTTCCGACTTGTTCTGCAGCGACTGCCATTCAGCTTTCAGGGTTTCAAGAACCTGTCCGATGAAGTCTTTGTCTGCTGCAGCTTTCTTGCCGACATAACCCTGGCCGCGACGGTACATCTTCAGGCGGGCCGCCAGGTCCTGTTGGTGCTGGTCGAACTCTTGTTCATGGGTGTGGGGCGACAGGCAGTCGATATGCACCTGACCTGACTTGGCTATCCACAGAATATGGCTGTCCAGGCTGTCTTTTTGCTTAGCAAAGAGGTGAGCCAGTTCATCAATAGTGGGTTGGTTATTCAGATTCATTTTATAAGCCCCTTGACCATTTATCGATCTATCTAGTTGAGTCGCTAATTCATGTTGCTACGTCGGTAAGTTGAACCCTGATACCGGAAACAGGGCGACAGAGGGTGTCTGTCGGATACAGATAAGGCCCAGAGCCTGATGCGTGTAGTTGCCTTGATTAACTGCTACGCAATAGCGTCACAACGAGGAGAAGCAGCGCAAACCTGGATGAAGCTGCCGATATTTCCACCATCGGCCACAAGCATCTTGAAGAGTTCTCGCTAGCGTCTCGTCCTTGTACTGGACGTTCATGCCAGGTCAGTTTCATCAATCTGCCTTGTGGGCAGTACACATCCGGGTCACAGCTCGGCGGTCAGACGAGCTTGCTCATAACACCTTTGCCGCGTCTCCCGATCGGGGAGACGTCTGCATCATGCAAGGGCGAAATCCTGCCGTCAACGGTTTTGTAGTGAAAATTTTAGAGCACTACATATTGTCTGACAAAGCTGGAATGCCATCAGCGGCACGGGCTATCACCGGCTATCACAGGTAGAATCGCGCCCTTGAAAACGTCTCCTCGAGGTTGCAGCGGTGGATTTACAGCAGGGCTTCGTCCTGACCCGGCACTGGCGGGACACGCCGGCAGGCACGCAAGTCGAATTCTGGTTGGCGACCGATAACGGTCCCCGACAGATCCGCCTGCCCGTGCAGAATTCCGTGGCGTTTATCGCCGCGCAGCAGCGTGAGCAGGCCCAGCGCCTGCTGGTCGATGACCCCGATGTCGAGTTGCGGCCCCTGCAACTGTGCGACTTCCAGCACCGTCCGGTGCTAGGCCTGTACTGCCCGCAGCACAATCAGTTGATTCGTCTCGACAAGACCCTGCGGCGTGCCGGTGTCGATGTGTTCGAGGCCGATATCCGGCCGCCGGAGCGCTACCTGATGGAGCGTTTCATTACGGCGCCGGTGTGGTTCGGCGGCCAGGCGGATGCCAATGGCCTGTTGCTCGAGGCCCAGATGAAGCCTGCCCCCGAGTATCGGCCGACGCTGAAGCTGGTGTCCCTGGACATCGAGACCAGTGAGCAGGGCGAGCTGTATTCCATCGCCCTCGAAGGCTGCGGCCAGCGTCAGGTGTACATGCTCGGGCGCGCCACGGACAGCGACAGCGCCGTGGACTTCGACCTTGAGTTCTGCGACAACCGCGTGCAATTGCTGGAGCGGCTCAACCAGTGGCTGGCCCGGCACGACCCGGACGCGATCATCGGCTGGAACCTGGTGCAGTTCGACCTGCGGGTGTTGCATGAACATGCCCGGCGCCTGGCAGTACCGCTGCGCCTGGGGCGTGGCGGCGAGGAGATGCAGTGGCGCGAGCACGGCACCCGTACCCACTACTTCGCGTCGGCGGCGGGGCGCTTGATCATCGATGGGATCGAAGCCCTGCGCTCGGCCACCTGGAGTTTTCCGTCGTTCAGCCTGGAGAACGTGGCCCAGACTCTGCTCGGCGAGGGCAAGGCGATTTCCACGCCCTACCAGCGCATGGACGAAATCAACCGCATGTTCGCCGAGGACAAGCCGGCCCTGGCGCGTTACAACCTCAAGGACTGCGAGCTGGTGACGCGGATTTTCGCCAAGACCGAACTGCTGACCTTTCTGCTGGAGCGAGCCACCGTCACCGGCTTGCCCGCCGACCGCAATGGCGGCTCGGTCGCCGCCTTTACTCACCTGTACATGCCGTTGATGCACCGCCAGGGGTTTGTCGCGCCCAACCTCGGCGAGCGCCCGCCGCAAGCCAGCCCCGGCGGGTTTGTCATGGACTCGCGGCCCGGGCTCTACGAGTCGGTGCTGGTGCTGGACTACAAGAGCCTGTACCCGTCGATCATCCGCAGTTTCCTGATCGACCCTGTGGGCCTGGTGGACGGCTTGCGCTACCCCGAAGACAGTGCGTCGGTGCCGGGCTTTCGCGGGGCGCGTTTCTCCCGTTCACGGCATTGCCTGCCAGCCATTGTCACCCGGGTTTCCGAAGGCCGCGAGCAGGCCAAGCGCGAGCACAACCAACCCTTGTCCCAAGCGCTGAAAATCATCATGAACGCCTTCTACGGCGTGCTCGGCTCCAGCGGTTGCCGGTTTTTCGATCCGCGGCTGGCGTCTTCGATCACCTTGCGCGGCCACGAAATCATGCGCCGCACGCGCGAGCTGATCGAAGCCCAGGGCCACACCGTGATCTACGGTGACACCGACTCGACCTTTGTCTGGCTCGGTCACGCCCATGCCGAGGAGGACGCAACGCGGATCGGCCGTGGCCTGGTGCAGCAGGTCAACCAGTGGTGGCACGATCACCTGCATGAGGAGTACGGGCTGGAAAGTGCCCTGGAGTTACAGTTCGAAACCCACTTCAGTCGCTTCCTGATGCCGACCATCCGTGGGGCCGAGGAGGGCAGCAAGAAGCGCTACGCCGGCCTGGTGCTGCACGCCGACGGTCGCCAGGAGATGGTGTACAAGGGCCTGGAGACCGTGCGCACCGACTGGTCGCCCCTGGCCCAGGAGTTCCAGAAAGAGCTCTACCAGCGGATCTTTCACCGCCAGCCGTATCAGGATTACGTGCGCGACTATGTACGGCGTACCCTGGCCGGCGAGCTGGATCAGCAGTTGGTCTATCGCAAGCGCCTGCGGCGCCGGCTCGATGACTATGAACGCAATGTCCCGCCCCATGTGCGGGCTGCGCGCCTGGCGGATGAATACAACGACCTGCACGGCCGTCCACGGCAGTATCAGAACGGTGGTTCGATCAGCTATGTGATCACCCTGGCCGGCCCCGAGCCCCTGGAAAATCGCCAGGCCGCCATCGACTACGACCACTACGTGACCCGGCAATTGCAGCCGGTGGCGGATGCGATCCTGCCCTTTGTCCAGGATGATTTCAGCACCCTGATCGGCGGCCAGTTGGGGTTGTTCTAGCCCTCAGTCGACCACGAACAGCGTGGCGCCGACCGCGGTGAACGAGCGGTGCGGCTCGGCGTTGTCGGCCACCTGGTAGCTCATGCCGGGGCCGAGCACGAACTGTCGGCCGTCCTCCAGTTCAGTGTGCAGCTCACCCTCCAGGCAAAACAGGATATGGCCCTTGGAACACCAGTGGTCGGCGAGGTAGCCCGCGCTGTACTCGATCATGCGCACGCGGATCGCACCAAACTGCCGGGTGCGCCAATAGGCGCAGCCGGTCTCGCCGCGGTGCTCGGTGGGTTCGATCTGCGACCAGTCGGTGGTGCCAAACGGGATGCCTGCAATATCCATCGATCACTCATCTGTTCAGGTGTGGAGGGGGAAAGGGTTCAGTCATCGACCGAGGTGCAGATGCCATTGGCACCGTGCTTGCCGGTGTAGCTCACGACCACCGATTCATCGTCGGAGATGCTGATGGAAATCGTCACATCCGCGGCTTTGGCTTCAAAAAAACGCTCGTTGACGGTGCGGGTCTTGGCTTCCTTGCCATTGATCAACACCGGTCCGCCCTGGTCGGCGCTGACCGCCAGATTGTCCGAGCAGTCGACGTTGAAAGCGGGGATGCCTTCGGCATGGGCGCCACCGGCCAGAAGCAGCAGGGTGGCGAGGGAAAGGGTTTTCTTCATTGCAAAATTCCTTGGACGGACGCTGGCTCTCAAAGCGTAGCGCGTGCCACGCTGGGTGTTGGCCATTGAACGCCGGTAGGGGGCGGTTCCTGGCGCTCAATCACCGCCGCCGCCCCCACAACCACCGCCTCCGCAGCCACCACTGTCGCCTCCGCCGTCACTGCTACCGGAGTCGCCATCGGCCCGGGAGCCATCACTGTCGAAGCTGGAGCCGGAATCGCTGTCGGTACCGACGCTGTACAGCTCACTGCCGCAATGAACAATGGTGGTCGTGGCACCGCTCTGGGTCACGCGCTGCAGTGACTGGCAATCGACCACGTAGTGAAAGCCGTTGGCGATTTTCAGCTTGGCATCGAGGGCGAACAATAACGGCAGGCGCGTGGCCTTGCTCGGGTTGATGTTCTCGTCGTGGCAGGCGAACCACCAGCAGCGGCGCAAACCGTTGTCGCTCTTTTTCTCAGCGCCCTGGCCGAGCACCGCCGCCGGCGTGTGATGCAGGAACTGGCCGAAGGCCTTGTCGCAGAATTCCTGATACTCGCGGGTGTGGAGGATGAACTCATGCCACAGATCGTCGACCACCTGGGACGGCATCGACACATAGCGCTGGCCGCTCTTGAGGTAGGCCATGAAGAACTGGCGCAAGCCCTGGGCCACCAACTGGCAGTGCTTGAGGTCCAGGTGCGGGTGCTGCACACGCAGTGGTTCGAACAACCTGGGCGGCAAGGTGAAGCTGCGGATATAGGCTTCGCGGCGCAGCGCGGTCAGGGCTTTCTGGCGCCGCCAGAGCATCGCCAGCAGCACCAGTCCAAGGACAGCAGGGAGAATAAACGGCATGCGGGCGATCCATCGGCCAAAAAGTGCGCTGACAGTGGCGTAACTGGCGGGATTGTTCAAGAGGTCGGGCCCTGTGCATCGGCAGCAGCGGTACACGCATACCTTGAGTCCGCAGCGGCGAGTGCCTGTTATTGCGATCAATTCTTATCCGGATTTTCGCGCTTGCCATGAGCTGAGGGTTCCAGTGCCGCCATCTTCCCCCGGCCCGCTTAAGTTGCATCAGGACATCGGCCGTCTTTACCACGATCATCACGGCTGGCTGTTCGCCTGGCTGCGCCGCCGCTTGCGCGACACCGACAACGCCGCGGACATGGCCCAGGACACCTTTCTCTACGTGCTCGGCAAGCCTGACCGGGTCGCGGAACTGCGTCAGCCCAGAGCCTGGCCCAGCAGTATTGCCCAGGGCTTGATGGTTGATCGATTCCGTCGGCAGAAGATCGAGCGTGCCTACCTCAATGCCATCGCCTTGCTCCCCGAGCCCGAGCATCCGTCGCCTGAAGAGCGCCTGATCCTGCTGGAAACCCTGACCCAGATCGACGCTTTTCAGCCCCAAGGTGCGTACCGCCTTCCTGCTCTCGCGCCTTGAAGGTCTGGGGTATCGGGAGATCGCCGAGCGCCTGGGGGTGAGTCAACGTTCGGTGGAGAAATACATGGCCACTGCGATCCGACATTGCTATCTGACTCGGGGCCTGATGTGAGCGGATTGGCACGGGACGATATTCCCGAGGCGGTGCTCGACCAGGCGATCCAATGGCTGGTGCGCTTGCAATCCGGTGCGGCCGACCCGGCCATGCACGCCGCTTGCGAGCAGTGGCGGCGTGCGCAACCCATTCACGAAAATGCCTGGCAAGCCTTGCAAGTCAATGAGCAGCGCTTTCGGGTGGCCGCGCAACTGAGCGCTGGGCCAGCGCGCGACACCCTGGCCAACGCGGCGGCGAGCCACAGCCGCCGCCAGGCCTTGAAGCTGCTGGGGCTGGGGATCTGCGCCAGCGGGCTGGGGGCTGTGGCGATCCAGCAGACCTGGCGCGGGGCCAGCGCCGACTACGTCACCCGTACCGGCGAGCGCCAGCGGTTTTAGCTGGTCGACGGCACGCTGCTGCAACTCAATACCCATAGCCGCGCCGACGCCGTGTTCAGTGCCGAGCAGCGTCTGATTACCCTGGGTGAAGGCGAGATATTCATCCTGACCGGCGCCGACACCGGCGGGCCCCAGGGGCGTCGGCCGTTCTACGTTCAGACTGCAGAGGCGCGCCTGGAGGCGATCGGTACCGCGTTCAACGTGCGCCAGGAGCCCGGATGTACGCGCTTGAGCGTGGAGGAGGGCGCAGTGGCGGTGCATCTGGCCAGTGGTCGGGGGCCGCTGATCACGGCTGGCAACGAGTGCCTGATCCGCGCCGGCAGGGTCGAGCAGCTCCAGGGCAGCGTGGTGCAGGCCAGTGCCTGGACTCGAGGTACGGTGGTGGCGCGGCAGATGCGCTTGCAGCAGTTGGTCGAGGAATTGGGACGCTATCGCACGGGGTGGTTGCTGTGCGATGGGGCGGTGGCCGATTTGCGTATTTCCGGGGTGTTCCAGCTTGAGGACATCGACCGCGCCCTGGCTGGGTTGAGCCAGGCGACGTTAGGCTTCACCTACCAGAAGGATCGCAACTCCGGCTACGACTGGTCCGGCCTGCCGACCCAAGAAAACGGCGCGTTTTACCCCTTGTCTCGCTCCACTTCCCTGACCGGCAACTGGAACCACCTCGACAAGCGCAACACCACGGTGTTCGGTGATATCCAGCATGACTTCGATAACGACTGGAAGCTGGTGGTGGCCGCCAACCAGACCTGGGCCAAGTCCGACTTCCTCGGCAACTTCACGACCAAGGTCGCCAACACCGACAGCAGCTTTCGCCTGCAACCCCGTCATTTCCGCTACAACGACACCCAGACCAGCGTCGACAGCTACCTGTCCGGGCCGTTTCAGTTGCTCGGCAAACAGCACGAGCTGATCCTGGGCAGCAATGCGCGGATCGACGACTTCGACTACCACGGCGGCAACGACCTGACCTACAACTACGTCTTTGACGTCAGTGACCCGGGTGCCTTCAACCCGCCGGTGCCTACGGCCCTGAGCGTCAATAAATGGAAGTACAGCATCACCCAGGAACAGCAGGGGGTATACGCCGCCGGCCGTTTCAGCCTGAGCGATTCCACGCGCTTGATCCTCGGCAGCCGGGTCAACTGGTTCAAGAGCGAAAACCTGACGCAGGTCACCGTGCGTAACAAGAGCGACTACGCGAAAAACCGTCAGTTCACGCCCTATCCAGGCCTGGTTCAGGAGCTCAACCAACAGTTCTCGGCCTATGCCAGCTACACCGAAATCTTCAAGCCGCAGAACAACCTCGGGGTGGATGGTTCGATCCTCGACCCTATGACCGGCAGCAACTATGAGATCGGCCTCAAGGGCGAATTCCTCGATAAGCGCCTGACCTCGGCGCTGGCGCTGTTCCAGACCGACCAGACCGGCCGCGCCGAAGCGATTGACGATAATGAAGCGGCAACGCTGTGTCCGGCCTTGCCCAACGGCTGCTACCGTGCTTCGGACAAGGTCCGGAGCCGTGGCCTTGATCTGGAGCTGAACGGAGCTTTGAGCGCTGATTGGAACCTGTCCGCCGGCTACACCTACACCCAGTCCACGTACATTGGCGGCAGCCAGAAAGGTGAGGACTCTTCGGCCTCATCGCCACGTCACTTGTTCAAGGTCAGCACCGACTAACGCCTGCCGGGGTGTTGAACAAGGCTCGGGTCGGTGGCAGCTTCTATGCCCAGAGCAGCATGACCTATACCGAGACCGGCAGCTCCTTCAAGATCCAGCAGGATCCCTACACCCTCACCAACCTGCACGCGGTGTACGAGATCAACCAGAATCTGGACGTGCAGTACAACCTGGATAACGTCTTCGACAAGAAGTACATCCAGACCATTGGCAACACCAATTACTGGAACTTCTACGGCGAGCCGCGCAACTTCAACCTCGCCCTCAGGGCCAAATACTAGGCAAAAAAAACGCCGTGCCAGGCCAAGGTTCTCCTGGCCCGGTGCGGCGTCAAAACGGCCTCAGTTGTTATCGATATCGACATCCTTGGTTTCACGCAGGCAGATCAGCCCTACGACCAGGCTGACTCCGGTGACCAGCACCGGGTACCACAGGCCGTAGAAAATATCGCCGGTGTAGACCACCAGGGCGAAGGACACGGTGGGCAGGAAGCCGCCGAACCAGCCGTTGCCAATGTGGTAGGGCAGGGACATGGAGGTGTAGCGGATGCGGGTCGGGAACAGCTCGACCATCAACGCCGCCAGCGGCCCGTAGCACATGGCCGCGATCAGGATCAGAGCCACGATCAGCACCACCACCATGGTTTTGTTGACGTTCTGTGCGTCAGCCTGTTGCGGGTAGCCGGCCAGGGTCACCGCGCCGCGCAGGGCCGCTTCGTCGAACCCGTCGAGTTTCAACTCACCGACGCTGACCTGCACCGGGCTCCCGGCCGGGGCCGCGACGCTGCTGTAGGGCAGGCCCTGCTTGACCAGGAAGGTCTTGACCTTGTCGCACGGGCTGTCGAATTTGGCCTTGCCCACCGGGTCGAACTGGAAGGTGCAGGTGGCGGGGTCGGCGATCACGTTGATCGGTGCCTGGCGGCTTGCCTGGTCGATGGCCGGGTTGGCGTAGTGCGCCAGGGATTTGAAGATCGGGAAGTACAGCGCAGTGGCCAGCAACAGACCGACCATCAGCACCGGCTTGCGCCCGACCTTGTCCGACAGCCAGCCGAAAAAGATGAAGAACGGCGCGCCGATCACCACGCTGATGATCAACAGCATGTTGGCCAGGGCCGGGTCCATCTTGAGGAACTGGGTGAGGAAGAACAGCACGTAGAACTGCGCGGCGTAGAAGGTCACCGCTTGCCCGGCGTTGATGCTGAACAGGGCAATCAGCACCACCTTGAGGTTTTCCCATTGGCCAAAGGACTCGCGGATCGGCGCCTTGCTGGCGTGGCCTTGCTCTTTCATTCTGAGGAAGGCCGGCGATTCGTGCAGGCTCATGCGAATCCAGGTGGAAATCCCCAGCAGCACGATCGACAGCAGGAACGGCAGGCGCCAGCCCCAGACTTCGAACTGATCGCCGGTGAAGTAGCGGCAACCCAGCACCACCAGCAACGACAGCAACAGGCCGAGGGTCGCGGTGGACTGAATCCAGCTGGTGTGAAAGCCGCGCTTGCCGGGTGGCGCGTGTTCGGCGACATAGGTCGCGGCGCCACCGTACTCACCCCCCAGCGCCAGGCCCTGGAGCATGCGCAGCAGCACCAGGATGATCGGCGCGGCGATGCCGATGCTCGAATAAGTCGGGAGCAGGCCCACGGCGAAGGTCGCCACACCCATGAGGATGATGGTGACCAGGAAGGTGTATTTGCGCCCGATCATGTCCCCCAGGCGGCCGAACACCAGCGCGCCGAACGGGCGCACGACGAAGCCGGCGGCAAAGGCCATGAGCGCGAAGATAAAGGCCGTGGTGTCGTTGACCCCGGCGAAGAACTGCTTGCTGATGACTGCCGCGAGGGCGCCATACAGGAAAAAGTCGTACCACTCGAACACCGTCCCCAGGGACGAGGCGAAGATGACTTTCTGGCTGCCTTTGCCGGTGGCACGGGCCAGTGGCGGGTTCAGGGATTGAGCGTGGTCTGACATACAGGTGTCCCTCACAGTGATTTTTGTTGTTGTTCCACTGCCAACGCCAGAATCGGCGCGGTTAGCGCGTCACAGCTTCTGGGTTGGAGCAGGCGGGCCGGCGATGGGTTCCACGTCCCGGGCTCCAGGCCTCGGGTCGCTATCGCCGGCCAGCCGCTGTCGCGGGTCAGGCACGTTGCGGGTGTTGGTGCATGCTCCGGGTGGCCGGCGTCAGAATCAGCGCGGCGGCTTTTTCGGCAATCATCAGGGTCGGTGAACAGGTGTTGCCGGAGGTGATGCGCGGCATGATCGAGGCGTCGGCGACGCGCAGCCCCGGGATGCCATGCACCCGCAGCTCGGCATCCACCACCGCCTGGCGATCCTGGCCCATGCGGCAGGTGCCCACCGGATGGAAGATGGTGGTGCCGATGCGCGCCGCGGCTTCCTGCAGTTGTTCCTGGCTTTGCAGCTCGGCGCCGGGCAGGTATTCGCTGGGTTTGAACGCTTGCAGGGCCGGGGCGGCGACGATGCGCCGGGTCAGGCGGATGGCGTCGGCGGCCACCCGCAGGTCGTGCGGATGGCTCAGGTAATTGGGCTGGATCACGGGCGCCGCACCCGGCTCCAGGGCGCTGATTGCCACCTGGCCACGACTCTGTGGGCGCAGGTCGCAGACCGACGCGGTAAACGCCGGGAAGGCATGCAGCGGCTCGCCGAAGCGCTCGAGGGACAGCGGTTGCACGTGGTATTCGAGGTTGGCCGAGGTCTGTTCCGGCCCGGAGCGGGCAAACGCGCCAAGCTGGCTCGGGGCCATGGACAGCGGGCCGCTGCGGTCGTACAGGTAGCGCAGGCCCATGCCCATCTTGCCCCACAGCGTGCCGGCGATCTGGTTCAGGGTACGGGCGTTTTCCAGCTTGTAGATCAGCCGCAGTTGCAGGTGGTCCTGCAGGTTGGCCCCGACCCCGGGCAGCTCGTGGGCCACCCCCAGGCCCAGACCTTGCAGCAGCGGCGCGGGGCCGATGCCCGAGCGCTGGAGAATGCACGGCGAACCGATCGAGCCGGCACAGAGGATGATCTCGCGGCGCGCCTTGAAATTGTGCAGCCGGCCCTGGCAACGCGCCCGGACCGCCACCGCGCGGCCGTTTTCGAGCAGCACCCGCTCCACCTCGATATCGGTGAGCACCGTGAGGTTGAGGCGCTGGCGGATCGGCTTGAGAAAGGCCTTGGCCGCGTTCCAGCGTACTCCGGCTTTCTGATTGACCTGGAAGTAGCCGCAGCCCTGGTTGTCGCCGCCGTTGAAATCATCGATGCGGGGAATGCCGCTTTGCTCGGCGGCATCGCGAAAGGCATCGAGTATCGGCCACGACAGACGCTGGCGTTCGACTCGCCACTCGCCGCTGGCCCCATGGAAGGGCGAGGCGCCGGCGAAGTGGTTTTCGCTCTGTTTGAACAGCGGCAGCACCTCCTGCCAACTCCAGCCCGGGTTACCCTCGGCTGCCCAGCCGTCGTAATCGCCGGCCTGGCCGCGCATGTAGATCATGCCGTTGATCGATGAGCAGCCGCCCAGCACCTTGCCCCGTGGGTAGCTCAGGCTGCGTCCTTGCAGGCCGGGCTCGGCCTCGGTCTTGAAGCACCAATCGGTACGCGGATTGCCGATGCAGAACAGGTAGCCGACGGGGATGTGGATCCAGGCGTAGTTATCGCGCCCACCGGCTTCCAGCAGCAGTACCCGGTGTTGCGGGTTGGCCGACAAACGATTGGCCAGCAGACAGCCGGCAGGGCCGGCACCGACCACGATGTAGTCGTATTGATCAAAGGCAGGCAGCATCCATGACCTCGTGCAGATTTTTGTTGTGGTGAATCGTCCTGATTCGTTGCGTTGCGTTGCAAGGGTAGCTTTCGCTCGGTGGCTGTGTGGTTTAAATGGCGACTTTCTTCAGTCGCTGTGGGGGCCGGAGGCTGCGGCCAGGAGCGCCGAGGAGGGGGGCTGTCGGCAGCCTCGATCCTCATCTGGCAAGTTGGCGGTCAGGGCCCGAGAGATGGCATCATTCGCGCCTGCTTGCGTCAGCTCGGTGTCCCGAGCCCCCACGGCAGGTCATTTTCTGTAAAGGGACTTATCCGCTCGATGAAAAAACGCACCCGCATTTTCTGCGCCGTGGCCGCCGTGTTCCTGGCGTATCAGGGCTACTACTCGTTCTATTACGGCCACAGCTACCAGGAGCCGGTCTACAGCCCGAACAAGGCGTTCTACTACCAGAAGTACCGGCTGTTCAGCTGGAGCCGCTGGATTCCCAGCATCGGCATGCCCGGTGATGGCGCGCAGTCGTTGTACAACACCGGTGGTTATGTGCGGGTGTTCAGGGCCGACGGGACGTTCGAGGGGCAGTTCTATAACAGTTGTGTGGCGATGACGGAGGTGCACTGGACGGGCGACTCGATTGTCGGGTTCGGCTGCGGTGAGAATGGCGATGACATGGTGGCGCTCTCGGCGGATGGCGGATGAGTGCTGGTCGCCCTGTCTCGTCCGACAGCCAGGAGATGGCGGTCGACTCACTGTTCGTCAGCCTGGTGCAAGGTGCCTTCGACGCTGATCCGGGGTTCCTGAGGTTTGCCGGGCTGAGCCCGACCCAACTGCTGGCCCAGGGCTTCGATCGGGTGGGGGAGCCCCAGGATTTTCATTTTTACGAAAAGCCGGATGTGGTCACTTGCAAGGGCCGCGAGCTGGGAGTTGTGTTGAAGGTCTACTTTGATGGCGGGCGCAGCCTTGGTCCCGGCCTGGGACTGGGCAAGGGCCTGCGCCTGGCTTCGCTGCTGGCCTGCTACCAAAGGCTCAGGGGCCTGGAGCAACTGAGCCAGGGCGCCGTGGCGTTTTATTTTGTTGATGAGGAGCGCAGGGAGGGCGCGGTGATTATCGAGGGGAGCACCGTCATCCGCTTCAGCCAGTGGGATCGAAGGTCCGGGTATCGGGTTACAAGCCTGGAAGGCCCTTTTCCAGAGGCGGGGGCTTACCAGGACCTGGCGACCTTTATGGTCAAGCGCACCCTGCAGCCCTTGGCGCTGGAGTCGGTGTCGTCGCGCCGCACCGGTAACCCGGCCTTCGATCGCCTGCTTCGCGCCTGGACCCCAGCTCTGTAGCCACCGCCGAGCCCGCGAGGCTGCGCTGGCCCTCTAGAGCGCCGCAGATTGCCAGATGTATGGCCGTTCTCGCGCCGCTCAGTCCTCCCCCAGCAACTCGAACTGCGCGCTGCCCAGGCGTTCGCCGTTGACCAGGATATGCACCCGGTGGCTGCCGGCGTAATGCCGGCGGGTGGTCAGTTCACGGATGTGCTGGGCGCGGCTCAGGGTTTCGCGAGCGTGGGCGCCGAGGGTGAGCGTCTTGAGCTTGAACACCTTGGCCGACGTGGCGCCCGAGGCCTTGACGTAATCGATGGCGTAGTCGACCACCAGTTTCTGGCTGGCGGCGGCCGTCGACGCCAGGGTGAAGGACAGATTCACCCGCTCCCCCAGGCGAATGGTCACCGGTTCGACACGCAGGTCCTGCAGTTCGACCTCGGCCCGGGCTCCGGCGCCGATGATCGCCAGGGCCCGTCGGTCGCCCTGCTTGATCAGGCTGCGCAGGGCATGCCGGGCAATCCACGCGGTGTGGGGGTGGTCCAGGGGCCAGCCTTCGATCAGGTCCAGGACCCAGCTCGGGTGATCCTTGGTGATGTCATTGAGGTGGTTGGCCACCGATTTGCGCACGTACAGGCTGGGGTCAGCCTTGAGCGAGTCGAGGATCGGCGCGGCCAGCGCCGGGTCGGCCTGGATCTGCTCCAGGCGAAAGGACCAGGGCAGGCGCGGGCGGCTGCCTTCACTGGCCAGGCGCCGCACATGCTCATCCGGGTCCAGCGCCCATTGCTGCATCCGCGCCAGGGTGCGCTGCGGGTCCGTGCGCAGAAAAGGCCGTATGGCAAATTCCGAGGAGCCGAACCCGGTGAAGAACTTCAGCGCCTGCATCGAGCGCTCGAAGGCATGGGCGCCATGGCTGGCCACGTAATGGGGCAGGAACATGCACACAAAACGGCTGTTCAGGCGCGGTGCCAGGGCTTCCAGCAGCTCCAGGCTGGCCTCGTAGTCCAGCGCCAGCGCTTTGTGCAGGCTGTCACTGACCCGGGCCAGGCGCTGCATCACCGATAACTCGGCCAGGCCCTGGCTCGCATGCTTGAGGAACCCCCGGCGATCGAACGCCGGATACACCGCCAGCATTTCGTCGGCGATATGTTCCAGGCGTTGCTGGTTGAAGATTTCCTTCAGTGCAGGGGCGCTTTGCTCGGCGGTGGTCATCGGCAGTTCCAGTCAGTGGCAGGGCGTGAACACGGTACAGCAGGGCCCTGACAGTTTATGTCAGGAGCCGCTGCCGGAGAGGATGTGGCGAGGGAGCGTACTGCCGTTCGAGGGCGCACCCTCGCAAAACCCTGTGGCCCCTGATTCAACGCCATGGGGCTTAACGCGGCGGCGGCAAGGGGCTTTCAACCTGTTCGTCCAACTGGTCGGCGGCGAACAGCCGTGCCAGTTCATTGCGCGCCTCCTGGGCAGTCTGCAATACCTTGGCCGCGTCGTCGTACACCGCGTGCTGGGCTTGCAGCACTTGTTCGTCGTGGCGGGTGAAACGCTGGATGCGCGAGTCGGCCTGAGCCTGGCTCAAACCAAGGCCGACCAGGGTTCGCCGGCTCATTTCCAGGCTCGAATAATAGGTTTCGCGTACCGCTTCGGCGCCCAGGTCCACCAGCTTGTGCACGTGCTGGCGGTTGCGGGCGCGGGCGATGATTTTCATGTGCGGGTACAGCTTGCGCACCAGGGCGGCGGTCTGGATGTTGGTGTCCGGGTCATCGGTGGCGATCACGAAAAACTCCGCCTCGCCGACCTTGGCCGCATTGAGGATTTCGGGGCGCATTGGGTCGCCGTAGAAGACCGGCATGCCGCCGAAACTGCGGGTCAGCTCGATGGTTTCCACCGAGGTGTCGAGGGCCACGAACGGTACTTTCTGCGCCTTGAGGATCCGCGCCACGATCTGCCCCATGCGGCCCATGCCGGCGATCACCACCCGAGGCGCGTCGCTGTCGATGTCCCTGAGGTGCGCCGGCACTTCCACCGGCTTGCTCTTGGGCACCAGCAGGCGCGAGCAGGCCAGCAACAGTAGAGGGGTCATGGCCATCGACAAGGTGATGGTCAGCACCAGCAGGTCATACAGCCGCGCCTCGAACAGGCCCTGGTCGCGGCCGATCTTGAACACCACAAAGGCGAACTCGCCACCCGCCGCCAGCACCACCCCCAGGCGTACGGCGCTCAAGCGCCCGAGCCCCCCGGCCAGGCGCCCGACCACGTACAGCAACGGCAGCTTGAGGCCGATCAGCAACAGGGTCAGCCCGAGCACTGCCAGCGGTGCGCTGAACAGCAGGCTGATGTTGGCGCCCATGCCGACGCTGATGAAAAACAGCCCCAGCAGCAAGCCCTTGAAAGGCTCGATCTGGGCTTCCAGTTCGTGGCGGTATTCCGAGTCGGCCAGCAGCAGGCCGGCGAGGAACGCGCCCAGTGCCATGGACACCCCGGCCAGGTCCATCAGCCAGGCAGTGCCGATGACCACCAGCAGCGCGGTGGCGGTGGACACCTCGGGCAGCCCGGTAGCGGCCACCACGCGAAACACCGGACGCAGCAGATAACGCCCGCCGACCACCACCACCGCGATACTGCCCAGGGCCTGTAAGCCGTGGGTGATGTCCTGGGCAGTGCTGGTGTGGTGATCGCCACCGGCCAGTGCCGGCACCAGGGCGATCAGTGGGATGGCGGCAATGTCCTGGAACAGCAGAATGGCAAAGGCCAGGCGCCCATGTGGGCTGTTGAGTTCCTTGCGCTCGGCCAGGCTTTGCAGGCCGAAGGCGGTGGAAGACAGCGCCAGCCCCAGGCCGAGGACGATGGCACTGTTCAGGGGTTGGCCAAACACCAGCAGGGCCAGGCTGCCGATCACCACCCCGGTCAGCAGGACCTGGGCCAGGCCGACGCCGAACACCGCCTTGCGCATCACCCACAGCCGCCGTGGTGACAGTTCCAGGCCGATGATAAACAGCAGCAGCACTACCCCCAGTTCGGAAATATGGCTGACGCTCTGCGGGTTGCCGATCAGCCCCAATACCGACGGGCCGATGATTACCCCGGCAAACAGATAGCCCAGCACCGCCCCCAGTTGCAGGCGCTTGGCCAGGGGCACGGTCAGCACCGCCGCGAATAGAAACACGACAGCGGCTTGTAACAGGTTGCCTTCATGGGGCATGGGCTTACTCCGGGGATGGGCAGCGCTGGTTGACCTTGGCCAGCAGGGCGCGACACAGGGTAGGTGAATAACGTTACGACCGATCGATGGCCGCTGGCGTCACAAGTGGCGGTGCCAGGTACTGGTGAATTCGGCCGCCGTCGGGGGCAGGCGATTCAGCTGGGCCACCGCGTCGTCGCCCTGGTTGTAATAGACCAGGAAGTCGCCGTGTTCAAAGCAGACCCTGAAACCGCTGAGAATGCTTGTGCCCAGGTGCGGCCAGGTATCGATCAGCGCGGCGACATCGGTGATCAGCTGACCCGCCAGATGGCTGGCGCCGAGGGTGGCCAGCAGGTCTTCGGCGCGCCACTCGCAGCGTTGCCCCGGGTCCAGCTCGAAGGTTGGGGGCAGGTGCAGGGGCTGGTGATCGGTGCCGACACTCTCGCCGTCGCTGAGCAAGAACATCGACAGCAGGCTGGCATCGCTGCAGCGCCATTGCAGGTCGCCGCAGTCATCCATGATCCGCTCGCCGGCAAAAAAGCAGCGCCCGTTGTCCAGCCCGGCCAGGCGCTTGCCGATCAGGCTGCGCAGCCGTTGCAGGTCGAGGGCCTGGCGCTCGGCGCTCGAGGTGCGGGAGTGCTTGCTGCTCATGCCGTGGCCCGGGTTGCCGGGGGCACCGACGCCTGGGCGAGCAGGGGCGGCATCGGACAATCCAGCAGGTCGGCCACCGCGCGCATCAGTTCGGCTTCGGCCACTGTCACTTCGCCGTCGTAACCGATGCAGCGGGCCATGGCGCCGAGCAGTGTCGGGCGATGTTCCAGCGTCAGTTGGCGCAGGCGGATCAGGGCCCGGTCCAGGTGTTCAAGGTCGGTCTCGGGTGCCTGCGGGCGTTCGAACGGCAGTTCGTCCCAGGCGAACGCCAGGGCCCGGCGCGCCTGTTCCGGGTCTGCCTGGCCGGCGTAGGTCAGGGCCCCGAGCAATGTCGCCAGTTCGGCGCGGCATTGGGTCAGGGTCCATTTGTATTCGGCGGCGGGCAGGCCTTCGACATTGCGTTGCACGATGCGCAACAGGGTCCACTCCAGCAGTTCGACCTTGGCATCGGCGTCGATCAGGTGCCTGAGGTTGCCCATGAAGGCCTGCAGGGCAGCCTTGGGCAGTTGCTTGAGGGCCGGGATGACCAGGTCCAGCAGTGGCAGGCGCAGGCCCGGATCGAGCTGCTCCAGGGCCGGGCTCAGGGACTCGACGCTGTTCCGTAGCGCAGCATCGGTGCTGCCGGCCAGCTGTTGCAGTTGCAGGGTGCGCACCGCTGCGAGCGGCGACAGCAGCAGGCCGTAGACCAGGGCCTGGGCCCCGGTGCTGCTGCGGGCGCTGTCCTTGAGCCGCGGGTCGAGGCTGGCCAGGGTCTGTTGCGCCGCTTGCAGGTGGCCCTGTTGCGGTGCGCCGATGGTGGCAATCGAGGCCTGCACCGCGGCCAGGTCAAACACCAGTGCCGCAGGCGCTGCGGCCACGCTGGGCAAGGACTCGAGCACTTCGGAAAAGTCGAGGTCGGCGCTGCCGGTGGCTGCGGGCAGTTCGACCAGGGCCAGGCTGGGGAAGTGGCCGTCCCAGGTCGGCTCGATGCGGCGGATGCGTTCGCCCAGGGGCGGGTGGGTCGCCGAGCCACCGCTGGCGGAAAGTATCACGCCTTCGCTGAAGTACAGGTGGCTGAATTCGGCAGCGTGGGCGGCTTCCAGTTTGGAGCTGGCGGCGTAACCGCCGATCTTTTTCAGGGCACCGAGGATCCCAGCCGGGTTGCGGGTGAACTGCACCGCCGAGGCGTCGGCGAGAAACTCCCGTTCGCGGCTGATGGCCGCCTTGATCCGATTGCCGAACAGCGTGCCCACCGAGCCGAGCATGACCAGGGCTATGCCGATAAACAGCCCCACGGCCCCGGCCTGATTGCGCCCGGTCTTGCTATTGAGGGCGCTGGAACCGCTGGCGATCACATCGCCCACCAGGCCGATCACCAGAATGCCGTGGACGATGGCCACCAACCGGGTATTGAGGCGCATGTCGCCGTTGTAGATGTGGCTGAGTTCATGGGCGATGACCCCCTGCAGCTCATCGCGGTTGAGGACCCTGATCGCGCCATGGGTCACACCGACTACGGCGTCCTGGGGCGTGAGGCCGGCGGCGAAGGCGTTGATCCCCGCGTCCGGCAGCACGTACACCTGAGGCACCGCCGTGCCGGAGGCGAGGGCCATTTCCTCGACCACGTTGAGCAGTCGCTGCTCCTCCAGCCCCCGGGGTTCAAGGTTGATCAGCCGGCCGCCGAGTCGCTCGGCCACCACCTTGCCGCCGGCGCGCAATTGCGCGTGCTTGCTCAGGCTGGCGCCGATGACCACCACCAGCACCAGTGCGGCGATGGCCGGCACCAGCTGCCAGTTGATGGGTTCCTCGATGTTGATTTCCTGCTGGATCTGTTGCCAGGCCAGGATCAACACCACGCTGGTGATGGTAATCAGCGAGATCACCGCCAGGGTCATCAGCACCACCAGCTTCAGGGTGCGCCGTTTGGCGCGGGCCTGGTGTTCAAAAAAATTCATCGGACCGTCCGTGGCAAACGCGCGTCAGAACGCAACCTTGGGTGCTTGCTGGAGCGCCGCGCTGTCGGCGAACTCCAGCAGGTTGGCGTCGCTGCCATGGCCCAGGACCCCGGCCAGCAGCACCGGCGGGAAGCTCTGGCGATAGCTGTTATAGGCCATCACCGAATCGTTGTAGGCCTGGCGGGCGAAGGCCAGTTTGTTTTCGGTGCTGCTCAACTCTTCGCTCAGTTGCTGCATGTTCTGCGAGGCCTTGAGGTCCGGGTAGGCTTCCATGGTCACGTTCAGGCGGCCCATGGCGCTGCTCAGGGCACCTTCGGCCTGGCCCAGTTGCGCCATGCTCTGGGCGCTGCCCGGTTGCGTCGCGAGCGCTTTGAGGCCGGCGAGGGCGGTGTTGCGCGCGGCGATCACCGCTTCGAGGGTTTCGCGCTCGTGCTGGAGATAGCCCTTGGCGGTTTCCACCAGGTTGGGGATCAGGTCGTAGCGGCGTTTGAGCTGGACTTCGATCTGGGCGAAGGCGTTCTGGAAGCGATTGCGGCGATTGACCAGGGTGTTGTAAATGCGGATGGCACCGAGCACCAGCACGGCCAGAATGGCCAGGGCAACGAGGGTAGAAATAGCCATGGTGATGTCCTTATCCAAGTGTTTTTTGTGGGGCGCATGGTAACCGAATTTTTTCGCCGACCACGGGGTTTGCCAAGCGCGAACAATTCTGCGAAAACCCTGCGCGCATTCCCCGGCGGCGGGGAGCGTTGAACGAGGGGCAATGATGAGCGAACAAATGAGCGACCAATTACAGGTCATCGATACCCAACTGGGCGACGGCAAGGCCGTGGTCAAGGGCGCGTTGATCACCACTCAGTACCGCGGCTTTCTGGAGGATGGCACCTGCTTCGACTCCTCCTTTGAGCGCGGCAAGCCATTCCAGTGCGTGATCGGCACCGGGCGGGTGATCAAGGGTTGGGACCTGGGCCTGATGGGAATGAAGGTCGGCGGCCAGCGCAAGCTGCTGGTGCCGGCGCACCTGGCCTATGGCGAACGCTCCATGGGGGCCCATATCAAGCCCCATTCCAACCTGATCTTCGAGATCCAATTGCTGGAAGTACTGACCCGCGACGACTGACCGGGCTCGCAGCGCCGCCCACTCCGTGGCCCATGGGGTTTCCCCCATGGGCCCCATCGACTGCCACGCCGCTCACTGCCGAGCGGGCGTCTCTCCTCATCCAAATATTTATCGACCTGCTTGTCAGCGTGGCCAGCCTTGGAGCAAGATGCTCGCCGTATAGGGGTAGGGGGTATAGGTATGTCACACACGCATGCACAGAAAGACGAGCTGTTGAAACGGGTCCGGCGGATTCTCGGGCAGGTCCAGGCCGTGGAGCGGGCGCTGGAGTCCGGCGCCGAATGCGCCAAGACCCTGCACCTGGTGGCCGCGACCCGTGGTGCTATCAATGGGCTGATGGGCGAGATCATCGAGGCCCATGCCCTGGAGCATGTGGCCAACCCGGAACTCAGCGACGAAGAGCGGGCCCAGGGCGTCGACGAGTTGCTCGAAGCCATCCGTCGTTATTCCAAATAAGGGACTCCCCCATGAGCATCTCAGCCCAAGCCCGGCATTTTTCTCATCCCCATCTGTTTCTTGGCGCCGGCCATGACGATAACGCGCGCCGAACCCTGTGGGTGGTGGCGCTGACCCTGGTGATGATGGTCGGCGAAATTGCCGCCGGCTATATCACCGGCTCCATGGCGCTGTTGGCCGATGGCCTGCACATGGCCACCCACGCCGGTGCCCTGGGCATTGCGGCAGTGGCCTACGGCTATGCCCGGCGCCATGCCGGTAGCGCGCGTTTCAGCTTCGGCACCGGCAAGGTCGGCGACCTGGCGGGCTTTGCCTCGGCGATGATCCTGGGCCTGGTGGCGCTGGGCATTGGTGCCGAGTCGCTGCTGCGCCTGTTCCAGCCGACCCAGGTGGCCTTTACCGAGGCCACGCTGATTGCGGTGGCGGGGCTGGCGGTGAATATCCTCAGCGCCTACCTGCTGGGCGGTCACCACAGCCATCATGGCCATGAGCAGCACACTGACCATGATCATGCACACGACCACGACCACGACCATCCCCATGAGCACGCTCACCACGACAACAACCTGCGTTCGGCCTATGTGCATGTGCTGGCTGATGCCCTGACGTCGGTGCTGGCGATCGCCGCGTTGCTCGCGGGGCGTTACCTGGGTTGGGTCTGGCTCGACCCGCTGATGGGCATCGTCGGTGCGGTAGTGATCGCCCGTTGGGCCTACAGCCTGATGAAGACCAGTGCCGCCGTGCTGCTCGATGCCAGCGACGAGCAGGTGGCCGCTGAGATTCGACACCTGGTCGAGGCGACCGGGGACGCCAGTATCACCGACCTGCATGTGTGGCAGGTCGGGCCCCAGGCGCGGGCGGCCATTGTCAGCGTCCTGGCCCAGCCGTCGCTGAGTGCCGAGGCGTTGCGCCAGCGCCTGGCAGCGGTGCATGAGTTGGCGCACCTGACTCTGGAATACCGCAGCCTGTAACCACGCCCGGCATGCCCGGCGCTCAGGCGTTGCCGGGCGCCAGCAGCCCATGGGCCGAATAGGCAATCCCGCTCAGGGCCACCGCCAGTAGTACCAGGCTTGAAGCCCAGGTCACGGCCCGCTGGTACTTGAGGGTGAGGGCGTGCCGCGAAAGCAGGATGTAGCCCGCCAGCACCGCGAAATCGATGACCACCCACAGCCCGATTAGCACGCTCACGCTGGTGCTGAACGAGGGGCTGACCTGGATGAACCGGGGAAAGAACGAGACAAAGAACAGGATGTCCTTGGGGTTGGAAATCCCCACTGCAAAGCCCCGCAGCAAATCCCCTCCCGCTCGCCGTGTCCGAGGTTCTTCAGGGCTGGCCGAGGTGCTTGGTGCCCGCAGCGCGTGCAGCCCCTGCACTGCCAGATAGCCGATAAAACAGCAGCCCAGCAGGCTCACCCAGTTGAGCAGGGACGGCGCCAACCTCAGGCTGCCGCCCAGAATCAGCACCGCCACCAGGGCCAGCAGCAGTGAAGCGACGTTGGTGCCCAGGGCGGTCAGCACGGCGCGCCGTGGGCCGGACTGGAGGCTGGTGTTGACGATCAGCGCCACCACCGGGCCGGGTGTCGCCACCAGCAGCAATACGCTGAACCCATAGAGCACAACCAGGGAGAGTTGGAATGGCACGGACAGCCCGCCTTGTATCGAGGGAGAGGCGCATCGAACAGCCGATGCGTCATGGTCCGGCAAAGCTTGACCTGCTGGCTGCGGGTTTAAAAACCGATAAAGCTGTAACCTTGCATGAGTATTTATCATTGTCGGAGTCGCTGATGGCCGAACGCATTCCTCCGCTTTATGCCCTGCGTGCCTTTGAGGTGGCGGCCCGGACCTGTTCCTTTACCCAGGCCGGGGCCGAGTTGGCGCTGACCCAGAGCGCGATCAGCCGCCATATCCGCACCCTGGAAAGCGCCTTGGATTGTCGCCTGTTCGAGCGCAAGGGACCCCGGGTGACGTTGACCGACGCCGGCCAGCGGCTGGCCCAGGAACTGAAGGTGGGTTTCCGGATTATCGAGGAGGCCTGCCTGCCGTTTCGCGGCAGCGCCCGGCAACTGCGGCTCAAGGCGCCCTCGACCCTGACCATGCGCTGGCTGTTGCGGGCCCTGGAGACCCTCAGGCAGGCCCAGCCCGAGTTAGACGTGCAACTGGCCAGTGTGTGGATGGATGTGGATGCTGTGGATTTCCAGACCGAGCCCTACGATTGCGCGATTCTGCTGGGTAACGGGCAGTTCGGCGCCGGGGTCGAGGGCTGCAAGCTGTTCGATGAATGGCTGATCCCGATCTGCGCCCCTGAAGCCGCGCCGAGCATGCCCTGGAACCTGCAGCGCTTGCAGCAAGCGCAATTGATCCACCCTTCGCCAGACCGTCGCGATTGGCGGCGCTGGCTCGCGGCGCAGGGGTGGCTGGAGCCGGTACGTCTGGATCGCGGCAAGGTCTTCGACACACTCGATCAGGGCATCAGCGCGGCCATGCGCGGACACGGGGTGTCGATCGCTGACCTGCACCTGGTGGCCGATGACATTCGTGACGGCCAGGTCGGCGTGCCATTCGACAGTGCCGTGGCCTCGGGGGACGGTTATTACCTGGTCTGGCCCAAGGCCGGTCCGCGCCGGGAAAAAATCCTCTGCCTGCGGGATTTCCTGATCGGCGACCTGCCGGGGCTCGCCGGCATCGACCTCAAATACCTGCCCCCGGCGTAGGCGTTGGGTCATCCATGGCGGCGTATCGGGCGGGCAGGCGAGGGTAAAGTTCTGGGCGTTGATCTGGCTGAGGCGCCTCCAGCGCTCCCAGGGGCCGCGCCCGAACACGGTCCGAGCCTGTGGCAGCGGCAATAGAAGGCCGCGCCTTGCTACTATCCACTTCCCGATGCAGGTCACCCTTCGTTCCGGAGCGAACCATGAGTGCGCAACAACATGACAGCGCGGTTTCCCAGGTGGCAGCGGCCATTGCCGAACCGGCACGCACCAAAATGCTCTGTGCGCTGATGGATGGCCACGCCCGGACCAGCACCGAGTTGGCGGCGCTGGCCGATGTCAGCGCCTCCACCGCCAGCGCGCATCTGGGCAAGCTCAAGGAACTGTCGCTGGTGCACCTGCAGGTGCAAGGTCGGCACCGTTACTACAGCCTGGCCGACCCGCATGTGGCCCAGGCCCTGGAAGCGCTGATGGTGATCGGTCACCACGACGCTCCGCGCTTCAGCCCGCGCACTCCGGACCGCCTGCAATTTGCCCGCACCTGCTACGACCATATGGCCGGTACCCTGGCCGTGCTGTTGCACGACCGGATGTGCGAAGCCGGTTGGTTGCTGGAGCTGCAAGACAGCGCCCGGCAGTACCACCTGAGCGCGGCCGGCGAGGCGTTCTTTGTCGGGCTGGGAATCCAGGTCGACGGGCTCAAGAGCCTGCGCCGGCGTTTTGCCTGCCCTTGTATGGACTGGAGCATGCGCCGCCCGCACCTGGGTGGCGCCCTGGGCGCGGCCCTGCTGCAACACGCCCTGCAGCGCCAGTGGCTGACCCGGGACCTGGATAGCCGCGCCCTGACCCTGACTGCCAAGGGACGCAAGGAACTGTCGGCACGCTTCGCCCTGCAACTGCCTGAGGCGACGACGGTCGCGGCGACTCGAACACCGACCTCGTTACTGATCTAGGAACTGCCCCCATGCTTATCGTTTTCAGCGGCCTGCCCGGCACCGGTAAAACCACCATCGCCCGCTTGCTGGCGGTGCGCCTGGGCGCCACTTACCTGCGTATCGACAACATCGAGCAGGCGCTGCGTGACAACGGTCTGCGCGAGGTTGGCAAGACCGGTTATGACATTGCCAATGCCTTGGCCCGCAGCAACCTGGCCTTGGGTCATCAGGTGATTGCCGATTGCGTCAATCCGGTGGTCGAGAGTCGTGAGGCGTGGCGAGCGATCGCCGATCGCCAGGGTGTAGGGCTGCTGGATATCGAGGTGCTGTGCTCTGACCGCGATGAGCATCGGCGTCGGGTGCAAGGCCGGGAGCTGGATGTACCGGGGCTGGTGCCGGCGAGTTGGCAGTCGGTGTGCGAGCATGATTACCAGCCCTGGACGGTGCCGCCACTGCGCCTGGACAGCGCCCGGTTGTTACCGGAAGAGGCAGTGCAACTGATCGTCGAGCGGCTCGCCACCGGGTACTGAATCGGTGTGTTGCAAGCTGTTTCAACCAGCAGGTTGCAGGCGTATCCAACAGGTTTTTTCCAGGCTGAACCCATGCCGGCCTGACCTTCAACAGTGACTCTTTGCCCGCAGATTGCCCGCCATTTCGCCGATGATCCCCTTGCAAATAACCCATTCCGTGAGCACCGTGCAGCAGCATTGCCGGTATCGCCCCCGCTCAATGAGTAACAGCCCATTGGTCCGGGATACGGGCAGGTAATGCCGCGTCGCTGCGCGTTTTCGGGCGCGGAAGGTGCGTGCAGCGCCGCTGTTATCAGCCGCAGCCGCTCAGGGTTACGTCGAATACCCCGACAGGTTGGGTAAAAAAGTCCCGGTTACGGGGCAAAAAAGCCGCCAGCCACGCTTTCTGCACTTTTTTCGGGCGCTTCGGGGCGCAGCGATCCTGAGGCGCGGCGTTGCCGGCTCAACCGATTCAGTGGGGTTCGGGGCTTGCGTCTCATTTTGGAATAAAAATGTCGCTTTTAAGATGATTTTTCTGGCTGCCTAGGCAAATTTCCCAGGACACGGCATTTGGGCATAGCGATTGCAAAAGCCCTGAAGAGACCGGGGGCATGCCCATGCCTGAGTGCCGGTCCGTTGTCCTCTTTAAATTCCCCTCTTATGTATCTGCAAGGTCACGACGTCATTGCCTGTCCTGGCGCTGCCGCCCTTGTTGAAAAAAAACTGCACACAGACTCGCGCACCGTTCGCATCACGCGGCGTTGCGTTGCGTGTGCATCGCCCCCTGGATAGCTGCAACGCACAATGAGGTGCTTTTACAACCCAGTACTGACCGCACAGCGCAAGGCCCGATTTATCGAAATAGAGAGCGTAAATAAAAAGCCGTTTAAACCACGGCGAGGAGTGGGGTATGTCCCGTGCTTTTTTTAATGAAATGTATGACTCGAGTGGTGGCTGCCGCCCACATTATCAGGAGTTTGCCCGCTGGCTGGCGGACACTCCCTTGGAGTTGCTGGACCAGCGTCGGCGCGAAGCCGACCTGTTGTTCCATCGCGCTGGCATCACCTTCACTTTGTACGGGGACGAGCAGGGCACCGAACGGCTGATTCCGTTCGACATCATTCCGCGCAGCATCAAAGCCAGCGAATGGCAGACGGTCGAGCGCGGCTGTATCCAGCGGGTCCAGGCGCTGAACATGTTCCTGGCCGATATCTACCATGGGCAACACATTCTCAAGGAGGGCATCATCCCGGCCGAGCAAGTCCTGGCCAACGAGGGGTACCAGGTGGCGATGCAGGGCCTGGATCTGCACCGCAATATCTATTCGCATATTTCCGGGGTCGACCTGGTGCGCGATGGCGACGGCAGCTATTACGTGCTCGAAGACAACCTGCGCACCCCCAGCGGCGTCAGCTACATGCTGGAAGACCGCAAAATGATGATGCGCTTGTTTCCGGAACTGTTTGCCGCGCAGCGCGTGGCGCCCATCGACCACTACCCGAACCTGCTGCTCGAAACCCTGAAAAGCTCGTGCCCATTGGACAACCCCACAGTGGTGGTGCTGACCCCCGGGCGCTTCAACAGTGCCTATTTCGAGCATGCGTTCCTGGCCCGAGAGATGGGCGTGGAGCTGGTAGAAGGCGCCGATCTGTTTGTGCGTGACGACCGGGTATTCATGCGCACCACCTCCGGTGCCCAGGCGGTGGATGTGATCTACCGTCGCCTCGACGATGCCTTCCTCGACCCGTTGTCGTTCAACCCTGATTCGATGCTCGGCGTGCCCGGGCTGATCGCCGCCTACCGCTCGGGCAACGTGGTGCTGGCCAATGCCGTGGGCACCGGGGTCGCGGACGACAAGTCGATCTACCCCTATGTCGACGAGATGATCCGTTTCTACCTCAGCGAAGAGCCGGTGCTGAACAACGTCCCCACCTGGCAATGCCGCAAGCCGGCAGAACTGTCTCACGTGCTGGCCAACCTGCCGGACCTGGTGGTCAAGGAAACCCAGGGTTCCGGCGGCTACGGCATGCTTGTCGGGCCGGCGGCCACGGCGGCGGAAATCGAGGATTTTCGCGCCCGGCTCAAAGCCCGCCCGCACGCCTATATCGCCCAGCCGACCCTATGCCTGTCGACCTGCCCGACCTTTGTCGAAAACGGCATCGCGCCGCGGCATATCGACCTGCGTCCCTTTGTACTGTCGGGCAGCGAAACCCGTTTGGTGCCCGGTGGCCTGACGCGCGTGGCCTTGCGCGAAGGCTCGCTGGTGGTGAACTCGTCCCAGGGCGGCGGCACCAAAGACACCTGGGTAGTGGAGGACTGACACATGCTTTCAAGAACCGCTTCCGATCTGTACTGGATGTCCCGTTACCTGGAGCGCGCGGAGAACCTGGCGCGCATGCTCGAGGTCAGTCACTCGCTGTCGCTGATGCCCCAGGCCGGACGCAGCGACGGCCATGCCGAACTGGCGATGTCGCTGCTGGCCGCCGGGACCCTGGACGATTACAACGAGCGTTACGGCGAACTCAACACCGAACGCATGCTGCATTTTTTCGCCCTCGATGAAACCAACCCCGGCAGCATCTTCTGCTGCCTGCGGGCGGCCCGGGCCAACGCCCATGCGGTGCGTGGCCGGATCACCGCCGACATGTGGGAGAACATCAACGCCACCTGGCTGGAAATGCGCAACATCGCCAGCAACGGCCTGGGTCGCTACGGCATCAGCCATTTCTGCGAGTGGGTCAAGGAGCGCTCGCACCTGTTTCGCGGCGCCACCTCCGGCACCATCATGCGCAACGACGCCTACTGCTTCATTCGCCTGGGGACCTTCCTGGAGCGCGCCGACAACACGTTGCGCCTGCTGGATGCACGCTACGAAATGTTCGGTGAAGAGTCGGAAGAGGTCAGCGACAACTCGGCCCGTGGCTATTACCAGTGGAGCGCCTTGTTGCGGGCCCTGTCGTCGTTCGAAGCGTTCAACGAGATTTACCGCAATGCGCCGAACGCTGAACAGGTCTCGGAGATGCTGCTGTTGCGCGCCGACGTGCCGCGCTCTCTGCACGCCTGTATCGAAGAGCTGGACCACATTCTCGCCAGCCTGCCCGGTACCAACGGGCGCCCGGCCCAGCGCCTGGCGGCGGAGCTGAATGCACGCCTGCGCTATACCGGGATCGACGAGATCCTGGCCTCGGGTCTGCACCTGTGGCTGAGCGATTTCATCGCCCGGGTTCGCCACCTGGGGCAGACCGTGCACGAGTCTTATCTGGAGGTTGTATGAAACTGTCCATCCGTCACGACACCACCTACAGCTACGCCGACGAGGTCTGCACCAGCATCCAGTTTTTGCGCCTGACCCCACAGGACAGCCAGCGCCAGCGCATCCTGCAATGGCACCTGGAACTACCGCGCCTGGTGCGCAGCCAGATCGACCCTTACGGCAACATCTTGCATGTGCTGACCCTGGACGAACCCCACGGTGCCATCGTGCTCACCGCCTATGGCGAAGTGGAAATCGACCGGACCCGCGAGGTTGAGCCCGACAGCCAGTCGCCGCTGCCGTTTCTGCGCAGCAGCCACCTGACCCAGTGCGACGCCGCCTTGAGCGCCTTTGCCGTGCAGCACTGCGGCACACGTCGGGACCGTGGGGCGCTGACTGACCTGATGCATGCCCTGGCCGAACACATGCCTTACAGCCCCGGGGCAACGGCGGTCGACAGCACCGCCGCCGAGTCTTTTTCCGGCGGGGGCGGGGTGTGCCAGGACCACACCCATGCATTTCTCGCCTGTGCCCGCAGCCTGGGGATCCCGGCGCGCTATGTCTCGGGCTACCTGTGCACCGAGGATGAAAGCCATCTGGCCAGCCACGCCTGGGCCGAAGCCTGGCTCGACGATGGCTGGTACAGCTTCGACGTGACCAACCGCCTGACCCGGCCCGAACGCCATCTGAAACTGGCGCTCGGTTTGGACTACCTCGACGCGTGCCCGGTGCGCGGCATGCGCCGTGGTGGTGGCGCCGAGCGCATGCAGGCGCGGGTTCAGGTCAGCTCGATGGTGCAGGTGCAGCGCTAATCGCGGCCCGCACGCGAGCCTGGGAGTCAGCCGGGGCCGGGGCGCTAGTAGTCCCGGCACCAGGCGTCGCCGTAGCGGTTGAGCAGGGCTTGGGTCAGTTGTTCACTGTCGGCGGTTTCGCTGACGCGGAACAGGGTCCAGACCAGGGGCCGCAGCAACTGTTCACGGGTCCTGTAGCCGGGGACATCTTCGAGGCTCTCGGCACGCTGGGTGAACCAGTGTTCCAGCAGGCGCTGGGCATCGGCGTCGGCCCCCAACAGGAACACGAACACCAGGCCGATCAGGTCCAGGTTCCAGCTCAGCATCGGGGTGTCAAAGCTTACGTCGGCCAGGGGCAGGCTGCGTAGCAGGGCGGCGATTTCCCCATGCAGCCAGGGATCGTCGGCGAACTCGGTCTTGAGCTTGGCTTTTTTGCTCAGCATCCCCGGCTGGTGGGAGAAGCGCCGCAGTTGCGTCAGCAGTGCCAGCTTGCGCGAATAGCCCGTCAACGACACCTCGCCGCTAAACAACAGACGCATGACCCAGCGGTTCAGGCGGCAGCGTGGAAAACCGTGCTGCTCCAGGACCTCGGTGGCTTGCTCGGCAGCCTGGGTCAGCAATGGCCAATGGGCGTCCTTGCTCACGGGAGGGGTCAGGCCATTGAGCAGCAGGTGGTAATAAAACGCTTGCAGGGTGGCCTCGGGCAGGTCCCGGGGCGGCTTGCGGCTGAGTGGGTTGATGGCCGGGTGATGCCGGTTGTAGTAGTCGTTGTAGCTCAGTGCCTGATCGAAGCTGTCTTGGCCGCAAGCGATAAAGCGCTCCACCGTATCCGTGCTGGAAGTCATGGGCAGTCCTGTGCATCAAGGGGCGGGCAGTATAAGAACAATCGCCGCCGTGGCGCAGCTCATGAGGGGGGCAGGTAGCTTTTGCGGTACTCGTCCGGGGTGGCCCCCATCATCTTGCGAAACATGCTGATAAAGGCCGAGGCGCTGCTGTAGCCCAGGTCCAGGCCGATGGTTTCCACGGTCTGGCCTTGTTCCAGCAGGGCCAGGGCTTCCACCACTTTCAGGCGCTGGCGCCACTCGATCAGCGACATGCCCAGGTCACGCTGGGCGCGGCGCATCAGGGTGCGTTCGGTGGTGTTGGCGGCGCGGGCCAGTTGCGGCAGCGAGCGCGGATCGCCCGGGGCGGCTTTCAGCGCCCGCAACACCGGGCCCAGTAACGGGTCGTCGGAGGACGGCAGGTAGCTGCCGGCACAGGAGGCCCGGGCCAGCTTATCCACCAGCACCTGTAACAAGCGCTGCTGTTCCTCGGTCTGGGGCTGGCTCGGCGGGTCCCGGCGCAGGTCATTGAGCAGCGCCAGGATCAGCGGGCTCAGGGTCAGTGCGCAGTGGCGGCTGGGCAGGGCGCCGCACAGCTCGGCGCTCAGATACAGCGAGCAATGGCACGCCGCGTGGCGGTTGAAACCGACGTGCTCGACGTTCGGAGGCAGCCAGATGCCGTATTGCGGCGGCGCCAGGTAGTGGTGATCGCCCAGTTCGATTTCCATCACGCCGCTGTAGGAATAGACGAACTCCCCCCAGGCATGGCTATGGCGCGGGTAGGTGGCCTGGGCCGGCATGCACTCGGTGCGAAAGAAGATCGGCGCCGGTAGCGACTCGGTAAAGGGCGGGATGCGCAAATGCTGGGCGGTGTGGCGCATGGAGCACCTGCTTGGCGGATAAGTGATATGGGTTGTCGGATAAAGACTATATCAATCAAATCTGTCAGCCGGACAATGCCCGCTCCCTTCCCGCCAATCAAGGACGCCCCATGGCCAACCGCCAAGCGCTCGACGCCAATGCCGCTCTGCTGATGGTCGGCCTGTGCGCGGTCTGGGGCTTTCAGCAGGTGTCCTTGAAGGCCATGGCCCCAGACATTGCGCCGATCCTGCAGATCGCCCTGCGCTCCGGCCTCGCTGCGCTGCTGGTTGGCGCCCTGATGCGCTGGCGCGGAGAAACCCTGGCCCTGGGGGAGGGGCACTGGCGCCCGGGGTTGCTGGTGGGGGCGCTGTTCGCCCTGGAGTTTCTGCTGGTGGGCGAGGGCCTGCGCTATACCACGGCCTCGCACATGGTGATTTTCCTCTACACGGCGCCGATCTTCGCCGCCCTCGGCCTGCACTGGAAGCTCCCGGCCGAGCGGCTCCAGGCCGTGCAATGGCTGGGTATCGGCGTGGCCTTCGCCGGGGTGGTGGTGGCGTTCAGCGGGCCTTCCGGTGCGGCCCAGGGCGGCAACGCCTGGCTCGGGGATTTGCTGGCTGTGCTGGCTGGCGTGGCCTGGGGCGCGACCACGGTGGTGGTGCGCTGCTCGCGCCTGGCGGCCAGCCCCGTGACCCGGACCCTGCAATACCAGTTGCTCGGCGCTTTTGTCTGGTTGTCGCTGGCGGCCCTGTGGACCGGGCAGACCACCCTCAATTTCACGCCCCTGGTGTTCGCCAGCCTGACCTTTCAGGTGCTGCTGGTGTCGTTCGCCAGCTTCCTGGTGTGGTTCTCCTTATTACGCCGCTACCTGGCCTCGCGCCTCGGGGTGCTGTCGTTCATGACGCCACTGTTCGGCGTCGGCTTCGGCGTGTGGCTGCTGGACGAGTCCCTGGAGCCGAACTTTATCTTCGGCTCGTTACTGGTGTTGGCGGGGATCGTGCTGGTCAGCGGTTATGAGTGGCTGCAGCAGCGCTTGGCCCGCCGCGCATTGGCGGGTCAGGGGCGGTTGTAGCGCCGAGTGCTGGGGGGAGGCGAGCTTGGGCCGTTCCGTTTCAGTGCTCGCCTGGTGGCTGATGGCTTCCCTGTGTGACTCTTCCGCAAATGGGCCATGCCTGATTCTCGCCCTCAGCCGGCACTGGGTGCCGGTTCAGGATTCGGCGGCGTGCCGGGCCCGGAGAATGTCCTCGCGCAGTTTCTCTGCGCCACTGCAGGCCGGGTCCTGGGGACCAAAGGTGCAGGACTTTTGCAGCACCTTGAGCGCCAGCTCAAGGTCGGCCTTGACCCCGATCCCGCGACTGAGGTGGAAACCGTACATGGTGCAGGCCCAGGGGTCGTCGAGGTCGCAGGCTTTGGCGAAGGTCTGTACTGCACATTGGCGAACCTCGGGGCTGTCGGCATCTGCCGCAAGCATGCCGGCGGCGCGGTTGGTGCAGGCAGAGATCACGCCCAGGCTGCATGCCCGCTGGTACAGCGGCTCATAACCCTCGTCAGCGCCGCCGGCGGGTTGCAAGCCATTGGCCAGCCAGTAGCAGGCATTGGCGTCCCCGGTTTCGCAACGGGCCAGGCAGCTTTCCATAGACCCCGCGCCTTGGCAGGAGTCGGCCCGCAGGGGCTGTAGAGTGGCGCGCGTGGGCATGGATTCGGCCGGGCACTTTTTAGCCTGGGCCTGCCAGGCGGTGTTGGCCTGGACCCGGGCCGCAAGGCTGGCGCTGAGCTCGAGCGGATCTTGCGCGGCGTTGGCGTGCAAGGCCCCAAGGAGGGTGATTGCCAACAGCCATAGGTGATGAGCGACGCGCATTGAAGCAATCCTTTCTGGTGTGAGGCTGGGCATCTTAAGTAAATTCATGGCCTGTTCCAGGGTTTTTTCAGTATCGGCCGCGGTTTATTTCGGGTCAGATCGACGTGGCCCTTGAATGGGGCCGGCTCGACTCTGTACTGTATATACAAACAGTATAGGGTTTAGCCATGCAGCTGATCGACAAGCTGAGTATCCTCGCCGACGCCGCCAAGTACGACGCGTCCTGCGCCAGCAGTGGCGCGCCCAAGCGCAGTTCCGCCGGCAAGGAAGGGCTGGGCTCGACCAATGGCATGGGCATCTGCCACAGCTACACCCCGGACGGGCGCTGCGTTTCGTTGTTGAAGATCCTGCTGACCAATTTTTGCCTCTACGACTGCCAGTACTGCGTCAACCGCCGTTCCAGCGACGTGCCCCGGGCGCGTTTCAGCCCCGAGGAAGTGGTGACCCTGACCCTGGACTTTTATCGGCGCAATTGTGTGAGCGGGCTGTTCCTCAGCTCGGGGATCATTCGCTCGGCGGACTACACCATGGAGCAGTTGGTGCGGGTGGCCAAGCTGCTGCGAGAAGAGCACGAATTTCGCGGTTATATCCATTTGAAAACCATCCCTGAGGCCGACCCGCTGTTGATCGCCGAAGCCGGGCGCTACGCCGATCGTCTGAGCGTGAACATCGAGCTGCCCACCGACCTGAGCCTGCAGACCCTGGCTCCGGAGAAGCAGTTGGGGTCGATCAAACAGGCCATGCAGACCATCTACACCGGCGAGCAGACAGTGCTCAACGAGCCTCGGGCGCCGCGATTCGCGCCGGCGGGGCAGAGCACCCAGATGATCGTCGGCGCCGATGACACCGACGACAGCACCATCCTCCACAGCGCTGAAGCGTTGTACGGCGATTTCCGCTTGCGCCGGGTGTATTACTCGGCCTTCAGCCCCATCCCCAACAGTCCGAAAAGCGTGCCCCTGGCCGCGCCGCCGCTGATGCGCGAGCACCGGTTGTATCAGGCCGACTTCCTGTTGCGCAGTTACGGCTTTCGCGCCGATGAGTTGTTCAAGGGCCCGGGGCACCTGGCGCTGGACATGGACCCGAAACTGGCCTGGGCCCTGGAGCACCGCAGCGTCTTCCCCCTGGACCTGAACCGCGCCGAGCCGGCACTGATCGCCAGGATTCCCGGCATTGGCCTGCGCACCACCCAGCGCCTGGTGGAGCTGCGCCGCGAGCGGCGTATTCGCTACGAAGACCTGGCGCGCATGCGCTGCGTGCTGAGCAAGGCCAAGCCGTTCTTTATCACCAGCGACTATCACCCGCAGCAGGCCGAAAGCAGTAGCGCGCTGCTTTACCAGCAACTGCGAGAGCGCCCGCAACCCCAACAGATGGGCTTGTGGGGATGATTTGCCTGGATTGCGACGAGCTGTTCGAGACCTGGCGCCAGCAAGCGCGCTGGTTGCTCAGCCATGGCATCGACCCGAGCCGGGTCAGTTGGTCCGGGACCCAGGTGGCGGACCTGTTCGCCACGGACGAAGCCTGGCCGCCGCACATGGGGCCGGTGCAAGCGCGAATACCCAAGGCCTTGCTCGGCTTGCTGGAGCATGCCGCGCGCTATCACGGCGAGCAGCGCTGGAGCCTGTTGTATGAGGTGCTGTGGCGGGTCAGCCACGGCGACCGCACGGCGATGCTCAGTGGCGACCGACTGGGCAGCGAGTTGCAGCGGCGGATCAAACAGGTGGACCGCGAGGCCCACCACCTGCATGCGTTTGTGCGTTTTGTCGAAGTGCCCCCCGGGCCTCAGGGAGCGCCGTGCGCAAGCGCTGAACAGGCACAGCCGCAGTACGTGGCCTGGCATGAGCCGGCCCATGACATTCTGGCCAGCGCCAGCGAGCACTTTATCGGGCGCATGGGCCGCCATCGCTGGCTGATCGCCACGCCCCGGGACGGCGTGTATTACGACGGCCAGGTCCTGATCCACCATCGCCGCTGCCCAGCGGCCTGGCAGCAATTGGCGCAGGGCGTGCAAGACCCCGGCGGTGAAATGTGGCTGGCCTATTACAGCCACATCTTCAATCCGGCGCGGCTCAACCCCAAGGTTATGCAGGGCCACTTGCCGGCGCGATTCTGGAAGAACCTGCCGGAAGGCCCGCTGATCCCCTCGCTGATCAGCGAAGCGCGCCACGGCAAACAGCGCGACGGACAGGCCAGCCAGGTGGCGAATCGTCCGGGTAAACGTATCGGCCCGGCGCAGCCGGAGCCCCTTTGAATCGAACGAGGAGAACCATCGACGATGGATGATGGCAAGGGCATTACCGAGGCGTTCTGGTCGCAGCAGGTGAGTGATGACGCCAAGCTGCTGTGGCGGGTGGGTAGTCGGGGCATCACCTTTCTGGCGGCGCTGTTGCTGCCCAAGACCGGGTTGAAGGTGCTGGATATCAGCGTCGCGGTGCTGACGGCGTTGATTCCGCTGCTGGTGATCGAGACGCATCGCGCCTATTCCAAGTTTTCGCCGGGCTTTCTTGCGGCGGTGATCAGGATTTGTGTCAACGGCACCAGCGTTGCCGTGGCGTGCCTGGGATTGCTGATTTACATCGGGGTGATAGTGCCGGTGGTGTCGGCGGTAGGCAGCGTGTTTTTCCTGGAAGGCGTACGCCGTTTTGGCCAGGGGCCGGCGTCCCTGGAACAGGTGTTTTTCGGCGTGTTTGCCGTGGCAACCCTATTGGCCATGGTGTTCGCGGTGTTGAAAAATTTTCGCAAGCTGAGCATCTTCGAGCTGGTCTATCGCTTGCCCCGGTTCCAGGTCGAGTGGGTGATGACGCAGCGGCCGATGCGGGCCAGCAACTGGGGGATGTTCGTCTGGTTCGAGCTGTGCGTGTTGATTGCCAGCTTCGTCTACACCCTGACGGTATCCCAGGCAGCGGTGTTGCTGATGGACGGATTCAAACAGGTGCTGGCGGGGTTTCAAGTCAGCGGTTGAGGCCGCCGAGCACTCGAATGGCAGTTTTGAGCAAGGCCGGTGCGCCCCGGCTTTTGCTGGTGCGGCACGGAGTGAGGCGCAGGTCCATTCACCTAGCCTGATATCCGAACAACCTTTAAGTCGTGAACTAGCACCTTCGGCAAGTTGGCTAGTGCTGTTGCTGATTGGAAAAGCAATAGCCTCTAGTCCGGTTTCTTATGTTGTTTTCGGTAATATTTTTTGAACTTTGAGTTTACGCTTCGGCATTGAGTTGGCATGATGAAAGCACCCATCGCCTGGATTGGGCAAACAATAATTCGATCTTGTGTGGGCAATTCGCGACCAACTAGTGGATTAAAAAGTAAGAACTATCTTTGGTTTCTGTCAGATAAATCTTATTGATTAATAAGTGGTATGTTCGGTTTTAGTTGTTAATCATTCACAGATCCTTAGTGTGTTTCTCACTGGTCCGAGCTTGAGTTGGTGCCACACTGTCGACCCGGAGTATTACGTCATGCGCATTGCCATTCTCGATAATCAACCGCTGGAGCTTGAGCGGTTGCACGAGGCGCTGAGTTCCAACAGTTTGTCTGACGGTAGTTCACCCCTCTGTACCGCGTTTTCAAACAGTCAGGATCTGTTGCGCCGGCTTAAACGCGAGACCTTTGACCTGGTCATCCTCGATTGGCAAGCCGCCGAAGTCAGCGGGCTGCAGTTGCTGTTATGGATCAGGGAGCACCTGCAACCGGAGCCCCCGGTGATCATGGTGACCTCTCGCAGTGCCGAACGTGACGTGGTCCAGGCTTTGAATGCGGGCGCCGATGAGTACATCAGCAAACCCTTTCGCCAAGCCGAGCTGCTTGCGCGATTGAACAACGTGTTGCGCCAGCGCCAGGTTGAAAAAGGGCGCAATGAAGGGGCGGTGACCTTCGGCAACCTGCATTTCAACGTGCATGAGGGGCTGGTCTGTGTGGGCGGTATCCCGGTGGCCTTGACCCTGCGTGAGTTCAACCTGGCGCTGCTGCTATTTCGTAATCAGGGCCGGCCCCTGTCGCGCAGCTATCTGTATGAACACCTGTGGATGCGTGATGAAGTGCTGTCGTCTCGGACCCTGGACACCCATATCTACCGCGTGCGCAGCAAACTGAAGCTGACATCCGAGTACGGTTGGGTGCTGAGCACCGTCTATGGCTACGGCTATCGGCTCGAAGCGCTGGATGTCTGACGGGGGGCAGTCTTCAACGCCTTGGTGCCAGCGGCGCTGTTGAGCTGCTGGCGGAGGGAGACGGGTTCAAGATGTCGCTGCGCACCTGCATGCGAACGTTGAGCAGGTCCGCGGCGGCAGGTGATCGGGCAAGTATCCGTGCGGCTTCCAGCTCACGGGTTATCGGCCCCATTTCCTCACGTTGCGGCGGGCCCATGCGTCCGGCGTAGCCGGTCATGACCCGGTTGGGATGGGCGCCGCGGCGAGTGTGAAGCAACTGTGCGAGCGTCAGCGAATCGCCCGGGCTCAGGCTGGGAAGCCGCAGGTGCGGCTGCGGCCCACACTCGGCATCGGTAGCAGGGGGCGGAGAACTCACTCGTTTGCCTCGCTCGAGGGGGAGCGGGGCCTTGCCAAAGTGGTGCGGGATATGGGCTGTCCGCAGAATGAACATCCTCAGGACTCGCCAGAATCGACCCTGGGCCAACATGTTTGAGTTCACTGTGTTAAGGGGGGATGTACTCCATGTTATGTGTTTAATTTTCGGCTGTTTGGCAAGTTGACAATTGCTCAGAATCCCCTGTCGTTAAATGTCAAAAAGTTTGAACTTTCTAGCGTTCTCTTAGTGCTTCCTGCGCCTTGTTGAATGGTTTGATCAAGTAAGAGAGCACGTTTTTCCTGCCGGTACGAATGTCCACCGTGGCGATCATGCCCGGTACGATGGGTAAGGGCTTTCCAGATTTGTCCAATAATGAGTCGCTGTCGGTCAGTATGTGCACCCGGTAGTAGTAGACATCGCGATGTACATCGTCCTGCAAAGTGTCGGGTGAAATGAATATGACCTTTCCTGATAGCCCGCCATAAATCGAATAGTCATACGCCGAGATTTTTACACTCGCTGCTTGCCCAGGGTAGATATAAGCGATGTCACGAGGCGAGATACGTACTTCAACTTGCAAGCGCTCATCCAGCGGCACGATCCGCATCAACTGGCCATTGGGTGGGATGACCCCGCCCACGGTATTGATCTCGATGTCTTTGATCACGCCCCGCACCGGTGAGGTGAAGGTCAGGTGGTTCAGTGAGTCGGTGCGCCCACGGGTCACCGATTCCTGGGCTTCGATGTCGGCGTTGGCCTTGGCCAGTTCCTCGCGCGCCTTGACCAGGTACTGGCTCTGGGTATCGGTGTAGTGATTCTGCAGTTCGTTGAGCTGGCGCTTGAGGCGCAGCACTTCCACCGCGCTGGCGGCGCCCTGGGCGACCAGGGGTGTGGTCAGTTGCAGTTCGCTGCGGATCAGTTGCATAGACTCGTCGAGCCCCTCCAGGGATTTATCCAGGCTTTCGCGGCGCGAGTGATAGAGCGCGGTTTCGGCGGCGACCAGGCTGGGTTCGGCCATGACCTCGGGCGAGAACTGTAAGGGTGTGTCGTTGACCTCGGCGGTCAGGCGCGCGGCGGTGGCCTGGGCGGCGCGACCGCGCGAGGCGCTCTCTTCGACGGCCGACTCGATCCGGATCGGGTCCAGCCGCGCCAGCACCTCGCCCTTGCTGACGATCTGCCCCTCTCGCACGCTCAAGCTGGCGAGCACGCCGCCCTCCAGGGACTGGATCAGTTGCTCCTTGGAGGAGGCGATCACTTTACCGGTGCCGCTGGACACTTCGTCGATCTCGAAATACCAGGCCCACAGGCTGAACGCCAACACAGCCAGCGCTAGGCAGGCAATCAACCGCGAAGCCCCCGGCAGCTCCTGCTCGGACCGATTGAAGCCGTCCGCCTGTAGGGTGTCGGTGAGGTGGGGGGAGGGTTTGGGGGGATCGATCTGATGCGGTCCGATCGGCATTGAGTGAGGCATGGTAGAGGTTCGCTCGCACAGGGGAAGTTAAGACAGTCATTGATTACCGAAGTGGGCCAGCACCTGTTCCTTGGTGCCATCCATGACGATGCGCCCAGCGTCGATCACCAGCACCCGATCGACCCACTGCAGCACCGCGAGGCGATGGGTGGCCACCACCAGCGTGCGGCCGTCGAGCCAGGGCGTGAGTTGTTCCAGCACCTGGCGTTCGCTGATTTCGTCGAGGGTGGCGGTGGGTTCGTCGAGCAGTAGGGTATTGGGTTCGCGCAGCAGCGTTCGGGCCAGAAGCAGGGCTTGTTTCTGGCCACCGGACAGGCCGATGCCACCCTCCAGAATCAGATAATCCAGACCGCCTTCTTGGGATTGCACCAGCGCCAGGGCGCCACTCAGGGACAGGGCCCTGAGGATTTCGGCGTCGCTGGCCATGGGCCGGCCGAGGGTCAGGTTGTCGCGGATCGAGCCAAAAAACAGCCGTGAGTTCTGGGTCAGCAAGCCGATATCACGGCGCACATCCGCTGGGTCGATCTGGGTCAGTTCCAGGCCGTCCAGGACCACGTTCCCGTGTTGCGGCAAGTGCAGGCCGGCGAGTAATTGCAGCAAACTCGATTTGCCGGCGCCGTTGCGCCCGAGAATGGCCACGCGCTCACCGGCGTGGATGCTCAGGTGTTGAATATCCAGTGCTGGCTGCTTGTCCTTTTCGCTGTAGCGAAACTGCACGTCCTTGAGGGTAAAGCGCCCGCGCAGCAGGGGGCGGTGCACGCGCCGTGAGCGTTCGGGCTGGTCCACCGGGCGTTTCATCAGTTCGTCCAGGCCCAGGCGGGCGACGCGGGCTTGTTGCCAGCGGGCGAAGATCCCGGAAATCTGCGCCAGGGGCGCCATCATCCGCGAGGCCAGGATCGAGGAACCGACCAGGGCGCCAGTGGTCATTTCACCGCGCATCACCAGGTAGCAGCCGGCCAGCAACACCGTGACGTACACCAGGCTTTGCAGCTCCTGGGTCCAGGTCAGCAGCAGGTTGGTCAGGTGCCGTTGCTTGATGGCGATATCCGCCGCGACGGCGTGCATCTGGTTCCACTGATTCTGAAAACGAGGCTCGGCGCGCAGCAGCTTGATGTCTTCGATACCTTGCACCGCTTCCACCAGCAAGGCGTTGCGCAGCGCCGCTTCGCGCATGCCCTCGGCCGAGAGTCGGGCCAGGGGTTTTTGCACCAGCAGCCCGGGCAGGATCAGCAGCGGTAGGGCACCCAGGGCGACATACACCAGGGGCCCGCCGGTGAGGTAGAGGATCACCAGGAACAGCAGGACAAAGGGCAGGTCGGTGACGGCGCCGAGGGTGGTCGAGGTGATCAGTTCGCGCACCTGCTCCAGCTCGCGAATCTGTGCGATGAAGGTTCCGGTGGACTTGGAGCGGACATCATTGCGCAGGCGCAGCGCGTGACCGAAGACCTGGTCGGTGATCTTCAGGTCTGCACGCTTGCCGATCATATCGGCGACCCGTGAGCGGGCCATGCGCAACAGGAACTCGAAGCCAATCGCCAGCAGCACTCCGATAAACAGGACCCACAAGGTCGGCTCCGACTGGGCGGGTATCACACGGTCGTAGATCTGCATGGAAAAAATCACCCCGGCAAGGGCCAGAACGTTGGCCACCGTCGCTGCCAGCAACACGTCGCCATAACGCTTCCAGTCGCGCAGGGCGATGCGCCAGAACCAGTCCGGGCTGTAGGGCTTGATGTAGTCGTCGACCCGGGCATCGGCCACTGATGATTCCGGCCGCAGGATGGCCACCCGCACGGCGCGCTCGCGCAACTGGCCGACCCGCAGGTTGATGAACAGGCCCTGCTCGCCGCTTTTCAACACGCTGAGGTTGCCGGCGGTGTCTGCCTTGTCGATGATCGCCACCTGCCCGTCGTCGAGTTCCACCGCCAGTGGCAGGCGCCAGGGGTCAAGCGCCGCTTCGGAGAACGCCTCGAACCGCAGGATCAAGCCCATTTGCCCGGCCATGCGCCGCAGCACCGCATCCGGGTCGTTGCCTTGCTCCCAGGCAAGGGAGACGCGCACGGTTTCTTCGGAGACGTCCATGCGGTAGAACCGGGCAATGTTGAGCATGGCCTCCAGCCAGGGTTGATACGCTGTGGCGTTGTTCATGGTTGGGTCTCGACCTGTTCAGTAGGAGGGGAGTCCAGGCCATAGGCCTGGCGACTGCGGCCCGTGGCGCCGATGTAGGTGATCAGGCCCAGCCAGAAATCATGGCGCGCGGTTTCCTGGTCGGCGGCGGCCTGGTAGACCTCCTGCTCTGCGTTGAGCAGGTCGAGTACCGAGCGGGTGCCGACGCTGTATTGCTCGCGGTACAGCGCGCGGGTCTCACTCATGCTGGCCATGCGTTGCGCGAGGATGCCAAGCCTGGCCCGGGCGCCGACCGCCAGTTCATGGGCGCGCAGCAGGGCGTCTTCGGCCGTCAGGCGGCTTTCGTTGATGGTCGATTCGGCATGCTCGATGGCAGCGTTGGCTCCGCGCACCTGGGCCGAGACTGCGCCCCCTTCGTACAGCGCCATGGAGCCGGTCAGGGACAGGGTGTTGTAGCTGCCGTGGCGGATCCCGTTGTTCGGGTTGGTACCGCTGAGCGCCTGGTTGGCCGTGGCCTCCAGGGCCAGGGTCGGATAGCGCTGGGCCTTGGCGTTTTGCAGTTGCCCCGCGGCCGAGCGACGATCCGCCTCGGCTGCCAGCACATCGGGCAGCAGGGCATAGTCGGGTGGGCTGTCGAGCTGGGCCGCATGCTCCAGGTCGGCTGGCAGATCAGCCACACGGGCCGGTAACGCAGCGCCCAACAGAGTTTTTAGCCGCGCGCGCCATTGATTGAGTGAGGCGCTGACTTGCTGGCTATTGGCCTGGGCGCTCTGCAGTCGGGTGGTGGCCTGGATAAAGTCCGATTGTGCCGTCAGGCCGGAATCTGCACGTAACTTGACTCGCTTCAGTACGTCCTGGACGGCCTTCACCTGATCGCGGGCAATTTGTAGCAGGCTCTGTTGCCGGTGCACCTCAAGTACGGCTTCGGCGGTTTGTCCGGCGATGCTGTCGACTTGCTTAAGCAGCAGCGCCTGTTGTTTGTACACCTGACCCTGGGCTTGGGTTACGGAACCTTCGACCTTGCCGAAGTCGTGCAACATCTGCGACAGCGAAACCGTTACCACCTGGCCGTAGCCATAAACGTTGACTCGCCCGGAGTTCACTCCCGCGTTGATTTTCGGGTAGTAGCCGGCCTTGGCGTAATCGACTTGCCCTTGCTGTTGGGCGATGCTCGCGACGGCGGAGGTGATGGATGGATGACGAGCGACCGCGATCGATACCGCTTCGCGCAGGCCCAAGGGCCCTTGTTGCAGGGGCGTGTCAGTGATGGGGGAGGAGCTATTAAAATTTTGACCCAGTTCATCTGCCAACTGTTGTGCCCTTGTAGTCGGCCTAGGTGCTGAGGCCTCCTGCGAGAGCCAGGGCAGGTTCGCTTCCCGCGCCTGAGCAATACAGCCGCAGGCAGTAACCAGTAATAAGCCGATCGGCCAACAGTTCAGCTTTTGCATATAGTTCAACATCCTTTTCAGTAACTAAAATGCGCACTTTTCTATGCCACGTGGAAAGAGGGCGGTTAGTTGGCGAAGGTAAAGAGCCGGTGAGTGTTTTTGTGGGAGGGGGCGCTGGGGTGGGACTTTTTATTACCTGTGCCTAGTCAGTGTTTTTACTGCGATAGGTGGGTAATTGCTTATCGCGATAAATACGAGGCTAGCACTTGTTCTAAGTAATACTGGGTATGTGTCAATTGTTGACAATTCGCGTGTAGCCTTGGCGGGCCGTGGTCTTTGGGCCTTTAAGTGTGTGCTGTCTAGCGTGAATTTCGTGTTTTTCTAGGCGATTTCGGCACAGTTTGCACTGAAGGGGATAATGGAATTATGTTTTTTAATTATCGGTGGGGTTCAAAAAAATTTAAATTTTATATGGCTTGTTAGATTTTATTTTTTGAGAGTGTGTGGGTTGTTTTTGAGTTTGTGAACAATTGTCAACGTTTCGGCGGATGCTGATGGCGTTGCTATTTTTACCTCAAGTTTTAGTGCTGTTTGGTTCTGCTATTTGGGGTAAACATTGTGAATGCATCAATTTCAATTATCGATAAAGCCACTCAACAATCGATCCCCGTCCAAGGCCAGACAGTGTCACTGCACGGCCCTTCGATTGTTCAAATAACGGGCAAGCGTGGCGATATTCAGCATGTCGTGCGTCAAGGCGACACCCTGAGTGTGACCCTGGCGTCAGGGGAAGTGATCACGGTTCAAGGCTTTTTCTCCGCACAAGGCCCCCAGCAAAACCAGTTGGTGCTGAAGGACGATAAACAATTGTCGTTGATGGAGGCCGTCGACGATGGCCTGACCAGTGCGCGCTTTGTGCCGATCGACTCCATCGATCCGTTGATGGTTTACGCCCATTTCGATCTGTCGACCCTGGCCTGGATTGTGGGTGGGGTGGCATTGGCCGGGGCTGGGGTCGCTGGGCTGGGCAAGCTCAATAGCAACAAAAAGAGTACCCCCCCGGCGCTGAGCTCGGACAACCCCGCGGCACCGACCTTCGAGGTGCAACATAACGCCGATGGCAGCCTGACGCTGACGGGCAATGCCCCGGCCGGCAGCACGGTACAGGTGACCTACCCGGATGGCAGCACCGGCCAGGTTCTGGTGGGCAGCGATGGTCACTTCAGCCTGAGGTCCGCGCCCAATCAGCCAACAGGCCTGGTCAGTGCCCAAAGTACCGACACCAGTGGGCATTCCAGTGCCTCGACCACGGTCGGGTTTGCCGACTCCACCGCGCCATCGCCCCCCAGCACAAGCATTGCCGCCAATCCTGATGGCACGCTGACCGTCAGCGGCACCGCCGAACCCGGCAGCACGGTGCAGGTCACCTATGCCGACGGCACTTCAAGCACCGCGATCGCCGATGCGTCCGGGCATTACAGCACTCAATCCAGTGCGCCACAGACCAGTGGCAGCGTGGCTGTCAGCGCCACCGATGTTTCGGGCAATACCAGTACTTCGAGCTCCAGCGTTTACACCGACACCAGCGCGCCGCTCGCGCCCAGCCAGACCGTCACCAGCAACCCCAACGGCACCCTGACCGTCAGCGGCAATGCCGAACCGGGCAGCACGGTCAGCGTGACCTACCCCGACGGCACGACCGGTACTGTGGTGGCCGATGCCAGCGGGCAGTACAGCACTACCTCCGCCAGTCCGCAGACCAGCGGCGCGGTGAGCACCAGCGCCACCGACCCGGCGGGCAACGTCAGTACCACCAACGGCGGCAGCTATACCGACACCAGCGCGCCACTGGCGCCCAGCCAGACCGTTACCAGCAACCCCGACGGCACCCTGACCGTCAGTGGCAGCGCCGAGCCGGGCAGCACGGTGAGCGTGACCTACCCCGATGGCACGACCAGCACGGTGGTGGCCGATGCCACTGGGCAGTACAGCACTACCTCCGCCAGCCCGCAGACCAGCGGATCTGTGACCACCACCGCCACCGACCCGGCGGGCAACGTCAGTACCGCCAGTACCGGCGGTTATACCGATACCAGCGCACCCCTAGCGCCCAGCCAGAGCGTTACCAGCAATCCCGACGGCACCCTGACCGTCAGCGGCAGCGCCGAGCCTGGCAGCACCGTCAGTGTGACGTACCCTGACGGCACCACCGGCAGCGTGGTGGCCGATGCCACTGGGCAGTACAGTGTCAGCTCCGCCAGCCCGCAGACCAGCGGCACGGTGAGCACCACGGCCACCGACCCGGCGGGCAACGTCAGTACCGCCAGTACTGGTGGCTATACCGACACCAGCGCGCCCCTGGCGCCCAGCCAGAGCGTCACCAGCAACCCCAATGGCACCCTGACCGTCAGTGGCAGCGCCGAGCCGGGCAGCACCGTGAGTGTGACCTACCCTGACGGCACCACCGGCAGCGTGGTGGCCGATGCCAGCGGGCAATACAGCCTGACCTCCGCCAGCCCGCAGACCAGCGGCGCGGTGAGCACCAGCGCCACCGACCCGGCGGGCAACGTCAGTACCACCACGAGTGGCAGCTATACCGACACCAGCGCTCCGCTGGCGCCCACTCAGACCGTCACCAGCAATCCCGACGGCACCCTGACCGTCAGCGGCAGCGCCGAACCGGGCAGCACCGTCAGCGTGACCTACCCCGACGGCACGACCGGTACTGTGGTGGCCGATGCCAGCGGGCAGTACAGCGTCAGCTCCGCCAGCCCGCAAACCAGCGGTGCGGTGAGCACCACGGCCACCGACCCGGCGGGCAACGTCAGTACCGCCAGCACCGGCGGCTATACCGACACCAGCGCACCCCTGGCGCCCAGTCAGACCGTCACCAGCAACCCCGACGGCACCCTGACCGTCAGCGGCAGCGCCGAACCGGGCAGCACCGTCAGCGTGACCTACCCCGACGGCACGACCAGCA